>Ga0315285_10000003_pt1 | contig 473007 bp, 385 predicted proteins | sample YL17G09_36_MG_FD_203698 | JGI IMG/M metagenome (GOLD analysis project Ga0315285, IMG submission 203698) | Sediment microbial communities from Yellowstone Lake, YNP, Wyoming, USA - YL17G09_36 | ecosystem: Environmental > Aquatic > Freshwater > Lake > Sediment | place: USA: Wyoming | collected... | reverse complement strand
CGCACCGCTTTCCGCCAGAAGTTCTACGACCGCGTCGCCGACCTGCAGGCCGACCTCGACGCGTGGCTTCAGCACTACAACAACGAACGGCCGCACCGCGGGTACCGCAACATGGGCAGGCGGCCCAACGACACCATCAAGGAGTATCTGGCAAAGCTGGAACCCGACACGAGCAGGACCGCAAGGCGAGAAGCCTAGGCATACACCTGGTTGACCCTCCTTGGGGTTCAGTATACGCCGTCCCTCACGTATCCAGTGAAGTCACTACGAGATAACTCTGCGGCTGTTCCCTCTTCCAGCTGACATAACAGTACGACTACCCGGCAGTCCGCCGGGTAGTCAGTGGTGAATAGTCCTGGTGTCGGGAGGGGGACTTGAACCCCCACGGGTTTCCCCATACGCCCCTCAAACGTACGCGTCTGCCAGTTCCGCCATCCCGACGCCTATTTTTTTCTGGTGCCGAAGGTGGGATTTGAACCCACACGGGCATTCGCCCACGGCGCCCTGAACACCGCGTGTCTGCCATTTCCACCACTTCGGCACATCCGGGGGAGGAACCCCCGCGCGGGGGTCTGCCCTCTGTACGATTACTATACCACAGACGGCAACGGGGATCAAGGGGCGGGGTCGGCCGGTTCAGTTCACGGGCACAGGCGGCAGGGTGAACCTCTCCACCTGCGCCGTCGGGCGCAGCCAGGGCTCGGTCCAGATAAAGTGCCCGTCGCTCCAGGGCTCGCCGTTTACCAGCACCTGCACCGACTGCACCGTCGGGAACTCGGTCAGGGTGTAGATTATCGACTGCACCGTGATCGCCCCGCCGGTGGTGCCGCCCGGGTGGTCGCGCGCGAACTCCGGGCTGAGGTCCAGCTTGGCCACGCCGTCGCGGATGGTGAGGCCCTTCACCAGAGACGTGGCCGGGACCGTCCGGCCCACCTCGCCGTCTTCGGGCCGGGGCCCGGCGATGAGCTCGTCGATGGCCGCCCGCGCCGGGGCGACGGTCTTCGGGACCACGCGCTTCACCGGCGTGACGAGGTTGTACTCGCCGTCAAAGCCTACCGTGACCAGGGGGCCGTCGGCGAAGTACAGGGTCAGGGTCGTGCCCGTGGCGCCGGGGGCGGCTCCACCGGGGGCGGCCCCGCCAGCCGCGATGCTGAACTCCCAGAAGGCCCCGGCAACGCGGCCGTCCTTGCCGCCGACGCGCAGGGTCGCCCGGTACTTCCCGTCCAGAAGGCCGCTGACCGGGGCGCCGATGAGCAACCTGCGCCCGTCCACGCCCTCGTCACCCTTGTAGCGCAGGGCATAGGCGGAAAGCGCCACGCCGTTTAGCTCCAGGGTCGCTGAGGCCGGCTCGAACGTCGCCGCCTGGTACTCGACCAGCGCCCGCACCTGCACGTCGCGCGCGGCGAGGGCGCCGGTGGCGTACACGCCGGGGCCAAGCGGGGTCACCCTGGCGTCAGCCAGGGCCGCGGGAACCTGGAAGTTGGCCGGCGGCGAGGACGGGATCCCTGACGGCCCGCCCGCGGGCGGCTGCCCCGTGCCGCCGGTGCCACCGGTACCGCCTGAACCACCCGGGCTGCCGGTGCCGGGCGGCGGTGATGGCGGCTCCTCGCCCGGCGCCGCCGGGCCGCACCCCGCCACTGATGCCACGACCAGGGCCAGGATCAAGACTAACCACAGTGCAGCTGGCAGGCGTCGCATGTTCGTTCCTCCCGGCGGGTACCCCCCGCGGTCATCGCACTATTGAATCTCTTCAATACTAGATAGACGCAGGCACGCGGGCCGGGGTTCCCCGGCGGCCAAAACGGCGTTCGGGGTGACCTGAAAGCCCGCGGGCCGGGGCTTCATGGGGGGGTTCTGCGTCCGGGCGCCCCGTTCCTGTCCGGGCGGGCGGCGGCCGCGGGCCGACGGTGGGGGCGCGGACGGCGGGGGCACGGACGGCGGGGCGGGCCCCCAGAATGAGGCCCGCCCCCTGACACAACGACCTCACGCACGATACATGCGACCTGACGGCACGCGCCCCAGCCCAGCTCGCGCCGGTACAGCCCGCGCCGGGCTAGTACAGGTTCGAGGAGATGTAGATCGGGCTCGTGTACACGTCGTCGCCGTCGCTGACGTAGACCCAGTAGTACTGGTCGCCGCCGGGGAAGGTCTTGGTGAACGTCCACTGCTTCGAGCCGCCGGCGGAGATGCTCGCCGACGCGTCGTAGACGGTCTCAGCCATGTTGCCGCGGTACACGCGCACGCGGTAGGTGTCGCTGTACGCGGCGTACACGGTGACGCTGAAGTTGAGCGTCGTCCCGCCGGCGACGCCGTCAACCACCGATCCGATGGGGTTGCCGTTGATGCGCATGAGCGCGGCCGAGCCCCAGTTGCTGGCCACGACGCGACCGTTGTACAGGGCCGAGTCAACGGCCGCCTTCTTCTGGTCGTAGGTCATCGTGGATGTCCACTCCGACGGCACGTAGGCGTAGGTGACGAACTCGATCGAGCTCACCAGCCAGTTGTGCCAGTCGCTGCCGGTGCGCGGCGACGGCATGTAGCCGTAGCGGAAGGTGTATGGCGCCAGGCGCTGGCACTCCGAGCGCCACCGGGTCATCGGGCCGCAGTTGGGGTCGAAGTACCACTGGATGCCGGACATGATCTCCATGCCGCGCTGGCGCAGGACGGACCACTCGCTCCAGCTCATGAACATGGCGTTGGGGTGGGCGATCGACGCCGACGACGGCTGGCTGGGGTTGTTGGCGTTGACGTTGTCGATCAGCTGCTGGCCGCTGTACGTGCTTTCGGGCATCCCGGACGTGTTGGCGATGCCGTAGGCCAGGAGGTGGCCGCCGGCGGCGGTCTTGGTCTCGGTGCCGGGCAGGGCGACGCAGTCGCTGTGCGAGGCGGAGCGGCAGCTGGAGGCGTAGGACGCCCACTGCGAGGTCACGCTGCCGCAGTGGTCGGTCATGTACAGGAACTCGTAGCCGTAGTAGCTCCAGTCATCGACGAGGGAGGCGATGCTGTCCCAGCCGTCGGAGTACGTCGAGTGCGCGTGCAGGTCGCCCGGCACCCACACGCCGTCGGCGGGGTAGGCGCAGATGCCGACCTCGGTCTCAAAGCTCGTCTCTTCGATGGCGCCGGCGGCGTGGCGGCCGCGCAGCGTGACGCGCACGGTGTGCCGCTCGCCCCCGCCGCGGCCGGGGTACAGGGCGGCGGCGGCGATGACCACGCGGCTGGTGGGGTCAAACCCGAGAATGGCGGGGCTGGCCGCCCGGGCGAACTCCTCGACGCGCGGCGCGACCGCGCGCAGGAATGCCTCATCGGCGGCGGTGGCGGGGAGGCGGCGCTCAGCCTGCGCCTTGATGCGGGCGTAACGCGCGATCTCCGGGCCGGTGAAGCGGCCGGCGGACTCGAGCACGGGCACCGAGGCGGCGCGCACGGTGAACGGCACCGCCTGGCCGTCCACCTCGACGGCGCTGACGGTGGCCGTCAGGCCGGCGGCGCGGCCAGGAACCAGCGCTACGAACGGTATGACCCACTCGGGCGCCTCGGGGCTCAGGTTCAGCCGGCCGGGCGCCACGACGCTCAGGCCAGCCTTGCCTGCGGCGCCGGCGGTGCCGGCGGCGCCGGGCTGGGCCGCCGCCGGTACGGCGGCCAGGGCGGCGACGACCACGACGAGCAGCAGGGCCAGGACTGACAGGCCGGTTCTGGTTCGGATCCTCACGCTATCCATCCCCCTTTCGCTCTTCGGCGCAGGCGCGCGCTGGACGTCCCTAGGGGGGCCGCGGGCGGCGCCTACACCTACTACCATTCTAACCCTCGAATGGCAATCGGATCAAGCGGGTGGGTGGGGCAAAAGCGAGCGGCCGCCCCCGCCCGGCTCAGTTCTAGCCCCGGGCGAGGCGGCCGCGTCCCGACCTCAGGAAAGACGAGGCGAACGGTCAGCGCTGCACCATTATGGTCGCCACCAGCTTGCCCTGTTCCACGCGCAGCGACTTGATCAGGATGGTGAACGGCGTGTCCGGCATCTTCATCGGTGCGACGGTGTAAACCACCGTGCCGCTGGGCTCCATCTTCATCCCGCCGGGCAGCGGGGGCAGGCGGTTGCCCGCCAGGCGGAGCGCCAGGCCCACCGGGAGGCGCAGGTGGCCGAGCTTCACGCTCTTGGGGGTCGCCCGCAGCACGCCGTTCTCGGCCGCGAGGGCGACCTTCACGGTCACACCGACGCGGCTGGGGCGGAGGAACTCCGGGAAGGGCATCTCGGCCGTGGGCAGGGCGAAGTTCGCCGCCAGCCCGATCGCGCCGGGGTAGAGGTTCACGCGGGCGCCCTCCAGGGGTACCCCCTGCATGGGGGTTTTGAACTGGGCGGCCAGGAGGGCGTTGAAAACCTCCTCGCTGATCTCGAGGTCGAACGTGGCTGAGGTGGCCGCCTGCAGCTGCGGCGCCAACTTCTCGCTCATGGCCTGAAGGCCCCGCGTCCACTCCTGCAACACTTGCGGCGACTCCACCATCTCAATGGTCTCAGTCGGGGCGATCAACCGCGGCAGGGCGCACACGAAGCCCGCCACGCCGCCCAGGAACACGACGATGAGCAGCAGGACCACGAGCAGCGACAGGCAACCGGTGGCAAAGCAGCCGCGCTTCTTCCTCGGCTTCGCTTCGCCGCCGCCGGAAGGAGCGGGGCCGGGCGGTGCCGCTCCCTGGCCGTTGGTCCATGTATCCACTGGGCCTTACCCCCCTCGCGGGGCAGCGTTGAACGCTCGCGCGCGACCGATCGGGCCCCGGGCCGCGCACACGATGCCCCCAAAGTCTCCCCATCTTTCACGGTATTCGACGCGCATGTGCCAGGTTCCCTCCCTCACCGGCCGGCGGCGCGCCGCAGCCGCGCCGATACCTCGATCCCCAGGACGAACAGGGAGGCTGTGCTGAGGTAGTGCGGGGCCACGGCGTCGAAGAGGAGGTTGGCGCGCGGCGGGAACTCGGCGTCACCCCGCCAGACCACAAACGCCAGCGGCAGGCGGGGGAAGGCCGGCACAATGGCACCACCGTGGCCGAGGGCGGCGGCCTGGCCGCCGAGGGCCGCCGCCGCGGCCGCGAGCGCGGCGGGGTCGGCGCCGAAGCACAAGGCCAGCGGCGCGATGGCCTCGGTTACGAACAGGTCGTGGTGGTGGGGCCCGCCCGGCAGCTCCAGGAACGAAATCCACCTGCCCCGCGGCGGCAGCGCCCCCCGCGTCGCCAGGTACTGCAGGACGAGCACCGCTTCGGCCGCGTCCAGGTCGTGGAGGCCGCGTTGAACCGCGACCGGCGCCGGGCGGCCGCAGGTCGGCGGCGGGGACGCCTGGGATGCCGGGGATGCCGGGGATGCTGGCGATGCTGGCGATGCCGGGCCGGCGGCGGCGGCGGCGCCACCCTCTCCCGCCGCGGCATCCACGACGGCTACCGACCCGCCCGGGTGGCGCACGGACAGCGCCAGGCCGCAGTAGCGCAGCCGGATGGCGCCCGCGGCCCGGTCAAGCGAGCCGCCGCCCGCCAGGGCCATGTCGCCCGGGTCCTGGCGCGCGAAGTCCGCGATGGCCAGCCTGGCCGCATCCGATGTCCCGCGGTCGGGTTCGCGGTCGGGTTCGCGGCCCGGTTCGCTGTCGCCCATGGCCACCCTTCCTTTCCCTTGCCGCGTCAGGGGCCCGACGCGCCCGCCGGCCGCGGCGCCCGGCGCACCTGCGCCAGCACCGCTCGCAGGACGGCGCCCGCCGGGGCGTGCACGACCACCGACGCGGCGTGGTCGAGCGGCGTCGGCGACAGGTTGATGATCGCCAGCTCCGCCCCGGCGGAGAGCGCCCGCCGCGGCAGGCTGTTGGCGGGCCACACCTCAAGCGACGAGCCGACGACCAGCATCGCGTCGCAGCCATCGCTGGCCGCGCCCGCCGCCGCGAACGCCCCCGCCGGCAGCGCCTCCCCGAACAGGACGACGTTCGGCCGCAGGAGCCCGCCGCATGTCGGACAGCGGGGGAGCGCCGCCGCGCCGCCCGCAAGCTGCTCCTCCAGGGTCGCGATCGGGAAGAGCCCCCGGCAACCGGGGCACGCCGCGTGACGCAGGTCGCCGTGGAGTTCGATCACCCGTCGCGAGCCGGCCGCCTGGTGCAGCCCGTCGACGTTCTGGGTGATCACGCAGTGCAGAACGCCCATCGCCTCCAGCCCGGCGAGGGCCTCGTGTGCCGGATTCGGGCGCGCCTTACCCAGCCGCCCCAGGCGCTCCCGGTAGAAGCTGTAGAATTCGGCCGGATTCTGGCGCAGCGCCCACGACGAGGCGACCCGGGCCGGGTCGACGCCCCGCCACAGGCCGCCCGGGGATCGGAAATCGGGCAGCCCCGATTCGGTGCTGATGCCGGCGCCGGTGAACGCGACCGCGGCGCGCGCCCCCGCCAGAAGGCGCGCGATGGCAGCCGTCCCGGCGAGTGCGCCGTCGTCAACGCCCCCTTCGCCCGTCACCGCCCGCCCCCCCTTCGCCCGTCACCGCCCGCCGCCTTACCGCGCCGTCATCCCCCGCTCCCGATTGCCCGGGAAATAGCAGGGGGCGGCCATCCCCGGGCCAGCCCGCCCCCGCGTGCCCGCCGTCAACGTGCCCGCCATCAATGCGCCAGGCGCAGCAACAGGTAAACGAGGGCCAGCCCCCCGATGAACAGGAGGACAATGGGCAGGATCACCTCGTACGCGGCGATGGTCAGGGCAATGATATCCTTCCAGCCGAAGTTGACCTGCTTCTCGTCCTCGTCGCCAGCGGCGGGAGCCGCGCCCCCGTCCGCGGGATCGACGCGCGGCACGGGCCTCTCGCGGTGCCGGTCCACAGCCATCCCTCCTCCGGCCGCCCTCAGGACCACCTGGGTACACTTTCGACCCTGGCGCCAGCATACCTTCTCGCGGCCCCGCTTTGCCGCGGGGCTACCTTGCCGCGCGGCCCCGCTTTGCCGCGTTCAGCGCTCCCCTTCCCCCAGCCGCTCCTCGTAGATCGCCCGGTAGCGGCTGAAGTCGCGCATGACGCGGCTGACGAAGCGCCGGGTCTCGCCGTACGGTATCGCGCGGACGCGGTCGTCCGCCGTGCGCCCCTCGCCCTCGCCGCCGCCCCCGCCCTCGCCACCGCCCTCGCGCGCCAGCTCCTCCCGCCAGGCGTCCACGCGCGCCGGCCCGCTGTTGTATGCCGCAAGGGCCAGGACGAGGTCGCCCTCGTAGCGCCGGAGCAGGTACGACAGGTACCAGCAGCCGACGCGCAGGTTGGTGTACGGGTCGTACAGCGACCCCGGCGAGAATGGTTCAATCCGCATGATCCCGGCGGCCCAGCGCCCGGTGTCAGGCATCACCTGCATCAGGCCGCGCGCGCCCCGCGGCGAGGTCGCCGTGGGGTCGAACCCGCTCTCGACCCGGACCACCGCCAGCACGAGGTACGGGCTGAGGCCGTTCTGCGCGGCGCAGTCGAACACCTCCTCGCGAAAGAACACGGGGTAGGCGCCGCAAAGCAGCTGCCACAACAAGAGAAGCAGCACGCACAGCGCGGCGACTATCACAAGCGCCCGCGCCGCACCAAAGCGGCGGGGCGCCCGAGACCTGGATTTCAAGTTGACCACAGCCTCCCCTTCAGCGGACCAGACCCCGCCACAGGTCGAGCACCTGCGCCCGCGTCCGCTCCACCGGCCCGTGGTTGTCGATGACAACGTCGGCCAGGCGTGCCTTCTCCTCCGGCGGCATCTGCGCCGACAGCCGGTTCAACGCCTCCTGGAACGTGAAGTGGTCGCGGGCCATCAGCCGCTTGACCTGCGTGTCGCTGTCGACGACGACCACCCACACCTGGTCGACCAGCGCCGTCATGCCCGCCTCGATGAGCAGCGGCGCGTCCACCACCAGCACGCGGGTCTCGCCGGGGCCCCGTGGCGCCGCCGCCGCCGCCGCGGCGCGGGCCGCGGCGATGCGCCCGGCGATGCGCGATACGATGCGCGGGTGGGTGAGCGCGTTCAGGCGCTTGACGCGGTTGGGGTCGCCAAAGACGAGCCGCCCCAGGCGGCGGCGGTTGATGCTGCGGTCGCGGTTCAGTATGAGCGGCCCGAACTCAATCACGAGCTCGCGCCAAGCATCGGTGCCGGGCTCGATGACCTCCTTGGCCACGAGGTCGGCGTCGATCACCTCGGCCCCAAGCTCGCGGAGCATGTAGGAAACAGTGCTCTTGCCGCTGGCGATGCCACCCGTGAGACCGATGACGCGCATAGCCCTGACCCCCGACCTTTTTCTCCATTCTATCGCACGGCGGCGGGCACGTCAAAGGACCACGATCTGGATGCTGGGGCTGGCGGTGGGGACTGGCGGGAACGAACAAGGCGCCATCACGGCGCCCTGCGGGCGATGATCATGCGGTTTGCGGGCCATCCGCCGCCGCGGCCGCGGGACGGCCGCCGACCCTTGACGAACGCCGAACTGAAGTCAGCCGACCTGCTCGCAGCCCAGGTCGTTCAACGCCGCGGAGGCGATCGCCTTCTCGGAGCACACCTCAAGCTTCCACCGGCCGTGCCCGATCTGCTGAATGCCCATCTCGCCGGTGATCGCCAGCCTGTTCCACAGCCGGGCGACGACCTTCTCGAGATCGCCATCGTCTTTGACCTCGAACACGAATGATTGCATCAGTGCCGTCCCTGCCTCTACCGGGGGGACTTGATCGCCCGCCCGTTCACCATCGTAACACGAACCGGTGTTCGTGTCAAGGGCAAAATCGTTGACATCTCGGGCAAAAATAAGAGCTGCGCCCGGCTATCTTGATGCGTTCGATGGTCGCCCCGCATCGCGAACAATCCTCGCCTTCACGGCCATAAACGTTCAGGCTGACGGCGAATTCCCCCGGCCGGCCCTCGCCGTCGACGTAGTCGGAGATCGTCGTGCCGCGGCTGGCGATCGCCGCCGCCATGACGGCGAGCAGCGCGCGGTGAAGGCGGCGCGCCTCGGCCGGCCTGAGGGTGGCGGCGCCGCGCAGCGGGTGGATGCGGCTCAAGAACAAGCACTCGTCGGCGTAGATGTTGCCGACGCCGGCCAGGAACCCCTGGTCCAGCAGAAGCGCCTTTATCCGCCTGCGGCGGGCCTTCAGGCGGCGTGAGAACCCCGCCAGGCTCAGCTGGCCGGCCAGGGGTTCCGGGCCGAGGCGGCCGACCGTCGCCGGCGCTTCAAGGTACAGGCGGCCGAGGCGCCGCGTATCGTAGAAGCGCAGCTCGGCGCCGCCGTCGAGCACGAAGCGGGCGCGCAGGCGCGATGCGGCGGGGCCTGACGCCGGCGCAACGTAGACGAGCTGGCCGGTCATGCGCAGGTGGGCGTAGAGCCAGACCCGTCCGCCGCCAGCGCGCTCGAGCTCAAAGGCCAGGAACTTGCCGCGCCGGGCGACGCCGCAAAAGACCGCCCCGACCAGGGCGGCCGCGAGCCCCCGCGGCGTGCCGCCCTCCAGGCAGTGGGGGTCGGGCACGTCCAGCGCCTGCACGCGATGCCCCACAAGCAGGGGCTCAAGGGTCCGCCGCACCGTCTCGACCTCGGGCAACTCCGGCATCGCCGCACCCCCTCGCCATCGCGCCCGCCCCACGCGCGCCCCACGCGGGCGCCTCGCGCGCCCGCCCCACGCGGGCGCCCTACCCCGGCACCCCCGCCATCTCGGCCCAGTTCGGCCCGGCGCTGATGTCGACCTTGAGCGGCACGGCCAGGGGGTACGCGCCACCCATGAGCTCGGCGACCAGGCGCGCCAGTGCTGGCACCTCCTCGCGCGGCGCCTCGAACATCAGGTCGTCGTGCACCTGCAGTATGAGGCGCGCCTTGAAGTTGCGCTCGCGCAGGGCGCGGTGGACGGCGACCATCGCCACCTTGATGATGTCGGCGGCGCTGCCCTGGATGGGGGTGTTCATCGCCGTGCGCTCGGCGAAGCGGCGCAGGGCGATGTTGCGGCTCATGATCTCGGGCAGGTAGCGGCGCCGGCGGAGGACGGTTGTGACGTAGCCCGTCGCCCGCGCCCCGGCCACCGCCGCGTCGAGGTAGGCGCGCACGCCGGGGTAGCGCGCGAAGTAGCCCTCGATGTACTTCGCCGCCTCCGCCCGCGGCACGTTGATGCCCCGCGCCAGCCCGAAGTCGCTCAAGCCGTAGATGATGCCGAAGTTCACGGCCTTGGCGCGGTACCGCATCTCGGGCGTGACCGCCTCCGGGGCGACGCCGAACACCTCGGCGGCCGTGCGCGTGTGGATGTCCTCGTCGCGCAGGAATGACTCAATGAGCGTCTGGTCGCCTGAAAGATGCGCCATGACGCGCAGCTCGATCTGCGAGTAGTCGCCCGCGAGCAGCACCCACCCCGGATGCGTCGGCACGAAGATGCGCCGCACGCGGCGGCCAAGCTCAGCGCGGATCGGTATGTTCTGCAGGTTGGGGTCGGCGCTGGAGATGCGGCCGGTGGTGGTCACCGTCTGGTTGAAGCGGCAGTGCACGCGGCCGTCGCGCGGGTCGACCTGGCCGCGCAGGGCCTCCAGGTACGTGCCGCGCAGCTTGGTGATCGCGCGGTGATCGAGGACGTGCGGGACGACCGGGTGCATCGGCGCCAGCTCCTCCAGCGCCTCGGCGTCCGTGGACGGGCCGGTCTTGGTGCGCTTGACGACCGGCAGGTTGAGCTTGCTGTACAGGACCTCGGCCAGCTGGCGCGTGGAGTTGATGTTGAACTCGGTGCCCGAGAGCTTGTGTATCTGCAGCTCGAGCTCCCGGAGGCGGGCGCCGAGCTCTCCTGACAGGGCCTCGAGCTGGCCGCGGTCGACGCCCACGCCCTCAAGCTCCATGTCGGCGAGCACCGTGACCAGCGGCATCTCAACGTCACGGAAGAGCTCCACGAGGCCGCGGTCTGAGAGCTCCTCGCCCAGCGGCGCCCGCAGCCGCAGGGCGGCGTCGGCCTCGGCGGCCAAGCGCAGGCCGAGGGCCCCCGCCGGCGGGCACGCGGGCGCGCCGCGCCTGGCGCGCGGGGCGGCGTCGGGGTCCGGCGGCAGCGCGGGCCCGCCGTAGGTCGCGGCCAGGTCGTCGATGTAGTAGGTGGCGCGGCTGGGATCGAGGAGGTAGGCGGCGATGGCGCTGTCAAAGGCGATACCGCGCAGGCCCACGCCGCGCCCGCGCATCGCGACCACAAGCGGCTTCACGTCATGCCCCAAAACCTCGAGGTCCGCCCGCTCGAGGTGCGGCGCGAGAACGGCCAGCAGGCGCGCCGCGACGTCATCGGCGGCGGCCATAAAAAGCCCCAACGGCGCCTCGTACCAGTAGGCCCGGCCCGGCTCGACGGCCACCGCCAGGCCGCGCAGCGACCCCGCCCGCGGGTCGTGCCCGGCCGCCGGCGGCTCGTAGCGGGCGGCGATGGCCACCGCACGGGCGCGCGCCAGCGCGGCGGCAAGCTCGTCGAGCGCCCCCGGCGCGGCCACGGGCTGATACGCCGTCCCCGGCGCCGGCGGCACGGCGCCGGTCGCCGGCTCGGGCGTAAGCCCAGGCGAAGCCCCGGGCGCGGGCTCACGCCCAGGCTCCTGCTCACGTCCAGGCTCTTGCTCACGTCCAGGCTCCTGCTCACGTCCGGGCCCAGGCGCAGCCTCCGGCGCGGCCGCGCCCGCCGCGGCCATGCCCGGCACGCGGCCCAGGAGGCTGCGGAACTGCAGGCGCCGGAACAGCTCGCGCACGCGCTCGGCGTCCGGGGGCAGCCGCCGGCTAGCCTCCAGGTCAAGCACTACCGGGACCGCGCAGTCGATCGTCGCCAGGTGCTTGCTCAACCGGGCGAGCTCGGCGTGCGCGCGCAGCCTCTCGGCCAGCTTCCCCGCCACCGGCGGAGCGACCGGCGTTGCCGCTGGGGCCGCCGCACCGGCCACTTCCGCCGCACCACCGGTCGGCCCCGCCGCGTCAGCCGCCCCCGCCGCGGCCAGCGCCGCCTCCAGCGAGCCATACTGCTGCACGAGCTTCAGCGCCGTCTTCTCGCCGACGCCCGGCACCCCCGGGATGTTGTCCGAGACATCGCCGGCAAAGCCCTTGACGTCGATGAGCTGTGCCGGCTCAAGCCCATACTCGCGCCGCACCGCCTCAAGGTCGTACGAGACGGTCTCGCTGATGCCCTTCCGGGTGGCGATGACGCGCGTATTCGGCGAGACAAGCTGCAGGGCGTCGCGGTCGCCGGTGACGATGACCACCTGGACGCCCTGGGATTCAGCCTGGCGGGCCAGGGTGCCCAGGAGGTCATCGGCCTCGTAGCTCTCGAGCTCGCACACGGGCACGTTGAGGGCGGCCAGGACATCGTGGAGAAGGAGCATCTGGCTTTCGAGGTCGCCGGGCATCGGCGGCCGGTTGGCCTTGTATTGGTCATACGCGTCGAGGCGCCGCTGCGGCGCGCCGGCGTCAAATGTGACCACCAGGTGGTCGGGGTTCTCCTGGCCGAGGAAGCGCAGGAGCATGCTCAAGAAGCCGTACACGGCGTTGGTCGGCTGCCCGTCGGTCGCCGCCAGCGGCGGCAGGGCGAAAAACGCCCGGTACGCCAGGCTGTGCCCGTCGATCAGCGCCAGCGTGCGCGCGCCCCCTGCGTCACCGGGGCCGCCGCCCCCCCCCGCGTCCCCCGCGCACCCGGCGCCAGCGTCGACCTTCCCCGCCCCAGAAGCCATGTCGCCCAACCTCCCCCGGTTAGCTTGCCCGGCCTTCAGAGGCCAGCCGGCCGAAGCGGCTGACCCGCGTGCAATCCGCTTGACAGCCTATGGCACCCGGTTACCATAAACGATCAGGTCGTCCGCAGTCACATCCTCCTGCGGAACGAGCCTGTAATGCCTCTCGCTGGCGATCACGACGCCATCTTCGCCGTTCTCGAATTCGAATAGAACAATGACGCCATCCCGCATGAATTGAGCAGCCACCGGGCGGCATATCAGGGCGGGAAACCTGTGCGAACACACCGAGGCATCCTGTTCAACCTGAACGATGCTCAACTTGTCAGCACCGCCCTTGGCCTGGACAGGGAAAACGTAGTGGACACCCCGTTTATCCACGCCGACATAAAGCTCGTCGATCTCAACCTGCCCAATGGTCGGAACGGTTGTACGCAGGTGGTTTTGCAGCGAGTAGCAGGTGATGCCCGTGAATATGTCAATGAGCCGGTTATAACGCACTTTGGCTAGAAGCGCCTGTTCATCATTGAAGGAGTACCTGAGGATTATTCCGGGGGTGGCATCCGGTATCTTGGTGACGGCCATGTTCTCATTGGGAAGTAGCGGCACGTCCTTGACCAATACGAAACGGTACCTGCCCCTGCCGGCTGGACGGATGATCCACGCCTGACCTTCACCGGCCGTGGACCGAATGCTCTGTGGCAGGTCCTTTCGGTACCTGAAGCTGTAGACAAGATCCCCGAGGTTCTTCGGCAGCGCGACCTTGTGTTCGTTTCCGAATCTGACTATGTCTTCCCTCGCAAATTCTACTTCTCGCATTCCCGGCCGAAACCACGCCCTGAAGATGCTCTCGATGATCGCAGCGTAAGTACTGCTCTTGCTCACAGGCGCCCTCCTCGAATTGAGTCTCCGCCAGGCCAGCGCAGGAGGACCACCTCCTCCCGAAGCTGCTGCTTGGTCGCGGTCGCCAACCGCGTTCGGAAGAGATCGATGCCAACCACGTCATAACCCAGGGACTGTGCGATCTCTGCCAGCAGCTGCCCCGTTCGAATCATCACGCGCAGGTAAGACCCTTGGTCACCTACAACGTAGGCAAGTCGAGCGCCAGGCCGCAGTGCCGGCCGGAGGTCGGCCAAGTGCCTGATCATGCCCCCGAAGTACAGCTTCGTCACCCTGGCATACATGCGCTCGAAGCCGGATGTCTTCCCCAACTCGATGCGCCGTCTCTCGATCTCCTCTGCGAGACGGTGCACCGGACTCTCCTCGGGAACGAGCAGGTCATCCCGGTCGTCCTGGTAAACGCACCGCGTATTGGATCGAACCAGCTGCCGCTTCAACGCGCGCAGGTCTTGCTTGCTCTGTATGAACCCCAGAAGCACCGACTCCAGGCGGGTCATGCGGGTGTAATCCTTCTCGTTGGGGTAGGGGGGCGACGTGATTACCGCATCAATTGAATGGGGCTCCAGAACGCTGGCCAGGCAGCGGGAGTCTGCTTGGCACACAGACGCTTCGGGCCACGGCCCGCCCCGCAGCTGCCGCAAGTCGTCGGCCATCGCCCGCACGTTGTTCAACCATAGCGAGACAACCGCCGCGTCGGGTTTGGCTGGGCCGACCCCGACTTCCGGGCCGAAATGCAGGTTGCTGATCTCAAAGACAGCCGCCCTGGCAAGGGCAAGCCGCTCATGGCCGCTGAACCTCTCATCCTCGCGCTCCCTCAAGGCGTCCAACAGTACCAGAGTCTTGTGGAGGGGCAACGGGCTTATCGAGTTCTTGAGCAGCAGTTCCCAAGCGCCCGCGGGCAGCGTTCTGGTCAGAACAGGGGCGGCGGCTCGCCCATTGCGGAAAAGCGCGAGTTCACCATTGTCCTCAATTCCCTGTGCCCGGAGCTTTTGCAGCGCCAGCTCCCCAACCTCGCGCGCATGGCCCTGCAGCCTGTCAGGATCCACGTCCCAGTCGACTTTCACCCGGCTGGCGAAGCACGCCACGGGATTGGCCTCGACACCAACGCTGGCTATGCCTCGCTTCCTGCATTCGACGAGGGTCGTGCCTGTACCGCAGAAGGGATCCAGGACGCGCGAGCCCGTGCCGACGCCGAATCGATCAAGGTACGTCGTGACGATGTGCGGCGGAAATGACAGAACAAAGCGGTACCAGTCGTGGACGACACGGTCCCCAGCCCGGATCTTGTTGTTCTCGGCACAAGCTCTCAAGTTCATCGACAGCGTTGCCCCCCAAGAATTGGCCTGTGCCCTGTGTTCTCCGGGATGCCTTGAGTTTCCTGCCCTGTGCGCGCTGCGGCGCTGCCCCGCCGCGGGGACGCCGCACGGCGGCCCGCCCGTCGGACCAGCCCGACGCCCCGCTTGGCGACCGCTTGGCGACCGCTTGGCGACTGCCGGCTCTTGTTAAGGAGTTGTAACAGAACGGCAGAGGAGTTGAGCCCTACTTAACGAACGACAGTTGTAGTGGTACGGTGACCTTGCGCGGCTTCAGCCCGGGGGGCGATGAGGAGCCAGCGGGAGGGAGACGTTCGCGACCGCGACATTCACAGTCAAGACAGGACTCTTCAATCAATCAAGGAGGTCAGCGGAACTAGATGACTAAGAGGCTGCTTGTCACTCTCCTTGTCGCTGCAGTCATCATCGGTACGGTCTCCACGGCCTTTGCCGCCAGCTTCAGCGACACCAAGGGCACCAAGTACGAGAGCGCGGTCGGCATCCTGTCAAGCCTCGGCATCCTGAACGGCTTCCCCGACGGGACGTTCAAGCCGGGCGACACGATCACCCGCGCCCAGTTCGCCAAGGTCGCCGTGTGCGCCCTTGGGCTGGAGAGCGCGGCCGAGTACGCCAAGGGCGTGACCGCCTTCTCCGACGTCCCGGCGACGCACTGGGCGGCCGGGTTCATCAACGTCGCGGCGGATCAGGGCCTGATCAAGGGCTTCCCCGATGGGACGTTCAAGCCCGAGGCGCCGGTGACGTACAATGAGGCAATGGCGATCATCGTTCGCCTCCTGGGCTACGACCCGATGGTCAAGGGCACGTGGCCGACCAACTACCTGGTCAAGGCGGCCGAGATCGGCGTCAGCGAGGGCCTGAGCTTCGCGGGCGGCGCCCCGGCGACCCGCGGCGACGTGGCGCTGATGTTCGAGAACGCCATCGCCATCGACATGATGGAGCAGATTACGGCCGGCGACCTGATCCAGTACGTGGTCACGGACGAGACCCTGCTCGACAAGCTCGGCTACGACTGGGGCGAGAGCCGTGTACTGGCCACCTCCGACCTGTTCGAGTCAGGACTCGAGGCCAATGAGGTCGTCCTCTGGGGGACGTGGGACCTCGCCGATGGCGTCAACCTCGACGACCAGCTCGGGCTGGAGGTCAGGTTCTGGTTCGACGATGGGACGGTCGTCTTTGCCAAGACGCTCACCAAGTCGAGCGACATCATCGACTGCGTCATCGAGGACATCACCGCCGACGGTAACGAGGTCACGATCGGCGACAAGACCTACGACGGCGACGGGGTCTGGTGCGTGTGGAACCTGGCGTTCTTCGACTGGGACGACATCGCGGACGACGACGCCCGCTTCGAGGGCGCCGAGGCCCGGCTCGTCCTTTATGGCGGCCGGATCGTGTGGCTGCAGGCTATGCAGTTTGAAGGCTCTGTGGTCATCTCTGACGTCAACACCAAGTTCGAGCGGTTTGACGCCTGGGACGATGCCGGCGGCGACGTGCGCTTCGACCTTGACGACTACGCGGAGGCGCGCTTCGTCGAGGATGGCGCGGCCATCGACTTCGAGGACCTGGAGGAGCTCGCGGTCGCCCACTTCTTCGAGATCGGCGTGGGCGGCGACGACTACCTGTACGTCGAGCTCATCGACGAGAAGGTCACGGGCGAGGTCGAGGAGATCTCAGTGGACTCTGACGACGTGGTCACCGTGACCGTTGACGGCGAGGACTACACGGTCGCCGGCGACGCCACGATGTCCACCGACGACAACGACACCATCGACGAGGCCGACGAGGCGGGCATGGAAGACTTCGCCGGCAACGACGCCACGCTGTACCTCAACCGCGACGGCGACGCGCGGCACATCGTGGGCGACTTCGTGGCCGAGAGCGAGTCCACCACCGCAGTGGTCAAGACGGAGTTCTACGTCGTCGAGTCCACTGACCCGACCGACGACGACCAGTACTTCGTCAAGTTCTTCGAGTTCGACGGGACCACGACGCGTTGCGAGCTGACCTGGGACACCAAGTTTGACGGCGCGGTCGTCGACCTGGGTGACATCTCGACCGGCGGCGGCGACTTCTACGACGGGAACTACCCGGAGGGCGCGATGGTCGAGTTCACGCTCGATGCGGACGGCAAGCTGGCCACGGTCGACCTGATCGACCCGGATGACGGCGGCAGCCTCGACGAGGCCGACATCGACGCGGACGGCAACCGCCTGTTCGACTACCGCGTGACGAGCGCGTGCAAGATCGTCGACATCGGCGAGTGGGAGGTCGTGCCCTGGGCGTCGCTGGAGGACGCCACCTTCGATTCGGCCTGCGACGGCACCGACCTGTACACGGGCGGCGACGCGTCGCTCGAGTACTGCGTCTTCGACTCGACCAGTCACGTCGTTGCCTACGACATCGCCGAGGCTGACGCCGGCGTCGTCCTGGCGCGCAAGGTGACCGCCGACGGGCTGGCGATCAAGATACTCACCCCGGACGGCACACTCCAGCGCCAGGTGGGCTCGTCGTTTGTGACGTCGGTTGCCGGCCACAACGCGGGGCTTTTGACCGATACCTGGCCCGACATCGACGCCGGTGAGTTCGTCACCTTCGAGTACGAGGGCGACGAGTTCTCTGACGTGTCAGAGCCATGGTGCTACTCGTTCCTCTTCCTCGGCCTGGACGGCTACTGGGTTGAGGCCGTGGACGAGGAGAACCTCATCGTGACCGTGCGCAGCGCCGAAGACCCCGACGGGGCCGTTACCCTCGATCTCCTGCTGGACGAGGACTGCGTCATCTACGACGTCACCGGCGCGCCGACCATCGTCGATCTTGAGGAGCTGGCCGTCGACCAGTACGTGCAGGCGTTCTGTACTGATGGCGACCAGCTCGTGGAGGCGTTCAGGATCATAGAGTGAAGGCGACGTTCAGCGGCGTTCAAAGGCGGGCGCCCCGCGCAGGCGGGGCGCTCGCCCTTTTCCCTGACCGTATTAGTCTGGCTGAACAGCTACGCCCGCCGGCGCCGCGCGCGCACCCCCCACCACACAAGGCCGGCCACGATGGCCAGCACGACCAGCACCGGGACCGACCCGGCGAGGAACACCGCCAGCGCGTAGAAGAAGTTGGCGATGGCGCGCCCGGTGAGCAGGAACGCGCGCCACATGCGCTCGCCCAGGTGGCCCCCGCCGGGCAGCGGCGGCACCCCCTGCTCCTGCTCCAGGCTGACCTGGATGGTGGACATGGCGACCAGCGAGTCAAGGTAGCGCAGCCGGCCCTGCAGCATCTCGATGTCGCCGCGCACGCGGCTGAGCTCGTTCTCGACGCGCAGTATCTCGTCGACCGTCGCCGCCTTGCTCATGATCTCCAGGAGCCGCGCCTCCTGGCGCTGCAGGTTGCGCACGCGCGAGTCGGTGTCGACGTACTCCTGGGTCACGTCCTGGCCCGACTCCGACCGCCGCACGACGCGGCCCAGCTTGCCGATCTCGTCCATGACCCGCGTGAACGCGCCGCCGGGGACGCGGACGACGAGCATCGCCGTCTTGACCGCGGCCTCGTTCATCTTCTCGACCGGGACCGGCTCCTCGCCCGTCCACACGCTCGACTGCTCGACGTAGCCCTGGGCGCCGTCGACGACGAACGCCACGCGGCGGTATGCGTCCTGAACGTCAGCCACGCGCACGGCGAGATCGCCGTTCTTTATCACCTTGTGCGTGATGTACGCCGGTAACCCGCCCGTGGCCGGGTATTCGCCCGGCAGCGGGGGGACCGTCGGCGCCAGGGCGCCTCCGCCCTGGGATGAGTCCGGCTGCGTTGGGGCGGCGGCGAGCTTGGAGTCACTTGCGCCGCCAGCGGCCGCGGGCTCACCGCTGCGCCCCGCTTCGCGCCCGTACTCGGCGAGCACGCCGGGTGGCCCGGCCGCCGGGCTTTTCAGCGACGTCCCGACCATGGAATTCAGGCCGACCCCGACGAGGACGGCGACGATGGCGATAGCCGCCACCGGCGCCCAGCGCAGGCCGCCGAGGCCCGTCCGGAAGGCGCCCGCCCCGCGCGCGCCCCGCCGGGCGCGGGCGCGCAGCGCCGCGCGCAGGTCGCGGCTGAAGGTGACCGGGGGTTCAGCCTTCTGAAGCGATGCAACAAGCTTGACCGTGCGCCGCAGCCCCTCAAGCTCCGCGGCGCAACGCGGGCAGGCATTGACATGCTCTTCGACGGCGCGCCGCAGCGGCTCGGCGAGGGCGCCATCGATGTATGCGGACAGGTGTTCGCACACTTGCTGGCACTTCATGCCTTCTCCCCCCCCTCACCACTACAGACGGCCGCGCGCCCTAAAAGTTCCCTCCCCGCAAACGTGTGCCGCAGCGACTCGCGCGCCCGGTTCAAGCGCGACTTGACCGTGCCGACTGACACCCCCAGCGCCTGGCTCATCTCCTGGTAGGTCAGGCCCTGTATGTCGCGCAGCACGACGACGAGGCGGTGGGCGGGCGTGAGCGAGCGAATGCCCAACTGGACGGCTCGCTGTACCTCTTCACGCTCGGCCAGCTCCTCGGGGCCGGGCGCCGGGTCGGCGACCTGGCGAGCCAGGTCGTCGCCGTCGCTGGTGCGGTACGTGGCGTCAAGGGAGGTCACGGGCTGGCGCCGCCGCCGGCGCAGCTCATCCAGGCACACGTTGGCGGCCACGCGGTGAAGCCAGGTCGAAAACGACGCGCGCCCCTTGAAGCCTTTCAGCGCCATGAAGGCCCGGATGAACACCTCTTGCGCCATGTCGCCGGCGTCCTCGCGGTTGCCGACGAGGCGGAAGGCCAGGTTGTAGATCCTGCTCTGATAGGCCTCGACCAGCCCCGTGAATGCCTCCAGGTCGCCGTCGCGACTCCTGGCCACCAGGGCGTCCTCGGGCAGATCCACGCCCATCGCCCCCTCTTTCGATTATGACGCCCACCCAAGGCACAAGGTTCCTGGACCGCGCCGGGGCGGGGACAATGTTGTATTCTGGGTTCACGTGCCGTACTCCTTTTGCCCCGCCACCGGCAAAACATTGCCAGATGAGGGTCCGGCTGCCGGCCGGCGGGCGGGCGGAAGGCAGGATCGGGAATCGCCGGCGCCGAAAGGTAGAATGCCGCAAGGCACGTTTCCAGGGCAGGTTTGAAGGGAGGCGGGGTCATGCCGAGGTCAAAGGCGGGGAGGACCCGGTCGCGGCTGCGCCTGCGCATCGATTGGGGTTCGGGGGTCGTGTTCCTCCTCATCGCTGTGATCGCCCTGCACTTCGCGCGCAACATCGAGCTGGGAACGGCGCCGCCCAGCACCGTGTGGAGCCGCAGCGTCAGCGTGGGCACGTCGCGCTTCAGCATCCGGCCGGGGGCCGACGTGCTCCCCGACGGCTCACTGCTGTGCGCCTGGGCGGGGCTCGACGGCGCCGGCCTAGCGCGGGTGTCGGCGCAGGGCGAGGTGAACCAGGTCGCGGCGACGTTCCCTGGCACCGGACCGGGCAAGGACGCCAGGGGCTTTGAGGTGGCCACGGCGCCCGCGGGCGGGATCCTGCTGTGGACCGAGACGCGCGACGGCAACCAGCAGCTATACCAGGCGCGGCTCGACGCCGGCGGGCGCCCCGTGACGGGGGCGGGCGCGCTGGCCCTGCCCGTGACGGCGTGGGCGGTGGCGCGGCCGGCGACGATGACGTTCGACGAGCCGCGCGCAGTGCTGGTGCAGGAAGGCCCCCGCCTGCGCGCCTTCGCGGTGGCTGACGACGGCGGCCTCACGGCGTTCGCCGCCGGCCCGGCGGTGCCTGACCTGTGCTTTCTGGACGGCGTCGTCGATGGCCAGGGCACATTGCACGTCCTGGCCACGACCAAGACCGCCGACTCGCGCTACCACTTCCTGTACCTGACGGCTGACGGCGGCGGCTTCTCGGCGCCGCTCGACGTTCACGACGAACTGGCCAGCGACCGCAACACCCTGCGCCAGCCGGGCATCGCGCTCGACCGCGAGCGCGTGTACTTCACCTGGGGGATCGAGGAGACGCGGCCGCGCACGGGCAAGGCCGCCACGTGGTGGCTCAGCTTCAGGCGTGACGCCCCCGCCCCCGTCGAGCCGCAGCGGCTGCGCCTCGTGCCCACGCGCTGGTCGCAGGACCCGTCGGACATGGCCAATGACCCGGTGTCGCTGTCTTCTGATGGTGACGGCATCTCGATCGCCGTCAGCTCGATGATCATGTGGACGCGCCTGCGCGTGTTCCAGGAGATCGCCGTCGTATCGTGCGCGGGCCAGGCGCAGGCAGACACCCTGGCCGCGTCGTTCGGGCGGCCGGCGTCGCTGAGCCCGGCGTTGGTGGCGGGTGATGCGGGGACTTACGCGGTGTGGCTGGACACGGCGGGGTTCAACCGCTACCGGGTGTGCGTGGCGGGCACCGCCGGCAGCTTCCGCGCCGCCTACGAGGGCCGCGCCACTTCGGACTGGCTCTACGCCGGGCTCGACACCCTGGTGGACCTGGGCTGGGCGCTGGGGCTCTGCTTCACGGCCCTCCTGTGGGTCGGCCTGCCGTTCATCATCGTCGGCGCGACCCAGATGGTGGCCCTGGACTGGTCTGAAAGGCGTCCGCGCGGGCTGACGCTCGGCGTCATCGCCCTGCACGTCGCCGGCAAGCTGTACTTCGCCAAGGCCTCCTACTACGACGACGTCGCGGTGCGGGCGATGATGCCGGCGTGGCTCGCTCACCCGGCGAGCGCGTACCTGGTGCCGCTTCTGATCAGCGCCGTGGCGCTGTGGGCGGTGATACGGACGTGGCGGCGCAGGGCGCACATCTCGGCGCTGAGCAGCTATGGCCGCTTCGCGCTCATCGATGTGGCGCTGACGCTGCTGCTTTACGCGCCGTACCTGCAGACGTGAGCGGCGCGCGGGGACGCGAGGGACGCGCGGGGGCATGGCGGCGCGGGAGCGCCGGACGCGCGTCCTGAGGCGGGCTTCAGGCGGGCGGGGGCCAGACATAGACCGCCGGCGACCCCGGCTGCCACGCCCAGGTGAGGCCGGGCAAGGCCGCGGCAAGGTCGTCGAGGGTGACATATGCCGTGCCATTGACCGCCACCACCGGCACCGTGGCGCCGGCCACAAGGCCGGTGGTGGTGCCGTCCCACGATGCGTCAACCCCGATCGCCGCCGCCAGCGGGAGGAGCCCGGCCAGCACCCCGGCACCGCGAATGAATGCGCCGCCCGTGACCGCCGCTGCCGGCCCCGGCCACCCGACTTCCCCGCGTCCCGTCCCCCGCACCTCTACTTGGAGCAATGAGATGTCCAGGGCGCCCCCGGCGTCATCCCACGCCCAGCGCAGACCCAGGAGGTCGAGCGCCGCGGGTCGCACGTAGCAGCGCCCGTCCACGATGGTGTCGCCGACCTCGACGCCCCGTACCACGGCGCGGCCGGCGGCCTCGTTCCAGGCGGGCACCTCGCCGATGGCCGCCGCGAGCGGGCGCAGCGGAATGAGCATGCGGGCCACGACCGGCGGCACGAGCGCGAGGGGGGGCGCGACAGCGGCCGCGGCCACAGCGGACGTGGTCGCCCCCAGGGCGGCCCAGACCGGGTCGCCGGCGGGCGCCGCCATCCCCGCCGCCAGGTACAGGCCATTGAAGCGCACGGGCACGCCGAGCGAAACGGACGTCCGGGCGCCGCGCCCGAAGGCGGCCAGAAGATCTCCGCGCACCGCGCAGGCGGCGGGGTTCAGACCGGCGGCGAGCATAGAGGCGTCAAGCTCAGCCGCCGCCACCGTCCCGGTCGCGCGACCGTAGATGTCGCCGTGAAGCGCCAGCACCCGCTCGCCGGTCTCAAGGCAGCGCCACGCCTCAATGGGGCGATAGACGATGGACACCGGGTAGCCCACGGCGACGCGATTGAACAGTTCCCCCGCCTCGGCGTCGGCGAGCCGCACGCAGCCCATGGAGACGGCGTGCCCGATGGAGAACGGGTCGTTGGTGCCGTGGATGCCGTACCGGTCGGCGCTCAGGCCGAGCCACCAGTTGCCCAGCGGGTTTGCCGGTCCCGGCGGCACCGGGTCGCCGCCGCCCGGCGGGTACCAGCTGGGGGTGCGCACCTTGCACATGACGAAGAAGTCGCCGCACGGCGTCGGGGTCGGCGGCCGGCCCACTGCAATGCGGTGCTCGCGCACCAGGCGGCCACCCTGGTAGAGCCGCAACGAGAACGCGGGCACGTTCAGCACCAGCCCGTCGGCGAACGGCGGCCGGGGCGCAGGCTCCCACGTCGTCTGTGGCGGGACGTTGACGCCCGGCGGCACGGGGCGGGGCGCGGGCGGCGGGGACGGCGTGGCCGGCGGCTGGGGCGGCTCGGGCTCCAGCCCGGGATCGGACCCGGGCTCGGCGGGCGGCGCGGCGGCGGGGATGGCGGCGACGGCGGCGGACACGGCTGACGCCCCTGGCGCCCGCGCGACTGCCGGCTGGGCGCCGGCCGCCCAGGCCAAGCCGGCCCCAGCGACCGCTATGAATTGGCATATCATCAGCATGGCGCACCACGAGGGAATGCGCCACACCCGAGGCCCACGCACGCCTGTGCCCTCCTCGCCCAACCCCGAGAGAGAACCCCGACCCGGCCCGCCCGGCTCCCGGCGGGGGCCGGGCAGACACAGTATATGCGCCGGGCAGGCGGGCTATTATGCCGGGGGACGGCGGGCGGCGCACGAGGGGGGCGAGCGAGGGAACGACAAGCGCCACCATGGGAGCATACTCCGGGAACATTAGACTATTGACAAATATCCCCAGTAAGAGTAAGATGAAGGCGAGGCACATGAGGAAGGGAGTGAGGCAAGTGTATCTATCGTCGAAGGTCGGCAGAATAGCATCCATAGCACCACTGATCTGCGCGGAACTCTGCAATTACTCCTGCACAACTACCTGCGTCAGCGATTGCGCAGCTTATTGCGCACACGCGTGCAGTGGCGGGTGTACAACCGCGTGCACGGACGGCTGCAACTCCAACTGCACCGGCCCAGTCGTTAACTAGGGGCTGGTCCGTCTTCCCTTGCGGGCGCTACGCCCGCTCCTTTTTTGCTATACCGGGTACAGCTCCACCTCGACCGTCTGGTCCCGTGCCACGCGCACCCGCCGCACGAACACCTTCACGAGCTGTTTCAGCTCATCGCGGCTGGCAGCCGCAGCGCAGGGCGCTACTGGTCCTGGGGGATGGATGACCCGGCGGGAACGGGCCCGGGGGCATGATGCGCCTCGTCCGCGCCGCCGCCCGCGCCCACCGCCGGCAGCCTGAGCAGGCGCGCGAGCTGGTCCGCCGCCGCCACCGGGTCGCAGGTGGGGTCGAGCTTCGCGCCGCGCGCGCGCAGGTCGCCGATGAGCTTGAGCACGGGGGGCACGTCGAGGCCGGCGCCCCGGAGCAGGTCGCCGTCGGCCAGCACCTCGGCGGGGCGGCCGACGCCGGCGATGCGCCCGCAGCTCATGACGTAGATGCGGTCGGCATGGGGGCTGAAGGCGTCGGCCTCGTGGCCGGCGATGAGCACGGTCACGCCGCGCGCGCGGTTGAGGTCGAGCAGCAGCGCCGCGATCTCGGCGCGGGCGCGGGGGTCAAGGCCGGAGAACGGCTCGTCGAGCAGCAAGAGCTCGGGCTCCATCACCAGCGCGCCGGCCAGCGCCACGCGCTTCATCTCGCCGCCGCTGAGGTAGTGCGGCACCTTGTGCAGCAGGTGCCTGATGCCCAGGCGCCCGGCCAGCGACTCGACCGCCGCCGCGACGCGGTCTTTGGGCCAGCCGGCGGCACGCGGCCCGAACCCGATGTCGTCGCGCACGGTGGGGCCGACGATCTGGGTCGCGACGTCCTGGAACATTACGCCCATCCGCCGGCGCACGGCGTCAAAGTGCCGCGCCGGTTCCAGGCCGAACACGCGCACGAGCCCCTCGGCCGGGCGCAGGAAGCCGGTCAGGTGCAAAAAAAGCGTCGTCTTGCCAGCGCCGTTGGGGCCGAGCAGCATGGCCAGCTCGCCCCGGTACAGCACGAAGTCCAAGCCGCAGATGGCGACCTCGGTGCGGTCGGGGTAGAAGTGGCGGATGCAGCTGACGCGGGCGATCTCCTCGCCGGCGCAGCTCGCGCCGGCGGCCTCGCCGCTGGCTGTCCCCGTCCCCGTCCCGTGGCCGCGCATCGCCACGGCCCGGTAGGTGGCCTCCGCCCCGTCCCAGCCCGCCAGCACCGCCCCGGCCAGGGCCACGCCGAGCCCCCGGGCGCCGGCCAGGGGCGCGCGCCACGACAGTCCGCCCCGCCAGCGCACGGCGCGCGCGGCGTCAAGGCACCGCTCCAGCAGGGCGAAGAACGAGCGGTAGGTGAGCAGCAGGATTTCGCGCGCCCGCGGCGGCAGCAGGGGCAGGCGGCTGAACAGGGCCGGGTACGGCGTGGTCGTGAGGAGGAACAGCAGGCCAAGAGCCGCCCCGATGGCGCGGCAGAAGACGAGTGGGGCGAGGGCCGGCCGCCACGACACGGCGAACAGGGCCGACAGGAGCGCCGGGTAGGCGGCAAGCCCGACGACGGACGGGAGCGGCACGCGAGCCGCAAGAAGCAGCGCCAGGCCGGCCGCGGGCGGCACCAGCGCCCAGGGCAGGCCGCGGGCGGCGACCGCCCCGCCCACCAGCAGAGCAGCCAGGACGATCCTGAGCGCCAGCGGCGCCCGGTGCAGGAATGACCGGCCATTGCACGCCAGGTGGTCGATGTACGCCAGGTCAAGCATCGGCCTTGCCCCCCGCCCCCTTGCCTCTTGCCTCCTCGCCCCCTGCCCCGCCGGCCACCAGGTCGGGCCGCACCCGCGCCAGGAGACCGACTACAGCCGCGACGACGGCTGATTCAACGACCGTGCCGATGGCCAGAAGCGGCAGCGTCAGGGGCACGAACCGCCCGGGGATGAAGTCGCTGCCGCCCAGCGACACGACGAGCATCGCCACTGCCGCCGCCGCGGCGACGACGAGCGTCACCGCCGTAGCTAGGGCCGCGGCCACCGCCGGGGCCAAAAACCGCCGTCCGACCCCAAAGAGCACCCAGCCCAGCGCCGCCTCACCGGCCAGGAGCACGGTATTCAGGCCCAGGACGGTGATCCCCCCGTGGCCGACCAGTGCCAGGAACAGCCCGACACAGGCCACGGCAAGCACGCTCGGCGCCGGCCCAAGGAGGATGCCCGCCAAGATAGTCAGGTTGAGGTGATACGGCAGGACGCCCAGCGGGACGGACATCGCCAGCAGCATCAGGGCCGACATCGCCGCCAGTCGCGGCGCCAGGCGGCCCCAGTCGGCCCGGCGCACGCGCCACGCCGCCACCGCCAACAGCAGGGCGGCGGCCACGTAACCAGCGGCCAGCACCCAGCCGGGCAAGATACCGTCGGGCACGTGCAGGTGGCTCACGCGGCACCCTCCCGCGACGATCCCTTCCGTTGCCTACTCCATATAGTACCACGAAGCCAGCGCCCGTTCAACCGCACCAGGCATCGGTCGGTGGGCGAGGCCACCATACAGCGGCGGCACCCGTCGTCCCGGCCGCCCGCCGGAACCCTATATTAGCCCGTGCTTGGCCAGGGTCATGCTCGTTTCCTCGATGTGCTGGATCATGCGCGCGCGGGCCGCCGCCGGGTCACCGTCCTTTATGGCCATGAATATGTGGCGGTGGAAGTTGTGCGAGCGGGGGATGACGCCGGGAACCTCGCACACGCGGATGTGGGTATCGTAGAGGAGCTCGCGCACGGTGTTGAACATCTCCGCCAGCACCTTGTTCTGGGTCGACTCGGCGATCGCCAGGTGGAACTCGAAGTCCAGCTTGACGAACTCCGCCGGCGCGTAGCTGATCGACTGGCTGGCCCGCTGTACGATGTCGGTCATGTTGTCGATGTCGTCGTCGGTGCGCCGCAGGGCGGCCAGGCTGGCCAGCTCGGCCTCCAGCACCTTGCGCGCCTCGAGCAGCTCCTGGCGGTCGAGCCGCTGCTGCAAGATGCGGTACTTCAACGGCTCGTTCAGCACCTGGCCCAGGTCCCGGACCACGACCGTGCCGCCCGGCGAGCGCTCCACCAACCCCAGGTGAGACAGGACCTTCAGGGCCTCGCGGAGCGACGTCCGCGCCACGCCCAAGCGCTCGGCCAGCTCGCGCTCGGGCGGCAGCCGGTGACCCGGCTTCAGGTCCCCGCGGACGATCGTCGTCTTGAGCTGGTCGAGGACCCGGTCGGCCACTGTCTGGCGCTTGGTCGTCTCGGGCGTCATGGTGCTCCTCCTGGCGGGTGGGAATATGGCACGTGCTGGTCAGACCAGGAACCGCCTAGGGACCGCTCTGACGCGCTGCGACACGGCAAATCGTGGTCTGACCACCAGCCGCCGCGTACTCTATTCGACACCGACGAGGCGAGTCCTTCAGTCTGGCTAATGGCTGGGGAAGGGGTTTTAGCCACGCTTCAGCGGGCGACCGTGAGCCGACCTAGAGCCGCAGAAGCGGCATCACCGACCGCGCCAGCTCGGGCGACACGAGCTTGGGGCGCTCGAGCGCCGCGGCGATGGGCACGGCCACGATTTCACCCCCGCGCAGGGCGGCCATCGTGCCGAACCGGCGCTCATGCGCCAGCTCCACCGCCTTGAGGCCGAGCCCGGTGGCCAGCATGCGATCGAAGGGCACCGGCGGTCCGCCACGCTGGACGTACCCCAGCACCGTGGCCCGCGTCTCGACGCCCGTGCGACGGCGGACCTCGTCAGCGATGGCCTCGCCCACGCCGCCCAGCCGCACGTGGCCGAACTGGTCGCGCCCGCGGACCTCGTAATCCATCCCCTTGAGGTTTTGCGGCGCCACGCCCTCGGCGGTAACGATGATCGTGTACCGCTCGCCGCGCGCCTGGCGGGCGGCGACAAACGCGCACACATCGTCCATGTCGACCGGGAATTCAGGCAGCAGGGTCAGGTGCGCCCCGCCGCAGAGTCCGGTCCACAGCGCCACCCAGCCGGCGGTACGGCCCATGACCTCCAAAAGCATCGTGCGGCGGTGCGAGCGCGCCGTGCTGTGGAGGCGCTCGGCGGCCTCGGTGGCGATGGCCGCCGCCGTCTGGAAGCCGATCGTGTAGTCAGTGCCGCCGACGTCGTTGTCCATCGTCTTGGGCACGCCCACGCACGGGACCCCTGCGGCGGTCAGCTTCAGGGCCACGCCCAGGGTGTCGTCGCCGCCGATGGCGATCAGCGCGTCAAGCCCCATGTCGGCGAAGTTCTTCATCACCCGCGCCGGCCCGTCAGGGCTCCGGTACGGGTTGGTGCGCGAGGTGCCCAGCAGCGTGCCGCCCTCGTTGAACGCCCCCTCCACCTCGCGCCAGGACAGGGGCTGCACGTCCTTGTCCAGCATGCCGGCCCAGCCGTCGTGCACGCCCAGCACCTCGTGCCCGAGCTGGGTGGCCTGGCGCACCGCGGCGCGGATGGCGTTGTTGAGGCCGGGGCAGTCGCCCCCGCCGGTGAGTATGCCGATGCGCATCCCGTCCACCGCCCTTCCATGCCCTTGGCCACGGCCGGCGCCACGGCCGCAGTCAAGGCCGCGGCTGCGCCCTGTGCCGGCCTACGCCCTGCCCGACGACCCCAGAAGGCGGATCTTGGCGGCGACCTCGGCCGCCACGGCATCCCGGCCCGGGCCGAGCAGGGGCCGTGGATCGACCTCCTCCGGCCGCCGGGCGATCGCCGCCCGCATGGCGCGCACGAACGCGACGCTCAGCGCGGTGGCGATGTTCACCTTGCATATGCCCGCCCGCACGGCGGCGACGAGGCTTTCATCAGCCACGCCCGAGGAACCGTGCAGCACCAGCGGCACGCCCGTGGCGTCCCTGATGCGCCGCACGCGCTCGACGTCGATCTCCGCCGTGCGCTCAAGCATCTTATGCACGCTGCCGACGGAGACGGCCAGCGCGTCGACCCCCGTCGCCGCGACGAAGCGTGCCGCCTCCCCGGGGTCAGTCCACAGCTTCTGCAGCTCCTCCCGCGTCCAGACGCGGTCCGCGACCGGCACGCGCCCCAGCTCGCCCTCGCACGAGACGCCGGCGGCGTGCGCGACGCCGACGACCTCCGCCGTCCGCGCCGCGTTTTCGTCAAAGGGCAGCCGGGAGCCGTCGTACATGACCGACGAGAACCCCCCGGCAATGCAGCGCCGGGCCAGCTCAAGCCCGTCGCCGTGGTCCAGGTGCAGCACGACGGGAATGTCGGCCCTGGCGGCGACCTGCACCACGGCGGTGATGTAGTCGAGTCCGACGTACTTTATCGCCCCCGGGCTGGCCTGGATGATCACCGGCGCCCGCTCGGCCAGGGCGCCGGCGATGATGCCCTGCACGTACTCCAGGTTGTTGGCGTTGAACGCGCCCACCGCGTAGCCGCCGCGCTGGGCGCGCTCCATGATGTCGCGGGATGAGACTAGCGCCACTACCATGCACCCCTATTACGCACCTGCATTAGCCGCACCCAATAGCTACGCCGCCCGCGGCCGTGACGCCCACCCGCGCGTCTACGCCCGCAACTCGCTCCTCACGCCCGCAACTCGCTCACCGCCTCTTGCGCCTGATGGCCGTCCTGGCCGCGGCGACGATGTCCGGCGCCCCAAGCCCGTACTTTGCGGTCAGGGCGTCGTCGGGCCCCGACTCGCCGTAGACGTCGCGCACGCCCACGCGCACCAGCGGCACCGGGCAGTTCTCGCCCAGCGCCTCGGCCACGGCGCCGCCCAGGCCGCCGATGATGCTGGCGTTCTCGGCCGTGACCACCGCCCCCGTGACGCGCGCCGAAGCGACGAGCAGGTCAACGTCCAGCGGCTTGATCGTGGACATGTCGATGACCGCGGCGCCGATGCCCACCCGCTCCAGCTCAATCGCCGCGCGCAGGGCCTCGGTGACCATGCGGCCCGACGCGACCAGGGTCACGTCGCCGCCCCGGCGCAGGGCGACGCCCCGCCCGACCTGGAACTTATGAGACCCGTCGAATATGGCCGGCAGGACGTCGCGCGCCACGCGCAGGTAGCACGGGCCCTGGTGGTCGCCCATGGCCAGTACCGCCTGGCGGCACGCCTCGTTGTCGGCCGGCTCGATGACGGTCATGTTGGGCAGCGCGCGCATGATCGCCACGTCACATCCACGGCCTGGTGCGTGGCGCCCGTCTTGCCCGTGAATATCCCCGAGTACACGCCGACGAGCTTCACGTTGCGGCGCGGGTAGGTCACGGCGATGTTGACCTGGTCCGTCACTCGCTTGACGATGAAGGTGCAGAACGAGACGCAAAACGGCAGAAAGCCCACCGCCGCCAGCCCTGAGGCCATGCCGACCATGTTCTGCTCGGCGATGCCGCACTGGATGTACCGGTCGGGGAAGGCCTGCCCAAACACGGCGGCGCGCGTGGACGATCCGAGGTCGGCGTCGAGCACGACCACCTCCGGCCTTGCCCGGCCCAGCTCGACGAGGGCGGTCCCAAACGCCTCACGCATGGACACCTGCTTCTCGCTCACCGCCCCTCGCCCCCCAGCTCGGCCAGGGCGCGCGCCAGGTCGTCCGGCGTCAGCGCCCTGGAGTGCCATTCGACCTTGTCCTCCATGAACGAGACGCCCTTGCCCTTCACGGTGCGGGCGATGACCGCCCACGGCCGCCCGCGCCCCGCCGCGCCCTCCAGCGCCCCCACCAGGGCGGGCAGGTCGTGGCCGTCCACCTCCACCGTGCCCCAGCCGAACGCCTCCAGCCGCCGGGCGAGCGGCTCGACGGGGAGCACGTCCGCCGTGCGCCCCATGAGCTGCAGGCCGTTGCAGTCGATGACCGCGACCAGCCGGTCAAGCCGGTGATGGCCGGCGAACATCAGCGCCTCCCAGACCTGACCCTCCTGCATCTCGCCGTCGCCCAAAAGACAGAAGGCGCGGGCCGGCGATCCCCGCCGGGCCAGCCCCAGGGCCATGCCCGCGGCTATCGACAGGCCCTGACCCAGCGACCCCGTCGAGGCCTCAAGCGCCGGCAGCCGCTGCGCGTCGGGGTGGCCCTGCAGGCGGGAATCGATGGCGTCGAAGGTCATGAGCTCCTCGACCGGCAGGTAGCCGCGCAGGGCCAGGGCGGCGTAGAGCAGCGGGGCGGCGTGGCCCTTGGACAGCACGAAGCGGTCCCGGTCGGGCCAATCGGGCCGCCCGGGGTCCAGGCGCAGGACGCGGAAGTACAATGCCGCCATGATGTCGGCGGCAGACAATGAGCCGCCGGGATGGCCCGCCCCCGCGTGGGCCAGCATCTTCAGCACCAAGCGCCTGAGCTCGCACGCGCGCCGCGCCAATTCCGCCATTGAGGCCTGCACTGACGATGAAGCCTCCCCGGAGCCTGAGACCTCCCCCGGGCCTTTCGCCAAGTCGCCCACATCGCCCACGCAGATCACCCCTGAAGATGCTGCGTTATGGATGTCCGCCAAGGACTCTCCGTCCGCGCCGGCCCCGGCGACCGCACCACAGCGGCCGATGGTCGTACCACAGTGCGGGGCGAGGTCGGACAGCTCAGCCCAGTCACATCAGCCCCGGGCTGACGCCGGCCGGTTCGACAGTAGTGGACACATTTCGACAGTGGTCAGACCACATCCTGCAAACCGAAAGGAATCGCCAGGATTTTCATCAGGAGTAAAATGGACGATGGCGGGGGGCGGTGGGCCGGCCGTGGGGCAGCTTGGGTGGGTCAATCGCCGACTGGCGCCAGTGGGGCAGGATTGAACCGACCTCGGCGCCGGCGTTAACGCCGCTGACCGCCGAAGGCCCACTCATCAATCCGCGGTCCTCCTACGGTCAAAGCGCTCTGCGCCTTTGAACCATCAAGCCGTGTTATTGACATGGCAGATAGGGCCATGGTATATATTGATCTGGATGCCGGGAACATGAAAGGGAGGTTGGGGAAATGTGTCGAGGTATGGCCATTATCGGGTTGGTGGCCATGGTTCTCGCCTGCTGCGTCCCCGCAGTCTTCGCTGCTGATGGCGGAGACCACTCGGCCTGGATCGTAGCGCCCGCACGATGCCGCGTCGTTCCCGAGGCTGGCGCGTGGCGAATTGAAATCTCGGTGCTGGCGGTTCGGGCAATGGCCGACGCTTCGATCGAGGAAGTCTCGTGCATGGGTTACGACTTGAGTTCCGCGATGGAGGAGGGCCAGCCCAGGCGGATACCGGTCACCGTTGCGTGGGGCGTGAGCCCGCAGGATCTCGGTCGATGGCTGACACTCCGTCGTGCGTGGGAACTTGACACGCTTGCTCCCGAAGACGCGGACGGGCTTGAACGACTCAATGAGCTCATCTCTCGCAATCTTCCCAGAGACCCGCATGCCCTGCGGCTCACTCTCCGCACGGCCAACTTGCCGTTTGAGGTGAAGGACTATCAGGACTACCCTGTAACCGTCCGCATTCGCCGGGGAGACCAAGTCGACGAGTTCACGACCATCATGGCGGTTCGGACACTGCCCTCCGACAGCAACTGGTCGCCCGGCGACTTCCACATACACTCCACATGGTCCGACGGCGAAAACACGCCCTCGCAAATTGCGTCGATGCTGCAGGACATGGGCTACAAAATCGCGTACGTGACGGACCACACCAACCTCATTGGCAATTGGGCCAACTATGCAAACAGCATCAGCAGCGCTTCCACCTCTTACATCAAGCTCTATCCGGGGGCCGAAATGACGGTCAGGGATTTTGAGGACCTGTACCAAGAGGCAGACTTACTTGCATATGGGGTCAACAGTCTGACGGGGCTTGATAACGGTGTGTATGCGCCTCAGGTCGGGGTTGACAACATCCTCAACAACAACCCTTCTGGCCCGTCATCCCCGGCAATTGCCCACCCATGCGGGCTCATCGACTGGCCTGAATCACCGGACAATTGGTGGGATGTTGAGGGATACCGGGGCTGGGAACTCATGTCCGGAACCCAAGCCAGTTTCAGCGATACCGCGTCGCCGATGGTCCGCTGGCGAGGAGAACTGGATCGCCTGCTGTCAGACACGTTTGCCTACGGTTATTTTGCCTCCGTGCGCACGGGCAGCGACTTGCACGCGGGAACCCACCGCGGCTACGTTACCTACATCCGCACGTCCAGCTGGACCAGCAAGAGTTCAGTTGACTCCACTCTCTATAACGGACGGACCGTTGCCAGCCGTAAGGGCGGACTGGCCTACATGAGCCTAAAGTACGGGGCGACTACAAAGCAGGTCGGGGAACGCTTGACAGGTGTGCCTGCAAATGGTACCCTGTACTTGAACATCACCTTCAAGCCGGTTGAGTCAGGGACGTACACGATCAAGGTTTACCGGGACAATAAGGCCGCAGCGGTGTTCACCTATACTGGCTCATACACAGGCGGCAGTACATACAACCCGGCGAGCTCCTACGCCTTCACATTCCCTGGCGGCTCACACTACTACTACCTTTACATCTACAGCACTGACTACATCTACAGCAGCCCGATCTTCGTGAAGACCTGAGCCTCTCACAGGAGACGTGCGGCCGCCCCGAAGGTGTGGGCGCCCCCACCACCGGTTTCCGAAGGAACCGTAGTACCGGAGTCTTGGAAGCTGGGGTTCGATTGAGTACCATTTCCGGGGGGATGTGACATGCGATACTACGTTCGTTGGGCTGTGGCTGGTGCGTTGTGGGGAATTCTAAGCATCACGGTCTGGATTACGCTGTTTGGGGGCACTCCAGCTCATACCATGGACAGCCTGGCACGCGGAGCGCATTACCATACAACCCACGTTTCCTTTACTGTCGACTACTTCACTAGCTACGACTGGCCCCCAGGCCCGTTCAAGCTGGTACTGCTACCGGATGCACTGGGCATGGATTCCCTGGCGTGGACTCTTGGTTTCGGAGTCTGGCTTTTCACTCATCAGGGCTCACCCTGGTCGACTCTAGGTGCCCTTCTGGCTCCGCATCCGATCTTAGCTTCTGTTGCGGTTGTCTCTGTCAACGTCCTCAGCGGGGCGTTCATGATGATGATCCCCGCCCTGTTCCTTCGCCTGCTCATGTGGCTGGGGGACGTGTGCAACCGTCCATCTCGTTTGCGAACCTGATGTCAAGGAGTGCTCCAGAGCGCTGACAGTGATCGTTGCCCTAGCGACAACGAAGGCAGGGCGGGAGCCGCCCAGTGGGGGGGCAGGAAGGTCGCCGCCGGTAAGAACCTCGGCGGGGCGGCCGGCGCTGGCGATGCGCCCGCGGCATCGCCGCAGGCTCTCAACCACTGCAGTCTATCCGCACATTCGCGTCAGCGGAATCGGCCGCCAGAAACCACAGGCGCCGCAACTGCTTGCGGCGCCTGCATCTATCCTGGTGCCGAAGGTGGGAGTCGAACCCACATGGGGGGTTACCCCACATGATTTTGAGTCATGCGTGTCTGCCAATTCCACCACTTCGGCACGAAAACCGCGGCTGACGGCCTGCCGGCTCTCGCCGGCACTCTCATCATAGCACCTCGCGGCGCGTTTTTCAACCTCGCGCGGCGGCGGTGGCGGGCTGCAGGTGGCGGCGCATGATGCGGTCGAGGTGGCCGAGCGTGTTGCACTCGTGCATCAGGCTGTAGCGCGCGAACATGGCCACGGTCGGCGTCTCGTCCCACTGCGCGCGCGGCAGGGTGCAAAGCCACAGCACCTCGCGCACGCGGCCGCGGATGGCGCGCAGCTGCGCGGCGGCGTCCGCGGCGGCCAGGGTCTTGGTGTCGCTCACGATGACGACCACCGTGTGCGGCGTCAGGACCCCGCGGTTGCGGGCCATGAACGTGCGCAGCGTCGCGCTCAGGTTCGTGCCCCGCCCCCACTGCACGCTGGAGCGCACGACGTCGCCCATCGTCTCCGCGAAGTCCCGCCGCTGCTGGAAGAACGGCGTTACGCGCTCCAGGTCCTCGGAGAAGACGAAGCTCTCGATGCCGCTCACGACGCGGGCGAGGCCGTAGGCGAACTCGAGCACGAAGCGCGAGTAGCGCGCCATCGACCCCGACACGTCGCAGATCAGCAGCATGCGCGGCCGCCGCACGGCCCGCCAGCGGTAGGCGAGGCGGAATGGGGCGCCGCCGTAGCGGATGCTGCCGCGCGCCGTGCGCCGCAGGTCGATGTGCTTCCTGCGCCGCGTGCGCCGGTAGCGGCGCGAGATGCGCGTCGCCAGGCGCCGCGCCAGCTGGCGCACGAGCCGCTGCGCGTGCACCTGCTCGCTCTCCGGGATGCGGCCGATGTCCAGCGTGAGCAGCGTCTGCTCGGGCGATTCGCGCAGCCGGTCGGCCACCGACGCGATGAGCGCGTCATACTCCGGGTCGCCGGTCGGGGCCAGCGGCAGCGCCACCGCCTTGCGCGTCCCCTCAAGCTCCTCCTGCAACAGGCGCCGCTGGCGGTCGAGGTGGCCGCGAACGATGTTCTGCACCAATGGCATGAGGGTGGCGTCGACCTTGACGCCGGTCGAGCTGCGCTCCAGGAAGTCGCGCAGGCGGGCGCGGTCGGGGGCGTCCATGGCTGAATAGGCGTCCTTCTGCGCCGCCGTGAGGTCCAGGGGCCGGCCCTGGAAGGTGAGGTCGCGCTCAGCGGCCTCGCGGCCCGTCTTCTGGCGGTGCATTGCGGCGTCGGCGCGCGCGCGCTGCTCCTGCATCCGCTGACGGCGCTCGCCGGGGTCGGCGAAGAACGCCTGGAAGGCGGCGTCGAAGGTCGCCAGCGCGGCCGTGCCCTTGACCAGGGTCGCCGCCAGGGCGGCGCGGAACTGGGCGCGGTCGAGGACGTCGACGCCGGGCAGCGCGGCGAGGGCGTCGAGAACCTCGGCGGTGCTCACGGGCACGCCGAGGTGGCGCAGGAGCCCGGCGAAGCGCACCACCGCAGCGGCCAGGTCCGGACTGGCCCCCGGCGGGTCTGCGCTAGCGCCCGCCAGGTCCGGGCTCGCGCCCGCCCTGTCGTCGCCGGCCGCCGCACTCACTTGCCGCGCCGCCCCGTGGGCGGTTTCTGCCGTGGTGCGGGACCCGCGGCGGTGGTGGGAGCTGTGGCCGGGGGCTGCCCCATGCTGCCTGCCTGCCCCGCGTCGCCCGCTGCCTGCCCCGCGTCGCCCGCCTGCGCCGCCTCGACCAGGGCCTGCCCGCCCATGTGGCCCATGAACGCCTGCAGGTCGTCGCGGTTCTTGAACAGCAGGCTCGCCGTGCGGTCCACGACCTCGGGCGCCAGCGCGGGCACGTCAAGCGCCACTAGCGCCCGCGCCCAGTCGAGCGTCTCGGCCACCGACGGCTTCTTGCGCAGGTCGAGCCCCGCCCGCAGCAGGGCGACGGCGCGCGCCACCTGCGCCGCCAGCGCCGGTAAAAGTTCCGGCACCTTGGCCCGGATGATGCGCAGCTCCTTGGCCACGTCGGGGAAGTCGATGAACAGGAAAAGACAGCGCCGCTTGAGCCCGTCTGACAGCTCGCGGGCGCGGTTGCTCGTCAGGACGACGATCGGCACCTGGCGAGCGCGCACCGTCCCGAGCTCGGGGATCGACACCTGGAAGTCAGACAGCACCTCGAACAGGAACGCCTCGAACTCCTCGTCGCACTTGTCCACCTCGTCGATCAGCAGCACCGGGCGGCGCTCGGCGCGCAGGGCGCGCAAAAGGGGCCGCTCCAGCAGGTACTCCTCGGAGAACAGGTCGCCCTCCGCCACCGCACCTGGCGCCTCCCCCGCCCCCGCCCCCGGCGCCGCCACCGCACCCCGCGTCTCCTTCTCGCCCGCGGCGCGGCGCCCGATCTGAATGCGCAGGAGCTGGCGCTGGTAGTTCCACTCGTAGAGCGCGCGGTTCTCGTCCAGCCCCTCGTAGCACTGCAGGCGGATGAGGTCAGTCGAAAAGACCCGCGCCAGGACCTTGGCGATCTCGGTCTTGCCGACCCCCGGCTCGCCCTCGACCAGGAGCGGCTTCTCCAGGCGCAGGGCGAGGAACACCGGTACCATGATATCGTCGCCGCAGATATAGCCGTCGCGCTCGAAGGCCTCGGAGAGCCAGTCCAGCTTCACGTCCAAGGCGTTTCACCATCCCCGGCAACGTTCTCCGGCGCGCCCTTAGGTGCACACGCGGTCGAGCACCTCGGCGACGTCGAGCACCTGGACGGTCTCGACCTTGTCGCGGGCCTTCACGCCGTCCTCGAGCATCGTCAGGCAGAACGGGCACGCGGTCACGACGAGCGCCGCGCCCGTGGCCAGCGCCTGGTCGGTGCGCAGCTCGTTGATGCGCTTGCCCAGGGTCTCCTCCATCCACATCCGCCCGCCGCCCGCGCCGCAGCACAAGGCGTCGCGGCCGCGGCGCCGCATCTCCTTCAGCCGCAGCCCGCGCACCGCCGCCAGGACCTGGCGCGGCTTCTGGTACAGGCCGTTGTAGCGGCCAAGGTAGCACGAGTCGTGGTACGTGGCGCTGGCCGGCAGGCCCACCTTGCCCACCGTGGTCGGCCGCAGCCGGCCAGCCGTGACCAGATCGCCGAGAAGCTCGACCGCGTGCTGCACGGCGAACGAGCCGCCCAGCTGCGGGTACTCGTTCTTCAGGGCGTTGAAGCAGTGCGGGCAGGCGGTGACGATGCGCTTGAACGCCACGGACTTCAGCGTCTGGACGTTAGTTTGCGCCAGCTGCTGATACGTGTACTCGTCGCCGATGCGCCGCGCCGAATCGCCGCAGCACTTCTCGGCTGTGCCCAGGATGGCGAAGTCCACGCCCGCCGCCTTCAGCAGCCGCGCCACCGACGTCGCCACGCGCTTGTTGCGGTCGTCGAACGCCCCGGCGCAGCCTACCCAGTACAGCACGTCGACGCCCTCGCCGGGCTTGAGCACCCGCACCCCCAGCCCCTGCGCCCAGTCGGCGCGGCTCTGCCAGCCGATGCCCCACGGGTTGGAGTTGGTCTGGACGTTCTTCATCGCCCGCTGGGCGGCGGCCGGGAAGTTGCCCGCCATCAGGACCTGGGCGCGGCGCATGTCGACGACCTTGCCCACCGTCTCGACGAAGACCGGGCAGTGCTCCTCGCACGAGCGGCAGGTGGTGCACGCCCACAGCGCGTCCTCGGTCACCGCGCCGCCGACGAGCGGCGGCGTCTCGGGCAGGGCCGCGCCGCCCTTTGCGCCGCCTTTCGCGCCCGCCTGCGCCTTCTGCTTGCGCTTCGCGATGGCCAGCGGCTGGCCGTGCCGCCACAGGTGCTGTTTCAGGTCCTGCGTCAGCTTCTTGGGCGAGAGCGGCTTGTCGCTCAGGTGCGCCGGGCAGTGGTCCTGGCAGCGCCCGCACCGGGTGCAGGCGTCGGTGTCAAAGAGCTGCTTCCAGGTGAACTCCTCGACCCTGGTCACGCCGAAGGTCTCAGAGTGCTCAAGGTCAAGCGGTTGGAGCGCCCCCGGGTGCTTGAGCGAGCGCAGGAACTGGTTCAGCGGCGACGCCACCACGTGGAAGAGCTTGCTGTAGGGCAGGTAGGCGCACGCGCCCACGCCCAGAAGCATGTGGAACCACCACAGGTAGCGGTGCCAGAGAAGCTGCGCCCCCGCGCTCAGCCCGGCGGCGCGGAAGAGCCACGCCACGGCCAGGCCGCCGGGCGTCCAGAACGCCCAGGGGTCGGCGGTGTTCAGGATGCGCAGCGCCTCGACCACAAACCCCGACGCCAGGACGCACACGATGATCAGCAGGGTGACGGCGTCGTCCCAGGTGTTGTCCAGGCGCTTCGGGCGCAGGATGTAGCGGCGGAACAGGGCCAGGACCCCGCCAAGAAGCGCCGCCAGCCCGAAAAGGTCGGTGACCAGCGACAGCAGAAGGTAGAACCAGCCGTAAAGGACGTTGACGTATAGGTCGGCCTGCAAGAACACGAACATGGTGCCGACGAGGAGCAGGATGAAGCCCCACGACAGGGTGAAGTGCATGGTGCCGCCGAAGAGCTCGTGCCAGATGCGCCGCTGGAAGCCCGCCTCGATGAGGACTGATTTTGCGCGTTCGCACAGGCGGTCGAGGCGGCGGTCGGGCTGGCCCAGCCGGTAGAGCCGGATGCGGCGCACAAAGCCCCACACGAAAAAGCCCATCGCCACCGCGACGAAGGCGTACATGATGAGATGACCGACGACGTTCCAATAGATCTCACGGGTGGCCATTTTAAGGACGTTCGCCCCCCTTGCTGCAGGTTACTGGCCGAACGCTTGCCCGCCCCTGTCTATTCGCGGCGGGGGGCCGGTAATCCTCCAGCATCTGCATCCAGGGGGCACCGAGGCGCGCGAGACCATCCAATATCAGAGATGCAGAACGCGGGCGTTTCCCACCTGGGGGTCGCCCGCGTCCCGCTTCTAGCCCAAGAGCAGTGGCCGCCGCCCTTCAGGGCAGTATCACGGCCCGGCCCATGATCCTGCCCTGGCGCAGCTCCTCCAGGGCCTCGTTGACCTGTTCGAGCTTGAAGCGCCGCGTGATGATGGGCTTCACCTGGCCGCGCGCCACCAGCCGCACCACCGCCTGCAGCTCGGGCTTGGTCACGGCGCGCGACCCCAGGATCTCGACCTCGTCAAGCAGCGTGCGCAGCGGGTCGACGGGGAACGTCGTGCCCGGCTTGTAGCCGATGATCACCAGGCGGCCCGCTGGCCGCAGCACGGCGAGGTTCCTCTCGAACGTCTCGGGCAGGCCCACCGTCTCGAACACGGCGTGCACGCCGTCGCCGCCCAGGAGCCCGCGCACGTCGTCGACGTACGTCTTGGCGTCGTAGCGCACCACGTCGTCGGCGCCGAGCTCCCTGGCCATCTCCAGCTTCTTGTCGTCGATGTCGACAGCGATGACGCGCGCGCCGGCGACCTTGGCCACCTGCACGAGGTGCAGCCCGACGCCGCCCGCGCCCATCACCAGCCCGACGTCGCCGCTCAGGAGCCGCGCCCGGCTGTTGACGGCGTGGTAGGCCGTGCCGATGGCGTCGCCCAGCAGCGCCGCCTCCTCGACGGACACCGTCTGCGGCACGGGGATGGCGTTCTGCGCGGGGACCTTGAGGTACTCGGCGAAGCCGCCGTCCATCTCCCAGCCGACGCGCCCCGGCTGGCGGCGGCATATCGTCTCGCGCCCCGATAGGCAGAACTCGCACATGCCGCAGGTCACGTAAAAGTGGACGAACACCCGGTCACCGGGCTTGACGGTCGTGACGCCCGGCCCGACCTTGGCCACCTCGCCCGCCGGCTCGTGGCCCATGATGTTCGGGATGCGCGTGCCCTTCATCAGCCCGGCGGCGATCTTGAGGTCAGTGCCGCAGATGCCGCACGCCCCGACCCTGACCAGCACCTCGCCCGGGCCCGGCTCCGGCACCGGCACATCCTCCAGGCGCAGCGGCTCACCGTGAACGCGCAGCATCATCGCCCGCATGTGTAATGCCCTCCCATGGTGCAATTGCCTAATCCCACCCGGCCAGCGCGCGCGCGTTCCCGCCGAGGATCCGCGCCTTCTCGGCGTCGCCCAGCGGCAGTTCGTCCACGAAGCGGCGCGGCGTTGGGTCGCCCATGTCAAACGGGAAGTCGCTCCCCAGGAGCACGCGGTCCGCCCCGGCCATCTCGACCAGAAAGCGCAGGCTCAGCGGGTGGTGGGTGATGGTATCGAAGTACACCCGGCGCATGAACGTCGACGGCGCGGCCCGCAGCGCGCCCTGCGTCTCCGGGCGCACGGCGAAGCCGCGGTCGAGCCGGCCCACCTGGTACGGCAAGAAGCCCCCGCCATGCACCAGGCACACCTTGAGCCCGGGGTGGCGCTCGAGCGTGCCCGAGAAGATGAGGTCGGCAAGCGCCACTGCGGTGTCGAGGGGGTTCCCGATGAGGTTGCTGTAGTAGTAGCGGCCCAGGCCCGGGCGGTCGCCGGTGTAGTACGGGTGCAGTAGCACCATCATGCCGCGCCGCTCCAGGGCCGCCCAGAGCTCAGCGAACGCGGGGTCAGTGACGCCCCTGTCCCCCACCCGGGCGCCGATGTGCACGCCGCACAGCCCCAGCCGCGCGACGTGGTCCAGCTCGGCCAGGGATGCCGCCGCGTCCTGCAGCGGCAGCACGCCCAGCGACCGGAAGCACCGGCTGGGGTGGTCCTGGAGGCGGCGCATCGCCTCGTTGGCGGCGGCGGCCAGGCGCGTGCCGGCGGCGGGCGCCGCGTCGTAGAAAAACATCGTCGGCGATAGCGAGAGCACGGCCCCGTCGATGCCCTGGGCGGCCATGTCCTGGAGCCGGCGGTCAAGGTCGTAAAAGACCGCGGGCAGCGGGTACTGGTAGCCCTCGGCGTGGCGCACGATGCGCGAGCCGTCGTGTGCCCGCTCGACGCTGACGCCGAACGACCGCCCGGCGTCGCGCTCGAACATGTCCAGAAGGCCCGCGGGAACAACGTGGCTGTGGATGTCAGTAGCCGTCAAGTACCAGCGCCCCCTTGGATGATCACGGTCAGGAACACCTCTGCGCCGTCGTTGAGCGGCGTCTGCAGGCCGGCGAGGGACGCGGCGCTGCGGCCGTCGACCAGCACCGCCACGCCGTCGCGCAGCCGGTCCCCCGCCAGGAGCTCGTCGCCGATGACCGCGCCGTAGCGCGCCTCCAGGAGCCGCAGGAGGTCGCCGAGGGTCGCCGCCGGCGGGCACTCCACGCCGACCCCGCCTACAGGCAGCGTCTCGGTGAGCAGGCCGGCGCGGCGGACGCACACCCGCATCAGCCCCGCCCCCCCGCCGCCAGGTACAGCGCCTCGAACGGGCAGTACTCGATGCAGCGCGGCTTGCCGCCGCACAGGTCGCAGCGCACGACGCGCCCGGTGGCGGGGTCGATCCACACCGCGTCGAACGGGCACGCCGCCACGCACAGCCCGCAACCATCGCAGCGGTCGACGTCGTAGGCGACCTGCCCCGGCGTGAATACGCCGTTGGGGCAGGCCGCGGCGCACTTCGGCCGCGCGCAATGCTGACACACCGCCGGCGGCACCTGCAGTGGGTAGGTGTGCGGCACCCTGATGCGCGACCGCCTGGGGTTCACCGCCCCCACCTTGCCGATGGCACACGCCAGCTCGCAGACGCGGCAGCCGACGCAGACGCCGCGTCGCCCACGCACCCTGGCCGGATGATGAGCCAAGTGACCTGCACCTCCCGTATGCGCCGCCGTATGCGCCGCCGTATGCGCCGCCGTATGCGCCGCCGTATGCGCCCCCGTCCGCGCCGCGCCGGGGCCCAGGCGGCAGCCGGCCGGCCGGCCGGGCCCTAAAGCCCGAGGCGGCGCAGGGTCTCAGCCAGCGGCCGTCCTTCGTTGTCCCAGCCGCGCAGGCGGTAGTATTCGTCCAGCATGGTGTCCAGGGCGGCGCGCGTCAGGCGCTGCCCGCGCGGCGGGCCGTCGGGCAGGGCCTCGTCGAGGATGCGCGGCGGCAGCGCGTCGTCGCGCCGCGTGAACCCCTGGCGGTTGTTGAACAGGCGGATCTGCGTCTCGACGCGCTCGGCGGTCAACAGGAGGTCCGCCTCGGTGACCGTCCGGCCCACGGCCAGGCTGAGGTACTCGGCGTAGTCGCCAAGACCCAGCGGCACGAACTTGCCCGGCATGTCGCACAGGAGGAGCGAGTGCACGACGCAATTGTAGTCGTACAGCTCCTTGACCGCCTGCGCCTTGCCCTCGGTCACAAACGGCGGCAGGTCGCCGAGCACCTCGCGCGCCGGCGGCCACGCGCGCCGGTGGCACGCGCCCCGCGGCGACACGGCGTAGGCCAGGCCGGCGCCCCAGGCGGCCCGCGGGTCGTAGGCCGGGAACTCCATGCCCTTGACGTGCATGGCGAACCGCTCGCTGCCGCCCCCGATGCGCTCGGCCGCCCGCTTGGCGCCGTCGGCCAGGACGGCCCCCAGCCCGCGGCGCCGGGCGATGTCCTCGATCAGGGCCGCCGCCCCCGCCGCGTCGCCAAAGGCCGGCGCGGGGCCGGCGCCTGCGCCGTGCCCGCGCAAGAGCCCCTGCAGCAGGCCGCGCCCGGCGCACTCGGCGGCAAACGAGATCACCGCCCCGGTGGAGATCGTGTCCAGCCCCAGCCGGTCGCAACGCAGGTTGAGGTCGATGACCGCGTCCAGGTCGGTTATGCCCAGGTTCGGGCCGAGCATGCCCAGGGTCTCGTACTCCGGCCCCTCCAGGTGGTCGCCGCCGCCGGCCGCGGGGGCGGTGACCTTGGAGCAGGCGATGAAGCAGGCGTAGCAGGCGCGCGAGCCCAGCGTCTGGCGCTCCACGCCCGCCGCGTCCAGCCGGCCCTTGGCCCGCTCGCACGTGCCGGCCTGGAAGTTAAGGGTCGGCAGCATCCCCGCGGCGTTGGTGATGTCCAGGGTCAGCGGCGTGCCGAAGCGCCGGCGGGCCTTGGCCACGTTGCTCTGCGCCGCCCGCAGGGCGTCGCGGTGCGCCTTCTCCAGCATCGCCGCCGCGTCGGCCAGGGGCAGGTCGCGGCTGCCGCGGATGGCGATGCCCTTCACGCGCTTGGAGCCGAGCACCGCGCCGGCGCCGCCCCGTCCCGCCTGGCGGAAGCGGTCGGCGTTGATGCACGCGAAACGGGCCAGGTTCTCGCCCGCCGGCCCGATGACGACCGCGCCAGCCTCAGGCGAGGTCTCGGCGATGATCGCCGCCTCGGCGGTGAAGGTGTCCACGCCCCACAGGTGCGCCGCGGGCCGGAACTCGACCCGGTCACCGTCAACCCACAGGTACACCGGCTCCGGCGCCGCGCCGCGGAGCAGCAGGCCGTCGAACCCGGCGTGGCTGAGCTCCACGGCGAACGTCCCCGACGAGTAGCTGTCAAGAAACGCGCCAGTGAGCGGCGACCTGGTCACGACCACGAACTTGCTGCTTCCCGGGGCGGGGGACGCCGTCAGCGGCCCACGCAGGAACATGACCACGTTGTCCGGCGCGAGCGGGTCGACGCCCGGCGCCAGGCGCTCGCCGAGCAGGCGGGCGCCCAGGCCCCTGCCGCCGATGAAGCGCTCCCGGACGGCGTCCCCGACCTCCACCGCCACCGCTCGCCTGGTGAGCACGTCGATGTCCAGGATCCTGCCCCAGTAGCCCTGCATCCCGGCCCCCACCTCCAGCGCTCCAGCCCACGGGGCATCGCCCCGCGGGCGACCAGCATCGGCCATCGGGATCATGGTCAGACGATCTGCTATTCGAACCTCGATCGTATGTTTGTTCGTCACCGATCGTCCCATTCCTCCTGCAGCGCCATTCGCGGCCAGGCAAGAATGTCAGTGCCCGTCATCGGCCCGGCAGGATTTCCGGCCCGGACAGAGAAGGATATGGTCAGACAGTCTGATTTGCTTATTACGCGGCAATCAGGGTTGTGGGCGGGATGATCGGGACAGCGTCGGCGACTATCAGCGGGGAGGGTCAGAAGCGATGGACACCTCATTCATCCAGCGTCCTCATCACTACCTGCCGCGGCGAAACCTCAGCACCTCTGCCGTCGACTGGCAGGAGCGCGTGAACTTCGAGCGCCTGCGCAAGGAGCGGCTCAACCGCGCCCGGAACATGATGAAAGAGAAGGGACTCAGCGCCCTGATCCTGTTTGTCGGCGAAAACGTCCGCTACGTAACTGGCGCCTTCCAGGGTAACTGGAAGAATAACATCTTCGTGCGCTACGCGGTCCTGCCCGGCGACGGGGAGCCGGTGTTGTTCGAGACGGTGGGGGCCGACCTCGAGTGTGCCAAGCTCGACCTGCCGTGGCTGGAGGGCCGGCTGCGCCCGGCGATCACCTGGAAGTGGTCGGAGGGCGCCGAAGAGGCGCAGGCCAAGCGCATGGCCGCGAGCATCAAGGAAGCCCTGGCCGAGCACCACGTTGACAAAGAGCGGATCGGCATCGACATAATGGACATGCAGGCCTACCTGGCCCTCACCGGGGCCGGCCTGAAGATCGAGAACGCCTGGCCGGCGATGTCGGCGGCGCGGGTCGTCAAGACCCCGGACGAGCTCGAGCTGCTCAAGATCTCCAGCTCCATCGGCGACGCCGCCTTCTGGCGCATCCAGCACGAGTGGCTGAAGCCCGGCGTGACCGAGCGCGAGGTCATGGCCAAGGTCAACGAGTTCCTCTACAACCGCGGCTGCGAGATCGTGTACGAGGTCATCGTCGCCGCCGGCGGCAACACCAGCCCCTACCGGCGCTGGCCGACCGACCGCATCATCCGCTTCGGCGACCTGGTGATCATCGACATCAACGCCGTCGGGCCGAGCGGGTACTTCATGGACTTCGTGCGCTGCTTCAAGGTCGGCGGCAAGCCGACGCCCCAGGAGAAGGAGCTGTACAAGCGCTCGTACAACTCGCTCTACGAGGCGATCGGCCAGGTCCGGCCGGGCGCGACGACGCGCGACGTGGCCGAGAAGTTCCCCGTGTACGACGATGACAAGTACGGCAGCGCCAGCCTGTTCCAGTTCGCCCACAGCATCGGGCTGTCGCTGTACGAGGGCATGTGGATATCCCGCGCCTACTCGCTGCAGTACCCGGCCGAGATCAAGCCGAACATGTACTTCGCCATCGAGACATACGCGTCGCAGCCCGGCGCGCCGCAGTCGGTGCGCCTGGAGCAGAACCTGGTGGTCACCGACACCGGGCACGAGATATTCACGCTGTACCCATTCGAGGACGACATGCTTTCCTGACAGCGTGCCGCTTCCAGGCGGACGACCCCCCCAAAGGAGAGTCGGGGCCCGGCCACTGGCCGGGCCCCGCCTCATTCGCGCCGGCCTTCCGCCGCGCAAGGCTAGAGGCTAGATCGCCGTCCAGCCTCCATCCACCATCAGTATGTGCCCGGTAACGTAGTCGGAGTGCGGGCCGGCCAAAAACAACGCCGCCCCCGCCACGTCGGCCGGCTCGGCCACCCGGCCGAGGGGGGTGCGCTGCAGCAGGTTGGCCATGAACTTGGGGTCGGCAAAAAGCTTCTCCCGCGCCGGCGTGCGCACGGCGGCGGGGGCGATGGCGTTGACGTTGACCCCGAACGGCGCCCACTCCACCGCCAGCGCCCGGGTGACCTGGGTGACGCCGCCCTTGCTGGCACAGTAAGCGACCCGCTGCGGGAAGCCGACCACCCCGAAGGTGGAGCTCATGTTGATGATCTTGCCCCGCCTTGCCTCGACCATCTTGGCGCCCACCACCTGGCAGCAGAAGAACAGGCCCTTGAGGTTGACGTCGAGGACGAAGTCCCACTCCTTCTCGGTCAGTTCCAGGGCGTCCTTGTGCACGTTGACGCCGGCGCTGTTGAACAGTATGTCCAGGCTGCCCATGCGCCGGTGCGCGTCGTCGGCGGCCCGCCCCAGCGAGGCGCGGTCAGTCACGTCAACGGCGGCGGTGATGCACTGCGCGCCCTCCTCCGCCACCTTCTTCGCGGCCTCGGCGAGAACGCTCGCCTCGCGATCCCATAGGACCAACCGCGCCCCGGCGGCCGCAAAGGCGCGCGCCACGGCCAGCCCGATGCCCTGCGCGGCGCCGGTCACCACGGCCACTCTGTCCTTGAGGACGAGATCTGCCATGAACTTACCTCCCATGCTGCAATTGTCCGCTCGTCTGATAATTATATGCGCTCACGCGTGTTCCTGCTTGACAGTCAATCAGGTAAGCTGGTCAGCAGGAGAAGCAAGGGTCGTAGAGAAGTGTATGGTCAGACAATGTGCTTAGCAGATGCATTGGGGGTGAAGCCGTTGCGCTACAAGGTGCTGGCCACCGATACGGTCTCGCCGACATTCGACCTTGAACGCCAGTGGCTGGCTGAGTGCGACGCGGAACTGTTGGTGCCGGAGAACGAGACGGCCATCCCGGATCTTGCGCCCCAGGCGGACGCGGTCCTCAACTGCTACTTCAAGATCGGGGCCGACCTCATCAAGCGGCTCGACGCCTGCCGCATCATCGCGCGCACCGGCACCGGTGTCGACAACGTCGACATGGCGGCGGCGACCGCCAGGGGCATCCTCGTGACCAACGTCCCCGACTACTGCGTGGACGAGGTCGCCGAGCACGCCCTGTCGCTGCTGCTGAGCCTGGCGCGGCGCGTCCCGTTCATGGACCGCGCCGTACACGCCGGCACGTGGGGGCAGGCCCCCCATCGCCCGCTGTACCGCATCCGGGGCAAGGTCCTGGGGCTGGTGGGGCTGGGGAACATCGGCCGTGCCCTGGCCCAGCGGGCGCGCGGCATCGGGCTGGAGGTGCTGGCGTTTGACCCGTTCGTGACCGCCGAGGCGGCGTCAGCCGCCATGACGCGCAAGGTCGACCGGCTGGAAGACCTCCTGGCCCAGTCGCACTACGTCTCCATCCATGCGCCCCTGACCAAGGACACCCACCACCTCATCGCTGCCCGCGAGCTCGGCATGATGCGCCGCGACGCGTACCTGGTGAACTGCTCACGCGGCGGGCTGGTCGACGAGGCGGCGCTGGCAGCCGCGGTGACGGCCGGCCAGATCCGCGGCGCGGCCCTGGACGTGCTGGAGCGCGAAGCATATGACCCGTCAAACCCCGTGTTCTCGTGCGACGGCATCCTGATTACCCCGCACGCCGCGTTCTACTCCGAGGAGTCGCTGATCGAGCTGCGCCAGAAGGCCGTAGACGAGATCAAACGCCGGCTGACCGGCACGCCGCCGCGCTGCCCGGTTAACCCCGAGGTCCTGCGGGCGCCACAATAGCCGCGCGGCGCGACGCGGGCACCACACGGCCAGCGCAAGGCAAGGAGGGGGAGAAGCGTGTCCAGTGGCGCGTGGCACACCGACAAGTGGTTCACCAGCCCATACAACTGGGTCGACGAGGTCCGGGCCCAGCTGGGCTTCGCGAAGAAGGTGCAGTTCCACGACGTCTCCCTGCGCGACGGCGAGCAGCAGGCGGGCATCATGTTCACCAAGGACGAGAAGGTGGCCATCGCCGAGAAGCTGGCCGAGGTCGGCGTGCAGCGCATCGAGGCCGGCATGCCCGCCGTCTCCAAGCAGGACGAGGCCGCCATCCGTGAGATCGTCAGGCGCAAGCTCGGCCCCAAGATCTTCGCGTTCTCCCGCTGCATGGTCGAGGACATCGACCGCGCCGCCGACTGCGGCGTGGATGGCGTGGTAGTGGAGATACCGTCGAGCCAGCACATGGTCAAGCACGCGTACCGCTGGCCGATGGAGAAGGCCATCGAGCTGTCGATTACGGCCACCCGGCACGCGCACGAGCTCGGCCTGTACACGGTGTTCTTCCCCATCGACGCCAGCCGCGCCGAGCTCGACTGGGTCTTGAACCTGTTCGAGCGGGTGGCCACCGAGGGGCACATGGACGCCCTGGCCGTGGTCGACACCCTGGGCGGGTGCTCGCCCCACGCCATACCGTATCTGATCAAGACCATCAAGTCGCGGATCAATAAGCCGCTGGAGACCCACTTCCACGACGATTTCGGGCTGGGCGTGGCCAACACCATACTGGGCCTGGCGGCGGGGGCGGAGGTGGCCCACACCACCGTCACCGGCATCGGCGAGCGGGCCGGCAACGCCGCCTACGAGGACGTGGCCCTGGCGCTTTTGACCATGTACGGCGTCGACACCGGCCTGAACTACGAGAAGATGGTCGAGCTGTCGCATCTTGTGACCAGGCTCGCCGGGGTGGCGGTGCCGCCTAACCGGTCGATCGTGGGCGAGCGCCTGCTCAACGTCGAGTCGGGGATCATCACCACCTGGTTCCTCAACTGTGGCGAGGAGCACCAGCTCGAGCTGTTCCCCTTCCGGTGGGACCTCGTCGGCCAGAACCGGCCGCGCGTGGTGCTGGGGAAGAACTCCGGCGCCGACTCGATAAAGCACTACCTCGCGATGCTGGGGCTCCAGGCGACGGGGGAACAGGTGGGCGCGCTTCTGGTCATGGTCAAGGACTGGGCGATGAAGAACAAGCGCATCATGACTCAGGACGAGTTCGCCGCGCTGGCGCGGGAGTTCCTGGCCAAGGTCTGAGCGGCGACGTCCGGCCCCCGGGGGGCCCCGGCCTCAGCTTGCGCCCGGCGCCGAGCGCTGCCGCCACAGCTCGGACAACGCCCGGCTGGTCACGTCGAGGTGCTCGGACATCAGATTGCCGGCGGCTTCAACGTCCGACTTGGCCACCGCGTCCAGTAACACGCGATGGTCGCGCCGTGCCGCGTCAGTTATCTCCTTGACCTCGGCCGCCGAGGACTCCTGCAGCAACTGGTAGTAGCGGTGCGAGCGGAACAAGAGGTCACCCACCGCGCAGTACAGCTCGTATAGCACCCGGTTCTGGGCGGAGTCAGCCAGGGCCGAGTGAAACTCGCGGTCGACGCGGATGAAGGCCTCCACGCTGCCGTCATCCTGGTCAAGGATCTCGCGCATGCCCTCCACGTCCTCGCTCGTGGCGCGGTGAGCCGCGTAGCGCGCGAGCCCGATCTCGATCAGCTTGCGGGTCTCGAATATCTCCTCGATGTCGGCCTGGATCAGCAGGAACTGGTACCCCAGCTTGCCGCCGATCGAGTTCCTCGAGTACTCGCTGACGAACGTGCCTTCGCGCGTGCGCCTGATGAGTCCCAGGCTCGCCAGGGCCTTGATCGCCTCGCGCACCGACGTGCGCCCGACGCGGAACTTCTCGCCCATCTCGCGCTCAGGTGGAAGACGGTCGCCCGGCTTGAGGGTACCCTGGGCGATCATGTCCATGAACTGCTGGATGATGGCGTCGGGCAGGGTGCTGCGTTCGATCGGCCTCACTTCCACAATTGGCCACCTCCCAACCTCAAGACCACAAGCGGAGCCTCCTGCCAGCGGACAAACATGCCCCACCAAAAATGGTATCAGAGTTCGGCCTCGCGGTCAAGATATCAGTCCATGTGCTTGCCAGCAGTCCTGGAAGCCGGCTTCCGCCGGGAGCCGGCCTGGACCATGAGCACGGCGGCGATGGTCAGTGCGCCGCCGGCGAGCTGCCACGAGGTGAGCCGCTCGCCGAGCGCCAAGCACCCCAGGAGCGCGCCCGCGAACGGCTCGAGCGTGGCCACGAGGCTGGCGCGGCTGACCTCGATCATCGTCAGGCTGGAGAAGTAGAACATGTAGGCGGTGACGGTGGGCACCAGCACCAGTCCGGCGAGGACGAGCCAGCCGGCGCCGGTCAGCGCGCGCAGGGTGCGGTAGAGGGTCGGCGCCGTCCAGAGGAGGTAGAAGGCGCCACCGAACCCGAGCGAGTACAGCACCACGGTCCACGGGCGGTAGCGCTCGAGGCCGGCCCGGCCGAAGGTGTTGAGCAGGGCGTAGAGGAACCCCGCGCCCAGGCCGCAGGCGGTGCCCAGAGGGTTGACCGCGAGCCGCCCCCCGCCCGAGGTCATCAGCAGGGCGACACCGCCGAGGGCGACCGCAATGGCGACGATCTTTACCGCGGTCACCCGCTCGCGGAAGATCAGGGCGCTGATGACCATCACGTAAAGCGGCGCCGTGTGCAGGAAGATGACCGCCGTGGAGACGGTGGTGTAGTAGACGGCCAGGAAGTACAGGTAGTAGAAGGCGCAGACGCCCAGTATGCCCTGGGCAATGAACAGCGGCACGTCCCGCGCCTGGATGCGGAGCAGGGTCCGGTCACGCGCCAGTGCGGCGGCGCCGATCAAGAGCGCCGCCAGGGATACGCGCAGGGTGACGATGTGCGCGCCGGGCAGGCCGAGGGCGATCAGTACCTTGTAGAAGAGGCCGGTCGTCGCCCACAGCACGGCGCCGATGGCGGCGTAGGTGTACCCCAGCGCGGTCCTGCTCACGCGGCACTACCTCTCTCTGCGCAAGGATATCAGGGCCAGGACAGTAATGATCAGCAGCCCCTTTACCGACTGCTGGTAGAACGCGGATACATTGAGCAGGTTCATGATGTTGCCAACGACGCCGATGGTCAGCGTCCCGACCACGGTGCGGTAGATGCTGCCCGAACCGCCCTCCAGCCGGGTGCCGCCCATGACCACGGCGGCGATCACGTCGAGGGTGTACACGAGGGCCAGGCCGGGGTCGGCCTCGCGCAGGCGGCCGGCCAGGATGACCCCCGCCAGCGCGGCGACCATGCCCGCCAGGGCGTAGACCAGGGTCTTGGCGCGGTCGACCTTCACCCCCGAGTAGCGCAGGGCTGTTTCATTGGCGCCCATGCCGTAGATGTATGTCCCAAACACGGTCCGCGACAGCACGGTGGCGGTCAGGATCGCCGTGGCCGCGTAGAAGACGACCGGCACGGGTATGAAGCCGAAAAGCTGGCCGCTGCCGACCCACCACCAGCGCTGGTCGTTGATCACGACCCGGATGCCGGTCGAGCTGATGTAGGCGAGGCCCGCGAAGACGCCGCTCATGCCGAAGGTGGCGATGAACGGCGGGATCTTCAGCTTGGCGACAAGAAGGCCGTTGATCAGGCCGCTTGTGCCGCCGACGCCGATGGCGAGGATGATCACCAGCAGCATGTTGTACTTCTGGAACAGCCCCACGGCCATGCACCCCAGGACCATGATCGGGCCCGCCGCCAGGTCGATGCCCGAGGTGATGATGACCAGCGTCGCCCCCAAGGCCGTCGTGCCGATGATGCTCACCTGGCGCGCGATGTTAATCAGGTTCTGCGCCGTCAGGAAGCGGTCGGAGGCGAACGACGCCAGCACGACGAGGGCGATGAACGCCAGCAGGATGTCGTAGCGCGACAAGAAGCCCCGGAGCGCCTCCCTGCCGGTCGTCTTCGCCCCTCCCGCGTCCGGCGCGCACGTCGTGTCGTTACTCAAGGTTCGCCACCCCCGTCATGCCTCGACGTTGCCCCGGGCCCGCCGGCGCCCCACGAGCGATCCCAGGAGCCGTGGCAGGTCGGCACGGGCGGTCAACACGGCAACAACGATGATCGCGCCTTTGAACAGCATCTGGTAGTAGGTGGAAACGCCCGTCAGGTTCATGACGTTGTTGAGTATGCCGATCATCATCGTCCCGATCACCGCTTCCACTATGCCGCCGTAACCGCCCTCGATGCGCGTCCCGCCGATCACCACCGCGGATATTACGTCAAAGCTCAGCTGGGAGCCGATCGACGGGTCGCCGGTCATGCTGCGGCTGGCGGCGACGATGCCGCTCAGCGCGGCCAGAAACCCGGCCAAGACGAAGATGAACGTCCGGTTCCGCCTGGTATTGATGCCCGCAAGGCGCAGCGCCTCTTCGTTGTTGCCCAGGCCGTACACGTACACCCCGAACGGGGTCCGCGTCAGGATAATGTGCCCGACGATGGCCACGGCCAGGAACACCAGGGGACAGGTGGGGATACCGAGGATGCTGCCCTGGCCTATCGGGGCGAACCCCCGGTTGGTGATGAACAGCGGCCAGCCGCCGCTCCAGGCCAGGGCGAGGCCGGCGGCGATGCCCCCCGTGCCCAGGGTGGTGATGAACGCCGGCAGGCGAATGTACGAGTTGAGCGCGCCGTTGGCCAGTCCCAGAAGCGTGCCCACCGCGAGCGCGATCAGCATCACCAGGGGCACCGGCAGCGCCTGCAGCAGGGCAATGACGACGCCGACCAGGGCGATCACCGAGCCCACTGACAGGTCGATGCCGGCGCTGATGATGACCATCGTGCCGCCGACCGCCGATATCCCGATGACGCTGACCTGCTTTATGATGTTCCTCAGGTTCTCCACCGTGAGGAAGTAGTCCGAGACGACGCTTCCTACCACGAACAGGGCAAGCATCAGGGACAACATCTGGTACCGCTGCGCCAGCCGGCCGATGGCACGCAGGACGTACACCCACCCTCCCCCCCTTGACCATCACGAAGGGCGCCGGGCAGCGGGCGCCATGGCGCCGCCCGCCGCCCGGCGACCCGGGAGCTGCTTCTACCTGGCCAGCCACGCGGTCTTGGTGAACACCTTTGACTTGGCCATGAGGCCCTCAAGCGACCACTTGCCCGCCTCCCAGGCCACGTCGTCCAGGGTGAAGCCGTCCGCCTTGTACAGGGAGGCGGCGTTCGTCGAGTCGATGAACGCGCCCATCATCTGCAGGACCTCGGGGTACGCCTTGCCCTCGAGGATGCGGGAGCACACCTCCGCCGCCACGTCCACGCAGTTGGAGTACTGCACGGTGCTGGCGAACTTCCCGTCGGCGACGGCCTTGATCTCGGCCATCTCGCCGTCAACGCTGCAGATGACGATCTTGGACGGATCCTTGCCGGCGTTCTCGAGCGCGATCAGGGCGCCGAACGCCATGTTGGCCGACGGCGCGTACACGCCGTTGATCGTGTCCCCGAAGGCGACGATGAAGTTCTCCATGACGGCCGTCGAGTCGGCCTTGGCGTAGTTGCCCGGCTGGCTGCCGATGATCTTGATGCCGGGGCTCTTGGCCAGCTCGTCCTTGAACCCGTTCAGGCGCTCGATGGCCGTGGTGGTGCCGGGCAGGCCCTCGATGATCACGACGTTGCCCTGGCCGTTGAGCTTCTGGGCCATGAAGGCCGCCGTCTGCTTGCCGATCTCGCGGTTGTCGCCGCGGATCGCCGCCGTCCACTGGTCGCCGGCGACCATGCGGTCAACGAGCACGACCTTGATGCCCTGCTTGTAGGCGCGGGAGAGGACGTCCTGGAGGCCCTTCTCATCGCGCGGGCTGACCATGATCAGGTCGACCTTGCGCGCGATGAGGTCCTCGATGTCGGCGATCTGCTTGTTCGTCTGGCCCAGGGCGTCGGTGACGATGACCTCGTAGCCCTTGGCCTCAAGCGCCCTCTTGCCGCGCTCCATCTGGTGCCGGCGCCAGGGGTCAGTAGTGTTGTCCGTCGACCAGCCGCACACGATCTTCTTCCCCTGCGCCGGCTGCCCGGCCGGCTTCTTCGCGCAGCCGACGGCCACCGACGTCACGAGCAGTGCAACCACCAGGAGGCACACGAGGAGCTTCTTATTCATGCCCTCACGCTCCCATTTCAGGCTTTCGGGGCATTATGACCAGCTGGGCCACGCACTAGCGCCGCAGCACCGCCGTTTCAAGGCTAGAGCACGTATTACGGGTGGGACGCCTCCCCCCTTCCCGCCCAGCGGCCTTTCTAGATGGCGTTCCAGCCGCCGTCGATTACCAGGCACGCGCCGGTCATGTAGCGTGATTCGTCAGCGGCCAGGAACAGCGCCGCGTTGGCGATGTCCTGCGGCTCGCCCAGGAACTCGCCGTCCGGGAAGCGGATCATCGTCTTCTCCGCCCAGCCCTTGACGATCTCCGGGCGGCTGCGGAACTCGCGGTTGATCTCGGTCTTTGTCGCGCCCGGGCACAGGGCGTTGACCCGGATGCCGTGGGCGCCATACTCGATGGCCATCGTCTGCGTGAGGCCGATGACCCCGGCCTTCGACGCGCAGTACGCCGCCATCTCCCCGCAGCCCACCAGGCCCAGGTTGGAGGCGACGTTGACCACGCCGCCGCCGCCGCCCTGCTTGATCATCTGGCGCACCGCCGCCGTCGCGCACAGGAACACCCCACCGAGGTTGACGGCGATGACGCGGTTGAACTCCTCGGGCGTGGTGTCGACGGCCCGCTTGAACACGTTGATGCCGGCGACGTTGACCATCACGTCCAGGCGCCCGAACTGCTTCACGGCCTCGGCCACCAGCGCCTCGGCCTGCTTGGGGCACGATACGTCGGTTTCGAGGAAGGCCCCCGCGCCGCGCTGCTTCTCATTGATCAGCGTCGCGGTGTCGGTGCCCCCCTCCTTGGGGTCGCGGCGCACGTCGCCGATCACGACCCGCGCGCCCTCGCGGGCGAAGGTCAGGGCGATCGCCCGGCCGATGCCCGAGCTACCCCCCGTAACCGCCGCCACCTTGCCAGCCAGCCTCATGATCCTCACCCCTTAGGACGCCTTCCGTCCGGGCTCGCGCCGTCGTCAGGACTTCTTGGGCTCGCTCCAGGCGCCGTCGACGAGCTCGCGCTCGGAGTACAGGTGGCCGCCCCACGCCCAGTGGTCGCGACTGTAGTCGGCGAAGACGATGTGCGTGTACTCGGGCTTGATGTTGCAGATCTTTTGCAGGTCCTCGGTGAACGCCTTGGCGATCTTCTTCATCTCGTCCTGGGTGCGCGGGAAGATGTGGACCATCACTACCGGCATGCTCACGACCCCCTCGGTAGGTTTGGTGAGGCCTCACGGACTTACGGCGCTACAGCGATGCCCTCAACCTCCACCAGGTACTCGGGAAGGGCCAGCGCGGCGCAGACGACGAACATGCTGGTGGGCGGCGCATCGCCCAGGTAGCGGTCGCGCACCTTGAGCACGGCTTCCTTGTAGCTGTAGTCGGTGATGTAGATCGTCACCTTGGCCAGGTCCTTGAGGCCGGCGCCCTCAGACTCCAGGCACGCCTTGATGTTCTCGAAGGCCTGGACCGCCTGGGCCTCGACGCAACCGGGGACCTTGCCCGACGGGTCGCGCCCCACCTGGCCGGCGAGGATGATCAGGTCGCCGACCCGCGCCACGTGGCTATACCCCATGGGCTTGTGCACCGTGGGTGGGTTCTGCTTGTGCCACTTGGCCATCTTCTTCTTGCCACCTCCCGCTGACTGCTGCAAAAGACCGCCGCTCGCGACCTCTTGGATCGAGAGCCGCGCGGGCGGCCGCCCCCCGGTCACGCGGGCCGCTGGGCCAGGTCGCCGCCGAGGACTGCTCCGGTGATCGTGTCCTTGGACATGTCCGCCTTGGCGATCTGCGTCACCACGCGACCGTTGTGCATGACCAGGGTGCGGTCGCACGTGCTCAGTATCTCGTCGACCTCCGACGAGCTGACGATGATGCTCAGGCCCTGCGCCGCCAGCTCGCGCACCACCTTGTGCACCGCGGTGCGGGCCGCCACGTCGAGGCCGACCGTGGGCTCGTCCAGGAGCAGGACGCGCGGCTGGCTGGCCAACCACTTGGCGAGCACGACCTTCTGCTGGTTGCCGCCGCTGAGGTAGTTCACCTGCTGACCCAATGATGGCGTGGCGATCTCCAGCCGCCGCACCCACTGCCGGCTGAAGTCGGCCTGCCGGCGCCGCCGGTGGAAGCCCAGCCAGGATAAGCTGCGGATGACCACGATCACCAGGTTGTTGAGCACGCTCATGTTGAGGATCAGTCCCTGCCGCTTGCGGTCTTCGGGCATCAGCCCGATCCCGGCGGCGACCGCCGCCGCCGGGGACGCCAAGCGCAGCTCGCGGCCCCGGAGGCGGATAGTGCCGCGCAGGGGCCGGTCGAGACCGAACAGGATGCGCGCCAGCGACGTGCGGCCCGAGCCGACGAGCCCGGTCAGCCCCAGGACCTCGCCGCGGTAGAGCTTGAAGCTGACGTCACGCAGCTTGCCCGTGCACACGCCCGACACCTCGAGCATGACCTCGCGCGAGGCGTACTCCTCTTGCGGGCGGGTCGAGACCACCTCGCGCCCGATCATCATGCGGATGATCGAGCGCAGGTCCGTTTGCTTCACCTCGACCGTGCCCTCCACCCGTCCCTCGCGCAGCACGGTGGCGCGGTCGGCCAGCTCGAATATCTCCTCCAGGCGGTGGGTGATGTAGACGATGCCGATGCCCTGGCCGCGCAGGACGCGCAGGACCTCGAACAGCTTGCCCTGCTCGGTCTCGGTGAGGGCGGCGGTGGGTTCGTCAAGGATGAGGATGTCCGAGTGGAAGGCAAGGGCGCGGGCGATCTCGACGACCTTCTGCTGGGCGGCGCTGAACCCGGCCACGTTGGTGCCGGTGTCGACGTCGACGCCCAGGGTCTTGAGGACCTTGCGCGCGCCGGCGTAGAGCTCGCGCCGGTTTATGAGCACGCCCCGGCGGCCCACGCACGGCAGGCGCTTGAGGAATATGTTCTGGGCCGCGTCCAGGTTCTCGACCAGTACGCGCTCCTGCGGCACGAACGCGATGCCCAGCTGCTCCGCCCGCTGGGGCGAGCCGATGTCCACCTCGTGGCCGTGCAGGAGGATCCGCCCGGCGTCGTTCCGGTACACGCCGCACAGCACCTTGATGAGCGTGCTCTTGCCCGCGCCGTTGTGGCCCAGAAGGGCGTGGATCTCGCCGCGCCGCAGGCTGAAGTCCACCAGGCGCAGGGCGTCGACGCCGGGGAAGCGTTTGCAGATGCCGACCATCTCCACGAGGTTCTCGGTGCCGGGTGGCGCCTCATTCTCGTGCATACACCGCACCCCCGCTGTCGACTAACAGGGCATACGATAATCTGATTGTCCGACATCCTCACCACTGACATGATTTCGCCACGGAGGTCAGAAATCCTGCTGCGCGGCCGGGCGCGGGGCGCCGCTACCGCCCCCGCCCCCGGCCGCCGAGGATCAGGCGTAGGACGATGGCGGCGAGCCAGCCCCGCACCAGGCGGCGCACAGGCGGGAGGAGCAGCAGCAGGCCGGCGACGTCGGTGAGCAGGCCGGGGAGGATGAGCAGCAGGGCGGCGGCGAGGACCAGCAGGCCGTCGAGGAGGCCGGTGGCGGGCACCACGCCGGCGTCGAGGTCGCGCCGGATGGCGCGCACGACGCGCAGCCCCTCGGCGCGGGCCAGGAACACGCCCAAGGCGCCGGCGGCGATGACCAGCGCCACCGTCGGCCACACCCCGATGCGGCGGCCGGCGGCGACAAGGACCGCGACCTCGGCCAGCGGCACGAGGACGGCAAGCGCGAGGAGCCAGGCCAAGCTGCGGCAGCCGGGGCGCATGCCCGACGAGACGTAGATCATGGTCCGCCCCCCGGGGATATCATGCCCCGGCCGTCCCCGTGCGACCGGCTCCCACCACCTGCACCTTGAGCAGGTTGGTGGTGCCGGAAACGCCGACCGGAACACCGGCGGTGATCGCGACCAGGTCGCCGGGCGCCACGACCCCGGCGGCGAGGGCAGCGGCCACCGCACCTTCAATGGTCGCGTCGGTGTCGGGGGCGGGCGCCGCGACCAGCGGGCGGACGCCCCACGCCAGGGTCAGCTGGCGGGCCACCGCGACGTCGGTCGTGGCGGCGATGATCGGCGCGACGGGCCGGAAGCGCGATACCATGCGCGCCGTGTACCCGGAGCGCGTGGCGGTGATGATCGCCGTCGCCCCCAGGGCGGCGGCGGCGGCGCAGGTGGCGTAGCTGATGGCGTCGGTGACCGTGCCCCGCGCGGTGCGCGCCCGCGCGGCCATGATCGCCTCGTGGTCCAGGGCGGCCTCGGCGCGCTCAGCGATGCGCGCCATCACTTGCACCGCCTCGACCGGGTAGCGGCCGATGGCCGTCTCTTCGGAAAGCATCACGGCGTCGCTGCCGTCGAGGATGGCGTTGGCCACGTCGCTGGCCTCCGCCCGCGTCGGGCGGTTGTGCTCGACCATTGACTCCAGCATCTGCGTGGCGGTGATGACCGGCCGGCCGGCGCGATTGCATTGCTCAATGACGCGTTTCTGAATGAGCGGCACGTCCTCGACCGGGTACTCGACCCCCAGGTCTCCGCGCGCCACCATTACCGCGTCGGAGGCGCGCAGGATGTCGTCGAGGTTCTCTACGCCCCGCCGGGACTCGAGCTTGGCCACGACCCCCGTCGCCGCGCCGGCCTCGTTGAGGATCCCCCTGGCGGCCATGACGTCGGCTGCGCCGGAGGCGAACGACAGGGCGATGAAGTCGGCGCCGGCGCGCGCGCCGGCGATGATGTCCGCAACGTCGTCGACGGTCAGCGGCGCCAGGTCCAGGTCAATGCCGGGCAGGCTGACCTTGCGCCCGCCGATGATGGTGCCGCCGCGCCTGACCCGGCAGTGGACGTCCCCCCCGCCGGCGCGCGTGACCTCCAGCGTCACGTTGCCGTCGTCAAGGAGGATGACCGTGCCCGGCGCGACGACCTCCGCCAGGCGCGGGTACGTCACGTGAAGGCGCCGCTCGTCGCCGGCGACCGGCTCGGGCGTGAGGGTCAGCAGAGCCCCCTCGCGCAGGGTCACCCGCCCGCCCGCACCGCCCGGGTCGGCCCCGCCCGGGCCAGCCCCGACCGGCCCCGTGCGCACCTCGGGGCCGCGCGTGTCAAGCATCACCGCCACGTGCCGGCCCGCCTCCAGCTCCGCCGCGCGCACCGCCTCAAGGAGCGGCAGGAAGCCGCCGCGGCGGCTATGAGACAAGTTGAGCCGGGCGACGTCCATCCCGGCGGCGATCAACTCGCGGATGAGCCGCGGCTCCCGGCTGGCGGGGCCCAGCGTACATACGATCTTCGTCCGCCGCAACCGGTTCCCCCCCTCCAGAGGGCGCCTGCCTGGCACAGAAGGCGCCCGCCTAGCAGCCGAGCAGGGCACTGAGGACCTCGTTGGCCTCGTCGACCTCGCCCTCGGGGACCAGGACCTCGAAGTGCCCGGCATCGCCGAAGTGCGGCGGGCTGCCGGACCGCAGCATGACCAGGAGTCCTTCGCGCGTAAGGATATCCTTCAGCATCTCGGCGGTGACCCGGTTGGGCGCGATATAGACCACGGTCCACATGGTCGCCGACCTCCTGTCATCACGACCAGGGTCTGCCAAATGATCATCCCCACGCGCAGGAGGTATTGATGCGTTGCGGTAGTGTTCGACCCGGCGCCCCGGATATCCTCCGCGTCACGGCCGCCGCTGGTGGGCGATGCGCGCCGCCGCCGCCGCCGCCACGGCCGCCACCAGGTCGTCCAGGAACGTGTGCACCTGGCCGCCCTTGCTGCTGTTGAGCCGACCGATGATGCCCACCTTCTCCTTGTCAAGGTAGCCGAAGTTGGTGAGCCCGATTGAGCCGTAGATGTTGGTCACCGCCAGGGCCAGCACCTCGTCGAGGCCGTAAAGGCCGTCATCCGAGCGCACGATGGACAGGAGCGGGTCGTCGAGCAGCCCGCGCTCGGCGAGCGTGTCGAGGGCGATCCCGGTCAGGATGGCGTGCTGGACCTCGCGCTTGTCGAGCACCGTCCCCACGCTCAGCAGGCACTCTGTGGGGGTGAGGTCCGGGAAGTACGGGGCCTGGACGGCGCAAACCACGTCGGCGATGTCCTCCAGCGTCACGCCGCGGGAGCGCAGGAGCCGCTCGACCTCCGCGCGCAGCTCGACGCTGGTCGGGTAGCCCGGCGCCTCGGCCGGCGCCTCGGCCAGCGCCTCGCGCCTGGGGACCGGGATGCTCACGAAACCACCTCCAGCTCCACGCTGCCGGGGCCCAGGAGGTCCTCGACGGCACGGATCATCGATTCATCGGGCGCAACCCAGAACTCCGGGCTCGTCAGGACGAGGTCGCTTTTCGCCCCGAACCGCAACACAACCGGCACATCCCCGCGGTGCGCGCCCAGGATGGCCTTGAGTTCGTTGAACAGCGCCGGTTTTCCTGCGCCCGGCGTGACGCGGATGAGGACTTTCCGCTGGGAAGGGAGGGGGGTGACATCCTCGGCTACCACCCGCCGCGCCTCCTCCTCGGCGCTCAGGCGGCCGCGCACCACGACCAGCGCGTCGGGCACGCACTGGGCGGCGCGGTTCTCGAACACGCGGGGGAAGACGATCACCTCGCACGACCCGGTGAGGTCTTCGAGGGTCAAGAAGCCCATCGATTGCCCGGCCTTGGTGAGCACGCGCTTGACGCCGGTGACCAGCCCGGCCAGCGTGACGCGCGAGCCGTCACACGCCTCGCCCAGGCCGTCCACGGTGATGGTCGCCGCCTTCTTGAGCGCGTCGGCGACCTCCGCCAGCGGGTGCCCGCTGATGTAAAAGCCCAGGGCCTCCTTCTCCAGCGCCAGGAGGTGGTTGGGGGAGAACTCGGGCGCGTCGGGCAGCTCGTCGCGGGCGGTCCAGGCGGCATCCGCGGTCCCGCCCGGGGCGGCGTCAAAAAGCGACAGCTGCCCCTCCTGGCGGGCGGCCTTGGCCGCCTGGGCGCTCTCGAGGGCCCCGTCGAGGCCGGCCACGAGCCGCGCGCGCCGCCCCAGGCGGTCGAGCGCGCCGGCCTTGATCAGGCCGTCAAGCGCGCGCTTATTCAGGAGCCTCGTGTCGACGCGCTCGCAGAGGTCGGCCAGCGAGGCGAACGGCCGCTCGCTGCGGGCGGCGATCACCGAATCGACGGCCGACGGGCCGACGTTCTTGACCGCCGCCAGGCCGAACCGGATGCCCTCCCCGTCGACGGTGAAGCCGTGGCGCGAGGCGTTGATGTCCGGCAGAAGGACGCGGATGCCCAGCCGGCGGCAGTCGTTGATGTACACGGCGACCTTGTCGCTGTCGGCCATGACGCTGGTGAGGAGCGCCGCCATGTACGCCTGCGGGTAGTGCACCTTGAGGTACGCCGTCTGGTAGGCGATGAGGGCATAGGCGGCGGCGTGGCTCTTGTTGAACCCGTAGCCGGCGAAGCGGTTGATGGCCTCGAATATCTCCGCCGCCACCGCGCCGCCCACGCCGCGGGCCGCCGCCCCGCGCAGGAACTCCTCGCGCATCCCGGCCAGGAGCTCGGGCTTCTTCTTGCCCATCGCCCGGCGCAGGATGTCGGCCTGGCCGAGGCTGAAGCCGGCCAGGGTCGAGACCACCTGCATGACCTGCTCCTGGTATATCATGATGCCGTAAGTGTCGCGCAGGATGGGCTCCAGGCTCGGGTGCATGTACTGCGGCGTGCCGGCCTTGTTCTTCAGAAACTCCGGGATGTGCTCCTTGGGGCCGGGGCGGCACAGCGCCACGGCGGCGATGACGTCCTCGAAGCGCGCCGGCTTCAGGTCCCTCAGGATGTCGCGCACCCACCCGCTTTCAAGCTGGAACACCCCCAGGGCCTCGCCGCGCGCCAGGACGTCGAAGGTCGCCGCATCGTCCAGCGGGATCGCCGCGAGGTCGAGGCGTGTCTCGGGTTCTTGCGCCTCGATGGTCTTTTTCGTCTCGTGCAGCACGGTCAGGGTGCGCAGGGCGAGGAAGTCCATCTTCAGGAGCCCGAGCTCCTCCAGGGTCTCCATCGTGAACTGGGTTATGGCGCCGCCGTCCGCCGACCGCTGCAGCGGCACGTGCTCGATGAGCGGCCGCTGCGAGATGACCACGCCGGCCGCGTGCACCGAGGCGTGGCGCGGCAGGCCCTCGAGCGCCTGCGCCAGGGACATGAGCCGGCGCACGTCGGGGTCGTCCTGGCAGGTGCGCCGCAGGTCGGGCGCCATCTCCAGCGCCCTTTCGAGCGTGACGCCGATCTGCAGCGGGACCATCTTGGCGATGCGGTCCACGGCGGGGAACGGCATGCTCAGCGCCCGGCCCACGTCGCGGATCGCCGCCCGCGCCGCCATGGTGCCGAAGGTGATGATCTGCGCCACGCAGTCCTGGCCGTACTTCTCGATCACGTACTTTATGACCTCGTCGCGGCGCTCGAAGCAGAAGTCGATGTCCATGTCCGGCATCGTCACGCGCTCGGGGTTGAGGAAGCGTTCAAACAGCAGCCCGTAGCGCAGGGGGTCGATGTCGGTGATGCCCAGCACGTAGGCCACCAGGCTGCCGGCGACCGAGCCGCGGCCGGGGCCGACGGGGATGCCGCGCGAGCGGGCGTACTCGATGAAGTCCCACACGATGAGGAAGTAGCCGGCAAAATCCATGCGGTCAATGACGCCGAGCTCGTACTCCAGCCGCTCCCGGACGGCGGGCGCGGGGTCCGGGTAGCGCCTCGCGAGCCGCTCCTGGCACAGCTGGCGCAGGTAGGTGGGGGCGTCGCGCCCCGGCGGCAGCGCGAAGTGCGGCAGCAGGACCTTGCCGAACTCGAAGGTCACCTGACAGCGCCCGGCGATCTCGGCGGTGGCCGCGAGCGCCTCCGGCACGTCGGCGAAGGTTTTGGCCATCTCGTCGGCCGGGGCGAGGTAGAAGCGGTCGTTGGGGAAGCGCAGACGGCCGGGGTCGTCCACCGTCTTGGCGGTCTGGATGCACAGGAGGACGTCGTGGGCCTCCGCGTCGCGCCGCTGCACGTAGTGCGCGTCGCCGGCGGCGACCAGGGGCAGCCCGAGGTCGCGCGCCATCCGCACCAGGGCGGCGCGCACGCGGGCCTCCTCGGCGAGGCCGTGGTCCTGCAGCTCAAGGTAGAAGTTCTGCGGCCCGAACATCTCGTGGTACTGCGACGCGAGGCGCCGTGCCCCGGCCTCGTCCCCGGCCAGGATGAGCGACGGGATCTCGCCCGACAGGCACGCCGACATGGCGATGAGCCCGCCGGAGTGCGCGGCGAGGAGCTCGTGGTCGACGCGCGGCTTGTAGTAGAAGCCCTCCAGGTTGCCCAGCGACACCAGCCGCACGAGGTTCTTGTAGCCGGCGTCGTTTTTGGCCAGGAGCACGAGGTGGCGGGAGTCGTCGTCGATGCGCGGGACGCGGTCGTGGCGGGTGCGCCGCGCCACGTACACCTCGCAGCCGATGATCGGCTTCAGGCCGTGATCCCGGCACGCCTTCCAGAACTCGGCCACGCCGTACATGACGCCGTGGTCGGTTATGGCCAGGGCGTTCATGCCCAGGTTCTTGGCCTGGCGGACCAGGTCGCCGATGCGCGCCGCCCCGTCCAGGAGGCTGTACTCGGTATGCACGTGCAGGTGCGTGAACAACTCCTACCCCACCCCTCGCTCACTGCGTCTTCTCTCTTTTCGACCCCAAAAGGCCCGACCGCACAGGCCCCCACCGAAAATCACGGGCTTGTCCACCAGCGGCCCCCGTCCGTGCCGTGTAAAAAAAGTCCATGGAATCAAGAAGGATTTCCGACACTTTTACATAACTTGTAAGACTAGAGGCTATTGGGGGGGCGGTTTCGTGCCGTGGAAGAGATGCCCATCCTGTAGCGGTTGGTCATACTCCGCCGCCACCACGCCCGACAGCTGGATATGCCCGTACTGTGGCGAGGACATGGCTGACGTAGAGCAATCACCTCTTCCTCCGGACGTGGCCAAGTCGCCTGCCGAGGATGGGTGAGCCGATCGCCGTGCCCCTCCCCCGCGTCCGCGGGCGGCGGTGCGCGGCGTCGGCCCCTGCGCCGGCCCCGGTTTCGTGTTGCCCGGCATCGGCACGCGCGCGGGCGTAGCGGCAGTCCTCCGCCAGGCGGCAGTCCGAACACGCCGGTCGCCGCGGGTGACAGGTGCGCCGCCCGTGCTCGATGAGCAGCAGGTGCAGCCCCAGCGCGCGTTCCGGCGGCACCTCCAGCCCCAGGAGTTCCTGTGCCCGCGCGGCGCCGGCCTCCGCCGGCACCAGCCCCAGGCGGCTGCACACGCGCCGCACGTGCGTGTCCACCGGAAAGGCGGGCCGGCCCAGGGCGAAGAGCGCCACGCACGCGGCGGTCTTGGGCCCCACGCCGGAGAGCCCCTTAAGGTAGCGCAGGGCGTCTTCCGTCGACATCCGGTGCAAGAAGGCGAGCGTCGCCCGGCCGCGCTCCGCGCGCAGCCGGGCGATGATGTCCTTGATGCGCGCCGCCTTGGTCGGCCCCAGGCCGCCGCCGGCGATGGCGCCGGCGACCTCGGCCACCGGGGCGCAAGCGACGTCGTCCCAGGTCGCGAACCGGCGGCGCAGCGCGGCGTAGGCGCGCCGGGAGTTGACGTCAGACGTCGCCTGCGACAAAACGGTCTCGATCAGCACGTCCAGCGGCTCAGCGACCGGCCCCCGGCGGCGGGAAGCCTCGTTGAGCCCATAAACAGCCTCCAGGTGGGCCGCCAGGCGCTCCAGGGACTCCCGCCCGCACTCCATGCCATTCACCCCAGCTCGGTCGCCGAGTAGTAGAATAGTGACGGCGGCGCGAGCGGCAGCCGGGCGTCGCCGGGCATCGCCCTGGCGCCGGCCGCCCCCCGGCCGGCTTACCCTTCTACACCGGCGGCGCCCGTTCCTGCCCGGGCAGCCCGCGCACGATGTCCTTGAACGCCCGGCCGCGCTCCTCGAAGTTGCGGAAGGCATCGTAGCTGGCGCATGCGGGGGACAGGAGCACGATGTCGCCGGGGCGGGCGGCGGCGCGGGCCGCCAACACCGCCGCGCGCAGGTCGGGCGCGGACACGACCTCCGGCCCGGCTGGCTTGGGCCCGGATGCGCCGCCGGCGACAGCCGGGGTAGCCTGGGTGACGGCACCGGCCTGGGCCACGGCGGCGGCGGTCACGGCCGCCGCGACGGCGGCGGCGATCTTTTGCTCCGTCACGCCCGTCAGCACCAGCACGCGCACGCGCCGCGCGACCTCAGCCCCAAACTCGTCAAACGGGATCTTCTTGTCGTAGCCGCCGGCGATGAGGATGATCGGGCGGTCAAAGCTCTTGAGGGCGGCGATGGCGCGGTCGGGCGCGGTGGCGATGGAGTCATTGTAGTAGGCCACGCCGTCGAGATCGCGCACCGGCTCGAGGCGGTGCTCCAGCCCCTGAAAGTCCCGCGCCGCGGCGGCGATGGCCGCCGCCGGCGCACCGGCCAGGCCCGCCAACGCCGCCGCCGCCAGGACATTCCCCAGGTTATGTTCGCCGCGCAGGCGCAGCTCGGACGCCGTGAGCAGGCGCCCGGCGCCGCGCCCGAGGTCGAGCACCAGTTCGGCGCCGGGGCCGGACCCGTCGAGGTACGCGCCGGGCCGCACCGCCTCGCGCTGGCTGAAGAACGCCACGCCGGCCGGGCAGTCTCTGGCGGCGGCGCGCGTCTCAGGGCGGTCGGCATTGAAGACGCACGCGTCGCCGGGCCGCTGGAACCTGTAGATGCTCGTCTTGGCCGCCGCGTACTCGGCGAAGCTCTCGTGCACGTCGAGGTGGTTGGGGCTGATGTTCAAGAGCGCCCCGAGGTGCGGGCTGATCGCGGCGAGCTCAAGCTGGAAGCTTGACAGCTCAAGCACGACGACGGCGGTGGGAGGGATGGCCAGAACCCCGGCGATCAGCGGCCGCCCGATGTTGCCGCCCAGCCGCGCGTCGATGCCCGCGCGCTGGAGCATGAGGTGGGTCAGCGCAGTGGTCGTGCTCTTGCCGGCGCTGCCGGTGATGCCGACCACCGGCGCTCGGCACAGCTCCAGGAACAGCGGTATCTCGCTGGAGATGACCGCCCCGGCGGCGCGCGCCGCGGCCACCTGGGGCGCGTCCTTCCTCATCCCCGGCGTGAGGAAGACCTCGTCGTGCCCTGCTATGGCATCAAGGTAGTGCGGCCCGAGCTCAAGGCGCACCGCCAGCGTTGAGAGCTCCGCCAGCGTTGAGAGCCCCGCGGCCGCGCCGCCGAACTCCGCCGCAGTCTTGCGGTCACAAGCCGTCACCTGCGCCCCCTGCCCCAAGAGGAACTGGATCAGGGCCAGGTTGGACATGCCCAGACCGATGACCGCCACGCGGCGGCCGGCCCACGCCCGGCCGTCGAGGATGCGCCCGCCCGCGTCCCGCATGACCGGCCGCGCGGCGCCCACACGCGCCGCGCGCTAGCCCCCTTCCATCACCCTGGTCGCGAACGCCTGGATGCGGTCGATCGCCTGGCCCAGCCGCTCCCGCGACAACGCGTAACTGAGGCGCAGGTGGCCCGGGGCGCCGAACGCCTCGCCGGGCACGACCCCGACGTGCGCCTCCTCAAGGAGCGCCAGCGCCAGGTCGGACGAGCCCTCCAGGCGCCGGCCGCCAGATCCGCGGCCCACAAGCCCGGTCACGTCGGGGAACAGGTAGAACGCCCCCGCCGGCCGCGCGCAGGTGAAGCCGGGCACACCGGCCAGGCGCTCCAGGGCCAGCCGGCGCCGCCGGTCAAACTCCGCGGCCATGGCCAGAATCTCCGCCTCGCCGCCGGACAGGGCGGCCACCGCCGCGCGCTGGGCGATCGACGTCGCGTGCGAGGTCACGTGACTCTGGATGTCGATCATCGCCTTAATCACGTCCGGCTCGCCGGCGGCGTAGCCGATGCGCCAGCCGGTCATGGCGTACGCTTTGGACACGCCGTTGACGACCACCGTGCGCCGCTTGATGTCGTCCCCGAAGGACGCGATGCTCACGTGGGCGGCGCCGTCGTACACGAGCTTCTCGTATATCTCATCTGAGATCACGTACATGCCCAGGTCGAGCGCGGCCGCCGCGAGCTCCTCAAGCTCAGCCGCCGCGTACACCACGCCGGTGGGGTTGCACGGGCTGTTGAGCACGAGGACCTTCGCGCGCCGCGTCGCCGCCTTCTTCAGCGCCGCCGCCGCGAGCTTGAAGCCCGCGCCGGCCCCGCATTCCACGACCACCGGCGTGGCGCCGGCCAGCTTCACCTGCTCGACATAGCTTACCCAGTACGGCGCCGGGATGATGACCTCGTCGCCCGGCCCGCACAGGGCAAGCAGGGCGTTGTAGCAGGCCTGCTTGGCCCCCGAGGTGACCACGACCTGCGCTGGCGCGTAGTCGAGGCCATTGTCGCGCTTGAACTTGGCGGCGATCGCCGAACGCAGCTCGGGGATGCCCGCCGCCGCCGTGTACTTGGTGAAGCCTTCCTCAATGGCGTCGACCGCCGCCGCCTTGATGTACGACGGGGTGTCGTAGTCAGGCTCGCCGACCGCCAGGCTGATCACGTCCTTGCCCTGGCGGACCATGTCCTTGACCTTCGCGTCAAGCGTCAGGGTCGCCGACGGGGCCAGCTCCGTGGCACGCTGCGACAGGTCCATGGCCGATCCCTCCCTCAAGAGCCCCGGCGCCCCGCTCCGCCGGTCGCCAAGGGTATCATAATACCGCGCCGCGGTCCTGTCAACGCCGCGACCGCGGCCGGCCCCAATGTAGACCGCAACCCCGACGCGGTCGGGGTTGCGCTTGTCCGCTTGGGCAGTCGAGGCGCATCAGATCCTTACGACCTTGGTCGCCTGCAGGCCCTTGGCGCCGGATACAGCCTCGAATTCTACGGCCTGTCCCTCATCCAGAGTCTTGAAGCCCTCCCCCTCGATTGCGCTGAAGTGTACGAAGACGTCAGGCCCACCCTCGACCTCGATGAATCCGTAGCCCTTCTCAGCACTAAACCACTTGATGCGCCCCTTCACCTTCCGTCGCTACCTCCCCCGTGGCAGCATGCTGATCCCCTGCCACACATTACCACTATACCATACGCTGCTAATGCTGTCAAACCTGATAAAGGGCTATATTTCTAGCCCCGGACACATGTCGACCAGGGGGCAGGTCGGGCACAGCGGGCGCCGGGCGCGGCAGGCGTCCTTGCCCAGCCGGACGAGCAGGGCGTGGTACTCGTTGAACAGGGCGGGGTCGGCGGGCAGGGCGTCCGTGAACAGCCGCTGCACCTGGTCGTAGACCGGCTCGCGGCGCGCCGGCGCCGCGGCTGGGGGCGCTGCGGGCACAAGCCCCAGCCGGCGCACGATGCGCACCGTGTACGCGTCCACTACGAACGCGGGCAGGTTCGCGGCGTACAGGACGATGGCGTCGGCGGTCTCGGGGCCAATGCCGTAAAGCTCCAGTAGCTCCGCGCGCAGCGCCGCCGCCGGCCGGTCGCCGAGGCGCGCCATGTCGCCGCCGTAGCGCTCGACAAGGTGGCCCGTCAGGGCGCGGAGCTTCTTGGCCTTGACGTTGTAGTAGCCGGCCGGGCGGATGAGGGCGGCGACCTCGGCCAGGGGGGCGCGCGCCATCCTTTGCGGCTCAAGGAGCCCGGCGCGCTTGAGGCCGGCGATGGCGGCCTCGACGTTGCGCCAGGCAACGCCCTGGGTGAGCACCGCCCCGACCGCCACCTCGAACGGCGTCTCGGCCGGCCACCAGTGCTGCGGCCCAAAGCGCCCCATGAGGCGCTCGTATATCATCATGAGCCGCGCGCGCAGGTCGAGCCCGTCAGGCCCGGTCATTTGTCGCCCTCCCGCGCCGCCGCCGCGCCCGCCGCGCCCGCAGCCCCGGGGTCCGCCGCCGCGGGGCCTGAGGCGCCTGAGACGCCGCGCAGCAGGGGCAGGAGCGCCAGGCTCGCGACGCAGGCGGCGCCGGCCAGCCAGTACGGCGCGGTGGGGCCGAAGACCTGCATCAGTGCCGCGCCGGCGGTCGGCGCCAGGCCGGAGACGATGCCGGTCGCCGTGCCCAGGGCGCCGAGGACGCGCCCCCGCGCCTCGTCGCCGGCCATCGAGGCGCGCAGGGTGTCGTAGGCGATGACGGCCAGCTGGTACGTGGTGTACGCCAGGAGCAGCGCCAGCACGGCGAGCCACCAGCCGCGCACCATGACCCACAGCGCCAGCGCCACCACGTGGCCGATCATGCCCAGCGCCACCACCCGCTGCGGCCCCCAGGTGTCGACCAGGCGGCCCGCCCAGACGCTGATGGCCACGGCCGGCAGCGGCGCGATGGCAAACGCGTAGTTTATCTGCTGCGCGGTGAGTCCGGCGACATCCGCGGCGAACATGGGGATGAACGGCCCCCACACGGTGAGCACCGGCACGCAGGTGACCGCCGAACCGAGGGCCAGGAGCGCCAGCAGGCCCTTCTTGTCGAAGGCGGCCGGCCGCGCCGCGGCGTGGTGCTCGGCCCGGCGCCGCGGGCGCGTCTCGACCAGGTATGCCTGGCGGACGACGTAGATGACGAGGAAGCTCAAACCGGTGGCGGCGATGAGCCAGCGGGGCCCCGCGACTGGCAGCAGCAGCCCGCCCACGGCCGGTCCCACCGCCACCGACAGGCCGATGAACAGCTGGAAGATGGCGAACGCCAGGCCGCGCTGGCGGGCGGGCACGGATTCGGCCGTCAACGACACGAAGCCCGGCATCTGAATGGCGCTGAGGGCGCTGATCAGGGCCAGGAGGACGACGATCAGCACCCAGCCGCGGCTCCAGGCGATGGCCAGGTAGATGATGCCGGCCAGCGCGGTCGGGATGACGATCACCGGCTTGCGGCCGGCGCGGTCGGCGAGGATGCCGCCCAGGAGCTGCGGCAGCGCGGAGGCGATGGTGAACAGGGTGAACGATAGGCCGATCTCGAAGTCGCTCGCGCCCTGCTCGCGCAGGATGAGGGGCAGGACGCGCTGCCAGGTGTAGATGACAGCGACCACGACGGCCGTGGATCCGGGCAGCGCCCAGACGTTGCGCCACCCCGCCGCCGTGCCGGCGACGGGCGCGGGATCAATCAACAAGCCGTTGCCGGCGGCCCCGGACTGGTGGTGACGCTCGCCGGCCAATGGGCTCCCCCCCGCCGCCGGGCCGCCCCGACGCTCCTCGATGCGCGTGCAGGGGTCAATTCGACGCTCTGGGCCGGCTTTCCTGCGCTTCTGGGGCGGCGGGGCAGTCAGCCGCGCCGGGCGCACGCCCGACCAGCTCGGCCAGGGCGGCGCGGCCCTCCGCCGCAGTCAGGGGGACGGCGCGGCCGGACGGCTGGAACCCGGCAAAGACCCGCGCCACGACGGGCGGCTCGATGCCGTGCGCGCGCAGAAGGTCGGCTGCGGCCAGAAGGTCGCGTCCGCCGCGGGCGACGACGCGGCCCCCGGACACCAGTGCCACGCTCTCAGCCCAGGTCGCGGCGAAGTCCACGTCGTGGGTGGCGACGATGAGCGTCCGCCCGGCGGCGGCGGCCGTCTCCAGGGCCAGGCACAGCGCCGCGCGCCCCCGGCCGTCCAGGAACGCCACCGGCTCGTCGCAGACGATGATCGCCGGGTCCATCGCCAGCACGCCGGCGATGGCCACGCGCCGCTTCTCGCCCGGGCTGAGCCGCTGCGGCGGCCGGTGCCTGAGCTTTAGAAGCCCGAGCGCCTCCAGGGTCGCCTCCGCCCGCCGCGCGACCGCGGCGGCGTCCAGGCCCAGGTTTGACGGCCCGAACGCCACGTCCTCGAAGACCGTCGGCGCGAATACCTGGTCGTCGGGGTCCTGGAACACGAGCCCCACCTGGCGCCGGACCCACGCCTCGCTGCCGCGGTCCAGCGGCCGCCCGAGGACGTGAACGGAGCCGCGCTGGGGCAGGTGCAGGCCGTTCAGGTGCAAGAGCAGCGTGGACTTGCCGGCGCCGTTGGGGCCGATGATGGCCATCCGGGCGCCGGCGGGGACATCGAGGTCGACCCCGCGCAGGGCGACCGTCCCGTCGGGGTACGCGAAATGCAGGCCGCGCACGGAGATGGCGAGGTCACCGCCGCACATCACATCACCCACCCCAGGTAGCTGGCGGCCGCGGTCGCCCAGCCACGGTCGAGCATGACCAGGGCCGCGCCGCCGACGATCGCCGCCAGGAGCACGAGCCCGTCAGCGGACAGAAGGCCCCAACCGCGGCCCGGCCCGGCCACCGGCCTGGCCACCCGCACGCCGGCGCCGCCCAGGCCCCGCGCCAGCATGGCCAGGTAGACACGCTCGGCGCGCCCCGAGGCGCGGTCAAGGAGCGCCCCCGCCAGGTGGCCGGTGCGCCGCAGCGCGTCCCGCCGCAGCACGTAGCGCGCCGCCACAAAGCAGCGCGCCCGGCCGGCCAGGACCATGCGCGCGACCTCCCCGGCCAGCACGTCGGCGTAGCGCACCAGGAACAGGCACAGCTGGGCGAAAAACCGCGGCACGCCGAGCCCGGGCAGGGCGCCGAACAGAGCCAGGGGCGGCGTCGCGGCAGCGAGGGCCCCAAGCGCGCAGGCGCTCGCTGAAAGTCGCAGCGCCATCGCCGCCGCCCGCACGCAGCCGGCCTGGCTCACGACCAGGCGCAGGGGGCCGAGGTCGATGACGCCGGCGGGCGTGCCAGGGGTCCAGAACAGCGCCCCCAGGCAGAAGAGCCCGCCGAACGGCAGCACCAGCAGAATTCGCCGCAACGGCGCCCAGGCCGAGCGGCAACACGCGGCCAGCGCCGCGGCGGCGACCGCCGTCGCCAGCCCGAGGGCGGGCAGCGAACGCAGCGACAGGGCGGCGGCGATGAACAGGAGACACGCCAGGATGCGCAGGCGCGCGGCGTTCACGGCCGCCCCGCCCCCTTCTGTGCCAGGACGCGCCCCGCCGCCCAGGCGACGCCGAAGGTGACCAGGACGCCGGCGATGCCCGCCACAGATTGCGCCGGTACATCCGCCAGCCCAGGCCAGACATAGTCCGGCGCCAGGGCCGTGACCCGGGCCACAGGCGCTTTGCTCGCCGCGGGGGCCTCATCCGCAGCCGCGTCCCGCGACTCGACGCCAAGGTCAGCCAAGGCGCGCTCAAGGCCGTCCGGCAGACCCGAGGCGAAAAGCGACAGGCACCCGGCGATCACGAGTGCGCTGACGAACAACGCCCACAGGCGCCGCCCACGGCTTGCCGGCCGCCCATCTGCCCCGTGCCCGCTCGACATCACTCGTCACCCCCTTCCCGTGTGGCGACGACGCCCGCCCGCGCCGGCCGCCGCAGGCCCCGGACGTACGCCAGCGCCACGGCGGTGATCGCCCCCTCGCCAACGCCGATAAGGGCGTGCCAGAATAGCATGGCTGGCATGACCAGCCCGAGCGGCGCGGCCCCCGCCAGCGCCAGCTGCCCGGCGGCGAAGCCCGCGGCGACGACCACCGATGCCCACGCCGCAATAAAGACCGCCGCCCCGCGCGCGACGCGCGACGCCGTCACGCCGGCGGGAACGGGCAGGGCCGAGATGGCCCGGTGAAGCATCCACGCCGTCCACGGCGCGACCACCGCCATGTTGAGGATGTTGGCGCCGAGCGCCAGGAGTCCGCCGTCGGCAAAAAGGAGGCACTGCACCACCAGCACCGCGGCCATGACCACCGACGCCGCTCCGGGGCCACAGGCGAACGCCGCCAGCGCCGCGCCCAGGAAGTGGCCCGAGGTGCCGCCGGCGACTGGGAAGTTGATCATCTGGGCGGCGAAGATGAACGCCGCCAAGACGCCCAGAAAAGGCACCCGCCGTTCCCCGAGGTTCTGCCGCGCGCTGGCGGCCCCCGCCCCCAGCGCCGCCGCGCTCAACACCGCCGCGCCGGCCAGGGTGCGGGCATCGAGCAGGCCGTCGGGAATGTGCATGGTCGCACCTCCTCACTGTGTCCGGCTATCGTGTTACCACGAAGTGAGCCGGTGCCCGTCGAGTAACACGAAAATCAGAATTGTGGCACGGGATCGCCAAAAAATAAGCACCCTCCGGCATCTCTATGACGAGAACTACGACACGCCCCGCCCGATTCCTGCTGCGCGGTTCCGGTTTTTCTGGCCCCGGATTCGCCCCGGATGCCCGGCCCTCACGCCAGGTTGCGGCCGGTGGACGTCGTCGTCAGCCGCCCGTGCTTGACGCCCTTGGCGCTCACCAGCCTGTCAGCGACCTCGCGCGCCTCGGCCGGCCGGCCCTTGACCACCAGCACCTCCAGGCAGTTGTCGTGGTCGAGGTGCACGTGCATGGTGGCCACGATGAGCTGCCGGTAGCGGTGCTGCACCTCGTTGAGCAGGTCAGGGCCGGATACGGCGTGGTGGTCGTAGACGATGGTTATCGTCCCGGCCACCTCGTCCTCGCCCTCCCACTCCTGCTCCACCAGGCGCTCGCGGACCATGTCGCGGATGGCCTCCGAGCGGCTGGCGTAGCCGCGCCGGCGGCACAGCCGGTCAAGGCCGTCAAGAAGGCGCCGGTTCATGGACACCCCGAACCTGATGACATCGTCAGTCATGGCAGCCTCCGACCCCTAGCTGCACCGCGAGAAGCCGCAGTACAGGCACGTGATGCAGCCGTCCTGGTGCTTGACGTGGCCGCCGCACTCCGGGCACGCCCCCACCTGCTGGTCCAGCACCTCGCGCCCCGCGTTGAGCGGCTGGAAGTCATCTTGGCCCGTCTCCTTCCAGCGCAGGTAGCGCTCCAGCGCGATGCCGATGGCGTCAGGGCACGACAGCACCTGGCCGCCGTTCTCCCAGGACGGCGCCGGGCAGCGTATGCCGCGCAGGTGCTTGGTGATGGCGCGCGGCTGTATCCCGGCGCGCAGCGCCAGCGACACCAGGCGGCTCACCGCTTCAGACTGCGAGGCGGCACAGCCGCCCGACTTGCCCATCTGGGTGAAGGCCTCGCACGGCCCATACTCGTCCTCGTTGATGGTCACGTACAGCTTGCCGCAGCCGGTGCTGATCCGCTCCGTACGGCCGACGGTGATCGGCGGGCGCACGCGCGGCGCCAGGTCGCCCCGCGACGGCCCCGGTTGCCCCGCCTTCTCACGGGCCGCCTCGCCCGTGGCCGCCGCGTCAGCGCCCGTTGCCGGCAGCGGCGGGACAGTGGCCGCGGCCGACGCATCCCCCGCCGCGTCCGGCACGGCCGGCGGCGGCGCGACCTCGTCCGCTGCCCGTGGCCGCGGTCTTTCGTCAGACTGGGTCATTTCCGTTCCCCCCCGGAAGGTCAGGACCTGCTGTGACCGGCTCTTGTCGCGGTACACGGTGACGCCCTTGCAGCCCAGCTCGTAGGCCAGGTGGTACACGCGCGCCACGTCGCCGGGCGTCGCGTCGTGAGGGAAGTTGACGGTCTTGGACACGGCGTTGTCAGTGTGGCGCTGGAAGGCCGCCTGCATGCGGATGTGCCACTCCGGGCTCACGTCGTGCGCGGTGGCGAAGACAAGCTGCAGTCCGCTGGGTACCCCGGGCATGCCGCGCACGGACCCTCGCGCCGCCACCCGGCGCATGAGATCGTCGCTCCAGATCCCGGCCTGGCGGGCCGCCGCCTCGAACATCGGGATGACCTCGACCAGGCGCTCATTCTCAAGCACGTGGCGAATGAACGCGATCGCGTACAGCGGCTCAATGCCGCTGGTGGTGCCGCAGATGATCGAGATGGTGCCGGTGGGCGCGACGGTGGTAGTGGTCGCGTTGCGGATCGGGCCCTTGCCCGGGCAATCGTAGATGCTGCCGGGGAAGTTGGGGAATTCGCCCCGGCTTTCAGCTAAGGCGACCGACGCCGCCTTTGACTCGCGGTCGACAAACCCCGTCACCTCGTCGGCGATGCGCAGCGCGGCCTCAGAGTCGTACGACAGGCCGAGGCGGATGAGCATCTCGGCGAAGCCCATGGCGCCAAGCCCGATCTTGCGGTTGCCGCGGGCCATCTTGTCGATGCGGTCGATGGGGTAGCGGTTGGCGTCGATCACGTTGTCCAGGCAGTGCACGCCCAGGTGCACGACGCGGCGCAGGCGGGCCCAATCCACCTCGCGCCTTTTTTCGTTCACCATCAGTCCGAAGTTGATCGAGCCCAGGTTGCAGGCCTCGTAGGGCAAGAGCGGCTGCTCGCCGCACGGGTTGGTGCTTTCGATCTCGCCGATGTGCGGCGTGGGGTTGCCCTCGTTTATCCGGTCGAGGAACACCACGCCTGGCTCGCCGTTTTTGTACGCCATCTCCACGATGCGGTTGAAGGTCTCGACGGCCGCCAGGCGGCGCACAACCCTGCGCGTACGCGGGTTGACGAGGTCGTACTCGTCGCCGCGCTCCAGGGCCTCCATGAAGACGCGCGTGAGGCCCACGGAGATGTTGAAGTTGGCGATCTCGCGGTCCTTCTCCTTGCAGGCGATGAACTCCAGGATGTCAGGGTGGTCCACGCGCAGGATGCCCATGTTGGCGCCGCGCCGCGTCCCGCCCTGCTTGACGGCCTCGGTGGCGCTGTTGAACACCTTCATGAATGACACCGGCCCTGAGGCCACGCCGCCTGTGGTGCGCACGACGTCGTGCCTGGGGCGCAGGTGCGAGAAGGTGAAGCCGGTGCCGCCGCCGCTCTTGTGGATGAGGGCCGCGTTCTTGACCGACTCGAAGATGCTGTCCATGGAGTCATCGACCGGCAACACGAAGCACGCCGCCAGCTGCTGCAGCTCACGGCCGGCGTTCATCAAGGTCGGCGAGTTGAACATGAATTCCAGGTCGATCAGGGCCTGGAAAACCTCTTCTTCGGCTGCCAGGGCCGCCTCGGCGGCCTCCCGCAGGCGGCGGTCGACCTTGCCCTTGCCCGCCAGCGCCCCCAGGAGCGCCTCTGGCGGCACCTTCATGCGCCCATTCCGGTTCAGCACGCGGTATGCCCGCAGGAGGGTGTCGACGTCGAAGTTGGTGTAACGCCCGGCCGGCGCCGCGCGGACGTAGTTTGTTTTCTGGCGCGGCAGGCCGCCGTCGCCGTCAAAGACGGCGGGGTGATACAGGGTATCGATCATCATCACGTTCCGCGCCACGCGGCGGAACATGTCCTCGGGGGTCTCAACCGTGTTGCCTTCCAGATCCTTGATCAGGTAGCGCTTGCGCAGGACTGTAAGGGCGTTCGATGTGAGTTGCAGCGCCACCCCTCCCCCCACTGCCCCGCCCGCCAGCGGTCGAGTCGCCGGGGACGCCGGACGGCGCCCCTCAGCGTTTGTCTGTCGCGGCGCTGCCGAGCAGCTTCTCCAGTTCATCCTTGAACCGCTGGATATCAGTGAACTGCCTGTACACCGAGGCGAAGCGCACGTACGCCACCTCGTCCAGGCCCCGCAGCCTCTCCATCACCAGTTCGCCAATGTCCTGGCTGGAGACCTCGCGCTCGAGACGGCCCCTGATCTCGCCTTCGATCTCCGCCGCCGCCGCCTCGAGGGTCACCATCGGCACCGGGCGCTTCTCACATGCCTTGAGCAGGCCGGCCAGTATCTTTTGGCGGTCGAACGGCTCGCGCCGGCCGTCCTTCTTGACGACGTACAGCGGGGTATCTTCGACCTTCTCGCGCGTCGTGAATCGCCGGCTACAGCCGAGGCACTGCCGGCGGCGGCGGATGACGCCACCGGCCTCTATCGACCGCGAGTCAGTGACCTTGCTCTCAAGATGGCCGCAGAACGGGCAGCGCACCGCGATCACTCCCCCCGCCGGCGCCCGCGGCCGCCGGCGAGCGCGGGCCTGCAACACGATCATAACGCCCGCAGAAGAAAAAAGCAATGGTCCGATCCCACATATGGCCCCGATCACTATTATACCCTACAAGATATTGTGTTCCAGTCTGCCGGCCGCCGGCCTCGGCCCCTGAGATGGCGCCTGATGCGCTGAGGTGCCCCGGACGCTTGTTCTTGCCATCCCAGGTGCGAGCGCGAGGGGTCCCGGCGCTCCGGCGCGCCGCGTCGCTAGCGGCCGTGGCCTTCACGCCGCCGGCGCGGGGCGGACTTCTCCTGCACGTACAGGAATCCCTCGCTGTTGAGCACTGCCAGCAGCACGCCCTGGGGCAAAAGCCCCCGCTTCTTGAGTTCCGCAAGAAGCCAGGCGCGGGTGAGGCCTGTGCCCGCCAGGGCGTCGTCCTTGACCTCGCCGTCGTCGACGAGAACCGTGGGCAGGCCGCGGTACGGGGTGGGAAGGCCGAGGTCGCGCGGGGTCGCCGGCTCCACCTGCGAGCGCTTGACCACGCTCAGGCGGCCGTTGGGCTCGAGCACGGCGAATTCAACGTCGGCGGGGTCGGGAACGTTCTGGATGCGCAGGAGGGACAGGAGCTCCTCGTTGTTGACCCTGGTGCGGCGCATGTTGCGCTCGATGATGCGGCCGTCGGCGATGAGGATGGTGGGGGTGCCCGTGAGGAGGTTGGCCAGGGGGCGGCTTCTCAGGCCGATCAGCGCCAGCAGGACCTCCAGCCCGGCAAAGGCGGCCACGGAGATCAGGGCGTCGACCAGGCTGGAGTTCGAGCGACCGAGGGGCGTGGCGGCGATGGAGCCGATGGTGACGGCGACGGCGAAGTCGAACGGGCTGAGCTGCGCGACCTCGCGCAGCCCCATCACGCGGACGGCGGCCACCAGGAACACGAACATGATGACCGTCCGCACGGCGAAGGCCCACAGCGGCAAGTTCTCGGTGGCATTGAGGATCGGCACCGCAACATGCCCCCCGCCCGGGCGCGCCGCGCCATGCCCGCCCCCCGCGCGCCGGCCGCCTTAGCGGGGGCTCAGCGACAGGCGCCCCTGGGTGTCGAGGACGGCCAGGAGCACCGATGTCGGGTCATACACCCCCCGGCGCTCCAGCTCCGCCCTGAGCCAGGCTTCGCTGAGCCCGGCGCGCCGCAGGCCCTTCTTCAGCACGCGGCCGTCGTGGATGAGGACGGTGGGCAGCCCGCTGTACGGCGTCTTGAGCCCGAGGTCCCGCGCCTGGAGCGGCTCCGCCTGCGCCCGCCGGATGATGCTCAGCTGGCCGGGTGGCTCGATGATCGCGAACTCCACATCATCGATGTTCGGGGCGCCCTTCAGGCGCAGCTGTGACTGCAGGTCGTCCAGGTTCATCCGCGCCCGGCGCAGGTTCTCGCGCAGCGCCCTGCCCGCCTGGACGAGCACGATCGGCTCCGCGCCCAGCACGTCCTTGAGCCAGTTGCTGCGCATCGCCAGCCAGGCGAAGACGATCCACGCGCCGGCCATCGTGGTCATAGACACCACCGCCTCGGCGACCGAGACCTGTCCTCCCGTCAGCGGCTCGGCGGCGACGGTGCCGATGGAGATGGCCACGGCAAACGCGAACGGCGCCAGCCGCCCCACCTGCTGCTTGCCCATGGCGCGGGTCAGGAGGACGAGGGTGAAGAAGATGAGCGCGGAGCGCACCAATAGCGCGAACGGGCTGATTTCCCTCATCGGGCGCAGAAGACCGAGCCCCGGCCACACCCCGCCCACCTCCGCCGGCGACGGCGGCCGCCGCAAAGCGACGGCCGCCCGCGCTGAAAACATCACCGTTCAATAGTATGGGCGGGAGACGGGCGGCGGTATGCGCCGCCCGCGCTTGCCGGGGGACGCTCCCAGACGACGACGCCGTCGATGATCGTGGCCATGCAGCGCGTGAACGTGCAGAAGGGGTGGCCGTCGAAGATGGCGATGTCTGCGTCCTTTCCCGGCTCCAGGCTGCCCAGGCGGTCAGCGGCGCCGATGACGGCGGCGGCGTTTATCGTCACCGCCCGCAGCGCGTCCTCCTCGGACATGCCCTCGCGCACGGCCACGCCGGCGCACAGCGGCAGGAACGCCGTCTGCGCCGCCCCGTCCATCTGCAGCGCCACGCGCACCCCGGCCCGGACCAGGGCGGCGGCGTTAGAGAGACGCTCGTCTTTGAGCTCCATCTTGGTGCGGTCGGAGAAGAACGGCCCCACGGTGCACATGACCCCGCGCCGCGCCACCTCGGCGGCGACCTTGTAGCCCTCGGTGCAGTGCTCGATCACCGCGTCGAGCCCGAACTCCTCGGCGATGCGCAGGGCGGTGAGGATGTCGTCGGCGCGGTGGGCGTGGATGCGGGCGCGCATTTGGCCGCCCACGACCCGCCCCAGCGCCTCAAGGCCCAGGTCGCGCCCCACCGGCTCCGGCTCCACCACCGCCCCGGTCGACCCCGCCCCGTCCGTCCCCGTCCTCGCCCCGCCCACCTGGCCCTCCCGCCACTTCAGCCTGGCCGCGTGGTTTTGGGCCTTCACCAGCGCCTCGCGCAGCACCGCCGCGTTGCCCATGCGCGTCGCCGGCGAGCGCTTGGCCGAACTCTGGCCGTGCAGGCGCTTGGGGTTTTCACCGAGGGCCATCTTCATCGCTTCGCTGCCCGCGATGGCCATCTCGGCCAGGGTGCCGCCGCGCAGCTTGAAGGCGAACCCCGTGCCGCCGATGACGTTGGCGCTGCCCGGTCCCGTGAAGGCGGCGGTGATGCCCGCCTTCACCGCCTCGGCCAGGGCGGGGTCGTCAGGGTTGAAGCCGTCCTGGCCCCGCAGGTGCGCCGTGACCGGCTCGGTGGCCTCGTTGAGCTCGTCGTTCGCCCACACACCGGGGTCACCCAGGAGCCCGAGGTGCGAGTGGGAGTCGATGAGCCCGGGCATGACCCACATGCCCGACGCGTCAAAGACCCGCGCCCCGGTCGGCACCCGGAGCCCCGCGCCCACAGCCCGGATGCGCCCGCCCTCGATGATCACCGCCCCGCCATCTATGGTCGCCGCAGTCACCGTGACCACGCGCCCGCCGGTGATCGCCAGCAGGGCGCCATCGTCGCTCGCCGCCACGCCGACACCCCCCTCTGAAACGAGTGCGGGGGCTCAGGAAGCCCCCCGCCCCACACTAGCTCTCGTCGTCGTCGTCGCTGAATTCCCCGACCCGCTCGCGCCCGTCGCCCGTGACGCCTTCGCCACCACCACCGCCACCGGGTCCTGGGCCACCGGGGGCCGGGCCGACGCCGCCGCTTGTGGCCGGCTGGCGCGGGAAGAGCCCGCGCAGCAGCACGGGCGTGACCAGGGTCGTGACCAGGGTCATGACCACCATGATCGAGAAGATGTCGCGGTCGATGATGCCCGAGTTCAGGCCGATTGCGGCCACGATCAGCGCCACCTCGCCCCGCGATATCATTCCGACGCCCACCCGGATCGACTCCTTGACCGTGAACCGGGCAAAAAGCGTGCCCAGGCCGGAGCCGACGGCCTTGGTCAGCACGGCCACGCCGACGATCGCCGCCGTGAAGCCCAGCGACGCCCCCAGCGTGCGGGCGTTCGCCTGCAACCCGATGCTCACGAAGAACACGGGCACCAGCAGCCCGTAGCCGATGATGCGCATGCGCTCGGCGAGGTGATGGCCGTAGCTGGTGCGCGTGAACAGGATGCCGGCGATGTACGCGCCGGTGATCGCCGCCACCTGGCCGATGGCCTCCGCCGCCCAGGCGTAGACGAACATGAAGGCGATGGCGAACGCCAGGACGGCCTCGCTGGCCTTGAACAGCCGCTCGACGCCGCGCGTCAGGCGCTCCAGGAACCGGAATCCCAGGAGAAGCGCCAGGGCGAAGTACAGGGCCATCTTCAGCAGCAGGACGCCGATGCCCAGCGCGCTCGACTCCCCCGGCCGTGAAAACGCGATCACCAGCGACAGCACGATGATGCCCATCACGTCGTCGATGACCGCCGCCCCGAGGATGGTCATCCCCTCGCGGCTGCGCAGCTGCCCGAGCTCCATCAGCGTCTGGGCCGAGATGCTGACGCTGGTGGCGGTGAGGATGGTGCCGACGAAGATGCTCTCGCGCCACGGCAGCCCGAAGAGCCGCGACACCAGGAGGCCGAAGCCGAAGGGGAGTATGACGCCGCCCGTGGCGCAGCTGAGCGCCGCCACGCCCACCCGTTTCATCTCGTCGACGTCGGTCTCAAGCCCGGCCAGGAACATCAAGACGATGACGCCCAGCTCGGCCAGGTTGCGCACGACGACGCCGAGCGCCTCCGCGTCGAAGACGTGCCAGCCGAGCAGGTTCACGGCGGTGGGCCCCAGGATGAGCCCGACCAGGAGCTCGCCGAACACGGCGGGCTGCCCGATGCGGTTGCTGAGGGTGGCGGCAAGCTTGGAGACGATGATGATGATGCCGAGTAGAAGGAGCATCTGCAGCCGCTCTTCCATTGGCTAATCCCCCCAGGGCGGGCGGGCCGGGGCTTGGCCACTGGCACGCCGCTGATCAGGATTATACGGAATAGTCGCTTTCACGTCAAGCGACCCCTGGGCTGGTGAGGGCGCCGCACCGCCGGTTGCGCGGCCCAAAAGGCCGCCTCTGACGGCCACAGCCCGCCGGCATAGCCGCCCCGCGAGGGAGACATGCTATGCGCGAAAAAGCCGAGAACACGTCGAGGAGGGTGGGCCGCTTGGACAGGCGCCGCGCCTCTTTCACCGCGATCCTCCTGGGCCTTGCCCTCGCCCTCGGCTTGGCGGCGGGCCTCCTTGCCCCGTTGCTGCCCGTGGGCTGCAAGTCGCGCGACAAAGCCGACCAATCCAGCGTCTCGCCCACCGAGCTGCGCCGCCTCATCCGCGAGGAGCTGCAGAGCGCCGAGGGGCGGCGCCTGATCGCCGAGGCGACGCGCGATTCAGAGCTCCTGCCCATGATGCGCGAGCTGGTATCCTCGCCGGAGGGCCAAAAGCAGGTCCAGAAGGAGGTCGAGCGGAGCCTGGAGGCGCCCAGCACGCAGGAGCGCCTGCAGGCCGTCGTTGAGCGCCTCCTTGGCTCGCCGAAGACCCAGAAGTCGCTCGGCGAGATGGTCGCATCCCACCTCACTGACATGCTGCGCCGGGCGGCGACGATGGGCGGCGCTGGCGCGGCCGGCGGCGGCGGTGGGGCGGGGGGCGCCACGGGCGGTGGGGCGGGCGGCGGCAGTGGCGGCGCTGGCGGCGCGGGCATGGGAGGCGGGGGCGCCACGGGCGGGGGCGGCGGCGCGGGCATGGGAGGCGGGGGCGCCACGGGCGGGGGCGGCGGCGCGGGCTGACGAACGACAGCCCGCGTTTCGGCAGCCAAGGGGCATGCCGATCTCGGAGCCGTGGCCCCACGCGAGCAGCAGAGTTAGTCTCCTCGAACTCATCAGGGACCTGCTGAACGAGCAACTGAGTCCGGGCGTGCCTCCTACCGCCGCAAATGCGGGTCAAGCGCGTCCCGCAGGCCGTCCCCCACGAAGTTGAACCCCAGCATCGCCATGCAGATCGCCACCGCCGGGAAGAACAGCTGCCACGGGTAGGAGCGGATGGCGTTCACGCCGTCGGAGGCGAGCACGCCCCAGCTGGCCATCGGCGCCGACACGCCGAGGCCGATGTAGCTCAGGAACGCCTCGAGGAAGATGGCCTGCGGCACGTCCAGGGTCACGGTGATGATGATCGGGCCCATGGTATTGGGCACGAGGTGCCGGAGGAGGACGCGGAGGGGGCTTGCGCCCAGGGTGCGCGCGGCCAGCACGTACTCGCGCTCCTTGAGGCTGAGGATCTGGCCGCGCACGATTCGCGCCATGCCCAGCCAGTACACCATGCCGAAGGTCAGGAAGATGGTCGTCAGGCCGGGGCTCAGGACGACCATGAGCATGATCACCACCAGGAGCAGCGGGACGCCCCAGATGATGTCGACGATGCGCATCATCACCTCGTCCACGCGGCCGCCTGAAAGCCCCGAGACGCCGCCGTAGAGGACGCCGACGGTCAGGGCGACCGCGCTGGACACGATGCCGATGGACAGGGAAATCCGCGCCCCATAAAGGACGCGCGTCATGAGGTCGCGTCCCAGAAGGTCGGTGCCGAAGGGGTGGGCCCAGGATGGGGGTCTGTTCCCGTTTTCGAGGTCCTGGTCGCGGTAGGTGTAGGGAGAGATCATCGGCCCGAAGATGGCGGCGGCGAACAAGAAGAAGACGATGGTCAAGCCCACCAGGGCGAGCTTGCTCTTCTTGAAGCGGCGGACGGCATCCTGCCAGTAGCTGACGCTGGCGCGGGCCATGGGTGGCGTGGCTGCGATATCGCGCCGCAGCGGCTGGAAGAGCTCGGGTGGGATGTTCACGCGCGATCACTCCCTTCGGAAGGCACCTTACAGTTTTCGACAGCCGGCCGTGCTCCTCCTGCCCGGCGGGCTGTGAGGCGGGCCACGCACTCGACGTGCGCCGTCTGCGGGAACATGTCAAGCGGCGTGACCTCCGCGACGGCAAAGCCCCACTGGGCGAACTCCCGCAGGTCGCGCGCCAGGGTGGCCGGGTTGCACGAGACATACACGACGACGGGCGGGGCCAGCGCCGCCACCGCCCCGACCACGCCCGCCTCGCAGCCGTGGCGGGGCGGGTCAAGGAATACCGCCGCGGGGCGGAAGCCCCCCCGGCCCAGCGCCGGCAGCACGTCGCGCGCCTCGCCAAGGAGGAAGCGCGCCCCCGCCAGGCCATTGCGCCGCGCGTTGGCGCGCGCGTCCCGCACCGCATCGGCGACGACCTCGACGCCCACCACCGGCCCCGCCCCGCGCGCCGCGGCAAGGAGGGCCAGCGCCCCCGCCCCGGCGTACACGTCCAGGGCCGGCGCCCCGGCCAGCGGCGCGGCATAGCCCAGCGCCGTCTCGTAGACGGCCTCGGCCTGGCGCGGGTTCACCTGGAAGAATGAGAGCGCTGACACGTGGAACTTCAGGCCGCACAGGCGGTCGCGGATGAACGGGCGGCCGGCCAGGGTCTTCGTCGTGGGGCCCAGGACGACGTTGGTGCGTCCGAGGTTGATGTTCTGGCACACCCCGACCACCGCCGGCACGCGCCGGCGGATGTCGGCGGCAAGGTCCGGGCCCGCGGGGAGGTCGGGGCGGGACGTGACCAGCACGCACAGCGCCTCGTCGGCGGCGGAGTTGACGCGGGTCATGACGTGGCGCAGGACGCCGCAGCCCGTCGTCTCGTCGTAGGCCCTGACGCCGTGACGGGAGGCGGCGGCAAGGGCGGCCTGGATGACGCGGTTGTTGAGCGGGTTCTGGATGGGGCAGGCGTTCACCGGGATCACGTCGTGGGTGCCGCTGGCGTAGCAGCCCGCGACCAGCTCCGACGCGGCCCCCGCGTGGCCGGTCAGGATCGTGACGCCCGCCGGCGCCCGGCCCCCGCCCACCCCCGCCCGGTCCTCGCCCGCGGCCGCGGCGACGGGGAACTGCGCCTTGTTGCGATACCCCCACGCCTCGGGCGCCGCCACCGTCGCGGCCACAGGAACCTCACCCAGGCCGCCGATCCGTCCCAGGGTGTCGATGACGCGCTGGCGCTTGTGGGCGAGCTGGGCGGGGTAAGCGATGTGCTGGAGCTGGCAGCCGCCGCACTGGTAGAACACGGGGCAGGGCGGCGAGGTGCGGTCAGGCGATGGCGACAGGACCTCGACCAGGGCGGCACGGGCGTAGCTCCTGTGCACGCTGGTGAGGCGCGCCAGCACCTCGTCGCCGGGCGCCGCGTAGGGGACGAAAACGGGGATCCCGCTGGCCCGGCCCACGCCCTCGCCGCCGGAGCCGAGCCCGGTGACGGCCAGGCGCACCGTCGCACCCGGCTTCAATAGTACAGTCATCCCGCAGTCACCGCCCAGCCCCCTTACGACCGGCCGCCGCCTTGGCCACCGCCCTGGCCGCCGCCCGGCGTCCCGCCCGCGAGCCGCTCGCGCAGCAGGCGGTTGACGAGCTGCGGGTTGGCCCGGCCCGCCGTCCGCTTCATCACCTGGCCGACCAGGAACGTCAGCGCCTTCTCCTTGCCGGCCCGGAAATCAGCGGCGACCTCGGGACAGGCGCGGACGACCTCGTCGACTGTGGCCTGAAGCGCCGCCTCGTCGCTGATCTGCAAGAGGCCGAGCTTGACCGCCAGCTGGTCCGGGTCCCCGCCCGCCCGGACAAGCTCCTCCAGGAGCGGCTTGGCGGTACGGCCGCTGATGGTGCCGGCGTCGATCAGCCCCAGGACGCGCGAGAGCGCCGCCGGCGTGAGGGGGCTATCCTGTATCTCGCGCCGCGTCTCATTCAGGATACGCAGGACGTCGCCCAGAAGCCAGTTGCTGACCGTCTTGGCGTCGGGGTGAAGCCGCGCGCACCCCTCGAAGAAGTCGCCCAGTTGTGGCGTCGCGGTGAGGACCCCGGCGTCGTATGGCGGCAGGCCGTACTGCCGCTGCAGCCGCTCGCGCCGCGCCGCCGGCAGCTCGGGCAGCGCCGCCCGCACCCGCTCGACGTACCCCGGGTCAAGCGCCAGCGGCGGCAGGTCAGGCTCGGGGAAGTACCGGTAGTCGTGGGCCTCCTCCTTGCTGCGCGAGGAGAAGGTGATGCCGCGCGTCTCGTCCCAGTGCCTCGTCTCGCGCACGATGCGCTCGCCGGCGGAAAGCAGCCGCGCCTGCCGCGCCGCCTCGTGCTCCAGGGCCAGCTTCACCGAGCGGAAGGAGTTCATGTTCTTGACCTCGACCAGGGTTCCCGGCGGGCCGCCCGCCGCGCGCAGGGAGATGTTGGCGTCGCAGCGCAGGGAGCCCTCCTCCATGCGCACGTCGGAGATGCCCGTGAAAAGCAGCAGCGTCCGCAGCTCCTGGAGGTACAGGCGCGCCTCCTCCGCCGACCGGATGTCCGGCTCGGACACGATCTCCAGCAGGGGGACGCCGCAGCGGTTGAAGTCCACCAGCGACCCGCCCCCCGGCTGGTGCACGAGCTTGCCCGTGTCCTCCTCCAGGTGCACGCGCGTTATCCCGACGCGGTGTTGCTCCCCGCCGGCCGCGAACTCGATTTGGCCGCCGCTGGCGAGCGGGCTCTCGTACTGCGTTATCTGGTAGCCCTTGGGCAGGTCGGGGTAAAAGTAGTTCTTGCGCGCGAACAGGCTCGTCGCGGCGATGTGGCAGTTCAGGGCCAGCCCGGCGCGGACGGCGTACTCCACGGCGCGCTCGTTGACGACGGGCAGCGCGCCGGGCAGCCCCAGGCACACCGGGCACACCAGGGTGTTGGGGGGCGCGCCGAACGCGACCGGGCACGAGCAGAACGCCTTGGTGCGCGTGGCAAGCTCGACGTGCACCTCAAGCCCGATGACCACCTGGTACTGCTCGCCCACGCTCACCGCCCGGTCCCCCCTTCCCGCCCGCGCGGCGTTTCCCGCCCGGCCGCCCGCGCGCGCGAGAACGTCGTGCCCGCCGCCCGCTCGTAGGCGTGCCCCACCCGCAGGAGCAGGGCCTCCGAGAACGCCGGCCCCAGGAGCTGCAGGCCCACCGGCAGCCCGTCCGCCGCGCACGGGACGGAGATGGCCGGGATGCCGGCCAGGTTGGCCGGGATGGTCAGGGCGTCGGACATGTACATCGCCAGCGGGTCGCCGGCGCGCGAGCCGAGCGGGAACGCCACCGTCGGCGAGGTGGGCGCGGCCAGCACGTCAAAGCGCGCAAACGCCGCGGCGAAGTCGCGGGCGACGAGCGCGCGCACCTGCTGCGCCTTCCGGTAGTATGCGTCGTAGTAGCCCGACGCCAGCGCGAACGTGCCCAGCATGATGCGCCGCTTGACCTCGGGCCCGAAGCCCTCGCCGCGCGTCCAGCAGTACATGTCGTAGAGGTCGCCCCCCGCCGCCGCGCGGTGGCCGAAGCGCACGCCGTCGTAGCGGGCGAGGTTCGACGACGCCTCGGCCGGGGCCACGATGTAGTAGGCGGCCAGGGCGTGCTCGGTGTGCGGCAGCGAGCACTCGTCGACGCCGGCGCCGGCGGCCTCGAGCACCCCGACCGCCCGCGTGACGGCGTCGCGCACGGCGGGCTCGATGCCCGGCCCGAGGTACTCCCGCGGCACGCCGATGCGCACGCCCGCGGCGCCGGCCTCGCCCGCCTCCAGCGCAGCCAGGAAGTCCGGCACCGGCGATGCGGCGCACGTCGCGTCGCGCGGGTCGTGACCGGCGATGACCCCCAGCGCCAGGGCACAGTCGCCCACGTCCCGCGTCAGGGTGCCGATGACGTCCAGCGACGAGGCGAAGGCGATGAGGCCCCAGCGGGAGACGCGGCCGTAGGTGGGCTTCATGCCCACCACGCCGCACAGCGCGGCGGGCTGGCGCACCGAGCCCCCGGTGTCCGACCCCAGCGCCAGGAGCGCCTCGCCGGCGGCCACCGCCGCCGCTGAGCCGCCGCTCGACCCCCCCGGCACCGTGCCGCGATCACGGGGGTTTCTTGTCTTGAAGAACCCGGAGTTCTCTGTGGACGAGCCCATGGCGAACTCATCCAGATTCGTCTTGCCGAGGAGGGCGGCGCCCGCCTGCCACAGCCGGGATGTGGCGGTGGACTCGTAGGGCGGCACGAAGCCGGCAAGCACGCGCGAGCCGCAGTTCGTCTCGACCCCCAGCGTGCACATGTTGTCCTTGACGGCGGCTGGTACGCCGCCGAGGGGCGGCGCCGCGACCCCGCGTTCGATGCCGGCGTCGACGGCCGTGGCATCGGCCAGGGCGCGGTCAGGCGTGACGCGCAGGTAGGCGCGGACCTCGCCGTCAGCGGCGGCGATGGCGTCCAGGTAGGCCCGCGCCGCGTCGACCGCCCGGAGCTCCCGCCGGGCGATGGCCGCGGCCAGCTGGCGCGCGCTGAGGTCAAGCACGTCCAACCCCGCCCACCTCCCCGTCCGGCCCGCCGCCCGGGCCCTCGATTACCGCCGGGCCCTCGATCACCGCCGGCACGCGGAAGCTCTGGCCCTCCCGCGCCGGCGCGTTGGCCAGCGCGGCCGCGGCCGGAAGGCCCGGCGCGGGCTCGTCAGCCCGGCGCCCGGCGCCCGTCCCGGCCAGCACGTGGGACTGCGGCTCGACCCCCGACGTGTCAAGCTCCTGTAACCGCGACACGTGCCCGACGATGACGTCGAGCTGCCGCGCCAGCACCTCGCGCTCGCCGGCGCCAAAGTGCAGCCGCGCCAGCCTGGCGACATGGTCGACCGTATCTCTGGTGATCGGCACCATCATCACCCGCCCCGCCCTGACTTTCGCGCCAATTATACCATGGCCGGCGGCGCCGGGGCAACGCCGGAGGCAGGAACTGGCCTGCGTCGCGCCATCCCGCCGGTCCGGCGTCATCCTGGTCTTCGCACCATGCAATACTGTCTGAAGCTGCACCCGGGGTTCTCGATGACCTTCGCCACTTCAAAGCCCAGATGCTCGTATACGCCTGTATTCTTATGGTTATGCGTCTCCAAAGTGATGGGCAGGCCGTCCTCGTCGCTCCAATCCAGGAACGGCTGGATGACCTTCCTGAACACCCCTGTCCCGCGCAAACCCTTATCCACCGCGGTGATGCTCAAGTACAGGTAGTCTGCTGCAGCGTACCGGCCATACCAGTCCCCGCGCAGCATGTTGTGGCTCATGAATATCCGGCTGAGTTTGCGCGGAGGAAGATAGAGCTCGTGGATGCGCAGGATTCTCAGTACAAATGCAGAGTCGGCCGCGAATCTCCTCACAAACGGGCGGCGGTCAGGTTTGCGGCACACCATTATGAAGCTGCCGAGCCTGGGGGAATCAGAGTACATGAAGCTGCTGTTGTATGACCGCATGATATACGCGTGGAAGAAACCGGCCAGACACCTTGCTCGGGCTGACGCGTCGGGGAACAAGTGCTCGTAGAGCGGGTCGTCGTGGAACGACGCGGCTAGTTTGTGCGCGACTGCCCCGACATCGCGTTCCTTCAACTCATACATGCTCATTGAAGATGCACCTCGAACCCGCGTCGCGCTTCTTGAACCGCCGCGTCAGCACCTCGCGCCCGCCAGCGGCGAAACGAGGCGGCCTGCAGCGGGCGGGCCGCCTCGCAACGCGCTGAGCCACGGCTCACACGTAGGGGCAGGACACCTCGTGGTCGCTGCCCATGTCGCGCAGCTCCGGCTCGACCTCGGCGCACTCCGGGCGCGCCTGGTAGCACCGGGTGCGGAAGTGGCAGCCGCTGGGCGGGTCGATCGGGCTGGGAACGTCGCCGACGAGGATGATGCGGCGGCGCTCCGACTCGATGTCCGGGTCAGGGATGGGGATCGCCGAGAGAAGCGCCCGCGTGTACGGGTGCAGCGGCTTGTCGTGGAGCTCCATGCTCTTGGCGACCTCCACGATCTTGCCCAGGTACATGACCGCCACGCGGTCGCTGATGTGCTTCACCATCGACAGGTCGTGGGCGATGAACAGGTACGTCAGACTGAATTTCTCCTGCAGGTCCTCGAACAGGTTGACCACCTGCGCCTGGATCGAGACGTCCAGGGCCGAGATCGGCTCGTCCAGGATCAGGAACTCGGGATTCACGGCCAGGGAGCGCGCGGTGCCGATGCGCTGCCGCTGGCCGCCGCTGAACTCGTGCGGGTAACGGTTGGCGTGCTCGGCTGAAAGCCCCACGAGGTTGAGGAGCTCGTGGACGCGCTCGCGGCGATGGGCGTGGCTTCCCGCCAGGCCGTGGATGTCCAGCGGCTCGCCGACGATGTCGCCCACCGTCATGCGCGGGTTGAGCGAGGCGTAGGGGTCCTGGAATATCATCTGCATGTTGCGGCGCACCGTCTGCAGCTCGTCGTAGGGGAGGTCGGCCACGTTCTGTTCGCCATACCACACCTCGCCGGCGGTGGGCTCGTAGAGCCGGATCATCGTGCGGCCGACGGTGGTCTTGCCGCAGCCGCTCTCGCCCACCAGCCCCAGCGTCTCGCCCTTGCGGATGGCGAAGTCGACCCCGTCCACCGCCATGACGTGACTGATGACGCGGGAGAACAGGGCCCCCTTGCGGATCGGGAAGTGCTTTTTCAGGCCCTTGACGCGGATGAGGAATTCCTCGCTCATGAGGCAGCCCCCCTTCGCAGGGCTTCGACAGCCGGCGCCGAGGGATGCTGCAGCCAGCAGGCCACGTAGTGACCGTTACCGACATCGGTGAACTCCGGCTGGTGCTCCAGGCACACCGGCATCGCCCACGCGCAGCGCGGGTTGAACCGGCAGCCGGCCGGCGGCGCGATGAGGTCGGGCGGCTGGCCGATGATCGGCATCAGGCGCCGCTTCTCCCTGGCGTCCAGGCGCGGCACTGACTTCAGCAGCGCCCAGGCATATGGGTGCTGGGGACGGTAGTACAGCTCGCGCACCGTGGCGTGCTCGATGATCTGGCCGGCGTACATGACCAGCACGCGCTGGGCCAGCCCGGCGACCACGGCCAAGTCGTGGGTGATGAGGATAATCGAGCTGTTGAACTTGGCGCGCAGGTTCCTCATCAGGTCCAGGATCTGGGCCTGGATGGTCACGTCCAGGGAGGTCGACGGCTCGTCTGCAATGAGCAGCTTGGGGTTGCACGACAGGGCCATCCCGATCATCACGCGCTGCCGCATGCCGCCGCTGAACTGGTGCGGGTACTGCGCGACACGGCTCGCGGCGTTGGGGATGCCGACGATGTCCAGCATCTCGATCACGCGCTTCCTGGCCTGGCGGCGCGTCATGTCCTGGTGCTGCTGCAGCACCTCGGTCATCTGCAGCCCGATGGTGAGCACCGGGTTCAAGGCGGTCATGGGGTCCTGGAATATCATGCTGATGTCGTTGCCCCGCACGTGCTGCATCTCGCGGTCAGACTTCTTGACCAGGTCCACACCCTCGAGCATGATGGCGCCCCTGGTGATGCGCCCCGGGTCGGGCACCAGCCGCATGATGGACAGGGCGGTCACGCTCTTGCCGCAGCCGCTCTCGCCGACGATGGCGATCGCCTCGCCGCGGTTGAGATGGAAGCTCACGCCGTCCACCGCGCGCACCGTGCCGGCGTAGGTGGTGAATATGGTCTGCAGGTCCTTGACGTCTAGGAGCAGGTCGTCTGCCATGGCCGAATCCCCCCTAGCGGCGCAGCCGCGGGTCGAGAGCGTCCCGCAGCCCGTCCCCAACGAAGTTGAACCCCAGCATCGCCAAGCAGATGGCCAGCGCCGGGTAAAAGAGCTGCCACGGATACGACCGGATGGCAGCCACACCGTCCGAGGCCAGAACGCCCCAGGAGGCCATGGGGGCCGATACGCCGAGCCCGATGTAGCTGAGGAACGCTTCCAGGAAGATCGCCTGCGGGATCTGCAGGGTCAGGGTGATGACGATCGGGCCCATGCTGTTGGGGATGAGGTGCCGGAACAGGATGCGAAACTTGCTCGCGCCCAGCGTGCGCGCGGCGAGCACGTACTCCTGCTCCTTCTGGCTCAGGATCTGGCCGCGTACGATACGGGACATGGGCAGCCAGTACACAAAGCCGAAGGCGATGAAAATGGTCATTAGGCCGGGCCTCATGACCACCATGAGCATGATGACGATCAGCAGGAGCGGGATGCCCCACAGGATGTCGACGATGCGCATCATGAACTCGTCGACGCGCCCGCCGAGGAAGCCGGCCACACCCCCGTATACCACCCCGATGAACAGGTTGACGACGCTTGATATCACGCCGATGGACAGCGAGATGCGCGCCCCGTACATGATGCGCGTGAGGAGGTCGCGCCCCAGGAGGTCGGTGCCGCAGATGTGCCCGGGCGACGGCGGCAGGTTGCCGCCCTTGAGGTCCTGGCCGGAGTACGTGTACGGCGAGATGATCGGCCCGAAGATGGCGACCGCGAACAGGAGGATGACCAGGGCCAGCCCGACCATCCCCAGGCGGTTCTTCTTCAACCGCCGCCACGCGTCCTGCCAGTACGTGATGCTGGGCCGGACGATCGGCTGGGCGGCGATGATCTCGCGCTCCAGGGGTTTGAACATCTTGGATGAGAGATCCATCGCCGTCTCACTCCCTCTCCTCAAGGTAAGAGATGCGCGGGTCGAGGAAGACGTAGGCCACGTCGACGAGGAAGTTCATGCTCACGAGCAGGATGCTGTAGAAAACGGTCACGCCGAGGATGACCGTGTAGTCGCGGTTGTAAATGCTGGTGACGTAATGCCGCCCCAACCCCGGGATGGCGAAGATCTGCTCGATGACGAAGCTGCCGGTGAACACGCCGGCGACCAGGGGACCCAGGTACGTGACCACCGGGATGATCGCGTTCTTGACCGCATGGCGGTAAATGACCAGAAGCGACGGCAGGCCCTTGGCACGGGCCGTCCGGATGTAATCCTGTTGGATGACCTCAAGCATGCTGGATCGCATCAGGCGCGCGATGAAGGCCAGCGAGAAGGTGGACAGCGAGATCACCGGCATGATCACCTGCTGCGGTGTCCCCCAGCGCGCCGCCGGCAGCCAGCCCAGCTTGAGCGCGAACACGAACATCAGGAGCGACGCCAGGATGAACGCCGGGACGGACACCCCGAAGATGGCCACGAACATCGCCACCGTATCCTGCCACTTGTTCTGCTTGAGCGCCGATACGATGCCCGCCGGGATGCCCAGCGCCAGTGCCAGCGCCACGCTCAGTGCTCCCAGGGTTGCTGATATTGGAAAGCCTGAATTGATGATGTCGTTCACGGTGCGCGATTCGTACTTGAATGACGGCCCCAGGTCCCAGTGCAGCAGCTTCCACATGTAGTCGCCGTACTGCTTCCACAGGGGCCAGTCGAGGTGGTAGCGTGCCTCGATGTTGCGCAGGATGGCTTCAGGCAGCTTCTTCTCAGCCGTGAAGGGGCCGCCGGGGATGGCGTGCATGAGCAGGAAGGTGATGGTGATGATGAAGAACAGTGCCAGGAGCATTGAGAGGAACCGCTGCACCACGAAGCGCGTCATGGTGATCACCTGCCCGGGCTTAATGACACAGGATGGAGGTATGCGGGCCGTGGCGCATACCTCCACCCACGCTTTCACCCGGAGCCCGGCGGAGCCCCGACGGGGGCTCGATGGCGGCACGGCCGGCCGATCCTGCGCCAAGGGCCCGCGGGCGATGGGATCCTACTTGGCCGCCTCGTGCTCAGCGATGTAGGACAAGGAGAAGTCCTTGACCCCGAGCGGGTTGAAGAACACGCCCTGGACGTACGACTGCATGCACCACAGGTCTACGTAGTAGTAAATGGGCATGATGGGCATGTTCTCCATCAGGATGTCCTCGATCTGGTGCAGGGTCTTGAACCGCTTGTCGACGTCCAGCATCTTCTTCGCCGACTCGACGAGCCCGTCGTACTCCGGGGTGCCCCAGAAGGTGTTGTTGTTGCCGCCGCCGGTGACCCACATGTCGAGGAACGTCATCGGGTCGACGTAGTCACCGAGCCAGCCGGCGCGCGCCACCTGGTAGTTGCCCTGGTCGCGCGTCTCAAGGTACACCTTCCACTCCTGGTTGGTCAGCGTCACGCCCTGAACGCCGAGACCCTGCTTCCACATCTCCTGGATGGCCTCAGCGATGGACTTGTGCGCCTCGCTGGTGTTGTACAGGATCTCGAGCGCCGGGAAGCCCTGGCCACCAGGGAACCCGGCCTCGACCATGAGCGCCTTGGCCGCCGTCACGTCGGCATCCGTGTAGTACTCGCCGCCGAGGGAGCGGAAGTCAGGCCCCGCCTTGGCGTCCGGGATGCTCGGCGGCACGAAGGCCGTCGCGGGCACCTGGCCGCCCTTGGTGACGTTGGTCACGATGGCGTCGCGGTCCATGGCGTACGTCAGCGCCTTGCGCACGCGCACGTCATCGAGGGGATCCTTCTGGCACTGGAACATGTAGTAGTACGTGCCAAGCAACGTGCTCACGCCGAGCTTGCCTTCGGCCTTCAGCCGATCCATGTCGGCGAGCGGCGGGTTGTCAGCGAGGTCAAGCTCGCCCGTCTCGTACATGGTCAGCTCGGTGGACGCCTCCTCCACCATGGTGAAGGTGATCTTGTCGAGCTTGACGTTCTTGGCGTTCCAGTACTTGGGGTTCTTGGCGTAGTCAAGCTTGTTCTGGTGCTCCCACGCCGTGATGGTGAACGGGCCGTTGCTGACCAGCGTCGCTGCGTCTGCCCACCAGTTGGGGTTGGCCTCGACGACCCTCTGCGGCAGCGGCATGTACGTCTGGAACGCCGTCAGGCCGAGGAAGTAGCCGCAGGGCGCCTCGAGCGTGACCACGAGAGTCTTGGCGTCAAGCGCCTTCACGCCCACGTCATCCCTGCTGCCCTTGCCCTCGTTGTACGCCTGCCCGCCCTTGATGTAGTAGCACTGGTAGGCGTAGTCGGCGGCGGTCGCCGGGTCGAGGACGCGCTTCCACGCGTACTCGAAGTCGCCGGCCGTCACCGCGTCGCCGTTGGACCAGGTGGCGTTACGAAGGTGGAAGGTGTACGTGATCCCGTCGTCGGAGATCTCCCACTTCGTGGCCATGCCGGGCCCGGGCATGCCGTCCGGCTGGATGCGGGTGAGCCCCTCCATGAAGTGGATCAGGCAGTTGAACTCGGGTATACCGGTCATCTTCGCCGGATCCAGCGTCTCGGGCTCAGTCCCAAGGTTGTAACGGAGATACTGCTCGGCGGCAGCCTTCGGACCCGCGGTTTTCTGGCACGCCACGCCGAACGTGACAACCAGAGCCAGGATCAGACCGAAGGCACAAACCTTCCGCCAATCCATGCGTTCGACCCCCTTGCTAGCATTGATGCTGCCCCCGCCCGCTGGCGGGAGCCCTCACCCAACATCATCTAGGCCCCTGGACAACCCGATATCGCCACCGACCACCCCCCGTAGAGCGTATCCCTCACAACATTCGCCCCCAGGTGGCAAAAATCCTTCTAACCCCCTGCCGCTTCCTCAACAGCCGGAGCCCTGCCGCAGGTGGCAGGCGACGAAGTGGTCTGGTTTGGCCTCCACGAACGCCGGCTCCCTCTCGCGGCAGGCGTCGGCGGCAAAGCGGCAGCGGGTGTGGAACCGGCAGCCCGGCGGCGGGTTGATCGGGCTGGGCACGTCCCCCTCCAGCACGATGCGCTCCCGCTTCAGCTCGGGGTCGGGGATGGGGATCGCCGACAGAAGCGCCTCGGTGTACGGGTGCAGGGGTTGGGCAAAAAGGTCCTCCTCCCCGGCCAGCTCGACCAGCTTCCCCAGGTACATTACACCGATGCGCACTGATATGTGCTTGATAACGCTGAGGTCGTGGGCGATGAACAGGTAGGTCAGCTTGAACTCCGACTGCAGGTCTTCGAGCAGGTTTATCACCTGCGACTGGATGGACACGTCCAGCGCCGACACGGGCTCGTCGCAGATGATGAGCTTCGGCTGCAGCGCCAGGGCGCGCGCGACCCCGATGCGCTGGCGCTGGCCGCCGCTGAACTCGTGCGGGTAGCGGCGGGCGTGCTGCGCGCTCAACCCGACGACCTCGAGCAGCTCCCGGACGCGCCGGTCGCGCCCGGCGCCGGAGGCGACGCGGTGGACCTCAAGTGGCTCGCCGATGATGTCGCCCACCGTCATGCGTGGGTTGAGCGAGGCGTACGGGTCCTGGAATATGATCTGCATCTGCCGCCGCAGGCGGCGCATCTCCTCGCGGTTGAGGCGGAACACGTTCCGGCCCTCGAACAGCACCTCGCCGGAGGTCGGCTCAAGGAGGCGCAGTATCACGCGGCCGGTGGTCGTCTTGCCGCAGCCCGACTCGCCCACCAGGCCCAGCGTCTCGCCCTTCTTGATGTCAAAGCTTATCCCGTCGACGGCCTTCACCTGGCCGACGACCCGCGAGAGCACTCCGCCGGTGACGGGGAAGTGCTTCTTGAGGTTTCTGACCGAGACCAGGGCGCCGTTTTGGCCCGCCATGTCACGCCACCTCCGCGCGCGCTGCGCCGAGCCAGCAGCTTACCCGGCGATTTGGCGCCACTTCCACCATCGGCGGCTCCCGCCGGCGGCAGGCCTCGTCGGCCAGCGGGCAGCGCGGGTGGAAGCGGCAGCCCGCGGGCAGGTTGAGCGGATTGGGTACGGCGCCCTCAATGACGTGCAGGCGCCCCTTCTTGGTGTGGATGCGGGGTATCGAGTGCAGAAGGCCCTCGGTGTATGGGTGCAGCGGCCGGCGGAACAGGCTTATGGCGTCCGCCTCCTCGACGATCTTGCCGGCGTACATCACGACCACCCGCTGCGCCATCTCGGCGATGACGCCGAGGTCGTGGGTGATGAGCATGATCGCCATGCCCAGCTCGCGCTTCAAACCCTTCATGAGCTCGAGGATCTGGGCCTGGATGGTGACGTCGAGGGCGGTCGAGGGCTCGTCGGCGATGAGCAGGCGCGGGTTGCACGACAGCGCCATGGCGATCATCACCCGCTGCCGCATGCCGCCCGACATCTGGTGGGGGTACTCGCGCACCCGGCGCTCGGGGAGGGATATGCCCACCAGCCGCAGCATGTCGACCGTCTTGACCAGCGCCCGCGGCCGCGACAGGCCCTGGTGGAGCTGGATGGCCTCGGCGATCTGGTCGCCCACCGTGTATACCGGGTTGAGCGAGGTCATGGGCTCCTGGAATATCATCGATATCTCGTTGCCGCGTATGCGGCGCATGTCGGACTCGGACTTGGCCAGAAGGTCGGCGCCGCCGAACAGGATCCGCCCTGACATGATGCGCCCCGGGGGCCAGGGTATCAGGCGCATCACAGAGAGGGAGGTCACGCTCTTGCCGCAGCCCGACTCGCCGACGATGCCCAGCGTCTCACCGTGCCCGACGCAGAAGGACACGCCGTCGACGGCGGGCACGACCCCGTCCTCTGTATAAAAGTGCGTCTTCAGATCATCCACGCGCAAGAGGGGTTCCTCCGCCAATGACGCTGCCCCCCTTCTCTTGACCCTGCAGATTCGCCGCCAGCATAGTGAATTCCTGCCGATTGGCGTTCGGCGCGCCGCGCCCCGGCGGCATCGCCCCGCGCCGCGGCGTCATCGCGGGGCCGCCGCCAGGCGCTTGAATTCAGCCTCGTCGATGACCTTCACGCCCCGGTCGCGCGCGCGGGCGAGCTTGGACCCGCCGTCATCCCCGGCGACGACGTAGTCCGTCTTCTTGCTCACGGACGACGCGACCCGGCCGCCCAGGGCACGGGCCATCTCCTCGGCCTCGCCGCGGGTCAGGGCCGGCAGGGCGCCGGTGAAGACGAAGGTCAGGCCGGAGAACGGACCTCTGGCCTCGCCCGCGCCGGCGGCCGCGGCGCCCCCCGCCGCCGGCGCCGCCGGCGCCGGCTCGTCGAGGCGCACGCCGCCGCGGCGCAGCTTCTCGATCAGCCGGCGCGCCTGCTCATGGCCGAAAAACAGCGTCACGCTGTCGGCGATCTTGGGCCCGACCTCGGGCACCTCGCGCAGCTCAGCGGTGGTGGCGCTCGCCAGGGCGTCCAGGCTGCGGAAGCGCCCGGAGAGCACCTCGGCCACCCGCTGGCCGACGTAACGGATGCCCAGGGCGAATACCAGGCGGCGCAGGGGGCTTTCGCGCGTAGCGTCGATGGCCTGCTTCAGGTTCTGCGCCGACCTCTGCCCCATGCGTTCCAGCGGCAGCAGGTCCTCCACCGTCAGGAAGTACAGGTCACCGGGGTCACAAACGAGGCCGGCGTCGACGAGCTGGTTCACCAGCGCCGGCCCGAGCCCCTCGATGTTCATCGCGTCGCGCGAGGCGAAGTGGATGATGCCCTCGCGCAGCCGCGCCGGGCAGGCCGGCCCGGTGCAGCGCGCGGCGGACTCGCCCGGCTCGCGCACGACCTCGGCGCCGCACGCCGGGCAGCGCCCGGGCATGCGCCACTGGCGCTCGCCCCCCGTCCGCCGGTCGGCGAGCACGGTCACGACCTCGGGGATGACGTCGCCGGCCTTCTGGATGATGACCGTGTCCCCGATGCGCACGTCCTTCTCGCGGACGATGTCTTCGTTGTGCAGGGTGGCCCGGCTGACGGTTGAGCCGCCGACGTGCACCGGCTCGAGGATCGCCGTCGGGGTGAGCACGCCCGTGCGCCCGACCTGGGCCACGATGTCCAGGACGCGCGAGGTGGCGTGCTCGGCCGGGAACTTGTACGCCAGGGCCCAACGCGGGCTCCTGGCGGTGGCGCCCAGGCGCGCCTGGGCGTCGAGGTCGTTGAGCTTGATCACGACCCCGTCGATCTCGTAGTCGAGGTCGTGGCGGTGAGCCATCCAGTGCTGGCAGAACCCGGCCAGCTCATCGAGGCTCCGGCACAGGCGGCGGTGGGGGTTGACGCGAAAGCCCGACTGCTCCAGGGTCTCCAGCGCCTCGACCTGGGTTGCCGGGCCCGGCCCGCCGGTGGCCACCACGGCATAGAGGAAGCTGTCGAGGGGGCGCGCCGCGGTGACGCGGGGGTCGAGCTGCCGCACCGACCCCGCCGCGGCGTTGCGGGGATTGGCGAACGGCGGCTCCCCCTCGTCCTCGCGCGCCTCGTTCAGGCGCCAGAATGCGCTCTTGGGCATGTACACCTCGCCGCGGACGACGACCGACGGCGCGTGGGCCAGGGGACCGAAGAGGCGCAGCGGTACGCTCTTGATCGTCTTGAGGTTCCCGGTGACGTCCTCGCCCACGCGGCCGTCGCCGCGCGTGGCGCCGGCGGCCAGCGCGCCGTCCCGGTACCTGAGGGAGATGGACAGGCCGTCGATCTTGTGCTCGACGACATACTCCGGCGCGGCGCCGTCCAGGAGCCCGCGCACGCGGCGGTCGAAGTCGCGTATCTCCTCCACGCTGAAGGCGTTCTGCAGGCTGAGCATGGGCACCTCGTGCGCGACCTGCCCGAAGGCCCCCGCCGGCTGGCCGGCGACGCGCTGGGTGGGGGAATCGGGCGCCCGCAGGCCGGGGTGCGCCGCCTCCAGCTCGCAAAGCTCGCGCATCAGCAGGTCGTACTCGGCGTCAGGTATCTCCGGGCGGTCGAGGACGTAGTACAGGTGGTCGTGGCGGCGGATGGACGCGCGCAGCTCCTGGACGCGCCTCTCGGCCTCCGCCGGGACCCCGCTGCCTGGGTCGGCCACTTCGGTCACCGCCTTCTCGCCATCTCGGCCCTGTCCGGCCCTCGGCCGGGGGCGCCGCCTGCGCCGCCAGGCGTCAGGCGCGCTCGAGGCCGGCGAACTTGAGCAGGAGCCTTTTTACGCCGGCGCCGGGGAAGGCCACCGTGACTTCTTCGTCTTCGCCGGTGCCGCTCCCTGCCACCACCGTGCCCACGCCGAACCGCGGGTGGCGCACGCGGTCGCCCGCGGCGAGGCCGGCGATGGCCGGCCGCGGCTCCGTCTCCGCCCCGGCACCCCGCGCCGGCTGGGCCCGGCGCGGGCGCGGCCGCCAGCGGTCGGGGGGGATGTAGCCCGGCACGTCGGGGTCGGGGTCCCCCTCATCGGCCCACTGCCCGGCGCGTCGTTCCCCGCCGGGCCCCGCGCCCACGGGCCGCCGCAGGCCGGCGCCGGGCGCGGCCGCCGCGGGCGCGGACAGGTGGCGCACGAGGCTGGCCGGGATATCGTTGAGGAAGCGCGAGGGGGCGTTGATCATGGTCACGCCGAACGCGGATCGCTGCCACGCCCGCGTCAGGTACAGGCGGTCGCGCGCCCGCGTCATCCCCACGTAGCACAGGCGCCGCTCCTCTTCGAGCTCCGCCTCGTCGTCGATCGCGCGCGCGTGGGGGAAGAGCTTCTCCTCCATGCCGACCACGAACACGGCGAAAAACTCCAGGCCCTTGGCCGTGTGCAGCGTCATCAGGGCGACCGCGTCCTCGCCCGCGCGGAACGAGTCGACGGCAGAAACGAGGGTGACGCCGGCCAAGAAGTCGTAAAGCGCCGCCGGCGCCCCGGCGACGGCGGATGCGGCGTAGGCGGCGTCGAACTCGCGCGCGACGGAGACGAGCTCCTTGATGTTCTCCACGCGCGCCTCGGCGTCAGGCGGGCCCTCGCCCGCGACCCAGTTCAGGTACCCGCTGCGCTCGAGCACGGCCTCGATCAGCCCGGCCACCGGCTGGGCGCGCGCCACATCGCCGAGGTCGCGGATGAGCCCGGCAAGCGGCAGAAGCTTCTTCTTCGAGCGCGCGTCGAGCCCCGGCAGGTCGTCAAGGCGCGGCAAGGCCTCCCCCGGCGCCAGCGAGGCGGCGGCCGCGGCCGCCTCCAGGGCGGCGACCGTCTTGGGGCCGATGCCGCGCGGGGGCGCGCCGGCGGCGCGGCGCAGGGCGAGGGTGTCGCGCGGGTTGGCGACGAGCCGCAGGTAGGCGAGCACGTCCTTTATCTCCCGGCGCTCGTAGAACCTGAGGCCGCCCACGATGACGTACGGCAGCCCCAGGCGCATGAACACGTCCTCGAACACGCGCGACTGCGCGTGCGTGCGGTACAACACGGCGCAGTCACCCAGGCCCGCCTCGCCCGCCGCGCGCAGGCGCTCGATCTCACGCGCCGCGTAGAACGCCTCGTCGTGCTCGGTGCCGCCCTCAAACAGCACCGGCGGCTCGCCCCGGCCGCGCGCCGTCCACAGCTCCTTGCCCTTGCGGCGCACGTTTGTGGCGATGACCCGGTTGGCGACGTCGAGGATGGCGCCGGTGGAGCGGTAGTTCTGCTCCAGGCGCACGACGGTGGCGTCAGGGAAGTCGCGCTCGAAGTTCAGGATGTTGTTGATGTCAGCGCCGCGCCAGCGGTAGATGGACTGGTCGTCGTCGCCGACCACGACCAGGTTGCGGTGGCGGGCGGCCAGCAGGGCGATGAACCGGTACTGGGCGTGGTTTGTGTCCTGGTACTCGTCGACGAGGACGTGCCGGAAGAGGTCGCCGTAGTACGCCCGGCGATCCTCGTCACCGAGCAGGAGCTCGACGGCGCGCATGATGAGGTCGCCGAAGTCCAGGGCGTTCTGGTCCTGCAGGCGCGCCTGGTAGCGCGCGTATATCTCGGCCACCCGGCGCTGGTAGTAGTCGCGGGCGCCCGCGCCGAACGACGTGGGGTCCAGAAGCTCGTCCTTGGCGCGGCTGATGGCGCTGACGACCCCCGGCGGCCGGTAGGCCTTCTCGTCCAGGTTCAGGTCGCGCACGCACTCCAGGACCAGCGCCGCCTGGTCCCCCTCGTCGAAGATGGCGAAGTTGGGCGAAAAGCCGGGCCGGCCCGCGCTCTGGCGCAGCATCCGGGCGCACATGGCGTGGAAGGTGCCCACCCACATCGCCGCCGCCCGCGGCCCGACGAGCCGCTCGACGCGCTCTCTCATCTCGGCGGCGGCCTTGTTGGTGAAGGTGATGGCCAGGATGCGGCCCGGGTCTTCGCCCGATGCCAGCAGGTGGGCGATGCGGTAGGTCAGGACGCGGGTCTTGCCGCTGCCCGCGCCGGCCAGGATCAGCAGCGGCCCACCCGCGTGCGTGACGGCCCGCCGCTGTTCGGGGTTGAGCTGGTGAAGAAACGACTCTGCCATGACGACTCCCCTGTCTTTGCCGGCCCGGTCCCGTCACCGCCCGGCGGCGGCCGCCGCCGGCGCGCCGGGGGGGCGCAGGGGGAGGTGGACGGTGAAGGTCGCGCCGCGACCAGGCTCGCTCTGCACCTCGATGCGCCCGCCGTGGTTGGCCACGATGCCGAACGTGACCGAGAGCCCGAGACCGGTTCCCTGGTCCTTGGTGGTGAAAAAAGGCGCGAACACGCGGCCCAGGTCCTCCGCGCGGATGCCCACCCCGGTGTCTTCAACGCGCGCCTGGACCTCGCCGGCGCCGGCGGCGGTGCGCAGGGTCAGGCAGCCCCCCTCCGGCATCGCCTGCACCGCGTTGGTGATGAGGTTCAAGAACACCTGCCGCAGCTGGCGCACGTCGGCGAGCATGGGGGGCACTCCCGCGTCATACTCGCGTTGGAGCCGCGGCCGCACGCCGGCGGGGAGGCCGCGCAACACCAGCGTGGATACCTCGTCCAGGAGCGACTGCAGATGGCACTCCTGGAGCTTCAGCGACGGCGGCCGGGCGAGCATCAGGAGCTCGCGCAGGATGCCGTCGATGCGGTCTATTTCATTCATCACGATGCCGACGTACTCCTTCTCCACGCCGTCCACGGCGGCCTTCTCCTGCAGCACCTGGATGAACCCGCGTATCGATGTCAGGGGGTTGCGAATCTCGTGGGCGGCGCCCGCCGCCAGCTCGCCGATCATGGCCATCTGCTGGGCCTGGCGGACCTGGTCCTCCAGCCGCCGCCTCTCGGTGACGTCGCGGAACACGCCCAGGGCGCGCGTCGCCGCGCCGTGGGCGTCGCACAGGGGCGACGCGTGCACCTCCAGGATGCAGGTGCGCGCGGGACCCACTACGCGGCGTTCGGCGGCGTAGCGATCGGTGCCCGTGGCCATCGCCGCCGCCAGGAGGTCGTCGATGCCCAGAAGCCGCGTCAGCGCGTCGCCGGTGGCCGCCGCGCCCCCCGGCTCGCCGGCGGTGGCCGCCTCGTCGGCTGCCGCCCCGCCGGCTGCCGTCCCGCCGGCTGCCGTCCCGCCGGATGCGGCCACCAGGTGCGGGCGGCCGGCGACGTCGAAGACGGCACCGCCGAGCGACGCCGCGATCTCACGCGCGGCGCGGTTCACCATCTGGGTCCATCCCGCCTCGTCCACGACCACGATGCCGGTGCCGATCGTCTCCAGGACCGTGTCCGTGAACTGCTTCATGACCGTGATCTGGTCCAGGCGGTCCTTGGTCTGGGAGTAGAGCTTGGCGTTCTCCACCGCCAGCGCCGCCTGGCTGGCGATCACGGTCAGGAGGTCGACCTCCGTCGCGCTGAACGGCTGCGGCCGCGAACGGAAGGCGCACACGACCCCGATCGGGCGGTCCTTGCTCGTCAGGGGGACGCAGGCGATGTGCGCGGGCCGCTCGCCGGGAAGAAACCGCGGCGATGCGGCCCTGGCGGTCGAGACCGCCGGGCGGCCCATGCGCAGCGCCTCGCCCCACGGCCCGAACGCGGCCGGGAGCGGCGCCGGCCGCACCTTCTCGGCGGACGCCCCGTGCACGGCGCGGAACTCCAGGTTCGTGCCCGCCTCGTCCAGGAGCAGCAGGGCGCAGCCGCTGTGGATCGCCCGCGCCGTGGTGCGCGCCACGCGGTCCAGGACGTCGTCCAGGCTCAGCGACGAGTTGATGACCTGGCCCAGGTCATAAAGCGCGACGATGCCCGCCGCCTTCTCCCGCACCTCGCGCAGCACGCCGTCGTCGCGGTCCCGCCCGCCGGGCACCGACCGCGGCAATCGCGCGTCGGGCCGGGCGTCCCCGATGTACTCGCGCAGGTGCAGGATGGTGAGGGCGATCTCCTCGTCCAGCCCCTGCCCGTGGGCCGCCGCGTCGCTCAGCGCGCGGTCGCGCTCCAGCGCGCGGTCAAGGGCGGCGACGACCGCGGGGTCAAACTGCGCTCCCGCCTGCGCCCTGAGCTCATCCAGGGCGCGCGGCGCGCTGAACGCCCGGCGGTGCGGCAGGTCGATGGTCAGGGCGTCAAACGCGTCGGCCACGGCCAGGATGCGCGCCCCCAGGGGGATGGCGTTTCTGGAGAACCCGGCCGGGTAGCCGCCGCCGTTGTACCACTCGTGGTGGTGGCGGACGATGCGCGCCACCGGCACCAGCGGCTTGAGCCGGCTCAGGACGCGCGCCCCCTCGACGGGGTGCTGCCGCATGCGCGCCGCCTCCTCGGCCTTCAGCACGCTGTGGCGCTCCACCACCGCGCGCGGCAGGGCGGTGGACATGCCGACGTCGTGCAGGAGGGCGGCATAGCGCAGGATGCGGGTTTCACCTTCACCCAGGTGCATCTGGGCGGCGATCGCCGAGGCGTAGCGCAGGACGCGGTCAGAGTGGCCGGGCCGGTACTCGTCGCGCAGCGCGGCGAGCTCAAGCAGGGAGTTGACCGCCCGCTCCTGGCTGCCCTGGACGAAACGCTGCAGGAAGTACCACTGGGCGCCTACAAACAGCAGGACCACGCCCACCAGCAGCGGCCCGAAGTACGGGTAGCCGGCCACCAGGAACAGGGCGAACACCAGCGCCAGCACGAAGCGCAACCCGTACCCGCGGGTGCTCTCCCACCACAGGCCCCAGAACGGGACCTGCTTGTACAGGGAGAGGCCGAACTCCAGGAGGACGGAGTTGGCAAACAGGAAGGCGGCGCCGCTTGACAGCAGGGCCGGCACGTTGTGCAGGGCCGGCGACCCGAAGAGGCGACCGGCGAGCTGGAACACCCACCACGTCGAGTAGACGGTGAGCACCAGCTGGCCGAGGTCGAACATGACGAACGGCGCCTGGCGCTGTGTCGACCGCCGGAAGGGGCTGGCCGCCAGGACGCCCAGGGCGTCGGCGAACGCGGCCACCGCCGGGCCGTGGACCCACAGGACCATCATCACCAGGCCCGCGCTGAGGGATATGCCCTCGCCGGAGGGCAGGACCCAGCGCGTCATCTCCAGGGCCCAGATGCCGGCGGCGAACCCGAGGATGTACGGGATGTCGTGCCCGCGCAGTGAAGGCGCCAGGGTGCAAAGCAGCGTCGCCCCTGCGATGTACACCAAGCAGAAGTAGACCCTCAGGCGCCAGGGGATATCACGCATAAGGACCCCCCGCTCGAAAAAGGCCTAAGGACGGGGCCGGCAGGTCGGTCTTCTAGCGACTTACAGCTGCCCTAGGTCTACGGCAGGGCGATACCCCATGTCCACTGGGCACCGGCCGCCCAGACCAGAGCGGTGAGGGCCAGGATCGCCAAGCAGATCCTGCGCACGGTTGTACCCCCTTTCAGTATACCACACCCGCGGGGCGGGCGCGGTAGATACTAGAGGCGGAGCGGGTTTTTGGAGCACTCCCGGCCTGCCGGCCCTATAGCGTGTTCGGTTTTTGAGGCGCTTTTAGAGGCGCTCTTAGCGGAACTCACCTCCTCTGGCGTGGGACGCCCGGCGCCCTCCCCCGGCCGCAGGGGCGGGCGCCGGTTTCTTGCGTTTATGATGAGAAATTCGCCAGTCATCTGGAAAATCCTTCTGGTATTCCGGTAAGTGTTCGCTGAGAACGAGAATGCAGGTCCGGCCCGCATTGAGGGCCTTTGCGGCGACCCGGCTGGGGAGGAAAACGAGTAACAGCCTGTGCAGCCATCCCCCGCCGCCGGGCCGGCCTCCGGGAACGAAGGAGGGGAAAGACAGGAGGGACGGGCCGCCGCGGCGGGGGCGGCGGTCGCGTGAGGCACGTCTGGGCCATACGAATGGACTAATACGACGCAGCGAGCCTCACTTGACTGTCACCGTCCGCGCACCAGCTGCCGCAGCTTCTCGTTCCTGAGCACCACCAGGAGGAGGGGGTAGCCGAGGCCGTAGCACGCCAGGAACTCCCCCAGTCCGACGTAACCCATGGTGACCAGGGGCGAGGCGCCGGTCAGGAATGACAGGTAAGCGCCGACGACGACGGCGTTGATCACCACCGGCGGTAGGGGCGCGAGGAACGGCCGCGGCATGCGCCAGGTGAGGAGGGCGGCCAGGAGCGTGGCCAGGCTGCCCAGCGCGATGTCGTAGATGCCCAGGCCGCCGAACACGTTGGCGATGAGGCAGCCGACGAACAGGGCGGGGACGGCGGCGGGCGTGACGTACGGCAGGACGGTCAGCGCCTCGGCCACGCGCAGCTGGAAGTACGGGCCGTAGCTCAGCGGGGCGAGCGCCACCGTGAGCGCGGCGTAGAGCGCGGCAAGGAGCGCCGCGCGGGTCAGTCCCCTCACCGACATGAACATCCCTCCCGCGGCGCGGGCCGCCAAGGTCGCGCGATGGGCGGGGTCCGGGGCACTTTCTCTTTAGTGCAGGAAGTGGCGCCGGCCCGTAAAGAGCATCGCCAGGCCGCGCTCGTCGGCTGCGCGCACCACGTCGTCGTCCTTCACCGAACCCCCCGGCTGGACGACGGCGACGATCCCAGCGTCGGATGCCGCCGCGACCACGTCGGGGAAGGGGAAGAAGCCGTCGGAGGCCATCACCGCCCCCCGCGCCGCGGCGCCGGCGCGCTCGAGGGCGATGCGCGCGGCGTCAATGCGGCTCATCTGGCCGGCGCCGATGCTCAGCGTGGCGCCGCCGGCGGCGATGACGATGGCGTTGGACTTGACGTGACGCACGACGCGCCACGCGAAGTCGAGGTCGCGTGAGGTGGCCGCGCTGGGCCTCGACCGCGTGACGACCCGCCATGGCGCCGGGTCGTCCGGGGCGACGTCCACGTCCTGCACGAGGAGGCCGCCCGGCACGCGGCGCACCTCGTACTCCACCGCGCCGGCGCCGGCGGCCAGGTCGCCGACCGCTGCCAGCCGCAGCCCCTTGCGCTGCCCCAGGACCTGCAGCGCCTCGTGGCTGAAGTCCGGCGCCACCACGACCTCCAGGAACGTCTCGGCCATCTTCCTGGCCGTGGCCTCGTCAACGACGCGGTTTGCGGCCACAATGCCGCCGAAGATGGACACCGGGTCGGCGTCGTGGGCGCGCGTGTAGGCGGTCAGGAGATCGGTGGCGCACGCCGCCCCGCACGGGTTGGCGTGCTTGACCGCCACCGCCGCAGGCGCCGGAAACTCGCGCACGGTGGCCAGGGCGGCGGCGGCGTCGTTGATGTTATTGTATGACAGCTCCTTGCCCGCCAGGATGCGGGCGTGCGCCAGAGAAGGCCCGGCGCCGGGGTACGAGTCGGCGTAGAACGCGGCGCGCTGGTGGGGGTTCTCCCCGTACCGCAGGCCCTGCACCTTCTCGTAGCGCAGGCACAGCACGCCGGGGAAGTCCGCGACGCCGCGCCCGGCCGCCCGGCCCAGGTACTCGGCGACAAGCGCGTCGTACTCGGCGGTGTGCGCGAACGCCTCCACGGCGAGCTCGAAGCGCAGGCGCGGCGTGACCTCGCCCGCGCGCAGGGCCGCCAGCACGCCCTCGTAGCGCGCGGGGTTGACGATGACCAGCACGTGGGGGTAGTTCTTCGCCGCCGCCCGGATCATGGTCGGCCCGCCGATGTCGATGTTCTCGACGGCGCGGTCCAGCGCCACGTCCGGGTCCCGCGTCACCTGGCGGAACGGGTAGAGGTTCACGGCGACGAGGTCGATGGGCGTGATGCCGTGCTCCTGGAGCTGCCGCATGTGGCCGGGGTTGTCGCGCCGGGCGAGGATGCCGCCGTGGATCTGCGGCAGAAGCGTCTTCACCCGGCCGTCGAGGATCTCGGGGAAGCCCCCCACGTCGCTGACCGGGACCACCGGCAGCCCGGACGAGCCCAAAAGCGACTGCGTGCCCCCCGTCGAGACCAGCTCCCACCCCATCGCGACGAGGCCGCGCGCGAAGTCGACCACGCCCGTCTTGTCCCACACGCTGATCAGGGCACGCCTGGTCATGTTCGCACCCCCCAAGTATCGTGCTGCCCGCCGGCCGCTAGCCGCCGAGCACGCGCACGCGCCGCCCCTCGACGCGCAGCCGCCCGGCCGCGTAAAGCCCTATCGCCTCCGGGTAGATGCGGTGCTCCTGCTCCAGGATGCGGGCGGCCAAGTCTTCGGCGCTGTCGTCCTCGCGCACCGGCACGGCCGCCTGGATGATGATCGGGCCCGTGTCCATGCCTGAGTCGACGAAGTGCACCGTACACCCCGCCACCTTGACCCCGTGCTCCCACGCCTGGCGCTGCGCCTCCAGGCCGGGGAACGCCGGCAGGAGCGCCGGGTGGATGTTCATGATCCGCCCGCGGAAGGCGCCGATCAGGGCCGGCCCGACCACGCGCATGTAGCCGGCCAGGGCGACGAGCTCGACGCCGCGCGCCACAAGCTCGCTGACGATGCGCGCCTCGAACTGGTCGCGGCCCAAAAAGTCCCGCCGCGCCACGTGCAGCGCCGGGATGCCTGCCCGGCGCGCGCGCTCGAGCGCCCCGGCGTCGCGGCGGTCGCTGATGACCACCGCCACCCGCGCCGCGATGCGGCCCGCCGCCGCGGCGTCGATGATCGCCTGCAGGTTCGTCCCGCGGCCGGAGGCCAGCGCCCCGACCGTCACCACGCGCGCCACGCCGCCCCACCCTCCTCCGCCGCGCCCCTGTGGGCGCGGCCTAGTCCGCGAAACGCACGCCCGCGCCGGCCACGACCTCACCGATGACCTGCGCCGTCTCGCCGGCGTCCGCCAGCAGGCGCGCCGCGCGGCCGGCCGCGGCGGCGGGTAGCACGAGCGTCATCCCCACGCCGATGTTGAACGTGCGCCGCATCTCGTCCTCGCTGATCCCGCCGGCCCGCTGGATGAGGGCGAATACCGGCGGCCGGCGCCAGCGTTGCGGCCGCAGGACGGCGCCCGTGCCCGGCGCCAGGGCGCGCGCCAGGTTCTCGGCCAGGCCGCCGCCGGTGATGTGGGCGATGCCGTGCACCTCGACCCCGGCCCGCAGGAGGGCGAGGACCGCGCGCACGTATATGCGCGTGGGGCGCAGGAGTTCGTCGACCAGGGGCGTCCCGCCAAGCTCCGGCGGGGTTGAATCGAGCCTCAGGCCGGCGCCGTCGAACAGGGCGCGCCGGGCGAGGGCGAAGCCGTTGGAGTGCAGGCCGGACGAGGCCACGCCGACCACCGCGTCGCCGGGCCGCACGCGCGCGCCGTCGATGACGCGGTCGCGCTCGACGGCGCCGACGCAGAACCCCGCCAGCTCGTACTCCCCCTCCGGGTACATTCCCGGCAGCTCGGCCGTCTCGCCGCCCAGGAGGGCGCAGCCCGCCTCCTGGCATCCGTCGGCGACGCCGGCGACGACCTCGGCCACCACCGCCGGGTCGGTGCGGCCGGAGGCGTAGTAGTCGAGGAAGAACAGCGGCTCGGCCCCGTGCGCCAGGACGTCGTTGACGCTCATGGCCACCAGGTCCTGGCCCACCCCGCGGTGGCGTTTGGCCCAAAACGCCACCTTGAGCTTGGTGCCCACGCCGTCGGCGCCGGCGACGAGCACCGGGTCGCTCATGCCCAGCGGCGCCAGGTGGAACAGGCCGCCAAAGCCCCCGACGTCGGCCACGACCCCCGGCCGCCGCGTCCTGGCCGCCAGGCCGGCAATGGCCGCGATCGCCGTCCGGGCGGCGCCGCGGTCCACCCCGGCGCCGTGGTAGGTGAGGCCCTGCCCGCCATCCCCGCTCACGACGAACCCTCCCCCTCGCCCTCGCCATCCCAGAAGAACCGCGCCGTGTTGGAGCCGATGTCGCAGGGGTATTCCCCGGTGAAGCACGCCACGCAGAAGCCCAGAGACTCGCCGCCCGCCGCCCGCAAGAGTCCGGGCAGCCCGAGGTAGCCCAGGCTGTCGGCGCCCACCAGGCGGGCGACCTCGTCGACCTGGCGCCCGGTCGCCACCAGCTGGCCGGCGGCCGAGGTGTCGATACCGTAGTAGCACGGGTAGCGGTAGGGCGGCGAGGCGATGCGCAGGTGCACCTCGCGCGCCCCGGCGTCGCGCAGGATCTCGACGATGCGGCGGGACGTCGTGCCGCGGACGATGGAGTCATCCACGAGCACGACGCGCCGCCCGTTCACGATCGAACGCATGGCGTTGAGCTTGATGCGCACCCCGAACGACCGCAGCTCCTGGCTGGGCTGGATGAAGGTGCGCCCGATGTAGCGGTTCTTCACCAGCCCCATCTCGCACGGCAGGCCGGCGGCCTCGGCGAACCCCGCCGCCGCCGACAGGCTGGAGTCGGGGACGCCGATCACGACGTCGGCGGGGACGGGGTGCTCGCGCGCCAGTTCGCGCCCGAACTCCTTGCGCACGGCGTGCACGCCGCGGCCGCGCAGGATGCTGTCCGGGCGGGCGAAGTAGATGTACTCGAAGGCGCACAGGGCGCTGCGCGCGGCCGGATGCGCCCCCGGCCGCCGCCGCAGGATGTCGCCGTCGATGCACACGATCTCGCCCGGCGCCACCTCGTCGACGAACTCGGCGCCGATGGTGTCAAACGCGCACGTCTCCGAGGCCAGGACCCACGCGCCGTCGAGCCGGCCCAAAGACAGCGGCCGGATGCCGAGCGGGTCGCGGGCGCCGATGAGCCGGCCGTTCCCCAGCGTCACCAGGGCGTACCCGCCGCGGACCACGTTCAGGGCGCCGGCCAGGGCCTCGTCGGGGCTCGTGCCGCCAAGCCGCGCCAGCAGGTGGGCGATGACCTCGGTGTCGACGGTGGTCTGGAATATCGAGCCCTCGTCCTCGAGGCGCTGGCGGATCTCAACGGCGTTGACGAGGTTGCCGTTGTGGGCCAGCGCCAGCCAGCCGCGGCGGTAGCGCACCGTGAGCGGCTGCGCGTTCGCCAGGCGGCTGGAGCCGAAGGTCGAGTAGCGCACGTGGCCGATGGCCGCGGTGCCGGGCAGGCGCGCCACGGCGGCGTTGTCAAACACGTCGGACACCAGCCCCATGCCGCGGTGCGTCTCGACCCCCGACGGCCCCATGGCGGAGATGCCCGCGCTCTCCTGGCCGCGGTGCTGCAGGGCGTAGAGGCCGTAATACGTGAGGCGCGCCGCCTCGGGGTGGCCCCAGATGCCGAACACCCCGCACTCCTCGCGCGGGTAGGCTGAGCCGGCCCGCGCCCGCCTGGCGTGGGACCCGCCGCATCCGGCGACAACGTCAGGGACGCCCGCCATGCGTCACACCCCCCGCCCCACTATTGTCTCGCGCCGCCCATGAGCGACTCCAGGGCCCCGGCCCACGCCGCGCGGAGCTCCCCGGTGGCGACGTCAACCAGCGCCTGCGTCCCGCCCGCCCGGCGCGCCACGATGCGGCCCGGCGCGACCCGCCCCAGCCGGCGCACGGGTACGCCACGCGCGGCGCAGGCCGCCTCGACCCGCGGCCAGTCGCCCGCGGCCGCGCTGACCACGACACGCGACGGCAGCTCGCCGTAAAGCGCCCCGTCGACCCGCCCGCCCGCCGGCACCTCGACCTCGGCCCCGCCGGCCCCCGGCGCCGCCAAAAGGCAGCACTCGGCGATCGCCGCCAAAAGCCCGCCCTCGCTGCAGTCGTGACACGAGGCAAGGATCCCCGACCGTGCCAGCTCCCGCGTCGCGTCCTGCACGCGGCGCTCCAGGTCGAAGTCGACCGCCGCCGGCCGTCCGGCGACAAGGCCGTGCGCGGCGTAAAGGTACAGGCTGCCGCCCAGGCCGTCGCCATCGCCAGCGCCATCGCCAGCGCCGCCACCCGCGCCGTCAGGCCCGATGAGGCCGACCACGTCGCCCGGCGCCTGGAAGCCGGCCTTCGGGCAGCGCGTCACGTCCGCGACCAGGCCCACCAGGCCGATGACCGGCGTCGGGTGCACGCGGCGCCCGGCGGCGCCCTCGGTTTCGTTGTAGAAGCTGACGTTGCCGCCGGTGACGGGCACGTCCAGCGCCCGGCAGGCGGCGGCCATGCCGTCGACCGCGGCCGCAAACTGCCAGGACACGTGTGGCTTCTCTGGGTTGCCGAAGTTGAGGCAGTTGGTGATCCCCAGGGGCTCGGCGCCCAGGCACGACACGTTGCGCGCCGCCTCAGCGACGGCCAGCGCCGCGCCGCGCCGCGGGTCGAGGTAGCACAGGCGGCCGTTGCCGTCGGTGGTCACGGCCAGCCCGGCCGGGCCGAGCTCCTTGACCCGCAGCACGGCGGCGTCGGCGCCCGGCGTGACGACGGTGTTGACCTGCACCATGTGGTCGTATTGCGAGAATATCCAGTCCTTGGCGCACCCCTCCGGGCTGGCGAGGATGGCCGTCAGGGCGCGGTTGGCGGCGCCCGGCAGCTCGCCTTGGGCAAAGTCCCCGGGCAGGGGTGCTCGCCACGCCCGCCGCAGGTACGGGGGCTCCTCGACGACCGGGTCGTAGACGGGCACGTCGCGCGTCAGCGCCGCCACCGGCACCTCGGCGGCCAGACTGCCGCCCTCGCGCACGCGCAGGACGCCGTCGTCCGTCACGCGGCCGATCTCGGCCCACTCCAGCCCCCAGCGGTCGAATACCGCCGTCACCTCGGCCTCGCGGCCGCGCTCGACGATGAGCAGCATGCGCTCCTGCGACTCGGATATCATGACCTCGTACGGGCTCATGCCCGGCTCGCGCCGCTTGACGCGGTCGAGGTCGATGTCCATGCCCGTGCCGGCGCGCGCCGCCGTCTCGGCACAGGCGGATGTCAGCCCGGCGGCGCCAAGGTCGTTCAGCCCGACGACGGCGCCTGTCCCCAGCGCCTCCAGGCACGCCTCGATGAGCAGCTTCTCGATGAACGGGTCGCCGACCTGGACCGCCGGCCGGCGCTCCTGCGAGCGCTCGCCCAGCTCCTCGGAGGCGAAGGTGCAGCCGTGGATGCCGTCGCGGCCGGTGCGGTTGCCGGCCAGGAGCACCGGGTTTCCAGGCCCCGCGGCCACGCCGCGCGCCAGCCGGTCGCGCCGCGCCACCCCGACGCACATGACATTGACCAGGCAATTGTCGCGGTAGGAGTCGTCGCAGGCAAGCTCGCCGCCGACCGTCGGGACGCCGATGCAGTTGCCGTACGCGGCGATGCCGCCGACGACGCCCGATATCAGGTAGCGCACGCGCGGCTCGGCCGGGTCGCCGAAGCGCAGCGAGTCGAGGACCGCCACCGGCCGCGCCCCCATGGCCAGGATGTCGCGCACGATGCCGCCAACCCCGGTGGCCGCGCCCTGGAACGGCTCGATGGCCGAGGGGTGGTTGTGGCTCTCGGCCTTCCAGCAGACGGCCCAGCCGCCGCCGATGTCGACGATGCCGGCGTTCTCGCCCGGCCCCTGCACGACGCGCCACCCGCCCGTCGGCAGCCGGCGCAAGGCGAGCTTGGAGTGCTTGTAGCCGCAGTGCTCGGACCACAGCACGGCGAACATGCCGAGCTCGGCGAGGTTGGGGTGCCGGCCCAGGATGTCCACGATGCGCTCGTACTCGGCGTCCTTGAGCCCCATCAGGTCGCGATGCGGACGCTCAGACGCTCCCGCCACCGCCGCCACCCCCCGTCGCCGGGGCCGCGCGCCGCGCCGCGGCGCGCCCCTCAATGTAGTCGACCACGGACAGGAAGAGGAGCCGGCCGTCGGTGGAGCCCAGGATGTCCTCGGAGGCCCGCTCGGGGTGCGGCATCATGCCCAGCACGTTGCCGGCGCTGTTGCAGATGCCGGCGATGTTGCGCAGCGAGCCGTTGGGGTTTGCACCCGGCGACGCGTCGCCGTCCGGCCCGCAGTAGCGGAAGACGACCCCGCCCCGCGCCTCCAGCGCTGAAAGCTCCTGCTCCCCCGAGAAGTAGTTGCCCTGGTAGTGGGCGATGGGTATTTTCAGCACCTGGCCCGCCGCGAGCCGCCCGGTGAACGGCAGGCCGGCGTTATCGACGCGCAGGAGGGTCTCGCGACAGGCAAACCGCAGCGAGGCGTTCTGCAGCATGGCCCCGGGGAGCATCCCCGCCTCGAGCAGCACCTGGAAGCCGTTGCATATCCCGAGGACGCATCCCCCGGCGTCGGCGAACCGCCGCACCGCCCCCATCACCGGCGAGAAGCGCGCTATCGCGCCGGCGCGCAGGTGGTCGCCGTAGGCGAAGCCCCCGGGCAGGATGATGCAGTCGAATCCGGCAAGGTCGGACTCGCCGTGCCACACGTAGTCGACGGGGCGCCCGACGACGCGGGCGATCACGTGGTAGCAGTCAGCGTCGCAGTTGGACCCCGGGAACACGACGACGCCGAAATGCGCCCCCGCCCCCGCCGTGGGGCCACAAGAGGCCGCGGTCACCGCCCGCCGCCCCCAGCGCCGGCCGCGCCGCCGTTCGGCAGAAGCTCCACCGCCGCCACCCGGTACTCCTCGAGCACCGGGTTGGCCAGGAGCTTCCTGCACATCTCTTCGACCCGCGATCGCGCCTCGGCGCTATCTTTGGCCTGGACCTCGATCTCCACCAGCTTGCCCAGCCGCACCTGCTCGACGCCGCTGTAGCCCAGCGCCTCGAGGGCGCCGTGCACCGCCTTGCCCTGCGGGTCAAGGACGCCGTGCTTGAGGGTGATGTGCGCCTCTGCCCGGAACACCGCCACCCCTCCTCCGGCGGGCGCCCTGGGGGGCGTCCGCGCGTATCGACCCGTTCACGCGCCCGGCCGGCCCCAGGCCCGCTCCAGCCGCCGCAGCACCTCGTGGTACGCCTCCATGACGCCGCCCATGTCGCGCCGGAACCGGTCCTTGTCAAGCTTCTCGCCGCTTTTGGCGTCCCACAGCCGGCAGGTGTCCGGCGACACCTCGTCGGCCAGGAGCACCGCCCCGCCGGCGCGCCCGAACTCGATCTTGAAGTCGACGAGCACCAGGCCGGCGGCGCCGAAGAACTCGCGCAGGACGCGGTTTGACTCCCACGCCGCGCCGTCGATCGTCGCCAGCTCGGCGTCGTCAGCGAGGTTGAGGGCGCGCGCGTGATGGGCGTTGATCATCGGGTCCTTGAGCCGGTCGGACTTGTAGTAGTACTCCAGCACCGGCCGCCCCAGCGGCACCCCCTCGTCAAGCCCCAGCCGCTGGGCCAGGCTGCCGGCGACCACGTTGCGCAGCACGACCTCAATGGCTATGATGTCCACCCGCCGCACCAAAAGCTCGGTTTCGCCCAGCCGGCGCACGTAGTGCGTCGCGATGCCCGCCGCCTGCAGCCGCTCGAACGCCAGCGCCGAGATGGCGGCGTTGCACGCCCCCTTGGACGGGAGGTTCCCGTGCTTGCGGCCGTCGAACGCCGTCGCCCGGTCGGTGAACTCCACGACCGCCAGGTGCGGGTCCTGGCATTCGTAAACGCGCTTCGCCTTGCCCTCGACAAGGAGCTTCCCGCGCTTGACCGCCGCCACCGCCTCGCTCACGGTCGCGCCTCCCCGCGGTCCTGACTTGGCCCACGCTCGCCCGCGCCGGGCTCGCCCGCGCCGGGCCTGCCGCCGCCGCGCCGGATGCCCGCCCGGTCGAGGATGAGGTCGGCGTGCCTCACGTAGGGTTCGATGTCAAAGCACGCCGCCGCCCCCGCCTCGCCCAGCCGCGCCAGAACGGCGGCGTCAGAGGTCATCCGCTCGCGGAAGGTCGGGCCGCCCGCCCGCGCCGCCATGGCGTGTCCCTGCACGAGGCGGTACGCCTCGTCGCGGCTCATCCCCGCCGCCACCAGCGCCGTTAGCACCGCCCCCGAGAAGATGAGGCCCCCGGTGAGGTCGAGGTTCTGCCGCATGCGCGCCTCGTCCACGACCAGCCCGGCCAGGACCTCGTCGAAAGCGCTGATCATGTAGTCGCAGAGCGTCGTGGCCTGCGGCAGGATGAGCCGCTCAACGGCCGAATTGCTGATGTCGCGCTCGTGCCACAGGGCGATGTTCTCCAGCGCCGCCGTCGCCGCGCCGCGCACGACGCGGGCCAGGCCGGTCACGCGCTCGCAGACGATGGGGTTCCTCTTGTGCGGCATGGCCGACGAGCCGCGCTGCCCGGCGTAGAACGGCTCCTCGACCTCGCCGACCTCGGTGCGCTGCAGGCCGCGGATCTCGACGGCAAACTTCTCCAGCGACCCCGCCGCGACGGCGAGCGCGCACACGAACTCGGCGTGGCGGTCGCGGCCCAGGACCTGGCTTGAGACGGGCGCGACCTCCAGGCCCAGCCGCTCCAGCACCCGCGCCTCGACCGCCGGCTCGACCTCGCCGTACATCCCCACCGCCCCCGACAGCTTGCCGGCGCGCACCGTGTCCCGCGCCCGCTCGATGCGCCGCCGCGCGCGGCGCACCTCGTCATGCCACAGGGCAAGCTTCACGCCGAACGTGATCGGCTGGGCATGCACGCCGTGGGTGCGGCCGATCATCGGCGTGTGCCGGTGGCGGTCGGCCAGGCGGGAAAGGGTCGCCAGGAGCCGGTCGAGGTCATCGAGGATGACGCCGGCCGCCTCGCCCAGCAGGACCGAAAGGGCCGTGTCGACGATGTCGTAGGAGGTCAGGCCGTAGTGCAGGTAGCGGCCGCCCTCGCCGACACGCTCGGCCAGGGCGGTGACAAACGCGATCACGTCGTGGCGCACCTCGCGCTCGACCTCGTCGACCCGGCGCACGAAGTCGTCGCCGATGGGGAAGTCAGCCCGCCGTGCGACGTCTTCGGCGGCGGCGCGCGGCACGCGCCCAAGCCCGGACGACGCCTCGAGCGCCAGAAGCTCGATGCGCCGCCAGACCTCGAAGCGGTGCGCCGCGCTCCAGATGTGCGCCATCTCCGGCCGCGTGTAGCGCGAAAGCGCGGAATCAGGCACGTCGCTCACCCCCGGCGTGGTCAAGGCAGGGACGTCCTGGGACGCGAGGGATGTCGCAACCGGGCGCCGGCGAGCGCCCAGCCTAGCTACCGTGGTCCGCCGCGCCATGGCCCGCGCCCGGGCGGGCGACGGGGCCGCCCATCTCGCCGCCGCGGCCGCGCGCCAGCTCCTCGCGGTACGCGATAAGCCGCGCGGCGAGGTCGGGGTCACTGAGGGCCAGGATCTCCATCGCCAGCAGGGCGGCGTTGGCGGCGCCGTCGACGGCGACGGTGGCCACCGGCACGCCGGTGGGCATCTGGACCGTGGACAAAAGGGCGTCAAGCCCGTTGAGGGCGGTGCGGTTGAGGGGCACGCCGATGACGGGGAGCGTGGTCTCGGCGGCCAGGGCGCCCGCGAGGTGCGCGGCGCCGCCGGCGCCAGCGATGAGGACGCGCAGGCCGCGGCCGGTCGCCTCCTGGGCGTAGGCGCGGGTGCGCGCGGGCGAGCGGTGGGCCGAGGCCAGCACCTGCTCGTAGGGCACGCTGAAGCGGTCAAGCATCTCGTGGCAGCGGCGCATGATCGGGAGGTCGGAGTCGCTGCCCAGCACGATGCCCACGATGGGCGCCGCCGTGGCATGGGCGCCTGAGAACCCGCCCGCCCCCGCGCATCCCGGACCACCGGGTGAGAACAGCATGCCCGCCGCCCCCTTCCCCCGCGTGCGCCGCCGCCGGCGGGGTTCCCTCTGCCAACATTCTATCACCTTGGGCGGGGTGGGTCAAGGCAAATCCCGAACGTTCCGGGCGGTTGGGCGGCGGAACATTCGGAGAGTTCGGGCGGTGAGCGTCGTCCATAAGCCGATCAACGCGGCAGGATTTTCCGGCGCCAGCCCGGAACCGCATATTAGGACGACCGGGATGGCTGCCTGGATGGGCAGCGACAGCCCGTGGTCCAGCGGCGGCAATGCAGTCCACAAGGGGCGGGGAGAGGGGCATGGTGTCTAGAAACTACTCCGACAAAGACCTGAAACTACTCTGGGGCAGGTCAGCCGGTCGCTGTAGTTTTCCGAGATGCGCCATAGTGTGTATGATTGAAGGCACCCCTGCTGACCGGGATGCCGTAATCGGCAAGGTTGCCCACATCGAGAGCGCCAGCGATAGCGGGCCGCGGGCAAACCCGGCGCTGGATCCCCGCGACCGGGACCGCTATGAAAACCTCATACTCCTGTGCGGCAACCATCACGACCTTGTAGATCAGCAGCCCAATACGTACAGTGCGGCCGACCTGCGGCGCTGGAAACACGAGCATGAACAAGCGGTGGCCGGCGCCTTGGCCAAGGCGGTATCGACCGTAACATTTGATGAGCTCGAACAGGTATGCAGCGTGATTCTGAGCCACCCATCGCTCCCGACGGCTGACTTCTCCATCGTCGATGTAACAGAGAAGATGGATCGCAACGCCATCACGCGCGAGTCCCTCAACCTGCTCACATTGGGTCTGGCCCGGGCCCCTGAGGTCCGGGAATACATCAGCACCCGCGTGGTGACTGATAGTGCTTTCCCGGAAAGACTCAAGGCCGGCTTCATTGAGGAATACGAGAGGCTCGTCTCGCTTGGCCTCCAGGGGGATTCCCTGTTCTACGAATTGTTCCAGTTCACGGCCGGTGGTAGTACCGACTTCCTGCGGCGGGCAGCAGGCTTGACAGTACTGTCATACCTCTTCCTGGTTTGCGAGGTGTTCGACAAGTGATACTGCCAACGAAGCACGTGTCGACCGCGCGGTCACTCCTGGGCCTGGGAGCCATCCTCCTGAGTCTACTTGAACGGCCGCAGACCGTGACCGCCCTCTGGGACAGGGCGCGGCTTCTGCCCCCGCTGGGCACATTCGAGCGCTTCACCCTGGCCCTCGACTTCCTAAACATCATAGGAGCAGTAGGGCTCAGCGACGGGCTGCTACGGAGGTGCAGTCATGATCGTTAGCATTCAGTGCGATCACCCTGGGTTCAAGCCGGTGGAATTCAACGAGGGTTTCAACGTCGTTCTCGCCGAACGGACCAAGGAGTCCACCAAGAAGGGGTCGCGAAACGGGCTGGGCAAGACCCTGGTGGTGGAGATCATCCATTTCTGCCTGGGTTCCAGCAGTGCGAGCAGAAGGCTTGCCAGAGAACCCCTTCTGGGCTGGACGTTCTCGCTGGAGATACTGCTTAGAGGTCAGCGCTACCTGGTGCGTCGCAACACGGCCAAGCCCGGCCGCGTCGTCATAGAAGGCGACTGCTCATTCTGGCCGATAAGGCCGCGGTTGGACGCCAAGACCGGCAGCCCATCAATGTCGATTGGCGAATGGAACACCGTGCTGGCATGGCTGACATTTGACATCCCTGTCAACGTGCAGGGCGAGAAGTACACACCGACTTTTCGGAGCCTCATTTCATACTTCTTGAGAAGAGGGCGAGACGCTTTCAGCAGCCCGTTCGAGCACCACCGGAAACAGCCTGAGTGGGATAGACAGGTCAACAACGCGTTTCTGCTGGGTCTGGCATGGGAAGACGCGCAGCAGTGGCAGATCCTCAAGGACCAGAAGAATGCGCTGGCCGCACTGCGAGCAGCCGCGCAATCGGGACTGATGCCCAACCTCGTCGGGAGCATTGGCGACCTGGAGGCCACGAAGATCCGCCTCGAGGGGGAAACCGCGCTTCAGGCGGAGCAGTTGAGCACGTTCAGGGTTCACCCACAGTATCGAAAGATCGAGGAACAGGCAAACGAGTTCACGGGCGAGATTCACGAGCTTGCAGACCAGAACATGGCCGATCGCATGCTGGTACGATCCTATGAAACCAGCTTCCAGCAAGAGGAACCAGCGAGCCAGGAATCCGTAGTCAAGCTGTACGAGGAAGCCGGCGTAGCACTCCCACATGCCGTCGTCAGGCGCCTGCAAGAGGTGCAGGAGTTCCATCAGCAAGTGGCCGCCAACAGAAGGCACTTCCTCCAGGATGAGGTCGGGCGCCTGGAGCAGGGCATTCAGCGGCGGGAACATGAGATCAAGGCCAAGTCGGATGACCGGGCAGCCCTGCTGGCAATCCTGCAATCGCACGGTGCGCTGGAGGAGTACAATGGGCTGCAACAGCGCCATTTGGAGGCCGTCTCCCGCCTCAACGAGGTCCGGGTCCGCATTGAGAACCTGAGGCGGTTTGAGCAGGGGGCGGGCGCTCTTCGAATCGACCTGGAGCGGCTGCAGCTGCGGGCGCGGGCTGACTATGAGGACCGTCTCCCGATTCGTGAGCGGGCCCTGTCACTTTTCAACGCCAATTCCGAGGCCTTGTACGAAGCGCCCGGCAAGCTGATCATCGATATCGGCCCCGCGGGCTTCAGGTTCCAGGTGGAGATCGAGCGATCCGGAAGCCAGGGGATTGACCAGATGAAGGTCTTCTGCTATGACTTGATGCTGGCTCAGCTCTGGGCCAGCAGGGGTGTAAGGCCGGGCTTCCTAATGCATGACAGCACGATCTTTGACGGCGTCGACGAACGGCAGATCGGTCTGGCCCTGGAGTTGGCGGCGTCAGCGGCAGGGCGGCGCGGATTTCAGTACATCTGCTGTCTTAACTCCGACGTCGTCCCGTGGCAGGAGTTCAGTTCGGGGTTCGATTTGCGCCAGTACGTCGTGCTGGAACTGACGGACGTGCGCGAGGATGGCGGCCTCTTGGGGATGAGGTTCTAGGCCAATGCATTGCCTGGTGTTTGTGGCGATATAATGTTGCAGAGGTAGAAGATCATGGTCAGCAGTGGTACAAGCAGAGCGGCCGGCTGGTTCTGCGCCCTGACGCCGGTGGAGCTTCTGGCCGCGGCCGGGCTTGCGCCCCGCCGGCTCCTGGGCGGGGTCGCTCCCGCCGCCGCCGCCGCCTATCTGACCCCCAACCTGTGTCCCTACGTGCGCAGCGCGTTTGCCGCCGCGCTTGCCGACGAGCCAGGGGGGCTGGCGCGGCCGGCGGCGGTGGTGTTCACCAACTCCTGCAACGCCATGATCCACCTGCACGGGGCGTGGGCGGGGCACCTGAAGCCCGCGTTCACCCACCTGCTCTCGGTGCCGCGCCACACGGGCGACGCGGCCACGGAATTCTTCGCCGCCGCGCTGGGCGGCCTGCTGGACGCCCTGGAGTCGTTCGCCGGCCGCCGGGTCACGGATGATGACCTGCAGGCGGCCATGGCCGCCTGCGATGAGTTGCGCGCCCGGTTGCGCGCCGCCTATGCCGGCCAGGCGGCCTCGCCGCCCCCCCTGAGCGCCCGCGGCCTCCTGGAGGCGGCGCGGGCGGCCGTCCTGTTGCCGCCGGCGGCGGCGCTCGCCGCCCTGCGCGAGACGGGGTGCGCCCCGCCGCCCGCGGCGCCGCAGTCGCCGGCGACGCCGCAGGACATCGTGTGTCCAGGACCGCGCCCAGTCCAGGCACGCCCGCGTCGGCCCCGGCTCCTTCTCACCGGCAGCGTGCTCGACCCGGCCCTGGTGGCGGCCATCCAGGCGGCGGCCGGGGCGGCGGGGGCCGACGTGGTCATCGACGACCTGTGCCTGGGGAGCCGCTACGCCTTCCTGGGGGAGGAAGGCGGCACGGGCGGGGCGACCGGAACGGGCCGGGACGGGCTCCTGCGCCGCATCGCGCGCGCCTACCTCGAGCGGCCACCCTGCCCGCGCATGGCGCGGGGCGAGCGGCGCGAGGCGCACGTGCTGGGCCTCGTGCGGCGGTTCCGCTGCGACGGGGTGCTGGCGTTTGCCCTCAAGTTCTGCGACACCACGCTCTACGACCAGCCGCGGCTGAAGACGGCGCTGGCTGCGCAGGGGGTGCCGGCACTGCTCTGCGCAAGCGAGTACGGCGCCGAGGCCGCGGGCCAGGTAGCGACGCGGGTCGGCGCGTTCGTGGAGATGCTGTGACAGCCGGAGCGCATTGAGGCAGCGGCGCGTTGAGATGGCCGCGCGTTGACTGGCCGTGGAAGGACGGTGCCGGGCGGGTGGGGGCGAAAGATCGCTGGGCGGGGCTCAAGACCCAGGCGCAGCGCGCGTTCCTGGAGCACCTCGCCCCGCGCCTCGTCAGGTCCGGGCTGCTGTACGATGTGGGCGAGCGGCTGGCGCGGCTGCGCGCCGCCGACTACCCGCCGCGGGCGACCGGCGTGATGGCCCAAGCGGGGCTGTCTCTCGTCCGCCGCGCCTACAGTCGGCGCTACCGTCGCCGCGTCGTGTGGACGAACGTCTTCGCGCCGACGGAGATCCTGTACGCCATGGACCTCCTGCCGTTCTCGCTGGAGGCCGCGGCGGCGACCGCCGCCTCGCTGGGGCTCGCCGGCTACCTCCTCGACGTCGCCGAGCGCAACTGGTACTCGAGCGACTCGTGTTCGTTCCACCGCTGCGCGCTGGGGGCGGCGCTGGCCGGCTTTTTGCCCGCGCCGGCGGCGCTTCTATGCACGTCGCACATCTGCGACGGCGCCCCGAAGGCGTTCGCCCGCTGCGCCGAGGCGGCCGGGCGACCGCTGTTCGTCCTCGACACGCCGGTCGTCACCGGCGGGGGTGCGGCGGCCGCCGCCGAGTCCTACCTGGCGCGCCAGATCGAGACGGCGGCGAACGAGATCAGCCGGCTCACCGGCTCCGCGCTGCGGCCGGAGAGGCTGCGCGAGGCGTGCCGGTTGTCGAATGAGGCGCGGCGCTGGATGCTGGAGTGCGCCGCACTGCGGCGGGACCGCCCGGCCCCGGTGACCGGCGCACAGTCGCTGGGATTCCTGTTCGCCGTATTCACGATGCAGGGCAGCCAGGCCGCGGTCGACGTCTACCGGACGCTGGCGCGGGAGCTCGCTGCCCGGCGGCGCGACGGACGCGCGGCGGTCCCGCGCGAGACGGCGCGGTTGCTGTGGCTGCACCTCTATCCGTTCTACCCGAACGGCGTCCTCACGTTCCTCGAACAGGGGCACGGGGCGGTGGTGGTCGCCGAGGAGTTCACCCACGTGTACTGGGATGACCTTGACCCCCACGACCCCTTCGCCAGCCTGGCGCGCAAGTGCCTCAGCCACTTCGGCTACGGCGAGGCGTCGCGGCGGGCGCGGGCGGTGGCGGCGCTGGCCCAGGAATATGATGTGGACGGGGTCATTCACTTCTCGCACTGGGGGTGCCGCCAGAGCTGCGGCGGGGTGCGGCTGATCAAGGACGAGCTGGGGCGGCGCGGGGTGCCGCTCTTGGCCCTGGACGGCGACTGCGTCGACAGGCGCAGCTACGCCGAGGGGCAAACGCTCACGCGGCTGGCGGCGTTTTTGGAGATGCTGGGCGTGCCCGCCGGGCACGGCGGGGGGCCGATCACGGCGCGGGGGTGAGGCGCGTGGGTGCGGTGGCTTCAATCGTGGCGGGCATCGATGTCGGTTCGCTGACCACCGAGGCAGCGCTCCTGGAGGTCGCCGGGAACGGGGCCCCGTTGCGGCTCCTGGGCCAGGGCATGGTCATGACCGGGCACGACGCCCGCGGCGCGGCGGAGGCCGCCCTGGCGGCGGCGCTCGCCCAGGCGGGCCTCGGGCGCGGCGACGTCCTGCGCCTGGTGGCCACCGGCTACGGCCGCATCGCCGTCGCCGGCGCCGACCAGCGCGTCACCGAGATCACCTGCCACGCCCGCGGCGCCCGCCTTCTCCTGCCCGCCACGCGCACCGTGATCGACATCGGCGGCCAGGATTCCAAGGTGATCGTGCTCGATGACGGCGGCCGGGTGGTGGACTTCGCGATGAACGACAAGTGCGCCGCCGGCACCGGCCGGTTCCTGGAGGTCATGGCCGCCGCCCTGGGGGTCGCCCTTGACGACATGGGGCGGCGCGACGCCGCCGCGCATGGCGCTGTGTCCATCAGCAGCATGTGCACGGTGTTCGCCGAGTCAGAGGTGGTGTCGCTGATCGCCGCCCAGGAGCCGCGCGACGCGATCATCCGCGGCCTGCACGAGGCCGTGGCCGAGCGCACGGCGGCGCTGTGCGCGCGCGCCGGGGGCGCGCCGCCGGTGGCCATGACCGGCGGCGTGGCCAAGAACGCCGGCGTGGTGCGGGCGCTTGAAGCGCGGCTGAAGACGCGCCTCCTGATCCCGCCCGACCCCCAGATGGCCGGCGCCATCGGCGCCGCCCTGGCGGCGGCGGACGCAGCCGCAGGCCCTACTCGTCCAGCGCCTGGATCTTGAATATGACGGGGTTCTCGACGTCAGTGCACGGGTGCTCCAGGCTGCCGTCAGGCTTGGCCCACGGGAGCTTGACCTCCAGGAACAGGGCGTAGATGTCCGGGTACAAGACGTGGTACGCGGCCGAGCACATGCTCGCCGGCGTCTCGTAGCCGACGGTCCAGGTGTCGCCGACCTTGTGCCCCATGGCGCAGTGCCCCTTCTGGCTGACGACCTCGATCTTCACGTGCTTCAAGCGCCGTACCCCCCTGTCGAATGATCGCGAAACGCGCGCCCCCGCACAGCAGAGGCATCCTCCCTACCAGCCTGCCCCTCTTATACCAGTATATGGCACCCCTGGTTGAGTGTCAAGCCCCGTCCCCGGACAAGCGGCCGATGCGACAGGATCATTGCCGATGGGGATTTCCAGGATGTGCGCCGCCGGGACCCGATTCGACCCCGGCGCGGCGGGTGGACGATGCGGCGCCGGCACTTACACCGGCTTGATCTTGAACAGGACGGGGTTATCGTAGTCGGCGCAGACCAGCTCCACGCTCCCGTCAGGCTTGGCCCACGGGATCTTGGCGCCAAACATCAGGCTGCGGATGGTCGGGTAGAGCATGACGTACGCGGCCGCGCACACGCCCGCCGGGGTCTTGGAGCCGCAGACCCAGTGGTCGCCGACCTTGTGGCCGGCGGCGCAATTGCCCTTCTGCATGATCACCTCGACGCGCACATCGCTCACATCGCGCACCTCCCCTGGGGCGTTCTTTAGGCTTCACTCCCACTCGATCGTCGCCGGCGGCTTGGTGGTCAGGTCGTAGACGAGCCGGTTGACGTGGGGAACCTCGTTCACCACCCGCGCCGCGATGCGCTCCATGACCTCGGGCGGCAGGCGCGCCCAGTCGGCGGTCATGGCGTCGTCGCTGACCACGCAGCGCATCACGACGGGGTAGGCGTAGCTGCGCTCGTCCCCCATGACCCCCACGGTGCGCAGGGCCAGCAGGACGCCGAAGTACTGCCATATTTCGCGCCCGAGCCCCGCGCGCTCGATCTCTCCGGTGATGATCGCGTCGGCGCGCTGCAGGATGTCCACGCGCTCGGCGGTGACCTCACCCACGATGCGCACCGCCAGGCCAGGGCCGGGGAACGGCTGCCGCCACACCATGTCCGCCGGCAGGCCGAGCTCCTCGCCCACCCGCCGCACCTCGTCCTTGAACAGCTCGCGCAGCGGCTCGACGAGCTTGAGCTCCATGCGCCCGGGGAGGCCGCCGACGTTGTGGTGGGTCTTGATCGTCGCCGCCGTGGCGGTGCCGCTCTCGATGACGTCGGGGTATATCGTGCCCTGGGCCAGGTACTCGACCCGGCCGAGCTTCCTGGCCTCCTCCTCGAACACGCGGATGAACTCCTCGCCCACGCGGCGGCGCTTCTCCTCGGGGTCCACGACCCCAGAAAGCCGCTCCAGGAAGCGGCCGGCGGCGTCGACGTGGATGACCTTTGGCCCGTGGCCGCGGAAGGTCTCGACCACGCACCCGGCCTCGCCCAGCCGCAGCAGCCCGTGATCGACGAAGATGCACGTCAGGCGGTCGCCGATGGCCCGGCCGACAAGGGTCGCCGTGACCGTCGAGTCCACGCCGCCGGAGAGGGCGCAGATGACGCGGCCCTCAGGCCCTACCTGGCGCCGGATCGCCTCGACGCTCTCGGCGACAAAAGACGCCATCGTCCACGCCGGCTTGAGCCCGCAGATGCGGTAGAGGAAGTTCTCCAGCACCTTCTGCCCGAGCGGCGTGTGCACGACCTCGGGGTGGAACTGGACCCCGTAGAGGCTTCTGCGGGGGTCCGCCGCCGCCGCCAGCGGCGCGTTGGCGGTGCGCGCCAAGGCCAGAAAGCCCGGCGGCAGGCGCACCACCCGGTCGCCGTGGCTCATCCACACCTCAAGGCGTCGCGGCAGGCCGGCAAAGAGGTCGCCCGCTCCGTCCCCCGCTCCGTCCGCGGCAACCTCCAGTTCGGCCCGGCCGTACTCGCGTCTTTGCGCGCGCTCGACCTCGCCGCCCAGCTGGTGGGCCAGAAGCTGCATGCCGTAGCAGATGCCGAGCACGGGCACGCCGGCATCAAAAAGGGCCGCGTCAGCGCGCGGCGCCCCCTGGTCGTACACGCTGGCCGGCCCGCCGGTCAAAATGATCCCGCGCGGCCGCCGTGCGAGCACCTCGGCCGCCGGCGTCGCGCACGGCAGCACCTCGCAGAACACCCGCGCCTCGCGCACCCGCCTGGCGATCAGCTGGCGGTACTGCGCGCCGCAGTCCAGGATCACCACCGTGTCGCGTTCGCCCGCATCGCGTTCGCCCGCATCGCGTTCGCCCGCGCCGCCGCCCCCCACCGTCCCGCCGGGATTGGCCACGCCGCCCCACCCCTCCCTGGGTCGCCGCCTTCTACCTGCCGCCCCCCCGCGCCGCCTCCCCGTCCGCCGCGTCTTCCCGCACCACGAAGATATACGGCACGTTGCGATACAGCCCGGCGCGGTCCAGGCCGTAACCGACTACGAACTCGTTGGGGATGCTGAACCCGCGGTAGTGTATCGGCACCGGGGCGCGGCGCCGCCCGGCCTTGTCCAGCAGGGTGCACACGCGCAGGCTCGCCGGCTGGCGCGTCTCCAGTATCTCCAGGAGGTACTTGAGGGTCAGGCCGGTGTCGACGATGTCCTCGACGATCAGGACGTGGCGGTCCTCAATGCTCTCGTCGAGGTCCTTGATGATGCGCACCACGCCCGAGGTCTCGGTGCTGTGGCCGTAGCTGGTGATGGCCATGAAGTCGAAGGACACGGGTACAGACAGGTAGCGGCTGAGATCGGCCAGGAAGATGACGGCCCCCTTGAGCACGGCCACCGCCCGGATCTCCCGCCCCTCGTAGTCGCGCGAGATCGCCTCGCCCAGCTCGCGCACCCGGTCGGCCAGGGTCTGCTGGTCGATGAGCACGTGGCTGACATCGGCTAATGCCCACCGTTGCATGGCCATGTTGCGCCGCTCTCCCCCTCCCCTGTCATGCTACCAATATAGCAGGGGAAGATCGCGGTGTCAAGGCACGTGACGCGGCGGCAGCAGCAGGCCGCGGGCCAGGAAGGCAATGGCGGCGGCGCCGGCCAGCCCGAGGAGGGGGTAGACGGTGACCACCAGCGCGGTGAAACCGAGGTGCGACAGGGCGGCGGCGGCCACGGCCACCGCCGGGCCGAAGAGCGCCTCCCGCCGCTCTTCGCCGCCCCCGAGGCGCGATTGCAGCCCGAGCACGTTGGCGATGGCGGTGGTGAAAAGCGCCGCCCACAGCGCCGCCGCGTAGAAACCGCGCCATGCCGGCCCCAGCGCCGCCGCGGCCGCCGCCAGCGGGACCTCGCGCTCCGCCGCACCGGCAAGATGCAGCTCGGCTGCCGCCACCAGGGCGGCCAACACCCCCAGCACCAGGCCACCCGCCATCGCGCCAGCCGCCGCCGCCCGCGGGCGGAGGCGGCCCCGGCCGAGGGGGGCGAGGGCCACGAGGGCAATGGCGCCATTGTAGCAGACGTAAGCCAGCGCCGCCACCGCGACCCCGGCGGCCCCGCCGGCCCCCGTGGCGCCGCCGGGGCCCTGGATGCCGCCGTGACCCTGGATGCCGGCGGATCGGCCGGAAGCCAGCGTGGCCAGGGCGACGGCGATGACGACGGCGCACAGGAGCGGCGCCAGGACGGCGTTGGCGGCCAGCACCCCACGCAGCCGGCGCCGCGTCACAGCCGCCACGGCGAGCGCCGTGACCCACGAGCCGGCCGAAAACGGCAGGCGGTAATCCTCGTGCCCCAGCGCGCCGGCACCGGCGAACATGATCGCCGTGCCCAGGAGCAGGAACGGGACGAGCACGAATTCCAGCGCCACGCGCACGTCGCGCGGGCAGAAGGCCCCCAGGATGTCGCGGTAGCTTCTGGCCGCCGTGCGGCGCGCGCCGGCCAGGGCCATCGCCCCGACCCCGCCCAGGGCGCAGCCCGCGGCCAGCGCCGCCGCCACGCCCGGCGGCCCGAACCGGGCGAAGAACTGCCACACCTCCTGCCCCGATGCGAAGCCGGCGCCGATCATCGATCCCACGAACAGCGCGGCCACCTCGTAGGGCGTCACCGGACGCGCCCGCATGTCACACACCCCCGGTATCGCGACCCCCACGCCCCCATCATCTGCTTATGGCCACGCACCGGCCCGGATGCCCGCGGGGGGATATTGACAAGTCCTATCCCACAAAGATACAATACCTACAGAAAGTGGTGTAGCTGGGCGCTACAGGCAGGCGGTCGAGGGCTCGCGCGGCCGCGCGGAACGGACGATCCGGCATCTGGGGAGGGTGACGGGCATGAGTGGGGAAGGCAGGCCGATCCTCGCCTATACCTGCGGCCGGGCCCCGGTGGAGCTGATCGAGGCGGCGGGCTTCGAGCCGCGCCCCTTGCCACTTCTTGGGCCCGCGGCGCCGCCGCGGGCCCCGGACGCGGCGCCTGGGGCGGCGACGTTGAACGCCCTGCACGCCCTGCTGGCGCCTGGTTCGTGCCGGCTGGTGCGCGAGTCCTGCCGCTCGCTTGCCGGCACCGCGGGCGTGGCCGGGGCACTGGTGGCCTCGTGCTGCCACCCGGCGGCGCGCCTGGCTGATGCACTGGCCGCGGGCGGGCTGGACGTGGCCGTTTTCGCCGCCGCCCTCCCGCGCAGGCGGGATGCGGCGGCCATCCGCTGGCTGGCCGCGGAGCTCGAGACGCTCCTTGGCGCCCTCCTGGAGGCGCCCGCGCGGCCGGGGCCGCCCGGGCCGCCGGCGGCCAGCCTGGCGGCGGCGGTGATCGCCTGGGAGCATGCCGCGGCGGCATACAGCCGCCTGGCGACGGTGTTGCCCGTGCTGCCGGCGGGGGCGGCGCCAGCGGCGCTGGAGGCCGTGCACGGCGGCGGCGGCGGCGAGGCCGTGGCCACCGCCCTGGACCGCGTCCGGGTGGCCGCGCTGGTCGCCTCCTCGCGGGGCGGGATGGCGGCGCCGCGCCAGCCCGGCGTCCTGCTCAGCGCCCAGGCCTGCGATGCCGCCGCCTTGGCCCGCGCGGTCGAGGAGGCGGGCGGGCGGGTGGTGGCCCTTGATGCCTGCATCATCCGGCGGCTCAGCAGCAACGGCGCGCTGCCGGCCGGCCCGCCGCCGGACGGCGGCGCCCGCCGGCGCCGGCCCGCCGGGCTGCGGCGGACGCTGGTGAACATCGCCCGGCGCACCGTGGCCGCCGACTGCCCGGCGACGTCCGCCACGCCCCGGCGGGCGCGCGCCCTGCGCGCCCTCGCCGGCGAGCGCGGCGCCGCGCTGGCGGTCCTGGCGGCGGACCCGAACTGCGTCGCGGCCGCCTACGAGCTGCCCTTCGTGGCGGCGGTGCTCGAGGCGGCGGGGCTGGCGGTGGTCAAGGTCGGGGCTCCGGCCGGCGCCGGGGGGCCACTGGGCGATCACGCGCGCGAGGTGCTCGAGGCGGCGATGAAATCCCTGAGGTGGTGATGGCGCGTGCTGGAGACGCCCCTGGTTCAGCGACTGCGCCTCCTGCGCGACGCGGCCGCCTCAAGCGGCAGCCGCGCCTGGAAGGGGCTGTGTGACAGCGCTTACCGCGACGTAACGGAGCTCTGCGGGCGGCCTGACGCCGTGGTGGCGTTGACGTTCTACGTGCCGCCCGAGATCCCGGCCGCGCTGGGGCTCATCCCCGTCGGCCACGAGTTCCTGGCCGCGGCGGCGGCGGCGATCCCGGCGGCGCGGCCGGTGCTGGCGGCGGCGGCCTACGACCTGGCGCCGGCGACGGTCACGTGCGGCTACCAGCGCATGTTCTGGGGACTGATCGCCTCCGGCTGGATCCCCAGCCCGCGGGCGTTTCTGGCCGCGACCCTGCCGTGCGATGACGCGTGGAAGATGTTCGAGGTGGCGGCGGCGCGGCTGCACCGCCCGTTCCAGCTCATCGAGATCCCGGGCGCGCCGGGGCACGCCTCAAGTGAGGCGCGGGCGCGCGCCTACGTGGCGCGGCAGCTGGCAACGTGCGCGGCGCGCCTCGGGGCGGCCACCGGCACGCGTCTTGCGCCCGAGGCGGTCGCCCGCACGGTCGAGCTGTCAAATCGCGCCCTGACCGCCCTGCGCCGCGTCGACCGCTTGCGCCAGGAGCGCCCCGGCATCCTGCCCGCGCCCCAGGCGCTGCGCTACTTCACGCTGCACGCCAAGCTGGGCACCCCGGAGGCGGCGGAGGTGTTCGAGACCCTGGCCGAGGAACTCAACGCCCCCACGCCGTCCGGCCCGGCGGGCCTCCTGGCGCCGGGCGCGCCGCGCAAGCGCGTGCTGTGGCTGGGCATGCCGCCGCTTTTCATGCCCGCCCTCACCGCCGAGCTCGAGGAGCGCTACGCGGTGAGCGTGGTGTACGAGGAGCCGAGCGCCTTCGAGGGCGGGCCGCTGGCGGTCAAGTCGTTCTTTGACGACCTTGCCGCGCGGCTTCTGGCCCAGCCCGGCGTCGGCCCGCCGTCGCGCCGCGCCGCCGCGCTCGTCCGCCTGGCCCGGCGCTTCAGCGCCGACGGCGTGGTGCACTTCTCCTACCCGCAGTGCCGGGCCCTCTTGGGCTCGGCCGGCTACGTCGCCGCCGCCTGCCGGCGGGCGGGGATACCGTTCGCCGAGGTGACGGGCGAGGTGATCGACCCCGGGTCCCACGACGCCGGCCGCATGTGCGCGCAGCTTGAAGCGTTCATGGCGCGCATCGGCGCCCGTTTAAGCGGCCGCGCCGGCGGGCGCTGACGCCGCCCGCGACCCCTCACGTTCCCCCCGCCGGCGGCGCCTCACGCTTCGACCCGGCTGGCCGGCGCACCCAGGAAACCGGTGCGCATGAAGTACGAGAAGTACCGGCCCAGAAGCTCGCTGTCCAGCGCCGGGTACGTGAACGGGGCGCCGGCGAGCGCATCCAGCGTGGCCGGGCACTCAAACGTCAGTGACCCCGCCGATAGCTTGCCGAAGCCTGACAGCATCGGGTACAGGGCGTTGTCCTGGGACCGCTCGGCCTCCCGCTTCAGGGCGTCCAGCCACTCCTCGTACGAGACGGTCCGCATCTTGTAGCCCAACCCCACGGCGTAGCTGGTAAGCTCCTTGAACCTCGTGGCCACGGGATGGAACATGTGGAATGTCTTGCCCAGGGACTCCCGCCGCAAGGACAGGTAGACGATGGCCTTGGCCAGGTAATCGACGGGGATGAGGTTCTGCCCCCAGGGCAGGTCGGGCATGGCGCCGAACTGGATGCAGCCCTTGACCATCAGCCACATGAAGTCCACCGCCTGGCAGGCGCCGGTCTGGCTGTGGCCCCACACCCGGCCCAGCCGGTAGATGCATACCGGGAGGCCACGCGCGCCGGCGGCGCGCAGGAGCCTCTCGGCCACCCACTTCGTCTGGGAGTACCCCACCGGCGGCACGGCGCTCAGCCTGGGGTCGTCGTGCTCGTGGATCGAGCGCACGGCGTCGCCCTCCGGCGCGAACACGGCCAGAGACGACATCGAGTTGACGGGCTTTGGCCGGCCGCTCATGGCCAGCCGGATCACTTCGCGGGTCCCGTTGACGTTGGCCGGCTTGAGCTGCGGGTAGGGCAGCACGTAGTTCACGCGCGCGCCGCAGTGGTAGATGGCGTCGATGGTCGTGGCGAGGGCGCCAAAGTCGGCGTCGCTCAGGCCCAGGCGCGCGCGAGCGAGGTCGCCGATGACGGGCACGACCCGCGACGCGTACGCGTCGTCCCAGAGCATGTACGAGGCGAGGTTGTCGCGGATGCGCCGCGCCCCGTCCGCGGCATCGGCGGCGCGGATGAGGCAGTACACGTCGGCCTTTGTCGCGGCCAGGAGCTCGGCGAGCATGAACGCCCCGATGAAGCCGGTGGCCCCGGTCAAAAGGACGCGGGCGGCCGCGGGACGGTGCTCGTAGGGCCCGCCCTCGGGCTGGAGGTCGTCCTCCAGCACGGCGTCGGCCTCGAGGTCGTAGGTGATCGGGGCCAGGACGTGATCCGCCGCCGCCGCTCCGCCCCGCAGGGCGGCTTCAACGGCCTGCGCCAGGCCGGCGACGGTGGGCGCGGCGAAGATGGCGCCCAGTGGGATGTCAACGTTGAACGTCGTGCGCACGCGCGAGATGAGCTGCGTCGCCTGCAGCGAGTTGCCCCCAAGCTCGAAGAAGTTGTCGTTGACCCCGACGTGCTCTATGCCCAGCACCCCGGCGAACACCTCGTCGGCGAGCACCTGCTCGGTCGGGCTGCGTGGGGCGACGAACTCCTGGTCCAGCGCCGGCCGCTCGGGCTCGGGGACGGGCAGGGCGCGGTGGTCGACCTTGCCGCTTCCGGTCATGGGGAAGCTGCTGAGCATCACGAACGCGGCCGGCACCATGTACGCCGGCAGGCCCTGGCCCAAGAACCCCCGCATCTCGCTCACCGTCGGCTCCGCCCCCGCGTCGCACAGCAGGTAGGCGATCAGGCGCTTTGTGCCCGGCGCGTCCTCGCGCGCCACGACCACCGCCTGCTTGACGGCGGGATGCCTGGATATGGCCACCTCGACCTCGCCGAGCTCGATGCGGAAGCCGCGGATCTTGACCTGGGTGTCGACGCGTCCGAGGAAGTCGACGTCGCCGTTGGGCAGGTAGCGCGCCAGGTCGCCGCTCTTGTACAGCCGCGCCCCCGCCTCGCCGCCGAACGGGTCGGCGATGAACGTCTCGGCCGTCAGGTCGGGCCGGTTGAGGTAGCCGCGCGCAAGGCCAACGCCGCCGATGTACATCTCCCCCGGAACCCCGATGGGCACGGGGTTCAGGTGCTTATCAAGGATGTACACCTGGTGGTTGGGCATGGGCGTGCCGATGGGCGGTGACCCCGTCCACGTGCCGGTGCACTCCTTCAATGTCATGGTCACCGTCGACTCGGTCGGGCCGTAGCCGTTGTAGAAGTGCCGCCCCGGCAGGGCCCAGCGGTTCACCAGGTCGCCCGAGAACGCCTCGCCGCCGACGAACACGATGCGTTCGGCGGCGAACTCCTCGGCGGGCAGCAGGGGCATCATCGCCGGCGGCAGGTCGGTGATCGTCACCCCCTGTTCCTTCATCAGCTGCGTCAGCGCCGGCGGCGAGAGGAGCGTCTCGCGGCCGCCCAGCACCAGCGTCGCCCCCGAAAGAAGCGCCGTGAATATCTCAAAGACAGACACGTCGAAGCACAATGACGCGAACTGCAGGATGCGGTCCTTGGGCGTGACCTCGAAGATGCTCGTCGTCGACGCGATGAAGTTGGCCACGGCGTGGTGCTCGATGAGCACGCCCTTGGGCTTGCCGGTCGAGCCCGAGGTGTAGATGACGTAGGCCAGGTTCTCGGGCGTGGCGGCGCACGGCGGGGCGGCGGCGCTCTCGCGCGCGATCTCGTCCCATGCGGCGTCAAGGCAGATGACACGGGCGCCGTGCTCCGGCAGCACGGGCAGCAGGTGCTGCTGGGTCAGCAGCACCGGCGCCGCGGCGTCTTCCAGCATGAACTGCAGCCGGTCTTTGGGGTAGGTCGGGTCGAGCGGCAGGTAGGCGCCGCCGGCCTTCAGAACGCCCATGACGCCGACGACCATCTCCAGCGACCGCTCGACGCACATGCCCACCAACGTCTCGGGCCCAACGCCGAGCTTCTGCAGGTGCCTGGCGAGCTGGCTTGAGCGCCGGTCGAGCTCGCGGTAGGTCAGCGCTTGCCGGCCCTCGAAGGTCACAGCGACGGCGTCGGGCGTGCGCCCCGCCTGTCCGGCGAAAAGGTCGTGGACGAGGCGGTACGGGTAATCGCGCGCCGTGTCGTTCCAGTCCACCAGCATGCGCCGCCGCTCCATCTCGCCCAGAAGCGGCAGCGCGGACAGCCGGCGGTCGGGGTCGGCGGCGACGCTCGAAAGCAGGCTCTGGAGGTGCTCGAACATGCGCGCGATGGTGCTGTCGTCGAACAGGTCGGTTGCGAACTCGAACGACGCCAGAAGCCCCTTCTCTGTGTCGGTCATGGACAGGGTCATGTCGAACTTGGTCGCGCCGCTGTGCACCTCGATGGGCGTCATCGTTACTCCCCGCATCTGGGCCGCCCCGCTGGAGGGGTTCTGCAGGATGAACATCACCTGGAAAAGCGGCGCGCGGCTCTGGTCGCGCGGCGGCTGCAGGACCTCGACCAGCTGCTCGAACGGCAGGTCCTGGTGGTCGTACGCGCCCAGGGCGGCGTCGCGCACCCGCGCCAGAAGCTCGCGGAAGGTCGGGTCGCCCGAAAGGTCGGTCCGGACCACCACCGCGCTCACGAAGAAGCCGATGAGCCGCTCGACCTCGGGGCGGCTGCGGTTGGCGATCGGCGTGCCCACCAGGATGTCCGTCTGGCCGGTGTACCGGTACATGAGGGCCTTGAACGCCGCCAGGAGCGTCATGAACAGGGTCGCCCCCTCGCGCCGGGAGAGGGCCTTGAGCCCCCGGGACACCTCGGCGGGGATCGTCCACTCGAGCAGCTTGCCGCGGAAGCTCTGCGCGGGCGGCCGCGGCCGGTCGGAGGGCAGGTCGAGCACGGGCAGGTCGCCGGAGAGCTGGCGTGTCCACCACGAGAGCTGGGCGTCAAAGAGGTCCCCCTTGAGCCACTCCCGCTGCCAGATGGCGAAGTCGGCGTACTGGATGGGCAGCTCGGGCAGCGGCGAGGGTTGGCCGGCGGCGAAGGCGTCGTACAGGGCGGTCAGCTCGCCGTAGAAATTGGCCCACGACCAGCCGTCGGTGACGGTGTGGTGCACGGTCGCCAGGAACACGTGTTCATCCGCCACCAACCGCAGGAGCTTGACCCGGATGAGCGGGCCGCGCTCCAGGTTGAACGGCGCCCCGGCCTCTTCCTTCATCAGCCCGTGGGCCGCGGTGGCCGGGTCGGCGCCACCCCCCGGTGCTGCCAGGTCGATCACCGGCAGGGTGAACGGGGCGGGCGGGTGGATGACCTGCACCGGCCGCCCGTCCGCGACCGCGAACGTCGTGCGCAAGACCTCGTGGCGCCTGATGATCTCGCCCACGGCCCGCTCGAAGGCGTCGCGGTCAAGCGGCCCCTTCAGGCGGGCGCCGATCGGTATGTTGTAGGCCACGTTTCCGGGGATGAGCTGGTCGATGAACCACAGGCGCTGCTGGTTGTAAGAGACGGGGGCGGGGCCCTCGTGGGCGCGCCGCGGTATGGTCTGCGCCTGCGCCTCCTCCTTGAACTCCCCCCGCATCCACTTCTGCAGCCGCGTCAGCTTGTCCGGGGACAGGCCGGCGCGCCGCGCGGAAAGGTCGCTGGAAGAAGACATACGGGCACCTCCTATAGAAGCTCGAGGCCCCAGCCCGTCACGGCGACTCCTCGAGTTTTTCAATCATGAGCTCCTCGATCGCCTCGGCGAGCCTGGCGACGGTCGGCCCGGCGAACAGGGTGCGGATCTGGATCTCCACGGGGAATGCCTGCCGCAGCCGGGCGACGATCTGGGCGGCGATGAGCGAGTGCCCGCCGAGCTCGAACAGGTCGTCGTGGATGCCCACGCCCTTTATCCCCAGGACCTCCTCGAAGACGTCGGCGATGACCCGGTGCAGGTCGGTCTCCGGCGCGACGAAGGGGTTCGGCAGGTCCGGGCGTCCGTGGCCGGGGGGCGGCGCTGGAGCGGCGCCGGGGGGCTGATGCCCGGCCGGCGCGGCGGCCGCGGCCGGCGCGTCAGCGGCGCGGGGCGCCCGCCGGTCCACGACCTCGGGCGGCGCCTCGATCCAGAAGCGCCGCCGGTCAAAGGGGTAAGCCGGCAGCGGCACGCGGCGGCGCTGGGGCTGATCGTGAAACGCCGCCCAGTCGACGGTGACGCCGGAAAGCCACAGCCGGCCGACTGCCCCCAGAAGGAAGCCCACGGGCGGGTCGCCCGATTGGGCGTGGGGCATGGTAGATGCCGCCGTCACCCCGCCCGCCGTCGCCCCGCCCGCCGTCCCCGGCTGCTTGGCCAGGGTCAGGAGCGCCCGGCCCGGCCCAACCTCAAGCAGCACGGGGTTCCGCCGGCCCGCCAGCTCGCGCAGGCCGTCGGCGAAGCGCACCGTCTGGCGCAGGTGCCGCGACCAGTAGCCCGGGTCGGCGGCCTCCTCGGCCTTGATCCACGTCCCGCTGACGTTGGAGATGTATGGCAGGCGCGGCGTCCCCGGCCGCGCCTCGCGCACCCTGGCAGAGAACGCCTCCAGGACCGGCTCCATCATCGACGAATGAAAGGCGTGCGCGGTGTGCAGGCGGCGGCACTCCAGCCCGCGCTCCCCCAAGCGCGCCTCCAGGGCGGCGACCTCCGCCGCCGGCCCGGATACCGTGCACATGGCGGCGGCGTTCACCGCGGCCAGGGAGAGGTCGGGCCCGATCAGGGCGCTGACCTCGTCCTCCGGCAGCGGCACGGCGAGCATCGCCCCGCCGGGGAGGTCCTGGATCAGCCGGCCGCGCGCCGCCACCACGGCCAGCGCGTCCTCGAGCGTGAACACCCCGGCCAGCGAGGCGGCGACGAACTCGCCGATGCTATGGCCGATCATCGCCCGCGGCTTGATGCCCCACGCCATCAAGAGCCTCGCCAGCGCGCGCTCAATGACAAACAGCGCCGGCTGGGCGATGGCCGTCCCCTCAAGGAGGCGCGCCGCCTCCCCGGCCCCCGCGGCATCCGGGAAGAGGATGTCGCGCAGGTCCAATCCGAGGTGCGGCTGGAGCAGCCGCGCGCACTGGTCGACCTCGGCGGCAAACGCCGGCTCGCTGCGGTAGAGGTCAAGCCCCATGTTCACGTACTGGGTGCCCTGGCCGGGGAACATGAACGCCACCGGGCGCTCGCCGGCGGCGGGGCGCCCGAAAAGCAGGCGCTCGGACGCGCCGGCCGCCAGCACGGCGGCGGCGTCGGCGAGGTCCCCGACCACCACCGCCCGCCGGTGGCCGAACGCGCTGCGCCCCACGGCCAGGGTACACGCGACATCGGCGGGGTCGAGGTCACCGCGCTCGGCCAGGTGCCGGGCGAGGTTCTCCGTGGCCGCCTGAAGGGCGGTCTCGGTCTTGGCCGACAGCACCATGAGGTGGAAGGAGCGGCGCGGGCGCGACGCGCCCGGCGGGTTCCCCCCGGCGGCGGCGAGCGGCGGCGGGGCGGGCGCCTGTTCAAGGACGACGTGGACGTTCGTGCCGCCGATGCCCAGGGAGGTGACCCCCGCCCGGCGCGGGGCGTCATCCTCCCGCCATTCAGTCAGCCGTGTGACCACGTAGAACGGGCTGGCCGCAAGGTCGATGTTGGGGTTCGGGCGCGTGAAGTGCAGGCTGGGCGGCAGGAGCCCGCGCTCGACGGCGAGGATGGCCTTGATCAGGCCGGCGACGCCCGACGCCGCGTCGAGGTGGCCGATGTTGGTCTTCACCGACCCGATGGCGCAGCGCCCGCGCTTCGCCCTGGGCCCGAACGCCCGCGTCAGGGCGGCGATCTCGATCGGGTCGCCGAGCGGCGTGCCCGTGCCGTGGGCCTCGATGTAGCCGACCGTGCCCGCGTCGACCCCGGAGACGGCCAGCGCCTCGGTCACCACCGCCGCCTGGGCGTCCACGCTGGGCGCCGTGTACCCGATCTTCCCCGCGCCGTCGTTGTTGATCGCCGAGCCCCTGATCACCGCGTGCACCGTATCCCTGTCGGCGCGGGCGTCGTGAAGGCGCTTGAGCACCACGACAGCGACGCCGTTGCCGGTGACGGTGCCGTCGGCGCGGGCGTCGAAAGCGCGGCAGTGGCCGTCGCGGGACAGGACGCCGCCCTCTTCCCACAGGTAGCCCCGCTTGCCCAGGGTGCGGATGCCGGCGCCGCCGGCCAGGGCCACGTCGCAGTCGCCGCTGATGAGGCTCTGGCACGCCAGGTGCACGGCGACCAGGGAGGTCGAGCACGCCGCCTGCACGGTCACCGCCGGCCCCTTGAGGTTGAGCTTGTACGCCACGCGGGTGGCGATGAAGTCCTTGTCGTTGCTGATCAGCGACTGGAAGGCCTGTGACGCGCCCTCCAGCCGGCGCGCGGGGTAGACGTGGAGCAGGAAGTAGAAGGGGTAGGACTCCCCGGCGAAGACGCCGACGGGGAAGCGGCAGCCGTCGGGGGCGTAGCCGGCGTCTTCGAGCGCCGCCCACGCGCACTCCAGGAAGATGCGCTGCTGCGGGTCCAGGACCTCCGCCTCTCCGGGCGTCACGCCGAAGAACGCGGCGTCGAACAGGTCGACCCCGTCCAGAAACCCGCACGCCTTCACGTAGCGCTCGTTTTCCACGAGGTCCGGCTCGACGCCCGCCTGACGCAGCTCCCCGGCCGTGAAGAAGGAGACCGACTCCGCCCCCTGGCACAGGTTGCGCCAGAACTGGCCGACGTCAGCGGCGCCGGGGAACCGGCCGGCCATGCCGATGACGGCTATTGCCGCATCGCTCACGCTGTCTTTACTTGCCATGCGCCTCTCCCTCCGTCCCGCGCCCCTGCCCCGGCATCCCCGGCGGCGCCCGGTGCCCCAGGCGCGCCTCGCGCAACCGCCGCGCGCGCTCCCGGCCACCCCCGGCGCTCTCCCGGCCGCCCCCGGCGCGCCCCGCGCCGGGCCGGGGGGATGGGATGTCATCCGCGGCCGGGGCGTCGTCTTTGCCCGCCTGCGCCAGGTATGCCGCCAGCGCGCTCACGGTGGTGTGCCGGAACATGTCGACCACGGGTATCTCCCGGCCGAAGGCCTCGGTCAACCGGGCACTGACCTGGATCAAGAGCAGCGAGTGGCCGCCGAGGTCGAAGAAGTTGTCGTCAAGGCCGACCCTGTCCCTGCGCAGCACCTCGCGCCAGATGCGGGCGACGACCTGCTCGATCTCTGTCTGTGGCTCAGCGAAGGCCGCGTCCGGCCGCAACGCGCGCGCCTCCGGCGCCGGCAGGGCGCGCCGGTCGACCTTGCCGCCGGGCGTAAGCGGCAGATCGTCGAGCACGACGAACGCCGACGGCACCATGTGCTCGGGCAGGTGCGCCCGCAGCGACCCGCCCAGTTCGCCGAGCGTGAGCGTCGCCCCCGGCCGCGGCACGACGTAGGCCACCAGGCGCTTCTCGCCGGGGGCGTCTTCACGCGCCACGACCGCGGCCTGGCGCACCCCCGGCTGGCGGCCCAGCGCCGCCTCGATCTCCCCGGGCTCGATGCGGAACCCGCGGATCTTGACCTGCAGGTCGGCCCGGCCGCGAAAGTCGACCGCGCCATCCTCAAGGTAGCGGCCGATGTCGCCGGTGCGGTACAGGCGGGCGCCGGGCACGCCGCCCCACGGGTCGGGAACGAAGCGTTCGGCCGTCAGGTCGGCCCGCCCGTGGTAGCCGCGCGCCACCCCGTCCCCGCCGATGTATATCTCGCCGTAGGCGCCGGCGGGGAGCGGCTCCAGGCGCCGGTCGAGGACGTGCACCCGCGTGTTGGCGATCGGGCGGCCGACGGGCACCGGCCCAGGGCCGTCCTGGACGCGGTGGACGAGCGACCAGACCGTCGTCTCAGTCGGGCCGTAGACGTTCCAGACCTCCGCGGCGGATCGCGCCAGGTCCACCGCCAGGGCGCGGGGCAGCGTCTCGCCGCCGCACAGGACCTTGATCCGCCCGTCGCCCCGCCAACCGGAGTCAAGGAGCATCCGCCACGTCGCCGGGGTGGCCTGCATGACCGTCGCGCCGCAGGATGCCAGCAGGCCGGCGAGCCGGCGGCCGTCGCGGGCGTCGTCGCGCCCCGCGACCACCACCGTGGCGCCCACGACAAGCGGCAGGAGAAGCTCAAGCGCCGCGATGTCAAAGGAGATCGAGGTGACGGCCAGGAGGACGTCGCGGGGGTCAAGGCCCGGCTGGCGGCGCATGGACCACAGCATGTTGACCACCCCGCGGTGCGTGTTGGCGACCCCCTTGGGCACGCCGGTCGACCCCGAGGTGTAGATGATGTACGCCAGGTTGTCAGGCGCCGCGGCGGGCGGCCCGGCGCCGCCGCGCGCCTCGCCCGCGCCCTCGTCGTCCCCGCCGTCCCCGGCGGCCCCACCCTCGCCGTCCCCGCCGTCCCCGGCGGCGTCGAGCACGTGCACGCGGCCGCGGTACGGGGGCAGCCCGGCCAGCAGGCGCTCCTGCGTCAGCAGGACCGGCGCCCCGGAGTCGTCAAGCATGAACGCCAGCCGCTGGGTGGGGTGCGACGGGTCCAGCGGCACGTATGCCCCGCCGGCCCTGAGCACGCCCAGGAGCGCGATGACCATCTCCGGCGAGCGCTCGGCCAGGACGCCGACGGGCACGTCCGGCCCCACGCCCAGGCGCCGCAGGGCCCGTGCCAGGCGCGCGGAGCGCCGGTCGAGCTCCCCGTAGCTCAAGGACCGGCCGCCGGAGGTGACGGCCGCGTCACCGGGCGTCCGGCGGGCCTGGGCCGCGAACAGCTCGTGGATGCCGAGGTCCGCGGGGTACGCGGCGGCGGTGACATTCCAGTCGAAGAGCAACCGGCGTCGCTCCCCGGCATCGATGAGCGGCAGGTCCGCAAGGCGCCGGCCGGGGTCGGCGACCACGCCAGAAAGCAGGGTCCGGAAGCAACCGGCCAGGCGGCCCACCGTCGACGCGTTGAACAGGTCGGTGTTGTACTCGAACACCGCCTCCAGCCGGCCCGCCTTCTCCCACATGAACAGGGTCAGGTCGAACTTGGACGTGCCGCTGCCGGCCTCGAGGTCGCTCGCGTCAAGGCCCAGAAACTCGGCCGGTTGCGGCGGCACGTTCTGGAACGTGAACAGGACCTGGCACAGCGGCGCGCGGCCCAGGTCGCGCTCCGGTGAGAGCGCGTCCACGAGCTTCTCAAACGGCAGGTCCTGGTGCGCGTATGCGTCAAGCGTCACCTCGCGCACCCGCGCCAGGATCTCGCGGAAGGTCGGGTCGCCCCCCAGCCCGGTGCGCAGGACCAGGGTGTTGACGAAGAAGCCGATGAGGCCCTCGACCTCGACGCGCGCGCGGTTGGCGATGGGCGCGCCGACGACGACGTCTTCCTGGCCCGTCAGGCGCGCCAGGAGGGCCACAAACGCCGCCAGGAGGGTCATGTACAGGGTGACGGCCTCGCGGCGGCTCAGGGCGCCGAGGGCGGCGGCCAGGCCGGCGGGCAGGCCCGTGGCCAGGTGCGCGCCGGCGAAGGTCTGCACCGCCGGCCGCGGGCGGTCGGCGGGGAGGTCAAGGGCCGGCGGCGCGCCGTCAAGCTGCCGCCTCCAGTGCGCGACCTCGGCGGCGAGGAGGTCGCCGGCCAGCCGCTGGCGCTGCCAGGCGGCGAAGTCGGCGTACTGGATCGGCGGCTCAGCCACGCCGGGCGGCATCATGCCGGCGTAGGCCGTGTACAGCGCCCCGAGCTCGTGCTTGAGGACGCCCACGGACCATATGTCGCAGACGATGTGGTGCATCGTCAGCAGCAGGGCGTGGTCGTCTTCGGCCAGCCGCACGAGGCTGGCGCGCCACAGGGGCCCGCGTTCGAGGTCGAATGGCTGCCGGATCTCGCTGGCGAAGTACCGCAGCGCGGCTGCGGCGCGGTCGTCGCCCGCCTCCGCTGACAGGTCGGTCACCGGCAGGGTCACCCCCGGCGGCGGGGCAACCACCGGGACCGGCCGCCCGCCCACCGACCGGAACGTCGTGCGCAGCACCTCGTGCCGGCGCGCGACCTCGCCCAGGGCCCGCTCCAGGGCGCGCACGTCGAGCGCCCCCACAAGGCGCAGGCCGCAGGGGACGTTGTAGACCGGGCTTTGCGGCGCCATGCGGTCCAGAAACCACAGCCGTTCCTGGCCGAATGACAGCGGTGGCGCCGCGCCAGCGGGGAGCCGCGGGATGGTCTCCCGCGCCGGGCCGGCGACCCCCGCCTCGGCCAGCAGGGCGTCAAGCAGCGCCTGCTTCCTGTCATCCAGGTCAAATGATCGGCGTGAGCGGCTCAACCCCCCCCACCCCCCACGCCGTGCCGTGTCACCGCGCCGCCGTCCTCGCCGCCGCCGCCCTCGTCCGCCGCGTCCACAACCCGCAGCACCAGCTCGGCCGTCTTCTCCACGCGCGCCCGGCCGGCCGGGTCGGCGAGGATCGCCGCGGCCATGCCGGCCAGGGTCGGCGCCTCGAACAGGGCGCGCAGCGGCAGCTCGGCGCGCAGCACGCGCCGCATCCTGGAGACAAGCCCGGTCGCCAGGAGGGAGTGCCCGCCGAGCTCAAAGAAGTTGTCGTGGACGCCGACGCGCTCGACCCCCAGCACCTCGGCCCATATCCCCGCCAGCACCTCCTCCACCGCCGTGCGCGGGGCCAGGAAATCATCGCCCGGGCGCGGCCGGACGGAGGCGGGGTCAGGCAGCGCCGCGCGGTCCAGCTTGCCGTTGGGCGTCAGGGGCAGCGCGGCGAGCGGGACGAAGGCTGACGGCACCATGACCGCCGGCAGCCGCGCCGCGAGGTATGCCCGCAGCTCCCCGGCCGGCGGCGCACCCGGCCCCGCGCCAGGCCCCGCGTCAGGCCCCGCCGGGACGACGTAGGCCGCCAGGGAGGCCTGCCCCGACCCATCCTGGCGCGCCAGGACGGCGCACGAGCGCACCGCGGGGTGCTGGGCGAGGACCGCCGCCACCTCGTCCGGCTCCACCCGCACGCCGCGGATCTTCACCTGCTGGTCCAGCCGGCCCAGGATCTCCAGCGCGCCGTCGGGCCGGAAGCGCCCCGCGTCGCCCGTATAGTAGACCAGGTCGCGGTCGTCGCCGGGGCGGAACGGGTTGGCGCAAAAGCGGCGCCGCAGGCCCTCCGGGGCGTTGACGTAGCCCAGCGTCCGGAACGGGGTGCGCACCACGATCTCGCCCCGCTCCCCGACCCCGCACATGCGCCCGGCGGCGGAAAGCACCAGCGCCTGCGCGCCGGGCAGCGAGAAGCCCACGGGCTGTATGCCCAGGGGGGAGTCGCCGGCGACCCGGTGCCAGCACTTGGCCAGGGTCGTCTCCGTCGGCCCGTAGAGATTGAACACCTCGGCCGCTGGAAAGACCCGGCGCCAGCAACGGACGAGGTCGTCGGTCAGCGGCTCACCGGCGAAGAACGCCTGGCGCAGGGAAACGACGGAGGTGCCCGGCGCGAGGTCGTAAAGCCACGACCGCGCCAGCGACGGCACCGTGTGCAGCGACGTGATCGCCTCGTCTTGCAGCCACTGGATCAGCCGCGGCGCGTCGAGCTCGACGAGTTCGCCGGGCAGGCACAGGGTCGCCCCGCTGGCCAGGGGCGTGAAGATGTCCCGCAGCACCACGTCAAAGGATAGCCCCGTCAGCTGGGCGCAGCGGTCGCGCGGGCCAAAGCCGAACGTCTCCCGCTGCCAGGCGAGGAAGTGGCTCAGGCCCTTGTGGCATCCCAGCACCCCGGCGGGCACCCCGCTCGTGCCTGAGGTGAAGAAGATGTACGCCGGGTCGTCCGGCCCCACCTGCTGGGGCGCCGCCGGCCCGCGGGCGGCCGCGGGCGGCGGTGCCGGGCGGCCCGTTCCGGGGTCGACGAGCACGACGGCGCCGGGGGCGAAGCGCTCCCAGAGCCAGGCGTCATCCCCGGCCGGGGCGCCGACCTGCAGCACGACCCCGGCCCGCGCCTGCTCGGTCATGAGTCGCTGGCGCTGCGGCGGCAGCCGGCGGTCCAGGGCCAGGAGCACGCCGCCGGCATCCAGCACGGCGAGCATCGCCGCAATGAGGCCGAAGCTCCGCGCCCCGCGCACGGCGACGACGTCACCGCGGCCGAGGCCGCCCCCGGCCAGGATGCCGGCCAGCTCGCCCGCGCGGGCGGCCAGCTCGCCATACGACCACGTCCGGCCCTCGCTGGACACGGCCGGCAGGTCCGGGGCGCGGCCGGCCCACGAGCGGAACATGTCAGGCAGCGACGGGTAGGCCGGCTCAGGCAGGGGCGCTTCGGGGTCGGGCAGCGCGGCGCGGGATGACGGCGCCAGGAGCGAGAGGTCCCCGATGCGCTGGTCGGGCGCGGCGGCCACCTGCTCCAGGAGGTACGCCCACTGGTCGAGCACGCACTGGGCGCGCGCGGCGGAAAAAAGCGCGTCCTGGTACACCAGCTTGACCTCAAGGCCGGCCTCGTCGTCATCGACGTAGAACGTCATCGGGAACTTGGCCTGCGGCCTGGCCCCTGGAAACGGCGAAAACCTCAGCCCGGGCAGCTTGAGGTCAAACTGCGGCATGTTCGTGAGGTTCAGGAAGACGTTGAACAGCGGCGTGCGGTCAAGCCGCCGGTCAGGCTGCAGGAGCTCCACCAGCTTCTCGAACGGGGCGTCCTGGTGCGCGTAGGCCTCAAGGGCGACCTCGCGCACCCGCCGCAGCAGCTCCCGGAACGTGGGATTGCCCCCAAGGTCGGCGCGCAGGGCCAGGGTGTTGACGAAAAAGCCGGCAAGACCCTCGATCTCGGCCCGGTTGCGGCCGGCGATGGGCGTCCCCACTGTGACGTCGGCCTCCCCGGTCAGGCGGCCGAGCAGCACGGCGAGCGCCGCGAGGAGCGTCATGAAGAGGGTCAGGCCCTCGCGGCGGCTCAAGGCCTTCAGGGCGCCCGACAGGTCGGGGGGAAGTCTTATGGCCGCCTCCGCCCCCAATAGGGGCGGCCCAGCGGGCGGCGGCAGGTCGCCGGGGAGCTCCGGCACCGCCGGGCTGGGGCCGAGCTTCTGCCGCCAGTATTCGAGGTGCGCTTCCAGGGCCGGCCCAGAGAGCTGCTGCCGCTGCCAGCGCGCGAAGTCCACGTACTGGATGGGCGGCTCGGGCAGCGAGGACGGACCGCCGGCGCGGAAGGCCTCGTACAGCGCGGCGAGCTCGCGGAACAGGACGGACATCGACCAGCCGTCGGCGACGATGTGGTGGAGGGTCAAGAGCAGGACGTGGTCCGCCGCCCCCAGCCGCAACAGGGTGGCCCGCCACAGCGGGCCCCGGACGAGGTCGAACGGCCGGCGGGCCTCCTCGCCGGCGAGCCGCTGCGCCTCCGCCTCGCGCCCGGCCGCGCCAACCCCGCACAGGTCGACCACCGGCAGGGCGACGGCGGCCGCCGGGGCGATGTCCTGCACTGGACGGCCATCCACGGCCGAGAACGTGGCACGCAGCGCCTCGTGGCGCCTGACGACCTCGCCCAGGCCCTGCTCCAGCGCGGCCACGTCGAGGTCGCCGACCACGCGCAGGGCGAGCGGGATGTTGTACGCTACGCTGCCGGGCTCAAGCTGGTCCAGAAACCACAGCCGTTGCTGGGCGTAGGAGAGCGGCGGGTCGCCGTCGCGGGGCGCGGGCGTGATCGGCGGGGCGGGAGCGGCCGCCGCGCCGGACCCGGCCAGCTCGACGCTGGCGGCCAGCCCGGCCACGGTCGGCTCGGCGAACAGCGCGCGCAGCGGCAGCTCGACGCGGAACGCGTCACGCACGCGTGAGACGAGCTGCGTCGCCAGGAGCGAGTGGCCGCCGAGCTCAAAGAAGTCGTCGTGGATGCCCACGCGCTCCACGCCCAGCACGTCGGCCCACAGGCCGGCCAGAACCTCCTCGGCCGGGGTGCGCGGGGCGACGAACTCGACCTCAAGGTCCGGCCGGCCCTGGTCGGGTGCCGGCAGGGCGCGGCGGTCGACCTTGCCGCTGGGGAGGAGCGGCAGGGCGTCGAGCGTGATGAAGCCTGACGGGACCATGTAGTCGGGCAGCTTCTCCTTCAGGAAGGCGCGCAGCTTCTCGGCCGCCGGCGCCTCCCCCGCGGCCGCCACGACGTAAGCGTAGAGGCTTTTTCCGCCGGGCCGGTCCTCGCGGGCGACGACGGCGGCCTCGCGCACCGCCGGGTGCGCGGCCAGGTTGGCCTCGATCTCCCCCAGCTCGACGCGGAAGCCGCGGATCTTCACCTGCTGGTCGACGCGACCCAAGAACTCGATGTTGCCGTCCGGACGGTAGCGGGCCAGATCGCCGGTCTTGTAGAGGCGCGCCCCGCGCCGCTTGTTGAAGGGGTGGCGGATGAACTTCTCGCGCGTGAGCTCACGCCGGTTGAGGTAGCCGCGCGCCAGCCCGTCCCCGCCGACGTGCAGCTCCCCCGCCACACCTACCGGCACCGGCTGCAGGTTCTTGTCCAGTATGAACGCCTGCGCGTTGGGCACCGGGCGGCCGATGGGCAGCGGCCGGGAGTCGTCGACCTCCCGCGGCACCGGCCAGGTGGTGGCGATGACCGTCGCCTCGGTCGGGCCGTAGGCGTTCACCAACTGCACCCGCCGCGCCCAGGCGGCGGCCAGGGGCGCCGGGCACGCCTCGCCGCCGACGAGCAGGGTCTGCAGGGCCGGCCCGGCGTCAAGCGGCAGCTGGCTCAGCATGGACGGCGGCAGCAGGGCCACGGTCACCGCCTCGGCGGCCAGCACCTCGCAGAGGCCCCGCGGGTCGCGCAGGTTTTCAGCCGGGGCGAGCACCAGCGTCGCGCCAACCGCGAGCGCCATGAAGCACTCCCACACCGAGGCGTCAAAGCACGGCGACGCGAACTGCAGCATGCGGCTCTGCGGCGTCACACCGTAGAGCGCGGCCGCGGTGCTGACCATGCTCACCACGCCCCGGTGCGTGAGCAGGGTGCCCTTGGGCCGGCCGGTCGACCCCGAGGTGTGGATGACGTAGGCCAGGCTGCGGGCGGTGGCGCCGCGGCCCGGGCCGCCCGGGCCGTCTGCGCCGCCGCCGCCCACGCCCGCCGCCCCGCCCGTGCCCAGTGCGTCAGCGGCGGCGATCTCATCCCAGCCCGCATCCAGGCACACCACCCGGGCGCCGCACGCGGGCAGGCCCGGCAGCAACCGCTCCTGCGTCAGCAGCACCGGCGCCTTGACGTCATCGAGCACGAACGCCAGGCGCTCCCTGGGGTAGGCCGGGTCCAGCGGCACGTACGCGCCGCCGGCCTTGAGGACCCCGAGCATGCCGACCACCATCTCCGGCGAACGCTCGACGCAGATGCCGACCAGGGTCTCGTGGCCGACCCCCAGCCGCCGCAGGTAATGCGCCAGTTGGTCCGACCTGTGGTGCAGTTCACGGTACGTCATCGGCTGGCCCTGAAAGCTCAGCGCGACGGCGCCGGGGTGCTCTTGGGCGCGGGCGGCGAAAAGCTCGTGGATGCACGCCCCCCGCAGGTAATCGGTGGCCGTGGCGTTCCACTCGCAGAGCAGCCGGTGGCGCTCCTCCGGCGCCAGCAGCGGCAGCCCGGACAGCCGCTGGTCGGGGGCGGCGACCGCGCCCGCAAGCAGGGTCTGGAAGTGCCCAATCATGCGCTCGATGGTCGCGGCGTCGTAAAGGTCTGTGTTGTACTCGATGGACCCGGTGAGACTGTCGCCGGCCTCCCACATCTGCACCGTCAGGTCGAACTTCGCCGTGCCCGTGTCCACCTCGGTCCCGGTCATTATCAGGCTGGGAAGCTCTGTCGCGGCGCTGTGCGCGCTCTGCAGCACGAAGAGCACCTGGAACAGGGGCGAGCGACTGGGGTCGCGCGCCGGCTGCAGGAGTTCGACCAGCTGGTCGAACGGCATGTCCCGGTGCGCGTAGGCCTCAAGCGTAACGTCGCGCACGCGGCGCAAGAGCTCGTCAAACGCCGGGTCGCCCGCAAGATCCGTCCTCAGGACGAGCGTGTTGACGAAGAAGCCGATGAGCCCTTCGATCGCCCCCATGTCGCGGTTGGCGATGACCGAGCCGACGACGACGTCCTCTTGGCCCGAGCAGCGGCAAAGCAGCGCCTTGAACGCCGCCACTAGCGTCATGAAGGGGGTCGCGCCACAGCGGCGGCCGAGCTCCTTGAGCCTGAAGGACACGTCCGCCGGCACGCTGAAGGTCGCCGTCGCGCCGCAAAACGTCTGCGCGGGCGGGCGCGCGCGATCGGTGGGCAGATCCAGCACCGGCAGGGCGGAAAGCTTCTCGCGCCAGTAGTCTGCGAGCTCGTCCAGGGTCGCGCCGGAAAGCCATTGCCGCTGCCACTGGGCGAAGTCGGCGTACTGGATGGGCAGAGCAGGCAGCTTCGACGGCCTTCCGGCGGCAAGGGCCGTGTAACCTGCCGCCAGTTCGCGGAAGAAGACGCCCATCGACCAGCCGTCGAAGACGATGTGGTGGACGTTGAGGAGCAGCAGGTGCTCTTTCTGGCCCAGCCGCAGCAGTGTCGCGCGCAGCAGCGGGCCGGTGCGCAGGTCGAAGGGCTGGCGCGCCTCGTCCTCGACCAGACGCGCGGCCTCGGCCTCGCGCCCCCCCCCGGGCAGGCCGCCCAGGTCAACCACGGGCAGCGGCATGTCGACGTGCTCATGGATCACCTGCCCGGGCTCGCCACCGGCGTCGACGAACGTCGTCCGCAGCGCCTCGTGCCGCCGCACCACCCCATTGAGTGCTGCTCCCAGCGCGCCGCCATCCAGCGCCCCGCTGAGCCGGATGACGAAGGGCAGGTTATAGAGCGGGCTGTCTGGCTCGAACTGGTCATAAAACCACAGCCGCTTCTGGGCGGACGACAACGGTAGCGGGCCGGTACGTGACACAGGACGGATGGGCGGCGCGTCACGCCCGCCTCCGGCCTGCCCCGCCATCTCCACGGCGGCGGCCAGGGCGGCCACGGTCCGCACCTCGAACGCCGCGCGCAGGGGTAGGTCGACCCCCAGGGTCTCGTGGATGCGCGAGATGACCTGCATGGCCAGCAGTGAATGCCCGCCCAGTTCGAAGAAGTCATCCTCGACACCCACGTGGTCAAGCGCGAGAAGCTCGGCCAGAAGTTCTGCCAGCACCTGCTCCGCGGGGGTGCGGGGGGCGACATACTCCGTCGACAGGCCGAGGCGGGCGAGGTCCGGCGCCGGCAGGGCCCCTTTGTCGACCTTGCCGCTCGGCGTCAAGGGCAATGCATCCAGGGTCACGAAGGCCGAGGGGATCATGAACGCCGGCAGCCTTTGGCTCAAGAACTCACGCAGGTCGGCGGCGGACGCGGCGGCGGCGGGCGCGCGAGCGGGCGCCGCGGCGGGCACCACGTAGGCCACCAGGCGCCGGTTGCCCCCATCCTCGCGGGCGACCACGACGGCCTGCCTGACGCGCGGGTGGCGGTGGAGCGCCGCCTCAACCTCCCCGGGCTCGATGCGGAAGCCGCGAACCTTGACCTGGTCGTCGACGCGCCCCAGGAACTCGATGTCCCCGCCGGGCAGCCGCCGCCCGCGGTCGCCGGTCCGGTACAGCCGCGCCCCGGGGATGCGGCTTCCGGGGTCGGGGATGAATCGCTCGGCAGTCAGGTCCGGCCGGTCCAGGTAACCGCGCGCGAGCCCGGCGCCGCCGATGCATATCTCACCCGCCTTGCCAGCCGGGACCGGTTCGAGGCGGACGTCCAGGATGTGGATGCTGACGTCGGGCAGCGGGCGGCCGATGGGCAGTGGGCGCGCTTCATCGACGCCGACGGGCACGGGGAAGGCGGTTGACGACACCGTCGCCTCAGTGGGACCGTAGGCGTTGACGAAGCGCAGCCGCCGCGCCCAGGTGGCGGCCAGCGGCGCCGGGCACGCCTCGCCGGCGGCGGCCAGCACCTCCAGCGCCGGCCCGGCGTCAGGCGGCAGCGCGGCGATGACCGACGGCGGCATGACGGTGAACGTCACCCGCTCGCGGGCTAGCAGGTCAGAGAGTGCCTGCGGGTCTTTGACCTCGTCCGGCCGGGCGAGCACGAGCGCCCCGCCCCCGCACAGGGTCAGAAACATCTCGAACACCGACGCGTCAAAGGATAATGACGCGAACTGCAGGGTGCGCGTTCGCGGCCCGACGCCGTAGGGCCGGGCCTGCCCAAGCGCCAGGCTGGGCAACCCGCGGTGCGTGAGCAGCGTGCCCTTGGGCCGGCCGGTCGAGCCCGAGGTGAAGATGATGTACGCCAGGTTGTCGGAAACGGTCCCGCTCGGCGGGTCGACGTCGTCGCCGGGGCCGGTGACGGCAGGTCCAAGGTGCGTGAACCCGCCGGGGCCCAGGAGCACCACCTGCGCGCGGTGCCGCGGCAGGGCGGATGCGGCCTGCTCCTGCGCAAGCAACACCGGCGCTGCCGCCGCCTCGAGCATGAACGCCAGCCGCTCGCGCGGGTAGGTGGGGTCAAGCGGCACGTAGGCGCCGCCGGCCTTCAGTACGCCGAGCACGCCGACGATCATCGCCGCGGACCGTTCCAGGCACAGCCCGACCGGCACCTCGGGCCCGACCCCCATCTGCCTCAGACAGCGGGCGAGGCGGTTCGCACGCCGGTTCAGCTCCCGGTACGTCAACCGCCCGTCGCCAGACACTACCGCCTCGGCCGCGGGCGTACGCCTGGCCTGGGCGGCAAACAGCTCGTGGATGCAGGCGCGTGGGTGTTCTCGCGTGCCCCGGGGATGGCGCCTGTGTAGTATATTCATCGAAAGCCCACCCTCCGTTAGTGGCGAGACGCGTCACCGCAGTGTCAGGGAATGTATTCCATATTTTGGTCGTGATTCCTCCCCCGGTCTTGCACAGACCCATCTTGAATCGTTCGACATTAAATGACGCCCCGCCCAGGGAGGGCGGGGCGAGAAGACCGTCCGGCACGGATCCCCCGCGTCGCGAAGGCGGTGCGGTTCAGCACGTGACCCGGCGCATCAGGCCGGGGCGCACGCCGACGGGCCGGCGCCCTGGCCGCCGGCGGCCTGCGCCTCCTGTTCATCCGCTGACACCGGCAGGCGGAAGAGGCGGGGAACCGGTGAGAAGACGATCCACAGCAGGGCCGCCACCAGGCCGATCGCCCCGATCAGGAGCGTCATGCGCAGCCCCAACAGTTCGCCCAGGGCGCCGCCGATAAGCGACCCGAGGGGGATGAAGCCGTAGACGACGAAGCGGTAGCTGGCGTTCATGCGGCCCAGAAGACGGTTGGGGGTTATCGTCTGGCGCAGGCTGACGACCTCAACATTGGTGACCGCCTGGCCGAAACCGGACCCGGCGAAGGCCGCGACGAGCAGGAGCTTGGGCATGATCGTGGTGCCGCTGGCAACCGGCAGGAGCAGGGTCAAGGCGGCGGCCACGGCCATCGCGCCGAGCACGGTGCGGCCGACGCCGATGCGGGCCGCGATGTACCCGGCGCCCATCGACCCCAGGAGGGCGCCGATGCTGCCGGTGGCCATGACCCAGCCGAGCACGCCCGCCCCCATCCCCAGGGGGCCGGTGGCATACAGTATGAACACGGTCATGATGACCTGGTAGAAGAGATTGAAGAACGCGCCCTGGCCGGCCAGGGCGCGCAGGTACGCGTTGCCCATGACGATGCGGAAACCCTCGGCGATCTGGCGCCCGAGATTGACCTGCACCTCCGGCGGCGACGGCCGGGGCTCCGGCTTGCGGATGAGCCCCAGGGTCAGCGCCGAGATCAAGAAACCGAACGTGTTCGACAGAATGGCCATCGGCGCGCCGACGAGCTCGACAAGGATGCCTCCCAGGCCCGGGCCGCCGATCTCCGCCGCCGACCACGTCGCTCCCAGCTTGCTATTGCCCTCGACGAGGTTCTCGCGCTCTACAAGGGACGGCAGGTAGGACTGGTAGGCGAGCTCGAACACCACCTGGAAAATGCCGACCAGGAACGCGACTACGTACAGGTGCACCATGCGCAGGGTGCCAAGCGCGGCGAACAGGGGGATCAGCACCAAAAACCCGGCCCGCGCGAGGTTCGAGAGGATCAGGATCGGCCGCCGCCGCTGGCGGTCGATCCACACCCCGGCGAACAGGGTGACAAAGATGAACGGCAGGAACTTGGCCGCTCCCAGGATGCCCATCTGCGCCGGCGTGGCGTTCAGGGTGAGGGCGGCCGCCAGGGGCAGGGCGAGGAAGGCGACCTGCTGGCCGAAGAATGAGATCGTCTCGCCGGCCCACATCTTCATGAAATCGGGGCTCCGCCAGAGCCCGCCCAGACCTAGCCGCTTGGACACAGGCACCGCCTCCTAATCTGCGACCTGAAGCGATATGCGTTGAATAAGGGGCAGGCACAGCAGCGCCCGCCCCCCCTAGCTTCGACGCCGCGCCGTCCCCATGACGCGCCCATCGACCACTGGTTTTACCATGGTTCCCAGTCACTATTCGTCGCCAGGACTGTCGATTCCTTCCTGCGGGGTGCGGCGCGGCGGACGGGCCTACGCCTCCCCGGCCAGCCCGCGGGCGGCCGCCGGGGCAAGGTCGGCGACGACGGCGGCGACGCCGGACATGGGGCCGGCGTAGTCGGGCACCGGCCCCGACCCCGCCGCCGGGGTGCCTTCCCCGCTTACGAGGTAGGTGCTCATGCCGGCCAGCTTCGCCGCCATGTCGTCGATGGGGTGGTTGCCCACCATGAGGCACGCCGCGGGCGGGCAGCCGATGGCATCGGCGATCTCCAGGTAGTACTCGGGGTGCGGCTTGCAGAAATGCATGTGCTCGTAGGACGTGATGAGCTGGAACTGCCCGGGCAGAAAACCCGCCCACCGCAGGCGCTCATCGATGGCCACGCGTGGGAAAACCGGGTTGGTGGCTGCGACGACGTCAAGGCCGCGCGTCCGGGCGGCGTTCACCGCCTCCGCCGCCCCCGGCATCGGGCCCGCCGACCCGCGCAGGGTCGGGAACACGTCGCGGTAGAAGGCCAGAAACTGCGGCAGCAGCTGATCGTGGTCAAGGCCGGTGCGGCTGAAGAAGTCCGCCGCCCAGACCTCCCGGTTCGTGCGGGCCGGGTCGCGATCCACGATCATGGTGCGCGTGGCCGCCATCACCGCGCCGACGAACCGCTCCGGGGCCATGACGTGGGCGAATCTCCCCCCCAGCTCGGTCAAGTAGCGGCGGAAGAAGACCTCCTCCGATTCAACGCGCAGGAGCGTCCCGTCGAGGTCAAATAGAAGCGCGCGCAGCATGATGATTGGCACCTCCCCGTCCTGGAAACAGCCGCGGCCGGCATGACATTGCCGCCAGGATTCTACAGGTGGCCGGTCATTACCTCCCCCGCGGCGCCTGGCGCGGCCGTCGCGCGTGACGGGCTGATTCGCCGGCGCAGGAAGGGACTGGGGGCGAGCCAGGGAGCATAGCGGCCGGGGAGGGCAAGTGAGGGCCGTACCCCGGCCAATTGCCCGCCTTTTCCCTCCCTGGGGCGGCATAGACCGGCTTGTGTTCTTCCAGGGAGGGGGTGTATACTGTACAGAGACGCAAGGAACAGGCACGCAAGGGGATGCTTTAGACCATTCCCTTGAGGGGGGGACCATATGGGCGTGGCATGGAGGCCGGGTGGGGCAGGGTCCAGCGCGGCGCCGCTACCGTGGGCGAAATGGGGCAGGCTCCTCACTCACCACCGCTACGGGCCCTCGATCACCGACCCCGGCCGCGTCACCCTCCAGGTCCTCCAGGAAGCCGAGCACGCCACCACCGTTGAACTCGCCCCCAGTCCCAGCCGGGCCGTTCGCCAGCCCAGCCGCCGCGTCCGGTCGAGCGGCCTGACCGCCGGCGCACTGGCCCTCGCGGCCCAGGCGATCGGGCCGGGCCTGCTGGCCTCCCGCCCCGGGCGGCGCCAGCCCAGGGACGAGCGCATCGACCTCACCGCCTGAGGCCCCCGGTTCCCCTGCCTAGCGCGGCCCGACCCGGGTCAGGGCCGTCTGCGGCCGTGACAGGTAGCGACAGCCCTCTGATGTCACCAGCACGTCCTCCTCCAGGTAGATCACGCCCCCCGGCGTCTCCACCCCGGGTTCAATCGTGAACACGTTGCCCGCCTCGACCACGAGGTGCGGCCGCTCGCCATAGCGGTCCCAGCACGGCCCCAGCAGCGGCCCGCCGTCGTGGGCGCTCGCGCCCAGGCCGTGGCCCAGGGCGTGCATGTACTCGGGGTAGCCCGCCGCCGTGATGGCGCGGCGCGCCACGGCATCGACCTCCAGGCCCTTGACGCCCGGGCGCAGGGCGGCGGCGGCGGCCTCGACGGCGCCGAGCACGGCGTCAAAGCCGCGCTGCACCTCGGGCGGCGCGGCGCTCTCACCGGGCTTGAGGAAGTACCAGCAGCGCTGCAGGTCGGCGCAGTAGCCGTCCTGCTTGACGCCGAAGTCCACCCGCAGCACGTGGCCCGGCTCGATGACGACATCGCCCGGCCCGCCGTGACCCGCCGCCATCCCCGGCCCGGACGTCACGCCCGGACAGGCTGGCGGCGACCACGCGAACTCCAGGCCGCGCCGGCGGACCTCGGCCTGGAGCATGTCGTAGACCTGGCGCGTGGTCAGCCCGGCGTGAAGCCTGGGCGTCAGCTCAGCCATCATCGCCTCGCTGGTGGCGATGGCGCGCTCGATGCGCGCGACCTCCCGCAGCGTCTTGCGGCCGATGAGGCGGGCGATGATCGGCGACGCCGAGGCCAGGCGTTCGGCGTACGGCGTGCCGGCGAGCAGGCTGCCGGTCAGTTTGCGGTACAGGCCGTGCGTCAGCCCGTCGGCGGGCGCGTCGCTCTCGTCGTAGTTGACGGCGATCTGCCGCGGGTTCTTGCGCTCCAGCTGCTCGCGGAACGGGCCGACCATGCTCTCCATGTACCCGGCCACCACGTCGTAGGCGCCAAGCTCGCGCACCATGCCGGCATCGTGTTCGCCGACCACGGCCACGCTGGTGCCGTCGCGGAACAGCATGAACGCCGACGTCCACACCACGTCGCCGCAGAATATCAGGCGCAGCACGGGGTCGCACATCGCCGACGTCTCGCGCACCAGCGTCAGGTGGCAGTCGATGCCCAGTTCGTCCAGGATGCCGTGCGCCTGGCGGATCTTCTCTTTAACGAGCTCCTTCACTTGCCGCACCCCCTAGTCGTCTCGATGAGAAGGCAAGTTTTGGTTTCGGCGGCGCGGGCGGCGGCACCTGCCAGACTCCCGCGAATTGCGCGCGGCGGCTGGCGAGCCGGGGAGAACGAACGAGCCCCCCGCGCACCAGGCGGGGGGCTCGCGCATTCCGGCGCAACCCCTACATCTACTACATCGGCGGCATATCCATGCCGCCGCCGAAACCGTGCCTCTCCTTCTCCGGCTTGTCAGCGACGAGGGCCTCGGTGGTGATGATCATGGCCGCGATGCTGGCCGCGTTCTCCAGCGCCGACCGCGCCACCTTGGCCGGGTCGACGATGCCAGACGCGAGCATGTCGGCGTATTCCATCTTGAGCACGTCGTAGCCCATGCCGGGCTTGAGGGTGCGCACGTGCTCGACGACGACCGACCCCTCCATGCCGGCGTTGGCGGCGATCTGCCGCAGCGGCTCCTCCAGCGCCCGGCGCACGATCTCGACGCCGGTGCGCTCGTCGCCCTGCGTCTCGAGCGTGTCGAGCCCCTTCAGGCCCTGGATGAACGCCGTGCCGCCGCCGGGGACGATGCCCTCCTCGACCGCGGCGCGGGTCGCCGCCAGGGCGTCCTCGATGTGCAGCTTCTTGTCCTTGAGCTCGACCTCCGTCGCCGCGCCGACCTGGATGACGGCGACGCCGCCGGCGAGCTTGGCCAGCCGCTCCTGCAGCTTCTCTTTGTCAAAGTCCGAGGTCGTCTCCTCGATCTGGGCCCTGATGACCTGGACGCGCTTCTTGATCTCGGCGGAGGCGCCCCGGCCCTCGATGATGGTCGTCTCCTCCTTGGCAACGCGCACCTGGCGCGCCTGGCCGAACATTTCCGCGGTCACGTTCTCGAGCTTGATGCCCAGGTCTTCAGACACCACGCGGCCACCGGTGAGGATGGCGAGGTCCTCGAGCATCGCCTTGCGGCGGTCGCCGAACCCTGGCGCCTTGACCGCGGCGCACTGCAGCGAGCCGCGCAGCTTGTTCACCACCAGGGTCGCCAGCGCCTCGCCGTCGACGTCCTCGGCGATGATCACGAACGGCTTGCCCAACTGCACCACGCGCTCCAGCACCGGCAGCAGGTCGTTGATCGAGCTGATCTTCTTGTCGCTGATCAGGATGTACGGCTCGGTGAGGACGGCCTCCATCTTCTCGGTGTCGGTGACCATGTAGTGGGAGATGTAGCCGCGGTCGAACTGCATGCCCTCGACCACCTCGAGCGTGGTGCCGGTGGTCTTGGACTCCTCGACCGTGATCACGCCGTCCTTGCCGACCTTCTCCATGGCGTCGGCGACGAGCTTGCCGATCTCGGCGTCGTTCGCCGAGATCGACGCGACCTGGGTGATGGCCTCTTTGCCCTCGATCTTGGTCGCGTTCTTCTTGATCTCGGCGACGACCGCCCGCACGGCCTTCTCGATGCCGCGCTTGATGATCATGCCGTTGGCGCCGGCGGCCACGTTCTTGAGGCCCTCGCGCACCATCGCCTGGGCCAGCACGCACGCCGTGGTCGTGCCGTCACCGGCGGTATCCTGGGTCTTGGTCGCGACCTCCTTAACCAGCTGGGCACCCATGTTCTCGTAGGGCTCTTCCAGTTCGATCTCGCGGGCGATGGTGACGCCGTCGTTGATTATCTGGGGAGCACCAAACTTCTTGTCGAGCACCACATTGCGGCCCTTGGGCCCCAGCGTCACCTTGACCGTGTTGGTGAGGGCGTTGACGCCCCGCTCCAACCCGCGCCGCGCTTCCTCGTCAAAGATGATCATCTTCGCCATGCTCGCTCACCCCCTCGCCGTTAATCCTCGACGATGGCCAGGACGTCCTGCTCGCGGAGGATCAGAACCTCTTCCCCCCCGAGCTGGAGCTTTATCTCGGTCCCGGCGTACTTGGAGAAGATGACGCGGTCTCCGACCTTGACCTCCAGGGGCACCCTCTCGCCGCTGTCCAGGATGCGGCCGGTGCCGACGGCCAGGATCTTGCCCTGCTGCGGCTTCTCCTTGGCCGTGTCGGGCAGGACGATGCCGCTCTTGGTGCGCTCCTCCTGCTCGCTGGCCTTCACCACAACCCGGTCGCCCAACGGCTTGATGTTCACGATGGCTCCCTCCTTCTGCGCCTGACTCTGGCTCCCACCCGGCCGTCCGGCCGGGTCGTTAGCACTCATCCCTCCCGAGTGCTAAACCCAACTAATATGATAAACAGCTTAGCCCAAGCGGTCAACAGGGTACTGACTACCGTGGCGGGCTGCCTCCGGCGACTACGGGCGACAGTGGCGCGCGAGATCATGCCGGATCCCCGTAGCAATCGATTTCACCCTGACGCTGGCTCCTTCCCGCCCATATGATCCGCAGGGCGTCTGGGCCCCAGGATATTGTTGCCCGCGGCACCTGATATATGCAGGAGAGCCGTTACTCCGGCCTGCTACCCGGCCCGGCCGCCGACCCAGCGGGCGGCCCGGCGCCCGGGCGGCCGCAGTCGCGGGCGCGCCCCTGCAGCACCTCGACCGCGTGCGGCAGGGCGGGCAGGATGGCCTCCAGCCCCTCGCGCACCGCCCTGGGGCTTCCCGGCAGGTTCACGATCAGCGTGCGGCCGCGCACGCCCGCGGTGGCGCGCGAGAGCATGGCGTGCGGCGTCTTCTGCATGCCCGCCGCCCGCATGTGCTCGGCGATGCCGGGCACGGCGCGGTCGATGACGCCGAGAGTCGCCTCCGGCGTCACGTCGCGCGGCGCCAGGCCGGTGCCGCCGGTGGTGAACACGATGTCCAGGCGCGAGTTGTCGGCCATGTCGACCAGCTTCTCGGCGATGCGCCCGGCGTCGTCGGGGACCACGTCATAGCGCGCGGTCGTCGCCCCGATGCCCTCCAGGATCTCAGCGATCAGCCGCCCGCTTTCATCCTCGCGCTCGCCGCGGGAGGCGCTGTCGCTCACCGTGAGCACGCCGACTTTCACAGAAGCTCCCCCTCCCCCCACGGCTCCTCGCCGTCGCGGCGGAAGTCCCCGCTGCGCCCGCCGCTCTTGGCCGCAAGCCTGATGTCGCCGATGACGATGCCCCGGTCGACCGCCTTGCACATGTCGTACACGGTGAGGGCGGCGACGGCCACCGCCGTCAGGGCCTCCATCTCCGCCCCGGTGCGGGCGGTGACGTGGCTTTCCGCCTCGATCTCCAGCACTCCCGCCCGCGGGCCGCGCCGGAAGGCGACGCGCGCCGCCGCCAGCGGCAGGGGATGGCAGAGCGGGATGAGCTCATGGACGCGCTTTGCGGCCATGATGCCGGCGATCCGGGCGCAGGCCAGGACGTCGCCCTTGGGCAGCCCGCCGCCCAGGACCAGGTCCAGCGTGGCGGGGGCCATTATCACCCGGCCCCGCGCCGTCGCCCGGCGGTCGCTTTCATCCTTGGCCGCCGTGTCAACCATGGTGGCGCGGCCGCGGGCGTCGACGTGCGTCAGATGCCGGCCCGGTCCGCCCATTCGCAGCACACCCCCGATCATTGTGTTCAACCGCCCAGGCGCGACATGGTCCGGCGGGATGCGCCGTCCTCTTGCGCGTCGCCGGCCCCCAGGCTGTGGCGGCGCGGCTTCTGGGCCGCCGCGGAGCGCAGCGCGGCGATGATCTCGTCGTCGGTGCCGCCGCCGCGCAGGACGGGCCCCAGGGCCACCTCGGGGCCGCCGCACAGGCAGCTCAGGAGACGGCCGTCGGCGGTCAGGCGCAGCCGGTTGCAGCGGTCGCAGAAGCACGCGCTCAGGGCGGGGATGAACCCCACCGTGCCGCGCGAGCCCGGCAGCCGGTACACGGCGGCGGGCCCGGCCCCGGCCGGCCGGCTGCCGGGGGCCACCGCCAGGAGCGCCCCCAGGGCATGCTCCAGGCGCGCGCGGACCTCGGCGGCAGGGACGTGCCTGCCGGCGGCGAGGCGCCCCACCGGCCCCAGCGGCATGGCCTCGATGAACCTGACATGGACGGGCAGGCGCGCCGTCAGCGCGGCGAAGCCGGCGACCTCGTCGTCGTTTGCGCCCCTCACGACGACGACGTTGACCTTCACCGGGTCGAAGCCCGCCTCGAGCGCCGCCTGCAGGCCCTGCCACGCCGCCGCAAATTCGCCGCGGCGGGTGATGTCGCGGTAACGCGCCGCGTCCAGGGTATCAAGGCTGATGTTGACGCGGCGCACCCCGGCGCGGCGGAGGTCGCCGGCGAGCGGCCCCAGGAGGGTGCCGTTGGTGGTCAGCGATAGGTCGCACCCGCCCGCCTGCCGCGCCAGCTCGCCGCAGAAGCCCACCACGTCGCGGCGCACCAGGGGCTCGCCGCCGGTGACGCGGATGTGGCGGATCCCCAGCGCCACGCCGGCGCGCGCCACGCGCAGCAGCTCCTCGTAGGTGAGGATGTCCGCGTGCGGCCGCGGCGCCACGCCCGTCTCGGGCATGCAGTAGTAGCAGCGCAGGTTGCAGCGGTCAGTGATCGACAGGCGCAGGTAGTCGAGGCGGCGGCCGTAGCCGTCGACGAGCCGCGTCATGCTACCCCACCCACCTTTCCTCGCCCGTACGCGAGGCGTCGTAGCCCCCCAGGAGAAGGAGCGCCCGGCGGAACTCGTCTTCGCGCAGGGTCTCCAGGAGCGCCTGTACTCGCGCGTCGGCCATGTTCTCCGCGGGCACCACCAGCTCGTAACGCTCCTCGGCCAGCGGCAGAAAGCCCAGGCCGAGGGCGCGCGCCGCGGCGTAGATGCCCAGGCCGCAGCCGGCGGTGCCGGCGGCGACGGCGGCGGCGACGGCGGTGTGCGTGTACTCCTCGCGGTCATAGCCCGCGACCGCCGCGGGCGGGACGCCGGCCTTGGCCAGGAGCGCATCCAGCAGCAGGCGCGTGCCGGCGCCGCGCTGGCGATTGATGAACTGCACGCCGGGCCGCGCCAGGTCGGCCACCCCGCGGATGCCCAGGGGGTTTCCGGCGGCCACGATGAGGCCCTGCTGGCGGTGCGCCAGCGTGACCAGGGCGACCCTCCGCCCCGGCAGGTAGCGCGCCACGAACGGGGCGTTGAAGTCGCCGCTTTCCTCGTCCAGGAGGTGCGCGCCGCCGAGGTGCGACTCGCCGCGGGCGAGCGCCTGCAGCCCGCCCAGGCTGCCGGCGCTGGCCGAGGCCAGCGACAGCCCGGGGCACCGCGCGCGCAGCAGGTCATCGAGCACGTCCAGCGCCGGGTCGTGGCTGCCCACGCACAGGAGGGCGCCCTCGACCTCCGCCGGCGGCCGCAGGAACTCGACCTCCACCTCGCTGCCCGGCGCCACGCCCTCGCTGGCCGCCGGGACGACCACCAGCCCGTCAGCGCGCGCAAGCGACATCGTGGCCCCCGCGCCGCGCGCGAGCGGCTGGGCCAGGAGCCGGCCGGCGATGCGCGCCAGGCGCACGCGCACGACCTCCTCCACCCCCATCGGCGAGGCGATGGCGCGGGCCAGGCGGGCCCTGGCCGCGACGGGGCGCGCCGGCGGCCGGCCCAGCAGCAGCCCCAGGAGCGGCTGCACGATGAGGCGGTACACGACAAAGGTCGATACCGGGTAGCCGGGCAGGCCGACCACCGGCACGCCGTTGACGATGCCCAGCGCCGCCGGCTTGCCCGGCCGCACCGCCAGGCCGTGCGCCACCAGGAGGCCTGTGTCGGCGATGGCCCGCGGCACGAAGTCGCCGCTGCCGGCCGCCGAGCCCGCATTCACCAGCACCACGTCGGCGCCAGCGACGGCGGCATCCAGGGCACCGCGCACCGCCGCCGGGGAGTCGGGCACGATGTCCGTTACCACCGGTTCGCCGCCGTCGGCCGCGACCAGGGCCGCCAGCATGAAGCTATTGGAGTCAACGATCTGTCCCGGCGCGACGTCGAGCGCCGCGCCGCCGGGACGCGGCCGCACCAGCTCGTCGCCGGTGGCCAGGATGGCCACGCGCGGGCGACGGCGCACCGCGACGCGCGTCACGCCGCCCGCCAGCAGCGCCCCCAGGTCCAGCGGGCGGATGGCGTGGCCGCGCGGCAGGATCACGTCGCCACTGGCGATGTCCTCCCCGACGGCGCGCACGTGCTGCCAGGGCACGGCTGGCGCGTGCACCTCGACCTCCTCGACTTCCCCGGCTTCCTCAATGTCCCCGGATGCCTGGCCCGGGGTGGCCGACCCGCCGCAACGCCGCACGTCCTCGATCATGATCACCGCGTCGCACCCGGCCGGCAGGGGGTCGCCGGTGTCCACCGGGCAAAAGCCCTCGCCGCGACGCAACCTCACCGGCTCAAGGTCGCCGGCGGCGAAGGTGTCCGTGGCCCTCACGGCGATGCCGTCCATCGCCGCCGCCGGGTAGTGCGGGTTCGACAGGACCGCCCGCGCCGGGGCCGCCGTCACCCGCCCCGCCGCCGCCGCGGTCTCTACCTCCTCCGCGGGCATGGCCATCGTCTCGCCCCGTACGGCGCGGGCGGCGGCCACGGCGGAGAAGAAGCGGTCGCGGGCGCCGGACACCGGCGCGCCTTCAAGGTAGAATTGACGTGGCACCCCATTCACCCGCCCGTCGAATGACGTTCAGCCGGACAGCATTCAGCCGAAGGCTATCCCGAACAGTGCCCGGCCGGACAGCGTTCCGCCAGCCCGTTCAGTCCAGGCAGAGGACGTCGACCTCGTCGCCGGCGGCGGCCCCGCTCATGCGCGCCGGGATGCGGACCAGGCCGCGCGCGCGCACGAGCCCGGTCATAAGCGACGAGTTGCCGGGGACCGGCGTCGCCCACGCCCCGCCGTCCCGCCGGTCGAGCTCGACGGAGATGTAGTCGTCGCGGCCGATCACCGACCCCACGTCGCAGGCCAGCCGCGCCCGCCGCCAGCGGTCCGGCTCAGCGGCCGGCGCCTCACCGGCGAGGGCGCGCAGCGCCCCGCGCACCACGAGCTCGTACACGACCAGAGCCGAGACCGGGTGCCCGGGAAGGCCGACCAGCGGCACGCCGTTGGCTGAGGCGATCAGCGTCGGCTTGCCGGGCCGGATGGCGATGCCGTGGCACAGCACGCCCGGCGGGCCGAGCTCCGCGACCGCCCGCGCCACGAGGTCGCGCGCGCCGACCGAGCTGCCACCGGAGATCAGCACCAGGTCGGCTCCCGCGGCCGCCCGCAGGGCCGCGAGAAGGTCGTCGCATCGGTCGGGCACGATGCCCGGGGTGCGCACGCGCGCCCCGTCGCGGCCCAGCGCCGCGGCCAGGGCGGGGCCGTTCATGTCGCGCACCTGGCCGGGCCCGCACGGCCGCTCTGGCGGCACGACCTCGTCGCCGCTGGAGAGCAGGGCAACCTCGGGCGCGGGGTAAACGGGCACCTCTGCCCAGCCGATGCCCGCCAGGGCGCCGACCTCCTGCGGCCGCAGGCGTCGCCCGGCCTGGACCACGCGCTCGCCGCGCCGCGCGTCATCACCGGCGGAAACGACGTTCTGCCCCGGCGCCGCCGGCCGCAGCACGGCGATCACCGGCCGCCCGGCGGCGGGCCCACCGGCGCCGGCGACCTCGACGTGCTCCAGCATCACCACGGCATCCGCGCCCGCCGGCAGCATGCCGCCGGTCGGCACGGCGACGGCGGCGGGCAGGCCCGGCCCGCCGGGGGGCGGCAGGGCGACCCCGGCCGCCTCGCCCATCAGCACCTCGCCCACAAGCTCCAGGTACGCCGGCGCCCCGTCGCTGGCGCCGAAGGTGTCCCTGGCGCGCACGGCGTAGCCGTCGACGCGCGACCGCGCAAAGCCCGGCACGTCGTCGCCGGCGACGGCGTCGCGCGCCAGGACGCGACCGACCGCCGCGGCCAGCGGCACCAGCTCGGGCGGCGACCCGGCGCGGCGCCGCGCGGCGGGCGCCACCGCCTCCAGGAGGAGGCGGCGCGCCTCGTCTACATCGACCAGCCTCTGCCACTGCACGGTCAAGACGCCCCCCGTCCGACGCCGGCTCAGCGGAAGCAGCCGAGCTGGCAGGCGCTGATGTGGATGCCGGCGCGGTCGGCGGCCGCGCCCACCTCCCGCGGCGCCACGCCCAACCGTGCCGCCAGGGCGAGGGCGGCCGCACAGGCGATGCGGCCGTCCACGGCCTTCTCGCGCAGCGCGCGCTCGATCACGTCCGCCGCCGCGGCCCCCGCCCCCGTCGCCCCCGCCGCCGTCTGCCCGCGCGTGCCTATCTTGCCCGCCATTCGTCATACCCCTTCCAATACCACGGCCAGCGCCGTGAGGTCAGAGGCGCTGGCCACAAAGTAGCACCCCCCGCCCCGGGCGGGGACCTCCTTCCCAACACGGGAGGCGCGCCGGTTTCCCCCGCGGCGGCCGCGCCGCCGCTGACGCACCCTCGGCCGCCCCGTCCCGGTCCCGCGCTCGGGACAGGGCCGGGGCGGCTCCGGCCACTCGCCGTGGTTCCCCCGGCCGGTACGATCACCGGTTCCGGGGCACTTTAGGCGGGGTGGCTCGGAGTATGCCCTTTTCCTGAGACGGGTGCATGACTTCGCCGCGCCAGGCCGCGATTCCTCCCCCGGCCGGCCCCGGCCGGGCTCTATGACCCCGACCGGTGCAGGGAAGAGCGCCGGCGGCGTCGAATCACGGCGAGGGCGTGGTCAAGCTGGGCAATGCGGGTAGCGAGGTGGAATGATGCAATGGCCGGGCCAGGGTCGTTGGAGGTAATCGCCGGGTCAATGTTCGCGGGCAAGTCAGAAGAGCTCATCCGCCTCATCAAACGCGCGCAGATCGCCCGCCAGCGGGTCCTGGTGTTCAAGCCCACCATCGACGGCCGCTACGACCATGCGCGCGTCATGTCGCACAACGGCGTCGGCATCCAGGCGCTGACCGTCCCGCCGGACCGGCCGCGGGACATCCTGGCGCGCGTCGCGGCCGAGGAGGCGCCGCTGCACGTGGTCGCCATTGACGAGGCCCAGTTCTTCGCCCTGGACATCGTCGATGTCGTCCAGGAGCTCGTCCAGCGCGGGCTGCGGGTGATCGTGGCCGGGCTGGACACCGACTTCGCCGGTCGCCCGTTCGGCGGCATGCCGCAGCTTCTGGCCCTGGCCGACGAGGTCATGAAGCTCAAGGCGGTGTGCATGCGCTGCGGCCAGCCGGCCCGTCACACGCAGCGGCTGATCAACGGCCAGCCGGCCCCGCTCGATTCGCCGCTCATCCTCATCGGCGGCTCGGAGGCGTACGAGGCGCGCTGCCGCAAGTGCTGGCAGACAGCCGGCGGCCACAAGCGCGCCGCCGGGGGCGGCGGGACGCGCCGCGCCCGCCCGGCGCCTAGGGCGCGGGGCAAGTAGGGGCACCCACGGGCACCCACGGGCACCAACGGGCACCAGCGGGCGCCAACGGGGCCCCCAGGCGAGCCACGCTTTCTGGGCGCCGCCGACCCGGACATTACCCGGACCGGGGGAATCGGGGCTGCGCCGCGGAGGTTTTACCCCCTTCACGACACGAGCGGCGGGGCGATGTGCCCCGCCGCCCGGCTGCACCACTGAAACGCAACCGCACCCACAGCCGCGGCCTTCGCCGCCATCCCGCGCCGGGCCCCCGCGCCTCTAGTACGTGTAAAACCCCCGGCCGCTCTTCCGGCCCAGGTAGCCGGCGCGCACCATCTTGCGCAGAAGCGGGCACGGCCGGTACTTGGAATCGCTGTAGCCGTGGTACAGGACCTCCATGATCGCCAGGCACGTGTCCAGGCCGATGAAGTCGGCCAGCGCCAGCGGCCCCATCGGGTGGTTCATGCCCAGCTTCATCACCGTGTCGATGTCCTCGGCTGTGGCCACGCCCTCCATCAGGCAGTACACGGCCTCGTTGATCATCGGCATCAGGACGCGGTTGGAGATGAAGCCGGGGTAGTCGTTGACCGTCACCGGGGTCTTGCCGAACTTTTGGGCCAGGTCGAATATGACCCGGTGGGTCTCGTCTGCGGTCTGCAGGCCCCTGATGATCTCGACCAGCTGCATCAGCGGCACCGGGTTGAAAAAGTGCATGCCGATGAACCGGTCGCCGCGGCCGGTCGCGGCGGCGAGCTCGGTGATCGACAGCGACGACGTGTTGGAGGCGAATATCACCGCCGGCGGGCACAGCGCGTCGAGCTCCTTGAACAGGCCGCGCTTGAGCTCCAGGTTCTCAATGGCCGCCTCGATCACCAGGTCCGTCCCCGCCGCCGGCCCAAGGTCGAGCGTCGGGTGGATGCGGCCCAAGACCGCGTCGCGCGCGGCGGCGTCGATCTTGCCCTTCTCCACGGCGCGGTCGAGCACCCTGGTGATGGTGGCCATGCCCCGGTCGATGAACCGCCCCTCGATGTCGCGCATGAACACCTCGTGCCCGGCCTGGGATGCCACCTGCGCGATGCCGGCGCCCATCTGGCCGGCGCCGATGACCATGATCTTGCCAATGGCCATGTTCTCACCCCCCGTGTCGGATGCGCCTTGAGGCCAGACGTATGTCCCCAGGCGCCAGCCGCTAGGCGTCGACGCGGACGACCGTCGCCTCGCCCTGCGCCATGCCGCTGCAGATCGTCGCCAGGCCGTGGCCGCCACCGCGGCGCCGCAGCTCGTAAATGAGCGTCATCAGGATGCGCGCGCCGCTGGCGCCGATCGGGTGACCAAAGGCGATCGCGCCGCCGTTGACGTTGACCTTGTCAGGGTCCCAGCCGCCGATCTTGATCGACGTCAGGGCGACGGCGGCGAACGCCTCGTTGACCTCGATCAGCTTGATATCGTCGAGCTTGAGGCCGGCCTTCTTGATCGCCTTGTCGCCGGCCAGCGCCGGCACCGTGTTCATGTACCACGGGTCGACGGAGACCATCGCCTGGCTGACGATGGTCGCCAGCGGCTTCAGCCCGAGCGCCTGGGCCCGGGCGCGCTCCATGATGATCATCGCCGAGCCGCCGTCATTGAGCCCCGGGGCGTTGCCGGCGGTGACCGTGCCGTCGGGCTCGAACGCCGGCCTCAGCGCGGCCAGCTTCTCCAGCGTCGTGTCGCGGCGCGGGTGCTCGTCGACGGCGAAGGCGACGGGCGCGCCCTTGCGCTGCGGGATCTCCACCGGCGTCGTCTCGTCCTTCAGGCGGCCGGCGTCGATGGCCGCGACCGCCGTCTGGTGGCTGCGCAGCGCCCACTTGTCCTGCTCCTCGCGCCCGATGCCGTACTCCTTTGCCACGCCCGAGCCGAGGACGCCCATGTGGCAGTCCTTGTTCGGGCACCACAGCCCGTCCCGGACCATGGCGTCGACCAGGACGCCGTTGCCCATGCGGTAGCCCCAGCGCGCCGATTCGAGCAGGAACGGGCAGCGGCTCATGGTCTCCATGCCGCCCGCGAGCACGATCTCGGCGTCGCCGGCGCGGATCAGGCTGTCGCCCAGGTTCACGGCGCGCAGGCTGGAGGCGCACACCTTGTTGATCGTGTCTGACGGCACCTCGGCCGGCAGGCCGGCGCGCAGGGTCGCCTGCCGGGACGGGACCTGCCCCTGGCCGGCCTGGACGACCATGCCCATGAACGCGTTGTCGATGAGCTTGCCGTCGATGCCGGCCCGGCGCACCGCCTCGCGGATGGCGACGGCGCCCAGCTCTACCGCCGGCACGTCCTTGAGGCTCCCACCATAGGTGCCGAACGGGGTCCTGACCGCGCTGACCACGACTGTTTCGCGCATCGGTCTCCCTCCCGGGGTCAGATATCGTACCCCGCGGCCCCCACCAGGCGGGAGCCGCGCCCGGCATTACCAGTTCGCCGCGAAGGGCCGGCCTTCCTGCCGTCCGGCCGTCAATACACGTTGAGGCGTCCGCCGCGGGCGAACCCAACCACGACCATGCCCAGGGAGCGGGCGAGGTCAACCGCCAGGTCGGTCGGGGCGGACCGCGACGCCAGAAGCGGCACGCCCAGCCGGGCGGCGCGGGCAACGGCGTCGGTGGTGATGCGGCCGCTGGTCAGGAGCGCGCACGTCCGCCGGTCAAGCCCCGTGCGCAGGGCCGCGCCGGCCAGCTTGTCGATGGCGCTGTGGCGGCTGATGTCCTCAAAGAACAGGGCGGGCGCGGGCCGCAACTGAGACGCGGGCCGGCGGGGGCCCGGCGCCCCCCAGTGCTCCAGGCCCGCCAGGGCGGCGTAGTGGGCGCCGCCGCTGGCGCGAAATATCGGGCCCGCGCGCTGCAGGTGCCGGAAAAGCGCAAGCAGGGGCGCCGGGTTGGCGGTAACGGCCGCTGACAGCCCCGGAGGGCCGGCGACGGGCCGCAGACTCGAGCGTGAAGCCAGGTCATGCAGCGCGACGCGCCCGCAACCGGTCCCGCGCGCGGCCAGCCCCGCTGGTGACGCGGCCGCCGGCGCGAGCACGCCGTCCCGCCCCGCGGCTGAACGCGCGTGCGCGGTGAGCGTCTCGCCCTCCACCTCCAGCGCGGCGAGGTCGTCAAGACCGTCGATGTACGCCTCACCAAAGAGAAAGCCCAGCGCGAGGTCGGCGAGGTCGGCCGGGGTGCAGGCCAGAAGGCCGATCGCGCGCCCGTCGAGGACGACCCGCAGGGCGCGCTCGCAGGCGAGGCTCTCGACGACGGCCCGCTGCACGCCTTCCCCGCCCGTCACCACGACGCGGCGGGCGGCGCGGCTCGCCAGGCCGGCGGGGGGTTCGCCCTCGTGCCGGGCCGTCACTCGAACCGCCCCAGGGTCCGTTCCGCCTTGTCGGGCGTCAGGCGACCGAAGGTATCGTCGTCGACCATCATCGCCGGCGAGAGCCCGCACGCGCCGAGGCACGCCACGCGTTCGAGCGTGAAGCGCTGGTCCGGCGTGGTCTTCCCCGGCGCGACGCCAAGCGCCCCTTCCAGCCGGTCGAGGATGCGCTGGCCGCCGCGGACGTGGCACGCCGTCCCCAGGCACACGCGAACGATGTGGCGTCCCCGCGGCTGCAGGTGAAACTGGGCGTAGAAGGTGGCTGCCCCATACACCTTGACCAGCGGCAGGCGCAGCGCGCCGGCCACCGCTTCCAGGGCCGGGCGCGGCAGGTAGCCGAACGCCGCCTGGATGTCCTGCAGCGCCGGGATGAGGGTGCCGGGCCGGCCTCGATGCCGTTCCATGATCTCATTGAGCCGGGGCTCATCGCAACCGGGCGTGCCGCAGGCGCAGTGCCCCTCGTCCTTGACGGCCCCGTCCCTGCCCCTGCTTTCAGGCCTAGGCGCCACGTCCCGCACCCCCCTTCATGTCACCGCCGCCGCGTAGCGGTCGCGGGGCGACCGGCGGCGACGCCGCCACCGGCTCAAGCCTCACGGCACACACCTTCAGCTCCGGGATCTTGGCCACCGGGTCGAGCGCCGCGATGGTGAGAACGTTGGCCGCGGCCTCGGCGAAGTGGAAGGGCATGAACACGACGCCGGGCGGCGTGCGCGACGTGACCTCGGCGGCCACCTCGATCGTGCCGCGCCGCGAGGTGAGCCGGACCGGCTGACCACTGCTGATGCCCCGGCGCGCGGCGTCGGCGGGGTTGACCTCCACGTACGCCCCCGGCCGGTGGGCGTGCAGGCCGGCCGACCGCCTGGTCATGGAGCCGGTGTGGTAGTGGTAGAGCATGCGGCCGGTGCTCAGGAGGAACGGATAGGCGGAATCAGGGGGCTCGGCCGGCGGACGGTACTCGACGGGCGTCAGCTGGCCGCGCCCGCGCGCGAAGCGATCGATGTGCAGCACCGGCGTGCCCGGATGGCCGGGCGACGGGCACGGCCACTGCAGGCCACCGGGCGCGGCCTTGAGGCGCTCGTGGCTGATGCCGCCATACTGCGGCGCCACTGACGCCGCCTCGGCCAGCACCTCGGCCGGCCCGCCAGGCGGCCAGTCCGCGCCCAGCCTGCGGGCGATGTCGGTGATGACCTCCCACTCCGGCCGGCAACCGCTGGGCGGCTCAACGGCCGGCGCGATCAGCTGCACGCGTCTCTCTGTGTTGGTGAACGTGCCCCAGCGCTCGGCGAAGCTGGTGCCGGGCAGCACGACATCGGCCAGCTGCGCCGTCTCGGTGAGGAAGATGTCATGAACGACGAGGAAGTCGAGCTTCTCCAGGGCCTTCCTCACGTGCTGCAGGTCGGGGTCGGACACCATGGGGTTCTCGCCCAGGATGTACATCGCCTGGATCTCGCCGCGCAGCGCGGCATCCATCATCTCAACCAACGTCAGGCCCGGCGCCTGGGGTGGCGGGGCGCCCCAGGCGGCGGCACAGCGTGACCGCGCCGCCTCGTCGTCCAGGCGCTGGTAACCGGGCAGGAAGCCCGGCAGCGCGCCCATGTCACACGCGCCCTGCACGTTGTTCTGCCCCCGCAGGGGGTTGACCCCGGCGCCAGGACGGCCGAGGTTGCCGGTCAGCAGCGCGAGGTTCGCCACGGCCAGCACGTTGTCCGTGCCCGAGGTGTGCTGGGTGATGCCCATGGCGAAGAAGATGGCGGCTGCGGGCGCGTTGGCGAACGCGCGCGCCGCCTCGACGATGAGCCGGGCCGGGACGCCGCAGACCTCGGCCGCCCACTCCGGCGAGCACTTCTCCAGCGCCCGCTGCAGGTCCCCGAAGCCCTCGCAGCGTTGCTCGACGAAGTGGCGGTCGTGGAGGCGCTCGCTGACGATGACGTGACACATGGCGTTGAGCAACGCCACGTCGGTGCCCGGCCGGTGCTGCAGGTGGATGTCCGCCTCCAACGCCAGCTCGATGTGCCGCGGGTCGGCGACGATCAGGCGGGCGCCCCGGCGGGCGGCGCGGCGGATGCGGGCGCCGATCACCGGGTGCGTCTCGGTGGTGTTGGACCCGATGACGAAGATGCACGCGGCATGGTCGACGTCGGCGATCGAGTTGGTCATCGCCCCGCTGCCGAACGCCGCCGCCAGTCCGGCCACGGTCGAGGCGTGGCACAGCCGGGCGCAGTGGTCCACGTTGTTGGTGCCCAGGACGGCCCGGGCAAGCTTCTGGACGAGGTAGTTCTCTTCGTTGGTGCACTTGGCGGAGCTGAGGAGCCCCACCCCCCGCGGCCCGCCGGAGCGCACCGCCTGGGCCAGGCGGTCGGCGACGATGGTCAGCGCCTCGTCCCAGCTGGCGGGCTCCAGGTGCCGGCTGCGCCGCACCAGGGGTTTTGCCAGGCGGTCCGGGTGGTGGATGAAGTCGAGGCCGAAGCGGCCCTTGACGCAGAGCAGGCCCTCGTTCGCGGCCCCGGGCGCGGGCGATGCGCCCACGACCCGGCCGGCGCGCACGTGAAGGTAGAGGCTGCAGCCCACCCCGCAGTACGGGCAGACCGTCCGTACCTTGCTGGTCTCCCACGTGCGGCCCTGGCCCAGCGACATCCTGGGGGTCAGGGCGCCCACGGGGCAGAACTGGATGCAGTTGCCGCAAAACGCGCACGGCGACTCCTGCATGGGTACGTCGTACGCCGTGGTGACCCTCGTCTCCCAGCCCCGGTACGCGTAGTCCACGGCGTAACAGCCCATGAGCTCGGCGCACACGCGCGCGCAGCGCCCGCACAGGATGCACTTGTCGTGGTCACGCACGTAGAACGGGTTTGTGGCGTCCTGGCCCACCGCCTTGCGCTGGCCGTCAAACGACGACCGGGCGATGCCGTACCGGTAGGCATAGTCCTGCAGGGCACAGTCGCCGGCCTTCTCGCACGTCAGGCAATCCGCGGGGTGATTGGCCAAAATGAGGTCGAGTATCATGCGCCTGGCGTTCACCACGCGCGGCGTCTCGGTCTTCACGACCATGCCCGGCGACGCCGGCAGCACGCAGGCGGCGGGGAGGTTGCGCGTACGCTCGACCTCGACCACGCACATGCGGCAGGAGCCGAAACAAGACAGGGCGGGATGATGACACAGGTGCGGGATGTCTATGCCCACGGTCTTCGCGGCGTCAAAAACGGTGGTGCCGGGAGGCACCTCGGCCTGTCGTCCGTCAATGGTCAGGGCGATGCGGTCGACAACCCCTTCAGTCATAACGCCACACCCCCCGCCTCCGTCTTGCCCTGGTTGCGGGTCGGCGCGCCTACGGGCTCCGCCGCCGGCGGGCGCCCGGCGCTGATCACGGCCCCCGCCGGGCAGGCTGCTTCGCAGGCCCCACAGCGTTGGCAGAGGGCGGGGTCGATGGCGTGCGGCTCCTTGCGCTCCCCGGTGATCGCGGCCGCCGGGCACGCCTTCACGCACAGCCCGCAGCCCTTGCACAACGCCGCGTCGATGTGGTACACGACGAGCCCCCGGCACACACCCGCCGGGCACGTCTTGTCCACGACGTGCGCCAGGAACTCGTCGCGGAAGTAGCGCAGGGTAGACAGGACGGGGTTGGGGGCGGTCTGCCCCAGGCCGCACAGGGCGGTATCCTTGACGACCCCCGCCAGCTCTTCCAGGCGCGCGACATCGTCCATGCTCCCGCGCCCGGCGCAGATGCGGGTCAAGAGCTCAAGCATGCGCTGCGTGCCCTCGCGGCACGGGCTGCACTTCCCGCACGACTCGTTGCGCGTGAAATTGAGGAAGAACCGCGCGAGGTCGACCATGCACGTCCGGTCGTCCAGAACCACCAGGCCGCCCGACCCGACCATCGCCCCCGCCTGGGTGAGGGTTTCGTATTCAATCGGGGTATCGAGGAGCGCGGCCGGCAGGCAGCCGCCGGAGGGGCCGCCGATCTGCACCGCCTTGAACTCGCGGCCGTCCTTTATCCCGCCGCCGATGTCGAATATCACGTCGCGCAGCGTCATGCCCATCGGCACCTCCGGAAGCCCGGTGGTGGCGATCTTGCCTGTCAGGGCGAACACCTTGGTGCCGCGGCTCTTCTCCGTCCCCGCCGCCGCGTACCACGCCGCCCCGTTGCGGATAATGGCCGGGATGTTGGCGTACGTCTCGACGTTGTTGATGTTGGTGGGCTTGCCCCACAGGCCCGCGACCGCCGGAAAGGGCGGCCTGGGCCGCGGCATGCCGCGCTCGCCCTGGATGGAGGCTAGAAGAGCCGTCTCCTCGCCGCAGACGAAGGCGCCCGCCCCCTCCTTGATGTGCAGGTGGAAGTTGAAGCTGGTGCCCAGTATCCCCTCACCAAGGACGCCGAGTTCCTCGGCCTGGGTGATCGCCAGATGCAGCCGCTTGACCGCCAGCGGGTACTCGGCGCGCACGTATATGTAGCCCTCGTCGGCGCCGATGGCGAACGCGGCGATGATCAGGCCCTCGATGACGGCATGTGGGTCGCCCTCCATCACGCTGCGATCCATGAACGCCCCCGGATCGCCCTCGTCGCCGTTGCACACGACGTATTTCTTGTCGCCCGGCGCGCGGCTGGTGAACTCCCACTTCAGGCCGGTCGGAAAGCCGGCCCCGCCCCGGCCGCGCAGCCCGGAACGCTTGACCTCCTCAATGACCTCTTCGCAGCTCAATGCCTCCAGGACGCGCACCAGCGCCGCGTAGCCGCCGGCGGCCAGGTAGTCCTCCACCCGCTCCGGGTCGATGAAGCCGCAGTTGCGCAACACGACCCGCCGCTGCTTGCGGTAGAACGGGTGGTCGGGGTACGGCTGGTCAGGTGTCCCCGTCCGGCCCACGAGCCGGTCCTGGAGCCCCCCCCCGCCGGCCACGGCCTCATCGACCAAGAGCGGCGCGACGTCAGGGGTGACCCGGCTGTAGCTCAGGCGCTCCCCGTCGCGCTCGACATCTACCAGTACCTCAAGCTCGCATATCCCTATGCAGCCGGTTCGCACAATGGGCACATTGATGCCCCGCCGCTTGAACTCCGACTCGATGGCGCTCACGACCTCGCGGCCGCCCGCGGCAATGCCGCAGGTCCCCAGGCCGACCCACAGGCGCGGGCCGCCCCCCCGCGGCGCTGCATCCTTGAGTTCGCGCTGGCGCCTCGCCAGCCCCCGCAGATCCATCTTCATGCCTTCACCGCCTTGCCCGCTCATAGTCAGGCCGTTGCGCCCCGTCAGCTTGTGGCACTCCACACAGTTTTCTGGGCTTCGACGCCTTGCGGGCCGTTCCCTGCAACCAGGCGTCGGCCGTGAAAACCGAGACGAAGCTTGGCCATTTGGGAGCAACTCGCGGGCCTCGATGCAATCGCTTCATTCGCCGCGGAGGCCCGGCCTTCCTGCCGCGCGCCGCGCGCGCGCCCCGCCCGGCCCCGCCTGGCAAGGGGCGTCAGGTGTTCGACTTTCCTCCCAGTCCCTCTTGAGTCGGACGCCATAGTGCCATACAATGGGGGTAGAGCCATTCTATGCATGGGAGGTGTAGTGAATGTACGTTGATGCCGAGGTCATGGTCGTGTCCCTGGATGTCGAGCAGTGCGTGTGCGACGGCGGCGGCCTGTTGATGGACTAACGGCAGGGCTCGGCCGCCGCGGAATTCCACCGCGGCGGCCGCGTACTTTTGGCCGCCGTCCGCTGCCGCGGGGAAGGCCGCCACCGCCAGTGTGACGGCCTTCCCCTTGCCCCCAGCCCACGGGCCCCACTTCCGCGCCGGTTTCCGGGTCGCACTTGACCAGTCTTCGTGTGCGCCATATACTGGTGGTAAAGGGATGCTGTGGGAGGAGGTGCAAGCATGTACATTGAGGCCGAGGTTCTGGCAGTCCCGGTGGATGTCGAGCAGTGCATGTGCAAGATGAAGTAGCAGTGCGGCGCGAGGCTGCCGCTGCTTGAATCGCGGCGGCCTCACCATGTCCGTGCCTCCCGCCGCGGCCGCCCCGGCCGCCCCGGCGGCTCCAGCCGTCGCGCCCGCGGCGTCAAGCGCGGCGGGAAGATCGTGTACTCCTGGCGGGTATTGACAGACCATGGCCTGCTGGGACATAATGGGAGTGTAGTCGACCAATGGTTGGCAGAGGGCGCGCCAGCTGGGGGGCGAAAATGGCCGTGGGCACCCCGGAAACAGGCGGTGGGCTTGAACCGGCGGCCTGGGTCGAGATCCCGCTCCTGGCCGCCGTACCTTGTGGGTCAGGCTGGCTGGCACTGAAGCGGCGCATCCTGGTCGCCCCGCGGCGGCCGGGCACGGGCGTGGTGCTGCCGCAGTCAGGCCGCTACAGCAGCGACTGGCTGGACTACGCCGGCCTGGCCCTGCGCTGTGCCCTGCGCCTTGGCGGGGCGGGCCTGCCCGGCTCGCCCGGCGCCGACCTGCTGGTGGCGCGGCCGGCCGACCCCGGCGACCCCGGACGAGCGGCCGAGCGCGCGTTGGCGGGCGGCAGTGCCTCGTTCCCCATCGCGCTGGCCCTGGCGTTGGTCCTGGCCCTGGCGCCCGCGGCCGCGGCGCCCCCGGCCGTGTATGCGTCGGGGTGCCTCGCCGGCGAGGACGGGCGGCTCCTGCCCGGCCGCGCCGATGTCGTCGGCGCCAAGGCCGCGCTCCTGGAACACCTGCACCCCGCGGGCGATTACGTCTTCTTCGTCCCGCCGCACGGGGCAGAGCCCAGGCGGGGCACGACGGTCGTGCCCGACGTCAGAGGCGCCCTCGCCGTCCTCGGCGCGCGGGCCGGCGCGCCGGCGGCCGGGGGCGATGCACGGCGAAGGGGGATTGGAACATGAGGCTGCCCCAGGTGCCCGGGCGGGTGATGCTGCGCGAGGACGGGGGCGAGTGGTACGCGATGAACCTGGAGACGGGCAACCTGTTCAAGCTCAACCGGTCCGCCTTTGACATCCTCGCCTGCTGCCAGCGGGGCCTGACCATCGACGAGGCCGTCGCCGAGATTTCGGCCCACCACCAGAGCGGCCTGGAGAAGGTTCGCCCCGACATCGCAAAGACGATCGCCCGGTTCACGGAGCTCGGGCTGGTCGTGGAGACCGCGGTCGTGGAGGATGCGGCGGAAGGGACGGTTGAGGGGCAGTGAAGGTACTGCTGGCCTTCCCGCCCCACCCGGTGCCCTACCCCGGGCGCGTCGAGCCGCTGGGGGTCGAGTACCTCGCCGCGGCGGTCTCTGACCGGGCCGAGGTGGGCATCTTCGACGGCCACGGCGGGCGCCTCAGCCCCGCCGACATCGTCGCCGGGGCGGGCCGCTTCGCGCCCGACGTGCTGGGGGTCTCAACCCCCCACAACAGCCAGGTGCCGGCGGCGCTGGAGCTGATCCGCGGCGTGCGGCGCATCCTCCCCGCGACCACCATCGTCTGGGGCGGCAACTGGCCGACCTTCGCCCCGGAGCGGGCGCTGGCCGACGCCCCGGTTGACTTCGTCGTCCGCCACGAGGGCGAGTCCACCTTCCGCCACATCGTGGGCGCGCTCGCGGCCGGGAGGGACCCGCGGCGCGACCCGCCGCCCGGGCTCGCCTTCCGCGACGGCGGCCGCGTCGTCAACACCGGCGCCCCGGAGCTGGTCGCCGACCTTGACTCGCTGCCGCTTCCCGCCCGCCCCCTGGTGCCGGGCTACCCCGCGCCGTACACGTCCTACAGCATCATCGCCAGCCGCGGCTGCCCCTTCCGCTGCCCGAACTGCTCCACGTCGGAGATGTGGCTGCACCGCCGCCGGCAGCGCAGCGCCGCCGCCGTCGCGGCTGAGATCCAGGGCCTCTTTGCGGCGTACGGGCAGCGGCCGGTCGGCTTTGTCGACGACCTGTTCACCGGCAAGCGCCGCTGGGTCGTGGAGCTCTGCGCGGCGCTCCTGCCACTGCGGGCGGCCGGGCTCACGTGGCACTGTAACACGCGCCTGGACTACCTTGACGCCGGACTCATCGCCGAGATGGCCCGCGCCGGCTGCTCGAGCATGTTCCTGGGCATGGAATCGGCGAGCATTGGTGTGCTGCGGCAGCTGGGCAAGCACTACACCCCCGCCGGCGCCCGCGCCATCTTCGCCGCGTGCCTGGAGCACGGCATCGAGCCGAACGTGTCGTTCATGATCGGCCTGCCGTTCGAGACGCGCGCGGACCTTGAAGAGACGGTCAACTTCGTCGTCGCCCTGTGCCGCGACCTGCCGCGCGTGCGCGTCGGCGTGCGGCACCTGACGCCGCTTTTCGGCACCCGCCTGCACAGGGAGAGCGCGGCGTTCGGGCTGAACATCCTGGACGACGACCAGTCGCGGCTCGACCTGCTCGTCTCGCGGGTAACGACGCGCCACCTGAGCCGCCGCGACATCGACGAAGCGTACATGCGCATGCGCATCGCCATCGGCAGAAAGCACGCCCTCGACCCCGGGGGCGCATAGGGCGCGCGAGGAATCGGGTCACGGAAGGGGATGGGCCCGTGGGCGAGGAGGCGGCCGGGTCGCCGGCGGTGCGCGGCAAGTATGACGAGGTGGCGCAGACGTACGACGCCGACTACACCGCCGCGGGCGAATCGGCGCGCAACCTGGTGTGGGAGGTTTACCAGTCCATCACCTGGGCGTACATCGAGCCGCTCCTGCCCCTTCCGGCGGCCGGGCGGCGGCGCCCGCGCGCGCTTGACGCCGGGGGCGGCACCGGTCGCTGGGGGCTCAGGTTGGCCGAAAAGGGCCTGGAGGTGACGGTCCTCGACCTGTCGCCGGCCATGCTCGAGCAGGCCCAGGCCAAGGCGCGGGCCGCGGGGCAGCGCATTGAGACCGTCGCCGGTAACATCGCCAGCCTGCCATTCCCCGACGACGCCTTTGACTTCATCATGTGCGAGGGCGACCCGGTGAGCTACTGCGTTGACGACCACCAGCAGGCGATCGCTGAACTCGTGCGGGTGGCGGTCCCCGGGGCGCACGTCGCCCTCGGCGTGGACAACCGGCTGTGGGCCGTGCATGACCGCTGGACCCGTCTGGGGGCGGCGGCGGCGGTCGAAGTGCTGCGCAGCGGGCGCGCCAGCTGCCCCTACGGCCTGCCGGTGATGGCGTTCACGCCCCGCCAGCTGCGCGAGGAGCTGGACCGGGCGGGGGCGGACCTGGTGCGCCTGGTGGGCAAGCCCATGCTGACGACGCTTCTTCTCGCGTGCGACCGCCAGCGGGTGGCGAGCATCGCCGCCGACCCGGCCCTGCGCCGGTCGCTGGTTGAGATCGAGCTGGCGCTGGCCGCCGAGGGCTACGGCGACCTGGGCGGCCATTTGCACGTCGTGGCCAGGAAACGCGCGCCGGCCGGCCGTGGCGGCGCCGGGGGCACTGGCGGCCCCGGCGGCGCCAGCGGCGCTGACCACGCCAAAGGTCCGGAACTGGAGGTGGGAGCATGACCAGAAAGCCCCGGCTGACGGCGTGGGCCGAGGTCGCGCGCATGTGCGGGCGCATTCCCAACATGGGCCCATTGATCCTTTCAAGCGTCATGGCCTCCCTGGCGGCGGGCGTCCTGTCGCCGGTCATGCCGCTCTTTCTGCGCGACCGGGGGATAACGTTCGCGGGGTTGGGGCTCATCTTCTCCCTCGGCGCCGCCGCGCCCGTCCTGCTGCAGCCCATCGTCGGGTGGCTTGCGGACCGCGTCGGCCGCCGCATCATGGTCGTGGGCACGTCGTTTGTGCTGTCCCTGCTCCTGCCCATCTACGTCTTCATCCGCGACGTGACCGGTTTCGCCGTCATCCAGGCGGCGCGCAGCGCGGTCAACACCAGTTCGAGCCCGGCGACCAGCGCCATGCTGGGCGACATCATACCGGCCACCGACCGCGCCACCCTGTTCGGGGTCTACGGGTCGGTGCAGACCCTGGCCTACGTCGTCGCCCTGTTCGCCTCCGGCTACCTTCTGCGGCTGGGCGCCGACTTCAACGCCGCCTTTTACGGCTCAAGCGCCCTGTTCCTGCTGTCATCGTTCGTGCTCCTGTTCGGCGTGCGTGAAACGATGTCGCCTGCGGGCGCGGGCGCCCCGGCCGCCGGCTCCAGCGCCGGCGCCACCACCGTGACCGGCGCCGGGGAGGCAAAGCACCAGCGGGCGGCGGGCGGATACCTGCCGGCACTGGCAGACATCAGGAACCGCGTGCGGGCCGTGTTCTCTGACCGCACCCTTCTGGGCCTGGTTCTGCTGCGGTTCTGGTTCCAGCTCGGGCTGGGCGGCTTCCCGATCTACCTGCCGCTCCTGGCACAGGAGTGCGGGGCGCCGCGCGAGATGATCGGGCCCATCGTGGCCACCGCGTGGCTGACCTTCGCCGTGATGCAGCCCATCGGCGGCCGGCTGTCCGACCGCCACCGCGAGCGCCGCCTGCCGCTGATGTACCTGGGCATCGTCCTGCTCATCATCAACGGCGCGGCCCTGGTCGCGGCGCGCGGCCTGCTGTGGGTGGTGCTGCTGTGGGCGTGCACCGGCATCGGCGACGGCCTGTTCCGGCCGGGCTTTTCCGCCCTGGTGGTCGACACGGTGCCCGCCGCCCAGCGCGGCAGCTACTTCGGCGTGGTTGGCTCGGCGTCGACGCTGGCCGGGGTCATAAGCCCGCTCGTGTGCGGGGCCCTGGCCGCCGCCGGCGGCATCCAGGCGGCCTTCTACATCGCCCCGGTGAGCTGGGTGCTGGGCATCGCCAGCCTGCTGCTCCTCGTGCGCCGGACCGGGGCGCGGGCCGCCGCCTGAGGCCGCGATAAGCGGGAGGTGGGAACGTGGTTTCAGCCGCTGAACGCACGGGCGAGCGCGGGGAGGCCCAGGGGGGCCGTCGCGGGGAGCGCCCCGCGGAGCACCGGGAGGGACGGCCGCGCGGCGAAAGGCGCCGTGGCTTCACCCTGCAATGGCACATCACCGACCGCTGCAACCTGCGCTGCCTTCACTGCTACCGCGAGGACGAGGCCGCGGCCGACCTGGGCGTGCTTGAGGCATCGCGCCTCTTGCGCCAGCTCTTCGACGCCATGGACGACATGCACGTGGCGGCCCACGTCGCCTTCACCGGCGGCGAGCCGCTGACCCGCCCCGAGCTCCTGTTCGCGCTCCTGGAGGAGGCGGCGGCGCGCCACCGCGAGCGGCCGACGTTCAGCGTCGGCCTGATGACCAACGCGACGCTGATCGACGACGAGGCCGCCCAGCGCTTGGCCGCTTACTGCCCCATGCTGTCGTCGGTGCAGGTGAGCCTCGACGGCAGCACGGCCGCGCAAAACGATAGCATCCGCGGCCGGGGAGCCTTTGCCCGCACGGTTGCCGGGATCGCCGCCCTGCGCCGCGCGTGCCCCGCCGCGCTCACCATCAGCTTCACGGTGCAGCGGCAGAACCTCGACGACCTCGGCGGCATCGTTGACCTGGGCGCGGAGATGGGCGTCGATTCGCTGCACATCGCCCGCTTCGCCCCCCTGGGCCGCGGCAAGGACCTGCGCGCGGACGCTGAAAACCCCCTGACCAGGGAGGACGTGCGCCGGGCCATCGAGTTCCTGTATCAGCGCAACGAGGAGGCGCGGGCGGCCATCGCCCGTGGCGACAAGCGGCCGCTGGTCGCGGAGGAGCGGACGCTGTTCCACCTCGCCGACCCGGCCGAGGCGATCCGGCGCTACAGCGCCGGGAGCGGCCGGCGGCTGGGGAACGCGTGCGCGATCGGCGTCGCCACGGCGACGGTGCAGAGCGACGGCACGCTCCTGCCCTGCCGCCGTCTGCCCATTCCGCTGGGAAACCTCACCGTGACGCCGTTTTTGACCCTGTGGGGCAAGAGCGAGGTGCTCTGGGACTTCCGGCTGCGCCAGCGTCGCCTGGCCGGGAAGTGCCGGGCGTGCGAGTTCTTCACCCGCTACCCGGGGCTGTGCTCGGGGGGCGCCGCCTGCGTGGCGTACGCCGCACTGGGCGACTACAACCTGCCCGACCCCCACTGCTGGTACGAACCCGGCGCTGGCGCGGGAACAGTGACCAGGGGGAGGGCGCCGGCCTCATTCATGATGGCACAAAGGCCCACATAAAGTTGGAGCCAGGGGGGCTTGACCAACCGCGCTGCGTAGGAATATACTGGTGGTAGAGTCAAGACATGGGGGGAGGTGACAACGGTGTACCGCGAAGCGGAGATCGCGCTCGTGGTCTTGGACGTGGAGCAGTGCGTGTGCGACGGAGGCGGACCCTTCATGGCTGTCTAGTGCCTCCATGGCAACCCGGGCCGGCGGGGGCTCAACTCCGCCGACCCGGCCTAACCTTCCCAGGCCGGCGATTCGATATATCATGATGTAAGGGCGGGGCGGCCCAAGCCGCCCCGCACTCAATGAAGACCGGTCCCGGGAGGGCCGCCGCGCCGAGCGGCAGCCCACCGCCCACACTGAGAAGCGTAGCGGCCCTCCCACCGTCCCCCACGCCGCCTTGTGGCGGCGTTACTTCTGGATCAGGGCTTCATCGCGCTGCAGCGGGCCGGTGAGGTCAAGATGCCCCACCAGTGAATCGATCGGCTGGCCCTCGATGAGCAGGCGCACCGCGGCGATGCCCGTTATCTCCGTCACCGTGTCCACGATCGAGTACACGGTCATTATCTCGCCCGTGCTCCCGCCCCAGTGCTTGGTCTGCAGCTCGCGCGAGAAGTCGACCACGGCGATGTCGCCCTCCATCTTCACGCCGCGCAACACGGCGCCAGCCGGGATGGTGGCGACGTGACCCGTCGCCTTCGGCCCGGCGACAAGCTCGTTCAGGGCGGCCGCGGCGAGGCCGGCGGGCGAGCTGTCCTGCGCCTTCACCTGGCGCGACTCCGGAAGCAGGTACTGGCCGTTGCTGTCGCTGAAGTAGACCGTCACCGTCGTCATGGCCGCGCCGCCGGACCGGTCCCCGCCGGGCGCCGGGGTCCCATCTCCGCCGCCTCGCCGGCAGCCGGCGCCGAAGGCGGCACCAACCAGGGCCAGCACGAGCAACGCCACCAGCGCCCACCGCGTCCACCGCGCCCACCGCATCACCGGCCGTAAGGCGCCACCGCGCATCATTAACCACGCCCCCCGTTATGGGCCGCGCGCGGGAACGGCCTCGGCCGCCCTCCTTCGCCGCGGTCCAGAGCTGCTACTAGTCTCGGCGAACGCCCCCTGCCATCTGGTCTAACTTCTCCGCGGCCCGCCGTCCCCCCTGCCCCCGCGACCCTGGGAAGCACAGGGAATCAGCGCTCCAGGCTGTAGTTGGGCGCCTCCTTGATGATCTGCACGTCGTGGGGGTGGCTCTCGCGCAGGCCGGCCGCGGTAATGCGCACGAAGCGCGGCTCCGTCTGCAGCCCGTGGATGGTCCGCACCCCGCAGTAGCCCATGCCGGCCCGCAGCCCGCCGATGAGCTGGTATATCGTCTCGGAGACGGACCCGCGGTACGGCACCCGCCCTTCCAGCCCTTCGGGGACGAGCTTGCCCCGGCCCTCCTGGAAGTAGCGGTCGGCGCTGCCCTCCTTCATCGCCCCCAACGAGCCCATGCCGCGGTAAACCTTGAAGCTGCGCCCCTGGAATATCTCGATCTCGCCCGGGCTCTCCTCGGTGCCGGCGAGCAGGCTGCCGACCATGACCGACGACGCGCCGGCGGCCAGCGCCTTGGTGATGTCACCCGAGAACCGGATGCCGCCGTCGGCGATGATCGGCACGTCGTGCTGTGCGGCCACGGCGGCGGCCTCGGCGATGGCCGTCACCTGCGGCACGCCGATGCCGGCCACGACGCGGGTGGTGCAGATCGACCCCGGCCCCACGCCGACCTTGACCGCGTCCGCCCCCGCCTCGATGAGCGCCTGCGCCCCGGCGCCCGTGGCGACGTTGCCGGCGATGACCTGCAGGTCGGGGAAGCGCTCCTTGAGGCGCCTGACGAGCCCGATGACCCCCGCCGAGTGGCCGTGGGCCGAGTCGACCACGACGGCGTCCACGCGCGCCTCGACCAGCGCCGCGGCGCGGTCGAAGGCGTCAGCCCCGACGCCCACCGCCGCCGCCGCCAGAAGGCGCCCGCGGGCGTCCTTGGCCGAATGGGGGTATCGGATGGCCTTCTCGATGTCCTTGATCGTGATCAGGCCCTTGAGGCGGAACCCCTCGTCGACAAGCGGCAGCTTCTCGATCTTGTGGCGGGCGAGGATGCGCTTGGCCTCCTCGAGGGTCGTGCCGACGGGGGCGGTGACGAGGTTCTCGCGCGTCATGACCTGGCCGATGGGCTGGGTGAAGTCCTCCTCGAAGCGGATGTCACGGTTGGTGAGGATGCCCACCAGGCGGCCGTCCTCCACGACCGGCACGCCGGAGATGCGGTAGTGCGCCATCATCTCGGAGGCCTGGCGCACGGTGTGCCGCGGCGACAGGAAGAACGGGTCGCTGATCACCCCGTGCTCGGAGCGCTTGACCTTGTCCACCTCGGCCGCCTGCTGCTCGACGGTCATGTTGCGGTGGATGACGCCCACGCCGCCCTCGCGCGCCATGGCGATGGCCATGCGCGCCTCGGTGACGGTATCCATGCACGCGCTCAGGAGCGGCACGTTGAGCCGGATGCCGCGGGTGGCGCGGGTGGACACGTCGACGTCGCGGGGCAGGACCGCGGAGTAGGCCGGCACAAGGAGCACGTCGTCGAAGGTCAGCGCCTCGCGTCCGAAGCGCCCCGGCCCCGGCCCGGCGTCGCCCCCGCCGCCACCGCCACCGCCGCCGTTACCGCCACCGCGCCCGCCCCCGCCCTCTCCTCGGCCCCCCGCGTCCCCGTCACCGGGAGTCCGTGCGTCGCAGGCCCCGCACCCGGTCTCATCGCGATCGCCCATCCTGACCCCACCCCCGCCCGGCGCCGGCGCGCCCGCTTGTTAGGTATAGAATATCACACGGCCGGGGATGGTTCAAGGCAATGCGCGAGTATAAGGTGCATGGCGTGCGACCACAGCAGGGGGCGCGCGACGGGACCCCAGCGACAGAGCCAGGCGTCGTAGGCGGCGCGGTTGGTGCGGGGCCCGGGGACCTGCTCGGGGAGGCCGCGCGCGTCGTATTGCGCCTCGACCCAGTCGAGGAGGGGCCGGGCGCGCCCGGGGTGGCCGCGGGCGCAAAAGTACCAGCCGAGCCACGCGGCCAGCACCACCCACTCCCCGCCGCCGTAGAAGCGGTCGGCGGCGTAGCGGCGCACGCCGCCCGCGGGAGCGCCGCCCGCGGGAGCGCTGCTCACGGCGCCATCGCCCGTGGCGCCCAGGGGGGCCGCGGCGGCGGCGCACCCGCCGCGCAGGTCGCGCTCGATGAGGGCGACAGTGGCCTCCACGATGGGGTCGTCCGCCGGCAGAAGCCCGAACGGCACGGCGACCCACAGCAGGCTGCTGTCTGGGACGGGGCACCTGGCGGGGGCAGGGTGTGGGACGGCACCGGCGCGCGCCGCGGCGACGGGCGCGTCGCTCAGCCACTTGGTCAGCGCCCCGTCAACCACCCCCCGGTCGAGCACGAAGCGCCGCACGGCGGCGGAGGTCGCCTCAAGGCTGACGGCGGCGGCGGCACCGGCCACGCCGGGCATGCGCCGCGCCGCTTCAAGCCCGCCGTAGACGGCGGCCAGGGTCGACGTGTGCCGGTGGTCGGGGAACTCCTCCCACGGGTCAAAGCAGCGGCGGTCCCAGAAGGCGGCCAGGTAGGCGGCGGTGAGGGCGGCGGCGCGGGCGACCGCGGCCTCCAGCGGCCGGCCGGCGGCGGCGTGCGCCCCCAGTGACCACAGCCACGCGCCGTAGCCGTCAAGCTGGAAGTTGCCCCACGGCTCGCGCCCCTCGTGGCCGTCCAGCGTGTACCGCGTGTGCAGGAAGTCGTCGTAGTGCGGCTGGCGGCCGGCGGCCAGGGCGGCGAACGCCCGCTGCACCTTGTCCGCGTGCCTGAGGATGGCGGATGCCGCCCAGGCGTGGAAGGCGGCGGCGGCGTCAGGGTACCCCCACAGGTCGAGGGCGTGGGCGATGAACGACCCGTCCCGCAGCCAGCAGTAGCGGTACGGCGGGAAGTCGGGGGCGGCCGGGAACGCGCCGCCCGGCGCCTGGTGGCGCAACAGAAGCTCAAGGCCCCTCGTGACGAGGTCACGCACGCGGGCTTCCTCCCCGGCAAGGAATCGGGCCCAGCAAGGAATCGGGCGCCACGGCGTCAAATTACGAACCGTCAGACCGCGGACCCGGGCCCAGAAGCGCTAAGGCCCGGCGAGCTGCCAACCGGAGGGCCGTCGGCCCCCTGTAGCAAACACGGACATGCTTTCTGGAACACGCTCTCTGGAACACGCCTTCAAGGAGGTTGGCGCCGTGATCGTTCTGAGCCGCAGTGACGTGCAGCGTGCCGTGCCGATGCCCGACGCCATCGCCGCGTGCCGCGTCGCTTATGCCGCCATCTCATCCGGCGACTGCCAGGTGCCGCAGCGCATCCCGATAACCGTGCCGGCCGCGGCGCCGGGGGCCGCGTCGGCCGCTCCGGCGCCCGCCGTTGCCGCCACCGCCTTGTTCATGCCCGGTTACCTGCCCGCTGCCGGCGGCCTGGGGCTGAAGGCGGTGAACGTGTTCCCCGGCAACGACGCGCTGGGGCTCCCGATCATCCACGCCGCTGTGTTGCTCTTTGACCCGGCCACCGGCCAGCCGCGGGCGTTGCTCGAGGGCGGCTACCTGACCGCGCTGCGCACCGGCGCCAGCGCCGCCGCCGCCGCCGACCTGCTGGCGCGCAAGGACGCAGCCACGGCGGCGATACTCGGCGCCGGCGTCCAGGCGCGCACGCAGCTGCTGGGCCTCTGTTGCGTGCGCCCGCTGCGCCGCGCGCGCGTGTACGACACCGACCGCCGCCGGGCAGAGGCATACTGCGCCGAGATGCAGCCGCTCCTGGCCGCCGCCGGCCACCGGGTGGCGGTCGAGCCCGCGGCCACCGCGGCCGAGGCGGTGCGTGACGCCGGCATCGTCGCCGCCGCCACCACCTCGCGCACGCCCGTGCTGGCCGCGGCCGACCTCGCGCCGGGCGCGCACGTGACCGGCGTCGGCTCATACACCCCCGAGATGCAGGAGATCGGCGGCGACATCATCGCGCGCGCGGCGAAGGTCGTCGTCGACTCGCGCGCGGCGGCCCTGGCCGAGGCCGGCGACATTATTATCCCCATCCGCCAGGGGCTGTTTCGCGCCGACGCCATCTACGCCGAGATCGGCGAGCTCATACTCGGGCGCCGGCCGGCGCGCGAGCGGGACGACGAGCTCACTGTGTTCAAGGCCGTGGGGCACGCGGCCCTCGACCTCGCCGTGGCCGCGCTGGCCGTGGAGCGGGCGCGCGGGCTGGGATTGGGCGCAGAGGTGGAGGTGTAGAAGGGGACCGGGACGGCTGGGCACGGCGGGGCAGGATGGGTCAGGATGGGCCAGCCTGCACGGCGCGACGGTACTGTGCGGCTTCCCCGTAGATGCGCTCGTTGTCGCTGATGAAGCTGTCGTAGTCAACCTGGGCCATGATCGCCCGCCGCCCCGCGGCGGCGACGTCCCGGGCGCGCTCGGGGCGCCGCAGGACATCCGTGAGCGCCGCCGCCAGCGCCAGCACATCGAGCGGGTCGACCGTGAGCACCTCGCGCCCGGGCTCCAGGAAGGCGTGCGCGGGGTGCTGACGCAGCTCCTGGCCGAGGACCGCGCATGTCCCAGTGAGGAGTGCCTCCATAGCCGTCTGGGAGTAGTGGCCGCTGACTTCGAAGCCCCGCTCCGGCAGGACCATGCAGTGCGCCCAGCGAAGGAGCCCGGGCATGTCCCAGGGTGGGACGAACGGCAGGCGCCCGAACCTCTCCCCCAATGCCGCCCTGGCCATCTCGCCCACTTGCTCCAACCGCGGGCCGTCCGCCACCAGGAGGAACCTGAAGTCCTCGCCCGCCCCCGCCATCCTGGCCAGCGCCACAAGAAGCTCGCCCAGCCCCTTGGACTGCCAGTAGTGCGGGATCTTGCCGGCATGCATGATGATCGGCGGCCCTGGCCGCGGAAACGGCAGGCGCGCGGCATCGAGCGGCGCCGCGGCGGGATTGAAGACCGCCGGGTCGGCCACCGCCTGCGGCAGGAGGCGTACGTGCTCGGACGGGACGTCGAGCGCCTGGAGCGCGTCACGGGCCGCGGCGCTGGACACGACAATTGTGGCCGCACCCAACAGGCACCTGAACAGCTCGCCAAGCTCAGAAACGCGCGCCAGCCGGCCGACATCGCTGCCCGCGTGCCTGACCACCAGCGGCACGCCGGTCAGCGCGGCGACCAGATGGCCCGCCGCCGCATACGGCATCAGGTACCAGCAATCCACGACGTCGATGGCGTACTCGCGGGCCACGCGCAGCGCGAGGCCGGCCAGCCGCTCGCAGAAGGCCGGCGAATACGGGATGTGCATTGGATTGGCCTCGTACCCCGGCAGCGTGCTGTGCACGTATACCCCCGGCGGGTTCCATCGTGGGTCGCCCGCGTCGATGCGCTCGCGGTAGCAGTCCTCGACCTCCAGGGCGTTGGTGACCACGTGCACCTCGTGGCCACGGGCGCCCAGGGCGCGCGCCAGCCAGTAGGCGGCGCTGGACACCCCGCCTTCTATCGGGGGGTACTTGGTCAGCATGCATATCTTCACGCGTCCGGACCCTCCCGCGGCAGTGCGTGGCTCCAGTCCTGGTACAAGTTGTGAACGCTCAACCCGTCGGGCTTCTCCCCGGCGAACGTCACGAACAACGCGTACCACAGGTCGAACGACAGCACGTCCAGGGGCGTAGCCAGGAGACTGCGGTAGGGGTGGCGGCCGCAGTAGTCCGAAGGAAAAAGCCGCTCAAGGACCGCGCCGAGGCCCCGCAGGGAACCTGCGGCGGCGGACGGGAGCGCCATCTTAGGCCGCGAGGCGACGACGTCGGCAACTGCCGGTGGGAGCAGGGCCTGTGCCATGGACCGCAGGATGAGCTTCCCCGTGTTCCCGTGTATGTGCCCGTCCAGCGGGATAGCCATGGCCGCCGCAACCACGGCGTCATCCAGATACGGCGTCGCCAGCGGCATTCCCCACCAGCGGGCCGTCCGGTCCACGCACCAGCAGTGGTAGTTGAACAGCCCGGGGCCCGCAAGCAGGTTGTAGACCTCACGCCGGCAGGAGAGCCGATCCTCGGGCAAGGGAAAGCGGTCGCTCACCTGTCGCCGCACCAAGGGGCCGACCGTGTCGGCGCGGAGGCGCAGACGCTCGACGAACCCAAGCGGAAAGCGGAACATCCAGTACCCGCCGAATAGCTCGTCCGCCGCCTCGCCCGCCAGCACGCAAGAGTGCGGCGGCTGGGCGCCGGCCGCCGCTCGGCCGACGGCGAAGAACCCGGCATCACCGCCCGGATCGAACACCGAGGCCGGCCAGAACGCTTCGTGAGATAGAATGAGGTCTGGCAACAGGTCAATCCAGGTGTCTGAGTCAAACGGGACAAGGACGTGCTCCCAATTGAGGCTCTCCGCGACGCGCCTGGCCGTGTTGACATCGTCACGATTGGAGGCGGCAGCCGTCCGGTCGATGAGCGTATAGGCAGTGCCCGACGCGGCTGAGGTCGCCACGCTGGCCGCCAGCAGGCTGGAGTCGAGGCCTCCCGATAGGAGCACGGCTGGACGGCCGCCTCCACCGATGGCATCGGTGACGGCTGCCAACAGCAGGCGGGCGAGGCTTTGCTCCGCAGACACACCCGTGCCGGCGGCCTGCGGGAACGGCAGGCTTGCCCGGGTCGACAGCCGGCCGCCGGAGAACTCCATGACATTGCCGGGCACAATTTGGCTCACGCCAGAAAATGGCGTCAAGTCAGGTGTCACAGGGAAGCCGAACACCCTCGCCTCAGCAAAAGCCTCCACCTTGGGCTCCCGGCGCAGCCCAGGGTACTGAAGAAGCGCCGCCACCTGGGATGAAAACAGCAGCACGCCCTCGCCGGGAGGCATGGCATAGAAGAGCGGTCGCCGCCCGAGGGCGTCGCGGAGTAGCAGCAACCGGCGGCGGCCAGGGTCCCATATCACGCCGGCCAAGTCGCCCCGAATGACTTCAAGGCCGTCCAGGTCCCGTTCGGTGAACAACTGGCTCAGGTGGCTTGAGGGGGCCGCGGGGTCTGTTACTGCCGTCGTCACGCCAGCCGCCAACGACTGTTCCCATCTCGACTCAGCCACCTGTGCACTGGCGTCTCGGCTATCCGCGGGGGCGATGGCCACCGCAAGGAAGTCGGATTGAAGCACGGTGACCTTCGGCCGCGCCGGTGACGCGGCAAGAGCGCCGGCGGCGTCCCTCGCGAACGCGAGGTCCGCCGGCGTCAGCGCCCCTCCGTCACGCACCACACCGGTCAGGCTTATCCGGCCCAAGCGCATGCTCCCTCCCCGCCTCGTCCCGGCACGGTCCGGCGGCACACGCGAGCAAGTGCTGGCTCAGGGCAAATACGGCCCACGCCGCGGCTTCCTCGAGGAAGTGAGCAGGCCACAGCCCCTCTGGCATCTGGCGCGCCACGAGCCACTCCGCCGCTGGCGGTAGAACCGCGAGGCTGGCCCCTGGCGATGACGCCAAGCCGGCCAGTGCCATGGCCGTCCACAGGGGGGTGCTACCCTCAGGGTGACTTCGCCATGGGCCCCAGCCACCGTCCGGGTTGACCTCCTGGGCCAGGGCGCCACAGGCGGACGGCCGCGCTTGGCCCGGTGAACGATGAGGGTGTGTGCTGGATATCGAGGACAACGCAAGGCAGACGGCGGCGGCCTTGTACGACAGAACGGGCCGTCCCGCCGCCTCCTCACCCCACGCCTTGAGGAGCCAGTCAAGTGCGACCGGATCGGCCAGTTCGGGGTGGCACCAGAGCAGAACCCCTGTGACGGGCAGTCGCGCCGTGTCCCTGGCGGTTCGGCCCCAACCGCCGGCTGCATTGCGCTGCGACCGAATCCACGCCAGGGCGGCCTCTAGTGGTGCCTCATGGCCCCCCACCGCGCGCAGCCAGCCGGCGCACCACGCCGACTCGGGCACGCTCGTCCAGCCTCCGTCGGCCTGCTGGGCTCCGAGGCAGCACTCGCTGACACTGAGAAGCGTCGCCTGGCTGGGGAGAACCCCCGCCTTGACCAGCAACAGGGTAGCTCGGGCTACCCGCTCCGGTTCAATCCCCTTGGCCAACAGCTCGTCCAGCGCCCGTAATACCGCGGCCGCGCCGCGCAGAACGGAGCGCTGGATCAGCTGCAGATCACCCCGGCTAGTTGCAGCCATGGCATGAACTGCACTGCGGACACCAAGCCCCGCGGTTCAGGCCCTGCCATACCTGCCTGGTAAAGACCAAGCCATTATGTTTTGCCAGCAAGGGCTTCTGATAGCCCGCGAGCTGGGCCGGGTTCGCCGCAGATAGGCATCGAGTCGTCCTCGTCACATGCGCTCACCTCCTATCCCCGAACCGCAGCACTGCGGCTGGGGCAGAAACACGAGGGCCCCAGCTTCTAAGGCAGCGCCGGTGAGACCGAGCAAGTCAGCCTGCAACTCGTCCCTGCTGGTCGCGGGGAAACGGGCCACAAGCACGTCAAGGATGTCCCTGAGCGTGCGTCTGCCGTCGCAGCTGGACAAGATCAGGTGTGAGGTCAAGTTCAGGTCGTAGGCGTCCCCGGACCGCACGTCAAACAGCCAGAAGAGGCCGATCGATTCCATGTGCCACAGCGCGAACCCGCCTGCCAGCTCGGCCACGCGGTCTAGTTCTTCCAGCATTGTGGGTCAGCCTCCAGGTGATCGCCCGTGACTGCATAAGCCATTGCCCGGCACCCGCCGCAACGGGACGCATACTCGCAATCCCGGCACTTGCCCTTGATGCCGCTCCGGTCGCGCAGCTGCCAGAGAACCGGTGACGTATACCAGATCTCAAACAGCGAATCATGGAGCACGTTGCCCAGCGGGATCGGCAGCCGCCGGCAAGGCAGCACCGTACCATCTTCCAGGATGCACAGTCCCGCCATGCCGGCGGAGCACATGGCACCGAGATGCTGCTGGACCGGTAGGTCGGCCTCCTCGGACATTCGCCGGGGTTCCACTAATGCCCACAGCGTCCGCAGCTTGACGATGTGCAGGCTTGAGCCACAGTGTGCCAACTCCTCGGAACGCAAGAAGAGGTCGTGGTAGACGTCGCGCAGTTCGGCCGGCTGCAGAAGAAGACCCTTCAGAGCCGCGCCACGGCCGACAGGCACCAAGCGGTCAACCACCACCCCTTCCAGGCCTTCGCGCAGGGCCAGCTCCACAAGACCCGGCACATCAGCCACGTTGTCGCGGTGGAGGGTGAACATCACTCGCGTCGTCACGCCGGCTTGAACGAGCTTGCGGATCGCTGACAGGGCCTTGGCGAAGGCCCCCGGCCCGCGAATGGCGTCGTGCGTCTGCGGGCTGCTCCCGTCCAGGGAAACCTGAACGCGCCTGAACTTGGGGGTTGCCACCAGCCGTCCAACAACGCGGTCGTCAACAAGGGTCCCGTTGGTCAGAAGGTCGATGGTGCCGACTTCAGGCGCCTCGGCCAAGTAGTCAAGCAGGTCGAGAGTCTCGGCGCGGAGAAGTGGCTCGCCCCCGGTCAGGGCGATGTGACCGAGGCGCTTCCACTTGCTTAGGGCGAGGGCGATCTCGTCGGCCACCAGCTTCAGATCGCCCCAGGCCAGTTCGACCCCGCCGTCGCCAGCCTGGTAACAGTGCTGGCAGCGGAAGTTGCAGCGCTGCGTAAGATGCCACTGGAAGTAGAACTCCTCCACCGCCGCCACCCCCCCGCGCCGCCCCGAATAGGAACACTACATCCTATTTCGCCAGTTCGCTGACAGTTCCTTTTCGATTCGACCCAGTGTCCTGCAATAAATGGTCTGCCCTGTCCTATTTAGAGGCCCAACTCTGCCGGGTTTGTACCAGTCATGTCGAGCATTTCTTGACGGGCAATTCGAAGACGGTTCAGGGACTTTTGGCACGCCTTTTCCCCAGGGGGGCACGACCGGGCCGCCCGTAAGTGTGCAGGCGCTCGAGCTTGCTCGTGATCTGGTGAGGCTCGAAACGGCACCGGCACCTCTTGCAGATGTTGAAAAGCCCCTCCTCGGGGCCGTACGCGACCATTCCAACCTCGCTCGGGGCCACGTAAGTCTCGCAAACCGTACACCTCACCTCAACAGTACCGGCGGCTCTGCCCTCATGATACTGGGTGAGTATGGATACCCGCGTCCCCACGTCGCCTGCGATTATGGCCGTACGCTTCTTCTTTCTCAAGTCTCTCTTCAAACGGTCCACTATCATCTGCCGAAGGTTGCCCTTTAGTTCCTCGCCAAACTCCGAAAGCACAGCTGGCGGGCTTTCCTCGCTGAGCGCTTGAGAAGCAGCATCGTGCCGATGTAGTACAAGTGGTTGTACTCTCCCACGGCATCAGTGAGACTGCGTTCTTGGCCCATGGCATTGCTTTCCAACGCATCGATCTCTCCCGGCTTGACAAACGATCCCACATGGGCAAACAGCGCTAGGCAGTCGTCGTAGAAGTCCTTCATCTCCTTATTCAAAGGCCATCTCGCGTCACCAGTAAACCCAACAGCTATGCCCTTGCAGATGACCTTAAGGCTCAAGCAGCTGTATGCGCCCAGATCCGTGTGTCCGGAACAAGTAAACACGAGCTTCACCGAAGCATCTCCCGCTCTGTCATGGTCTGAAGTACGTACGGAAATCTTTGATTCTGAAGGAGTGTCACAGAGACGCAGATCAACCGTGGTGAAATCCGCATCCGTATCCCCGCTGAACTCCTCTGCTGGTGACTTCTCCGAGGGCGGATAGACGGGAACCTTGATTCGAACAATATCGCGAATGAGGTCGGTCATGTCTCTGAGAACACTTGAGTACTGCTCATATACTCCGGGGCTCAGGAGGAGAGTCACCTTGTGTGGGGTCGGGGTTGTGCTACGGTTCTCACGACAGTAATTAGTCCACAGGTCCTTGTCTGGCAGCTGATGAAGCTCAAAAACCGTATTGAGGCAAGAGATCAGACCTGCGGAATGGTCTGGGTGTGCATGAGTCACGACGATCACATCGATATCATCGACACAAAAGCCTGCATCAAGGAAGTTCTCCAGGAAGTTGAAGCCTGGATCCACTACTATCCCAAGCCTTCGAGGTTCACCGTCAACCGGCACCAAGAGAAAGTAACCTCCGCCTCGGCTTCTGACGGGTGCCTTAGCCAAGCTAGGGGTATAGGAATTCCATCGACGCAAGACCAGTACCTCAAAGCGGCGGCTTCGGTCTCGCTCGTGATGGCGTGGGTGACAGAGCAGCATCTGAAGCTCCTGCCAGTTGAGTCGCAGCTGCTTCGAGATCTCCCGGTTGCCCAGGCGGCGCCGGTCATCCCGAAACAGCTTTGCTTTCTCCTGATCAGAGATGCCACCATGGGCTTCTTGTTTGAACCAGAACTTCTTGAACTGGGAATCCGCCTTTTGTGCGTCCCAATTCCATCCCGGACTGCCGCGTGTTGCTTCCCTCCAATCCGTTACAATCCCGAACTGGACCTTCCTGAGCTCATCATCGGCAGGCTTGATGCACAAGCACGCGAGCGCCGCTTCTTCGATAGGTCGCGGACCCACAATGTCCCTATTCTGCTCCCACTCGTTTCTTAGGTCGATGGCCTTATCCTTACAGGCCTTCTGGATCTCAGCGAAACACTCTTTGCAGTTACTCAGCAATTGTAGCCCCTGTGCGTGCCTTTCATCCTGACACCATTGACACAGCTGTATGCGAAGGCGATGCAGAGCAACAAGTTCTTGCTTGGCCGCAATGCGTGCCTTCGGCGACTTATCTGAATGCTTGATAACCTCGACGAGATCCCTATTTGGTCTAAATCTCCTTGCACAAGCAGGGGGCTTGGCCTTCAGGAACCCCTTCTCCCAGCGTGTTCTCGTGTCCCATATCTCGTACCTCGTAGTGGCTCTGGCCCGTTCAATCTTCAGTCTCTTCCAAGTACCTGAAGGCATTCCGCCTGGCGACGGGCTCTCGTCGAGTTCGGGCTGATCCCCACACTCACGCAAGGCTTGATCGTAAAAACCCAGCTGATTTAGAGCCTGCATCCGCAGAGCCCGAATATCGAGCTTGACCGCTTGGGCCAACCGTACGTGTTTGTCCCAATAGCTGGGTGCATGCTCCATCGCCTGTTCGGCTTCATCGAGCATCGCCATACCCTCGCAAAATCGTCGAAGATCGATAAGGCAGTCAGCCCACATCTTGAGACACGCAACTAGGTTGAACTCTTTGAGGCCATGCTCCATCTCTGCGACGTTCCTCGCCTTCTTGAACCTTTTCATTGCCTCGACCGGGCGCCGCAAATGGTTCAATTCTATTCCCTGAATGTAAAGGTTGAGAATCAACAGCCTCCTGCGAACAGCCGGGTGCTGCTCCAACACGACCGACTTCTTCAAGCTCGTGAACCCTTGAACTGCATGGGCGTAAGCCATATCGTGATCTTCGGCACTCAGGCCTATGGCGGCCTCCGCCAGACCCAGATACAAGGCCACCTCGGCATCGAAACCAGGGGGCTTCTGCGCCAGGGTAACCAGTTGAGGGTGGACTCTTGCTAGGAGTTCGCCTAGCGGCTCTTTCGCGACGTCGGTCGCTTGTTTCTTCGCCAGCGCCCTTTCTCGCTGGTACTTCGCGATGAGCCGCAGCAGCTCCGGGGCAGAGGATGAGCCTTTCAAGGCATCCTCCTGGGCAATGCTCAGGTCTATTGCCTGCTGATAACGCTCGACGTCCAAGTAGCTCTCGATGTCCTCAAACCGTTCAAGGTACTCCGTTACAGATTTTTCCTCCACCGCAGCCACCTCTGCACGCGCCGACTACCGGACGTTCACTCTTGCGCGACCTGGGTGTAGTTCTACGGCCAACCAGTAGTTTCCTTCTGCGAGAAGGTGCAATCTGCCTACAACGTTTCAAGACCCCGCCTCAGCAACGGGGTCTTGACAGAGTCGCCGCCGTCGTCCTGTCATGTATGCACGGCCCTTGGCGCCATGTGGGTGGGGTCATGATAGGACAGACTCAGGCGCTACCGCGACGGCCGCTCCCCCACCCTGATCCGCGACGCCGCGGCCACTGACATCAGGGCCAGCACCGACCCGCCGCAGAAGGTCACCGCGGACCCGGCGGCCTGCCATACCAGCCCGCCCAGAAACGGCACGGCAACGGCGGTGATGTGGTTGAACGTGCCGCCCGCCGACAGCGTCGGGGCGAGGTCCTCCGGCGGCGCGATCTTGTCCAGGTACGTGGTCTGCGCCATGTCGAAGTCGACCATGAGCTGGTCCAGGATGAAGATGACGCACACCAGCGGCAGGTAGTGCAGGAAGGCGTAACCGAGGTAGAGCACGGCCAGGACGGAGTAGTTGATCATCAGCACGCGGCGCTCGCCGAAGCGGTCGATGATGCGCCCCATCATCGGCCGCGTGAGCACCTGCATCGCGCTGCCGGCGCCCTGCAATGCCACCATTGTCGTCACCGGCAGCCCGAAGAGCTGCACCAGCGCGAAGCGGGCGAAGGTCAGGTAGACGTGGCGCCGCCCGCCGGAGAGCATGTTCAAGAGATAGTAGACGCCGTAGCGGCGGCGCAGTACGAGCGAGCGGCGGCGCCCGACGCCCTTCTCGCGCGGCAGCATGAACAGGGCCACCGCCCCGCCCATGATGAGGATGCCGCAGAGGGTGAACACCGTCCGGAAGGACACAAAGCGCGCCAGGAAGAAGACGGCGGCCAGGCCGACCAGGCTCGCCGCGGCGAAGACGCTGTTGACGGCGCCCAGGCTGGCCGCCTTCCGGCCGGGCGGCGAGTGGTGCAGGATGAGGGTTGAGTGCGCCGGGAAGAACAGGTGCATGCCGCTCGACATCAGCAGCGTGACCCACACCAGCGGCCAGAACCCGCCCGCCTGGCCCTGCAGCGCAAACCCGATGCCGGTCACGATCAGGCACAGGCCGCCGAGGGTCGACTGGGCGAACATGAACGTCGCCGCCGCGAGCAGCACCGTGAATAGCCCCGGGAACTCGCGCACCGACTCAAGCAGGCCCACCTGGGCCGGCAGTATGTGCAGGTCCTCGACGATGAAGTTGGTGAATATCCCCGTCTGCATGCTGAACGCGAGGTTGAAGAAGAAGGCCGAGACGGCGATCAGGCCGAGGTTGCGGCCCAGGCCGAGAAAGGCCAGGCGCCCGAAGGACGGGCGCGGGGCGGGCGAACCGGGCGGCGCGGGCGCGGCGGCGGGGACGGACAGGACGGGTGGATGGTCTTCATTGCTCATGTCTGTGTCACTCCCGTCCCGCGACTTCGGCCGCTACGCGACTCCCATCGCAGTTCCCACCGCGCTTCTCATCGCCACGACTACCGCACCGGGACAACGACGCTGGCGCCTCAATGACGCTCCCGCCAGCATTCAAGCGTCGCTCTCCGGGTTGATTATATCAGAGATAACCCCGCGCGCCAAGGCGCGCCCGAGGCCCGTCCGCCGCCGCCGCGCAACCGCGTGCGGTGGGCCGGCCCGCGCGCGCCCCGCGGGCGGGGCGCCGTCTTGAGCCTGCAGTTGGTTCAATCACTCACTCGGCCATCATCCAGCCGCTCAGAACGGGCACGCCAGCCACTCAGAGCGGGCACGCCGACCGCTCAGAACGGGCACGCCGACCGCTCGGCCAGGTAGAGCCACGCCGTGGCGCCGACGTGCGGTCGGCGGAAGTACAGCCACGGCGACCCGTCGGCCAGGAAGAAGCCCGTGGTCAGGCCATCGATGCTCGCCGCGTTCAGGGCGCCCGACCGGAGCTGGGCGGCGTGCAGGGCGTTGATGGCGCCCAGCCGCTTGCTCATCTGGCCCGTGGCGCGGTAGGCCATCGCCATGTGCGCCGTCCCCTCGTACCAGATGCCGTCGCGGTCCTGGTTGAAGTCGAAGCCGGCGCCCACCTGGTGGTGCCCCTCGGCGTAGGCCAGCCCCGCGCGGTACGCGAGGCCCTCATTCTTCAGGGCCAGGATGGCCCACGCCTGTACGTCCAGCGGCACCACGGCCTGGTTGACGGTCACCCCGTCGTCACCGGTGCCGGTCCAGAACTTGCCCTCGGCCGCGTCCCACATCGCTAGCACGAACGCCTTGGCGTAGTCGGCGCGAGCACGCCAGGCCCTGTCGCCACTGAGCGCGCGCAGCAGGCTGAACGCGGCCAGAAGGTCGATGTTGTGCTCGGTCGACTTGTAGGTCAGCTTGGTGGGGTCAGGCTCCCAGCCCGCAAAGCCCGCGGTGTAGCCGCCGGCGCCGCGCGTGTCGCGGCAGTTGCGCTCGACCCACTCACCCATGCGCTTGGCCGCGTCGAGGTACTGACTGCCGCCCTTCGCCTCGTAGTAGCGCAAAAGGCCGAGCATCGCCCAGGCGACGTTGCCGGTGTAGGTGCTGACCGCCATCTCGTCCTCCACCCACTCGCCCGTCCCCGCCTCATACCACCCCGGCATGCGCGCCGTCCCGGTCTTGCCGTTGGGGGTCCAGCCCGGCCACAACACCAGGTCCCCGCCCTGGTAGGCGTTGCGGACGCGCCCGTCGGTGTAGTAGCGGTCGTGCTGCTGGGCGTAGACCAGCGCGTCGGCCAGCATCTTCGCACGCCCGTAGTCCTTGGCCGCCAGGAAGGCCAGGAGCGCCAGGGCATTGTCGTAGGTGAACGCCGTGTTGCGCATCACGATGTCGAAGTCCCCTGACGACTGGGTCTGGTAGCTGACCAGGAGCCGCAGGTCACTGGGGCGCGCCTTGTCGTAGGCGATGTCGTCGATGTAGAGCTTGACGTCCCGGCGGCCGTTGCTGATCGCGTTGGAAACCCAGCCGAACCCGCCCAGCACGTAGCTCAGGTCCGCGCCCGTCAGGGATATCTTATACTGGCGCCAGCGGGTGGTGAGGCTCACGTAGCCGGTGGAGAGCTTGCGCGCCGAGTCGGGATACGGCGCGGTGGGCTTGCCCGTGTTGGGGTCCCTGCCGATCCCGAAGCAGAAGAACTCCACGCGCTCCCCGCCCCTGGCCCCACGCGCCCAGAACGTCAGCGTCCGGGCGCCGCGCAGGTCGAGGCCGGCCTTGGGGCGCGTGCCCCAGTTCACACGGGGCTGGGTGTCGTCGCCGACCAGTGCGCCGTTCATGAAGTACCAGCCGCCCCAGTTCCGCCCCGTGGACTCGAGGGTCGCTTCGATGCACGTGGTACCCGCGTGGGGACTCGTCGCGCAGGCCTCATTCATCGCCGGGACGGCGTCGCCGTCGCCGGGGCTGGACATGCGACCCCGCGCCACGAAGTGGTTGCCCGCGGCGTGCGCGTCGGTGTAGACGTCAAGGGCCTTGTTGAACTGGTCCATGACGCCGGCCAGGTAGGCGACGGCGCTCGGGGGCGATGCCGCGGTTCCGGCCGCCGCCGCGGTTCCGGCCGGCGCCACGAGCACGCCGGAGGCGATGAGCAGCACCAGCCCGGCACACAGCACGGACGCGACAGCGGACCTCGCGATCCTAGACCCTGGGACCATATCCCGCCCCTCCTCGCGGCAACTTTGCGCTTCAGCGCATGACCTTTTCTGTAACTTGGGTGGCGCTTGTGCCGGCTGCTGCCATGTGAGCTTCGCCCTCCGGCGCCCGCTATCCTGCTTCGCGCGGGCGGGCGGCCCTACAAAAGAGCAGGAGGCGGCCCGGCGATCCACGAACTCACTGCCCAGCCACTGACTGCCCAGCCAGGGCAGCCCAAATGGGGAGCGCCACGGAGGGGAACCGCCCGTGAACAGGAACGTCGGCCGCCGCCAGCCTGCCGTTTGCGGGTCGAGCCTTGCGGTCGCTTTGCTCGTGGTCATCGTCGCCACGCTTGCCGCCGGCTGCGGCGCGGGCGGGGGCGGGGCCAGGGGCCAGGACGAGACCGCCTGGACGACCTACAGCGACCCGCGCGGGTACTAATCGGTCAGTCTTTGCGCGCCTGGTGCAGTGACCGAAAAGTGGCGCTAGCCTAAGACTCCAGCTATATAATAGCTGCGGTCAACCCCGGCTTGCCAGGATTCACTACGCGCACTGCGAACCCCCGTACTCAGAATAACCTTTTGGGCAGAAGGGGGGAGGATTAGGCGGTGTTAGCTGACGCCGGCGAGCTCCTGCGCAAGCACCCCAAGCTGACCTACCTTGAACACCGCGGTGCGCCGCCCGGGATGCTGTTCCAGGTGCTGCTTGAGCTCACCCACCGGTGCAACCTGAAGTGCGGCTACTGCCACGTCGAGCAGCGGGCGGCGGACATGGACAAGGACCAGGCGCTGCGCATCATCGGCGAGGCGGCCGCCCTCGGCGTGAAGCGGGTCGCCCTGACGGGCGGGGAGCCGACCCTGTACCCGCACCTGAAGAGCCTGATGGCGGCGATCCACGACAAGGGCATGGAGGTCGGGCTGGTCACCAACGGCTACCTCGTCACCACGGAGCTGGCCGGGGAACTGAAGGGCCTCGGCACGACGGCCGCCGGCGTCACGCTGATGCGCGCCGACGAGGCGGCGTACGACAAGCTCACCGGCGTGCGCGGCTCGTTCAAGGCCGCGACGAACGCGCTGGCCGCCCTCAAGGCGGCGGGCATCCCCCAGGTCGTCATGCTGACCATCGGCGCCGCCCACGACGTGCCGCCCAGGGAGATACACCGGCTGATCGAGCTGGCCGCGAAGCTGGGCGTCGGGGTGAACGACCGCCGAATGATACCCATCGGTAGGCCGGCCGCGCTGCGCAAGCAGGCGGCCCGCGAGATACCCGGCTACCAGGGCTACTGCCGCGACCTGCACGAGAAGCGGCTGGGGATGGTCGGCAAGGTGGAGGTCGGCTCTGACGACCCGCTGTGGTACCTGAACGACCCCAAGGGGCCGTTCAGCTTCCGCGACCGCGCCAGCGCCCCGGACCGCGCCGTGCCGTTCTGCCCGGCGGGCTGGTACATGGTGGTGACGCCGGAGCTCGACGTCAAGCCGTGCGCGTACCTCAACCTGAGCGCCGGGTCGCTGAAGACGCAGTCCCTGGAGCAGGTGTGGCATGACTCGCCGCTCTTGAAGGCCCTCCGGTGCAGGGACAACGTGGGCGGCAAGTGCGGGACGTGCACGAACCGGCGGCTGTGCGGCGGTTGCCGCGCGACGGCCTACGCCGTCAGCGGCGACCCCTTCGCCGAGGACCCGTACTGCTGGGTGAAGGCGTAGCGTGAGCGAGAGGCCACGCGAGGGTTTGTGGCTGGGCCCGGCGCCGCCGCCGACCCCCCTGGGCAAGGCGAGAGCGCCGGGCCCTACACTTTGGCCGTCAGGTAGTTCCAGTCAGTGCCCCAGACGCAGGCAGTCTGGCACATGCTGCCGCAGCAGCAGGAAAGATGGACTGGCTGGCGAAACGGTACATGGGACTTGCACCCTGGTCTACAGGCGGCGGATTGCGGTGGCTGAGTGTTGTTTCCTGTGTGCCCCAGATCCGGAATTGCTGTATGCTCGCAAGCACCCTTTCTACGCAATGCTGGGCCTGGGCGCTATCGTCGAGGGTTATAGCATCATAGCTACAACAGCCCACGTAACGAGCATGCTGGACATCTCTTTGGAAGAGGCCGGGCGGCTTGTGGCTTTCCAAAGGTACATTCGGGCACTTCTCCGACCTCACTACGGCGAGGTCATCATCACCGAGCACGGACGTGTACCAACATGCGACTCGCCGGTCAACAGACCGGAGGCGCACTGTCATCATGCTCATAGGTTGGTCTTCCCGGTCAGACTTGATCTTGCCGACTCTCTGCACGAGTATGGTCTGCGGCTCGAAGAGTACCCGGATCCGCTTGATGCCAGAACGCGTTGCCAGTGGGCAGGAGAGTACCTCTACTTCGAACGGATAGATGGCTCTTGCGTTGTTGCCCCTGCTCCCACGCACGTAGTTCGCCAGTTCTTCAGGTACAAGATAGCGGAAGCGATCGGTCGCCCCGAGCTCAGTGACTGGGTTCGTTACCCCCAGTCAGAGTCTATTGAAGCAGCCAAGATGCATCTCAAAGGGGGCGCTAAGCTTGATGCTCTGGACTAAGAGGCAGATTGCTCAGTTGAAGAGACGCGCCGCTGAGGCGGAGCGTCGCATTCGCGAGGTCTTCGAAAGCGGCGGCACAGTGGTTAACGGAGTCCATCTCTGGGGCCAGTTTCTTGATGGAACCAACACAGACCGGCAGTATGGCATTTACGGAACAAGTGCCGCAGTTCAAGTGCTTGCCGAGGCCGCTCAGTCGCCGAATCACGACTTCGTGGCCGGAGCGTCAAGGTTCCTTGAAACGGAGTATGGTTCTCCAGACAGCGGCTTTCAGAAGAAGGGCGATCTGCACGATCTCTTCAAGTTGTCCTATCTCGCCGAAGCCATACGTCCGGGCGCCGCCGAGATCGGCGGAGAAAACACGTTGATGTCTGAATTCATGATCCATGTACTACCCGAGGGCGGATGGGGCAGACACTGGATCCCGGAAGGGCGCGAACCATCGGCCCACCTGCTTTCGACCGCAGTCGCCCTGCTGGCCCTTAAGAGGTACCGAGAATTCAGAAACAGTAGGGAATGTGAGCGCGCACTGCAGTGGCTATGCAAGCGGATTATTGGCGACGGGGGATACCCACCTTTCGAGCTGGCGATGGCAACCTTGGCGCTCGTGGACTACACGCCGGAAGTGCGCCTAGCAATGGGATCCGAGTACACAGAGGCTATGGAGGCTTGCCGAAGAAGCCTCCTGGCCTGGGCGGCCAAACGCAGCAAAGGCCTGTTTCCCACCCTTGAAGCCTACTACTACAGCGCCGATCACACCAGATACCTGTTCTTCTTGCCAGATTGCCTGGTTGCTCTGGCGTTTCTTCGTCTAGACTGTCCTGAGAGGGCCAGGCAGTACGTACTGAATGTCACGCAGTTCTACGTTACCGAGGTGCTGAAGAGCAAGACCGGCTTCTCTTCCGCCACAATTAGAAGAGCATCCTCGGTCGATCACTTGTGGCTTTTCCGCTTGTTGCGAGCATTCCGCAACAAGTCCATCGGAACCCTGCTCCCGAGACACTCCCCATGGATACAGCGTGGGCTCTGGGTTCTGGGGATAGTGGTCTTCACCCGCGGGGCTTTCATGCTCGAGAACTACAGATGGGGCCCCTGGAGTCTGGGCACCCTCCTTGTGACAATTGTCGCGTCAGTCATCGCTAATCTCATAACGGCATTGTTTCCAGTTGGGGGCACTACCCATGATACTCGCTGATCACTTGTATGGAGCTGTCGTGGTCCCTGATTGGCTGCTCCCCGTCCTTCTGTCACCTGAGGTGCAGAGACTCCGTGGCGTTCGTCTGATCAACACTACTTCTCCGTCCTGCGCTGCGCTAAGCGATGTTCGTAGGTTCACTCACAGCGTGGGGGTGTACTTCCTTGCTTCCCGCCTAGCCGAGAGGATCTCCGGGCACTGCCCGCAAGAGCAGCTCCGCGCATTCCTTGTTGCGTCTCTTGTGCACGACATTGGCACCCCACCTTTCGGCCACCTTTTCGAGTACCAGCTTTCTCTGAGCACGGGGTGGCATCACGAGAGAGTAGTAAGTGATGTCATACGTGGGAACTACCGACCCGAGCGGCGGTATCACCAGATCTACTACGCGAACGCCCTGCGCTTGCATCACGTTCTCAAGGAGAACCGCGTGGATGCCGAGTTGGTGATGGCAATGGTGCGCGGGGAGGGAGAACTCGGGAGACTCCTCACGGGGTCCATTGACCTCGATAACATCGATACGGTGTTCCGCATGGCTTCGCTACTTGGTCTGCTTCCGGACCGGAAGACCCCACTGGACCTGGCGGATAGCGTCGCAATCGAGCCCTGTGGGATTGTCTACTCAGAGGCCGCTCTCCCGCTGGTCGATACCTGGCGCCAGCTGCGTCGTCAGGTCTATGAGGTGTTAGTCTTCGACAACTGGTGTCTCAGCGGTCAGGCGATGCTAACGCAGTGCCTCGTTGCCGCGCTGGAGAGGAAGCTTCTGGGTGAGGAGCACTGGTTTCTGACAGACGAGGGTCTGCTCGACCGCCTCTTTGAGCACGATGAGATCAAAGAGTCAATCCGACGCTTCTCTGCTGGCGATTACTTCGATGTACTATTCGTTGGATGGTATGCGGGCCCGCGTAAAGGACCGGATCTACGGCACCCGAGCGCGCGGCGCCAAATCTCTAGAGCCCTTACTGAGCGTACCGGTCTCCCTTGCTGCCCGTATGTGTTCTATGATCACGGTGCGTTCTCCAAGAAGCTGGTGCTGAACGTTGCCACGGCTTCTGGCACCAGTACCGTCACCATCGGCGCAACATCAGAGTCCACAGTGGTAGCCATTACAACTCCCCACAGGATCCGTAACGAGCGAAGGAGCTTGGTAGGCCACGTTCTCGAAGTGCTGGAAGACAATGGCCTTGCCCGCTCGTCGCTATTGCGGATACCCGAAAAGGAGGATATCTATGAGCTCCCTCGCCAGGGAAAACTACCTTTCTGAACTGCGCCGCATCGATTGGGATTTCACTGGCGAGAACGGCGCTGGGGGTTTCGCCGGTTACCACTGGTACCCCGCACGCTATGTGCCGCAGCTGGCCGGCATACTCATAAACTACTTCAGCGAGCCGGCCCAAACCGTCGTAGACCCGTTCTGTGGAAGCGGGACGACCCTTACTGAAGCGTTCAAGTTCGGCCGGAAGGCGGTTGGTGTGGACTTAAACCCCATTGGCGTGTTGATGACAAGAGCGAAGCTTGTCCCCTACGACAAAGCGACATTCAAGGAGTATGCAGATGCAGTTCTTGATAATGCGCGCACGTGCCTCACGGAGATTCACGGGCTGTTGCTCCACCCTTTGCATCTGGAGACTCTGGTGCCCAGATACGACGAGAACAGTTCATGGTATCACCCAACCACTCTTGCCGAGCTGGCGTCGATATGGACCGCTCTGCAGAGGCACGCGAGCTCTCAGTACCACGATGTCGGCGCGACCGCGTTTTCCGCAATCCTGCGCCATTGCTGCAGCCAAGGAAATCACTGGGGTTGGATTTGCGACAATGTAAAACCCAGGACATATGTGTACAGAGATGCGATTAAGGCGTTTACCAAGAAACTCGACGACTACTGTGTCTGCGCACGTGAATTGCTGGAAGAGGCGGCGGAGCTGCAGGATGAGCGGCTACCGGTGACAGAACTACAAGTATACCAGGGCGACTGTGCGGACGTGCTGTCGCGCTTTCCAGACGGCACGTTCGATCTGGTGGTCACCTCCCCGCCGTATTACAACATGACGGATTACATTAAGTCTCAGAGACTGTCACTTCTCTGGTTCGGGTATGATTTGGGAGAGATCAGAAACCGCGAAATCGGTGCCCGATATAAGCGTGGACGGACCGATTCCCTTGGACAGTACGTGCAGCGCATGCGTGAATCCTTCGGGGAAATCGCGCGCGTGCTTCACTGCGGGCGAATGTGCTGTATCATTGTCGGCGAATCTCCAAAGTACACGCCATTCCTCGGCCAGCTGCGTCGGGTGTTTGACGACGTGGGACTGGAACTTCAGACTTCACTTGGGCGAAGGGTCCGCAAGCAGCGGAGCCTTTCTCCAAGTTTGTGCGATGAGAACATCCTCATCATGAGGAAGGTGTAGCTATGGCGTTTCGCCTGAGCGACTTGGGGGAACGAAGAATCATTGAGGAGGTTCTGCGTCCCAGGTATGGCCGCCAAGGGGTGCCTCGTTTCGGCGATGACTGTGCGCTTGTGGCCCCCGGTGATGCTGTGGCCGATGGGATTCTTGTTGCCACTACCGATCCGTGCCCTGAACCTGTGGCAAACCACCTTGGTTACAGTGATCTGTACTACCGGGGGTGGCTTCTGGCGACTATCAACCTGAGCGACCTTGGTGCCGTGGGGGCTCGACCACTTGGACTCCTCACTTCCCTGATACTACCCAACGAACTGACCGTCAGCGAGTTCTCCAGGCTACTTGACGGCATTGATGCGTGTTGTGCAGCCTCTGGGACTCGTGTCATCGGCGGCAACATTAAGGAAGGCCGCTCGATTGACCTGACTGCTACTGCGATCGGGGTTTGTCCGGGCGGGGCGTGCATGTCGCGAACTGGGGCCAACGTGGGGGACTTGATCGCGGTCGTGGGAGATCTGGGCCTTTTCTGGGCGGGCGTTCTTGCCGCCCAACGGCAGGCTTTTCCCCCAGGAATCGATCGAGAGGTGTTGCTCCGGAATGTCCTCACTCCGATGCCAAAGGTATCGGTGGGGCTGACGCTAGCACAGAACAGGTTGCTTACCGCCTGTTTAGACAACTCTGACGGGCTATATGCATCACTGACCCAGCTGGCTGAGGCAAACCACGTAGAGATGCACGTTAACATGGATGATGCTCAGTTCTCCCCTGAGGTGCTTCAGGTCGCGTCCTTGTTGGGCGTTGATCCAGTGCGACTGGCCATGGGGTGGGGGGATTGGCAGCTGGTCGGATGCGTCAGTCCTTCGAGGGTGGACGAGGTAAACCGGGTCGCACAGTTGCAGGGGACTTCCTTGTTCATCATAGGCAATGTTAGGGCGGGACGCGGGATCGTGTTGAGTCATGGCGGACACCAGGAGAAGATGGCAGCCATAGACTCCCAGCGCTTCACCCGGGAATCATGGTTCACTTCAGGCCTCGCCAACTACATTGAGTCGTTGGTCAAGGGCCCTTTGTGGGGCTAGCCCGGAAGAAGGCGGGACGTCGGACCCAGGAGAAGCGATCGGCACGGTCGGAAGCGTGCGGTCCTTGACGCTACCAGCCAGCGGTCCCCGCCCCCCCGTGAAACGGGTCCTCCCCGAACGTCAGCGACGGCAGGGCATCCAGCGCCGCTATCGCGCGCAGGCCGCGGCGCAGGCGGTGGTAGCCGGCGCAGGCGATCATGGCGGCATTGTCGGTGCACAGGATGGGCGGCGGCTGGTGCACGGGGATGCCCTCCCGGTGCGACCGCGCGGCGAAGGCCGCCCGCAGGCCGCTGTTGGCGGCGACGCCGCCGGCGAGGAGAATGCGCCGCGCCCAGGTGGCGCGGGCGGCGCGGAACGTCTTCTCGACCAGCACGTCCACGATGGCGGCCTGGATGCTGGCGGCAAGGTCGGCCACGGGCACCTCGCGGCCTGCGTCCCGGTAACGCTCAAGCTGCACCAGGACCGCGGTCTTCAGGCCGCTGAAGCTGAAGTCGTAGCTGCCCTGCTCTAGGAAGGCGCGCGGCAGCGGCACGGCGCTGGGGTCGCCCTGCGCCGCCATGCGGTCGATGGCCGGCCCGCCCGGGAACTCAAGGCCCATCGCCCGCGCCGTTTTGTCGAACGCCTCCCCGGCCGCGTCGTCGCGCGTCTGGCCCAGGAGCTCGATCTCGCCGTGGCCGCGCAGCAGCACCAGGTCCGCGTGGCCGCCCGACACGACCAGCGCCACGGCCGGCCACTCATCACTGTCGCCGTCTTCGTCGCCAACTCTTTTTTCGTCACCAGGGCCGCGGGGCGCGCTGGGGTCGGGTGCTGCGTCGCGGCCTGGCTGCGGCCCGGCGTCTCCGGCCAGCGGCGGCCCGCCGCCCGCGTCCAGGAAGTTGGCATAGATGTGGCCCTCCAGGTGATTGACGCCGACCAGGGGCAGGCGGCGCACGTACGCCAGGGTCTTGGCGCACGACACGCCGACCAGGAGCGCCCCGACCAGCCCCGGCCCGAAGGTCACGGCGATGGCGTCGATGTCATCCAGGGTCGCGCCGGCGTCGTCGAGGGCGGCCGCGATCACGGGCAGGATGCGCTCCAGGTGGCGGCGCGAGGCCAGTTCGGGCACCACGCCGCCGTAGCGCGCGTGCAGGTCGACCTGCGAGGCGATGATGTTTGACAGGAGCCGCCGCCCGTCGGCGACCACGGCGGCGGCCGTCTCGTCGCACGAGGTCTCAATCCCCAGGCATAGCACTCGCGTCGTCTCCTTCACCGGCCGGGAGTCACTGCCCGCGCCTTCCGTTGTCCTGCCTCAGAATGTGCCGCTTCTTGAGCCGGGCTATGTATGTCGAGGCGTTGGGGGTGATGGCTCTAATGTCACTCGCGCTGCAATGCCCTTCCTCGGGCATAGCAGCACCCCCCTCCTCATTTTACCTCACCGGCCGACCGCGTCAAGTCGCAAACGCGCCCATTACAGCGGGCTTGCAGCGTTGGAGCACTGCCTTCCACTGCCAGGCAACCCCCAGGGCACGGCATGGCGGTGCGGGCCGCCTTTGCGACGGCCCGCACCTTGACGCTTGGGCCCCTTGCAGCCCAACTCCGCCCGGCCACTCCCTTGTCTCACTGCCGCTCGACGCAATGCCCGTCTGTATCAGCCCGCCCCCTTCCATCCCCTCCCCTCCCCCGCCCTGCTCACCGCTCCACCGCCAGCGCCTTGACGATGCTTGAGTCCACGAGCACGTCGGGCGCGGCCGCGATCAGGCCCTGCTCGGCGAGGAATGCCGCCAGCCGCCCGATGTCGTTTTTCGCCTTCTCGCCGGGCGGGCCCAGAAAGTCCGGCCCCAGCTCGAGGTTCACGTCGGGGTGCGTGAACAGCCTCAATGTAGCCTCGACATCGTTCAGGCTCATCGACAGGCAACCGGCGACGATCGCCGCCGCCACGGGCGGGTCGCTGGCCTTGAACGCGGCGCCGCGGAAGTGCCCGGCGAGGAACGCCTGCACGGCCGCCGGGCGGCGCTTCACGTAGGCGCGGCGCGCGACTATGACGTGGTACGTGGGCAGGGCGGCGTGCGCGTCATCCACGAGCACCGAGCCGCCGGTGGCGCACGCCTTCGTCAGGTACGGCTCCCACGTCGCCACGGCGTCGACGCTCTCGGCCTGCAGGGCGGCGACCTGGTCCTCCGCCGTCATGTCCAGCAGGGTGACGTCGCGGTCGGGGGCCAGGCCGGCGCCGGCGAGCACCTCGAGCAGGAAGCGGTGGGCGTTTGAGCCCTTGGCCACGGCGACCCGCTTGCCCTTGAGGTCCGCCGGCGCCGCGATGCCCGCCCCATACCGCGCCACGATACCCTCGCCGCCGTCGGAGCGGTCGCAGATGGCGATGATCACCAGGCCGGAATCCTCGCTGGCGGCGATGATCGCCGGCGTCGCGCCGAGGTAGGCGGCGTCGACGGCGCCGGACGCGAGCGCGTCGATTGCGGCCGCGGTTGTCGGGAAGCTGGTCTCCTTGATCGTCACGCGGGCGCCATCGAAGTAGCCCTGCTCCTGGGCGATGAGGTACGGGGCGATGTAGATGCCGGGCTGCGTGCCCAGGCGCAGGCGGGCGGAGCCGGGGAAGAGCGAGCACCCGAGCGAGCAGCCGGCGGTCAGCGCCAGGAGCAGGCCGGCCGCCATAAACGCCGCCACGATGGCCACAACGGGGCGTGACGTGCCCCTCACCGGCATCCGGCATTCCCCCATGCTTGGGATTGAGCGGCCCCCCGAGCTCCCCGCCGGCCACGCCCCTCGGTCGCGCCGAGGCTCCGGCCAGCGGCACGCCGGGAGCGGCCGGCCGCTACAATGATATGCGACCCGCACCGCCGCCCGGCAGGTCCACGCGGGTTGGGCAGCAGGTCCACGCGGGTTGGGCACCCATTGGCCCAAACGGCACCGCCTTGCACCGCGGCACATATCATACACGAAAGTCAACGGAACGAGGGGGGGTAAATCTATGACCAGGGAAAATGCGGGCATCCCTTCCAGCACGGCTATGGCCGCGCGCGAGCGCGAGCTTCAGGGTTATGCGCGGGAGTTCCTGGCGGTAAGAACCCAGATAAAAACCGGGTTTGACCTGATCGAGAAGACCAAGCCAGCCAGAGAACGCATCCTGTCCCTTCTCGGGGCGACGGCGGCCGACTGGGCCGATTGGCGCTGGCAGCTCAAGAACCGCATCACCAGCGTGGAGCGGCTGAGCCAGATCGTGCCCCTGGCGCCGGCGGAGGTCGCGGTCGTCAGGCGCGTGGAGCGCGAGTTCCGCTGGGCCATCTCGTCCTACTACGCCAGCCTGCTCGACCCCGACGACCCGGCCTGCCCGTTGCGACGCCAGGCCATCCCGAGCGCGCCCGAGCTCGCGGAGACCGGGGAGCTGGATCCCGTGGGCGAAGGCGCCACTTCGCCCGTGCCCGGGGTCGTGCGCCGTTACCCGGACCGGCTCATCATCTACGTCACCAACCAGTGCGCCATGAGTCTCCGCGGCTACACCTCCGGGCTGGCCATGCCCACTTACGCCGTCAACGCCCCCGGCGGCGGGGGCAAGGTGCCACTCATGCCGCAGTACGTGATCCGGCTCGGCGAGGGCACGGCCACGGTGCGCACGTGGGAGGGCTGGGTCGTCGAGATACCCAACGAGGGGTGAAATGGGCATGTTGGTCGAGATCCGGCGGGGGACCGGCCGGGCGACGGCGCGCCAGTGTCAGGTCCCCAAGGAGCTCCTGGATGAGTGGGTGCTGGCCGAAGGCGGCACTTACCGGCTCAGGGCCGGCCAGGCCGTCACCGAGGCCGAGGTGCACGGGCAGCGCGGCCTGACCGCCCGCGGCCCGGTCATCCACCTTGGCCGCGACTGCTTCGACGAGCTGCACCTGCCCTGGGACATCACCCTCAACCTGCGGCGGCGTTCCTGGCTCGCCAGCTCTTCTCCCTGGTCGATGGCCCGGCCCTCGACCGGCACATACAATGGGACAGTGTGCCTCGGGGTGCCCAAGCGGCGCTCCAACGCGGCGTACTCACAGGCCCGCGAGTAGACGCGCTCGAGTTCGACCCTCGCCTCGTCAGAAAGCCCGTGACCCCTCAGCGTTACTGGGAGCTGCTTCGGCTGGCGGTCATCCGAGAGAAAGTCGACGAGGCGCTTTCCGTAGAGCTCCGCGAAACGCCACAGGAGCACGCTGTCGACGGGCCGTTGCCCTTGCTCAATGAAAACCAGGCGGGGCCTGGGAATGCCCAGCTTCTGCGCCACATCGCCCTGGCTCCAGCCCAAGCGCTCGCGTGCCCCCCTGAGTTTCAAGCCAATGCTTGCCTTGCCGAGAGCCGCCCTCAGATTCGCGGGCTTATCGGACGTGGCCGCGTATTCGCGCCGGGCAGGGCAAATAGGCTGCGGAGCCAGGGGCACGGCCTACTCCGCCTCGCGTGGCACGGACTGGCGGCCGCGCGGCGATATGTCGTCCTTCCACATCAGGATGGCGTCCTCGTGGGTGTCGGAGTAGTAGCCGCGGCGCAGGCCGCGCCGGACGAAGGCGTAGCGCCGGTAAAGGCCCAGCGCGCCGTGGTTTGAGGGGCGAACCTCGAGCGTCATGCGCCGCGCCCCGCGCTGGTAGGCGCGGTCCATGAGCTCCTCGAGGAGCAGGCTGCCGATGCCGCAGCGCTGGAAGTCGGGGTGGACAGCGATGTTGGTGATGTGGGCTTCGTCGAGGAGGACCCACATGCCGGCGTAGCCCGCGACGCGCGGGCCGAAGCGCGCCACGATGTAGCAGGCGACCATGTTCTCGGTGATCTCGCCGTAGAATGCGCCCGCCGACCACGGGCTGGGGTAGACGCGGCGCTCGATGTCGATCACCTGGTCGACGTCGTCAAGGCCCATGCCGGTGACGGTGACCCCGCCGGGCCCGGGCCGCGGGCACTTGTCACTTGCCGGGCCGATGCCATCTTGCCCGCTCACGGGCCTCTGTTGTGGCCTGTTCATCCGCGCGCGCCCCCTCCGCCGCCGCGCCGCCTGGCCCCCGGTGCCGCTGCCCGTGCCGCCTCAACCCCTGGCGCCGGGCGGCTGAACGGCTGCGCGGCCGGTATGGCCACGTACACCGGCGCCGCTGCGTAAGGGTCGTCGGCGCGCCCGGCCAGGAGCCGCCGCCGGCCCAGGGCGGCCACGGCGCCGGCGCGCGGCAGGTCGAACGTCGCGTCCAGCCGCACCAGGCGTTCGCCCAGGGCGCGCCTGGCGTCATCCGCAAAGCCGCCCTCCCACAGGCCGTCGCCGCAGAGGTACAGCGTGCCAGGAACCGCGGCCAGGACCTCGAGCAGCCCGGCGGGGGTCGTGGCCGCCGGGACGGCGGCCGCCGCGGGCGTGGCGGCGGACAGGGCGGTGGCGGGCGGTGCGCCGGCCGCTGATGCGCCGGCGGGGTACAGGGCGTAATACACCTGACCGCGCCGGGCGTTGATCACCGGGCACAGCGTGCCGGCGCCCGCGGGCGCGCCAGCCTTCCCCGCCGCCCCGGCCACCCCCGCGGCCACCCCCACGGCCCCGGCCTGGTGCGCCAGGGCATCGAGCGTCGGCACGGCGCAGAACGCCGCCCCGGTGCCGAACGCCCACGCCTTGGCCGCGGCCATGCCGATGCGCAGGCCGGTGAACGACCCCGGGCCCGCGGAAACGGCCACGCCGCCCACGGCCGCGCGGTCGACGCCGCACTGCCCCAGCACGGCGTCGATGAGCTCCAGGAGCCGCTCGGCGTGGGCCCGGTCGCGCCGCAGCGAGTACTCGCCGGCGACGCCCCGCCCATCGACCAGCGCCACCCCCAGGAGCGGTGTAGCTGTCTCGATGCCCAAAACGATCACGTCCGCCTCCGCCCCTCACCGTCATTCGTACCGCCCAGCCCATCGACCGCCGCCACGAAATGCGCCCCCCGCGGCAAGAGCCGGATCAACCGCTCCGTCTCGCGGCCCGGCACCATCGCCATCTCGACCCACAGGTGCTCCGGCGGCAAGAGGCCGGGCGCGCGGTCCGCCCACTCCACCACCGAAACCCCCGGCCCGTACAGGTACTCCTCGCCGCCGATATCGGCCGCCTCCGCCGCCGCGAGGCGGTACAGGTCGAAGTGGTACACCGGCAGGCGGCCGCGATACTCGTTGATCAGGGCAAAGCTGGGGCTCTTGACGCGGCCGGCGACCTCAAGGCCCCGGCACAGCCCCTGCACGAAGCACGTCTTGCCCGCCCCCAGCGGGCCGGCCAGCGCGACCACGTCGCCGCCGCCCAATCGCGCCGCTAACCGCCGCGCCAGTTCTTGCGTCTCTGCCGCGCTGCGCGAGAGCAGGCTGATGCCGCCCACGCTGCGCCACCTCCGCCCCCTGCGTCGATCCCCGCTGGCGCATGGGCGCCGCGGGGCGGGGAATAATAGGCGGGACGCCGGCGGGCCGGGGCCCGCGGTGCCCGGAGGGATGCCACGTGCGCAACGACCGCCGCTCGAGACCGCCCACGCCCCCGATGAGCGCTGTCGACCGCATCGAGTTCATGACCCGCCTCGGCGACATGGCTGAGGTCGACTACAAGAACGCCCTCGGCCTGGCGGCGATAATCGACGTGCTGGTGAGAAAAGGCCTCGCCACCCCGGCTGACTTCGCGGACGCGGCAAAGCGGCTGGACGCCCAGCTTGAGACCGAGATCCGCGGCCAGAAGCCGCCTTGCGGCCCCGCGCACCTGCGCGTCGTCCCCGCGCCGTCACCAGCAAGCCCGGCCCACGCCCCGGCAACGCCCGCCGACCCCCTCGCCGACGCCCTCAAAACTCCTTGAGCGCCTCGCGCACCCGTTTGAAGTCTTCCCACACCGGCCGCTTCTTATCGGGGTCGCGCAGCACGGCGGCGGGGTGGAAGGTGGGCATGATCAGCACCCCGTCGCGCTCCTGCCACGTCCCGCGCAGCTTGGTTATGCGCGCGTCGCGGTCGAGCAGGGTCTGGGTGGCCAGCGCCCCCAGGCAGACGACGATCGCCGGGGCGATGATGCGCAGCTGCGCGACAAGCCACGGCCGGCAGGCGTCGACCTCCAGGGGGCCCGGCAGGCGGTTCTCGGGCGGCCGGCACTTAACCACGTTAGTTATGTAAACTTCGCCCCGCGCCATCTCGATGGCCGCCAGGATGCGGTCGAGAAGCTGGCCCGCCGGGCCCACGAACGGCCGGCCAAGCTCATCCTCGACCGCCCCCGGGCCCTCACCGACGAGCATCAGCCGGGCGTGGGCGTCGCCCTCGCCGAAGACCACCCCGCGGCACCCCGCGCGCAGCCCGCACGACCGGCAGTCGCGCGCCTGGCCCGCCAGGGCATCAAGGTCGGCGATGTCGGCGAACGGCTCGAGGCGCTTGGGCTGCGCCGCGGCCGGGGTCGCCTCCTCACCGACGAACGAGAACGCCTGCTGCTTGGGACCGTCTGAGACCACGTCGACCCCTCCCCCCCGTCCCGCCGCCTCGCGAATGAGCTTCGCGCGGGGAAAGGCTAATTCCTGCCCGCCCGGCGCGGCGAACGGCGCGGCGAACGGCGCGGCAGGGCGAAGCGCCGCCGCAGGAGGACCGCCGCCTCGGGGCAGTTCTCCTGGCAGCACAGGCAGTCCAGGCAGCGGTGCAGGTCGATGTGCGCCTGGCCGCCTTCAACGCGCATGGCGCCGGACGGGCAGGTGGCGGCGCACGTGCCGCAGCCGGTGCAGCGCGACGCCTCCACGACGGGGCGGGCGCGCAGAAGGGTCACGGCGGCGCGCACGACGGGGGCGGGGGCGTACTTGATGAATGACGTGGTGATGGGCAGGACGAAGCGGTCAGGCCGCGCCTCGGAGAGCGGCAGGCCGACGATGTCGATGCGGTCGGGGTCGGCGACCCCCAGGCCGGCGGCGGCGGCCAGCCGGCAGGTCGGCATCCTCAGCGGCGGGAGGCCGGCCAGGAGCGCGCACACAGCATCGACAGCCACGCCGTCCGTGCCGGCCAGGATCAGGCCCACCCGGCGCGGGTTTCCGCCGGCGCCGGGGCCGAGGCCGTCCAGGGCCCAGACGGCGTCCACGACCGTCAGCGCCGGCCGGCCCAGGTACACGGCGCCGTATATGTCCACCAGCAGCCCGGCGAAGTCCTCGCTGCGCGGGTACTCGCGGTGGTACGCCGTCTTGCGCCCGCCCGGCACGCAGCCGTAAAGGTTCTTGACGGCGCCGGTGATGATCGTGAGGCCGTGCGTCTTGAGCTTGGGCAGGTTGATGATCGCGTCGGCGTCGAGCGCCGCCGGCGCCAGGTAGAGCCGGCGGCCGCCGCGCCCGGCGACCTCGCGGGCACCGCCGGCGTCGAAGTTGACCACGTCGGCGCCGGCGGAGCGCGCCGCGCCGGCGATCCCCGACACCGCCAGGGCGCGGGCCGTGCGTCCCGTCAGGGCGGCGCCGCCTGAGCTGTCGCCCACGCTCACCCGGCCGGCGCCCGCCGCGCGCGCCAGCGCCACGGCGGCAGCGACGAGAGCGGGGTGCGTGTCGATCGGTCGCTCCGGCGGGAAAGGGGCCAGGACGTTCGGCTTCACGAGCACGTGCCCGCCCACGCGCACGGGCAGGGCCGCCCGCGCGCCGCCCAGGAGCCCGATCGCTTCGTCCATGGCCGAGGCGACCGTCGGGGCGTCGTAGTCCGGGCAGCGGACCACGGCCACCCGCGAGCGCGCCCCGGCCCCCTCCCTGCTCATTTCCCCAGTCGCACCGCTCATTTCCTCGGCAGTGTGCTCGCGGCGAGCACGAGCATGGCCCTGAAGCAGCGGAACGCGTCGATGAACTCCGACGCGGTGTAGGCGAGCGTCCGCTCGCCCGTCCGGCGCGTGCCCGGGATGAGCGATGCGGCCTCGGCCATGAGCGCCCGCAGGAACGCGACCTCGATGGTGACCGGCGCCTTGAACGTGAACGGCTTGAGCTCGCCACGCCGGCGCACGGCGCGCCCGGCGGCCTCGCGGATCCTCGCCCGCGCCTGCTCCGGCGACAGGCAACGCGCGGCCTGGCTGCCGATCGGCTCCTTGACGGCCACGGCCTCGATCGGGCCCAGGAACCTCCTGGCCTCTTCAGCCAGGCGCGCGTCGCCGGAGACCATGACCACCGGCACGCCGAACGTGCCCGCCACCGCGGCGTTTATCGCCGTCTCGCCCACCGGCTCGCCGTTGACCAGCACCTCGTAGACAGTAGCGCCCATGTACGTGTGGCTCATCACGCCGGGCGTGCCGACGCGGGCGTGGTAGCCGACGAACATCGCCGCCTGGAACGAGGCGTCGATGCCCTCAACCATGGAGAGCGGCTTGGGCGAACCGGTCACGAGGAGCGCGCGCTGATCGACGGCGGCGGGGGCCAGGTTGCGCATGTCGCCGTGCGCATCGTTGACCACGACCTCGGTCGCCCCGGCGGCGAACGCGCCGTCGACGGCCGCGTTCACCTCGCCGGCCATCAGCGCCCGCGCCGCCTCGAACTCCGGGCTCTCGCCGGTCTGATCCCGGCCGACGACGCCGGAGATGCCCTCCAGGTCGGCTGATATGTATACCTTCAACTGCTCGCCGCCCGTCTGACCCGCCACGCGGATACCCCCCTCCCGTACTGCCGCGCGCCGCGAAGCCGCGTCCTACGCCCCGGCGCACGCCGCGCGGCCGCAGCGCAGAAGCTCGAAGCTCGGCGTCACGTGGCCGACCTCGTCGTCGCGCACGTTGCGCAGCGCCGGCCGCAGAAGCCCCGCCAGGCGCGGGGTTGCGCACGCGTCCCAGCCCAGCTGGCGCACCGTCTCCAGCGCCGCCGGCCCCGGGGCGCGGCCGGCGCCGTCGTCGATCTTGAGCACCACGCCCCACCCCTGGGGCTGAAGGGCCAGGCACTGGACCCCCTCGGCCCCGCCCTTGGACACGAGGCGGCCGGGCAGCTCCTCCATGACGACCGTGTCAAACCCTCCCGGACCGGAGACCATCGCCGGGTGCGCCTGCACTGCCGCCGCCACGCGCCGCGCCGCCGCGGCCCGCTCCGGCGGCAGCCCCGCCGGCTCGGCCAGGCGAGCGAACGCAAACGCCGCCGCCAGAAGCGGCATGGCGAACACCGGAACCCCGCAGCCGTCGGTGGCCAGGCCGATCGTGGCCGGGTCAACCCCCGCCATGTCGGCCACCAGTTCCAGGAGGCGGCGCTGGACGGGGTGGGCGGGGTCGCGGTAGCCCGCGATGTCGCACCCCAGGTGCCGCGCCAGCACCAGCATCCCGGCGTGCTTGCCCGAACAGTTGTTGTGCAGCGGCCCCGGGCTCTCTCCCGCCCGCGCCAGGGCGTCGGCGGCCGACTGGTCCACCGGCCGGTGCGCGCCGCACTGCAGGGCGTCCGGCCCCAGGCCGACCTTGGCCAGGATGCCGGCCACGGTCGTTGTGTGTTCGGGCCGCCCGCGGTGCGAGCCGCACATTGCGGCCAGCTCCTGCGGCGTGATGCCGAAGCGGTCGGCCGCCCCGCTCTCCACGACGGCCATCGCCTGCAGCGGTTTGGCCGACGACCGCAGGTACGTCACGCGCCGCGGGTCGCCGGCTGAAGCCAGGAGTCGTCCCTCATTGTCTGAAACCGCGACATCGCCGCGGTGCAGGCACTCCACCATGTTGCCGCGCCAGACCTCGACCAGTGCAACGCTCAATTTGTTCCCCTCCCCGGGGGCCGATCACGCCTCGCCGGCACCGCACGCCTTGCCAGCCCCGCACGACCTCACCAGCTCCACGACCCGTTGCGCCGGCAGGGCCGGGGCGAAGTGGCCGTCGCGCCCGACCATGTCAGTGGCGCAGAACAGGGCGTCCAGCGCCGCCTCCTCGATGGCTTCGGCGGCGGCCCGGAACAGGCCGGCCATTTCCTCGGCGGCATCCGCCAGGCGCCCGGTCGTGCGGTGAGCGGTCGTCGAGAACGCGATCACGAAGTCCCCGCTTGAGTGGTCGACGGCGGTGCCCAGGCGCCCGAGCCCGAGCACCGCCCGGCGCGCCACGCGCCCCAACTGGCGCGATGACAGCGGCGCCGACGTCGCCAGCACGACGACGACCGAGCCGCTGCCAGCGCCGGGGTCGCCCGTAGCGCCGGTGCCCGCCGCGCCGCCGCCGGCCTCCTCGCCGCCGAGCAGCCGGCCAACCGGCACGCCGCACACGACGAGCTCCCGGCGGCGCCCGAAGTTGGCCACGACCAGGGCGCCGAGCACGTGCCCGCCCGGCACCAGCCGCGACGCTGTGCCCACCCCGCCCTTGTACCCGAAGGCGACCATGCCCGTCCCCGCCCCCACCGCGCCCTCAGCCACATCTTCGCCCGCGGCCTCCAGCGCCTCGAACACGTGGGCCTGCTGGACGTGGCGCCCCCTGATGTCGTTGAGCCAGGCGTCGCTGCACTCGGCGACAACGGGGTTGACGGTCCCGGCGGTCACGCCGATGTCCGGGTTCTGGCGCAGCATGTGCTCCACGAGGGCGTCGGCCACCAGGCCGACATTGAGCGTGTTGGTTATGAGTATGGGTGTTTCAAGCTCGCCCAGCTCACAGAGCTGGACCAGGCCGACCGCCTTGCCGAAGCCGTTGATGACGTGGGCGGCGGCGCGTACGCGGTGGCGGAATGTGTTCTCGCCGTGCGGCAGGACCGCCGTCACGCCGGTGCGCACCGGGCCGGCCCCCGGCACCAGGGGCCCGTCGCCGCGCACCAGGGTCGCGTGGCCGACGCGCACCCCGGACACGTCGCTGATGGTGTTTTGAGGGCCAGTCTCAAGGGCGCCCACGACCAGCCCCAGCGCCCGCGCCCGCGGCCGATCCCCAGCCATCGCCCATCGCCTCCCGGTACGCCGCCGCCGCGGCCACAAACTCCAGAAACAGCCGCCGGGCGGCGGGGTCGTCGTCGACCATGCACTCCGGGTGCCACTGCACGCCGATGACGAAGCGCCGCCCGGGCGCCTCGACGGCCTCGATCACCCCGTCGCTCGTCCACCCCGTCGCGCGCAGCCCCGCGGCCAGGTCGCGCAGCCCCTGGTGGTGGAAGCTGTTGGCCAGGACCTCACCGCCGCCGGCCACGCCGGCGACGCGGGCGACCAGGCTGCCCGCCGCGAGGCGCACCAAGTGCGTGCCCTGGTGGCGGGGCTCATCCTGGCGGTGCCTGAGCGCCCCCGGCAGCTGGCTCGGCAGGTCCTGGAACAGGGTGCCGCCGGCGGCGACGTTGAGCACCTGCTCGCCGCGGCAGATGGCCAGGATGGGCATGTCCCGCCCCAGCGCCAGCCGGCAAAGCCCGATCTCCAGGTCGTCCCGCTCGCGGTATATCTCGGTCGCCCACGGGTGCGGCTCCTCGCCCAGAAGCACGGGGTCGATGTCGCCGCCCCCGGGCAGGAGGAGCCCGTCGCAGCGCGCGAGCATCCCCGCCGCCAGGGCCGCCGGCAGGGGCGGCACAATAAGCGGCGTCCCGCCGGCGTCTACCACCGCCCGCACGTAGGCGCGGGGCAGCATGAAACGGTCGCCCGCTTCGTGGGCGACGATGCTGCACGTGATGGCGATCGCCGGGCGCGGCCGTTCGCTCTCCTGCGCCATGGTCTCCCCCCTCTCAGCGCCCCCGGGTCGCCGCGGACACCGCCCCTCAGGGTTCGCTGCCCATGAAGCCCCCGTACGGCACGGCGAAAAGCGCCGGCACGCCGCCGGTGTGCCAGAACACGACGGTCTTTTTGGCCTCGACGCGGCCGCTCTTGATCCAGTCCATGCACCCCGCCATCGTCTTGGCGGTGTAGACCGGGTCGAGCACGACCCCCTCGCGGCGCGCCGCCTGAAGCATCGCCTCCGAGGCGGCCGGCGTCATCTCGCCGTAGCCCGGCCCGACCTGGCTGTCGTCGATGCACACCTCGCCGGCCGGCACCGCGGCGCCCTGACCGGCCGCGCCCTGACCCGAGGCGCCCTGACCCAGCACCGCCGCCGCCTCGGCCGCCACGGCCGAAACGCGGCCCTGGAGCTCCGCCGCCGGGCGGCCGGCGCTCACCCCGACCAGGCGCACCTGGGCGCCGCACAGCCGCCGCCCCAGCTCAAGCCCGCCCATGGTCCCGCCCGACCCGCAGGCGAGGAAGATGTAGTCAGGCGAAACCCCGGCCGCCGCCGCCTGGTCGAGGAGTTCCCGCATCGCCTGGACGTAGCCCAGGGCGCCGATGCCGTTGGAACCCCCGACGGGTATCAGGTACGGGCGCCGCCCCTCGACCCTGAGGTCGGAGCCAAGCTGCGCCATCGCCCCGTCCAGCGCCGCGTCGTCGCAGTGGCCCACAAACGCCACGCGCGCCCCCAGGAGGCCGTCGATGAGCAGGTTGCCCTGCCACTGGCCCGGCTCCGTCCCCTGGAGCAGGAGGAACGGCTTCATCCCCAGGCGGCGCGCCGCGGCCGCCGTCAGGCGGCAGTGGTTGGACTGCACGGCGCCGGCGGTGATCACCGCGTCGGCGCCCTCCGCCCGCGCCTGGCCGAGGAGGAACTCGAGCTTGCGCACCTTGTTGCCGCCCAGGCACAGCCCCGTCTCGTCGTCGTGCTTGATGAACAGGCGCACGGCGCCCCCCAGGGCCGCGGCGAGGCGCGGGGCCTCCACTAGCGGAGTGGGAAGATTGGCGAGGTGGACGCGCGGAATCTGGACCGAGATCACTACCAACATGCCCCCCGCGGGCGGCGGGGGCGGTGCGGGGCCAAATCAGAAGTCGGTGAGCCCCAGGCTGATGAGCAGGGCCTCGTTGACTTTGGTCATGACCCCTCCGTCCAGGCGGGCCACGTGCTCCCGCAGCCGCCGCTTATCGATGGTACGGATCTGCTCCAGGAGGAGCACCGAGTCTCGTTCCAGGCCGCACTGGCCCGCCTTGAGCTCAACGTGCGTCGGCAGGCGGCCCTTCTCGATCTGGGCGGTGATGGCGCATACGATGACCGTGGGCCCGTAGCGGTTGCCCACGTCATTCTGCAACACCAGCACCGGCCGCACGCCGCCCTGCTCCGACCCCACGACCGGACTCAGGTCGGCGTAGAATACGTCGCCACGGCGCACGTCGGGCCCGTCAGCGCCCGCCGCGTGGGGCGCGTCGCCGGCGCCCGCCCCCCGCCCTCGCCGTTCCCGTTTCGCCGACATACCCGTCCACGAGTCCCTCCTCGGCCAGGGACAGGTTGAGGCTGCCCATGGCCTGGTAGCCCTCACGCAATCGCTCGCGCAGCTGGTGGCGGCGGCGGTGCCGCTCCACGTAGGCGGCCGCGGCATCGCGCAGCACCTGGCTGCGGGGCAGGCGGAGGTCGCAGGCGACCCCGTCCACCCCGGCGATCAGGGCTTCGGGCATGCACACGGCGACGCGCCTCGACCCGGACATGGGCGCACCCCCCCACGGTTTGGCCAGTGCGCGGGCGCATTTCAATTATATACCACCGCCGGGGTCCGTGCAACTCACGTCAATTGGGCATTTGTGGCCTCGCGGCGGCCGCCGGGCGCCCTGCTGACGCCACCGAGGACGCGGGCGCCGGCCACGGCGCCGTCGCGCAGGTACACGCGCGTGACGCGCGGGCCGATGCACGTCACGACCTCGTAGTTGTTGGTGCCGGCGACCTGCGCCAGCTCGTCGGCTGAGACCTCGGCCGCCCCCTGGCGCCCGATCAGCACCACCTCGTCGCCCGTCGCCGCGCCCGTCTGGGAGACATCGAGCATGATCTGGTCCATGCACACCGCGCCGACCACCGGCGCGCGCCCGCCGCGCACCAGGGCGCAGGCGCGGTTGCCGAACGCCCGGCGGTAGCCGTCAGCGTAGCCGATGGGCACGGTGGCGATGCGCCGCGCGGACGGCGTGACGTACGTGAGCCCGTAGCTGATGCCGCCGCCGGCGGCCATGTCCTTGACGTAGGCCACGCGCGACTTCAAGGCCAGGGCCGGCCGCAACTCCAGCGACCGCCGCAGGCGCGCCGGGTCGCCGGGGTAGAGCCCGATGGCCCCCAGCGCCACGCGCACCGCGTCCAGCCTCAGCTCGGGCATCTCGATGGCCACGGCGGTGTTGGCGCAGTGGCGCAGGCCGGGGTCGATGCCAGCGGCGGAGAGCGCCGCAAGCGCCGCCTCGAAGCGCGCGTACTGCCGCCGGGTGTACGTCTTGTCTGGCCAGTCGGCGACGGCCATGTGCGTGTACGTGCCGGCAAGGCGCAGTGACGGGGCGGCGGCGATGACGCGGGCGATACCGAGCGCCTCGTCCGGGGTCTGGGCCCCGAGGCGGCCGAGGCCGGTGTCAACCTTCAGGTGCACGCCGGCGCAAAGGCCCAGCCGCGCCGCCGCGCGGGCGGCGTCCTGCGCCTGGCGCTGGTCGAAGGCGGCGAACTCCGCGTCGAGCTGAATGGCCGTGTCGATCGCCGTACCGAGGACGGGCCCCATGATCAGGATCGGGGCGGCGATGCCGGCCGAGCGCAGCTGGGCTGCCTCTTCCACCGTGGCCACCGCCAGGCGGTCCGAGCCGGCGGCAAGCCCCGTCCGTGCCACTTCAATGGCGCCGTGGCCGTACCCATCCCCCTTGACGACGCAGAACAACTGCACCCCTGCGCCGAGGTGCGCCCTGAACTGGCGCACGTTGAAGGCGATGGCGTCGAGGTCGACCTCGGCCCACGTCGGCCGCCAGCCGGCGACGGCCGCGGCGACCTGCTCGTCGAGGGTCGGCCCGCGGGCGTTCAATCCGCCTCACCCTCTTCATCGCAGTCAAGGCGCTTGAGGGCGGCCGGCAGCGCCGCCAGGACATCCCCGGCCACCAGGCCGCGCTCGCCGCGGGATTGCGCCGCCACGTCGGCGGCCGCCCCGTGGATGAAGACCCCGGCGACGGCGGCGAGCATCAGGTCCATGCCCTGCGCCGCCAGGCCGGCGATGGTGCCGGTCAGCACGTCGCCGCTGCCCGCCGTGGCCAGTCCGGGATTGCCGCTGCTGTTGATGAACGCGCGCCCGTCGGCGCCGGCGGTCACCGTCGGCGACCCCTTGAGCACGACCGTGCAGTTGGCCGCCGCGGCGGCCGCCTGCGCGGCGCCGATGGGGTCGGCGCGCACGGCGGCGACGGTGGCGCCGGAGAGTCGCGCCATTTCGCCGGGGTGCGGCGTGAGCGCCGTCGGGGCGCGCCGTTTGCGCAGGGCCGCAAGGTCGCCGGAGAACGCGCGCAGGCCGTCGGCGTCGATTACCAGCGGCCGCGCCACCTCGCGCGCCACGCCGCGCGCCAGGGCGACGGCGTCGGGGTCGTCGGAGAGCCCCGGCCCGATGGCGACCACGTCCGCCGCCGGCGCCAGCTCCTGGATCTGCTCCAGCGCCTCAAAGCACAGGGCGTGACGCTTGCTCTCGCGCAGCGGCCGGGCGATGACCTCGGCGAGGTGCGACTTGACGATGCCCAGGATGCACTCGGGCACGCCCAGCGTCACCACCCCGGCTCCGGCGCGCAGGGCGGCCATGGCGCAGAGCACGGCGGCGCCGCTGTATACCTGCGACCCGGCCACGACAAGCACGTGCCCGCACGTGCCCTTGTGGGCGTCGCGCGCGCGGTGCGGCAGAAGCGACGCGACCCAGCCGGGCTCGACAAGCTCCACGCGCAGGCCGGGGTCGTCGAGCAGGTGGCGCGGCAGCGAGATGTCAGCGACTGCGACGCGGCCGGCCGTCCCGGCGCCCGGGTGCAGGTATAGCCCGCGCTTGGGCAGCCCCAGCGTGACCGTGCACGTGGCGCGCACGCAGTCGCCCGGCGTCGCCCCGGTGTCAGGGTCCAGGCCCGAGGGGATGTCCACCGCCAGCACCGGCCGCCCGCACTCGTTGACCAGGCGCACCGCCCGCGCCAGCTCGCCCGACGGCGCGCCGCGGGCGCCCGTCCCCAGGAGCGCGTCGATCACCAGGTCGGCGGCGCGAAGAAGGCCCAGAAGGTCGCCATCAGAGACCCCCGCCGCCTCAACGACGCGCGCCCCACACGCCTCGGCCGGCCCGAGGTTCGTCGCGGCGTCCCCCGCCAGCTCGCCCCGCCCGGCCCACAGGGCGACGGTCACGTCGGCGCCGGCGTTGGCGAGGTGCCGCGCCGCCACCAGCCCGTCGCCGCCGTTATTGCCGCGCCCGCACGCCACTGCCACGCGCCGGCCCGCCAGGCGCGCGCCGCCCAGCATCCGCTTGGCCTCGCCGGCCACCGCCAGCCCCGCGTTTTCCATCAAGATCAGGCTGGGGATGTTGAGATCTTCAATGGCGCGCCGGTCGAGCCCACGCATCTGTTCCGCTGAAACGAGCCGCACGCTCATCACCCCCACCCCTGTATCATTGCCAAAGCGGGAATTCGACGTGCGCGCGGCCGCGCCCTGCCATGACGCGCGATTGACCCGCCGCGGCCGCACCCAGCGCCTGCCGCCGCACCCAAAAGGGCCCGCCGCTCGTGGGGAAGGAACCCCTCGCCGGGCGTCGAATCTCTCCGCGACATGCGGCAACATAACACCGATACTGGGGGAGGATCGCCCTCATGAACTGCCAGGCCGGACGCGCCCCGAAGATGCTGCTTGCGCTGCTCACGCTGCTCACGCTGCTGACGCTGGTGGCGCTGCTGACGCTGGTGACGCTGGCCGCGCCGGGCTGCGCCCCCGCCCCGGGCGCCACGACTGCGCCCAAGGCGCAGACGGTATCGACCATCCCGCTGCTTGGCGGGCCGATATACTTCCTCGACGGCCAGGCCCTGTCGCCGGACGGCAACTGGGCGGCGATCATGGCCGCCAATGGCGGTCAGAAGCAGGAGCTGCGGCTTTACCCGGCAACCGGCGGGGAGGGCCGCACCCTGGCCGAGGTCAGCGCCGTGCAACTGGAGGCCGGCACCCTGATGCTGTGCCCCCTGGGCTGGTCGAAGCACGACGAGCTTGTCTTCGCCCGCCAGGGCACGCAGCCCGACGGGCCGCACCAGGGGCAGCGCGGCGTATCCCTGCGCGTGACCGATCCCCAAACCGGCGACACCCGCGAGGCCGGCTGGGTGCCCGTGCCGCCCGACAAGTACGTCAACGAGATGTACCCCGTCGCGGGTGAGGCCGTGTTCATCTACGCCGGCGAGACGGTGTACCGCATACCGCTCGACGGCGGCGGGCCCCAGGTCGTGAAGCCGGACTTGGCCAGCTTCGGCGGCCCGTTCGCCCCCCGCCCGTCGCCGGATGGCGCCTACCTGGCCTACGAGAACTTCGCCGAGGACGGGACCGGGGTGTGGGTCGCCGCCGCCGCGACCGGCGCCGAGACGTGCATCGCGCCGCGCGGCCAGACGTGGAGCTTCTATCCCGCCTGGTCGCCTGACGGCCGGCACGTCGCCTACTACACGGCGGCCGGGAAGACCGGGAGCGAGGACACCTTCGAGGGCTACGACATGGTGCCGGCCGAGGACGGCCCGCGGCCGGCGGCGGGCGCCATCGACGTCGCCACCCCCGACGGGCGGCAGGTCGCCCACCTGACGCTGGGCGACTACAAGCTGGCGCAGTTCACGTGGGCTGAAGACAGCCAGCGCCTAGCGTTTGCCACCTGCACCTTCGTGCCCGACCCCGCGGGCGACCCGCTGGCCGCCGGCCTGGCCTGGGACGCCCTGTACCTGGCCAGCCTCGACGGCGCGCCGGCCAAGGTGGCCGACCTCGCCGGCTCCGCCGCCCTGGACGTGTTCCCGCTCTACATCTGCGAAGGCAACGACGGCGTCTACTACATGACCTACGAGGAAAGCGGCTTTGCCCTGTGGCTCGGTCGGCCGGGCAAGAAGCCGCGGCGGCTCGACCTGCCCGAGGCCACGGGCGGCGGCTTCTGGCCCACTTTCCCCGTCCTGAGCTACAAGCAGGGCATCTTCCTGCCCTACGACCTGGCCAATGCCCGTTACCTGGTGCAGGCGTTCAAGGACCAGCTAGTGGTGCTGGCCACCGGCGGCGAAGGAACGTACTTCGCCGGCCTGGCCGGCCGCCGCCTCGCCTACACCGTGAGCGACCCGGCCACGGGCGCCACAAGCCTCGTCGTCGTTGAGTTCGCGCCGTAACGGGGGGTGGCGGCGCGCGTCATCCGCTTCCGGTCAGCGCCGCAATAGCGCAACCATCTCGGGTCCGGGCGCAAGGGCACAGGAAGGGCGCGGGGCGGCAGGGATGCCGCCCCGCCTCTCTTCTCGGGCCAGCCCGCCAGTCAATCGCGACTATACCCCAGGTATAAAAACTGACGCCTATAATTATTGCCCGCCCCTCCGATAGGCAGTATTAGGGGGTGGCGGCGGCATTGGCGGGTGCGACTACGGTGTGCATCGCGGGGCGATGTCGTATAATGGAGGCAGACGAGACAATCCCCTGCCTCCCAGAGAAACGACGCCGGGAGGGACCGCGATGCATGACACCCGCCACGGGGCGCTGCCGGAGCCGTCGGCCAGTGCGACGCTGCGCCCGAGAAGCGGCAAGAGCCGGGATGCGCCGGGCGCGCACGTGACCGTCGAGAACGTGCGCGAGTTCCACGCCGCACCGGAGGCCGTCGCCGCCGCCGTCGAGGCGCTGGCCGCCAAGGGCTTCACCGTGCGCGGCCAGAGCCCGCTGTCGCTGAGCTTTTCGGGGCCCAAGGAGCTCTTTGAGCGCGTGTTCAACGTGACCCTGACCGCGCACCGGTACGACCCGCTCACCGGAGAGAAGTCGCCGGCGGGCAGATCGGTGCACTGGACGGCGGCGGGACCGCTCCAGGTGCCGGCAGAACTGGGTCGATACATCGAACGCGTCACCTTCAGCCCGCCGTTCAGGTTCTTCGACGGCGGGCATGGCGGAAGAGGCGGGCACGGCGGAATCGGCGAACACGGCCAGCCCGGCACGGGCGAGGCGGGTGATTGAATGGGGGTGCTGGACTCTCTTGTCCTAGGACAAGCAGTGGACACATAAAGATTAGGCATTAGGCGCGACGCAGCCGAAGAACCGAATGACATCATTTCGAAGGGGGCAGGGGAATTGCCGGAGGCTTTGGCACACGGCTACGCGGCCTTGAAGTCCTCCACGGGGGCTTCGCGCAAGGGGCAGAAGGTGACGGTCGAGAGCATCCGCGCTTTCCACGCGTCCAAGGACATGGTCGTGAAGGCGGCGGCGGCCCTGAAGGAGCTGGGCTTCACCGTCAGGAGCCAGGGCCCGCTGGGCATCGCCATCGTCGGTCGGCCCGAGCTGTTCCAGAGGGCGTTCGCGGCGCGGCTGACGGAGAAGGTCTACGACCCCTTCCCGAAGCCGGTCGTGGTGCGGGGGCAGCGCCTGACGGCCAGGCACTTCATTACCGAGAAGCCGCTGGCGGTGCCCGCCAACCTGGGCACGCTCATCGACCGCGTGCGCATGGCCCCGGCCATCCGGTGGTTCTCGACGCCGGACGCGCCGGCCATCGCCTACTACCACCTTGACGTGCCCGAGGACATCGCGCGCCTCATCGACGCCCATTCCGCGGCCGACCACGGCATCAACGGCGCCGGCGTGCGGTTGTGCGTCATCGATTCCGGCTTCCACGCGCACGAGTGGTACGCGGCGCACGGGTTCGCCATCACCCTGGTCAACGCCGGGGCCGATGTCGACGACTACGGCCACGGCACCGGCATCACCACCAACGCCATGTCGGTGGCACCGGGGGCGCAGTTCTTCGGCGTCCAGTTGAACGACGGCGCGGGGTCCTTCCAGGACGCGCGCACGATCAACCCCAACATCATCACCTGCTCGTGGGGCACGTGGGGCCTTGACATCGACCTCCACGACGAGATCGTGGACGCGGTCGCGCACAACATCACCGTGTGCTTCGCCTGCGGCAACGGCGCCGGCGGGGCGGCGTGGCCTGGATCGATGCCCGAGGTCGTGTCGGTGGGCGGCACGTACATAGACGAGCACGGCGACATGCAGGCGTCCGATTACGCCTCATCGGGCACCAACCCCGATGAGCCCGGCCGCCAGTGCCCGGACGTGTGCGGACTCACCGGCATGATGCCGCATGGCATCTACATCGCCATGCCGACGCAGGACGGTTCCACGTGCGACGACATGTTCAGCGGCTACGGCGACGGGACGGCGGTCGATGACGGCTGGATCGTGGCCAGCGGCACCTCGAGCGCGTCCCCGGCCGTGGCCGGCGTGGCCGCCCTCATCCTGCAGGCGAACCCCGGCTTCACGCCGGCGCAGGTCAAGACGGCCCTGCAGCAGTGCTGCCGCGACGTCATCACCGGCTCCAGCGCCAACGGCGACGCCGCCGGGCCGGGCTTCGACAACGCCACCGGCTGGGGCTTGGTGGACGGCTTCATCGCCGTGCACCCGGTCGACATCTGGTGCATGGACTGCGCCGACGATAACGGCTGCGTCCCCAACACCTACGAGCACGCCTGGACGTCGCCCGACGTGTGGGTGACGGGGGTTCTCGGCGGGCCGGCCATCGGCAACCCCGAGCACGGGCAGGCGAACTACGTCTACGTGCGCGTGCGCAACCGCGGCACGGCGGCAGCCAACGGCGTGCAGGTCCACCTGTACTGGTCCGACCCGTGCACGGCGATCGCGTGGCCGGCTGACTGGCACACCGACGGCATCAAGGTCGACGGCGTCCCCGGCAACACGCGTTTGATCGCCAACATACCGGCGGGCGGCGAGGTGACCACCGACGCCTTCGAGTGGTGGCCGCCCGACCCGACGACGTCCCTGGACCCCACAAACCCCGGCCACTTCTGCCTCCTGGTCCGGGTCGAGTGCGCCGACGACCCCATCACCCACGAGGGCAACGTCCGCAACGACAACAACATCACCATGAGGAACACGGTCGTCATCGACCTGCTCCCGGACATGGAGTTCATGTTCAAGGTCAACGTCGGCATGATGCCCAAGGTCGACGGCAGGGCAACGCTGGTGGTTAACCGCGCCGCCGTCCCCAAGGCAGTGAAGGTCGAGCTCGCCCAGCCGCCCGTGACGGGGCTGCGGCGCGGCCTTGAGACCGTGAGGCCGGGCGTCATCGAACCGATGATGGCGGCCGCGGTGAAGCCGGTGCTGATCGCCGAGCCGGTCGTCACCCAGCCCCTGACCCTGACGCCCAACCGCAAGCAGGTGGTCGGGATCAAGGTCACGGTGCCCAAGAAGGCCAAGGCGGGCGAGACGTACGTCGTTTACGTCGACCAGAACATCGGCCCGACCAACGTCGGCCACGTCACGCTGATCGCCCGCGTCGTCGACAAGGCGCGGCTCGTGGGCGACCGCGGCGCGCTGGTCGTGCACAAGTGGGGCTGCCCGGACATCGCCAACATCAAGAAGGAGAACAAGCTGCTCATCAACACCACCAAGGCGGCCAAGGCGATGAAGTTCAAGCCCTGCGCCAAGTGCCAGCCGAAGTAGGCGGTAAGAACGGTGGCATCGGGGGGACGGGGCGGCCGCGCGGCCGCCCCGTCCCCGGGACATCACGCTAACCCAGCGCTGGCAGCAAGACCTACCTTCAACTGCCGCACTCCTTGCACCTCCCGGGAATGCCCTCGAGTTGCGCCCGTTTCGGGACCGTATCATGCGCCGGTTCCCGTATCATGCGCCGGTTGAGGAAGCGAGGATCCCCCAAGGAGGAGTGCGCAGTGCCAGAGACGTTACCCAGTGCGTACGTGATGCTCAAGTCAGCGTCGGGTGCGGTGCGGACACAGCAGAAGGTCATGCCGCAGAACGTGCGCCAGTTCTACGCGTCGGACGAGGCGGTGGCCAAGGCGGTCGCGGCCCTCGCCGGGCGCGGCTTCACCATCCAGGGCAAGGGACCGCTGGGCATCTCCATCAGCGGCGCGCCGGACCTGTTCCAGAAGGCGTTCGCCGTGCAGCTCACCCAGAAGACCTACTACCCCTTCGCCCAGACACCGCCCGCCAACGCAACGGCGTCCGCCAGCTACTACGTCGCGGACAGGCCCCTGACCATGCCCGCCGACGTGGCGGCGTACGCCGACTCGGCGCGCCTGGCGCCGCCGGTGACGTGGTTCCAGTCGCCGGACCCGCCGAACCTGCCGTACTTCCACCTCGGCGTGCCGGATGACGTGGCGCGCCTCATGGACGCCCACGCCGCGCACGACCACGGCGTCACCGGCACCGGCGTGCGCCTGTGCGTGATCGACTCCGGCTTCTGGCCCCACCCGTGGTACACCAAGTACGGCTTCAACATCACCAGAGTCGGGCCCGGCGCCGACACCGACCCCATCGGGCATGGCACGGGCATCACCACCAACGCCATGGCCGTCGCGCGTGGGGCGCAGTTCTTCGGCGTCAAGCTGTGGGACGCGGCCGGGTCGTTCCAGGAGGCGCGCACGGTCAACCCCAACGTCATCAGCTGCTCGTGGGGCCTGTGGGGCTACGACCAGGCCCTGCACGACGAGATCGTGGACGCCGTGGCCAACAACATCACCGTGTGCTTCGCGTGCGGCAACGGCGGCCCGGTCGGCTGGCCGGGCTCGATGCAGTGGGTCGTGTCGGTGGGCGGCGGGTACTTCGACGCGCACGGGGCGATGCAGGCGTCGGACTACGCCTCGTCGGGCCAGAGCCCCATCGAGCCGGGGCGGCAGTGCCCCGACGTGTGCGGCCTGACGGGCATGGCGCCCAAGGGCATCTACATCGCCATGCCGACCCAGCCGGGGTCGGACATGGACTCGTCGTTCTGGAGCGGCGGCGCGGCGTTCCCCAACGGCGACCAGACGACGGCGAACGACGGCTGGCTGGTGGCCAGCGGCACGTCGAGCGCCTGCCCGGCCACGGCCGGCGTCGCCGCCCTGATCTTGCAGCAAAACCCCGGCTTCACGCCGGCCCAGGTGAAGGACGTGCTGCAGCAGTCCTGCCGCGACATCGTCACCGGTCACAGCGCCAGCGGCCAGGCGGCCGGCCCGGGCTACGACCTGGCCACCGGCTGGGGGTTGGTGGACGGCTTTGTCGCCGTGCACCCGGTGGACATCTGGTGCAAGGACAGCGCGGATGACAACGGCTGCGTGCCCGACGCCTACGACGCGTGGTGGACGTCGCCCGACGTCTGGGTGCGCGCCAGCGACGACCACGGCCCGGACATCGGCTACCAGCCGCGGTACGGCCACGCGAACTGGATCTACGTGCGCGTGCGCAACCGCGGCCGGGCGGCGGCGGCGAACGTGCAGGTCAAGCTTTACTGGGCCTACGCCAACACCGGCCTGCAGTGGCCCAACGACTGGAAGACGGACGGCATCAAGGTCGACGGCGTCCCCGGCAACACGCGCAGCATCGCCAGCATCGCGGCGAGCGGCGACGTCACCAGCAACGCCTTCGAGTGGTGGCCGCCCGGGACCGGGCACTTCTGCCTGTTTGTCAGGGTCGAGTGCCCCGACGACCTCGTCACCCACGAGGGCAACGTGCAAGCCGACAATAACATCGCCATGCGCAACACGACCGTCGGCTACATGCTGGCGGGCGGGGAGCTGACGTTCCAGATCAAAGCGTCTGCCGTCTCCTACCTGTCAGGGCAGCCGGGGGTCGCCCTGCAGCCCGTGGCCGTGCCGAAAAACGTCCAGGTCAGCATGGCGTCCCCGGCGACGATGATGGCCGCGCCCGCCCGGTTGGGCGCCATTCAGCCCCTGTCGCTCGCCGCCGGCGAGACGCAGACGGTGGCCGTGACGTTCAAGGCGCCGCCCGACGCCAAGGTCGGCGACGTTTACGTCGTGGACGCGGTGGGCTACATGGGCTCTGCCGTCACCGGCGGCGTCAGGCTCGAGGCGCGGGTGGTCGACAAGATCGAGGGCAACTGAGACTGGCGCAGGCAACTAGGCCAGCAAGGCCGACTGCGGAGATTGGGGACGACTGCGGGGGCGGGGCGGCGAGAAGCCGCCCCGCTTCGCTTTTGGCTGGGCGGCAAGAGGCTCGGCGCACGCCCGGAGCTTGGTCGTGTGCAAAAAGCCGAGGGCTTAGCTGACGTAGGTGTCCACCGCTACTGTAGATCAACCTTCCCCACGCCCTTGAGATTGCCAACGTAGAACGTGTCCTGGGCCAGGAGTTGTCCAGGTCGGCTCGACTTAGTATGGGTTGGCCTTCTCGATCAGCCTCACCTACTCCGTGGCGAGCTTGATCGTCTCCTTCGCCGCCTTCTCCTCCATCTTCACCAGCCGCTCGTACCTGGTCACCATGCCGTGTCTGTTGAGGGTGCCCTCAGCCGTCGGCCCGCTCACGCTGGTTCCTTGAAACCGCAGCGTTTCTGAAAGGCGGTCGCACCCCCACGCCGGTGCTCCAGGCTCAGCGCCAGAAGCCGTCAACCACTTCCCCGGGCGTGGTCATCGCATGCCTCTTGTGCACCAGCGGCAGGTCGTTCGGCCCCTCCAGCCCGTGCGTCTGGTACCGCCTCTTGTACTCGTAAGACGACGTCCGATCCCTGTCCCGCCGGTGGCACACCTCACCCATGTTGTTCAAAGCCCCCGCCAGCCTTAGGTGCAAGGAGAGAAGGGTCGGCGTGCAGGATATGTCGGCCCGCGATCATCGCGGTCAGTCAATAACCCGAACCGGCTGGTTTGGGGGAACTTTCCCGTATGAAGCCAACGAGGCATCAAGCGTGGCAATCAACTCGGTGGCCAGTTCGTGTCTAGGGAACAACGAGCGCACCACTAGGTAAGAAGCACTCTGAGGGCTGGCCTTGCCCGAGTAATGCCATGAGTAATTAGTCGCCACAATCAGGCTGAAACGATCAGGGCATGCCGGCTCCGGTGTAGGACGGCCAGCAAGGATCTTCCGAATGTCCTCAAACCACTGCACAGCCAGAAGGTCCGTGCCCTGCAGCGCGTTGACGTCAATAAATATGACTGCAGGGTTTGCCCCCGTAGTCTGACCCATGCCTTCACTTAGGAGCTTGTCGACATCCCCTCTTAGTGATTTCGCGGGATCGAACTTGCCCCCTTCAGCAAGAACGCCCCGTCGGTGACGACTCTTGGCTTCGACCTCAATTGCTGTTAGCCCAGCAGTTGCCAAGAAGTCGGCGTGCTTGCTGCTGAGATCTGTAAGGGGCTCCACTTTCCACCCACACCTCGCGAGAATTGCCCCGACTGCCAGTTCATATCGAGCCCCCTGGAAGTAGGAGAGCTTTCGTAGTCTCTGGACCATCGGCTGCACGTCAACGCCAGCATCTACCAGACAGTAGAGGTCGTAAGCAGCGGCCAGCAGACAGAGAGCATCGCCCGTGGGCTCCACCGTCCAGACATCCCCGACTCTGTTGCCTTCAGTCATGTTCCGCCTTTGGAGATCGCATAGCGAGGCGTACCATTTCGCCAGTGGGTGCCGACGTCCAACAGACCCGGCACGCTGATGCTTATACCAGTCCTTTCCAAGATAAAATCCCAAGAGGTGAATCAAAAACTCGTGGAATGTTTGTGGGGTCTCTTTTGGATTGAAGTACAGTCGATTCTTGAGGGGGAAGAACATTGTTCTCCTGGCCACTGGCGGCTTCATAATGCCCTCCTAGACGGTCTATATTCCAGAACCATTTTACCACAGGGCCGTGCTGTGGAGAAGGCCATCACCAGCCGAGGAATGCTCAAGGATACTCCAGGATTATCGCCCCCCCGGTCCTCAACAGTCGCTTGGCTCCCGGCAGGTCTCCCCAGATGTCCCCAGTCGGGATGGACTGAGGCTGATAGCCAACTTGCGCGTGGCTAGCCAAGTTGTCAACGCCGGTCTTCTCTTGACCCGGTGACGGCTGTTGGGCATTGACCCAACCTCGCCGGCACGCCTACGGCTGGCCTGACTCCTGCTTCATCAAGGTGAGGCGATGGATTCAGGCGGGGGCGAAGGAAAGAGGAACATCTTGGGCCGCGCCGAATGCAGTGCTGAAGGCGCGGGCAAGCGGGCGAGTAGCGAGGTCCCTAGGAGGTCAGCTCATGGCGGAGATGCTGGCGCACGGCTACGCGGCCCTCAAGGCGGTTACGGGGGCGTCGCGCCGTGGGGCGCACGTGACGGTCGAGAACGTACGGGCGTTTCATGCGTCAGCGGCGATGGTCGACGCGGCGGCGCGCGGCCTGGAGCGCGAGGGCTTCACCGTCGGCGGCAGAAGCCCGCTTGGCGTCTCGTTCGCCGGGCCGCCCGGGCTGTTCGCGCAGGTGTTCAAGGCGCCGCTCGCAGAGGAGACGTACGACCCGTACGCCCGTGCCCTGCCGGTTGGCGGGCTCGCCACCTACTATCGCGCCGCGACCGACCTCATTGTACCGCCCGGCCTGGCGCCCATCGACAACGTGCATTTGGCCCCGCCCACCTTCCTGCTCGCCGCGCCCGACGCCCCGCCGCTCGGCTACTATCACCTCGTGGTGCCGGAGGACGTGGCGCGCCTCGCGGACGCCCACGCCGCGCACGATCACGGCCTCACCGGCGCCGGGGTGCGCATATGCCTCGTTGATACCGGGTTCCACCCGCACGAGTGGTACGCCGCCCACGGCTTCTCGGTCACGCTGCTCAACGCCGGCGCTGACGTTGACGGTTACGGCCACGGCACGGGGATCATGGCCAACGCCATGGCCGTCGCGCCCCAGGCGCAGTTTTACGGCGCGAACGGCCCGTCAATCACGGCGGCGATCCAGAACGCGCGCGCGGCCGGCGTGAACATCATCAGCATCTCGCTGGCCTTCCCCTTCAACGCGGCGATCCACGACGAGATCGTCGACGCCGTCGCCCACAATGTGGTGGTGTGCTGCGCCGCCGGCAACCAGGGGGGGCCGATGTGGCCGGGGTGCATGGCCGAGGTTATCTCCGCCGGCGGCACGTACATCGATGAGCACGGCGCCATGTGGGCGTCGAGCTTTGCCTCATCCGGCGTCAACAGCGATGAGCCTGGGCGGCAGTGCCCCGACGTGTGCGGGCTCGTCGGCCAGATCCCGAGCGGCGTCTACATCGCCATGCCGACCCAGGACGGCTCGCAGCTCGACGCGCTCATGGGTGGCGGCAGCTTCCCCGTGGGCGACGAGACGGGCCCCGCGGACGGCTGGCTGGTCATGAGCGGCACGTCGAGCGCCGCGCCGCAGGTGGCGGGCGCGGCCGCCCTCATCCTGCAGCAGGCGCCCGGCCTGGCGCCGGCGGCGGTCAAGGCGGCCCTGCAGCAGTCGTGCCGCGACGTCGTGCAGGGAGAGAGCGGGCACCAGGAGCCGGCCGCGCCCGGGCCGGATAATGCCACCGGCGCCGGCCTGGTCGACGCGTTCTTGGCCGTGCACCCGGTCGATGTGTGGATCAAGGACGGCCCCGTCGACAACGGCTGCGTGCCCAACACGTACCCCGATGGCTGGACCTCCCCGGACATCTGGGTGCGCCCGGCGGACGACCACGGCCCGGACGAGAACCTGGGCCCGGAGCACGGGCAGGCGAACTGGGTTTACGTGCGCGTCAGGAATCGCGGGCGGCTTCCGGCGACGGGCGTGAAGGTGCAATTGTATTGGGCCGACGCGGCGACGTACATTGAATGGCCCGACGAGTGGCGGACGACGGGCATCAAGGTCAATGGCGCGCCCGGCAACACGCGCGCGATCGCGTCCATACCGGCGGGCGGCGAGGCGGTGACGGAGGCCTTCGAGTGGTGGCCGCCCGACCCCGAGTCGTCAGAGGATATGGGCTTCCCCGGCTTTCACGGCCACTTCTGCCTGTTGGTCCGCGTTGAATGCCCTGACGACCTGGTGACGCACGAGGGCGACGTGCCGGGCGACAACAACATCGCGGCGCGCAACCTGCTCGTGGTTGACCTTCTGCCCAACATGACGTACACGTTCCGCATCAAGGTCGGCGCGCCGCGGCACGTAACGCAATAGGGGCATGGGCGTGCGTGCGGGCACGGCGGATGTACGGCGCAGGGTGGACGCGGTCAGCGGAGGTAGGCCTTGTAACGCGGCATCCCCGTACGTGTAAAGACTTACTGGGATTCGCCCTATTCGCTCCCATTCCTGCCTCACTCGGAAAGACAACCATAGGCCCCTCGAGCGCACGCCCTCAGCCGGGGTATCAGGCGCGCTGCACGCCGGGTCCCCGTCAGTCCTCGCCCCACCCCGGCACCGAACCGCCTCCGACTGTGCAAGCGGCGGAGTGCCCTGCTGCAGGCAGGCATAGGTAAGCACCTAGGCCAGCACCTGCACCTCTGTCCCGGGCACGTTCCAGCCGAACCAGGCGTAACGGCCATGTCCGTTCCCGTGCCGACAAATGACGGCCGGCGCGCGAGCACGTACAGCCTCGCCAGCGGGTTGGCCCGCCAGAACGCCACCCTGCGGCGGCTCTCGAGGAACGCGAGCCGCAGCAGCATCCAGACGTGTGTTGAAAAGCGCGAACAAGGAGGGTGTGCACTAGCTACCCTCGCACTTCTCGGGCTGTCGGTGTGGCTGGTCGCTCTGATGTTGCTTTGACCTTCCGAATGACGGCCTCTGTGATGGTGGGGATGTTCCTAGCGAGCTCGAGCACCCCCGCTCGCCGACCCAGGGCCGCCGAGACAGCCGACAGAATGCCGACGCTGAGACGTTGGCATGTTGGCGTATGCTGCCTTGAGAACAGGGGCACCCGGCTCTCCCCGGAAGGCGAACCGGGTGCCCCCCTGCACGCAGCGTCTAGGGCAGGACGTACTGGTAGATCACGACTCCGTCGGTGGTGTAGGCCATCTCGTACAGGACCCCGTTCCTGTACTGCAGCATGTCGCCGGTCGAGAACGATGGAGGAATCTCGTTCTCGGCGGTGACCGAGACGACGTGCGGGTGCCAAGAACCCCTGGCCGAGTCGTAGACGTTGACGTAGTAACCCTTCTGGCCGAAGAGTTCCCGCGGCTTGGTCAGGACGACGACCCGCGAGTTGTCCCAGTTGATGTAAATACCCATGGCTCCGGGCGTCCCCGGAACGTCGATCAGGGCACCGTCCTTGCCGTCACTGCTGCGCCTGTAGATCTTGAGCTGCTCGCCAAGCTCCCCGGGCTCGCGGCCGCACCAGATGAAGTCGCCTCCGAAGGCCGCTTCCTCGGGATAGGTGCCAACGACCTGTCCTCTTGCGTCAAGGGCCGCGACAACGTGAGCGTTCTGGAGGTCAAGGTCGGGTCCCATCCGCCTGACGGTTACCCCCCCTGGAACGACACGGAGGCTGTAGGGCGGGCTGAAGCCGGGAACGAGGTTGCCGAGGTCGACGGCGCAGAAGCTCCCGGTCTTCAGGTCCATCATGCCCAACCCCCCGTCAGGCGGGGCTCCGTCGAAGAAGCCATACAAGAACAGGGAGCCCGAGAATGGGCACATTTCCTTCACGTGCTGCACTTCCGCCGGCAGGGGCAGAGACTTCACCCACCGGCCGCCCTCGTACACCTGGACCCGGTGATTCACCTCGTCGGCCAGAAAGAACTTCGTCCCGTCGGTCGCGAACGTCCCCGGCCCCTGCCAGGGCTCGTTCTCCCACTTCTTCACGCCTACCTGGTCCTGGTCCGTCCCCCAGGAGGCCCTGAGAACGATCCCGCTCTCGAGCGGCTGCTCGGCAAGGGACGTCACGCCGTACGCGACGCCGGCCACTAGTGCCAAACCGATGACTGCCGCCGCCAGCTTCCACTTTCTGGTCACTTCCAGAACCCCCTAGCCGCCGATACCGATGGCGTTGAAGTAGCACACATAAGGATCAGGGTCACGGGTCCAGTACCACGAGGGTATAACCTCTTCCTTGACGCCATTGTTGGAAGCACTGGAGTGGATGTGTCGCTTCTTGAGCAGGCCGTCGGTGTACGTGTACATGGTTACATGGTCCAGAGTGCCGTCGTGAGGGTACTCCCCGACGTCCCAACAGAAGAGGTTGGACTGCTTGAGGGTGATGGTGCTCAGGCGACCCCTCTGGGTCGTCAGAGCCCGGCCCTCCGGGTGGTCCGTGCCGGAAACCACGTCGTAGAGGCCCGGAACGTCACACTGGGGATACGGGAAGTCGTAGTCGGAGCCAGACTCCCGCAGGGCGGTGATCAGGAAACCGGCGCAGTCGGTGCCCTTGCCGGGGTCGCGGGAGACCCCGCTGCCAGTGTACGGAGTGAGGCCAGCCCAGCTGCGGCAATGCCTGATGTATGCGAGCCACCCCGAGGTACTGGTGGCTGCGACGACCGACTTGAACGCGGTGTACGACGGGGCCGACTTGGGGACAATCTTGAAATAGTACACCCCATTGTAAAGCATGTGATCCCGGTCAATCCCCGCGTGGCCAATACCACTTGCCGCACCCAGCCAGTCAACCATGCCTCCCCAAGGCGCTCCACGACCCATTCATGTCGAGCCGCTGTCAAGATCGTTCAGTTCTCGAGTAAGCCGTCACAGGTCCTGCTTTCTCGTACGCACCCCGAATCTTCCGCCTATAACTACCCGCAATCTTGATATCTCCCCAATACCTGGATTGCCGTTTGCCGCCTGGAACTGCAGCGCGAACTCGGCCGCCCTCTCCACCTCGTCAAGCCAGCGACCGGCGCCCATCTCGGCGAGGACGGCCAGCGTCCAGAACGTCGAGCGATGCTTGGGACAGTAAAGGGCCGGGCCGTTCCAGGAGCCGTCGGGGGCCTGGGCGGCAAGGAGCCGGGCCAGGACCGGGTCGCGGCGGTACTCGCGCCGGTCGGCCTGCATTGATGGGTGGTCTGAAGGTAGGTCTAAGAGCCACTGCTTCGTGCGCGCCCGCAGGCACGGCGAGCCCTGGGACAAAAGCCACGCCACCTCCGGCCGCGGGTCGCCCGGCGGCCGAGCCCCCGCTGGCCGATTCCCGATGTGCCGGTCGCCCGACCGCCGATCCCCCCGACGCCCCGCACCAGAAACGACGGCATTCGCTTGCACGAACCTACACCTCGCCGTGCCCCGGGGTCGAGCAGCACATGTCCTCGCCGCTGGTGGTTGTCTGGTAATAGTGTACCGGGTTTCCCCATGCCGGTCAAGCATTATTGCATCGACCGCGCCGTTTCCCGCCAGACAGGCACCTCGGGCAATGCCCTGTGCGGTATCCGCTGCCCCTTGCGCCCCTCCCCCGCCGCTCCTGTCCTGGCGCTCGGACCCAAACGCATGTTCGCGCCCGTGTCAAAGCGTGTCGAAAATTGCGCTAGGAAGACAGGGATTGGGAGGAGGAGTTGGCGCGCCGTCCTTGAATATCCTTTCTATTGACTTTCTATTACATATTTGGGGTGCTGTGGGGATGCAGCCAATGGGTGGGCACGCTGCCAGAACTAGACATGCCACCGCCGCCTACGGCCGGCTGCTCCGGGCTGAGCCTCAGGCCCGCCGTTCCCTGGTGGAGTCGCAGCTCCGGGCCAGGGTGGGGCGCGTGCTGCGGGTCGACCCGGACCGCCTCGCGCTGCGCACAACCCTGGGCAAGGCCGGCCTGGACCTGCCCCTGGCGCTCCAGTTGAAGACCGACATTGAAGCCGGCATGGGCGTCGCCCTGCCCGAGGCCGACCTGCTGCCCGCTCTGAGCCTGGCCAGCCTTGCGGCGCTGGTGCTTGACCAGCTGGCGGCGCCGGCTGATCCCCCGCCCTCCTTCGGCGCGGGGCCGCCTCCCCTGAAGCGCACCACGGACCAGCCCACCGGGGCGGTCAACGCGCCGCTGTCCTTCGCCCAGGAACGGCTGTGGGTCCTCGATCAGCTTGAGCCCGGCACCCCCGTGTACAACGTCGCCTGCGCCCTGCGGCTTCTGGGCCCGCTCGACGCGGCCGTCCTGCAGCGCGGTCTGGATGAAATCGTCAGGCGCCACGACGTGCTGCGGACCACCTTCGCCACCGTGGACGGCCGGCCGGTGCAGGTCGTTGCCCCGTCCCTGGCCGTGCCGCTGTCGCTGGTCGACCTTGCTGGCGCCCCGGACCTTCCGGTTGCCGGGCGCGCGGGCCGGGCCCTGGAGCTGGCCGTCGCCGAGGCCCGGCGGCCGTTCGACCTCGGCCGCGGGCCGCTCTTACGCGCCACCTTGCTGCGGCTGGCTGACGCGGAGCACTGGTGCGTGCTGGTCGCGCATCAGGCCGTCTGCGACCGCCGGTCGCTCGACGCCTTTTCCCGGGAAATAGCGCTGCTCTATGCGGCGCTTGCCGCCGGCGAGCCGTCGCCGCTGCCCGCGCCGCCCGTCCAGTACGCCGACTACGCGCAATGGCAGCGGCAGTGGCTGCGCGGCGAGGCGCTGGCGGCGCGCCTGGCCCACTGGAAGGAGCGGCTTGGCGGCGAGCTGCCCGTGCTGGAGCTGCCGGCCGACCGGCCGCGGCCGGCGGTGCAGTCGCTGCGCGGCGCGACGCGGTCCCTGGACCTGCCGGCGGAGGTCGTCTCCGGCCTGCGCGCGCTCGGCCGCGCGGCGGGCGCCGGCCTTGACACGATGCTCCTGGCCGCGTTCCAGGCGCTGCTCCACCGCTACACTGGTCTTTTTGACATCATTGTGGGCGCGCCCGCCGCTAACCGGCAGCCAGCCGTAACCGCGGCGCTCGTCGGCCCGTTCGAGAACCTGGTCGTGCTGCGCGCCGACCTCGGCGGCAACCCGACCTTCCGCGAACTCCTGGACCGCACGCGGGCAGTGGTCGAGGACGCCCTTGCGCACCAGGACCTGCCGTTTGGGCTTCTGGCCGAGGCGCTGGCGCCGCGGCGGGACCTGGGTCGCACGCCGCTGTTCCAGGCGGCGTATGCCTTCAACGACGCCCCGGCCGCGCTGGAGGCCGGCCCCCTGAGGCTTCAGCCGCTCCCGGTACACAACGCCACGTCCGAGTTCGACCTCACGCTGTCCATCGTCGACGCCGGGGCGGGCGTGACCGCCACCGCCGAGTACGATGTGGATCTATTCGACAATGATACCATTGACCGCCTGCTCGGCTGCTTTGCGACCCTGCTCGCGGGCATCGCCCGCGACCCGCGCCAGCCTGTGGCCAGTCTGCCGCTGCTGACGGCGGAGGAGCGGCGCCGGCAGCTTTCTGCCTGGAACGACACCGCCGCCCCCTACCCGCATGACAAGTGCGTCCACCAGTTGATCGCCGAGCAGGCGGCGCGGGCGCCGGATGCGGTCGCCGTTGAGTTTCACGACCAGCGGCTGACGTACGCTGAGCTTGAGCGCCGCGCCAACCAGCTCGGCCACTACCTCCGGCGGCTCGGCGTCGGTCCCGGCGTGCCCGTCGGCATCTGCGTCGAGCGGTCCCCCGAGATGGTCGTCGGCTTCATGGGCGTCTTAAAGGCCGGCGGGGCGTACCTGCCGCTCGACCCGACCTACCCCAGGGAGCGCCTGGCGTTCATGCTCGACGACGCGCGGGTGCCGGTGCTGCTGGCGCAGGAGAGTCTCGTGCCCGCCCTGCCTAAGTCAGGGGCGCGGGTCGTGTGCCTGGACGGCGGCTGGGCGGAGGTCGCCGCCGGGGGCGCGGAGGGCCCGGACGGCCTGCATGGCCCCGACGGCCGCGATGGCGGCGTGACGCCCGACGACCTCGCCTACATCATCTACACCTCCGGCTCGACCGGGCGGCCCAAGGGCACGCTCATGGCGCATCGCGGGCTCTCAAGCCTGGTCACTGCGGGGGCGGGGCTTTACGGCGTTGCCGCCGCGAGCCGCATGCTGCAGTTCGCGTCGCCGTGCTTTGACGCCTCGGTGTGGGAGTGCTTCACGGCGCTGGCGTGCGGCGCGACGCTGGTGCTGGCCGCATCCGAGGAGCTGCGCGACCCGGCGGCGCTCTCGCGCCTCCTGGCCGAAAAGCGCGTCACCGTCGCCCTGCTGCCGCCGCCGATGCTTGGCCAGTTGCCCTTGGACGCTGGGCCGGCGCTGGAGACGCTGGTCGTGGGCGGCGAGGCGTGCCCGCCGGCGTTGGCGGCCGCCTGGGCCGGGCGCGTTCGCCTGATCAACGCCTACGGCCCCACCGAGGCGACGGTCATCGCCACCGCCTGGCCGGTGCCCGCCGGGTTTGACGGCGCGCGGCCGTTGCCCATCGGCCGCTGCGTGCCCAACGCCCGCGTCTACGTCCTGGACAGAAACCTCCAGCCGGTCCCGGTGGGGGTGCCCGGCGAGCTGTGTGTCGGCGGGGTCGGGGTGGCGCTGGGCTACCTTAACCGCCCCGAGCTGACGGCTGAGCGGTTCGTCAGGGACCCGTGGAGCGACGCGGCCGGGGCGCGGCTGTACCGGACGGGCGACCTCGCGCGCCACCTCCCTGACGGCAACATCGAGTTACTGGGCCGCATCGACCACCAGGTGAAGGTGCGCGGCTTTCGCATTGAGCTGGGCGAGATCGAGGCCGTGCTCGGGCAGCACCCGGCGGTGCGCGCGGCGCTGGTCGTGGCACAAGACGCGCCCGCCGGCAAGCGCCTCGTCGCCTACTTCATCCCCGCCACCGGCGAGGCGGCGGGCAGCGCGGCGCCCGCCAGCGGTGACCTGCGCGCCTTCCTCGCCGCGCGGCTGCCTGAGTACATGATACCCTCGGCGTTCGTCACGCTCGACGCGTTCCCGCTGACCCCCGGCGGCAAGGTCGACCGCCGCGCGCTGCCGGCGCCGGAGGCTGCGCGAACGGGCGAGACGGGGACGTTCACCGCGCCGCGCACGCCGGTCGAGGAGCTCCTGTGCGCCGCCTGGGCCGAGGTGCTGGGCCTGGAGCGCGTCTCCGCCGCCGACGACTTCTTTGAGCTTGGCGGCCACTCGCTCCTGGCGACGCAGGTTATCTCGCGCATCCGCGAGGCGCTGGGGGTTGACCTGCCCCTGCGCGTGGCGTTTGAGGCGCGCACCGTGACCGCCCTGGCCGCCGCCGTGGAATCGGCCGGGCGCGCGGCGCGGGGACTCCAGGCGCCGCCGATCCTGCCCGTGCCGCGCGACGGCCCGCTGCCGCCCTCGTTCGCCCAGAAGCGGCTGTGGTTTTACGACCAGTATGAGCCGGACAGCCCATTGTATGACCTGCCCTTCGCCATCCGGCTTACCGGGGCGCTGGATGGCGACGCGCTGCGGCGGGCGCTCAGTGAGCTGGTGCGCCGCCACGAGGCGCTGCGCACGACGTTCTCTGACGCGGGCGGCGAGCCGGCCCAGGTGATCCACGAGCCCGCGGACCTGCCGCTGCCCGTGGTCGACCTGGGCGGCCTGCCCGCGGGCGGGCGCGAGGCCGAGGCCGCGCGTCTGGTCAGGGAAGAGGCGCGGCGGCCGTTCAACCTGCGCACCGGCCCGCTGCTGCGCGCGACGCTCGTGCGGCTGGGCGACGCGCAGCACCTGCTGATCCTCAACATCCATCACATCGTCTTCGACGGCTGGTCGATGGCCGTCTTCTTCCGCGAACTGGCCGCCATCTACGAAGCGTATGCGGCCGGCGGGCCGTCGCCGCTGCCCGAGCTGCCCATCCAGTACGCCGACTTCGCCGCGTGGCAGCGGCAGTGGCTTTCCGGCGCGACCCTGGAGACCCTGCTCGGCTACTGGCGCAGGAAGCTTGTCGCCCTGCCGGTGCTGGAGCTGCCGGCCGACCGCGCGCGCCCGCCTGTGCAGACGTTTCGCGGGGCGACGGCGACCTTCCGCCTGGCGCCCGATCTGGCCGCCAGGCTCAAGGCGCTCAGCCGGCGCTGTGGTGCGACCCCGTTCATGACGCTCCTGGCGGCGTTCAAGGCGCTTCTGGGCCGCTACTCGGGCGCAGACGACGTCGTCGTCGGCTCGGTCATCGCCAACCGCAACCTGGGCGCGATCGAAGGGCTCATCGGCTTTTTCGTCAACACGCTGGTGCTGCGGACCGACCTTGCGGGCGACCCGCCGTTTGAGGAGCTCGTGCGCCGCGTGCGTGACGTGACGCTTGATGCCTACGCGCACCAGGACCTGCCGTTTGACCAGCTGGTGGAGCTTTTGCAGCCGGCGCGCGATCCCAGCCGCTCGCCCCTGTTCCAGGCGCTCTTCGTGCTGCAGAACGCCCCCGCGGCGGCGGCCGAGCTGCCGGGGCTGAAGATGACCTGGACCGAGGTTGACACGGGCACGGCGAAGTTCGACCTCACCGTGCAGATGTGGGACGCGGATGACGGGCTTTCGGGCGCGGTCGAGTATAACACGGACCTTTACGACGCCGCGACCGTCGAGCGCATGATCGGGCACTTCCAGGTGCTGCTTTCAGGCATCGCCGCCGACCCCCACAAACGCCTGTCAGAGCTGCCGCTTCTGGCGGCGGAGGAGCGGCAGCAGCTCCTGGTCGGCTGGAATGATACCCGGGTCGACTTCCCGCGCCACGCCTGCGTCCACGAGCTGTTTGCGGCCCAGGCCGAAAAGACCCCCGGGGCAGTGGCGGTGGTCTTCGGCGATGACGCCCTGACTTACCGCGAGCTTGACCGCCGCGCCGACCAGCTCGCCCGTCACCTGCGGCGGCTGGGCGTCGGTCCCGACGTGCCGGTGGCCATCTGCGTCGAGCGCTCGCTGGAGATGGTCGTCGGCGTCCTGGGCATCCTCAAGTCCGGCGGCGCGTATGTGCCGCTCGATCCGGGCCACCCCGCGGAGCGGCTGCGCTTCATCGTCGAGGATGCCGCCGCGCCGGTGCTGCTGACGCTGGACCGGCTGGCCGGTAGCCTGCCCCCGGGCGCGGCGCGGCGGCTGCGCCTGGATGCGGACTGGGACGCCATCGCCGCCGCGCCCGCCGCGGCTGAGCAAGGCCCTCCGGGCGGCGCCACCGCCGCGGGCCTGGCCTACGTCATGTACACGTCGGGCTCGACGGGTCGCCCCAAGGGCGTGTGCATCACGCACCGCAACATCGTGCGCCTGGTCAAGGGCGCCGACTACGCTGAACTCGGCCCAGACTCGGTGCTCCTGCAGATCGCGCCTTTGGCCTTCGACGCGTCGACGTTCGAGATCTGGGGGCCGCTCCTGAACGGCGGCAAGCTCGTGGTCATGCCGCCGCACAACCCCTCGCTGGCCGAGCTGGGCGCAGCGCTCCAAGAGCACCGCGTGACGACGATGTTCCTCACCACCGCCCTGTTCAACCTCATGGTCGCCGAGCGCCTGGAGGATATGCGCGGCGTGAAGCACCTCCTGGCCGGCGGCGAGGTCATGTCGGCGCGCCACGTGCGCCGAGCCATTGAAGGTCGCCCGGGGCACGGCATGAGCGCCGTCTACGGCCCGACCGAGACGACGACCTTCGCCTCCCATTGCCCCATGGTCGGCGGGTTTGCCTTCCCCTCGGTGCCCATCGGCCGGCCCATCGCCAACACGCGGCTGTACGTGCTCGACCGCCGCCTGAACCTGGTGCCGGCCGGCGTCGCGGGTGAGGTGTTCATCGGCGGCGACGGCGTGGGGCGTGGCTACCTGAACCGGCCGGGGCTGACGGCGGAGCGCTTCGTACCCGACCCGTTCGGCGGCGAACCGGGGGCGCGCCTGTACCGCACCGGCGACCTCGGGCGCCTCCTGCCCGACGGCAACATCGAGTTTTTGGGTCGCGCCGACCTCCAGGTCAAGATCCGCGGCTTCCGCATCGAGCCCGAGGAGGTCGAGGCGCTGCTGGGCGGCCACCCGGCGATCAGGGAAGCGGTGGTGCTGGCGCGAGAGGATGCGCCCGGCGACAAGCGCCTCGTCGCGTACTACGTGGCCATGCCGGGGCAGGGCGCGGGGGCGCCGGGAGAGGCCCCGTCGCCCGCCGAGCTGCGCGCCTTCCTGCGCGCGAGGCTGCCCGACTACATGGTGCCGTCGGCGTTCGTGGCGCTGGACGCCTTCCCGCTCACGCCCAACGGCAAGGTCGACCGCCGCGCGCTGCCGGCACCGGAGCGCACGCGTGCCGGCCTGGAGGCGGAGTTCGTCGCCCCGCGAACGCCCACGGAAGAGGTCCTGGCCGGGCTCTGGTGCGCGGTGCTGAGCGTGGAACGCGTGGGCATCCACGACAACTTCTTCGAGCTGGGCGGGCACTCGCTCCTGGCGACGCAGCTCGTGTCGCGCGTGCGCGACGCACTTCGGGTCGAGCTGCCGCTGCGCGCCCTGTTCGCAGAGCCGACCGTGGCCGGCCTTGCGGGCAGGGTCGAGGCCGCGCGGCGGGCCGGGGCGGCCCCCCAGGCCCCGCCGCTGGCGCCCGTGCCGCGGGCGGGCCACATGCCGCCGTCGTTCGCCCAGCAGCGGCTGTGGTTTTTGGACCAGTTCGAGCCGGGCAGCCCGCTGTACAACATCCCCATGGCCACGCGGCTTTCCGGCCCGCTCGACGTTGACGCCCTCAAGCGCGCGCTCGACGAGATCGTGCGCCGGCACGAGGCCCTGCGCACCACGTTCGTCGCGGTGAACGGCCGGCCGGTCCAGGTTATTGCGCCGGCACCGGCGGTGGGCCCGTCCGGGGTGGAACTGCCGATGGTGGACCTGCCCACGGTGGACCTGCCCACGGTGGACCTCAGGCACCTCCCCGCGCGCGGGCGCGAGGCGGAGGCGCTGCGGCTGGTCCAGGCGGAGGCGCGGCGGCCGTTCGACCTCCAGGCCGGCCCCCTGCTGCGGGCGCTGCTTTTGCGCCTGGACCCCGACGACCACGTGCTGCTGCTGAACACGCACCATGTCGTCTCCGACGGCTGGTCGATGGGCGTCTTGAACCGCGAGCTTCTAGCCCTGTACGGCGCGTTTGCCGCCCAGCGGCCGTCGCCGCTGCCTGATCTGCCCGTCCAGTACGCCGACTTCGCCACCTGGCAGCGCGGGTGGCTTTCCGGCGCGACGCTGGAGGCCGAGGTCGCCTACTGGCGGGGAAAGCTCGGTGGCGACCTGCCCGTGCTGGGGCTGCCCGCGGATCGCCCGCGCCCGCCGGTCCAGACGTTCTCGGGCGCGGTCACGTCGATGCCGCTGTCGCGCGAGCTGGCGGACGCGCTGCGGGCCCTGGGCCGCCGCGAGGGCGCGACACCCTTCATGACGCTCCTGGCGGCGTTTTACGTCCTGCTGCACCGCTACTCGGGCCAGGACGACCTGGTGGTCGGCTCCCCGATCGCCAACCGCACGCGGGGCGAGATCGAGGGGCTCATCGGCTTCTTCGTCAACACCCTGGCCCTGCGCGCCGACCTTGGGGGCAATCCCACGTTCCGCGAGCTTGTGGGCCGGGTGCGCGAGGTCGCCCTTGACGCCTACGCCCACCAGGACGTGCCCTTCGAGCAGCTGGTCGAGGCTTTGCGGCCGGGGCGCGACCCCAGCCGCACCCCGCTGTTCCAGGCGATGTTCGTCCTGGAGAACGCGCCGATGCGGCCGGTGGCACTGCCCGGCCTGCGCGCGACGCCCATCGACGTGCACCACGGCACGGCGAAGTTCGACCTGACCATGTTCGTGGTTGAGGATGGGGACGGGCTGGCGCTGGCCCTGGAATACAACACCGACCTGTTCGCGGAGGAGACGGCCGCGCGCCTTCTCGGCCATTACCGGAGGCTGCTTTCAGGCGTCGCCGCCGACCCCGGGCGGCGGGTCTGGGCGCTGCCGCTCATGGCGAGCGAGGAGGCGGCCGGGCTCCTGGCGTGGCAGGACACCGCCACCGCCTACCCGCGCGACCGCTGCGTGCACGAGCTCTTCGCCGCCCAGGCGGCCCAAGCGCCCCAGGCCGTCGCCGTCATCTTCGGGGGCGAGCGGCTGACTTACGGCGAGCTCGACTGGCGCGCCAACCAGCTCGCCAACCGCCTCAGGCGGCTGGGCGTCGGCCCCGACGTGCTGGTCGGCCTGCTCGTCGAGCGCTCGCTGGAGATGGTCATCGGGCTTCTGGGCATCCTCAAGGCCGGCGGCGCCTACGTGCCGCTCGACCCGGCCTACCCCAGGGAGCGCCTGGCGTTCATGCTCCAGGATGCCCGCGCGCCGGTGCTGCTGACCCAGGAGCATCTGCTGGGCGGCCTGCCCGGGCGCGACGCCCACGGCCCGCGCGTCATCTGCCTTGACGCCGGCTGGGGCGAGGTCGCGTCTGAGAGCGCCGCGGCGCCGGAAAGCGGCGCTGGGCCCGAGAACCTGGCCTACGTCATGTACACCTCCGGGTCCACGGGGCGGCCCAAGGGTACCTGCGTCACCCACCGCAACGTCGTGCGCCTGGTGCGAGAGACCGGCTACATTGAATTCTCAGCCGCCGAGGTCTTCCTGCAGCTGGCGCCGATATCGTTCGACGCGGCGACGCTGGAGGTCTGGGGCAGCCTGCTGAACGGGGCGCGGCTCTGCGTCATGCCGCCCGAAACCCCGTCGCTGGCCGACCTGGGCGCGGCGCTCGCGCGGCACGGCGTGACGACGCTGTGGCTGACGGCGGGCCTGTTCCACCTGATGGTGGACGAGCGGCTCGCGGACCTGGGCGGCGTGCGCCAGCTTGTGGCCGGGGGCGACGTGCTGTCAGTGCCGCACGTGCGCAAGGCGCTGGCGGCGCGCGGCGGTGGGCGGCTGATCAACGGCTACGGCCCGACCGAGACGACGACCTTCGCCTGCTGCTACCCGATGACCGCCAAGACGCCGATCGGCGCCTCGGTGCCCATCGGGCGGCCCATCGCCAACACGTACACGCGCATCCTGGACCGGGCGCTGGGCCTTTTGCCGGTGGGGGTGTTCGGGGAGCTTCACATCGGCGGCGACGGCGTGTCGCGGTGCTACCTCAACCGCCCCGACCTGACGGCGGAGATGTACGTGCCCGACCCGTGCGGCGCCGTGCCGGGGGCGCGGCTCTACCGCACCGGCGACCTGGCGCGCTACCTGCCTGACGGCAACATCGAGTTCCTGGGCCGCGCCGACTTGCAGGTGAAGGTCCGCGGCTTCCGCATCGAGCTCGGCGAGATTGAGGCTGTGCTCGGGCAGCACCCGGCCGTGCGCGAGGCGGTGGTCGTGGCGCGGGATCACGGCGCGGGCGACAAGCGGCTGGTCGCCTACGTCGTTCCGGCGGGGCTGGCCACGGGGGCCGCCGCGGGGGCCGCCGCGGGGCTGGCCGCGGGGCCGGATGGCGGCGACGCGGGCGGCGATCAGGGCGGCGACGGGGGCGAGCTGCGCGAGGCCCTGCGCCGCTTCCTCAAGGAGCGGCTCCCCGACTACATGGTCCCGTCGGCGTTTGTCACCCTCGACGAGCTGCCGCTGACGCCCAACGGCAAGGTCGACCGCCGCGCGCTGCCGGCGCCGGACATCGGCGCGTTCGGCGTCGAGCGGGCGCGGGTGGCGCCGCGGAATGCGACCGAGGCGGGCCTGGCCGCGGTCTGGGCGGAAACCCTGGGCCTGGGACAGATCGGCGTCCACGACAACTTCTTCGAGCTTGGCGGTCACTCGCTCCTGGCGACGCAGCTCGTCTCGCGCGTGCGCGAGGTCTTCCAGGTCGAACTGCCGCTGCGCAGCCTGTTTGCGGCGCCCACCATCGCCGGCCTCGCCGAGCACATCGACGACCTGCGCCGCGCCGGGCAGGGCCCCGCCGCGCCGCCGGCAGCGCCGGTCGCGCGCGGCGAGGACGCGCGGCCGTCCTTCGCCCAGCAGCGGCTGTGGTTCTTGGACCAGTTCCAGCCCGGCAGCGCCGTGTACAACATGCCCGTGGCCATGCGGCTTTCAGGCCCCTTGCGGGTCGACGTCCTCGGGCGCTGCCTCGGCGAGGTCGTGCGCCGCCACGAGGTGCTGCGCACCACCTTCGCGGTCACCGACGGCCAGCCGGCCCAGGTCGTCGCCCCGCCCCCGCCGGTGCCGCTGTCCGCAATCGACCTCGCCGCCCTGCCCGGCCCGGAGCGCGAGAAGGAGGCCGTGCGGCTTCTGGACGGCGAGGCGCGGCGGCCGTTCGACCTTGGCCGCGGCCCGCTCCTGCGCGCCAGCCTGCTGCGCCTGGGCGACGCGGACCACGTGCTGCTCTTGAACATGCACCACGTCATCGGCGACGGCTGGTCGATGGGCATCCTGTTCCGCGAGATCGGCGCCCTGTACCGGGCGTTTGCGGCCGGGGAGGCGTCGCCTCTGCCCGAGCCGGCGATCCAGTACGGGGATTTCGCGGCCTGGCAGCACCAGTGGCTGGGGAGCCCGGCGTTTGCGGCTGAACTCGCGTACTGGAAGGGGCAGCTTGCGGGCAAGCTCCCCGCCCTCGAGCTGCCGGCGGACCGGCCGCGCCCGGCCGTCCAGTCGCTTTCAGGCGCGACGCGGGAGCGGGTCCTGCCGCCACGCCTGGCCGCGGGCGTGAACGCCCTGAGCCGCGCCGAGGGCGTCACGCCGTTCATGACCCTCCTGGCGGCGTTCCAGACCCTCCTCCATCGCTACACCGGCCAGGAAGACATCATCGTCGGCTCGCCCATCGCCAACCGCAACCGGCGCGAGGTCGAGGGGCTGATCGGGTTCTTCGTGAACACGCTCGCCCTGCGCACGGACCTCGGCGGCGACCCCAGCTTCCGCGAGCTCTTACGGCGGGTGCGCGAGGTGACGCTCTCGGCGTACGCCCACCAGGACCTGCCGTTCGAGAAGCTCGTCGAGGCGCTGCAGCCGGATCGCGACGCCAGCCGCACGCCGGTCTTCCAGGTCGTGCTCAACGTCCTGAACGCCCCGCTGGAGACGCTCGACCTCCCCGGCGTGACCGCCGCCGACCTCGGTTTGCACACCGGGACATCGAAGTTCGACTTGAGCCTTTTCGCCTGCGAGCGGCCAGACGGGCTCCTGCTGGCCGCCGAGTACAGCACCGACCTTCACGACGCCGCCACCATCGACCGCCTGCTCGAACACATGGAGACGCTGCTCCAGGGCATCGTGGCCGACCCCGCCCGCCGCCTGTCCCAATTTAGGCTCCTCACCGGCGCCGAGTGGCACCGGCTCGTGGTCGAGTGGAACAACACCACCCGCGACTACCCGTGCCAAACGTGTATCCACGAGCTTTTCGCCGCCCGCGCCCAAGAGCACCCCGGCGCCATCGCGCTGAGCTTCCAGGGCCGGCCGATGACGTACCGGGAACTGCACCACAGATCGGACCAGCTGGCGCATTACCTGCGGCGGCTGGGGGTCGGCCACGAGACCCTGGTCGGCATCTGCGTCGAGCGTTCACCGGAGATGGTCGTCGGCATGCTCGGGGTCCTCAAGGCCGGCGGCGCGTACGTGCCGCTGGACCCGGCGTACCCCGGGGAGCGCCTGGCGTTTGTGCTCGATGACGTCAAGGCCCCGGTGCTGCTGACGCAGGAGCGGTTGCTGCCGGGCCTGCCCGCGTGCCGGGCGCGGGTGGTGTGCCTGGATGCGGGCTGGGATGAGATCGCCGCCGCGGAGGCCGCGGGCGCGGCGGGCGCTACGGGGGCGCCAGGCAGCGGCGGCGCGGGTGGCCCGCGCGGCGGCAAGGCCACCGCCCGCAGCCTGGCCTACGTCATCCACACCTCGGGGTCGACCGGCCGGCCCAAGGGCACCATGCTCACACACCGGGGCGTGGTGAGCATGGTCAGCACCGCCGATGCGCTCTACGGCGTGACGCCGCAGAGCCGCATGCTGCAGTTCGCGTCGCCGTGCTTTGACGCCTCGGTGTGGGAGTGCTTCATGGCGCTCGCGGTTGGCGCGACGCTGGTCCTCGCCCCGGCTGAAGAGCTGCGCGACCCGCGGGGCCTGTGCGCGGTGCTGGCCGACGAGGCGGTGACCGTGGCCCTGCTGCCGCCGTCCATGCTGAGCCAGCTGCCGCTTGACGCCGGGCCGGCGCTGGAGACGCTGGTCGTGGGCGGCGAGGCGTGCCCGCCGGCGCTGGCCGCCGCCTGGGCGAAGCGCGTGCGCCTGATCAACGCCTACGGCCCGACCGAGGCCACAGTCATCGCCACCACGTGGCCGGTGCCGCGAGAGGTCGACGACTCCCGGCCGCTGCCCATCGGCCGCCCGGTGCCCAACGCGCAGGCGTTCATACTGGACAAGAACCTGCAGCCGGTGCCGGTCGGGGTGGCGGGGGAGCTCTACGTCGGTGGGGACGGGCTGGCGCGCGGCTACCTCAGCCGGCGGTCCCTGACGCGCGAGCGGTTCATCAAGAACCCGTTCAACCCGCGGCGGGGGGCGCGCCTCTACAAGACCGGCGACCTGGCCCGCTACCTCCCCGACGGTGCCATTGAGTTCCTGGGCCGCGCTGACGAGCAGGTGAAGATCCGCGGCTTCCGCGTCGAGCCGGGGGAGATCGAGGCCACCCTGGCCGCGCACCCGGCGGTGCGCGCGGCCGCCGTCGTCGCCCGCGAGGACCGGCCCGGCGACAAGCGCCTGGTGGCTTACGTCGTGCCGGCCGCGGGGCCCGCCGCGGGGTCGGCCGCGGGGCCGGTCGCGGGGCGGCCGCCGGCGATCGAAGAGCTGCGCGCCTTCCTGAGGCAGAAGCTGCCTGACTACATGGTCCCGTCGGGCTTCGTCACGCTCGACGCCCTGCCGCTCACGCCCAGCGGCAAGGTCGACCGCCGCGCCCTGCCGGCGCCCGACCAGGGCCGGCCGGGGCTTGCGGGGGCGTTTGTGGCGCCGCGCACCCCGCTCGAGGCGGACCTGGCCGGCATCTTCGCCCAGGTCCTGGGCCTGGAGCGGGTCGGCATCTACGACAGCTTCTTTGAGCTGGGCGGGCACTCGCTCCTGGCCACGCGGCTCGTGTCGCGGGTACGTGAGGCGTTGCGGGTCGAGCTGCCCCTGCGCTCCCTGTTTGAGGCGCCGGCCGTGGCCGACCTGGGCCCGCGCATCGCCGCGCTCGCCGCCGGGCGCCAGGGCGCCGCGCCGGACGCCGGACCGGCCGCCATCCAGCGCATCGCGCGCCGCGGCGCCGCGCCGGGGGCGGGCATCGCGGGCGCGGGGGCCGCGGACATAACCCGGCACCTCACCGACCAGGAGGTCGACTCCCTGCTCGGCGAGGCGCTGGCGGGAGAGGAGGGCGGAGGATGAGCGAGACTTCACGGCACGGCACCGACCTCTCGCCCGAGGAGAAGCGGGCGCTTCTGGCCGCGCGGCTCGGGGCGGTTGACGGCGAGGCCTTCCCTCCGTCCTTCGCCCAGAAGCGGCTGTGGTTTCTGGAGCAGCTTGAGCCGGGCAGGCCGATATACAACGTGCCCGTGGCCTTTCGGCTTGACGGGCCCCTGGACGTGCCCGCCCTGGAGCGGAGCCTGGGCGAGGTCCGGCGGCGCCACGAGTCTTTGCGGACCACCTTCCGCACCCTGGGCGGGCAGCCGGTGCAGGTCGTCGCGCCGCCCGCGCCGCCCGGGCCGCCCGCGGCGCTCGACCTGCCGGTTTCAGACCTCACCGGCCTTGCCGCCGGCGAGCGCGAGAGGCGCGCGCTGGAGCTGGCCGGCGCGGCCGCGCAGCGGCCGTTCGACCTCGAGCGCGGCCCCCTGCTGCGCGCTTCCCTGCTGCGGCTCGGCCCCGAGCGCCACGTGCTGCTCCTGTGCCTGCACCACATCGTCTCCGACGGCTGGTCGATGGGCGTGCTCATGAACGAGCTCGGCGCGCTGTACGGGGCGTTTCGCGCCGGGCGGCCGTCGGGGCTGCCCGACCTGCCGATCCAGTACGCCGACTACGCACGCTGGCAGAGCGCGTGGCTCACGGGCGAGGTCCTGGAGCGGCAGCTGGCCTACTGGACCGAGAAGCTCGGCGGCGCGCCGCCGGCGCTTGAACTGCCCGCGGACCGGCCGCGCCCGGCGGCGGCGACCTTCCGCGGCGCGACGCTGGCGCGCGACCTGCCCGGCGACCTCGCCCAGGGGCTCTTGGACCTTGGCCGCCGCGAGGGCGCGACCCCCTTCATGACGCTCCTGGCCGCGTTCCAGGCGCTGCTTCACCGCTACACGGGCCAGGAGGACATCGTCGTCGGGTCGCCCATCGCCAACCGGACGCGGGCGGAAACGGAGGGGCTCATCGGGTTTTTCGTCAACACCCTGGTCCTGCGCACGGACCTCGGCGGCGACCCGACCTTCCGCGAGCTCTTGCGGCGGGTGCGCGAGGTGACGCTTGAGGCATACGCGCACCAGGACCTGCCGTTCGAGCGGCTGGTCGAGGCGCTGCAGCCGGGGCGCGACCTGAGCCACACGCCGCTGTTCCAGGTCATGCTCGTCCTGCAGAACGCCCAGGCACAGGGGCTCGACCTCGGCGGGGTGACCGTGACGCCGCTTGAGGTCCACAACGCCGCGTCCAAGTTCGACCTGAGCCTGTTTGCCTGGGAGAAGGCTGACGGGCTGGCCACGGCCGTCGAGTACTCGACCGACCTTTACGACGCATCGAGGATCGAACGCCTGCTCGGCCACCTGGAGACCCTCCTGCGCGGCGTCGTGGCCGGCCCCGACCAGCGCCTGTCGCAGCTGCCCGTGTTGAGCGCGGCGGAGCGGCGCCAGGTGGTGGTCGAGTGGAACGCCACCGCCGGGCCGTACCCGAACGCAGAGCGCGTCCACGACCTGTTCTCGGCCCAGGCCCGGCGGACCCCCGACGCCGTCGCCGCGACGCTTGACGGCCAGGATGTGACCTACAGCGAGCTTGACCGGCGCGCGAACCGGCTGGCGCACCACCTGCAGGACCTGGGGGTCGGGCCGGATGTCGTGGTCGGCATCTGCCTTGAGCGGTCGCTGGAGATGGCCGTCGCCGTGCTTGGCGTGCTCAAGGCGGGCGGGGCGTACCTGCCGCTCGATCCGGCGTACCCGGCGCAGCGGCTGGCGTTCATGCTCGAAGATGCGCGGGCGCCGGTCCTCCTGACGCAGGCGCGGCTGGCCCCGAACCTGCCCGCCGGCGGGGCGGCGGTAGTTCACCTGGACGCCGGCTGGGATGGGATCGCCGCGGCCAGCGACGCCGCGCCGCGGTGCGCCGCGACGCCCGACAGCCTGGCCTACGTGATATACACCTCGGGCTCGACGGGCATCCCCAAGGGGGTGGCCATGCCCCACCGCCCGCTGGTGAACCTCATCGCCTGGCAGCTTTCCCGCTCCGCCTGCGGGGCGGGGGCGCGGACCCTGCAGTTCACGTCGCTGTCATTTGACGTCGCCTTCCAGGAGCTCTTCGCCACGTGGTGCGGCGGCGGCACGCTGGTGATGATCGGCGAGGCGGCGCGGCAGGACCTCGCCGCCCTGCCGCGTCTTCTGGCCGAGCGTGGCGTCGACAGGCTGTTCCTGCCGTTCGTGGCGCTGCAGCACCTGGCCGAGGCGTGCGCCCCGGCCGGCGCCCAGGCCGGCGCGGGCGTGCCGGCGCCGCGCCTTAAGGAGGTCATCACCGCCGGCGAGCGCCTGGAGGTGACGCCGGCCATCGCGCGCCTGTTCAGCGGGCTGCCGGGCGCGACGCTCGATAACCAGTACGGCCCGAGCGAAAGCCACGTCGTCACGGCGTTCAAGCTTGAGGGCCCGCCGGAGGAGTGGCCGGCCCTGCCGCCGATCGGCCGCCCCATAACCAACGCCGCCATGTACATCCTCGACGGCCACCTGAAGGCCGTCCCGGTTGGGGTGCCGGGGGAGCTCTACATCGGCGGCGTGGCGCTCGCGCGCGGCTACCTCGACCGGCCGGAGCTGACCGCCGAGAGGTTCGTCGATAGCCCGTTCGGCGGGGACCAGCCCGGCGGCGCGGCGGGGCGCCTGTACCGGACCGGCGACCTCGGGCGGTTCCTTCAGGACGGCAACATCGAGTTCCTGGGCCGCGCCGACCACCAGGTGAAGGTGCGCGGCTTCCGCGTCGAGCCCGGCGAGGTCGAGGCGACGCTGCGGCGCTGCCCGGGGGTGCGTGACGCGGTCGTGGTCGGGCGGGAGCATGGGCCGGGCGACACGCGCCTGGTGGCGTACCTCGTCCGCGGCGGCGGCGAGGGAGAGCCCGCGCCGGCGGTCGAGGACCTGCGCGCCTTTGTGCGCGAGCGCCTGCCCGAGTACATGGCCCCGTCGGCGTTCGTGCTTCTGGAGAGGCTGCCGTTGACGCCCAGCGGCAAGGTCGACCGCCGGGCGCTGCCGGCGCCGGAGGCGGCGGCGCTGGCGCCGCGGGCCGCCCACGTGCCGCCGCGCACCCCGCGCGAGGAGACCCTGGCCAGGATCTGGACGCGCGTGCTGGGGCGCGAGAGGGTCGGCGTCAACGACAACTTCTTCGACCTGGGCGGCCACTCGCTCCTGGCGACGCAGGTGATGTCAGGCATAAAGCAGTCATTCCACGTCGAGCTGCCGCTGCGCGTCCTGTTCGAGCGCCCGACCGTCGCCGGCCTTGCGGCGGCGGTCGAGGAGGCGCTCTTGTCTGCGGTAAGCCCCGAGGAGCTTCAACACGTCATTGAGCAACTGGAGGGCGAACGCCATGGGTGATTCCGCCGCCGTGCTGTCGGGCCTGCCAAAAGACAAGCGACTTCAGCTCCTGGACCGGTTGCAGGAACGGCTGGCGCAGGCCGCGGCCGGCCAGAACATCGCCCCGCGGGACAGGGAGGCGGGCCCGCCGCCGTTGTCGTTCGCGCAACAGCGGCTGTGGTTTCTGGACCAGTACACCCCCGGCAACCCGGTGTACAACGTGCCGCTGATCATGCGCCTTGCCGGTCCGCTTGACGTCGCGGCGCTGGAGGCGGCGCTGGGCGAGATCGTGCGCCGCCACGAGGTCCTGCGCACGACGTTTGCGACCGCGGACGAGAAGCCGGTGCAGGTCGTGGCCCCGGCGCTGGGGCTGACTGTGGCCGTGACCGACCTCAGCCACCTCCCCGGCGCCGAGCGCGAGGCCGAGGCGCAGCGGCTGGCGACGGCGGAGGCGCGGCGGCCGTTCGACCTCGCGTCCGGGCCCCTGGTGCGGGCGGGCCTCCTGCGCCTGGGCGCGGAAGAGCACGTGCTGCTGCTGTCGATGCACCACATCGTCTCCGACGGCTGGTCCCTGGGCGTCATGATGCGCGAGCTGGTGACGCTCTACGAGGCGTTCCGCGCCGGCCAGCCGTCAAGGCTGCCGGAGCTGCCGATCCAGTACGCCGACTTCGCCGCCTGGCAGCGGCAGTGGCTGCGGGGCGACGTCCTGGAGGAGCAGCTGGGGTACTGGAAGGACAAGCTCGGCGGCGACCTGGCCGTGCTGGACCTGCCCTCCGACCGGCCGCGCCCGGCGGCCCAGACGTTTCGCGGCGCCACCCTGGGCTGGCTTTTCCCGTCCGACCTCGTCGAGTCGCTGAAGGCCCTGAGCCGCCAGGAGGGCGTGACCCTCTTCATGACGCTGGTGGCGGGGTTCCAGGCGCTCCTTCTCCGCTACGCCGGCCAGGATGATGTCACCGTCGGCACCTCGATCGCCAACCGCAACCGGGCGGAGATCGAGCCGCTCATCGGCTTTTTCGTCAACATGCTCGTGCTGCGGACGGACCTTTCCGGCGACCCGACCTTCCGCGAGCTCTTGCACCGGGTGCGCGAGGTGACGCTGGGGGCGTATGCGCACCAGGACCTGCCGTTCGAGAAGATCGTGGACGTGCTGCGGCCGGAGCGTGACCCCAGCCGCACCCCGCTGTTCCAGGCCGTCCTGACGCTGCTGAACGCCCCGGCGCAGGAGTTCAGGGTGCCCGGGCTGACCGTGAGCGGGCTTGACGTGGTTACCGAGACGTCGCGCTTCGACCTGAGCCTGACAATGAACGACACCGGGCGGGGCCTGTCGGCGGTGGCCGAGTACAGCACGGACCTGTTCGACGAGGCGACCATCGCCCGGCTGTTCCGGCACTTCCAGAACCTGCTGACGGCGGCCGTGGCCGACCCCGGCCGGCGGCTGTCAGGGCTCGACGTCATGGAGGCGGCGGAGAAGCGCGAGATGCTGGTGGCGTGGAACGACACGCGGCGCGATTTCATGTGCGCCTGCGCCCACGAACTGTTTGAGGCGCAGGTCGAGCGCACCCCGGACGGCGTCGCGGCGACGTTTGAGGGGCGGCAGCTGACCTACCGCGAGCTAAACCGCCGCGCCAACCAGCTCGCCCACCACCTCAGGCGGCTGGGCGTCGGGCCGGAAACCCTAGTCGCCATCTGCGTCGAGCGCTCGCTGGAGATGGTCGTCGGCGTCATGGGCGTTCTGAAGGCTGGCGGCGCCTACCTGCCGCTCGACCCGACCTACCCCAAGGACCGGCTGCAGTTCATGCTCGAAGACGCCGCGGCGCCCGTGCTGCTGACGCAGGAGCGCCTGCTGCCCCTACTGCCGGAGCACGGCGCCCGCGTCATCTGCCTTGACGCCGGCTGGGACGCCATCGCCGGTGAGAGCGCCGACAACCCGGAAAACGTCGCCACGCCTGCGAGCCTGGCCTACGTCATCTACACCTCGGGCTCGACCGGCAAGCCCAAGGGCGTGCTCATCGAGCACCGCGCCGTGGCCAACTTCATTGCATCGACGACGAGCATCTTCGAGGTCACGCCCAGGGACCGCATCCTGCAGTTCGCGTCGCTGTGTTTTGACGTGTCAGTCTTCGAGATGTTTACGGCGCTACTGTCGGGGGCGACGCTGGTGCTCGGCAGCCGCGAGACGCTGCTCTCGCCGCCGGCGCTGACGCAGCTGATGAAGGAACAGGGCGTGACGATCACCGACCTGCCGCCGGCGATGATGACCTTGCTGCCCGCCGAGGAGTTCACCACCGAGCGCATCGTCTTTGTCGGCGGCGAGGCGTTCTCGGGCGACCTGGTGAACCGCTGGGCGCTGCCGGGGCGCCACTTCTACAATGGCTACGGCCCGACCGAGTCGACGGTGACCATGACGCTCAAGGAGTGCCTGGGGACGTGGACGCAGTCGCCGCCCATCGGCAAGCCCATGCCCAACCACCGGGTGTACATCCTCGACCGGCACCTGAACCCCGTGCCCGTCGGGGTGCCGGGGGAGATGTACATCGGCGGAACCGGCCTGGCGCGCGGCTACCTCAACCGCCCCGACCTGACTGAGGCGGCGTTCATCGCCAACCCCTTCGGCGCCGAGCCCGGGGCGCGGCTGTACAGGACCGGCGACCTGGCGCGCTTCCTGCCCAATGGCGACATTGACTTCCTGGGCCGGGTAGATAACCAGGTCAAGATCCGCGGCTTCCGCATCGAGCTGGGCGAGGTTGAGGCGGCCCTCAGCAAGCACCCGGCGGTCAAGCAGGCGGTCGTCCAGGCGCGCGAGGATACGCCGGGCGCGAAGCGCCTGGTGGCGTACCTGCTCGTCGAACCGGGCGCGGCGCCCAGCGTCGGCGACCTGCGGGCGTTCCTGGGCCGGCACCTGCCCGGCTACATGGTGCCGTCGGCGTTCGTCATGCTTGAGAGCCTGCCCCTGACGCAGAGCGGCAAGGTCGACCTGCGCGCCCTGCCCGTGCCCCCGGTCGACCGCCCCGACCTCGGCCAGGAGTTCGTCGCCCCGCGCACCCCGGTAGAGGAGATGCTGGCCGGCACGATATTCGCGGGCGTGCTCGGTGTCGAGAACGTGGGCGTTGACGACAACTTCTTCGAGCTCGGCGGCAACTCGTTGCAGGCTACCCAGTTGATATCCCGCATCCGCAGCACGTTTCACATTGAGATCCCGCTGCGCGTCGTCTTCGAGTCACCCACTGTGGCCGGACTGGCCACGGCCATTGAGCAGCACCAAGCCGCGCAGAACGCCGACGGGCAGCAGCTGGACCTTCTGGCCGAGATCGAAAGCCTGACGGAGGAGGAAGCCGAGAAGCTGTTGGCCCGCGAAAGGGAGAGTTCAAATGGCTGAATTCGCTGACCGCGCCGCTGGTCTCTCGGACAAGAAGCGCGCCCTGCTCGCGCTGCGTCTTGACAGGGCGCGAGCGCAGGCCCAGGCCATGCCGCGGCGGCAGCGCGACGGCGCGCCCGTCCCGGTGTCGTTCGCCCAGCAGCGGCTGTGGTTTCTGGACCAGTACGCGCCGGGCAACCCCGTGTACAACGTGCCGTGGGTCATGGGCGTCAACGGGCGGCTCGACGTGGCGGCCGTGGAGCGGGCGTTCAACGAGGTCGTGCGGCGACATGAGGTCCTGCGCACGACGTTCGCCACCGCGGGCGACAGCCCGGTGCAGGTCATCGCCCCCGACCTGCGGCTGGCGGTGGGCGTGACCGACCTGCGCCACCTGCCTGACGGCGAGCGCGCGGCTGAGGCGGGGCAGCTGGCGAGCGCGGAGGCCCGGCGCCCGTTCGACCTTGGGCGCGGCCCGCTGATGCGGGTCAGCCTCCTGCGGCTGGGCGAAGAGGAACACGTGCTGCTGCTGACCTTGCACCACATCGTGTCTGACGGCTGGTCGATGGGCGTGCTCATGCGCGAGTTCATGGCGTTGTACGAGGCGTTCGTCGCCGGCCGGCCGCCGGGGCTGCCCGAACTGCCGATCCAGTACGCCGACTTCGCCTGCTGGCAGCGGCAGTGGCTCCAGGGCGAGGTGCTGCAGGAGCAGCTGGCCTACTGGAAAAAGCAGCTCGGCGACCTGCCCGTGCTCGACCTGCCGTCTGACCGGCCGCGGCCGGCGGTGCAGACGTTCCGGGGCACGGGCGAGGGCCGGGCGATGCCGGCCGAACTGGGCGAGAGGCTGAGGAACCTCTCCCGGCGCGAGGGCGTCACGCTGTTCATGACCGCCCTGGCCGCGTTCGTGGCGCTCTTGCACCGCTACACGGGCCAGGACGACATCGCCGTGGGCTCGGCCATCGCCGGCCGCAACCGGGCCGAGATCGAGCCGCTCATCGGCTTCTTCATCAACATGCTCGTGCTGCGCACGGACCTTGCCGGCGACCCGACCTTCCGCGAGGTCCTGCGGCGGGTGCGCGAGGTGACGCTGCAGTCCTACATGCACCAGGACCTGCCGTTCGAGAAGATCGTCGGCGCCCTCAGGCCGGAGCGCGACGCCAGCCGCACGCCCCTGTTCCAGGTCAGTTTCACCCTGCAGAATGCCCCGACACAGAGGCTCGAACTGCCGGGCCTGACCTTCAGCTTCCCGGACATCGACCTGGGGACGTCGCGCTTTGACCTGGCCCTCAACGTGGCGGAGACCGCGGACGGGCTCCTGGCGGCGGCCGAGTACTCGACCGACCTGTTCGACCAGGCGACCATCGCCCGCCTGCTGCGGCACTACCAGACCGTGCTTGAGGCCGTGGTCGCCGACCCCGACGTGCGGCTGTCGTACATCCCGGTCCTGGACGCAGCCGAGCGGCACGAGATGCTGGTGGCGTGGAACGACACGCGGCGCGACTTCCTGTGCGCGTGCGCCCACACGCTTTTTGAGGCGCAGGTCGAGCGCACCCCGGACGGCGTCGCGGCGACGTTTGAGGGGCGGCAGCTGACATACGGCGAGCTCACCCGCCGCGCCAACCAGCTCGCCCACCACCTCAGGCGGCTGGGCGTCGGGCCGGAGGTGTTGGTCGGCATATGCGTCGAGCGCTCGCTGGAGATGGTCGTCGGCGTCATGGGCATCCTCAAGGCCGGCGGCGCCTACCTGCCGCTCGACCCGACCTACCCCAAGGACCGGCTGCAGTTCATGCTTGAAGATGCGCAAGTGCCCGTGCTGCTGACCCAGGAGCGCCTGCTGCCCCTACTGCCGGAGCACGGCGCCCGCGTCATCTGCCTTGACGCCGGCTGGGACGAGATCGCCCGCGAGCGCGCCGACAACCCGGAGAACATCGCCACGCCCGCGAGCCTGGCCTACGTCATCTACACCTCGGGCTCCACGGGCAAGCCCAAGGGCGTGCTCATCGAGCACCGCGCCGTGGCCAACTTCATTGCATCGACGACGAGCATCTTCGAGGTCACGCCCCAAGACCGCATCCTGCAGTTTGCGTCATTGTGCTTTGACGTGTCAGTATTCGAGATGTTCACGGCGCTACTGTCGGGGGCAACGCTGGTGCTCGGCAGCCGTGAGACGCTGCTCTCGCCGCCGGCGCTGACGCAGCTGATGAAGGAAGGGGGCGTGACGATCACCGACCTGCCGCCGGCGATGATGACGCTTCTGCCGTCGGAGGAGTTCACCACCGAGCGTATCGTCTTTGTCGGCGGCGAGGCGTTCTCCGGCGACCTGGTGAACCGCTGGGCGCTGCCGGGGCGGCACTTTTACAATGGCTACGGCCCGACCGAGTCGACGGTGACCATGACATTGAAGGAGTGCACCGGCACGTGGACGCAGTCGCCGCCCATCGGGCGGCCCATGCCCAACCACCAGGTGTATATCCTGGACAAGCGCCTGAACCCCGTGCCCGTCGGCGTTCCTGGAGAGATGTACATCGGCGGCGCTGGCCTGGCGCGCGGCTACCTCAACCGCCCCGACCTGACCGCGGCGGCGTTCATCGCCAACCCATTCGGCTCCGAGCCCGGGGCGCGGCTGTACAGGACCGGCGACCTGGCGCGCTTCCTGCCCAACGGCGACATTGACTTCCTGGGCCGCGTCGATACCCAGGTAAAGATCCGCGGCTTCCGCGTCGAGCTGGGCGAGGTTGAGGCGGCGCTGTCCCGGCACCCGGCGGTCAAGCAGGCGGTGGCGATGGCGCGCGAGGATACGCCGGGCACCAAGCGCCTGGTCGCGTACCTGCTCTGCGACCCCGGCGCCGCGCCCAGCGTCGGCGACCTGCGGGCGTTCTTGGGCCAGAAACTGCCGGCATACATGCTCCCGTCAGCGTTCGTGATGCTTGAGACCCTGCCCATGACCCAGAGCGGCAAGGTCGACCTGCGCGCGCTGCCGGTGCCTCCGGCCGACCGTCCCGACCTCGGCCACGAGTTTGTCGCCCCGCGCACCGAAGTCGAGCAGGCGCTCGCGGACGAGATATTCGCCGCCGTGCTGGGGCTGGAGCACGTCGGGGTTGACGACAACTTCTTCGAGCTTGGCGGCAACTCGCTGCAGGCGACGCAGATCGTGTCGCGCGTCCGCGGTACGTTCCAGGTTGAGGTGCCGCTGCGGGTCATCTTCGAGGCGCCGACGGTCGCCAGCCTGGCCAGGGTCATCGAGGAGCGGCGCCAGGCCCAGGAGGTCGACCGCAAGACGCTCGACCTCCTGGCGCGCGTGGAAGGGCTTTCAGAAGAACAAGCACAGCAACTCCTTGAGGCCAAGGCAAAGACCAAGGCGCTGTAGCCTGCCGGGGAGGGATCGGCGTGGCGGAGTTCGTCGACCGGGCCGCAAACCTGTCGGAGAAGAAGCGGGCGCTGCTCGAGCTGCGCCTGCAGCGGGCAAGCACGCGGGCGCACGCCGTCGGGCGCCGCGAGCGCGACGCCGGGCCCGTGCCGCCGTCGTTCGCGCAGCAGCGCCTGTGGTTTCTGGACCAGTTCGCCCCCGGCAACGCCGTGTACAACGTGCCGTGGGTCATGCGCCTGGCCGGCCCGCTCAACGCGGCGGCGTTCGAGCGCGCGTTCAACGAGGTCGTGTGCCGGCACGAGGTCCTGCGCACGACCTTCGCCACCGCCAACGACGACCCGGTCCAGGTCATCGCGCCCGCCCTGCGGGTGCCCCTGGCGCTGACGGACCTCACCGGCCTGCCGCCGGCGGAGCGGGAGTCCACGGCCCACCGGCTGGCCACGGAGGAGGCGCGGCGCCCGTTCAACCTGGCGTGGGGGCCGCTTTTGCGCTGCGGTTTGCTGCGGCTGGGCGACGCGGATCACATGCTGCTCCTGACGCTGCACCACATCGTTGCCGACGGCTGGTCGATGGGCATCCTCATGCGCGAGCTGGGGGTCCTGTACGCGGCGTCCATCAACGGCCGGCGGCCGGAGCTGCCCGCGATACCCATCCAGTACGCCGACTTCGCGGCCTGGCAGCGGCGGTGGCTTGTGGGCGAGGTCCTGGAGGAGCAGCTGGCCTACTGGCGGGACCGCCTGGGCAGAAACCTCCCCGTGCTCGACCTGCCCTCTGACCGGCCGCGGCCGGCGGCCCTATCGTTTCGCGGTACGGGCCGGATGCGGGCGCTGCCCGCCGGGCTCTTCGGCGCGCTGGACGCCCTGAGCCGCCAGGAGGGGGTCACCCCGTTCATGACCGCCCTGGCCGCGTTCCTCGCCCTCCTGCACCGCTACACGGGCCAGGACGACGTCGTGATCGGCTCGGCCATCGCCGGCCGCAACCGGGCCGAGATCGAGCCGCTGATCGGCTTTTTCGTCAACATGCTCGTGCTACGCACGGACCTTTCCGGCGACCCGACCTTCCGCGAGCTCCTGCAACGCGTGCGCGAGGTGGCGCTGGGGGCGTACGCGCACCAGGACCTGCCCTTCGAGAAGATCGTGGACGCCCTGAAGCCGGAGCGGGACCCCAGCCGCACGCCGCTCTTCCAGGTGAGCTTCACCCTGCAGGACGCGCCGCCGCGCGCGATCGAGTTTTCGGGCCTGCGCGCGAGCTTCCCGGACATCGACGCGGGGACGTCGCGGTTCGACCTCAGCGTGAACGTCGCCCGGACCGCCGAGGGCTTCATCGCGGCCGCCGAGTACTCGACCGACCTGTTCGACCAGGAGACCATCGACCGGCTGCTGCGGCACTTCCAGACGGTGCTAGAGGGCGCCGTCGCCGACCCCGACCGGCGGCTGTCGCGGCTGCCGGTCCTCGACGCCGCGGAGCAGAAGCTGATGCTGGTGGACTGGAACGCCACCCGGCGCGACTTTCCGCCGCTGTGCGTGCACGAGCTGGTCCAGGCGCAGGCCGAACGGACGCCGGAGGGGGCCGCGGCCGCGTTCGCGGGCCGGGCCCTGACCTACGGCGAGCTGAACCGGCGCGCAAACCAGCTCGCCCACCACCTCAGGCGGCTGGGGGTCGGCCCCGAGGTGCTGGTCGGCATCTGCGTCGAGCGCTCGCTGGAGATGGTGGTCGGGCTGCTGGGGGTGCTGAAGGCCGGCGGGGCATACGTGCCGCTTGATCCCGCCCACCCCCGGCGGCGCATGGCGTTCATGCTGCAAGACGCGCGCGTGCCCGTGCTCTTGACGCAGGAGCATCTCGTGCCCAGCCTGCCCGAGTGCGCGGCCAGGATCATCCGCCTGGACGCGGATTGGGGCAGCATCGCCGGCGAGCGCGACGATAACCCCCAAAGCGGCGCCACGCCTGAGAATCCCGCCTACGTCATCTACACCTCAGGCTCGACGGGCGTGCCCAAGGGCGTCGTGGTCTGTCACCGCGGGCTTGCCAACCTGGCGTGCACCCAGGAGCCGCTGTTCCAGATCCACCCGGACAGCCGGGTGTTGCAGTTCACCACCCTGTGCTTTGACGTGTCGGCGTGGGAGGTCTTCCTGACCCTGGTGCGCGGCGCGACCCTCGTCCTGGCGCCCGCGGACGAGCTGCGCGACCCACAGGCGCTCGCCGCCCTGCTGGAGCGGGAGGCGGTCAGCGTCGCCCTGCTGCTGCCCTCGGTGTTGAGCCAGCTGCCGCTCGATGCCGGGCCGGCCCTCCAGACGCTGGTGTCCGGCGCCGAGGTCTGCCCGGGGGCGCTGGCCGGCGCCTGGGCCGCGCGCCTGCCGCTGGTCAACGCCTACGGCCCCACCGAGGCGACCGTCTGCTGCACGGGCTGGCTGGTTTCAGGGGTCGACGCCGGCAAGATGCTGGCCATCGGCCGGCCGCTGCCCAACAGCCGCATATACATCCTGGATGCTCACATGCGGCCGGTGCCCGTGGGTGTGGCCGGGGAGATCTTCATCGGCGGCGCCGGCCTGGCGCGGGGCTACCTCCACCGCCCCGACCTGACCGGCGAGCGGTTCATCCCCGACCCGCTCGGCGGGGAGCCCGGCGCGCGCCTCTATAGGACCGGCGACCTGGCGCGGTTCCTGGCTGACGGCAACATCGAGTTCGCCGGCCGCATCGACAACCAGGTCAAGATCCGGGGGTTCCGCGTCGAGCTGGGCGAGGTCGAGGCGGTGCTGAACCAGCACCCGGCGGTGCGCGGGGCGGTGGCCGCCGTCCGCGAGCACGGCCCCCAGGACGCGCGCCTTGTGGCGTGGGTCGTGGCGGCGGCGGGAGGGCCGCCCTCCGCCGCGGACCTGCGCGAGTTCCTGCGCGAGCGCCTGCCCGAGTACATGGCCCCATCGGCGTTCGTCTTCCTGGACGAGCTGCCCCTGGGGCCGACGGGCAAGGTCGACCGCGGCGCCCTGCCGGCGCCGGACGCGGCCGGACCCCGCGCCGCGAGATCCTACGTCGCCCCGCGCACCCCCGTCGAGGAGCTGCTCGCGGGCATCTGGGCCGGGGTCCTGGGCGTGGAACGGGTGGGCGCGGACGACAACTTCTTCGAGCTGGGCGGCCACTCCCTGCTGGCGACGCGCATCGTCGGCCGGGTGCGAAAGGCGCTGCACTGCGAGCTCTCGCTGCGCGATGTCTTCGAGGCGCCCACGGTGGCCGGCGTGGCCCGCGTCATCGCCGGGCGCGGCGCGACCGGGGACGGCGGCGGCACGGCGCTCGACCTGCTTCTGCAGGTCGAGGGTCTCTCCGAGGAAGAAGCATTGCGGCTCCTGGAGTCCAAAGTACGGGCGAAGGAGAATCCAGTGCAATGAGCGACTCCGTCGACCGCGTCGGCAGCCTGTCGGAGAAAAAGAGGGCACTCCTGGCCCTGCTCCTTGAGGAGGCGGGGGTCAAGACCCAGGCCATCCCCAGGGTGAACCGGGACGCCGGGCCGTTGCCCCTGTCCTTCGCGCAGCAGCGGCTGTGGTTTCTGGACCAGCTGGCGCCGGGCAACCCGGTGTACAACATCCCGTGGGTCATGCGCCTTGCCGGGCCGCTCGACGTCGCGGCGCTGGAGGCGGCGCTGGGCGAGGTCGTGCGCCGGCACGAGGTCCTGCGCACGACGTTTTCGACCGTGGGCGAGAAGCCGGTGCAGGTCATCGCCCCCGCCCTGGTGCTGACCCTGGGTGTAACCGACCTCCGCCACCTGCCCGCCGCGGAGCGCGCGGCCGAAGCAGGGCGCCTGGCGACGGAGGAGGGCCGCCGCGGCTTCGACCTCGGCCGCGGCCCGCTCATCCGGCTCGGGCTCTTGCGCCTGGCGGACGAGGAACACGTGCTGCTCCTGACCATACACCACGTCGTCTCCGACGGCTGGTCCATGGGCGTGCTGATGAATGAGCTGGCGGCCCTGTACGAGGCGTTCCGCGCCGGCCGGCCATCGCCTCTGCCCGAACTGCCGGTCCAGTACGCCGACTTCGCGCAGTGGCAGCGGCAGTGGCTGCAGGGCGAGGTGCTGGAGGAGCAGCTGGCGTACTGGAGAAAGCAGCTCGGCGGCGACCTGGCCGCACTCGAGCTGCCCGCGGACCGGCCGCGGCCGGCCGTCCCCACCTTCACGGGGACCACCGCGGCGCGAGCGCTCCCCGGCGGCCTTACCAGGGCCATGGAGGCGCTGGGCCGCCAGGAAGGGGTCACGCCGTTCATGGTCGCCCTGGCCGCGCTGCAGGCCCTGCTGCACCGCTACACGGGCCAGGACGACATCGTCGTCGGCTCGCCGATCGCCGGCCGCAACCGGACTGAGATCGAGCCGCTCATCGGCTTTTTCGTCAACATGCTCGTCCTGCGCACGGACCTTTCCGGCGACCCGACCTTCCGCGAGCTCCTGGCGCGGGTGCGCGAGGTGACGCTGGGGGCGTACGCGCACCAGGACCTGCCGTTCGAGAGGCTGGTGGACATAGTCAGGCCCGAGCGCGACCCGACCCGCGCGCCGCTGTTCCAGGCCAGCTTCAGCCTGCAGGGCGCGGCGACGAACGTGCTGCGGCTTGCGGGCGTGACCGTCGCGCTCGACGGGGTCGACCTGGGCACGTCGCGGTTTGACCTGAGCCTGACCATGGGCGAGGGTCCCGACGGCCTGGCGATCAACGCCGAGTACTCGACCGCCCTGTTCGATGATGGCACCATCGCCCGCATGATGCGCCACTTCCAGACCGTGCTCGAGGGGGCGCTCGCCGGTCCCGGCCGGCGGCTGTCCGAGCTGCCGCTTCTGGATGAGGAAGAGAGGCGGCGGATGCTGGTCGAGTGGAACGACACGCGGCGCGATTTCGTGTGCGCGTGCGCCCACACGCTTTTTGAGGCGCAGGTCGAGCGCACCCCGGACGGCGTCGCGGCGACGTTTGAGGGGCGGCAGCTGACGTACAGCGAGCTAAACCGCCGCGCCAACCAGCTCGCCCACCACCTCAGGCGGCTGGGCGTCGGGCCGGAAACGTTGGTCGGCATATGCGTCGAGCGGTCGCTGGAGATGGTCGTCGGCGTCATGGGCATCCTCAAGGCCGGCGGCGCCTACCTGCCGCTCGACCCGACCTATCCCAGGGACCGGCTGCAGTTCATGCTCGAAGACGCCGCGGCGCCCGTGCTGCTGACGCAGGAGCGCCTGCTGCCCGTGCTGCCAGAGCACGGCGCCCGCGTCATCTGCCTTGACGCCGGCTGGGACGAGGTCGCGCGCGAGAGCGCCGACAACCCGGAGAACATCGCCACGCCCGCGAGCCTGGCCTACGTCATCTACACCTCGGGCTCGACGGGTAAGCCCAAGGGCGTGCTCATCGAGCACCGCGCTGTGGCCAACTTCATTGCGTCGACGACGAGCATCTTCGAGGTCACGCCAAAGGACCGCATCCTGCAGTTCGCGTCGCTGTGTTTTGACGTGTCGGTTTTCGAGGTATTCACCGCGCTCCTCTCAGGGGCGACGCTGGTGCTGGGCAGCCGCGAGACGCTGCTCTCGCCGCCGGCGCTGACGCAGCTGATGAAGGAAGGGGGCGTGACGATCACCGACCTGCCGCCGGCGATGATGACGCTTCTGCCGTCAGAGGAATTCACCACCGAGCGCATCGTGTTCGTCGGCGGCGAGGCGTTCTCCGGCGACCTGGTGAACCGCTGGGCCTTGCCGGGGCGGCACTTGTACAATGGCTACGGCCCGACCGAGTCGACGGTGACGATGACGCTCAAGGAGTGCCTGGGAACGTGGACGCAGTCGCCGCCCATCGGCCGGCCCATGCCCAACCACCAGGTGTACATCCTTGATAAGCACCTGAACCCCGTGCCCGTCGGCGTTCCTGGCGAGATGTACATCGGCGGCGTTGGCCTGGCGCGCGGCTACCTCAACCGCCCCGACCTGACTGCGGCGGCGTTCATCGCCAACCCCTTTGGCGCCGAGCCCGGGGCGCGGCTGTACAGGACCGGCGACTTGGCGCGCTTCCTGCCCAATGGCGACGTGGACTTCCTGGGCCGGGTAGACACCCAGGTCAAGATCCGCGGCTTCCGCATCGAGCTGGGCGAGGTTGAGGCGGCCCTCAGCAAGCACCCGGCGGTCAAGCAGGCGGTCGTCCAGGCGCGCGAGGATACGCCGGGCGCCAAGCGCCTGGTGGCGTACCTGCTCTGCGACCCCGGCGCCGCGCCCAGCGTCGGCGACCTGCGGGCGTTCCTGGGCCGGCACCTGCCCGGCTACATGGTGCCGTCGGCGTTCGTCATGCTTGAGAGCCTGCCCCTCACGCAGAGCGGCAAGGTCGACCTGCGCGCCCTGCCCGTGCCCCCCGCCGGGCGGCCGGACCTCGGCCAGGAGTTCGTCGAAGCGCGGACACCGGCGGAGGAGGCCCTGGCGGAGAAGGTCTACGCCGACATCCTGGGCGTCGAGCGCGTGGGCATCCACGACAACTTCTTTGAGCTGGGCGGCAACTCGATCCAGGCGGCGCAGCTGATATCACGCGTGCGCACCATGTTCCAGGTGGACATCCCGCTGCGCACCATCTTTGAGGCGCCGACGGTCGCCCGCCTGGCGGAGGTCGTGGAGTGCGCCGTGCGGGAGGGGCGGGTGCTGGGGGCCGCGGCGGCCAGGCCGTCGCCGTGGTCGGTGGTCGTGGCCATCCAGCCCGGCGGGTCGAAGCGGCCGTTCTTCTGCGTCCACGCCGTGGGCGGCAGCGTGTTCTACTACGCCACCCTGGCGCGCCAGCTGGGCGCGGACCAGCCCTTCTACGGCTTCCAGGCGGCTGGCCTGGAGGGCGAGCAGGAACCGGCGACGCGGATCGAGGCCATGGCCGAGCGCTACGTGGAGGCGATGCGCACGGTGCAGCCCGCGGGGCCGTACCTCCTGGGCGGCTGGTCGATGGGCGGCACGGTGGCGCTGGAGATGGCCCAGCAGCTCAAGCGGCAGGGACAGGAGGTCGCCCTGCTGGTCCTTCTCGACGTCATGCCGCCGGACGCCGTCCTGAGCCTCCCGGACGACGCGGCGCTGGCCGTTTCGTTCGCCAGGGACATGGCCGGCCTCTACGGCAAGGAGCTGCCGATCACCGCGGCGGAGCTAGAGGGGCTTGCGGTCGACGCGCAGCTGGCCCGCGTCCTGGAGGCGACCCGCGCCGCCGGCGCCCTGCCGCCGGACCTGGGCGCGTCGCAGCTGGGAAACCGCCTGAACGTGTTCAAGGCCGACGCCCGCGCCGCCTGGGGCTACCGGGCACAGCCGTACGCCGGCCGCGTCGCCCTGTTCTTGGCCCAGGGCTCGCCGGACACCTCCGAGCACTGGCGCGCGACGACCCCCGCGTTGGAGGTCCACGTAGTGCCCGGCAGCCATTACTCCATGCTCGCCCCGCCCAACGTCGCCGTCCTGGCGCAAAAGCTCGGCCAGTGCATCGGCAACGCGCAGCCGGGCGCAGGAGGGGTGTGATGCATGTGACGCACGAGGCCTTCGTCATGCTGGACCTTGCCAGCGCCTTCAACAACGATGGCATCTCCTACCCGGAGAACGTGGCCGACGGCGGCTTCAACGTGTGGGGCAACACCTTCCCCGCCGACGAACTGCCGGCAAGCCGCGGCGTGGTCGAGGTGGCGGGCGTGCCCTTCCGGTTCCCGCCCAAGGAAGACGGCCAGCTCAATAGTGTGGTCTGTCGCGGGCAGGTCCTTGAGGTGCCGCCGGGGCTCTATGACTGGATCTACGTCCTGGGGGCGTCCGAGCGGCGTTCCGAGGACTGGGTGTACCTGCATTACGCCAGCGGGGCGGTGGACCCCGAGTGGCTGCGCCTGTCCGACTTCTGGCCGTCGGCGCCGCACTTCGGCGAGGTCGCGGCCTTCCGCTGCCGGCACATGCACTACCCACGGCACGTGCAGGCGGACATGGGGCCGGTCATGTGGCGGCAGCGCGTCCCGGTGCCGCGCCAGGAGGCGCTCCAGAGGCTGCGGCTGCCTGACAACGTGGCCATCCACCTGTTCGCGCTGACGTGTGCCCGGTCGCCGGGCGCCGCGGCAGAGCGCGCGCGGCAAGAGGCGCAGTGAGAGGCGAGGTGGGAACGATGAAGATGGTGCTTTCACCCATAACGGCGTGGCCGCACGATGACGTGGCGAGCTGCCTCATGACGTGCATCGCCACCGTGCTGGCACGGCACGGCCACGACCCGCGCCTGGTGCTGGGGGCGAACTGGGACTTCTACTACGCGCCGGGGGACTTCCGCCGCGAGGAGTATTACTACCCCTGCCGCTTTGCGGACCTCGCCCGGTGCATCATGCCGTACCACCCGCTGAGTTCGCGCTGGCACGCGCCCGCCAGCGCCGCCGCCGGGGAGAGCGAGGTCAAGGACGCCATAAGACGGGGCACGCCGGCGCTGGTGGCGGTAGACAACTACTACCTGCACTTCCGGCCGGCGCACCGCGACGTGCACGCCGCCCACCTGGTCGTCGTCTACGGCTTCGACGAGGAGGCCGGCGCGATGTACGTCCTGGACTCGACGCCGCCGGGGTACAACGGCCCGCTGGATGCCGGCGAGCTGCGCGCTGCCCGTGGCTCGGGCAACCCGCTCGACGACCGCGACACCTTCTTCGCCACGGCGCCGGTCGCCCACCGCTGGCTGGAGATCGAGGTGAACGGCCCTTTCCCGGCCCTGACCAGGGAGTGGGTGGCCGGGGTCGTCGACCAGAACCTGCGGCGCTTCCGGGAGGCGCCGCCGGGGCCGGCGTTCTCGGGGCAGGACGGGCTGCGGCGCTACCTGGACGACCTGTGCGCCCGCGCCGCCACTGAATCGGGCGACGGCGCCGCCCTGGAGGAGCTGTACGTCGTGGGCTGGGCGGTTCAGGGCACAACCGCCCTGCACGCCGCCTTCCTCATGACCGCGGGGCGGCTGCTGGGGTGGGACCGCCTCAGCGAGGCCGGCCGCCGCGTCGACCGCCTGGCGCACCACTGGACGGCCCTGCGCATGATGGGCGCCCACGGGCTGAAAGCGCCGCAGGACATGGCCCCGCGGCTGCGCCACCGCGCCGCGCTGCTTCTGGGCGACCAGGAGCAGGCGCTTTTGGAGCTGCAGTGGCTCCTGCGCCGGGGGTGAACAGTGGCTCCTGCGCCGGGGGTGAACTGACCCGCATCGAGTCGTGGACGTGATTGGGGGAGGAGCGCAATGAGCCGAGTCCTGGTCGTGGGCCTTGACGGCCTGAGCCCGACCCTGGTGCAGACGTGGCTGCCCGAACTGCCCAACCTGCGCGGGGTGATGGAGCGCGGGATATTCGGGGCGGCGCAGAGCATCGTGCAGCCGGTGACGCCGCCGGCGTGGACGGCGATGATCAGCGGCAGAAACCCCGGGCACTTCGGATTCACTGACTTTACCTACCGCGTGGATCAGAGCTACACGGAGTTCAAGCTGATCCACTCGCGGCAGGTCCGTGTGCCGACGCTTTATACCCTGCTGCCGGCGGCAGGGCGCCGGGCGCTCTTTGTCAGCGTCCCGGTCACCTACCCGCCGGTGACGATCCCTGACGGGCTGTGTCTTTCCTGCTTCATGGCGCCGTCGGTCTCAAGCGGCATCACCCAGCCGGCGGAGGCGCAGGCCGACCTTCTGGCCCGGACCACCTCGCCGTTCCTGCTGGACGCGTCCGCGGACGAGGCGTCGGCCGGGGTCGACCGCGGCGACCTCGCGCGGCGCATCAGGGAGCTCGACCGGCAGCGCTTCGACATCGCGGCGCACCTGATGCAGACGCGCCCCTGGGACCTGCTGTTCATGGTGTGCATGGGCACCGACCGCGCGGCTCACTACTTCATGCGCTACCAGGACCCGTCGCACGGGCGGCACGACCCCGACCCGCGCTACCGCGACGTAATACGCGACCACTACCGCTACTGCGACGAGCGGCTGGGGGAGCTTCTGGCCCTGGCCGGGGAGGACACGGTGGTGATGGTGGTCAGCGACCACGGGGTGCAGCGCCTGGACGGCAAGGTGAACATCAACGACTGGCTCTTTGACAACGGCTACCTGCGCCTCGAGTCGCCCGTCGACAAGCCGACCCCGCTGGCGCGGGCGGCGGTGGACTGGAGCCGCACGCGGGCGTGGGCGCGGGGCTACGGGGGCCAGGTGTACTTGAACGTCCGCGGCCGCGAGCCGGAGGGCTGCGTGGAGCCGGAGGCCGTGGACGCGCTGATGGACGAGCTGTCGGCGCGCCTGAAGGAGCTCACCGCGCCCGACGGCGGGCGGCTGCGGGTCGATGTCATGCGCCGCCGGGACATATACAGCGGCCCCCAGGCCGCCGCGTGCCCGGACCTGTTCTTGCAGGTCGAGGGCCTGCGCTACCTGACCTCCGACCTTCTGGGCCACCGGGGCCTGGTCACCCCGGTGCGGGAGCTTGCGCTTGACGACGCGAGCCACGCCCCGGCCGGCTTTCTGGCGCTTTGCGGGCCGGGCGTGCCGCGGCTGGGTCGATTCAACGCCCTGTACATCCTGGACGTCGCGCCCACGGTGCTGGACCTCCTTGGGGTGCCGCTGCCGCCGGATCTTGACGGGCGGCCCATCCACAAGGTGGACGACGTCTATTCCAGCGAGGATGAGGCCGCCCTGACCAGCCGGCTGCAGGCGCTTTACCTCGAGTAACTCCGACGAGGGGATGATGACGGTGTCCAAGCTCGCTCTTTTGGGCGGCCCGCCGGTCGTCCCGCCAGACCAGCGGCCGGTGGAATGGCCGGTGATAACCGGGTCTGAACAAGAGGCCGTATTGCGCGTCCTGAGAAGCGGCAAGTTCGTGTCCAACGCCGACGGCGAACTCGAGGTGCAATCCCTCGAGGCGGAGTGGGCTGATTTCATCGGCGCCAGGTACTGCGTCGCCTGTAGCACCGGCACCGCCGCCCTGATCGTGGCCCTGGCCGCCCTGGGCGTCGGGCCCGGCGACGAGGTCATCGTGCCCGCCCTGAGCTTCATCGCCTCCGCGCTGGCGCCCCTGCACCAGCTGGCCGTCCCGGTCTTTGTCGACGTGGACCCGCGCACGTTCAACATCGACCCGGCGCTGATAGAGGAGAAGATCACCCCGCGCACGCGGGCGATCATGGTCGTGCACCTTCACGGCCTGCCCGCGGACATGCGCGAGATAAACGCCCTCGCCGCAAAGCACGGCCTGCACGTGGTCGAGGACGCCGCGCAGTCCCACGGCGCCAAGTACGACGGCAGGTACACCGGCACCCTGGGCGAGATCGCCGCGTTCAGCCTGCACGTGCAGAAGAACCTGCCCACCTGCGGCGAGGGCGGCCTGATCACGACCGGAAGCCGGGAGCTCTATGAGAAGTGTGACATGCTGCGGCAGTTCGGCGAGGTGCTGAAGCCGGGCGAGGAGCGATTGTACCTGTCGCAGGCCCTGGCCGGCAACCACAAGCTGAGCGCCATCCAGGCCGCCTTCACCCGCAGCCAGCTTGCCGCCTTCCCGGAGTACCAGGCGGCCCGCGACCGGAACGTGCCGCGCTTCCTCGCCGCCCTGGCCGGGCTGCCGGGGGTGCTGTGCCCGGTCGTGCCGCTGGACCGCACGCACGCCTGGCACATCCTGCGCCTGCGCTTCGACCCGGCGGCCGCCGGCCTTGACGGCGTCGCGGCCGGGCCGTTCCGCAAGGCGCTGCGCCGGGCGCTGCGCGCCGAGGGGGTGCCCGCCTCCCAATACCAGGTGGTGCCGCTCCCCGGCCAGCACGTGTTCCAGACCAGGGAGGGCTTCGGCCGCGGCTACCCCTGGACCATCGGCGGCCACGAGTACCGCTACCGCATCGAGGATTACCCCAACAGCATGGCCGTTATCGAGGACTCGCTGACCCTGCAGCGCCGGCACCTGAACCCGTCCAGCGGGCCGCTCCTGGACCTTTACGCCGAGGCGTTGCACAAGATATGGGGAAACCTCGACGTCATCGGCCGCATGGCGCGGGCCCTGCCCTACGAGCCGCCGTGGCGGCAGGTGCAGGCGGGGGGCGGTGGAGGGGGGGCTGATGGGCCGTGAGCGACCGCGAGTGGCTTCAGGATAAGGCCCTGCGCATCCGCGAGCACGTCCTGGCCATGGCCGCCGGGCCGGAGGGCGCGCACGTCGGCGGATCGCTGTCCATCGCCGACGTGCTGGCGGTCCTGTTCTTCAAGGTCCTGCGCCTCAAGCCGGAGGAGCCGGGGTGGCCGGATCGCGACCACTTCATACTGAGCAAGGGGCACGCCAGCGCCGCGCTCTACGCCGCGCTGGCCGAGCGTGGGTTCCTGCCCGTCGAGGAGCTGCAGACCTACAACCGCCCGGGCAGCCGGCTCGGCGGCCACCCGCTCAAGAAGGTGCCGGGGGTCGAGTTCCCCACCGGCTCGCTCGGCCACGGCCTGGCGCTGGGCGTCGGGCTGGCCCTGGCGGCCAAGCGCGACGGTCGCCCAAACCGCGTGTTTGTGGCCATGGGCGACGGCGAGCTCCAGGAGGGCTCGGTGTGGGAGGCGGCGATGGCCGCCGGCCACTTCGGGCTGGACAACCTGTGCGCCATCGTTGACCGCAACGGGCTGCAGATAAACGGCGAAACCGAGCAGTGGATGCGGCTGGAGCCGCTTTGCGACCGCTTCGCGAGCTTCGGCTTCGCCGTGACCGAGGTCGACGGCCACGACGTCGACGCGCTGGCCGGCGCGTTTGCGCGGCTGCCCCTGCGGCGGGCGGCGCCGGCGGCGCTGATCGCCCGGACGGTCAAGGGACGCGGCGTCAGGTTCATGGAGGGCAGGAAGAAGAGCCACTATGCAACGCTGACGCCGGAGCTCCACCGGCGGGCTCTGGTCGAGCTTCAGGCGGCACGGGGGGGCAAGTCATGCGCACAGGAGTCACAGTGATGAACGCGGCCGCGGCGGAGGCTGACTGGGCGGCGCGCTACGCCGGGTCGACCCGCGACGCGTATCGCCGGACGCTCCTGGAGCTGGCGGAAAAAGACAGCCGCATATTCTGCCTCGACTCGGACACGGGCGGGCTGGAGGAGGGCTTCGGCGCCGCCCTGCCCGGGCAGTACGTCAACCTGGGCATCGCCGAGGCGAACATGATGACCGTGGCCGCGGCGCTGGCGCAATCGGGCAAGATCCCCTTCGTCAACACCATGGCCAGCTTCGCCAGCTCCCGCGCCTGTGAGCAGGTCAAGCTCGACATCGCTTACAACGACCTGCCGGTGAAGATCGTGGCCAGCCACGGCGGCATATCCGGCGGCTACCTCGGGCCGACGCACCACGCCCTGGAGGACGTGGCGATCCTGCGCGCCTTCCCCAACTTCACGATCATCGTGCCCGCCGACACCGTCGAGACCGTCCGCGCCGTGGCGGCGGCGCTGGCCCTGCGCGGGCCGGCCTACATCCGCCTCGGTCGCAAGAGTACCCCCCTGGTGTATCAGGCGGAGTATGCGTTCAGCGTTGGCCGGGCGGTGACCCTGCGCCCCGGCGACGACGTCACCCTCATCGCCGCCGGCTCGTACCCCGTCCTTTACGCCCTGGAGGCGCACGAGCGGCTGCGCGCGGCCGGCGTCGCCGCCCGCGTCATCAACATGCACACCCTCAAGCCCCTGGACGTCGCCGCCGTCGTGGCGGCGGCGCAAGAGACGCGGGGCCTGGTGACGGTGGAGGAGCACAACATCATCGGCGGCCTGGGATCGGCCGTGGCCGAGGCCGCGTGCGAGCACGCCCCGGCGCCGCTCCGGCGCGTCGGCATCGAGGACCGGTTCTGCGACCGGGTCGGCGGCCACGAGGATCTCCTCGCGGCGTACGGCGTGACGCCCGAGCGCATATGCGCGGCCGCGCTGGGGCTCCTGCGGGCCCGGTCGCCCGATCCCACCGATTGACGAAGGAGGTCGTTTCTGATGCTGGAGTGCCCAGTATGCGGCGCAAAAATGGGGGATCTGCCCCCAGGAACGAGGCCGGGCGAGGTCGTGACCTGCCCGGAGTGCGGCATCCAGCTCGAGGTCACCAGCGTGGAGCCGCCGGAGCTCGATCTTCTGCCCGAGGTCGAGGAAGACTGGGGGGAGTGAGCCGTGGCGGCTGATGCCCGTCCGTGCGTGGCGGTCCTGGCGTCGCAGATCCGCATGGAAGAGAAGCTGATCTTTGACGCCCTGGAGAAGCGGCGGGTGCCCTACGAGCGCCTGGACGACCGTGACCTGGCGTTTGACCTCGGCTGCCCGCCCCGGCGCTACGCGGCGGTGCTGAACCGCAGCATATCGCAGACCCGCGGGCTTTACGCCGCGCGCATCCTGGAGGCGGGCGGGGCGCTGGTCGTCAACCCCAGCCGGGTGGTCGAGGTCTGCGGCGACAAGCTGCTCACCACCCTGGCCCTGACGCAGGCCGGCGTGCCCACCCCCCGGACCACGGTGGCCCTGTCGTCCAGGGCCGCCCTGGCGGCCATCGAGGCCATGGGCTACCCGGTGGTGCTTAAGCCGGTCACGGGGTCGTGGGGCCGGCTCCTGGCCCGGGTCAACGACCGCGACGCGGCCGAGGCGCTCCTCGAACACCGCGAGATGCTGAGGTCGCCGCAGCACTGCGTGGCCTACATCCAGGAGTACATCGCCAAGCCCGGGCGGGACATCCGCACGATCGTCGTCGGCGACGAGGTGATCAGCGCCATGTACCGGCAGTCCGGGCACTGGATCACCAACACGGCGCGGGGGGCGGAGCCGGTGCTGTGCCCGATGACCGCCGAGCTTTGTGCCCTCTCGCTCAGGGCGGCGCTGGCGGTCGGCGGGGGCGCCCTGGCGGTGGACCTCCTCGAGCGGCCCGACGGCGGGCTGGTGGTCAACGAGGTCAATCATACCATGGAGTTCCACGGCACCGTGGCGGCGACCGGCGTCGACGTCGCCGGCCGCCTGGTGGACTACGTTCTGAAGGTGGCGGGCATATGAAGGCGGCTGTCGTTGGTGCCTCAGGGTACATCGGCGGGGAGCTCTGCCGGCTGCTCCTCGGCCACCCGCGGGTGGTCCTGGCGCAGGCGACCTCCAACGCGCTGGAGGGCCAGCCGCTGCACGCGGCCCATCCCAACCTGCGCGCGCAGACGGACATGACGTTCTCGCGCCACGACCAGATCGTCCCGTGCGACGTGCTGTTCCTGGCCACGCCGCACTGCGTGACCGGGCTGCACATGCCGGAGTGGGAGAACCTCGCGCCCCGGATAATCGACCTGACCGCCGACTTCCGGCTGCAAAGCCCCGCCGAGTACGAGAGGTACTACGGCGTGGCGCACCCGAACCCGGAGCTGATCGCGTCGTTTGTGCCCGGCATCCCCGAGATCCACCGCGACCGGCTGCGCGCGGCGACGCGCATCGCCGTCCCCGGCTGCATGGCCAACGCCGGCATCCTCGCCCTGCACCCGCTATCGGACGAGGGCCTGGTGGCGGGCGAGGTGGTGATCGACGGCCACGCCGGCTCCAGCGGGTCGGGCGGCAAGCCCAACCCCGCAAGCCACCACCCCGATCGCAGCGGCACGATGCGCGTGTTCAAGGCCACCGAACACCGCCACGAGGCCGAGATCAGCCAGGCCTGCGGCGTGCCGGTGCGCATGACGGCCACCGCCGTCGAGGCGGTGCGCGGCGTGCAGGTGGTTTGCCACGTCAGCCTGTCCCGGCGGCTCGGCGAGCGGGACGCCTGGGCCGTATACCGCAAGTACTACGGAGACGAGCCGTTCGTCAGGCTGGTCAAGCGGCGGACGGGCCTGTACCAGCTGCCGGAACCGAAGATCCTCTCCGGCACCAACTACTGTGACGTGGGCTTCGCGCTTGCCGCCGACGGCCGGCACCTGGTGGCCATCGCCGCCCTGGACAACCTGGTCAAGGGCGGCGCCGGCAACGCCGTGCAGTGCCTCAACATCAGCTGCGGCTGGGACGAGCGCGAGGGCCTGCGTTTCCCGGGACTGCATCCGATCTAGACCCGCTCCAGGCGGTCGTCGCAGGGAGGTTGACAGACGTGCTGGTGATAAAGTGCGGGGGCGCGGCGGGGCTTGACACGGCGGCGATCTGCGCCGACATCGCGGCCCGCGCCGGGTCGGGCGAGCAGATGGTCCTGGTGCACGGCGGCTCGAAGGAGGCCAACGACCTCGGCGAGCGGCTCTCTCACCCGGCGCGCTTCCTCACCTCGCCGTCCGGGGTGCAGAGCCGGTACACCGACGCGGCGACCCTGGACGTGCTGACCATGGCCATGGCCGGCCGCATAAACCCGGCGCTGGTGTCACGGCTCATCGGGCTGGGCGTGCGCGCCGTCGGCCTTTCTGGCGTTGACGGCGCCCTGGTGCAGGCGCGGCGCAAGCCGGCCAACCGGGCGGTCGTCGACGGCCGCGTGCGGGTCATCCACGACGACCTGACCGGGAAGATCGCCGGCGTCAACGCCGGGCTGTTGAGGCTCCTGCTTGATGGCGGCTACGTGCCCGTGGTGTCGCCGCCGGCGTTGGACCCGGTCGCGGGCCCGCTGAACGTCGACGCCGACCGCATGGCGGCGGCCATCGCCGCGGCGCTCCAGGCGGAGTGCCTGGTGATCCTGTCCAACGTGCCCGGGCTCCTGCGCGACCCGGCCGACCCGTCGAGCCTGGTGACGACAGTGCCGCCGCGGGGCATGCCCGGCTGCCTGGGGCTGGCCCACGGGCGCATGAAGCTGAAGCTCATCGCCGCCCGCGAGGCGCTCTGCGGCGGCGTCGGCCGCGTCATCCTGGGCGACGGCCGGCTCGAGGCGCCGATACAGAAGGCCCTGGCCGGGCGCGGAACGGTGCTCGGCCCCGAGGCCCTGGACGAGGGGGGCGGCACATGAACGGCGGCGGGGCCATCGATCGCGACTACGCCGTGGCGCTCCTGCGCCACATGGTCGAGATCCCGTCCGTGTCCGGGCAGGAGCGCGTGCTGGCGTTGTGCCTGCAGCGGGAGATGGAGCGGCTCCATTACAGGAGCTACCTCGACGAGGCCGGCAACGCCGTCGGCGAGCTGGGGGACGGCGGCCCGCTGATCATGCTCCTGGGTCACATGGACACGGTGCCGGGGCTCATACCCGTGCGCCAGGAGGGCCGGTCGCTCTACGGCCGCGGGGCGGTCGACGCCAAGGGGGCGCTCGCCGTCTTCATCTGCGCCGCGGCGGCCGCCGCCCGCGGCGGCTGCCGGGTGGTGGTGGTCGGGGCGATCGAGGAGGAGACGCCCGCCTCGCGGGGGGCGCACTGCCTCCTGGACCGGTTTGCGCCCGACGCCGTGATCGTCGGCGAGCCCAGCGGCTGGGCGAACGTGGTCATCGGCTACAAGGGCCGCATCGGCTTCTCGTACACCGTGACGCGGGCACGGGCGCACGACGCCGCCGCCGCCGACAACGCCGCCGAGGTGGCCGTGGCGTTCTGGGGCCGGCTCGTCCAGCACCTGGAGGCCACCGCGGGCAACGAGCGCATCTTCTACCGGCCCACGGCCACCCTGCGCCGCTTCGACGGCCGGGGGGAGGAGGCGCGATTGGACGCCTCGTGCCGCATACCGCCGGGCTTCGAGATCGAGGCGCTCAAGGGCTTTCTGGCCCAGATCGGCGGCGACGGCCGGCTGGAGTTCGACGAGCTCACGCCGGCGGCCCTGATGCGGCGCACCGCGCCGCCGGTGCGGGCGCTCTCATGCGCCATCCGCCGCCACGGCGGCAAGCCGGGGCTGCGCGTGAAGACTGGCACCTCTGACATGAACATCGTGTGCCAGAGGTGGCGCGCCCCGATGGCCGCGTACGGGCCGGGCGACTCGGCGCTCGACCACACATCCGACGAGCACGTGGACCTCGACGAGTACCTGCTCGCCGTCGAGGTGCTCGCGGACGCCCTCGGCGACCTTGGCGCCGAGCTCAAAGAGACCGTGCCCCAGGAAACCGCCCCCGCCCCCGTCCCCGCCGCGGGCGCGCCGCCTGCCGCGGGCGCGCCGCCTGCCGCGGGAGCGCCGCCTGCCGCGAGCGCGCCGCCCGCGCCGGGGTTCACGGAGGAGGAGGAGGCCGAGGTGAACAAGCGACTGCAGGCCCTGGGCTACCTGGAGTGACCGGGACACCGGGACGGCCCGGGACCACGCGGGACTACCTTTGAAGGGACGGGGAGGCCATGGCGCAAAAACGCGTGCTGGTGATGGGACTCGACTGCATGACGCCCGATCTGGCGTTTGACCTTTACCTGGGCGACATGCCCAATCTGCGACGACTGATGCAGGACGGCACCTGGGGCGAGCTTGCATCCTCGCACCCGCCGATCACCGTGCCGGCGTGGATGGTCATGGCCACCAGCCGTGACCCGGGCACCCTGGGCGCCTATGGCTTCCGCCACCGCAAGAACAACAGCTACACCGAGGGCTGGACGGCCAACGCCAGCACCTTCGACCTGCCCGCCGTCTGGGACCACCTCGGCGCCGCGGGCAAGAAGGTCTGCCTGGTCGGCCTGCCCCCGTCCTACCCCGTGCGGCCGGTGGCGGGCTGGCGGGTCGGCTGCTTCCTGACCCCCAACCGCGACAAGGTCTTCACCTACCCCGAGGACCTGGCGCGGGAGGTCCTGGAGGTGGCGCCGGACTACCGCTTCGACGTCACCTTCCGCACCGATTCGCGGGACGAGCTCCTCCGCGAGCTCTACCTCATGGCCGACGAGCACTTCCGGGTCGTGGAGCACCTGGCGGCCAAAAAGCCCTGGGATCTGCTGTGGTTTGTCGAGATCGGGATGGACCGCATCCACCACGCGTTCTGGAAGTTCTCCGACCCCAGCCACCCGCTGTACGAGCCGGGAAACCCTTACCAGACGGCCATTCGCGATTACTACCGGCACATCGACGGGCTGGTCGGGTCGCTCCTGGACCGGGTGGGGCCGGAGACCGCCGTGCTGGCCGTCTCCGACCACGGCGCCAAGGCCATGCGCGGGGCGTTTTGCATCAACCAGTGGCTGGTCGACGCGGGCTACCTCGCCCTCAAGTCACAGCCGGCGCGCGGCGCGAGCCTGGAGAAGTGCGACGTCGACTGGGCGCGCACCACGGCCTGGGCGTGGGGCGGCTACTACGCGCGCGTGTTCATCAACGTCAAGGGCCGCGAGCCGCAGGGCGTCGTGCCCCCGGAGCGGTACGAGGCGACCCTGGCCGCCCTGACCGCGGACATCCTGGGCATCCGCGACCACGCGGGGCGCCTCATGGCCACCCGCGTCTTACGCCCCAAGGACCTCTACCGCACCTGTCGCGGGGACAGTCCGGACCTGATGGTGTACCTAGATGACCTGTCGTGGCGGTCGGCGGGGACCATGGGCTGGGACAAGAACTACCTGTTCGAGAACGACACCGGGCCTGATGACGCCGTGCACGCCGCTTCCGGCTGCTTTGTCATGCGCGCGCCGGGGCGGCGCGGCACCGGCCGCCGGGACGGCCTGACCATCTACGACGTGGCGCCGACCATCCTCGACCTTTTCGGAATGCCAGTGCCTCAAGAGATGGAGGGGAAATCATGCCTCGCGATGTGAACGACACCGGGTTTGTCCTGTGGCTGACGGGGCTTTCGGGCTCCGGCAAGACGACGATCGCCCTCGTCCTGGAGGAGCAGCTGAAGGCCGCCGGGAAACGGGTGCAGGTCCTCGACGGGGACGAGATCCGCAAGGGGCTGTCGCCGGAGATCGGCTTCAGCAAGGAAGACCGCGAGCGCCACAACCGGCGCGTGATCTTTCTGGCCGGGATGCTGCTGCGGCACGACGTTGTCTCGATCATCCCGCTGATCTCGCCCTACCGCGAGGTGCGCGACGAGGCGCGCCAGCGCCTGGGGAACTTCGTCGAGGTGTTCGTCGACGCGACCCTTGACACGTGCATCAAGCGCGACCCGAAGGGGCTGTACAAGAAGGCGCTGGCCGGCCAGATCACCGACATGACCGGCATCCAGGACCCGTACGAGACGCCGCTTGACCCCGAGGTCGTCGTGCACACCGACGACGAGACGCCCGCAGCGACCGCCGGGAAGGTACTGGACTACCTGCGGCGGCGCGGTTGGCTGGGCCCGGCGGCGTGAGCGTGAGGCGAGGAGGGATCGGCGTGAGCGCGGATCGCAAGGTGGCCGTGGTCGGGCTTGACAGCATCACCCCGGTCATGATCGAGCGCTTCCTGGCCGAGGGCCGCATGCCCAACCTGGAACGCATGCGGGAGCGCGGCTTCTCCTCCGAGATTACGCCGACGATGCCCCCGACCACGCCCGCCGGGTGGACGACGGTGGCGACCGGCGCCTGGCCCAGCACCCACGGCGTCGAGGGCTTCGCCGTGCACGACGAGGGCCGGCCCCTGGACCAGAAACGCCACTCCTGCCACTCCGACGCCGTGAAGGCCGAGTTCATCTGGCAGGCGGCGGAGCGCGCCGGAAAGCGCACCGTGCTACTGAAGTACCCGCTGTCGTGGCCGTTTCGCGGCGGGCCGCTGGTGACGCAGGTGGACGGCGCCGCCGGCTGGGGCGGCATCAAGTGCGTCTTCGACCTCGTGCACTCGGGGTCGTGGGACACGAACGCAGCCGCGCCGGAGGCAGCCGGCGACGGCCAGGCGCTGGGCCAGGAGTGGCTGACGCGGGACATCGACACGATACACGACGAATCCACGCAGGCGCTCGCGGTGCGCGCGCCCGCGGCGTGGGTCAACCTGCCCGCCGGCGCCGGGCCGCTGTGGGAGACGGCGATGGACCTGCGCCACCGGGGGATGGGCGCCGGCGTCACGGTGCACGCCCTGGCGTTCGAGACCGGGGGCGTCGAGCGCCTGCTCTTGGCCCGCGCGCGGGACGGCGCCGGCGCACGGCCGCTGGCCGCCGGGGACTGGAGCGACTGGCTCGACCTCGACGTGCCCACGCCGGACGGCGAGCGCCGCGGCCACCTGCGCGTGAAGGTAATGGCCTTTGACGCCCCGGCGCGGCGCCTGCGGCTGTACCAGTCGCAGGTGCACCAGGCGACCGGGTTCACGCGGCCCGCGTCGCTGGCCGCGGAGCTCCTGGAGGCGGCGGGGCCGTTCGTGGAGTGGACCGAGTCCTACGAGCGGCAGCAGGGGTGGATCGACGACCAGACGCAGCTTGAGATATACGAGCAGCACGCCGGGTGGATGAGCCGGGCGTCGCGGCACCTGCTGCGCCGCCAGGGCTGGGATCTCTTCATGGCCGAGGTGCACTCCGTGGACATGGCCTATCACCTGTACTGGGGCGCGGCCATGCCCGGCCACCCGCAGCACAACCCCGCCAAGGCCGGCTACTACTGGGACCTCCTCGGGCGCGCCCACGAGCTCGCCGACCAGTACCTGGGCGCGGTGCGCGAGGCGGCCGGCGAAGACGCGCTGGTCATCGTGCTCGGCGACCACGGCCACGACATGTACCACACCAACGTCCTGTCCAACCACCTGCTGTTGCACGCCGGCCTTCTGGCCCTGTACCGCGACCGGCGGACCGGCGAGCCGCGCATCGACTGGAAAAGCACGCGCGCCTATGCCTCGGGCTACCGGGTGTACCTGAACGTCGCCGGGCGCGACCCCGACGGCATCGTGCCGCCGGGCGAGTACCGGGCGACGCAGGAGCGGGTCATCCAGACGCTCTACCGGCTGGCGGACCCGCGCACGCAGGACCACCCCGTGCGGCTGGCCGTGCGCCGCGAGGATGCCGAGGCCATCGGCCTTTACGGCGGGTCCATGGGCGACGTGGTGTTCGCCATGGCGCCGGGCTTCGAGACGCGCAACACGATACACGTGCCGGCGGACGCGTGGCTGGGCGGGCGATTGCAGCTGGACCGCGTGCCCGTGTTCAAGCAGACCGAGATGTTCCGCGAGTTCAGCGGCGACCACGACACCGCCCTGCCGTTCACCCGCTCGATCCGTTCGCTGCTTTTCTTGGACGGCCCCGCGGTCCGCGCCGGGCGGCGGCGCGTGCCTGTGCGCATGGTGGACATCGCCCCGACCATCTGCCACTACCTGGGCATCCCGTTCCCGGCGCAGTGCGAGGGCAGTCCGCTGTGGGAGGCGTTCTCTGAATGACCCGCGGCCCGGTCGCGGCCATCGCGCCGCGCGCTGGCGGCCAGGACGGAAGGACAAGACGAAGGGAGAAGAGGACATGGACCTCTCGTTCTCGGCCGAGGAGCAGAAGTTCCGCCAGGACCTGCGGGCGTTCTTCGCCGAGGAGCGCGTGCAGGGCGTCCTGCGCGGGCTTGAGGGGTGCAAGCCGCGCGTCGAGGCGCATTCACAAAAGATCTACCAGTGGCTGGGCGAGCGCGGCTGGCTGGCCCCCAACTGGCCGGTGGAGTACGGTGGGGCGGGCAAGACGGCCGTTGAGGCGGCGATCCTGTCCGAGGAGATGGCCCGCGCCAGCGTCCCCGACACCGTGCACGTGAACACCATCGAGATCGTCGGGCTGTTTTTGCTGCTGGCCGGCACCGACGAGCAGAAGAAGCGCTTCCTGCCGGCGATGGCCCGCGGTGACACGGTCGTCAGCGTGCTTTATACCGAGCCCAACTCGGGCTCCGACCTGAGCTCGCTCACCACGCGCGCCGTGTTCGACGGCGACGGCTACCTGCTGTACGGGACCAAGATATACAGCCTGACCACGCAGTTCGCGCAGTACGGGCTGACCGCCACGCGCACCCGCGGCGGCATGAGCAAGTACGACGGCATCACGCTGTTTTTGGTGCCGCTGCGCGAGCGCGGCGTGGAGATCCGGCCGCTGTGGAACATAAGCGACGAGCGGTTCAACGAGGTGGTCCTCGACGGCGCCTGGGTCAGCCCGGAAAACATCGTCGGCCCGCTGCACGGCGCGTGGGAGCTGATCAACACCGCGCTGTCGATCGAGCGCACCGGGCTCGACTACTACGTCAAGATGCGGCGCTGGCTGGACGCGATCATCGCCCGCGCCAGAGAGACCGGCCGCCTGGAGGACCCGCGCCTGGGCCACGAGATCGTGCGCCTTGACGCCCAGGTCGAGGCCGGCCGGCTGATGGTCTGGGACATCATCACGCAGCTGCAGCGCGGCGAGCTGGACAACGTGCAGGCGGCGATGTCCAAGTGGTATAACACCGAGGTCGGCCGGCACATCGCGCGCCTGGGGGTCGACATGGAGGGGCTGGCGGGGACGCTGTCGCGGTGGGACGGCGAGGCGCCGATGGGCGGCCTGCTTGAGGCGGCGTACCGCGAGTGTCCCGGCCTGACCATCTCCGCCGGCACCTCGGAGATAATGCTGTACGTCATCGCCGCCGTTGGGCTCGAGATCGGCGATTAGGGGGTGGATGGGCATGGATTTCCGCGTGAGTGACGAGCTGAAGATGCTCAAGACGACGTGCGCCCGGTTTTTCGCCGCCAGGTTCCCGGCGGACGCCGGCCGACGGGCCGAGCGCGGCCTGGGCGCAGGATCAGGGCGTGACGCGGGCCAGGGCTTTGACCCCGCGCTCTGGAAGGGGTTTTGCGACCTCGGCGTCCTGCAGCTGACCCTGCCCGAGGCCGTCGGCGGCGCGGGGCTGGGCCAGGGGGCGGCCGCCGTCGTGGCCGAGGAGATAGGCCGGGCGCTGTACCAGAGCCCGTGGGCCGACACGGTCACGGCCGCCGACATCATCGTCCAGGCCGGGCCGGCGGGCGCGGGCTGGGCGCTGCTCGAGGGGATCGCCGCCGGGGCCTGCACCATCGCCATGGCCGTCCGCGAGCGCGGGCAGGACGACCCGGCGGCCCTTTCCGCCCTGGGGGCGACCGCCACGGCCGCCGGCGACGGTTTCACGATCAGCGGCCGGAAGCTCTTTGTGCCGTTCGGCGAGACGGTCGACCGGTTCATGGTCGCCGCCGCGACGCCGCACGGCCCGACCATGTTCCTGGTGCCGCGCGACCGCGCCGGCATCCAGGTGCGCCGCGGCGACGACACCGGCCGCAGCGAGTTCTGCAGCGTCGAGTTCGCGGCCACCCCGGCCGGCGCCGCCGACGTTGTCGGCGCGCCGGGCGGCGCAGCGGGGCCGTACACCGGCGCCCTCGCCCGCGCGCGCGTCCGCCACGCGGCGTACCTCGTCGGCCTGTGCCAGGGCGCGCTCGACGTGACCATCAAGTACACCAAGGAGCGCGAGCAGTTCGGGCGCGCGATCGCCAGCTTCCAGGCGATATCCTTCCGGCTGGCGGCGCTGGCGGCGCGCATCGACGCGGCCCGGCACCTGGCCGGACGCGGCGCCTGGCTCGGCGACGGCAACGGCGACCTGCGCGAGCTCCGGCGCATCGCGGCCGAGGCCCTGGCCATGGCCGGCGAGCTCGCCCGCGACGTGACGGCGGAGTCGATGCAGATGCATGGCTCGTTCGGGTTCAGCGAGGAGGCCGAGCCGCAGCGCTACTACCGGCGCGCCGCCGTGGACGCCCTGCTCCTGGGGACCCCCGTCCAGCTGCGCGACGAGGCGATGGCGCTCCTGGCCGCCAGGGCCCCGGCCTGAAGGGGGCCCGCCCCGGCCTGAGGGGGGCCCCCGCCTGAGGAGGAACCAAGACATGGCCACTTCCCGGACGGCCCCGACGTGGATTGCGCGCCCCAGGCCCAACCCGGGGGCGAAGCTGAGCCTTCTTTGCCTCCACTACTCCGGCGGGTCGGCCCACGCCTTCCGCGGCTGGCCGGACAAGCTGCCGGCGGCGGTGGAGCTCCTGCCCGCCCAGCTGCCCGGCCACGGCTCGCGCATAGGCGAGGCCCCGTTTTCGCGCGTTGAGCCCCTCGTCCAGGCCCTGGCGGATGCCGTCACGCCGCACCTGGAGCGGCCGCTCGCGTTCTTCGGCCACAGCATGGGCGCGCTGGTCGCGTTCGAGCTCGCCCGCGAGCTGCGCCGGCGGCGGCTGCCGGGCCCGGCGCACCTCTTTGCCGCCAGCCACCCGGCGCCGCAGACGCCGCCGCGTGATCCACCGATCCACGGCCTGCCCGAGGCTGACTTCGTGAACGAGCTGCGGCGCTTCGACGGCACGCCGCAGGCGGCGCTGGAGAACGCCGAGCTGATGGGGCTCCTGCTCCCGGTGCTGCGGGCCGACTTCGCCGTCTGCGAGACGTACGCCTACGCCCCCGAGCCGCCGCTTGACTGCCCGATCTCCGCCTACGGCGGGACAGACGACGCCCGCGTGACGCGCGACGACCTCAGGGCGTGGCGGGAGCAGACGAGCGCGGCGTTCGCGGCGGCGATATTTCCCGGCGGCCACTTCTTCCTGCACACGGCCGAAGCGCAGTTCCTGGGCTGCCTCGCCCAGGAGCTGGAGGCGGTCGTGCGCGCGGTTTCAGGGAGGGATGGGCCATGACGCCGGGCGCCGCGTGGGGTCCCCCGCCGCCGCGGCCGCGGCTTTCCAGCGACGCGGTCCACGTCTGGCGCGCGCGCTGCGACCTCGCCCGGCCGCGCCTGGGCGACCTGGAGCGCACCCTGGGCGCGGACGAGCGCCGGCGGGCGGAGCGTTTCCGCTTCGACCGCGACCGCGAGCGGTTCATCATCGCCCGCGGGCTCTTGCGCGTGGTGCTGGGCCTGTACCTCGAACTCGACCCGGCGGCGGTGCGCTTCTTCTACCGCCCGCACGGCCGGCCGGAGATCGCCGCCGAATGCGGCCCGGACGCGCTGCGCTTCAACGCCTCGCACTCGCACGAACTGGACCTTCTGGCCCTGACCGCGGGCCGCGCGATCGGCGTCGACGTCGAGTACGTGCGCCATGACATGGACCACGAGAGCATCGCGCGGGACTTCTTCGCGCGGGCGGAGGTGACCGCGCTCGCCGCCCTGCCCGGCGCGGCGCGGGCCGAGGCGTTCTTCGCCTGCTGGACGCGCAAGGAGGCGTACGTCAAGGCTCGCGGCGAGGGGCTGTCGCTGCCCCTGGACGAGTTCCACGTATCGCTGGCCCCCGGTGAGCCGGCGGCGCTTCTGGGCGTGGCCGGCGACCCGGAGGCGGCGGCGCGCTGGTCGCTGCGCCAGCTTGACCCCGGACCCGGTTACACGGCGGCGCTGGCGGTCGAGGGGCCGATCTCGCAGATGAGCTTCTGGCAATGGCCGGCGTGATAAGCCGGCGTGACGGGACGGCGTGACAGGCCTGCGTGAACGGCCGGCGTGACAGGCCGGCGTGACAGGCCGGCGAACGAAGGAGGTTTATGGCATGAACGACGTGGCAAAGGCGTATCCCGGCCCGGTCGCGCCCCACGGCGGCGTACTTGTGAACCGTGAACTGCGCGACGAGGAGCTCCAACGCGCGCTGGCGCGGGCGCGGGCCATGCCGCGCATAGAACTGGACGAACGCGAGCTGGCGGACGTGGAGATGATCGGCGTCGGGGCGCTGAGCCCGCTTCACGGGTTCATGGGCCGCGCGGACTACGCGTCCGTGCTGGAGGGCATGCGTCTGAGCTCGGGGCTCCTGTGGGCCCTCCCCGTGACGCTGGCCACAAGCACCGAGAAGGCGGCCGGGATCGCGCTCGGGCAGGAGATCGCGCTCGTCGACGCGGGGCAGGTCATCGCCGTGATGGAGGTCACCGACAAGTTCCCGTACGACAAGCGCCACGAGGCGGAGGCGGCGTTCGGCACCGCCGACGAAGAGCACCCCGGGGTGGCCCGGATATACCGCCAGGGCGACGTGTACCTGGGCGGGCCGATCTGGGTCACAAAGCGGCCGAACCAGGACCAGTTCGCCGAGTTCCGCCTCACGCCCCGGCAGACCCGGACGGCCTTCGACGAGCGCGGCTGGCGCCAGGTCGTGGCGTTCCAGACCAGGAACCCCGTCCACCGCGCCCACGAGTACATCCAGAAGAGCGCCCTGGAGATCGTCGACGGGCTCCTGCTGCACCCGCTGGTCGGGGCGACCAAGTCGGACGACATCCCGGCCGACGTGCGCATGCGCACGTACCAGGAGATCCTTTCCCGGTACTACCCCGCCGACCGCGTGCTGCTTTCCGTGTTCCCGGCGGCCATGCGTTACGGCGGCCCGCGCGAGGCGATATGGCACGCCATCTGCCGCAAGAACTACGGCTGCACGCACTTCATCGTCGGCCGCGACCACGCCGGCGTGGGCAAGTACTACGGCAGTTTCGACGCGCAGAAGATATTCGACCGCATCCCGGCGGGCGACCTGGGGGTCACCATACTCAGGTTCGAGAACAGCTTCTACTGCACGCGGTGCGGCAACATGGCCACGGCCAAGACCTGCCCGCACCCGGAGGACGACCACCTGTCGCTGAGCGGGACCAGGGTGCGCGCCATGCTGCGCGAGGGCGAGCTGCCGCCGCCCGAGTTCACGCGCCGCGAGGTGGCCGAGATACTGATCGCGGCGGCGCGGGATGCGGCCTCAGCGGGGAAGTAGCCGGCGGCGCGGGATGCGCCACGCTAGATGTAGTAGCGCATGATCGAGCGGGCGGCGGAGGTCCGGGCGACCTCCACGAACCCGGCCTCCAGGAAGGCGGGGGTCACGCCCATGTAGCCGGACCCGCCGGGGGAGGGCTGGGTGGGGTAGCCCTCGACGACCCTGCCGCCCCTGGCGCGGACGTAGTCCACGGCGGCCCGCAGGAGGGCGACGGTGAGGCCCCGCCGGCGGTACGGCCGGGCGACGAAGAAGCAGACGATGGACCAGACCGGCTGGTCGTCGACGCGCTTGAGCGTCCGCGACCGGTCCAGGGCGGGAAAGGCCTCGCGGGGGGAGACTGAACACCATGCGATCGGCTTTCCGTCAGCGTAGGCGAGGATGCCTGGCGCTTCTCCCGAGCGGGCCAGCCGCTCGAGGGCCTGCTTGTTGCCGTCGCCGCGCTGCTCAATCCACTGCGCGCGCGGCAGCCGCCACCACATGCACCAGCAGCCCCCGCACGCCCCGCGCGCCCCGAACAGTGCCAGAAGGTCGGCCCACCGCTCGCCGGTCGCCGGGTGGAACCCCAGCGCCGGCGGAGTCTCGCGCTCGTCAGCCATGCCTCGACCCCCCCGTTTCCGCGCCACGTGCGGCCGGCGCGCCCAGGCAGCCGGCCCCTACCCGGTTCTGATTCTGGGGATCCCGAGCCAACTCCTCCCGGCGGTGCCTGCTGCGACCGCCGGGCCGGCCCTGAGAGGATCCCTGGATAGGGGCAGCGAACCATCCAGTTGTTCGGCGTTGCCGGCTCATGCCGGGCATCGCGCAAGGAGGGAAGGCCGGTGGTCAAGGGTCGATTGCGCCTGGGCGGACTGTGGCGGCACCCCGACTTCATGAAGTTCTGGATCGGTGAAACGGTCTCCGTTTTCGGCGCTAGAGTAAGCAACGTGGCCATTCCGCTGGCGGCCGCCCTGACGCTTCAGGCGACGTCGGCCCAGATGGGCATCCTGAACGCGGCCCAGTTCGCCCCGTTCCTGATCATAACCCTGTTCGCCGGTGTGTGGGTCGACCGGCGCCGGCGGCGGCCGATCATGATCTGGGCCAACGTGATGCGCGGTCTGCTCTTGGGCCTGATCCCCCTCATCGCCTGGCTCGGCACGCTGCGCATGGGGCACCTGTACGCGGTCGTCTTTCTCTTGGGCGTGTTCCAGGTGCTGTTCGACCTCGCGTACCAGGCGTACCTGCCGGCGCTGGTCGACCGCAACCAGCTGGTCGAGGGCAACAGCAAGCTGCAGACGAGCTACTCGGCGGCGGAGGTCGGCGGCCCGGGCCTGGCCGGCATCCTCGTCGAGCTGGTGACGGCGCCGATGGCGATCATCGTCAACACCGTCTCCTACGTGGTGGCCGCGGTCACCGTGCTGGTCATCCGCAAGCCGGAGCCGGAGCCGGAGCCGGATGCCGTCCACCGCGGCCTGTGGCGCGAGATCGCCGACGGCTTCCGCATCGTGTACAAGAACCCGTACCTGCTGGCCGTGGGCGGCGAGGCGGCCACGTACAACCTGTTCGGCACGGCGCTGAGCACCGTTTACGTGCTGTACGCGACGCGCGACCTGGCGATCCAGCCGGGGATGTACGGCCTGATATTCTCCATCGGCGCCGTCGGGGCGCTCCTGGGCGCGATGTCGGCCGGGTGGCTGGCGAAGCGCTTCGGCTTCGGCATGGCCATCCTGGGGTCGATGTGCGTGGCGTGCACGTCGTTTCTGCTCGTCCCGCTGGCCAGCGGCCACTCGTCCATGAACATCGTGATCCTGGGGGCGTCGTTCTTCTTTGGCGGCATGGGCTGCGCCGTATCCAACGTCCACGTCGTCACCCTGCGCCAGGCGATCACCCCCGACCGGCTCCTGGGACGCATGAACGCCAGCTACCGCTTCGTCACCTACGGCGCCATCCCCATCGGCGCCATGCTCGGCGGCGCCCTGGGCGAGATCATCGGGCTGCGCGCGACGATACTCGCCAGCGGCATCGGCATCCTGCTGTCGCTTCTATGGGTCATATTCTCGCCCGTGCCGCGGCTGGCCCAGGTGCCGACGGAGCCGTGGGCGCTGGAGCGGCAGGCGGCGGTGGCGGAAAGCGGGGGAGGCGCGGGAGGCGACGACGGGGACCACCAGTGACGCGGCGGGTCGAACGGCACCCCGTCCTAGAGGATGCCTGCACTAGGGCGTCGAACGATCCTGTTTGGCATCTCGTGCCGGGACATTGCACTAGGAGGGGAACCCCCGCCCGTGACAAGAAAGCGACTCCACTTCGGCGGACTGTGGCGACACCCCGACTTCATGAAGCTGTGGATCGGCGAGACTATCTCCAGCTTCGGCGCGCGCATCAGCTCCGTGGCCATTCCGCTGGCGGCCGCCCTGACCCTCCAGGCGACCGCGGCGCAGATGGGTTACCTGAACGCCGCGCAGTTCATGCCCTTCCTCATGGTCACGCTGTTCGCCGGGGTGTGGGTCGACCGCCGGCACCGGCGGCCGACGATGATCGCGACCAATCTCGCGCGGGCAGTGCTCCTGGCCGTCATCCCCGTGCTGGCGTGGCTGGGGTGGCTGTCCATCGGTATCCTGTGCGCCGTCGTGTTCCTGATCGGCCTGTTCCAGGTCCTCTTTGAACTCGCCTACCAGGCGTACCTGCCATCGCTGGTCACGCGCGAGCAGCTCGTCGAGGGCAACAGCAAGCTGCAGGCGAGCTCATCGGCGGCCCAGGTCGGCGGGCCGGGGCTGGCCGGCCTGCTCACGGGGTGGTTCACGGCGCCGGTGGCCCTTTTGGGCAACACCTGCACCTATCTCGTGTCAGCGCTTGCGCTCACGCTCATCCGCAAGCCGGAGCCGCCGCTGGCGGTGGCGGAGGTGGGCCGCAGCCTGTGGCGCGACATCGGCGACGGGTTCCGCGTCATGTGGGGCAACCCCTACCTGCGCGCCGTGTGTGGCGAGGCGGCGACCTACAATCTCTTCGGCATGGCGGTAATAACCGTCTACACCCTCTATGCGACGCGCGACCTGGGCCTGTCGGCGGGCATGTACGGCCTCATCTTCTCCATCGCCGGCGGGGGCGCGCTCCTGGGCGCGCTCATCGCCGGGTGGGCCGCCAAGCGCATCGGCTTTGGCCGCGCCTTCTTCTGGGGCATGGTCGCCGCCTGCGCCGCCCCCCTTTTGATCCCGATTGCCAGCGGCCGGTCGTTCCTCAACGTGGTGATCCTCACCGTGTCGTTCTTCATCAATGGCATGGCGGAAACGGTGACCAACGTCCACGGCGTGGTACTGCGCCAGTCGACGACCCCCGGGCCCCTTCTGGGCCGCATGAACGCCAGCTACCGCTTCGTGACCTCGGGCACCACGCCGTTGGGGGCGCTCCTGGGCGGCGCGCTGGGCGGGCTCATCGGATTGCGCATGACGCTTCTGGTCAGCGGCATCGGCCTGATGCTCGGGCTGCTGTGGGTCGCCTTCTCGCCGGTGCCGCGCCTGGCCCAGGTGCCGGCAGAGCCGTGGGGGACAGACCGCGCGCCACGCACACTGTGACAGGGCAGGAAGTTTGGTGCAGGCCGGAGAAAGAGGTTTAAATCACGGCCATTCCTTGAGAAGCTGATCGCCACCGGCCGCGACCCCAGCGCCGGGGACCGCGGTGGCGCCCGGTTTTCCGCCGCAACGTCGCCGCAAGGTGGGGGCAAGAGGTGCTGCTGAACGAGGGCGACCTGGTCAATACATTTGAAGTGGAGCGGTTCTTGGGCGAGGGCGCCTTCGCCGAGGTGTACCGGGTCAAGCACAAGTTCCTGGGCCGCCAGGCGATGAAGGTGTTCAAGTGCCCGGGAGACTCGCAGGCCGAGGTCCACGAGATGCTGGGTGAGGCGGTCCTGCTGTCGCGCATCGGCCACCCCAACATCATCCGCGTGTTCGACGCCGGGGTCCTCCCCACCGCGACCGGGGAGTGCGCGTACTTCACCATGGAGTATGTGGCCGGGGGCAACCTGGAGACGTTCTGGCGCTCGCACGGGTCGCGTTTCGTGCCCGTCGCCGACGCGGTGGACATCGTCCGCCAGGCGTGCCGGGGGCTGGCCGTCGCCCACGCTGAGCAGCCGCCCATAATCCACCGTGACGTCAAGCCGCAGAACATCCTCATCGGCTACGACGCCGTCGGGCTCCGGGCGCGGGTCAGCGACTTCGGCCTGGCAAGAAGGGTCAACCCCCTCACCCTCCTGGCCACGGCCAGGGGCACGCGGGGCTTCAAGCCGCCCGAGTTCTTGAAGAACGTCGACTCCTGCGCCGGCGACGTGTGGGGCGCGGGGAGCTTGCTGTACCTGCTCCTGACCGACCGCCTGCCCTTTCCGGAGGCGGCGCGCGACGGGGAGCCCGACGCCGGCGCGTGGGAGCAGCCGCTGATGCCCCCCTCCCACTTCAACGCCCGCGTCGACCCCGAGCTTGACGCCATCCTGGCGCGCGCCCTGGCGCCTTTGCCCGTCGACCGCTACCTGGATGCCGAGAAGATGCTCGATGACCTCATGCGCTGGAGGCCGCCGGAGGCCCGCGAGCGGGCGCCGGCGCGGGAGCGGCCTGGCGCGGCCAAGGCGGCTGACGGTCTGCCGCCGCTGCCGGGGCGGGCGACGGTCGAGGGGATGGTGCATCAGGCGTTGGACATGGCCCACGATGCGCGCCGGCTGATGGAGGCCGCCGACCTTCTGGAGGAGGCATTGAACCTGCGGCCCGAGCTGCGCCAGGCGTACGAGTACCAGCTTCGGCTGTGGCGCCGGGGCATATCAATGTAAGGGCGCCCGCCGGACAGGGCTCCATGGCGCGCACGTTGCCAGAACGGGGGTTGGGCCTGTGCCGGACGAGAAGGGCCTGGTGGATGCCGCACTGAAGATGGCCAGTCCGGAGCTTTTCCGGCGCAACGCCTTCCGGCTTCTGGGCCTGCCGGCGGGTGCCAGCCAGCAGCAGGTCACCAGGCGGCGGCAGGAGCTGGCGCTGGAGGCCAAGCTGGGAGGCGGCGAGGACGGCGGGGGCGCGGCGGGGATGGTCCTGCCGGTCGTCCCACCCCCCGACGAGGACGCGCTGCGCGAGGCGGCGCGGCGGCTGCGCGACCCGGAAGGCCGCTTTCTGGACGAGCTGTTCTGGCCGTGGCCGCTGCGGGCCGGGGCGGGGCCGGACGAGGGCCTGCTCGCCCTGGAGCACGGCGACGTGCAGGGGGCCATCGCCGCCTGGGAGCTGGCGAGCGAGACGCCGGAGGGCGGGGTTGCCAGCCACAACCTGGCCGTCGTCTACCACCTGATGGTGCTGGACATCGAGTGCCTGGGCGAACGCGAAGCCCTGTCCAAGGCGCAGGTCAAGCAGAAGCAGGCGTACTGGCTGCGGGCGGTGGGCTTCTGGCGGAAGGTCTGCGACGATGACGGCTTCTGGGCGGCGGCGACCGCCCGCGCCCAGCGCCTGCGCGACCCGCGCCTGGACGGCGAGGCCGTGGCGGCGCTGCGGGCGGGCCTGCCGGAGGTGCTCCTGGGCATCAACGCCCGCCTGGCGGCGCGCGCGGCCCAGGCCAAGAACGCCGGCGAGGCGCGCTGGCACGCGGACCTGGTACGGGGGGCGAATCTGGCCGCCGAGGCCGCCGAGCGGGCACTGGTGGCGGCCGCGGGGCCGGCGCGGGACGCCGTCAAGGCGCTGTGCGCCGCCAGCGACCAGAAGGTCGAGGCCGCCCCAGGGCAGGGCGGGGCGGCCGCCGGGAGCCTCATGGACGCCGCCGTCGCGCCGCTTGCAGTCCTCGACGCCCTCCTGCCGCCAGATCACCAGGTCCTGGCCGCCGTACGCGACGAAATCGTCCTCAAGGTGTTGCACCTGCAGATCGCCTACGCCAAGGCGACCGACGACTGGGCCCTGTCGCTGGAGCTCCTCAAGCGGGCGCTGTCCCTGGCGCGGGGAAGCGAGGCCAAGAAGCGCCTCGGCGAGAACATCACCATTGTTGAGAACAACCTGCGCCTGTCGCAGTGCTGGTTCTGTGGGAAGCGGCCGGCCGAGGACAGCGCCGCGGTGCACGTGTCCATGTGCAAGGTGACGGGCCGGATACCCATCCCGGGCGGGACGCGGGTGCAGTACCAGAAGGTCCGCGCCGCGGTGCCGCGATGCGGCCAGTGCAGGGCGATCCACAAGCGCGCCAAAGCCATGGGCTGCCTGGGCGCCGCCCTGGGCTTCATCCTGGTGTTCGGTGGCTTCTCGATCGTCTCCAGCACGGACGGTTGGTGGGAGTGGGTTGGGCTGGCGCTGACGGGGCTAGGCCTTGTGGGCGGCGCCGTCGTCGCCGGGGCGGGGAGCCGCTCGGCGCGGCGCAGCGGGACAAAGCCCGAGGCAAGCAAAATGGATTCCCCGGGAATTAAGAAGCTGAAGGCCGACGGCTTCGTGGTCGGCGACTCGCCGGCCAACTAGCCGGCGTAAAGAGAGCGACAGGGAGGGTGGCGGATGACGGCACTGCGCCAGTGGCTCTTCCCCAGGGAGTTCCGCATTGATTCCCCCCCGTGGCCGAAAAGGGAGCTGGCGGCGCTGGAGAAGGCGGCCGGGGCCCTGGCGGCGACCCCCGGCGGCGGGGCGCCGGGTGCGCCGGGCGCGGTGGGCCCGCCGGGGGCGCCGGACCCCCTGGCGCGCGAGCAGGAGCGCTTCTTGGCCGATGTCGCCACAGGGCTCTGGCGCATGAAGCGCCGGCTGGAGACGGACGAGGCCGCCCGCCGCGCCTGCCAGTTCATATTCGAGTCCGTGTGGGACGCGCTGACCCAGGGTGGCGTCGAGATCAAGGACCACACCGGCGAGCACGTCACCGGCGGCGAGGCCCTGCGCGTCGTCGCCTTCGAGCCCACGCCCGGGCTCACCCGCGAGCAGGTGATCGAGACTGTCAGGCCGACGGTGTACTACCACGGCAAGAGCATCCAGATGGGGCAGGTCATAATCGGCAAGCCGGCGCCGGCCGCAGACACGGCCTGAGCCGCACTCGGGCCAGCAGGGAGGGGATTTAGTGGACCGCCTGACCGTAGACTTCGGCATCGACCTCGGCACCACCAATAGCAGCGCGGCGGTGCTGATCGGGACCGAGACCCGCGTGTTCGACAACCCTGAAAACCAGAAGTACACGCCGTCGGCGGTGTGGGTCGACGCCGGCGGGCGCCTCTACGTCGGCCACCCGGCCAAGCAGCGCATGTACGACGACGAGGCCAACACCAAGGCCGAGTTCAAGCGCACGATGGGCACCGCCGAGGTCTTCCGCTTCGCCGCCACCGGCCGGGAGATGAAGCCGGAGGAGCTCTCGGCCGAGGTCCTCAAGTCGCTGCGCGCCGATGTCGAGCGCGGCGGCGAGGACATGTCGGCTGCGGTCATCGGCGTGCCGGCGGCGTTCGACATCGCCGCCTGCCAGGCCACTGAGCGCGCCGCGCGCCTGGCCGGGCTGCAGTTCAGCCCGCTCCTGCAAGAGCCGGTGGCGGCGGCCCTGGCGTACGGCTTCCAGAGCGAGAGCAAGGACGTGTTCTGGATGGTGTACGACCTGGGCGGCGGGACGTTCGACGCCGCAATCATGCAGGTGCAGGACGGCGCGATCCGCGTCGAGTACCACGGCGGCGACGACAAGCTCGGCGGCAAGGAGATCGACTGGGCGATCGTCGAGCGCCTCCTGGTCCCGGCGCTGATCAAGGAGCACCCCCTGGCCGACTTCAAGCGCAGCAACCCCAAGTGGCGGGCGGCGTTCGCCCGGCTCAAGCTGCGCGCCGAGGAGGCCAAGATCCGGCTCTCGCGCGACCCCGTCTTCCGCATCGTCATCGAACCCCTGTGCCAGGACGACCGCGGCTTGTGGGTGCGCTTCGAGCACGAGCTTCGCCGCGAGGACATCGAGCCCCTGGTCGAGCCGGTCGTGGAGCGCTCGATCCGCATCTGCCAGCGGGTCCTGCAGGAGCGGCGCCTGGGGCCGGAAGACATCGAGCGCCTGATCCTGGTGGGCGGCCCGACGATAACCCCGCTCCTGCGCGAGATGGTCGCCGCCAAGCTCAAGATCCGCCTGGAGTACCGGGTCGACCCCCTGACCGTGGTCGCCCAGGGCGCGGCGATCTTCGCCGGCACCCAGCGCTACGAGAAGAAGGGCGCCAAGCTGACGGCCGGCCAGTACACGGTGGAGCTTCTCGGTTACACCCCCATCGGCACCGACCCTGAGCCGCTGGTGGGCGGGGTGGTGCATCCGCCCAGCGGGCGCTCGCTGGAAGGGCTGACCGTCGAGTTCGTCGAGGCGCAGAGCGGCTGGCGCAGCGGGCAGGCCGCGCTCAGGGCGGACGGCGGCTTCCGCGCCCAGTTGCGCGCCGACAAGGGGCGGCGCTGCGAGTTCCGCATCGAGCTCAAGGACGCGACGGGGCACGCCCTGGAGGCGGTGCCGGGGGCATTGTATTATACGATCGGCTACTCCCCCACCGACCAGTCGCTGATCAACTCCCTGGGCGTGGCGCTGGCCAACAACGAGGCGCTGGTGTTCCTGAAGAAGGGCGCGCCGCTGCCCGCCAAGCGCCGCGAGACCCTGCACACGACGATCGCGGTGCAGCGCGGTCAGTCCGGGGCGCTCCTGCGCATACCGGTGATCGAGGGCGAGCGCCAGCGCGCCGACCGCAACCGGTTCGTCGGCGCCCTGGAGGTCCGGGGCGACCAGGTTCCCCGCGACGTGCCGGTGGGCAGCGACATCGAGCTCGTGCTGGAGGTCGACGCGTCACGGATGCTCAAAGCGCGCGCGCTCATCCCGATCGTGGACCAGGAGTACACCTGGACCCCGCCCCTGGAGAAGCCCGCGCACGACCCCGCCGACCTGGCGACGGACATGAAGGGCGAGAACACCCGGCTGCAGAAGCTGCAGGGGCAGGTGAAGGACGCCGCTGACCCGGCCAGCCAGGCGGCGCTGGACCAGCTCGAGGCGCTGGCCGCCGACGCCCATGACACCCTGGCCGGGGCGGGCGCCGACCGCGATGAGGCTGACAAGTGCCACAGCCGGCTCCTGGAGCTGCGCTGCGCCCTGGACGACCTGGAGGGCCGGCTGGAGTGGCCGAGGGCCGTGGGACAGGGCCGGGAGCGGCTGGCGTGGGCCGCGTCGATCGTCGAGAAGTACGGCGACAAGGACGACAAGCAGCGCCTGGCGGGCCTGGAGGCGGCCGTTGAGGCCGCCATCAACGCCCGCGACATCGAGGTCCTGCGCCAGCAGACGGAGGCCGTGACCGTGCTCGCCGTCCTGATCCTGCAGGAGCGGCCGGAGTACTGGGTCGGCCTCATCAGCTACGTGGCCGAGCATGAGTCGGAGCTCACCGACAAGCCGCTGGCGCAGAAGCTCTTCATGCAGGCGCGCCGGGCGATCGCCGCCAACGACCTCGCCGGGCTGAAGACGGCCGGCCGCCAGCTGCGCCAGTTGCTGCCTGACGACATCCCGGACGTCATGGTCGCTCGCCAGTACATCAGCACCGTCAAGAAGCGCGAGTTCTGACCGTCAACAGGCGCGAGTCCTGACCGTGGGGGGTGGGCGTGATGGTGAACGGTGACGCGGGCTCCGTGGGCTTCCTCTCCCAGTCGGTCGCGCTGAGCCGGGCCGCGCTCCTGGCCCGGCGTGGGAGGCTGGCCCGAGCGGAGGCACTGCTTCTGCCCCTGGCCGCGGACCCCCAGGCGCCGGCGGCGGCGCTTGATCTTCTGGCCAGGGTGTACGCCCAGCAGGGCCGGCTGGAGCAGGCCCAGGCGATGTGGGTCCGGGCGGTGGAGAAGGCCCCCGCCGACCCGCGCTACCGGGCGGCGCTCGACCTCTGCGCGCGGCTCAAGCAGAGCGGCAGGCCACTGCGCCCCTTCCGGTGGGCCATGCTCGCCGCGCGGGCCGGGCGCGCCCTGGGCGTGCTCCTGGCCGTCGCGCTGGTCATCGGCTTTCTGATGGGCCTGATGCGGCTGGGCGAACAGGTCGGGGGGCTCATGGACGACGTCGCCAAACTGGAGGAAGCGGCCGCGGCGGCGGCGGGTGCTCCCGCGCCCGACCTGCGCGGCGCGGTCGAGGCCGCCCTGGCACAGGTCACGGGTCTCGGGCCCCTGGACGTGGCGGTGGTCCAGGAGGGGGATACGGTACGCTTGGCCGGCCACGTGAGCAGCCTTTACGCGCGCTACGCGGTGGAATCAGCGGCGCGTGCGGTGCCCGGCGTGGGGGCGTTGGACCTGACGCAGTTGCGCGTAGTTGAAACCTACGTGGTGCAGGCGGGTGACAGCCTATCGGCCATCGCCGCCGCGGTGTACGGGGCCGCTGACGCGTGGCCCGCGCTGGCAAACGCCAACGGCATCGAGCCGCCCTACAGCCTGCGCGTGGGGCAGGTGCTGGAGGTGCCGCTGCCCGTAGGGAAGTAACAGCACCCCCGCGGCCGGGGGCCGCGCCGCTGCGGCCAGGGCGGCGGACGCCGCTCTGCCTGGACGCCATTGTTCTGTGCCGTCCTTTGCCGTCCTTTGCCGTCCTACGCTGTTCTACGGGGAGCACGCGGCGCGTGCTCCCTACTTGTCGTTGTCCTGTGGCGGACCGCCCTTCTTCAGCCTCTCGACCAGGCTGGCCACGTCTGGACCGAACGCGGCAGCACCCGGCAGCCCCGCGGGCAGGCCGAAGAGCCCGGCCAGCCCGGGAGGGACGCTGCCCGGCGCCATTCCCGGGACCGCGCCCGATGCCAGGGACGTACTGGTCAACACCTCCGCCATCAACCGCGCCATCTCGCGGGCAAACTCCTCGGGGGACATCGTGCCGCTGGCGCGGGCGTCCTGCAGAAGCTGCAGTTCGCGTTGCATGGCCTCTATCCGGCCGACCTCATCGCCCTCCATGACTCGCACCCCCTGACGACGTGATCCGTCCCGGCGCGCCTACAGGCTGACATGCATGTGCGCACCGGTCTTCTTCGGGCTGTCTTTTATGTACTCGTTGAAGGTCACCCAGCCCGCCGCCCGGCAGATGGCTTCCAGCGCCTGCGACTGGACGGGGGTCAACCCCTCTCCGTTCAGAGTCGCGACGAAGTCGATGGCCTTGCCCAGCCGGTGCCGCACATCGACGTGGTCGCCCGTGTTGGTGGAGGTTATCTGCACGGTGTACCCCTTGGCTTTGAGCAGCGCCTTCAACTTGCGCCACTTCTCGGCCGTCTTCTTGCGCATGCGCCGGCCGTCACACGTCACCCACAGGGCCTCCAGCTCCTTGACCAGCGGTTCCAGGCAGTCGATGAGCTTGCCCCACAGGAGGATCCAGTCGAGCATCAGCATTCGGACGCGGGGCCAAAGCGCAGGAAGCTGCCTGGCCGCGCCCACGTCACCATGCATGGCGCTCTGCCCCAACCGCTGCCACTGCAGCGCCAACTTCTGCAGCTCCAGGGACTCCTGGAGCAGGGCGTTGAGCCTGGCGGCGTCCACGGAGCCTCGCCGCAGCAGGTCAACCAGGTTGTCGCTCACTTCCTGCTTCGTCGACCCCTGCAAGACTTTAACGAAGCGGGCGTACTTCTTGAGCCACCCCCCTTGAAGTTGGCTCTTTGCCCGCTCCAAAGCCGCCTCAGGGTCAGACATGCCTCTCCCCTCCCCCCTGTGCCTAGAGGCTGACGTGCATGTGCGCACCGGTCTTCTTCGGGCTGTCCTTGATGTACTCGTTGAAGGTCCCCCAGCCCGCCGCCCGGCAGATTGCTTCCAGCGCCTGCGACTGGGCGGGGGTCAACCCCTGTCCGTTCAGAGTCGCGACGAAGTCGATGGCCTTGCCCAGCCGGTGCCGCACATCGACGTGGTCGCCCGTGTTGGTGGAGGTTATCTGCACGGTGTACCCCTTGGCCCTGAGCAGCGCCTTCAACTGGCGCCACTTCTCGGCCGTCTTCTTGCGCATGCGGCGGCCGTCACACGTCTCCCACAGGGCCTCCAGCTCCTTGACCAGCGGTTCCAGGCAGTCGACGATCCCGCCGATCACGCGGATCCAGTCCGCTATCATCGTGACATAGCTGGGCATGAGCGCCTCAAGCTGCCTCGCCGCGCCCTCGTTGCCATGCATGGCGCTCTGCATCAACTGCTGGCATTGCAGCCCGAACTTCTGCAGCTCCAGGCACTCCTGGAGCAGGGCGTTGAGCCTGACGGCGTCCACGGAACCGCGCTGCCCCAGGTCACTCAGGTTGTCGCTCACTTCCTGCTGCGTCGACCCCTGCATGACTTCAGCGAAGCGAGCGAGCTTCTTGCCCAGCTCCCCTTGAAACTGGCTCAGCGCCTGCTCCAAAGCCGCCCCAGGGTCAGACATGCCTCTCCCCTCCCCATTGACATCCCCCTACCAATACTGCTACATCCACCCTGGTAATCCTGCTTGATTGCACAATAAAACGGGCCCCCGGCGGCCGGTTCAGCCGGTGGCCGCCGGGGGGCGTTATACGGGGGGTTTCGCGCTACTTTACTGCCTTTCCGCCGCGCCGCCTCACCGCCCCGCCGCTGCGTCGCCCCGTGGCGCCCGGCGCCTCGCCGTCCTGGCGCCTCACGGCACGGTGACGCTCTTGGCCAGGTTGCGCGGCTTGTCGACGTCGCAGCCGCGGATCACCCCACAATGGTATGCCAGCAGCTGCAGCGGCACCGCCGCCAGCACCGGCGCCAAGAGCGGGTCGGCATCCGGCAGGTAGAGCACCTCGTCCGACGACCCCGCCAGCCTGGGGTTGCCGGGTGCGGCCACGGCGATCACGTGGCCGCCGCGCGCCCGCACCTGCTGCATGTTGTTGTCCATCTTGTCGTACAGGCTAGGCTGCGTGAGCACGGCGATCACCGGCACGCCGCTGGTGATCAGGGCCAGTGCGCCGTGCTTCAGCTCGCCGGCGGCGTAGGCCTCGGCGTGGATGTACGATATCTCCTTGAGCTTGAGCTGCCCCTCCTGGACCAGGGCGAAGTCAAGCCCGCGCCCGATGAAGAAGATGTCCTCGCACCGGGAGAGGCGTGTCGCCAGCTCCTTGACCCGCGGCTCGATATCCAGCGTCTGCTGCACGAGGTCGGGAAGGCCCAAAAGCCCCGTCACCAGGCGCCGCGCCGCCTCGCCCCTCCCGCGCGCCTGGGCCAGCCACGCCGCCAAAAGCGCGAACGCCACAAGCTGGGCGGTGAAGGTCTTGGTCGCCGCCACCGCCACCTCCGGCCCCGCGCGCGTAAACAGCGTGGCGTCGGCCTCGCGCGCCACCGAGCTGCCGACCACGTTGCATATCGCCAGGGCGTACGCCCCGCGCCGCCGGGCCTCGCGCAGCGCGTCCCTGGTATCGGCCGTCTCCCCCGACTGGCTGACGGCGATCAACAGGTCGCCGGGGCCGATCAGCGGGTCGCGGCCTAAAAACTCCGAGGCCAGCTCGACCGTCACCGGCAGCCGCGCCACCCCCTCCAGGAGGTCGCGGCCGACGAGGCCGGCGTGGTAGGCGGTCCCGCAGGCGACGACGAACGCGCGCCCAAAGCGCGCCGCCCGCGCCGCGTCCAACCCCAGCTCCGCGTCAAGCGCCGCCGCCCCGCGATCCAGGTCGATGCGCCCGCGCAGCGTCTCGCGGACCGCGGCCGGCTGCTCGTAGATCTCCTTCCGCATGAAGTGCTCGTAGCCGCCGCGCTCGGCCTGCCCGGCATCCCACTCGACGGCCAGCACCGGCTTCTCCAGCGCCCCGCACGGCGTTCCCTCGCGGAACCGGCCGAAAGCCACCCCAGACGCCGTCACGTCGGCGATGTCGCCGTCATCGAGCACGACCACGCGCCGGGTGTAGTTGAGGACCGCCGGGATGTCGGAGGCGACGTAGTTCTCGCCTTGGCCGAGCCCGACGATGATCGGGCTTGACTGCCGCACTACAACCACCCGGCCTGGCTCACCGGCGGCGGCGACGACGAGCGCGAACGAACCCTCCAGCCGCGCCGCCGTCCGCCGCACCGCCTCGACCAGGCCGCACCCCGACTCGAGTTCCTCCTCGACCAGGTGCGGCACGACCTCGGTATCGGTGGTCGAGGCGAAGACGTGGCCGCGCGCCGCCAGCTCCGCACGCAGGCCGGCGTGGTTCTCGATGACGCCGTTGTGGACGACCGTCACCCGACCCCGGCAGTCGCCGTGGGGGTGGGCGTTGACGTCCGATGGAACGCCGTGCGTCGCCCAGCGCGTGTGGCCGATGCCCAGGCTGCCGGAGAGCCGCTCTGTGCCGCCGCTCGCGGCGAGGCGGCCCTGGAGGTCCTTGAGCCGGCCCAGCGTCTTCACCGTCGCCATGTGGCCGTCGCACAGCACGCTCACGCCCGCCGAATCGTAGCCGCGATACTCAAGCCGGCACAGCGCGTCGATGAGGAACGGCAGCGCCGGCCGTTGACCGACGTAACCCACGATGCCGCACATCACGGGACCCCCCTTCAAACGTTGATGCCCGCGGCCGTGTCCGTGGTGGGCACGCGGCATGTCGCGGGCACCGGTACCGATCGCGGAAAGGGCCCCGCGGGCTGGCCCGGCGAGCGTGGTCGTGGTTATCTGTCGCGCACGACCCGCGCCGCGCGGGAAACCCGCCGTCACCGTGGCCCCCTTTGTCCCCGCGGTCGCCCGCGGGATTTGCTGAGCCACTCTCGACCGTGACCGGCCGTGGGGCACCCGCCGAAACCCTCGATAAGCCCCAACCTCGTCGACTCGCCGCCCGTGCGCGAGTCCAGGCGCCATTGATCGTACCCTCGCCCTTCCGCCATCGCATGCCGGTCCGCGCCCCCGCGCGGCCGGGCTACCCCGCGCCGCACTCGCGCCCGATGATATCGGCCAGCTCACCCGCCAGCCGGCGCACCAGCTCATCATCCTCGCCCTCGACCATGACGCGCACCATGGGCTCCGTGCCCGACGGCCTGACCAGCACCCGGCCCCACGGCTTCAGCTTCGCCTCCGCCGCCGCCACCGCCGCCACCACGCGCTCCGCCCCGTGCACCGCCTGCCGGTCGGCGACGGTCACGTTGACCAGGCACTGCGGCAGGCGTTCCATCCTCGCTGCCAGCTTCGACAGCGGCAGCCCTGAGTCCTGCATCACGCGCACAAGCTGCAACCCGGTCAGGATGCCGTCGCCGGTGGTGGCGTGGCGCAGGAAAATGATGTGACCCGACTGCTCGCCGCCCAGCGCCAGCCCGCGCTTGCGCATCGCTTCCAGCACGTGGCGGTCGCCGACGTGCACGCGCACGACGCCGATGCCCGCCTCGCCCAGGGCGCGGTCGACGCCGAGGTTGGCCATCACCGTGCTCACGACCGTCCTCAGGGGCAGCTCGCCGCGGGCGTCAAGGAACAGGGCGCACGCCACCAGGATGGCGTCCCCGTCGACGGCCGCCCCCGTCTCGTCAACGGCGATGAGGCGGTCAGCGTCGCCATCGAAGGCCAGCCCGACCACGGCGCCCAGTTCGCGCACGCTGCGCTGCAGCGAACGCACGTCGATGGCGCCGCAGCGGCGGTTGATGTTCAGGCCGTCAGGCTGGTCATGGATCGCCGTCACCTCGGCCCCCAGGCCGGCGAACACCTGGGGCGCGATGTGGCTTGCGGCGCCGTTGGCGCAGTCAAGCACGACGCGCCGGCCCTGGAGGCGCAGGCCGGGGACCGTGGTCCCCAGGAACGCGCGGTACTCGACGGATGCCCCCGCGTCGTCGCACGTGCGGCCCACGCCCTCGGCGAGCGGCGATGGCAGGCGGTCAACGCCGCCCTCCAGGATCAGGTCCTCGATCTGCGCCTCGATGTCGTCCGGGAGCTTGTAGCCGTCGGACGAGAAGAACTTGATGCCATTGTACTGGGCGGGGTTGTGCGAGGCGGAGATGACGATGCCGGCGGTGCAGCCGCGGCGCTGCACGAGCATGGCGACGCCCGGCGTGGTCATGATGCCTGCGCGCACGACGTCGGCCCCCACCGAGCAGATGCCGGCCACCAGGGCCGCCTCGAGCATCTCGCCCGAGGCGCGTGTATCGCGGCCGACCATGATCCGCGGCCGGCCGTCGCCGCGCATCAGGCAGAACGTGCCGGCCCGCCCCAGCTGGTAGGCCAAAAGCGGCGTCAGGTCCCCGTTGGCGATGCCGCGGACGCCGTCGGTGCCGAAAAGCCGCCCCCGGTGCCCGCGCGCGGCGGCATGCACCACGCTGCCACCGCCGTCCGCGCCGTCCCCCGGCGCCAAGGCCACGCCCGCCACCTCCTCAGCCAGAAGCCAAGACTCTTAAGGACCGATTCTATGACAGGTACATGCCCTCCTGCCGGAAGGAACAGGAGTTTGCTGCAGCATATGCCGGGACGGGCGGGCCGGCTACCCGCGGCGGCGGGGGCGCGGCGCGCGAGGCGGGCGCGCGGTGCCCTGGCGGAGGAGTGCCCGCCGCGATGTAGAAAGACAACATGGTTACCAGGAACAAGGTGTCGCGCATGGGGGGAGCGGGCGTTGGCTTCTTCTGACCGCCCTGTGGACCGCCCCGTCGACCGCGTCGTCGGCCGCCTGGCCGCGGCGGCCCTGTACATCTCGTTCCCAATCGGGTTTGTCGGCTTCCTCCTGCCCGTGTACGGGCGCATGGTCGGCGCGTCCCCATTCGAGGTGGGCACCCTGTACTCGGTCTTCTCGCTGACCACGGTGGTGCTGCGCCCGGTCGTCGGCCGGCTCACCGACCGCCTCGGCCGGCGCCCGTTCATCCTCGCCGGCCTGGCCGTCTACGCCGCGGCCCAGCTCATGATGGCGGTCTTCCAATCGTACCACGGTCTCCTCGCGTCGCGCATCATTCAGGGGCTGGGGTCGAGCCTGTTCTGGCTCGCAGGCTACGCCGCCGTCGCCGATGTCTGCGACCCGGCGGCGCGCGGGGCGGGCTACGGTCACGTCATCGCCGCGTCGGCCCGCGGCGGCCTCCTGGGGGCGCTGCTGGGGTTCGGCATCTTCACCGCCATGGGCGCCGCCGCGGGCCAGGGCTACGAGCCGCGGGCGATGGCGGTCGCGTTTTTCGTCTACTTCCTCATCGCCCTGTGGGCCCTGTGGCGGACGCGCCTGCTGCCGGAGACCCATCCGGCCGCCCCGGCCGCGGCGGGGGACGAGCCGGCGTACAAGCCGGGCTACCCCACCCTGCTGGGCATCGTGTTCCTCACCGCGTCGGTGCAGGCCGTGCTGGCGCCGGTGCTGATCCTGTTCCTCCAGGACCGCGTGACGCGGGACGTGCCGCTCCTGGCCGTCGCCTACGTGCCCGCCGCCGTGATCTGGGCCATCCTGCCCGCGCGGGCCGGCCGCCTGTCTGACCGCGTGGGGCGGCGGTCGCTGATGGCCGTGGGCCTCGTGGCCGGCGCGGTGGTCAGCGCCGTGCTGCCGGCGGCGAGAAGCCTCATCACGCTGACGCTGCTGTGGGTGCTGGAGGCGGGGGCGCTGTCGCTGGCCGTCCCGGCCGAGCAGGCGCTGGTGTCGGACCTCTCGGGGCGGGCCACGCGGGGCCAGGCGTTCGGGCTCTACGACCTGGCGGTTGGGCTGGGCTACGTCGTCGGGCCTCTGGCCGGCACCGCCCTGTACCAGGCCGCCGGGCCGACCGTGCCGTTCTACGCCAACGCGGCAGGCCTCGTCCTGGCCGCCGCCCTGCTTTTGGGCGCCCGCCTGGGGACGCGCTAGCGCCGCGCTGAGGCAGCACTAGGGCCGCGCCCGGCACCGCTCATCCGCTGGGGACGAGCGTGACCGTCACTCGCGGCGGGTCGCCCCGCGCCTCCACCCCCGCCGGCCCCTCCAGGCTCACCACCAGCTGCTGCTCCCCCGCCCCCAGGCCGGCAAGGTCGACTGTTGCCGTGATGTCCTCGATCCTGAGCGCGTCGATCAGCGAGCGCGGCCCGACCACGACTACGTTCACCGTCAACGGCCCGGCCAGGGCCAGCCCGGCGGGCACGTTTCGCGCCTGCACCTGGACCCCCTCCAGGCGCCGCTCGGCCTCGCGCTCGATGCGCGCCGTGACCACGACCTCGCTCGGGTCCAGCGCGGTCACGCCCTCCGGCGGCTCGAGGGTCAGCCGCGTGCTGACGTCGCCGGTCGCCCCGGCGATGGTTAGCGGCCCGACGTCGAGGTGGTCAAGCCCGCCCACCACCTGCAGCGGCCCCCAGACCTCGACCTGCGGCGGGTCGACCGTGACCTCCACCAGGCGGTAGCCGGCGGCCGGCTCGCCGGACGTGCTGACGACGATCTCGAGCACGCGCGCCGGCGGCAGCGCGGTCACGGTCACGGCGGCCTGCACGGACTCAGGCTGGCAGCGCAGCCCCTTCAGCTCCTGGTTGTTCTCGTCCAGGACCTGCACCGGGACGGTGCGCGACACATCTGACGTCAGGCCCGCCACGTCGACGGAGGCGCGCGCCCGCGCGGCCCGCTCCACCACCCGCGCCGGCCCCTCGACCGTGATGTCGGTGGGCGTCACTGAGGCCGACGCCACGCGGTAGTCGCGGGCGGGCCGCCCGAGGCACGCCACTGTCACCGGTATCTGCCGCCGCACCACCGAGTCAACGTAGACGGTCACCTGCGCCGGCGTCACCCCCTGCACCTCGACGCCGATCGGCGCGACGATGGCGACCGCCACCGCGTGCTGGCCGGACCCCAGGCCGCCCAGGTCGACGGTGGCGACGAAGTCGGCGCGCGAGGTGCGCTGCACGATGTCGCGCCGCCCGCGCACGGTGACGTCGACGGCTTTGAGGTCGCTGGACGCCACGGCGCACCCCGCGGCGACGTTCTCGATGGCGATGCCCACCCCACGGACCTCGGCGGTCGTCACCGGGTTGCGCTCGTTGGCGGCCACAAACCACAGCATGAGGGCGATGAACACCGCCAGCACGCGCAGCGTGATGTCCTTCTCCAGCAGGCGGTCCATCATCGCTCGCCCACCTGCCCCGTGTCGCCGTCCCCGCCCGGCCCGCCCACGCCCGGCCCGCCCACGCCCGGCCCGCCGGCCGCGCCTTTCGGCCGCGCGCGCAGGAGCGAGGTCAAAAGCTCGCGCAGCATCTCTTCGTCAAGCCCGCGCATGAGCTTGCCGGCATTCGCCAGCGAGACGGTGCCCGTCTCCTCGGACACGACCACCGCCAGCGCGTCGGAGTGCTCGGTAATGCCCACCGCCGCCCGGTGGCGGCTGCCCAGCTCGCGCCCGACCTCGGCCGACTCGGCCAGGGGGAGGAAGCACGCCGCCGCGGCGATGCGGCTGCCGCGCACGACGACCGCGCCGTCGTGCAGCGGCGTGTGGGGGATGAACAGGTTGACCAGGAGCTCCCCGGAGACCTCGGCGTCGACCTTGATCCCCGTCTCGACGATCTCGCGCAGGCCGGTGTCGCGCTCCATGACCATGATCGCGCCGGTGCGGTTGCGGGAGAGGATGGTGGTCGCGCGCACGACCTCGTTGACCAGCCGGCCGACGTCCTGCTCGCCGAGTCTCTTCAGGGTGCGGGCGAGGAAGCCGGCGCGCCCCAGCTGCTCCAGGGCGCGGCGCAGCTCGGGCTGAAACACGATCGGCAGGGCGACCACAAGCATGACCAGCGTCTTCTGCAGCACCCAGTTGACCGTGACCAGGTTGAGACGGTCGCTGAGCAGGGTCGCGACGAGGACCACGATGATGCCCTTAATGAGCTGGACGGCCCGCGTGCCGCGGATGAGCACCAGCAGCCGGTACACGACGTAGGCCACGATCGCGATGTCCACCACCGCGATGGCCACGTCAAGGGGTTTCATGTTGAACGGTATCGGCACTGGCGCCACCCTCCGGTCCGTCAGTTCATCCGCGTCAGGACGAAGTCGACCGTGCGCGCCAGGGTCTCCCGCGCCGGCGAGGAAGGCAGGCCGGCCAGCGCCTGGCGCGCCCTGGCGGCGTAGCGCCCCGCCGCGGCCTGGGCGTACTCGCGCGCGTCGCTTGCGCGCACGAGCGCCAGCGCCCGGTCGAGGTCGCCGTCCCCGGCCGCGGCGCGGCCGAGGATTTCGCGCAGCTCGTCGCGTCCCGGCGCCGCGGCCAGGGCGCGCAGGACCGGCAGCGTGACCACACCGCCGCGGAGGTCAACGCCCACCGGCTTGCCCATCGCCCGCGGGTCACCCCAGATGTCCAGCACGTCGTCGACGATCTGGAAAGTCATGCCCAGGGCGCGCCCGAACCCCTGCAGCCGCTCCTGCCGCTCTGCCGGCGCGTCCGCCGCCAGCGCCCCCAGAAGGCAGCTCGCGGCCATGAGCCCCGCCGTCTTGCGCTCGATCCCCAGCAGGTACCGGTCCTCGCCCAGGGTGAGGTCGAACGGCCGCGTGACCTCGTCGAGCTCACCGTGGCACATGCCCGACACCACGTCGGACATGTACACCAGGGCCGGGCGGCCGAGGTTTGTCGCGATGAGGCTGAAGGCGCACGCGAACAGGTAGTCACCCGCGAGCACCGAGATACGGTCGCTCCACCGCGCGTTGACCGTGGGCCGGCCGCGCCGCGTTGACGCCGCGTCGACCATGTCGTCGTGGATCAGCGTCGCCACGTGCACGAGCTCGACCCCCGCCCCGGCGGCCAGCGCCGCGTGCCCGTCCCCGGCGGCCGCGGCACCGTCGCCCTCGCCACCCGTCGCGGCGGCAGCGCCGTCGCCACCGAGCCGCGCCGACAGGAGGGCCAGGGCCGGCCGCAGCCGCTTGCCGCCCGCCCGCAGGAGGTGCAGGCACGCCTCCAGGAGGACCGTGTTATCCACGGCCAGGGTGCGGTACATCAGCTTCTCCACCGCCAGCAGCTCGCCGCGGATGAAGCCGAAAAGGTCCCCGTTTTCTTGCGCTTTCGAAACCACCCCGGACACGGACTCACCTCCCCCCCCGACACGGCGCAGCGCGGCGCACCCCCCTGCCGCGCCTATCCCTGTTCCCTTCTGCGTTTCGCCCCGCATATCCTCTCGGCGCCCCGCACCGGTGCCATGCCAATGTCCGGTCCCGGAGGGCCGGACAGGATTCAGGCGCACCTAAAGAAGCGGCGCGAAGCGGGCCGTGAAGTGGCGCAAGAAAGGCGGCTCGTAGGTGAAGCGCACCCCGCGCACGTCACGCCTCCTCGCGGCGATGGCCCCAAGGGCCGCGGCCACGACGTCGAGGTGCCGGTCGGTGTAGGTGCGGCGCGGAATGGCGAGACGGACCAGCTCCAGGCGCGAGAACGCGTTCTGTCCCTTGTCGTCGCGCCCGGCCATCACGCCGCCGATCTCCACCGCCCGCACCCCGGCCTCCAGGTACAGCTCGCACGTCAGCGCCCACGCCGGGAAGGCCTCGCGCGGCATGTGGTCGAGGAAGCGCAGGACATCAATGTACACGGCGTGGCCGCCGGGCGGCTCGACGATGGGCACGCCGGCCCGCCGCAGCGCCGCCCCCAGGTGCGCCACCTGGCCGGTGCGCTGGGCGAGGTACGACTCGTCGACGACCTCGGCGAGGCCCTGCGCTACCGCCTCCATGTCGCGGCCGGCCATGCCGCCGTATGTAGGGAAGCCCTCGAACAGCACGCCCCACTGCACGGCCGCCTTGTAGGCCGCCTCGTCGCGCGTGGCCAGGAAGCCGCCGATGTTAGCGAGGCCGTCCTTCTTGGCCGACATCGTGCAGCCGTCGCACGTGCTCATCATGTCGCGGGCGATGTCGAGGATGGCGCGGTCGCCCTGACCGGCCTCGCGCCGCTTGATGAAGTACGCGTTCTCGGCGAACCGGCAGGCGTCGATGTAGAACGGGATGCCGTGCCGCCGCGCCACCTGAGACGTGAGGCGGAGGTTTTCGAGCGCCACCGGCTGGCCGCCGGCACCGTTCGACGTCACCGTGCTCATGATCAGGGCGATGCTCTCCCGGCCCTTCTCGGCGATGAACCGCTCCAGCGCCGCGACGTCCATGTCGCCCTTGAACGGGCCGGGCGTCTGGGTATCGTACGCCGCGGGCACGGCGAGGTCGACCGGCAGCCCGCCCTTGTGCCGCACGTGGGCGGCGGTGGTGTCAAAGTGCGTGTTGTTAAGCACGTACTGCCCCGGCTTCACGAGCACCGTAAACAGGATGTTCTCTGCGCCGCGACCCTGGTGCGTCGGCAGCACAAACGGAAAGCCCATGACCCGCTCGACCGCGTCGCGCATCTTGTAGAAGCTGCGAGCGCCGGCGTAGGCCTCGTCGCCGACCATCAGCGCCCCCCACTGCCGGTCGCTCATCGCCCCGGTGCCGCTATCGGTGAGCAGGTCAATGAACACGTCTTCAGAGCGAATCAGGAACGGGTTGTGTCCGGCGTTATCCAGGATGGACTGGCGCTCGGCGCGGGTTGTGGTGCGGATCATCTCGACGGCCTTGATGCGGAATGGCTCAGCGGATAGTGCGTCGTCGCCGATCGCAGACAAAGGACTCTACCCCCCTTCTGGCCCCGCCCCCGGCCCTGGCCCTGGACCTGGCCCTGGACCTGACCCCGCCCCCGGCCGCGGCGCCAGCCCTGGCCGCGGCGCCGGCTCTGTCGCGGCCGCGTGTCGCGCCACGTCGCGATGCTCGACGACGACGCGATGGCCGTGGCCACGCAGCGTAGCCGCCAGGCGCTCCGCGACCGCCACCGAACGGTGCTGGCCGCCCGTGCAGCCGATCGCCACCACCAGCTGGGTCTTGCCCTCGGCCAGGTAGTGCGGGAGGAGGAAGTCAAGAAGAGATGAAAGACGGCGCATGAGGCTGGCGGTGACCGGCCACTTGAATATGTACTGGCTGACGGCGGGGTCGGCGCCGTCGAGGCGGCGAAGCTCGTCCACGTACTGGGGATTGGGAAGGAACCGCACGTCGAACACGAGGTCCGCGTCCATGGGCAGGCCGAACTTGAACCCGAATGACAGGACGGTGATCACCGGCTGGCCGCCGCCCTCGGGGCCGAAGTGGCGGATGACGTGGGTCCGCAGCTCGAGCGGGGTCAGCCGCGAGGTATCGATGATGCTGTGGGCGCGGCCGCGGATCTCGCCCAGCCGCCGCCGCTCCTCGGCGATGCCCTCCTGGACCCGGCTCTCAGCCGCCAGCGGGTGGCGGCGCCGCGTCTCCTTGAAGCGGCGCAGGAGCGTCTCGTCGTCCGCCTCGAGGAACAGGATGCGGTAGGCGACGCCCGCCTCCTCGAGCTCGCCCAGGGCGGCGAAGGTGGACTCGAAGAACTCGCCGCCGCGCAGGTCGACGACCAGCGCGATGTGCCGGATCTTGTCGGCCGAGCGCAGGCAGAGCTCGGCGAACTTGGGGATCAGGGTCGGGGGCAGGTTGTCGACGCAGAAGTAGCCCAGGTCTTCGAGGGAGCGCACCGCGGTGGTGCGGCCCGCGCCGGACATGCCCGTGACGATGAGGAAGTCGAGCCCGCCCTGGTCCTCCCCGGCGCCCCCCATAATAGTCGCCTCCGGTGCCGCGCGTGGGTGCCCCCGAGCGCGGGACGTGCCCCCGAGCGCGGCCTGACTGGCTATTTAATGATTCGGCCCGGCGCCGTCCATCTCCTGCCGGATCACGGCTGGGGCTGGGGCGATGTGCCGTTCCCGCCGCGACCAGGGGGGACGGGGCGCGGCGGCCGCCCCAGGGACCGCGGTTGCCGCGGGCGGGGCAGGGGCTGGCGCAGGGGCCGGGGGCAGCGGCGGGCGCTCTCGGCCAGCGCGAGGAGGCGCGCGCGACGCCGCCAGGCGCGGCGCCGGCCGGGGAGCCGGGCGTTGCGGATGCGCTCGGGCGCCAGCCCCGCCTGCTCGGCGATGGCCACCCCGCGGCGGAACGCCCCCACCCGCTCCGGGCTGTGCGCGTCGCTGCAGATGGCGAAGTCCACGCGGTAGCGCGCCGCCACGCGCACGTAGTCGGCCGTCAGGCAGCCGTGGGAGGAGTTTATCTCCAGCGCCGTGCCGCGGCGGGCGCAGGCCCCCGCCAGCTCAGCGGTATCGATGTTCAGCCGCAGGCCGGGGTGGGTGACGATGTCGATGTCGTTGCGGCACACGGCCTCGACGAGGGCCTTGGTGTTGGCCAGCCGCGCCTTGCGCGCCAGCCGCGGGCTCAAGAGCGCGAAAGGCGGGGTGCCGGCGATGAGCGGCAGGACATCAGCCAGAAGGCGCGGCCACACCCCGGGGTGCAGCCCGGCCAGGAGGATGTCCAGCCGGCGGGTGAGGTGCGGCGGGATGTCCAGCCTGCCGCCGGGGGAGACCACGTTGGCCTCAACGCCCGCCAGAACGCGCACACCGGGCACCTCGCCCCGGCAGCGGGCGACGTCCGCCAGCAGGCGGCGCAGGCCCGGCTCGCCGCGCACGCCGAACAGCACGTGGCCCGGGCCGTGGTCGGTGATCGCCACCTCGGCGAGGCCGCAGCGCTTTGCGGCCAGGACGTTGTCGAGGACCGTCCCGCGGCCGTGGGAGTAGCGGGTGTGGGTGTGGTAGTCGCCGAAGAGCTCGATCACGGCGCCGCCCCCTTCCCCACCTGCCCGTCGTGACGGCGCCGCGCCAGTATGAGGGCGCCGAACGAGGGCGGGTGCCGGGCCTCGACCAGGTACGCGGCGGGTGCGGCGCGGCGGATGTGCCGCCACAGCGGGCGCACCAGCGGCTCGCCCGCCGCGAAGGCGCCCCCGCACAGGGCGACCGGGAACGCCGCATCGCCGAGGTTCAAGTCGCGGATGACGGTCACCGCGGCGCACGCCAGCTCGCGCGCGGCGGCGGCCAGGAGGCGGCACGCCACATCGTCCCCGTCCCTGGCGGCCGCGGCCACGACCGGCACCAGGGCGGCGATCTCGTGCCGCTCCAGGCCGTCGATGTACAGACGCCGGTACAGGTCGCCGGGGGACTCAAGGCCCAAGTGCCCCAGGAGCGCCGCGGTCAGGGCGCTCGCCGGCCCGCGCCCGTCGGTGGCGCGGGCGACGGCGGCCAGCGCCCGCCGCCCGATGTCGTACCCACCCCCCTCATCCCCAATTATATACCCCCAGCCCCCGGCCCGTCCCCGCCGGCCAGCGGCGTCGATGCCCAGGGCAATGGATCCTGTGCCCGAAATGATGACCACGCCGTGCTCGCCGCCGGTCGCCCCGGCCAGGGCGACGATGCCGTCATTGTCGACCTCGACCGGCACCCCGGGCAGGAGCCGCTCCAGGGGCGCCCGCAACGCGCTGGCGTCGGCGGGGCGGTCGACGCCGGCGATGCCCGCGAACGCCCCGCGCAGCTGCTCCAGCGGCACGCCCGCCGCCCCCAGGGCGCCGTCGACGGCCCCGCTGAGCGAGTCCACGGCGCGGTCCAGCCCGACGGCGTGGTAGTTGCAGGGCCCGCCCAGGCCGCGGCCCAAGACATTCAGCTCGGCGTCCCCGACCAGGGCCTCGGCCCTCGTCCCGCCCCCGTCGATGCCCAGGTAGAAGCGGCGGGTCAAGGGTACTCGCCCGTCGCGTCCTGGGGGCGAACGAGGAACTGGTAGCGCCCTGGGTCATCGAGGAAGGCGCGATAGAGCGGGCGCTGCCCGCCCATGCCGGCGTCCGGCCACTCGCGCGCGGCGACCATCCGCAGGCCGCCGACGCTGTCGTAGTTGCGGTTGCTGACATACGCCCGGGCGTCCCCGCCGCGCACGACGTAGTACGCGGCGCCGCCGCGCCGCCGGTACTCGTCGTAGAGCGAGCTGAAGCTGGCCTGCACCAGGTTGGCCATCACCAGCGGCTCAGTGCCCGCGTTGACCGTGACGTGGCCGTAGCCCGGCGGGACGAGGACGGTGTCAAGCGGCCCGGCGTCAACGGCGGCCACCGCCTCGACCACGCCCGGATCCCCGGCCGGCCGCTGCAGGATGTAGCAGGCGCGGCCGCTGATGACCTGGTACAGCTCGGGGTAGGGCAGGCCGGTTTCCGGCGCGATGTCGTGGTAGTGGCCGGCCGTCTTCACGTACTCGACGCCGACCTGGCCCGGGACGAGCACGGTGATGTCGTAGCGCATGTCGTGGGCGGCGAAGGCGGCGGCGTCCTCCGGGCGCATCACGCCGCGGTACATGTAGTACATCTCGTCGGGACCGGGGGCGTCCGGGTCGTAGAGGACGGGGGTCATGTCGGAGAGCCGGCGCACGTCGGGCTCGACCGGCCGCACGTCATCCCCGAGGTGCAGCCGGCCGTCGGCAGCTACGGCCAAGTGCAGGCCGGCAAGGTCAAGGAGCTCGCGGCGGCTCTTTCCGGCGGGCATGATGACCCCTCCGTCCGCAGGACGCCATGGCGCGCCGTCAAGCGGTGCCCCACGGCGTCGTACTGGTGTTCCGGCGCGCGCGTCGGCGGGCCGGCCCGGCGGTAGCGCCGACGGTCGCGCCAGCGCGCCGCGCTCGCTACCAACGCCGGTTGCTGGCGCAGTTGCTGGCGCCGGACAGGGTTATGATGTACTGGACAAGAGGGCGATAGAATCAAGCGGTGCTGTAATGTGGTGGGTTAGGAGGCGTAAGAAGGATGGGGGTCCACGGGCTGGCGTTGCTGGTGGGAGCAGGCACTGTGGGCAGGCTCCGGAGGGGTACGCAGCGCTGGCGACGTGGGGCGCATTTCAGGCCCCATTCTGTCGACCGGCCGTCGACAGGTTTCGCTGGCTTTAACTCGTTGTATTACCATATAATGGGAGTAGACCTCCTGGCAGCCCTCCGCCTTCTTGGCCCTCAAGTGCCACCAATACGCGTGCTTTCGCCGGTTGGACACCGGACGGCGGTCGCGGCCGAACCCCGCCCGATGCCTGGCCATCCCTGGCAGCAAGGAGGTGAAAACGATGAATCTCTCGGGAGACGTCGGCCCGTTCGGCGGCCTCAAGGGACTGTGGATCGGCCCGGAATCGGTAGCCCCATGGTGTGACACGACGTGCGTGACCGCTACGTAGCCGACCACACGCAGCGAGGGGCCGGGGACGCCCCCGGCCCCAAATGGGAGGGCTGTGAATTGCCAGAACGCAGCTTCAGCGCCGAATCTCCGCTGCTACTGAACCCCCGGGCCCATCTGCTGCGAACGAACTCGGGCGCTCTCCTCCGCGACCCGGCTACGGGGGACTGGCGACTGTTGTCACAGAGTCAGGCTCTGGCGCTCGCTTTGTGCGGGGGGAAGCACTGTCTCTCCGACATGATCCCGGCGATGGCCGAGCTGTATGGGGTGCCGTGCGAACCGGTGGCCGCGGAACTGACCGACCTTCTGTCGGATTGCCTGCGCAGGGGGATCGTCGTCGTCCTGCCCGCGCCCATCGACGAACCCCTTTACGACCACCGGGAGTTCGTCTTCGTCCCCGACCCGTCCCCGGACGCTATCCACCCCAACAAGTTGTCCACCGTCGGCCTGCAGCTTTCAGCGGGGTGTGCGTTATCTTGCATATACTGCTTTGCTTCCAGCAAGGACGGCCGGGGCGGCTTCATGCCGACGCCCCTCGCCCTTAGACTGCTGGATGAGGGTCGCCAGATCGGGGCCAGGTTCCTCCTCCTCGGCGGCGGGGAACCGGTGAGCCACCCGGACATATCACGGATACTGTGGCGGGCCGTACAGCTTGGGTATGAGGACATGCAGGTCTCGACCAAGGCTACGTGCATCACCCGCGATCTGGCCATCCGGCTGCGCCAGGCCGGACTCGATCGCATCCAGGTGAGCCTGGATTCGTGGCACCCGGATGAGGTGGACTTTTTGGCGGGCCGGAAGGGCGCCTTCCAGGACATACTCTCAGGATTGATGCACCTCCTTGAACAAGACTTCATGGTCGGTATCCGCCCGACCCTCACCCGGTTCAACGCCAGCAGTCTCCCACAACTGGTGCGCACCCTCGTCCCCTTCGGCATCCGTGCGTTCAGGCCGGCCACCATGTTGGCGGTGGGCCGGGGAATCAGGGACTTGATGCCGACCGCCGAGCAGCTGGCTGACCTGGAACGAGAGCTTCAAGCCGTTCGTGAGGAGACGGGCGTGGACGTCACACTCGGCGCGTCAAGGGCCGGTGTCCTGAGCCATTGCATTGGGGCGCGGACGAACATCTACGTGCTCGCCGGGGGAGAGGTGGTACCGTGTGACACGATCGCCACCCTGGCTGGCGAGGCGGAGACCTTCGGCAATGCGCTCACACAGACGCTGCCAGAGATATGGGAAGGGGAACGGATCCGGGCATTCCGGCGGCCCCGCGTGAAGCATCCGACGTGCCTCGCATGTGACATGCTGCTGCTGTGCGCCGGAGGCTGCCGGGTACGCGCCCTCATCTTCAGCGGCGATATGAGTGAGCCTGATCCGCGGTGCTGCAAGATCCACCCGGAACATGAGGTCGGGGCGATAATCCCTGTCTAGCTGGGGGTGAGGGTCATGGCGACGCCAGACTTCAACCGTGACGAGCCGCTGCTGCTGCACCCCAGGGCCACCCTTCTGCCGACGAATTTCGGCGCCCTGCTCAAAGACCCCAACAGCGGCAACTACCATGCCCTGTCTCAGAGCTGGGCCCTGGCCCTGGCCCTCTGCGGCGGGACGCACACCTTCGCCCAGATCGTGCCCGCGATGGCCCAACTGTATGGGCAGCCTGAGGACCGCGTGGAGCGGGAGTTGGGAGAGTTGTATGCCGAATACCGCCGCAGCGGCGTTCTCCTCACTCTCCCCCGCCCCCTGCCCGAGCCCGTGCGCGACCACCAACCGTTCATTTTCAGAGCCGACGAGAATCCCAGTGCCGTCCACCCGGTACGGCTCTCGAGTCTGGCCCTGCAGCTTACAGACGGCTGCCCGCTGGCCTGCAGGTACTGTTATGCGTGCGTGGACGAGGACGCGCCCGCCACCGGGCGGCCGATGCCGACCTCCACCGCCCTGCGGGTCCTGGACCAGGCCCGCGCCATGGGCGTCTCCAGCATCATCGTCGGGGGCGGTGAACCCCTCATTCACCCCGACGCGGAGACGATCCTCGAACACATCATCAGACTGGGCTTCCCCGACATCGTCGTCTCGACGAAAGCGACCACCGTCAACGGCGCGTTTGCGGCCAGGCTGCGACGGACGGGGCTGAGGAAGATCCAGGTCAGCCTCGACTCCTGGCTGCCGGACGAAGTCGATTACCTGCTGGGCCGCACCGGTGTCTACGGTCGCGTCCTTCGGGGGCTATTCAGTCTCCTGCGACATGGGTTCTCCGTACACATCCGCGCCACCATCACCCGGTTCAACGCCGACCACTTCCCTCACCTCGTCCGCAGCGTTGCGCCGCTGGGGGTGAAGTCGTTCTGGGCTGGGGCCGTCGTCCCGGTCGGCCGCGGGACACGCGATGCCGCGCCGACCCCCGAACAGCTGGCTGCGCTTGAGGCCGGCCTCGAGCAGGTGCGCAGGGAGGTGCCCGGCATCGAGCTGCCGCCCGTCGGCGGGACCGTCCTGAACCAGTGCGGCGGGGGGCGCCTCAACGTGTTCGTGCTCGCCGACGGCCGTGTCCTGCCCTGCGACTTGATCACCACCCTGGCCACCGAACGCGAGGTCCTCGGCAGCGTCGAAGAACAGTCCCTGTCCGACATCTGGCACGGTGAGAAGACGAGGGCGTTCCGCAAGCCTCGGGTGACTCACCCCGTCTGTCTCTCGTGCCGCGCACTTGCCCTGTGTACGGGAGGGTGCCGGGTGCGCGCGTTCATCGCCACCGGCGATATGAATCAGCCCGACCCCCTGTGTCCCAAGGTCTACCCCGACCGGGAAAGCGGCGTCGCCGACGCTCAAGCGCACCCTGAGCCGGCGGCGCCGGGCCGCCCTCCTGAATCCGGCGTCTGTTGAGACCCCGATGATGGGCCAGCCGCACCGCACCTCGGACGGCGCGCGGAAACGATGGCGCCGCCGGGCGTCGTGCCCGGCGGCGCAGCTCGACCTTCCGCCGATGGCCCCTTGATGATCATACCCTCTGTCATACCGTAGAATCTTGGGACGGCCGGCCGGGAAGGAGCGGCCCCCCGCAGCCGGCTGTCCGAGTCGGTGCGGACCACACGGTGAGCATCTTGCCCAGGCGCGTCATGCGGTCGGCCGTGCGTTCACCCGTCGTGTACTCCTGTACAAGTCATGTGTAACGACCGTCGCGTCGCTCACGTCGTCCTCGGCGACCGCGACCTTCCTGACGACGGCCGCCACCAGCTCTTTCTTGTGGCCGGCGGGCGCCGCCTGGAACGCCTCCTCCCAGTGCTGCACGATCCATCACGAGCTCCAGCTCGACCTCGACACCTGGCTTGACCACTACAACGACGAGCGCCCCCACCGCAGCTACCGCAACATGGGGAAGCGCCCGTTCGATACCGTCACCGAGTACCTGGCGAAGCTGGGAGCAACATCAAAGGCGAGTGTGGGATAAGAAGGCTGGCTGTACAGCCTGGTGGGCGCCATCACTTGCGACGCGCGGGCGGACCGGGCTGGCGCGCCGCGGGGGCCGCCCGCCCGGCCAGCGCCAGGATCGCCTCGGGGTCATCAGTCGGCGCCGTCCGGTTCCGACGCACCGCATTACACTTGACACAGCGGTGCACGATCATGCACTCGCCGCGCCGCGTCTCCACGGCCGCCGGCTCCATCAGCCCGCCGCACGTAGCGGCGCGGTCACCGGGGTTGACGTCGACGTGCCGGCTCCACAGGCAGCGCGGGCAGTGGTTGGTGTACCCGCCGCCCGCGACCTGCGCGCCGCAGTGGGCGCAGGTGAAGTCCTCCACCGTGCGCGTGAATCGCCTGGTCAACGATGTCCCTCCCGTGGGGCCGCGCCATTGCCCGCAGGCGGACCAGCCCGCCGCTAAGCGGCCGCGACGCCCCGGGCGCTCATGGCGCCGTCTCTTCCTCCTTGCGACCACCGAACAAGCGCCGGGCCAGGATGAGGGCGCCTACCGCCGGGGGGTACCGTGGCTCAACAAGGCAGGCCTGGGGCGCGACGCGACGGACCATCCGCCACAGCGGGTCCACCAGGGGCGCGCCGGTCGCGAATACCCCGCCAAGAAGCGCAACCGGGACCGCGGCCCGCGCGAAGCCCAGGTCGCGGATCACGCTCACCGCCGCGAGGCCCAATTCGCGCCCGGCGGCCGCCAGGAGCCGGCGCGCCACGGTGTCCCCCGCGCGCGCCACGGCCACGACCAGCGGCGCCAGGGCGGCGATCTCGTGCACCTCCAGCCCCTCTATGTACGTGCGGCGAAACAGGGCGTCCGGGTCCTCGATGCCGAGGTGGCCGAGCAGGACGCGTGTAAGGGCGGTCGCCGGCCCGCGCCCGTCAGCGGCGCGGGTGACGGCGGCCAGCGCTCGCCGCCCGATGTCGTAGCCGCCCCCCTCATCGCCGAGTATGTGGCCCCAGCCGCCGGACCGTCCCCGGCGGCCGGCGGCATTGACGCCCAGCGCGATCGACCCCGTGCCCGAAATGACGACCACGCCCGGCTGCCCGCCGGTGGCGCCGGCCAGGGCCGCAATGCCATCATTGTCGACCTCGACCGGCACGCCGGGCAGCAGGCGCTCGACCGCGGGCCGCAGGGCGGCAGCGTCGGCGAGGCGGTCAACCCCGGCCGCGCCGAAAAACGCCCCCCGCACTTGGTGGACGCCCACCCCGGCCGCGGCCAGTGCCGCCGCCACGGCTTCTTTCAGGGAGCTCAGGGCGCGGTCCAGCCCGATGACCTGGTAATTGCTCGGTCCCCCCGCGCCCCGGCCCAGGACGCTGAGGCCGGCGTCGGAAACCACGGCCTCGACGCTGGTGCCGCCGCCGTCCACGCCCAGGTAGAAGGAGCGCTCCGCGACCGCGCCGTCCTGCGTCACGCCCATCCCCCATCCCCATCAGCCACGACTGCGGCGACTACGATCGCTTCCGCGCGCGCCGCGGGCGCGGCGGGGGCTCACTTCCGCTGTCGCAGCGAGCATGCTCACTTGCGCCGCCGCGGCTTGCATATCACCTCGCGCACCTCGCAGGCGAAGAACTCGTGCGAGTGCGCCGGCATGATGACCAGCGCCGTGTCGGCGCCGCTGCCGCTGCCGCCGATGGCCACCACCTCGCGTCCGGCCGGGATGAGCCCCGCGTCAAGGGCCATCACGGCGCACTCCACCGCCACCTTGGTGCCCTCACCCAGGAGCTTGAGGGCCTGGGCGACGATGGCCGCCGGGTACAGGCCGCCGAACTTGTTGCTCACGGCCCGGTCCACGCCGCCGAAAAGGTGCGTGGTGGTCAGGATGCGCACCCCGCGCGCGGCCAGCTCGCGCCGCGTCGCCTCCCCCATCTCGTCCTCGCCGGGCGCGCGGAAGCCGGCCTGGTGCGTTACACAGACGACCTCGATGCCGGCGGGAACCCCCGCCGCCAGGAGCTCGCGCACCGTGCGGCCGGTGTTGGAGGCGACGACGACGTGCGTGATGTTGAGCTCTTTGGCGCGGCTCGCCGCCGCCGCCACTGTGGCCTGCGTGTTTTCGGGCCCCGGCTTCTCCCAGTACACCCTTTCCGCCTCCCTCTCTGCATTGGCGCCGCGCCCTGGAACCGTTGCTCGCGGTCGCCCCGAATGTCACCGCTTCAGGTACGTCAGCGCCGTGCGGTGGTAGCGCTCAGCCTGGGCGCGGATGCGCCCCCGTTCCTCGGGCAAAAGCTCACGTAGCACCCGCGCCGGCACCCCGACCACGAGGCTCCCCGGCGCGACCTTGGTCCCGGCGGGGACCACGGCGCCAGCGCCGACGATGCTGCCCTCGCCGACCTCGGCGCCGTCAAGCACGATGGCGCCCATCCCGATCAGGCAGCCGTCGCCGACGCGACACGAGTGCAGTATGGCGCCGTGGCCGATCAGGCACCAGCGCCCGACCTCCACCGGCGTCCCCGCGTCGGCGTGCAGCACGGCCCCGTCCTGTACATTTGTGCCCTCGCCGACGCGGATCCAATCGAGGTCGCCGCGCAGGACGGCGGCAAACCACACGCTGGCCTTGTCGGCCACGCTCACCCGCCCGATCAGCCGAGCGGAATCGGCGACGAACGCGTCATGACCGACTTCCGGCGCAAAGCCCCCGTACTCCTCGATCACGCCTCTCCCCCCTTGCCCGCGCGCCGCATGTGCAGCCAAAGACGCACAAGCGACCGGGCCTACGCGCCGCCGGGCCGCCGCCGCCGCTCCCAGGCCTCCGGGTTGACCAGGTTCGGCGGCCGCGCCCCCGCCAGCACCGCCGCCACGTTCTGCGCTGCCATCGTCGCCATGAGCGTGCGCGTGGCCACGCTGGCGCTGCCGATGTGCGGCGTCAGCAGGACGCCCGGGGCGGACAGAAGCGGGTGGCCGGGGCCGACGGGCTCGCGCTCCATGACGTCCAGCGCCGCACCCCCCGGTCGGCCAGCGCGCAGCGCGGCAACCAGCGCCGCCTCGTCGACGATGGGGCCGCGCGCGCTGTTCACCAGGATCGCCGTCGGCTTCATCAGCGCCAGTTCGGCGGCCCCGATCAGGCCGCGCGTGGCCGCAGTGAGCGGGACGTGCACGCTGACGAAGTCGGACCGGCGCAAAAGCTCCTGCAGACTGCAGTACTGCGCCCCCAGCTCGGCCTCGACGCCGGGCCGCCGCTCCTCGTCGGCATACAGGATGCGCATGCTGAAGCCGCGCCCGCGCGCGGCCACGGCGCGGCCGATGCGGCCCATCCCGACGATGCCGAGCGCAGCCCCGTGCACGTCCTGGCCCAAAAGCAGCATCGGGCCCCACGACCGCCAGCCGCCCGCGCGTACCAGGGCATCGCCTTCGGCGACGCGGCGCGCCGCCGCCAGGATGAGCGCGAACGCCAGGTCGGCCGTGGTCTCGGTCAGCACGCCCGGCGTGTTCGTCACCGGCACGCCGCGGCTGGTGGCCGCCGCCACGTCCACGTTGTCGTAGCCCACCGCCATGTTCGCGACCACCGCCAGGCGGGGCGCGGCGTCGAGAAGGTCGCCGTCAACCTGGTCGGTCAGAAGGCACAGCAGGGCGTCGGCCGCCGCCGCCTCGCGGCGCAACGCGGCCGGCGGCGGGGGAACGTCGTCGTCGGGCCACACGCGCACCGACGCCACCTGACGCAGGATGTCCAGGGCGGCATCGGGGATGCGCCGGGTGACGAAGGCATCGTATCGTGGCATGATCATGGTGTCTCCATACCCCCACTATTAGCTAGTATGTGTGGCCGGGCCCGCTCTTCGCGGCCCGGCGCGGGCTCAGGCGCCCCAGCGCGGGCTCAGGCCCGCCCAGCGCGCGCCAGCGCCGCCCCGGCCGCGACCAGGCGGCACGCCTGCTCGGTGGCCGAGGCCAGAAGCTCACCCGCTTGCCGCATCACCTGCTGCAATGGTACCGGCCCCGGGTAGGTGCACACAATGGCATCGAAGCCCAGCCCGGCGGCGGCGGGCAGGCCCGCCAGGCTGCCGACGACCGCCACCACCGGCACGCCGGCCTGCCGCGCCAGCCGCGCCACGGCCGCCGGCCCCTTTCCGCGCTCCGTCTGGCTGTCCAGGCAGCCCTCACCCGTGATCACCAGGGACGCGCCCTCCAGGTGACCCTCGAGGCCCGCCGCCGTCATCACCACCTCGGCGCCCGGGCGGAGGGCCGCATTGAGGAACGCCATGAGCGCGAAGCCTAGGCCGCCGGCGGCGCCGGCGCCCGCGTCCCGGGAGCGGTCGCGCCCCAAGTCACGTCGCACCACGGCGGCGAGGTTCTCCAGGCCGGCGTCGAGTTCGGCCACCATGGCGGGCGTGGCGCCCTTCTGGGGGCCGAACACTCGCGCCGCGCCATCCGGGCCGCACAGTGGGTTGTCGACGTCGACGGCGGCGACGACCTCCACCTGGCGCAGGCGCGGGTCGAGGCCCCGCGCGTCCACGGCGCGGATGGCGCCCAGCCCAGCCCCGCCGCGCGCCACCGGCCGCCCATCGCCGTCCAGGAAGCGCGCCCCCAGCGCCGACGCCATGCCGACCCCACCGTCGACCGTCGCCGTGCCGCCGATGCCCACCACGACGCGCCGGCAGCCGGCATCCAGCGCAGCGGCGATGAGCTCGCCGACCCCGTGCGTGGTCGCGCCCAGGGGATCGAGCCGGCCGGGCGGGACGAGGGTCAGCCCGGCGGCCTGCGCCGCCTCGACGACCGCCGTGGCGCCGCCGTCGAGGAACCCGAGCCGCGCCGCCACCCTGTCCCCGAGCGGGCCCGTCACCTCGCGCGTGACCACGCGCCCCCCGGCCGCAAGGACAAGAGCGGCCAGGGTCCCCTCGCCGCCGTCGGCGAGCGGCACCCTGACCACGTCGCAGCCCGGCCAGACGCGGCGCACGCCGGCCTCCATCGCCTGGGCGACCTCGCGCGCCCCCAGGCTGCCCTTGAACGGGTTGGGGGCGACCACCACCTTCATCGCGCACTCCCCCCGTGCGTCAAGCGGCATCGCGCCGGGCATCGGCACACGATTGACGCGCTTGCCGTTCCCCGCGCTGGAGATAGGATTCCATAACCCAGCCGCCCGTTCCTCCCCGGGCATGCGGCGTTGAGCATGAACGCGCCTTCGGCTCACGCCGCCGGTGAGCCGAAGGCGCCGGGTCTAGAACCGCCGCACCAGCGCGCCCAGGATGGCGCTCACCACCGTGAGCACAACCGCCCCCAGGAGGGCGGCGCCAAAGCCCCGCACCTGGAAGCCGGGGATGACCGCCGCCACCAGGTACAGCATGGCGGCGTTCACGACGAAGGTGAACAGGCCGAAGGTCAGGATGTTGACCGGCAGCGTGAGCAGGAGCGCCAGCGGTCGCAGCACGGCGTTCACGACGCCCAGAAGCAGCGCGGCGCCGACCGCCGGCCAGGCACCGCTGATTATGAAGCTACCCGGGAGCAACGCGTTGATGCCCAGCGCCGTGAGATAGAGCGCCAGGGCGTTCAGCCCCCACCGCACCAGAAGACCCATCCCTCAACCCCCTCGCCGGCGCGCCTAGTCTACGAACACCTCGAGGCGCACGGCGTGCTCCTCGTCCTCGATGTCCAAGACCTTGCCCCGCACACCCGACCGCAGCTCGGCAAGCACCCGCGCGGCGCTGATCTCCTCGGCGCCAGCGCCGGCGCCGGACCGTGCCGCGAAGCGCTCGGCCACGTCAACCACCAGCCCCAGGAGCCCGAACGGCATGTTCAGGTTGAGTCGCGGCCGGCCCGTGCGCAGGTCGTTCATGCGCACCCGGATGAGGCGCGGCTCGTCGGCGCTGGCGGCGCCAGCCGCGCCGGCCGCGCTGGCCGCGCTGGCCGCCGCGCGCCGCCCCGGCCCGTGCCCTGGACCCGCGCCGGCCTCCAGTGCCTCCAGCAGGCGCACGGCTTCGGCGGCGGTTATCTTCCCCGCCTCCAGCATGCGCAGCACGCTCAGGCGCTCATCGCCACCGGCATCGCGGCCGCCGCTGCCTTTACTGCCGCTGCTCTCACCGCCGCCTTCACCCCCGCCGCCTTTACCCCCGCCGCCTTCACCCCCGCCGACATCGCGCCCCGCCTCGTCAGCGTCTTCAGGCGCCCACATCTCATGTCACCGCCTCAGGCAATGAACTCCACGCTGCCCGAGCTGGTCCGGGCAGACACGGTGATCTTGTCGCGGCCCGCCCCGCTCCGGCTGCGGGCGCGGACGTGCCGCCCGACGAGCCTCCGGTCTTCGCGCTCTGACTCCACGTCGGGGAGGTTGACGTCAACGTGGCCGACCATCGTCTTGCCCTCAACGTCGTAGGCCACGCCCGGCCCCGCGGGCAGCCGCGCGGTGATGCCGCCGTTGAGGGACGTCAGCCGGTAGTCGCCGGGGTGCCCGGGCAGCACCTCGAGGTTCAGGCCGCCGTTGCGGGTGGTAGCCTCCAGCCGGCGCGCCCCGCAGTGGGCGCCGATGCCGCCGTTGCTCGTCTCCAGCGTCACGGTGTCGCCAGTGACGCGGTCGAGCCTGATGCGGCCGTTGGCCGTCTCAGCCTCAACGCTCCCGAACTTCAGGCCGGTGATCTCGATGCCGCCGTTGGCGGTGCGGAGGCGCGCCTGGTACACGACCTGGCGCGGCAGGAGAAGCTCCACCGCCAAGGACGCCATGCCCGTCCACCCCCGGTCGCCCTCGACCTCCAGCGAACCGTCACTGCTCGCCACGTGTCCCAGCGCCTTCGCGCGCTCTTCGGCGGCGGCGCGGTCGGCGCCGCGCACGCGCTTCACCAGATGTACCTTCCAGCCCGGACCATCCCAGTCGCGCAGCGTGACCGGGCCATTGGCGGCATTGACCGTCACCCGCGCCTCGCCCAGGCCGGCGCCGAACTCCCCCTGCACCTCGTCCTGGAACTCGAAGGAATTGCCCGGCCACCAGAGCGGGAAGCCCTCCATCTCCACGCGCACGCTGTCGGCGAAGTCGCGGAAGAAGCCGCGCAGGGCATGGCCCGGGTGAGGTGTGGGCCCGGGCCAATCGCCGCGCACCCGGTCGTGGTGCCGGCGCCGCTCCCGGCGGGCATCACGCCCCTCGTCGCCCCTCTCTTTGTCGCCCCGCCCTCCCTCGCCAGCCCCGCCGCCGAGGGCCTTGAGCAGGTCCGCCGCCTCGGCGGCGGTGATCTTGCCCTCCTCAAGCATCTTCAGCACCATCTGACGCTCGTTCAGATCGCTCTCGCCCATGCCGCTGTCCTCCTCGGGAAGTTGATGGCGACCCGCGGCCCCGGGCCACGGGTGCCGATCGGTCATTGGCCCCGCAAGCGCTGCACGGCCTCGTCGGCCGTTATCTCGCCGCGATCCAGGGCTTCCAGCACCTCCCGCCTGTGGGCCGCCTGCTGGGCAGCTTGCTGGGCCGCCTGGGACGCCGCCTCGTGTGCGGCTTGGCGGGTGGGGTGCCCTAGCGGCGCCGTCACCGCCGGCCCCGGCGGCGACGCGGACACGCCGCGCGGCTCAGTCACAAGCCCCAGCGCGGCCAGGACGGCGTCCAGCCGCGCGCGTACGGTCGGGTACGACAGGTCAAGCTCGCGTTCGACCTCCTTGATGTTGCCCCGGGCGCGCAGGAAGGTCTCCAGGAAGGCGCGCAGGTCAGGGTCGATCATGCAAAAGCGGCAGGGGCGAAAGCGCCCTTCCAGCGACGTGTCGCACGTGGGACAGTGCAGCCGGACCACCTCCATCTCCCCGCCGCACACCGGACAACGCCCCAGCGCCACGTTTCCAACCGTCTGCATCGCCCCAACGCCCCCTTCCTCATTGCCGCCGCTCTCCGTCCACGCGCGGCCGATGGCCACCGCTTGTGCCGTTGCCTACGCCAGGGGACGGCACGGGTGCCAAGGGATCCTCTTCCACTCAATATCATACACAGACACCCTGCCAAATGTCAAGGGGGATGTTCGAGAATATCAAGGTCTCTGCTTGTCGCTCGACCCCGAGAACAATGACTGCTTCATGGTCGCCACAGAGCTCGGGGTTGACTCCAAGTCCGCCATATGGTAAAATATGGATCGGAGTCGTGGGACGGAAGTGGGGTGAGAAGCGTGTACCTGACATCCAAGTCTACATGTAGCGGGGCGCTTGATGGCATTATCGCGCCGTGCGCGGACCTGTGCCAGGGTTCCTGTCGCACCCAGTGTCGCGATGCGTGCACGGGAACCTGCGTGGCCGCCTGCCGGAGCGACTGCACGTCGAGCTCCAAGTGACGCGGAGCCGCGCTGTGCGCGCGGAAGGCCCCGAGCTTGATCAGCGAAAAGCCGTAGGGTCGGGCTGGGGAAGGCCAGAAAGGAGGTAGACGGATGTACTTGACGTCAAAGTACGCGGGCGGTGGCGAGCTCATCGTGGGCCCGTACTGCGCCCCCAACTGCCTGGGCGCGTGCCGGGTCATATGCACGGCTGGCTGCGGGGCGTGGTGCAATGGCTCGTGCCTCGGCAGTTGCGAGTTCAGCTCCGAGGAATAGTGCCGGGTTGGCCCCGCCACCCCCGACGGTGGTCCACAGACGCGGGGCCGCAACTTTGTTACGGCACCTGCGATTACCTGACGATGGGCTGAGCCGGGTCGCTGATTCCCCTCGCAAGCGTCGGGCCCCCGCCCCCGGGGGGCCCCCCCTTCCTGCGGTCTCACGCGGCGTATTCTGGGCGGTTGGCCAGCCTCACGAGTCATCGTTTGACGTGCCGCCGCCGGCCAGACCGGCCAGCGCCTCCTTGACGTGCGCGGCGAGCGCGGCGTTCATCCCGGGCACGGCGGTGATCTCGTCCGCGCTGGCGGCGGCGATGCCCGCCGGCGAGCCGAAGCGGCGCAGGAGGGCGGCGCGGCGCCGCGGCCCGATCCCCTCGATGCCGTCCAGGCGCGAGCGCGTGGCCGTTCGGCCGCGCGTCGCGCGGTGATACGTGACCGCGAACCGGTGGGCCTCGTCACGCACGCGCTCGAGCAGCATCAGGGCCGGCGAACGCCTGTCCAGGGGCAAGGGCTCCGGGCGGCCGGGCGCGAAGACCTGCTCCTCGGCCTTGGCCAGCGCCACGACCGGGATGTCCAGGCCCATGGCCGCGAGCGCCCGCTCGGCCACCCCAAGCTGGCCCCGCCCGCCGTCGACGAGGATGAGGTCCGGGGGCGTCCCGAAGCGTGCCGGCGCGGCATCGGCCGCGCCTTCCACCGCATCCTGCTCAGCCGCGCCCTCCCCGGCCTCCGTCAGCCGCCGCAGGCGGCGCCCCAGCACCTCGCCGAGCATGGCGAAGTCATCAGGACCGGTCACGGTCCTGATGCGGAAGCGGCGGTAGTGGTCGCGCCGCGGCCGGCCCTCCTCGAAGACGACCATGGCGCCGACCGCCTCGCGGCCCTGGATGTTGGAGATGTCGTAGCCCTCGATGCGCCGCGGCAGGTGCGCCAGGTCAAGGTCACGCTGCAATTGCAGCATGGCGTCGGCGGCCGCCGCCCCGCCCGCCTTCTGCGCCTCGCGCTCGCGCAGGAGCAGCGCCGCGTTCTCCGCGGCCATCGACACCAGCTTGCGCTTCTCCCCCCGGCGCGGCACGGCCAGGTGCACCGGGCCGCCGCGCAGCTCGTGAAGCCACGACTCCAGGAGCTCGGCGTCCTGCGGCGCGGCGGGCAGGAGGATTTCCCGGGGAATCGAGGTCGAGGACGCGTAGTGGTGCTGCAGCAAGGCGCCCAGGAGCTCGGCCTCAGTGGCGGCGGGGTCGACCAGGAACTGGCGCTCCTGTCCGATGAGCTTGCCGTCGCGCACCGCGAATATCACGCCGCACGCCTCGCCCGCCGTTGCCGCACCCGCCATTGCCGCGCCCGCCATTGCCGCGCCCGCCGTTGCCGCGCCTTCCGCGGCCGCCCCCACGGCTCCCGCCGCGCCAGCATCGGCGCGGGCCAGCCCGATCGCGTCGCGGTCGCCGAGGTCCGCCGACACCGCCTTCTGGCGCTCCATGACGCGCTCCACCGCCCGCACGCGGTCGCGCAGGGCGGCGGCGCGCTCGAACTCCGTGCGCGACGCCGCGTCCTCCATCAGGCGCTTGAGGTCGCGCAGCACCTCGCGCTGGCGACCCTCCAGGAACAGGCACAGGCCGCGCACCGCCTCGCCGTACTCGCCGAGGTCGGCCTCGCCCGTGCACGGCCCCAGGCAGCGCCCGATGTGATGGTACAGGCAGGGCCGGCCGCGGCGCCTGAGCCGCGCGTCGTTGCACGTGCGCAGGGGAAAGAGCTGGCGGGTCAGGTTCAACGTCTCGCGCATGGCGCCGGCCGAGCTGTACGGGCCGAAGTAGCGCGCCCCGTCGCGCCGGGCCGCCCGCACCACCGTCACCCGCGGCCACGCGGCGCCCACATCCACGCGCAGGTAGGGGTACTGCTTGTCGTCAGCGAGGCGGATGTTGTACTGCGGGCGGTAGCGCTTGATGAGGTTGGACTCCAGCATCAGCGCCTCGATCTCGCCATCGGTGACGATGAATTCCAGGTCGTGGATGCGCTCGCGCATGGCCAGCGTCTTGGCGTCGAGCCCGCGCGGGGAGCCGAAGTACGAGCGGACGCGCGCCGGCAGCGAGCGCGCCTTGCCGACGTAGATGACGTCGCCCGCCGCGTCGCGAAAGATATACACGCCGGGGCGGTCGGGCAGCCGCGCCGCCTTGTCGAGCAGGTCGACCGCCGCGGCGGCAACGTCTCCCGCCGGGACCGTGCCCGCCGCGTCGCCCTTCGCCGTCTTCATCTTGCGCCCTTCCCCGCGGTCCGCGGTGCGCTTGCCGCCCATCATGGTCACCTCGCGCCCCTATTACGCCACACCGCTCTGGCGCCATTATAGGGTTCGACACCATGGTGTCATTATCCCTGGCCCGCGCGCCTCCTCCCCCGGGAAAGGCGGCCGCGCGGCCGTCGGCGAGGCCGAGTCGGCGCGGGGCGCGGCGCGTGCTGTTCGTGGCCCCCTCCTGGGATCTATTGACAAATAGCTGCTCATCGGTTATCCTGGTGGTAGTTACTGGAAATCGATGGAGGGGCTGCACATGAGCTTGCTACGGGCGAGCCCCGACGTGTCATGCAAGAACCTCGGCGACGAGAGCGTCTTGTTCGATGCCGCCTCCAGGACCGCCCACGTGGTGAACCAGACCGCGGCGGAGGTTTGGCGCCTCTGTGACGGCACCCGTTGCCTTGCCGACGTGGCGCGTTCGATGGGCGAACGCTACCCCGATGCCCGGGACAGGGTGGCCGCCGACGTCGAGGAAATCGTGGCGGCCTTCCGCGGCCTCGGCTTACTGCTGCCTGAGACTGCGCCGGCGCCAAAGGGGTAGTGGACGGTGCCTGAGTCAGTGCATCTCAATCTGACCTATCGCTGCAATCTCGATTGCGTGTTCTGCGTCACCGGCGGGAGCCGGCCGGGGAGCGACCTGCCCTACCCGGCACTGGAGCGGGGGCTCACAAGGGCGCGCGCGCGAGGGGCGGTCGCCGTAAACCTGTGCGGCGGCGAACCCACGCTGTACCCGGACCTCTTGAAGCTCGTCGCTCGCGCCCGTGAGCTGGGATACAGGCACATCGCCCTGAAGACGAACGGCGTCCGGCTCAAGGACCGGGGGTTCGTCGATGACCTGGTCGAGGCCGGCGTCAATCACTTCAGTGTCTCTCTTCACGGGTCGTCCGTGGTGCACGATCGCCTGACACGGACCCCGGGCAGCTTCGCCGCCGCCGCGCGCGGCCTGGACCATGTCCGCGGGCGCGGCGTCCGGCTATCGCTGCCGACGTGCATATTCGCCCCCAACCACGCCCTGCTGCCGGAAACGCTATCCGTCCTCGGCGACTTCGCTCCAGCCATGGTCATGCCCACCTTCGCCGAGCCGAACGGCCGCTGTGACACAGCTTTTGAGGACCTGACGGTATCTTACGCCGACGTGCGCGACCCGCTGGCGCGGGGCCTCGATCTCATCCTGGCACGCGGCGTGGCCGTCTGCCTGATCAACTTTCCCTACTGCACGGTGCGGGGTTACGAACGCTACTCTCTCGACACCCACTCACAGGTCGTCCACCTGCTCGACGATGCCGGGGCCCTGCGTGAGGACTTCATGGAAACGGAGCGGCCGCTCAACCGCGCGAAGGGGCCGCCGTGCCGCGGCTGCAACTTCGACGGCGTCTGCTCTGGCCCGTTCAGGGCCTACGTCGAGCGGCGCGGGTGGGGCGACATCGCACCGATCACCGACCTGCGCGTGCTGGACGTGATTCCGCTGGCCCGCATCCTGGGCCACGAGTTGGCCGCCCGGCGCAGATCGGGCGGACCGGGCGGACCGGGCGGGGCCGGGGGTGGGTGGCGATGAACTCACTCTTCGTTGCCGAAAGCCTGGCGCCGGTCTATGAAATACCGTCCTCGGTCCGGGTGAAGCGGCACGGCGACCAGTACATCGTGGTCAACCCCGATACGGGGGGCTGGGCGGTGGCCGACCGCCAGGAGGTCGCTGCCCTGCTGTACCCGGCGGCGCGGCCGCGCCGGCTGGCCGAGGAGGCCTACTACTGGGGCATCGCCCGTCGCAACGGGCATTACGCCGTTCCCCACTTCGACTACCGGGCGCCGGCCATGTTCATGTTCGAGTTCAATCTCACCTGGGGCTGCAACCTCGCCTGCGTCTACTGTTCGAACGACGGTGGGCCGCGTTACGCGCACGTACGCGCCGGGCCCGGGGTTGTCAGCGCCTTTGCCCGCCGCGTGGTCGAATACGCGGTGGCCATGGGGCAACGGTCGGTGACGGTGGAGTTCACGGGCGGGGAGCCGTTCTTGAACTTTCCGGCCATGCGCCAGACGATGGAGGAACTGACCCGCCTCTCCCCGCCGGGGTTGGCCGTGGAGTGGCTGGTGCAGAGCAACTTCACCGCCGTCACCGACGAGGCCCTGGCCTTCCTGAGGCCGTTTGACGCCAGCCTGGGCATCAGTTGGGATGGGCTACCGGCGGTCCAGGACAGCCAGCGGCGGTTTGCCGACGGTCGCGGCAGCTACGATGCCGTGGTCGACGGCGTCGGACGTGCGCGCCGGGCGGGGTTTGAGATCCGCTCCGCGTACTGCGTGGTCACATCTGAATCTATTGACCTGATGCCCGAGCTGGCACAGTTCTTCCTCGATAATGGGATGGCCCACCTCGTGTTTGAGCCGGTGCGCCCCCTGGGGCGCGGCGGCAGCCGCAACGGGTTGGTCCCTGACGCCAGGCATTACGCGGAAAACCTCCTCACGACCTTCGAACGCGTGTTTGTCCCCCACTACCGCCGTACCGGGGTCATGCCCATCGAGCGCCATGCGCTTCTGACGTTCGCGCACCTCATGGAGCCGGCGCGGCGGTTCATGTGCGCCCAGGCCCCGTGCGGCGCCGGCCGCCTCATCTCGGTGACCATGCCTGACGGCGCGGTTTACCCGTGCAACGAGATGTTCTGGCCCGACCACTTGCGGCTCGGCAACGTCCTCGACAACAGCTTCACTGAGATGGTCGCCTCCGAGCCGGCACGGCGGTTGTCCGAACGCACCCCAGACAAGATCGAGGAGTGCCGCGACTGCCTGTACCGGGGCTGGTGCCACTCTCGCTGCGCCCGGGGCGCTCTCGCCCGCGGCAACCTGTTCAGCCGTTCGTTGTACTGCGACGTTGAAAAGGCGCTACTGGACGAGTTCCTCGGCGCCATCGTCGACGGCCGCTGCGACCTGGAAGCGGCACGGGTGCTGGCGCGCAAGGTGGTTACCTGCGTCTGAGCCGCTCGGGGAACCGTGCGGGGAACCGTGCGGGGAACCGCGCCGCACCTGGGGGGGTTTGGCCCGTGCGATCTGAGTTCATCGCCCAGACATTCTCGCCGACATACGGGGCCGCCCCGGGCCTGCAGGCAATCCGGCACAACGGGCGCCACATCGTGGTCAACCCCCAAAACGGCGCCTGGGCCGTCGTCAGCGACGCCGAGCTGGCGGCCCTGCTGCACCCTCGACAGTTGCCGCGCGGGCTCGCGGAGGCGTGCTACCGCGTGGGGCTCGCCCACCGCAACGGCAGCTACGCGACGGCCGCCCCCTTCCCGGCCGACCTGCCGATGCGCCTCATCCAGCTCAACCTGACACTGGGCTGCAACCTGGGCTGCACATACTGCGTCAACGACAGCCTCCCCGCCGGCGGCGGCCCGCGCATCAGTGCCGCCGTCTGCGAGGCCTTCGTCCGCCGCGTGCTCGAGTACGCCGCCGGGCGGTCGCTGGACCTCTTGGCCATAGAATTCGTGGGCGGCGAGCCGTTCCTCGAGTTTCCGGCCATGCGCTACACGATCGAGCTCTGCGAACGCCTCAAGGCGCCCTCCCTGCACGTCCGCTACCTGATCCAGAGCAACTTCACCGTGATACGGCCGGCGCACCTGGATTTCTTGCGCCGGTACGACGCCAGCCTCGGCATCAGCCTGGACGGGCCACGGCTGACGCAGGATTGTCACCGCCGTTTCCCCACCGGACGCGGCAGCTTCGACGCCGCGATGGCCGGCCTGGCGCGCGCCCGCCGCAAGGGTTTCCCTGTCCAGGCCGCGCTCAGCGTGGTAGCTGCGGGCCCAGGCCCGGCCGGGGCCGCTGCTTCACTGCCGGGACGGGCCCGCTTCCTGCTCGACCACGGATTCACCAACCTCGCCTTCGTTCCCCTCAAACCCACCGGCCGCGCCGTCCCCAAGGGCGTGGCGGCCCCGGACCCGGCGGCGTACGTGCGTGAGCTTCTGGAGACGTTCGAATCGGTGCTTGTGCCCGAATTCGAGAGGACCGGGCGCATGCCCGTCGAGCGCCACCTGGCCCTGGCCTGCGCCTACCTCCTCGAGCCGGCCCGCCGCCACCTCGACTTCATGGCGCCGTGCGGGGCGGGCTGGCTGGTAACGGTAACCATGCCCGACGGGCGCGTCTTCCCATGCAATGAACACCCGTGGCCGAAGGCCTACTGCCTGGGGAGCGTGTTCGATCGCACCTTCCAGGCGATGATCGACAGTCCGGCGGCGCAGGCCCTGCGGCGGCGCACGCCGGCCCGCATACCCGAATGCCGCGCCTGCCTGTACCGGAGCTGGTGCCAGAGCCGCTGCAGCCGCAGCGCCCTGGTCGCCCACGGGAGGCTGATGGCGCCCACAATGTACTGCTCTTTCATGCGCGAGCTGTTCCACCAAGTCCTGCTGGCGTTGGTCGATGACCGGTTCAAGATGGAGGCGGTCCGGGCGCAGGCCGGGGCGGCACTTGCCGCCAGTTGACGCGCGCGCGGGGCGCCCCGGAGTAGTGGAAGAGCGCCTCGATCAAGGCGGTGAGGGTTCCATGATCGTTGACGGCAAGATCCCGAGGCCGCTCCTCCGGTTGCCGGACGGCGTCCTGGCAACGTTCATCAGCAACTGGCGGCGGCAGGGTTTCACGTGGGAGATGGTCGTCGACGGGCCGTGCATGGAACCGGCGCTCAAGCCCGGCGATGTGCTGCGGGTTGCGGCCGAAACGGCGCCAACGACGGCCGGCGATATCATCGTCGTCCGCCACCGGGGCCGCCTGTGCGCCCACCGGGTCGTCCGCATCGATGTCGAGCATGGCGTGCGGGTGTTCTCGACCAAGGGGGACCGCAACAGTGACATAGACCGCCCGCGCACGGGCGAGTATATGGTCCTCGGTCGCGTGGTCGCCGTCAGGCGACCCGGCGGCGGCGGGCCGACCGGCGGCGGGCCGACCGGCGGCGGCGAACCGCCTCCAGCCTGAGAGCGATGGGGGGTGACCGTCCGGTGGCGCTTGAAACCCTATCTCCGTCACCGATGATCGAGGCCTGCGGATTGACAAAGGTCTATACGTACCAGCCGGTGCGCGCTGGCGGCAGCAGGTCTGAGATGTGGGCCGATTTTCTGGTCAGCCGCCTCTTCGGCCGCAACACGGGGGAGTTCTCATCGCCCAGGCTCAGTAATCGCCTGGTCGCCCTCGACGCCGTCAGCCTCACCGTCGCCCCGGGCGAGGTGTTCGGCCTTTTGGGTCCCAACGGCGCGGGGAAAACGACGCTGGTCAAGATCCTGTGCGGGATCATCGAGCCGACGGCGGGCACGGCGCGGGTGAACGGCCACGATGTGCGGCGGGAGCTGGACGCCGTGAAGGGCTCGGTGGCCGTCGTCCAGGCCGGGGGCTGGCTGGGCTTCGAGTTCCAGCTCAGCATCGCCTGGAACCTCGAATTCTGGGGCCGCCTCTATGGCCTGCCGCCGTCGCTGGCCCGGCGACGGGCGCGCGCCGCGCTGGAGCTGGTGGGACTGGAGCGCTACGCCAACGACTCGGCGGGGCGGCTGTCGAGCGGGATGCGGCAGCGCCTCGCAATAGCCAAAGGGTTCATACTCGAGGCCCCATTGTTCCTTCTCGACGAGCCGACGACCGCCCTTGACCCCGTGGGCGCGCACCAGGTGCGCGAGTTCATCAGGGGGCGTCTCAACCGTGACCAGGGACGGACCGTGTTCCTGTGCACGCACAACATGGCCGAGGCCGAACAGCTCTGCGATCGCGTGGCGATCCTCAACTCCGGCCGCATCATCGCCAGCGGCCGCCCCACCGAGCTCGTGCGCATGGTGGGCCATGACGTCGTGCGCGTCGCCGCGGCACGGGCTCCGGCAGCCGCTCTGGAGCAATTGCGGCGGGCCCGGCCAGGCTGGCGGGTCACCGACCGCGAGCTGTTCGACGGCTCCAGCGAGCTGCGCATCGCGCTCGCCGACGGCACGGGGGCGGACGCCGTGGGCGCCATCCTGGCCGGCTCCGGCCTGCGCGCGACGGCCGTGGAGCCCCTGAGCCCGTCCCTTGAAGACGTATTCTGCCTTCTAGCGGGGAAACGCCAATGAGATTGAAGCCGCGCGCCCCGAGAAAATACGACGCCTGGGGCCTGTTGTGGCTGTACATCGCCCGGAACTTCCGCGTCCTGACGTACTTCAGGGTCAGCTTCTTCACCGGCCTGCTCAGCGCGGCCTGCGGCGCGCTCACGTTCCTGTTCATCGGCCAGGCCCTGCTCGGGGCCGGGGGCCGGGCGAACATCGGCGGGGACTATACGTCGTTCCTGATCATCGGCATGATCTTCAACCAGTTGTACGGCACGGCCCTGCGTGCCCCGTACGACGCGATCCACCGCGCATACTGGTCCGCGCAGCTGGAGTCCATCGTGCTGTCGCCCGCCCCGCTGACCCTGCTGGTGAACGGGGAGGTTCTGTGGGCGCTCCTCAACTCGCTGGTGCGGGTCGGCCTGTACGTCGTGCTGGGCTTTGCGTTCGGCATGAGACTGAGCGTGTCCGCCACCGGCCTGGGGGTTCTCGCCGCGGCATTCGCGGTCGGGCTGGTCGGGGCACTCGGGCTGGGACTCCTGTCAGCGGCAACCTTCAGCCTGCTCAACGCCAAGGGTAACACCGACCCGGTGCAGTGGGGCGTCAGCACTCTTCAATCCCTGATCACCGGCATCTACTTCCCGGTCACCGTCTTGCCCCGGTGGCTGCAGTACGTCGCCCTGGGGCTGCCGCACACGTACGCCCTGGACGCCGCGCGCCGCTTCATGGTGCCCGGCTACGGGGGCGTCACCCTTCCCATCCACGCACTGTGCCCGGGTTACCCGCTGGCCCTCGACTTCGCCGCCCTGACCATCCTGGCGCTCCTCCTGTACTGGCTGGGTAGGCGCATGTTCCAGGCCGGCATCGCGCGCGCGCGAAAGGACGGCTCGCTATCGCGCTGGACTTGACCCTTGACCCTGGACCTGGCCTCTTCTTGAGCTGTCCGCTGGTGCGGCCCACCGGCGGCCGACGGTTCCGGGCCGGCCACGGTCGCCCGGCCTCCGGGGGCACAGGGTAGCACCCGGCGCTTGCTTCCGGAGGCGGGTAGCCAGCATAGAAAGGTGGTGTAACACATGTACAAGAAGCCCGCGATCATCAGCAGCTTCGACGAGGACAGCATCCTCGGCGGCGACCGCGTCGCCTTCGCCGACGTCCTCGACAGCACGGTTCCCGGCTGGACGCACCACGGCAACTGGAACAATCGTCCTCCGTGGGGCATAGCCTGACGCTCCAGGGGGAAGCGACGCGAGGCGCAGGCCAGTCGCTTCCCCCTCTCCACTTGAGAGGGTCTCAACGGGGATGAAGGTGCGTAGCCGGAGGCATTGCCTCCGGCTACTATATGTCATGCCCCAGCCAAGGGCCGTTGGTCGTGCTCCACGTATCGTCACACGTCGTAGTACATCACGAACTCCTGCGGCGTGGGGATGGCCTCGGCGCCGCGCGCCTCGGCCTCCTTCAGCGCGATCCACGTGTCGAGCACCTCGGGCGGAAAGACGCCGCCCAACTCGAGGAAGGCGCGGTCGCGGCGCAGGCCGTCGAGCGCCTCGGGCAGGGAGCGCGGCAATGGGCGGATAGCGGCGCGCCGCTCGGGCGGCAGCTCGAACACGTTCACGTCGTACGGGCCGAACCCCATGCGCACGGGGTCCATCTCGCGGCGGATGCCGTCCAGGGCGGCCATCACCAGCGCCGCCAGGGCCAGGTACGGGTTGCACGCCGCATCCGGCGGCCGGAACTCGAAGCGCGCGTGCCCCTCGCCGCTCAGGTAGCCGGGCACGCGCACGACCGACGTGCGGTTGGAGTGGCCGAAGCAGATGCTCGCCGGCGCCTCGAAGCCGGGCACGAGGCGGCGGTAGGAGTTCGTGCTCGGGCTGGTCAGGGCCAGGAGTGCCGGCGCGTGCTGCAGGAGGCCGCCGATGGCGTTCAGGGCGACGCGGCTCAATCCGGCGTAGCCCGCGGGGTCGGCGAACAGGCACGTGCCGGCGCGCAGGAGCTCCATGTGCACGTGCATGCCCGAGCCGGCCTCGCCGGCGATGGGCTTGGGCATGAACGTGGCCGTGCGGCCGCGCGATGCGGCGACGTTTTTCACCATGTACTTGACGAGCATCGACCGGTCGCCGGCGATGACCGGCGGCGCGGGCTCGATCTCGATCTCAGCCTGCCCCGGTCCGCCGACCTCGTGGTGGTGGTACTTCACGGCCACGCCCGCCTCCTGCAGCAGCTTGGCCGCCTCGCCGCGCAGGTCGTGCTCGCCGTCGGCCGGCGGGCTGGCGTGATACCCGCCCATCTGCGGCACGGCGTAGCCGCGCCCCCCGCCGGCGAGGTCCCCGCACGCCCACTCGGCGCGGGCGCAGCGGATCTCCAGCAGGCTCCGGCTCGGCCCGGCGCAGAAGTAGGCGGCGTCAAAGACGTAAAACTCGAACTCCGGCCCCAGCAGGACCTCGTCGGCCGCGGACAAGGCGAACTCCTGGGCCGCGTGGCAGATGTGGCGCGGGTCGCCCGGGCAGGGGGTGCGCTGGGCGTCAGGCATGAACGCGTTGCAGATGAAGCTCAGGGTCGGCAGCTCGAAGAACGGGTCGACAAACCCCGTGGTGAGGTCCGGCGTGAGCAGCAGGTCGCTGCGTTCGGCGCGGGCGAACCCGTAGTTTGAGCCGTCAAAGCCCACGCCGCGCTCGAAGGTGCGCGGCAGCAGCCGCTCGACGGGCAGCGTCAAGTGTCGCCACTTCCCGCCCATGTCAGCGGCCTTGAGGTCGATCATGGCTATGCCGTTGGTCCGGCAGAATTCAAAAACCTGCTCGACGTTCCTGAACATCCCCAGCATCCCTCCCAATCAGGCAGTCCTATACCTAGTTCTGGAAGGGCGCCGAGATTTCCTGCCGGGGTGTGCTGACGGATGGCGACCGGGGGGGGCCCCGGCCGGTGAGGGCCCTCACCGGCGGCGTCGCTGGGCTACTCTGTGGAGCGCAGGGCAGCAGGAAGGTGCAGGATTGCGGCGGTCAAGGCGGAAGGGGGTGGATGCTGTGGCTGGAGAATAGCGTATAGAGAGCCGGTGAATCACCGGGGCAGGGGGCGGGAGCGTTGCCCGGAGCGGGGCGCAAGTGGCGGACATGCGCGGTGGTGGCGGCGGTAGTCTTGCTGGTGGTGATCGCCGCGGTCTGCCTGGCGTGGGCTTGCTGGCTCATGTGGGGCGGCACGCTGGAGATGGGACCGCACTGGAACCCGCGCCTCGGGCTACACCGGTTGGTCCATGACCCTATCCCCATACCAGAGGCGATACTGCACCGGCTCGAGCGCCTTTCCCGATTGCGGGAGCTGACAGCAGCAGCCTTCGCCGCCGGCGGCCTAGCCGCCCTCGGTGTGGCGGCATTCCTGGGGCTGCGGCTGAGGCGCCGCTGAGCGCGCCGCCGCACGACCATCGCTACGGCCCAGCCGCGCCCGTTACTGCGTTGCCGGCCGCCACGCGGGCAGCGTCCCCGGCCCGATGTGGCGGCTCTGGCCACGGGCGACATCTACGCGCCCGCAGGGCCTTATCGTCATACCGCACGGGCACATCGCCGGCTGGGCGCGCGGCCGACGTGTCTTCATCCGGTCGCACCTCCCACAGGGCCGGCGAAAGGGGAGGGTCGGCCGGCAGGACCATGAACAGCAGCCGCCCGTCGGCCAGCCAAGCGCGGGGGAAGGCCAGACTCTGGGCCGTGCCTGGGTACAGGACGCCCGTCGCCCACGTCGCCACATCGACCGCCACGACGCTGCACGAGCGGCCGTCCTCGAAGGGCAGCGGCGGCTCGACCTCCCGTGGCACGCCGTTCGCCAGGCGCGGCGCGCCTGTTGCCGGCGCCCAGCATCAGCCCCAGGCGTAGCCGACGACAGACAGTCCCCGGCGCGTCTGGGCGTCAAGAATGAACAGGGTCCGGCCGCCGCCGCCAGTCCCGACATCTACGGCCAGGTACTTGCCGTCCGGGGACCAGCTCAGGTCGCACAGGGGCTGGTCAGCGGGCAGATCGAGGGCCTCGCCCGCGTCTGTCTTTCCACCCTCCACCCGGTACAGCCGCGCGACGCGCGTCTCGTCGTCGCGGATGCGCACGCAGCCCAGCGTGGCCCCGTCCGGCGACCACGCCAGCCCGATGATGTCGCCGCCGCCCTCGTCTACAGTCTCGGTGCTGGCACCGCTGCCCCCCGCCGTCCCTGGCGCCGCGAAGCTCGCCAGGCACAGGTCGCCGCCCGGCTCGACAAGGGCCACGGTGTTGCCCCCTGGACCCGGTCCCTCGCCGCCGACGCCGCCCGCACCGTTGGAGCCGCCGTTGGAGCCGCCAACAGTGCCCCCATCGCTGCGCTCGGGCGGGCGCTGGCAGGCAACCGCGCCCCCCAGGATGACGACCGCAACCATGATGGCGGCGACCCACCGGTACCGGGCGCGTCGTTCCGACATGCGCGAGCCTCCTTGGCACGGGGGCACGGTCACTTTGTCTCGATAGCCGGCCTGGCCTGCCGCGCCACCTCGACGATCGCATCAAGCTTCTCGCGGACCTCGTCGGCGACAAGCTCCGGCGGGACAAACGCGACCAACTGGTGGTAGTTCGTCTTGCGCATGAGGTTGGGCAGACCCAGTTCCTCGTAGAACATCGCGAACGCCTTGTCAAGGAACTTATCGCTGACCTTCTCGTCACTCCACCACGGATTACCGCGGTCGCGCATCGCCATGGGCGGAACCACATCACTGACGCACCTTTCCATCAGTTTCTCTCTGCGTTTGGCCTCGGCAAGGCCGAAAAGGTCGGGAACCTGTCCGGCTGCTGCATATTCAGTCAACACCTCAGGGTAGCACAGGTAGTTCTCGATCTCGCAGCGCGCCCAGCTGATGATGTGCAACTGATCGGTTGCCTGTGGAACCCTGTCCAAACGGTCAAAGACCCCGATCCCCTGGAGGTCGGGCCTAGCCTCGCACAATCCTCCGAAATGAGACTGTGCGGAGCCCGGGTTGTTCCTAACGTACTTCACAAATGCCCGCTCCAAGAGCGGTGCGGCGCAGTGTTCGATCTTGGCAGCGAAGGCCTTCAAGATGGCCAAGTCAGTGGACCCCTCAAGGTAAAGCACCCAGCCGAGCTGTTCGGCAAGGATGTAGTCCTCAAAACCGATCTCCGCCAATGATTTCAGAACCTGGCTGCCGCGGTCACCGATCCGATGAGGCCTGCCGATGAAGGCCACGACCACGTCGCGTTCGGCCGCCTCGCGAAGGATCACCTCCGAGTGGCTGGCGATGATGACCTGACCTCCCGTTTGTGTGGCCGTATCCGTCAACTCCTGATAGATCTGACGCTGGCGGAGCATCTCCAGGTGCGCGTCCGGCTCATCAAGGAGCAGTACCGCCCCGGGATTAGCGTGAAGGTATGCAAGGAGCAAAAGGGTTTGCTGGAGCCCGCGACCGGCCGCGGACAGATCCAGGCGCGTCCTGTTCTCCTCGTACCTCATCACTATCTCGGCGCGTTCCGTGACCTCCGGCACGCACAGCGTAACGCCAAATAACGCCTGGATCCGCGCGACAAGGTCTACCCAGCCCTTCCGACCCTCTTCATCCGAAACCAGTTGATAGCAGAGATTACGTAGAACTTCGGCAGTGCGCCCTTCACCGATGAGCTCGTTAATCTCTCCGCGCTCTTTCCTATGTTCCCGCGCTGCAAGCCCTGACATGGGCGGCAGATACGCGACGCGGATTCTATCGCCGATATGCGGAACGGGGAGGCGCTTACTGCCGTCTTCTTTGACCCGCAGGGGCCGGCAGTAGAGTGATTCCTCGTTGGCGTAGTCGAACTCCAGTCCACACACCCAGGCCTTGCCGTCGGTCACTCCTTCAACCGTGATATCGATGCGAACGTTTTGAGTTTGCTGGCGCCCGTTTACCTTCCGCACATCGCGGACATGTAGCTCGCGCCAGAGCGAATTGGCGTCAGGAACCGGCACAGCGATGAGGTCCTTGCGGTTGATGGTTACGCCGGGTCGCTTCTCCGGTGTCTCCCTCCCCCCGCGCTTCTCCCGCCACCGCTTGAGGCCGATGTCCCACAGCGTGAGCGCCTGCAGCGCGGTCGTCTTGCCGCAGTTGTTGGGCCCAATGAAGACAACGGCGCTTCCCAGCTCGACCTCAATGTCATTGAAGCGCTTGAAGTTGCGGACCCTCAGTTTCGTAAGCACGGCTCTACCCCCCGCCTGGGGTTTCTGGAGAAGGTCGGTGGTCGCCCAACCGGCAGGCTGCACATACACTCTTCGTTCAGCTGGATGGATCTCCTGCGCACCGCTGGCAGGGGCTTCATGCGCCTGCCGACCTGGGCGCCCGGCCCGGACCGCGCCGACCGCCGCCGAGGCAGCCTACCCCGCCTCTCCGCGCACGCTGCGCTTCCAGGCGGCGCGGTCGAATATCTTGCGCAGGAACTGGCCGGTGTAGGTGTGGGGCATCGCCGCCAGGTCCTCGGGGGTGCCCTCGGCGACGACCTCGCCGCCCTTGGCGCCGCCCTCGGGGCCGAGGTCGATGACCCAGTCGGCGGACTTGATGACGTCGAGGTTGTGCTCGATGACCAGCACCGTGTCGCCGGCGTCGACCAGGCGCTGCAGCACGTCGAGCAGGCGGTGGATGTCGGCCATATGCAGGCCGGTGGTGGGCTCGTCGAGGATGTACAGGGTGCGGCCGTCGGAGCGCCGGCTGAGCTCGGTGGCCAGCTTGACGCGCTGCGCCTCGCCGCCCGAGAGGGTCGTCGCCGGCTGGCCGAGGCGGATGTAGCCCAGCCCCACGTCGTGCAGCGTCTCCAGCTTGCGCCTGATGCGCGGCAGGCTCTTGAAGAACTCCAGCCCCTCGTCGACGTTCATGTCCAACACGTCGGCGATGCTCTTGCCGCGGTACGCGGCCTCCAGCGTCTCGCTGTTGTAGCGCTTGCCCTTGCACACCTCGCACGTGACGTACACGTCGGGCAGGAAGTTCATCTCGATCTTGATCGTGCCGTCGCCGCGGCACGCCTCGCAGCGGCCGCCGCGCACGTTGAAGCTGAAGCGGCCCGGCCGGTAGCCGCGCGCCCGCGCCTCGGGGGTGCGCGAGAACACCTCGCGGATGTAGTCAAAGCAGCCGGTGTACGTGGCCGGGTTTGACCGCGGCGTGCGCCCGATCGGCGACTGGTCGACGTTGATGACCTTCTCAAGGTGGCAGATGCCGTCCATGGCCGCGTGCTCGCCGGGCTTGGCGCGCGCCCCGTGCAGTTCCTGGGCCAGGCGGCGGTGGATGATCTCGTCAACGAGCGTGCTCTTGCCCGACCCCGACACGCCGGTGACGCACACGAACATGCCCAGGGGGATGCGCACGTCGATGCCCCTGAGGTTGTGTTCCGCCGCGCCGCGCACGACCAGCGCCTTGCCGTTGGACTCGCGCCGCGCCGGCGGCACGGGGATCTCGAGGCGCCCGCTCAGGTACTGGCCGGTGAGCGAGTCGCGGCACTCCATGATCTCTTCGGGGGTGCCGGCGGCGATGACGCGGCCGCCCAGCGCCCCGGCGCCGGGGCCGATGTCAATGACCCAGTCCGACGACCATATCGTCTCCTCGTCGTGCTCGACAACGATCAGGGTGTTGCCCAGGTCGCGCAGCCGCTTCAGCGTGGCGATGAGCCGGGCGTTGTCGCGCTGGTGCAGGCCGACGCTGGGCTCGTCGAGGATGTACAGCACGCCGACGAGGCTTGACCCGATCTGCGTGGCGAGGCGGATGCGCTGCGCCTCACCGCCGGCGAGGGTGCCCGTCGGCCGGTCAAGCGTCAGGTAGTCAAGCCCGACGTTCATCATGAAGCCCATCCGCTCGCGGATCTCCTTCAGCACCTGGCGCGCGATCAGCTCCTCGCGCGCGGTCAGCTGCAGGCCCTGGAAGAACTCAAGGGCCTCGGCGACGGTGAGCGCGGTGACAACGGCGATCGAGCGTTCGCCCACGGTGACGGCCAGGCTCTCCGGCCGCAAGCGCAGGCCCTGGCACTGCGGGCAGGGCTTGGTGCTCATGTACTCCTCGGTCTCCAGGCGCACCGCCTCGCTCGTCGACTCGCGGTAGCGCCGCTCAAGGTTGCGCACCACGCCCTCAAAGCGCGTCGAATACACGTGGTGGCGGCCGTAGCTGTCATGGTACGTGAACTGCATGCGCTCGTCGCCCGAGCCGTAGAGGACGACCTCAACCAGGCGCGGCTCGAGGTCCCTGACCGGCGTGTCCAGGCTGAAGCCGTAATGGTTGGCCAGGGACTCCAGGAGCTGCGGGTAGTAGTTCGACGTGCTCTTGCTCCAGATGGGGATGGCCCCGTCGGCCAGCGACTTGCGGCGGTCGGGTATGACCAGGTCAGGGTCGATCTCCATGTTAGCGCCCAAGCCGTGGCAGGCGGGGCAGGCGCCGTACGGGCTGTTGAACGAGAACATGCGCGGCGTCAGCTCGGTCATGCTCACCCCGCACTCGGGGCAGGCGAAGCGCTCGCTGAACATGATCTCGCCGCCCGGCGCCTCCGCTGGCGCCTCCGCCGAGGCCTCTGCTGGCGCGGCCGTCGCCGCCGGCTCCGCCGGTTCCATCGGTTCCATCGGCCCGGCGGACTCCGCTGGCCTGGCCGGCGCGCCGCCGGCGACGCTGACCAGCGCCAGCCCCTCGGTCAGCTTGAGCGCCGTCTCCAGCGAGTCGGCCAAGCGCCGCCGCGCCTCGGGCTTGACCACGAGGCGGTCGATGACCGCTTCAATGGTGTGCTTCTTGTTCTTCTCCAGCTTCATCCCCGGCTGGAGCTCCTTGACCTCGCCGTCTACGCGCACGCGCACGTAGCCGCCGCGGCGCAGCTCCTCGAAGGCGGACTCGTGCTCGCCCTTGCGGCCACGGACCAGCGGCGCCAGGACCTGTATTCGGGTGCCCGCTGGCAGCGCCAGCAGCTGCCCGACCATCTGGTCGACGGTCTGCTGGCTGATGGGGCGGCCGCAGCGGTGGCAGTGGGGCCTGCCGATGCGCGCGTAAAGCAGGCGCAGGTAGTCGTATATCTCGGTGACCGTGCCCACGGTCGAGCGCGGGTTGCGGGACGTCGTCTTCTGGTCGATGGAGATGGCCGGCGATAAGCCTTCGATGTAGTCGACATCGGGTTTGTCCATCTGGCCCAGGAACTGGCGCGCGTAGGCCGACAGCGACTCGACGTAGCGGCGCTGGCCCTCGGCGAATATGGTATCGAAGGCCAGCGACGACTTGCCCGACCCGGAGAGGCCCGTGATGACCACAAAACGGTCGCGCGGGATCTCGACGTCGATGTTCTTGAGGTTGTGCACGCGCGCGCCGCGCACGATGATGCGATCGCGGGCCACTGCGCGTCCCCTCCCGCCCCTGCCCGACGTTCACCCGACCACCGGAACCCCCGCTCCACCCCGGGGCCGGGCCCGGCCCGACCCCGCCAGGGCTTGGCGCGACCCCCGGCAAGGCCCGGCCCCATTATTATACCACGTCCGCTCAACCGCCGCGGCGGTGGGGTTCCGACTACCGCCCTTCCCCGGCGACATTATATCACGGCGAACGTACGTTTGGCAACCTCGACTTCAGAACACAGGGCTCACACGGGTCCAAGAAGGCAACGGCTAGTTCATTCATTAGACGGAAAGGTCCCCCTGATTCACGGGATGCCGAAGAGAAGTGAGTGGCACCCGCATATGGGCCCACGCGCAGGATTCCTTTACGGCATGGCGAAGTACTTGGAAGTCGGGTGACACTCTGCGAAGCACGGCGACCGTTGGGGGCGCGAGCAATCCTCAGGTCACGTGATGGTGCGCAGGAACCCCGAGTAAGAGACAATAAAGGGGCTCCTGAAGGATGGTTACGATGGTGACGGTTTCTCCCAACCCCACGAACCATCAGGAATTCTTTGGGACCGAATTGGGCTCAATCTACCTTGGCGATGCAGCCGAGACTCTCACAGAACGTATCAGTGATGCCTCGGTGGACCTAATCGTCACCAGCCCACCTTTTGGCTTGGTGCGCAAGAAGGACTACGGGAACGTCGATGCCGGAGAATACGTTGGCTGGTTCAAGCGGTTCGGTCATGAGTTCTATCGAGTTCTGAAGGATACCGGCTCCCTCGCGATCGATATCGGAGGCTCATGGATTGTTGGTCAGCCTACTCGGAGTCTGTACCACTACGAACTGTTGATCATGCTGTGCCACGAGTGTGGATTCCACTTGGCTCAAGAGTTCTTCTGGTGGAACCCCGCGAAGCTTCCTGCTCCCGCAGAATGGGTAACCGTGCGACGTATTCGCGTGAAGGATGCAGTGAATTGTGTCTGGTGGTTGTCAAAGACTGCCTGGCCCAAGGCTAGCAATCGCCGTGTACCATGGCCATATAGCGAATCCATGCTGGCGCTGCTGAAGAACGGATACCGACCCAAACTAAGACCGAGCGGGCACGACATCAGTCGGCATTTTGGCGTTGATAACGGTTCGTCGATTCCACCGAACCTGCTGATCATTTCCAACACTGACAGTAATAGCCACTACCTTCGGTACTGCAAAGAGAACGGGATTCCAGTCCATCCTGCACGTTTCCCCCGCTACCTCCCGGAATTCTTTATCCGCATGACGACCGACCCAGGAGACTTGGTGATTGACCCGTTCGCCGGGAGCTGTGTGACAGGTGAAGTGTGTGAGGAGCTAAAACGCAAATGGATCTGCATCGACACAGCAGTGGAATACCTAGAAGGCGCTGTCTCACGGTTCGCTCGGCCAAACGATGGTAGTGTTGAGAAGTCCTTTCGACCGATGGAGTATAAGGCGTCTCATCCCGCAGCGGCATGGGGGTCTTCCGATGAGCCTGCGCTGCCGCCAGACGGTGGTAGATTGCATCGTTGTCGTCGGCGAAACGAGTTCTCCGAATAAGGAGGCTGACCGTGCCTGCTGCTCGGCCTGAGGAGATTAACCAGGCAATCATTGCCGCCATTGAGGAATCTGGTGGTACGATCTACTCCATCTCGACCACCCGAAACCCCGGCGAGTTCATCATCTCATATGATGGAACATTCCTGAGTATTTGGATCTACGCATGGACGCTTACTCATGGGGGTAGGGCCAATCTGCCACACGAATATCGAATACAGTTGACGGGTGTTAAATCGCCACTGGCCTTGAACCCCAACCCTGCTGGGACCACTATTTTGCTAGGGTACGAGCCCCTCACGAAGATGCTAGCCGGCTTTGATGTCAATAGACATCGGAACTTCACCGAGGGTTCTCCGTCCGTCCAGATTGACATGCGTACCCTGGACGATGCCAGGGCCAATGGGGTGGCGTTGGACCTAAAGGCGAACAGAGAGATAGCAGTCGCATTGCGTCCAGACCACTTCATCTTGTACTGCGAACGCGCACGGGAGTTGCACGAGAGCGGGAGCGATCCAGTCACTCTGGCCGGGCTTCAAGAAGCCGTTACGCAGCCGGCTACGGAGGCGCCATCTATTGCAGAGCGTGAACAAGTGGTTCATAGAGTGGCACGATTTCGACGACTGGCTGGCTTCCGTCGAAAAGTCCTGCAGGCATATGATTATCGTTGCGCCGTAACGCGCTGCCAATTGGATCTAGCCCAGGCTGCTCATATTCTGCCTGTTCCACACCCCAGGAGTACCGACGAGGTCCGCAATGGCATCGCTTTGTCCCCAACCTATCATCGAGCATTCGACACGGGGCTCATTTACCTTGATAACGTTGATGGGGGCGTAGTGATGCGCCTAAACCCCCGGAAACTCCATCAGCTATCGCATCAAGATGGTCTGGAATTCTTCGCTCAGTCCCTGGGCAGGGCAATCCACCTGCCACGCGACCGTTCTTCATGGCCCGTCATAGACTTCATTCGTCTGGCAAACGAGTTCCGGGGAATACCCTCCTAAACAATGGGCCTCTCGTTACGGGAGCAACGCATACTCACCTCTGGCTAGGGCGTCCTTCCCCGGCCGCTGAGAGGTTCACGTGGATGTTCAGGACACTATGGCCGGTGATCCTCCAGTTTCGCGTAGCGCTCGACCGCGGACAGTCCACGGACACCGCAGGCGGGGCGCCGTCCAAGCGCCCCGCCCGCGCGATACCCCGCCATCCTGGCAAACGCTCGCGTCTCGCCGCCCCGCAGCTCGCGCCATGCCGCTGACGCCGCCCCTCACGCTTGCCGCTAGCGCTGCCCCTCACGCTTGCCGCTGACGCTTGCCTCTCACGCCCCTCCGACGCCTCGCCTCACGCCTCGCTAACGTCCTTCTTGGGCCTCGCCGCTTACAGCGGATTGAGGGCGACGTTGACCGTCTTGGTGCTGCGGATGCCGATGGTCACGTTGACCGTCGCCGTCTGGTACCCGGCCGCCGTCACCGTCAGCGTGTAGCCGGGGTCGGTCGACTCGCGCGGCATCTTGCTGGCGTTGATGTGCCACGTGTACGCGCCGTTGCCCGTGTACAGGCTGGCGTTCTTGTTCTGGTACGTGTAGGTGCCGTTGGACCGGGGCACCGCATACTGCCGCGTGATGGCCAGCGTGGCCGCGATCGGCAGGCCGGTCACCGCGTTGGTGATCGTGCCTGAGACCACGCCGGCGTAGTAGTCGGCCTTCTCGATCAGGTACATGAACGCCGGGTAGTTGGTGGTGTACGTAGTGTTCACGACGCTGTACGACGGCTGGAACGAGGTGCCGTGCTCGAACGTGAAGCCGTAGTTGACGCTCGTGCCGTACGTCCAGTCGTCGGTCGTCCCGGACGCCAGGTACAGGTCGGACGACTGCTCGGCGGTGTAGCCGTTCCAGTCGTTCATGGCGTTGCCCATGGCGACCAGGTCGGTGTTGTTGGGCGGATGGGTCGACGTATAGCCCCACGGCCACAGCACGAGGTTGGAGTACGTGTGGTTGGTGAGCATGGTGATGAAGTTGTGCGCCAGGTTCAGGTCGCGGATGGCCTGGCACTCAGGCTCGCTGAACGGGGCGGTGCCGCGGTATGTGTCGCTGGACTGCGTGCCGCTGGAGCCGGAGCCGCCCCACCAGTAGGCGTAGTTGCGGTTGGTGTCTACGCCGTAGCTGCCGCCCGAGTTCAGGCGCCGGTTCTTACGCCACATGTTATAGACCGTCCGGGCGTACACGAACCCGTCGGGGTTCTGCACCGGGACCAGGACGACGCGCGTGCTATTGAGGGCGTTGGTGACCTGGGTGTCCGAGCCGTACTTCTGCACCAGGTCCCAGCACAGGTTCATGGTGTACTCGCCTGCTGGCCACTCGCGGGCGTGGTGGACGCCGCAGATGAACGCCTCCGCGCGGCCATTGTACGATGTTGCGTTGCTGGAGATCTCCAGCCCCACGATCGGCCGGTTCTCGATGGAGTAGCCGGTGGTGATCTTCTTGGCCAGGCTGGGATAGGTGTTGGCGATGGAGTCGACCTCGCTCGTGTAGTCGGACCAGTTGCGGTAGCTGGTGCGCGCCAGGATGCCGATGTCCGTCAGGTCGGCGACCTTGACCGTCCACTTGTGGCCGCCCCGCTCCAGGAACGCGCGCTCCGGCTTCCACAGGACGATATCGAGCTCGTACTTGCCGTCGACGATGCGGGCCGCCGCCACGTCGAGGCCGGCGTCAATGATCGCCTGGGCCGCGGCGCGCGTCGGCAGGGTCACGATGACCATGGGCAGCGGGCCGTCGGGCGCATTGTCAGGCCGCGCCGGAAGGGCTGGCGCCGCGCCGACCGGGGCCAGCGTGCACACCAGGGTCAGCAGCAGGAGGGCCGCCAGGACCACGCCGACACGGCTCCAGCCGAGTCTCCTCAGGGTGCCCATACCTTTGACCTCCTCTTTGGGACTCTAGGGGCCCGAACCTGAGACGCGGCAATATGCCGGCGCATCACCTCCCCGCATTCCCTGTACTTGCCTTAAAGTGGAATTCAATGCTAATGATATAGTTATGATACTTGTAAACAGAATCCTCCCCGACCAGGTCTGGTAAGCCGCTAATTCGCTCGACAAATTGTGCTATACCGAGTCGAAAAAAGTCCGATGGACGCTGAAGGCGCGGCCGCCCGGCAGGGTTCCCGCCCCGCGCATGGAACTCCTGACACGTCGGGAGGTGACCCAGGTGGGCGGAGAGGGGCACGTGCGGGGCGGTCGGGAGCGCGGGCCGGGGGGCGGGTCGCGGGGTGGTCCGCGGAGACGGCGGGCAGTGCCGCTGGTCCTGGCGCTCGCCGTCGCCGCGGGCGGCGCCGCCTGCTGGTGGTGGGGGATCGCGTTGCCGGCGCGCGCGCGGGCGAGCGCGCCGCTTGAGGCGTCCGGGACGATAGAGGCCACGGCGGTCGACGTGGCGCCGGAGTTCGGCGGGCGCGTGGTCGAGGTCCTGGTCAGCGAGGGACGGGCGGTCGCCGCGGGCGACGCCGTGGTGCGCCTTGACGCCGCGGCGGCGGGGTTCGACGTCGCGCAGGCCGGGGCGGCGCTGCAGGGGGCCGAGGCGCGGCTGGCCGAGGCGCTGGGCGGGTCGCGGGCCGAACAGGTGCGGCAGTCCAGCGAGGCGGTGAACCAGGCCCGCGCCCTCATGGACCAGGCGCAGAAGACGCTGACCAGCATGCGGACCCTGTATGACCAAGGCGCGGCGACGAAGTCGCAGCTCGACGCCGCCGAGGCGCAGTACGCGGCTACGGCGGCGCAGTACCAGCAGGCCACGGCCGCGCGCGACCTGGTCGTGGCCGGCGCGACCTCGAACACCATTCGCCTCCTGCAGGCCGACGTCGCCCGCGCTGAGGCGGCGCTGGGCCTGGCGCAGCTGCGCCTGGACCGCATGCGCGTCGCGGCGCCGGCGGCCGGCGAGGTGGTGCGCATCAATGTCGAGGCCGGCGAGGTGGTGGCGCCGGGTGCGCCGGTGGCCACCGTGGCCGACCTCGTGCGGCTGTGGATCCGGGTGTACATCCCCGAGTCGCGGCTCGGGCAGGTGCGGCTGAACCAGGCCGTGGAGGTCAGGGTCGACGCCTACCCGGGGAAGACCTTCGCGGGGCGCGTGGCGCACATCAACGACCGCGCCGAGTTCACGCCCAAGAACGTGCAGACCAAAGAGGAACGCGCGGCGATGGTGTTCGAGGTCAAGGTCGACGTGCCCAACCAGGGCGGCGATCTGCGCCCGGGGATGCCGGCGGACGTCACCTTCTTGCCCTGAGGCGGGAAGGCGCAGGTCGGCGGCGGCAGGCGGGAGAGGCGGGAGCGACATGGGTGCGGGCGACTTGACGGCGGGCGACGCGGCGACGGGCACGGCCGTGGGTGCGGCCGCGGGCAGTGCGTCGATGGGCGACGCGGCGCCCCCGGCAGTGCTGGCGCAGGGCCTGACCAAGCGCTACGGTGGGCGGGCGGTGGTCTGCGGGGTCGACCTCGCCGTGGCGCCGGGGCACATGTTCGGGCTCTTGGGCCCGGATGGCGCGGGCAAGACCACGACGCTGCGCTGCCTGGGCGGGGTGCTCGGCTTTGATGCCGGCCGGGTGGCGATCTGCGGCCGCGACGTGCGCCTGCACGCTGACGCCGTGAAGCTGGCGGTCGGCTACCTCGGCCAGCGGGCGGCGATCTACGAGGACCTGACGACGCTCGAGAACATGGCGTTCTTCGCTGACATGTACGGCGTGCCCCGGCGCGAGCAGGGCGCGCGCATCGGCGAGCTCCTGGGGCTGGTGCGGCTGACAGCGCACGCACGCCGGCTGGCCGGGACGCTGAGCGGCGGCATGCGCCAGAAGCTGGGCATCGCCTGCGGCCTTTTGCACCGGCCGGCGGTGCTGCTTCTTGATGAGCCGACGACGGGCATCGACCCCGTGTCGCGGCGCGAGCTGTGGCTCCTGCTGGGCCGGCTGCGCGCCGGCGGCACGGCCGTGGTCGTGGCCACGGCGTACATCGACGAGGCCGATGCCTGCGACGAGGTGGCGTTCATGGTCGGCGGCCGCATCATCGAACGCGGTTCGCCGGGCGAGCTGCGCGTGCGGGCCGGGCGGTCCGTGATCCAGGTCCGCGTTGCGCCTGACCGCGCCCTGGCCGCGCGGCGCGTGGTGGAGGCCCTGGACGCGGTGGAGGCCGCCGTCGTGCTCGGCGACCGCGTGCGCGCGACCGTGAGGCCGGCCGCCAACGCGGCGCTCGAGGCGCAGGCACGAGGGATCGAGGCGGCGCTGGTCGCGGCGGGGGTGGCGGTGCGCGAGGCGCGACCGGCGCCGGTCACGCTGGAGGACATCCTGACCTGGCACCTCACCGCCATGAGCCGCGGCAGTCAGGCCGGGGACGCCGGGGGAGGTGGCGCCAATGGCGGCGGCGGCTGACCCACCCGGCGCCGGCGCGCCGTACGCCATCGAGACGCACGGCCTGACGCGCTACTTCGGCCGGCTGTGCGCCGTGGACGGCATCACCTTCCACGTGGCGCGCGGCGAGATATTCGGCTTCATCGGGCCCAACGGCTCGGGCAAGTCGACGACGATCCGCATGCTGTGCGGGCTTTTGCGGCCGTCGGCGGGGACGGCGCTGGTCCTGGGGTGCGACGTGGCCGAGGACCCCGAGGCGGTCAAGCGCGGCGTCGGCTACATGTCGCAGCGGTTCAGCCTGTACGAGGACCTCACCGTGGCCGAGAACGTCGACTTTTACGCCGGTGTCTACGGGGCGGCGCGCGGTCGCGCGGCGGCGGTCCTCGACGAGGCGGGCCTCGTCGAGCTGCGGCGGACGGTCGCGGGGCGCCTGCCCACCGGCTTCCGCCAGCGGCTGGCCCTTGCCTGTGCCCTGGTGCACGAGCCGCGGCTCCTGTTCCTCGACGAGCCGACGGCCGGCGTGGACCCGCTGGCGCGGCGCGCGTTTTGGGAGCTCCTGTACCGGCTGGCAGAGGGCGGCGTGACCTCGTTCGTGACCACCCACTACATGGACGAGGCCGACCGTTGCTACCGCCTGTGCTTCATCCACGGCGGCCGCATCATCGCCGACGGCACCCCCGACGCGGTGCGCGCGCTGGCGACGGACAAGGTCGCGGGGGTGGCGGCACCCGCTGGAGGGCCGCCGGTATCGCTGGAGGACGCGTTCGTGACCCTGGCCGGGGTTGACACCGGGACGCAGGAAGGGGGCGCGCGGCCGTGAACGGGCGGCGGCTTGCAGCCATCATCCGCAAGGAGTTCATCCAGCTTGTGCGCGACCGCGCCACGCTGACGATCATCCTCGCCCTGCCGGTTGTAATGCTGCTCATCTTCGGCTACGCCGTGTCCACCGACGTGCAACACATCCCGACCGCCGTCTACGACCAGGACGCAAGCCAGGAGAGCCGCGCGCTGGTGCAGCGCTTCGCCAACTCCGGTTACTTCGACCTCGTGCGCTACGCGTCCACGCTGACCGACCTTCGCTCGGCGATCGAGGGCGGCGAGGCCAAGGTCGGCCTGGTCATCCCGCCCGACTACTCGCGCCTGCTGGCGCGCGGCGAGACGGCCCAGGTGCAGGCGATTATCGACGGCTCAGACCCGCTCTCCGCGACCACGGCCCTGTCGACGGCCCAGGTCGTGGCCCAGGCCTACGCCCAGGAGCTGCTGGCGGCGCGCCTGGCGAAGCAGGGTGTGGTGCGCCAGGCGGCGTTGCCCATCGAGATGCGGCCGCGCGTGTGGTACAACCCGGAGCTCAAGAGCCTGCGCTTCAACCTGCCCGGCCTGGTGGGCGTCATCCTGCAGAACGTCACCATCCTGCTCACGGCGTTCGCGCTCGTGCGCGAGAAGGAGCGCGGGACGATCGAGCAGCTCATCGTGACGCCGGTACGCCCCACCGAGATGATCGCCGGCAAGCTCATCCCGTACGTCGTCGTCGGGTTCGTCGAGGTCGGGCTGGCGCTGGGCGTGAGCGTGCTGTGGTTCGGGGTGCCTGTCGCGGGCAGCATCTGGCTCCTGCTCGCCGTCTCGCTGGTGTTCCTGATCGGCGCGCTGGGCATCGGCATATTCGTGTCGACCATCGCCAAAAGCCAGTTCCAGGCGCAGCAGATCACCATGGCATTCCTTTTGCCGAGCTTCATCCTGTCAGGGTTCATCTTCCCGCGCGAGGTCATGCCGGTGCCGATCCAGGTCGTGGGCTACTTCATACCGCTGACGTATTTCCTGCGCGTCCTGCGCGGCATCATCGTCAAGGGCGTGGGCCTGCACTACCTGTGGCGCGAGGTGGCGATGCTCGGGCTCTATGGGGCGGCGATCCTGGCGCTGGCCGTGTCGCGGTTCCGCAAGCGACTGGACTAACGGGGGTGAGTGCTGTGGGGACGGTGCGCGTCATCCTGGTGGGCTTCGGCCACGTCGGGCGGACGCTGGCGCCGCTCCTCGCCGGCGGCTACGGGCGGGACGCGGCGCGGCCCGGCCCAAGTTTCACGGTCACGGCGATCATCACGAAGCGGCACGGCGCCCTGGTCGACCCGGGCGGCATCGACCTTGGCCAGGCGCTGGCCAAGCTGCGGCAGGACCCCGCGGCGGCGCTCGGGCCGGCCGCCGCGGCGGTGGACGTCATCCGCAACACGCCGGGCGACATCGTCGTGGAGCTGTCGTCGCTGGACATCATCGCCTCGGGCCAGCCGGCCGTCGCCCACATCGAGGCCGCCCTGGAGTCCGGAAAGCACGTCGTCAGCGCCAACAAGGGCCCCATCGCCTTCGACTACCACCGCCTGCGCCAGCTGGCCGAAAAGCGGCGCCGCCTGCTTTTGTTTGAATCCGCGGTCATGGACGGCACGCCGGTCCTCAACATGGCCCGGCACTGCCTGCGCGGCTGCCGTGTGCTGGGCTTCCGCGGCATCCTCAACAGCACGACCAACTTCATCCTCGGCGAGGTCGAGCGCGGCGAGGACGCCAGGGGCGCGCTGGCCATCGCCCAGCGGCGCGGCTTCGCCGAGACGGACCCGACCCTGGACGTGGACGGCTGGGACGCGGCGGCGAAGACGGCGATCCTGGTGAATGTGTTGATGGGCGGCCGTATCACGCCGCGCGCCGTCGAGCGGCGGGGCATCAGCGACCTGGCGCCGGAGGCGGTGCGCGCGGCCGTCGCCGGCGGCGAGCGGGTCAAGCTCGTGTGCGCGGCGTGGCGGGACGCGGGGGGCGCTGACGGCGCGGGAGACGCGGGCGGCATCAGCGCGCGGGTGGCGCCGGCCCGCGTGCCGCCGAGCGACATGCTGTACCACGCCGACGGCCGCACAATGATGGTGACCCTGCGCACCGATCTCATGGGCGAGGTCACCGTCGTCGAGCACGACCCGGATCTGACGCAGACCGCGTACGGCGTCCTCAACGACCTGCTGGAGGTGGCTGACCACCTGGACCGCTGAGGCCGGCTGCGCCGCGTTCGGTCCGCCGCGGGCGGCTCGAATGCGGCCCGCCCGAAGCTTGTGGCTTCTAAGGAGGGGTTCTGGGGTGAACGACGTTTATGCATACATCGACGCGCATGCCGGTGAGTACCTGGCGCAATTGCAGCGCCTCCTGGCCGTGCCCAGCATCGCCGCCACCGGCGAGGGCATGGCCGACACCACGGCCCTCGTGCGCGACATGCTCGATGGCGCCGGCGCGAAGTCGCAGGTCGTCCCGACGGGCGGGCAGCCCGTCGTTTACGGGGTGCTGCCGGGGAAGTCGCGGCGCACGCTGAGCTTCTACAACCACTACGACGTGCAGCCGCCGGAGCCCCTCGACGAGTGGCACAGCCCGCCCTTCCAGCCCACCGTGCGCGACGGGCGGCTTTTCGCGCGCGGCGTCTCTGACAACAAGGGCAATTTCGTGGCGCGGTTGGCGGCGATCGACGCCCTGCGGCACGTCCGCGGCGAGCTGCCACTCACGCTCAAGTTCATCGTCGAGGGCGAGGAGGAGATCGGCAGCCCCAACCTGGGCAACTTCGCCGACGCCCACCCCGACCTGATCGCGGCCGACGGCTGCATCTGGGAGGCGGGCGGCAAGGACCCGCGCGACCGGCTGGGCCTGTCGCTGGGCGTGAAGGGCATCCTGTACGTGGAGCTGCGGGCGCGCGGGCCGAACGTCGACGTGCACTCGGCGTGGGGCGGCATCCTGATAAACCCGGCGTGGCGCCTGACGTGGGCGCTCTCAAGCCTCAAGGGGCCGGACGAGCGCATCATGGTGGCGGGCTTCTATGACGCCGTGCGCGAGCCCGGGCCGGCCGACCTCGAGCTTCTGGCCGCCGAGGACCTCGATGAGCGCGCGGAGCTTAAGCAACTCGGGTTGGAGTCGTTTTTGGGCGGCCTGACGGGGATGGACCTGAAGCGGCGCTTGACCTTCAGCCCGACGTGCACCATCTGCGGCATCGGCGGCGGCTACCAGGGCCCCGGGCTGAAGACGGTGCTGGCGGCGCGCGCCTCGGCCAAGGTCGACTTTCGGCTGGTGCCCGACCAGGACCCGGAGCAGGTCGAGGTCCTGGTGCGCCGGCACCTCAAGGAGAAGGGCTTCGGGGACATCGAGCTGCAGCGGCTGGGCGCACAGCACCCCGCGCGCACCGACCCGCGCCACCCGCTGGTGGGCGCCGTCTCACGTGCGGCCCGGGCGGTCTACGGGCACGACCCGATGATCAGCCCGATGTCGGCGGGCAGCGGGCCGATGTACGTCCTGAGCCAGAGATTCGGCATCGCCACAGTCTCGACGGGGGTCGGCAACTTCGCCTCCAACGCCCACGCCCCCAACGAGAACATCTTTGTCGCTGACTTCGTGCAGGGCATCAAGCACATCGCGGCGATCATCGACGAGTTCGCGGCGGCGCGGCTGTGACGGCCCTCACTCCGCCCCGGGCCTGGCGCGCAGCCCCTCGAGCTCGATGACCATGTCGCGCAGGACGGCCGCCCGCTCGAACTCCAGGTCGCGCGCGGCTTCCTTCATCTCCTTGCGCAGGCGGTTGACCAGCGCCGGGATGTCGCGCCGCGGGACGTCCTTCAGGCTCTTGCCGTGGAAGTAGGCGGCGGGCTTGTCGGCGGCGTGGGTCGCCTCGATGACCTGGCGCACCGCCTTGTGCACCGAGACCGGGGTGATGTTGTGACGCCGGTTGTAGTCGGACTGGATGGCGCGGCGGCGGTTGGTCTCGCCGATGGCGCGGGCCATCGACTGCGTGATCGTGTCGGCGTACATGATGACGTGCCCGTCGAGGTTGCGCGCGGCGCGGCCGATGGTCTGGATCAGCGCCATGTCAGAGCGCAGGAAGCCCTCCTTGTCGGCGTCGAGGATGGCCACCAGCGCCACCTCGGGCAGGTCGAGCCCCTCGCGCAAAAGGTTGATGCCGACCAGGACGTCGAAGGCCCCCAGCCGCAGGTCGCGCAGTATCTCCATGCGCTCCAGGGTCTCTACCTCGGAGTGCAGGTAGCGCACGCGGAAGCCGGTCTCGGTGAGGTAGTCGGTGAGGTCCTCGGCCATCTTCTTGGTCAGCGTCGTGACCAGCACGCGGTACCCCTTGCCCACGGTTTGGCGGATCTCGGCCATGAGGTCGTCGATCTGGCCACGGGTCGGCCGCACCTGGACCTCGGGGTCGATGAGCCCGGTCGGGCGCACGATCTGCTCCACGACCTTGGCCGCGCGCTCGAGCTCGTAGGGACCGGGCGTGGCTGACACGAATATCGCCTGGCCGACGCGCGCCTCGAACTCCTCGAACGTCAGCGGGCGGTTGTCGAACGCCGACGGCAGGCGGAAGCCGTAGTCGACCAGCGTCTCCTTGCGCGAGCGGTCGCCGTGGTACATGCCCCGCACCTGGGGGACGGTGACGTGCGCCTCGTCGACGAACAGCATGAAGTCGGGCGGGAAGAAGTCGAGCAGGGTGTGGGGCGGCTGGCCCGGCGCGCGACCGGCGAAGTGCCGCGAGTAGTTCTCGACGCCGGTGCAGTACCCGACCTCGCGCAGCATCTCCAGGTCGTAGCGCGTGCGCTGCTCCAGCCGGTACGCCTCCAGCATCTTGCCCTGCTCGCGCAGCGCGGCCAGCCGCTCTTCAAGCTCGGCCTTGATCGCGTCCAGGGCGGGCTCCAGCTTGCCGGCGGCGATGACGTGGTGCGACGCGGGGTATATCGCCACGTGGTCGCGCTCCGACAGCACCTCGCCGGTGAGGGTGTCGATCTCGGTGATGCGCTCGATCTCGTCGCCGAACATCTCGATGCGCAGCGCGCGCTCCGTGGACGCGGCGGGGAAGACCTCGAGCACGTCGCCGTGAACGCGGAACCGGCCGCGCGTGAAGTTGACGTCGTTGCGCTCGTACTGGATGGCCACCAGGCGGCGCAGGATGTCGTCGCGGTCGCGCTGTGTCCCGCGGCGCAATGATACGACCAGGTCGCGGTAGTCCTCGGGCGAGCCGAGGCCGTAGATGCACGACACGCTGGCAACGACGATGACGTCGCGGCGCTCGAACAGCGCCATGGTCGCCGAGTGCCGCAGCTTGTCGATCTCCTCGTTGCGCAGCGTCTCCTTCTCGATGTACGTGTCGCTCTGGGGCACGTAGGCCTCGGGCTGGTAGTAGTCGTAGTAGCTCACGAAGTACTCGACGGCGTTATCGGGGAAGAACTCGCGGAACTCGCTGCAAAGCTGCGCGGCGAGCGTCTTGTTGTGGGCGATGACCAGGGTCGGGCGCTGCACCTTCTCGATGACCCAGGCCATGGTCGCCGTCTTGCCCGAGCCGGTGACCCCCAGGAGGACCTGGGCGCGGTGGCCGGCCTCGACCCCCGCGACAAGCTCGCGTACGGCGCGGGGCTGGTCGCCCTGCGGCTCGAAGTCGGCCACGACGCGGAAGGGGCGCCCCTCGCCGCCGCCCGTAATCGGTTCCGCCACCGCCCTCACCTCGCCAGTCTGGTCTACTGTGCTGGTTTCGCCGCCGCCGGCCCGGTGGCCTGCCCGCCGGCCGGCGCCAGCACCTGCGCCAGGTCGCCCACCGGCACCACCTCGATGCCGGCGGCGCAAAGCTCGGGGAGCACGGCGGCCAGGGCGGCGATGGTGCTGGGGCAGGGGTGGCCTATCCCCACCGCCCAGCCGCGCTGCGCCGCCAGATGCCCGAGGTCGCGCAGGCGCGTCGACGTGGCCGCCACGTCGCGCACGTTGTCGATGAACAGGTCGTTTATGGCCAGGGGCTCGCCGACCGCCGCGGCGACGGCGCGGGCCACCGAGGCCGGGGTCGTCGCGCTGTCCAGGAAGAAAAGCCCCCGGTCGCGCAGGGCGGACAGCACGGCGCTCATGATCACGGGGTCGGCCGTGGCCAGGGAGCCCATGTGGTTATTGGCGCCGGATGCGCCGGGGACGCGCGCCAGTTGCGCCGCGACGAGCCCGTCCACCTCGCGCCCCGTCATTCCCGGCTGGATCGCGCCCGGGCCGGGGTCCTTGCCGGCGCCGGCGGGCTGCATGGGCAGGTGCAGCAGCACCTGGTGGCCGAGCGCCGTGGCGCGCGCCGCGAACTCGGCGGCGCGCGGGGAGCCGGCCATGATGGCGAAGGTGACCGGTGCGGGCAGCGCCAGGAGCTGGTCGAACAGGGCGGCGTCCCAGCCCATGTCGTCGATGACCAGCGCCAGCCGGGGCGCGGGGGGCTCTACCGCGGCGTCGCCAGGGGCGCCGGGGGTGTCCCCGTCCTGGGCGCCTGGCGGGGTGCCCTCCCAGTGGTGGTGCGGGCCTGCCGCGACGCCGCCCGGGGTCGCGCCCGGGGTCGCGCCCGGGGTCGCGCCGGGGCTGGCGCCCGGGTTCGCGCCCCCGCCGGGCGCAATGCCGCCGGGCGGCGGGAGAGGCCCGGCCAACGGGCCGGCGAATGGGCCGGCGAACGGCCCGCCAAGGAACACGGCGCAGGCCCCGAGGGTGATGGTGAGGAACAGCACGGCGCCGGACAGGCGGCGCCACTGCCGCGATGACATGCGATTCATCCTTTCGGCGGCGCGCCTACCGCGCGGCGGCCTTCATGCACACCGCGCGGCGGCCCTCAGCGCCCGCCGCCGCGGCCGAAGAAGTCGCGGCCCAAGAAGTCCACGACGCGGCGGGCGAGCCGCAGAAGCGACGCGAACGGTCGCATGGGTCTCAGCTCAACCACCCGCGGGTCGTCCGCCCGGGGCACCAGGATGAACCCCCACCGCCCGTCCGCCGGGCGGCGGCGCGCGAGCAGGGTCAGCCGGTTGGACCCGCGTTCGACGACCACCTCCACTCCGAAGACGCCCATCGTCAGGGCGGCGTCGAGCTCCTCCAGGTTGCCGACGGGCTCGCCGTTGCACGACAGTACCACGTCCCCGCGCTGCAGCCCCATCCGGGCCGCGGCTGACCCCGCCAGCACGTCCAGCACGCGCACGCCCGCCGGCGGGCGCGCGAAGAACGGCCGGCCGCGCAGCTCGCGGCGGCCGCCGAGCTCCACCACCGCCTCATGCCCCAGGGGCCCGAAGAGCGCCGCCAGCCACTGGGCGGGCCACCAGTGCGAGGCCAGCACGGCGAGCGCCAGGAGCACGACGCTGTATGCGAAGAGCCAGCCCGCCGTCTGGAACGCCTTCCTCTCCGGCGTCACGGTCACCGCCAGGTCGGCGTACCCGAGGACGGCGACCACCGGCAGCATGGCGAACACAGTACCATCGCTCATGTTCGGCGCGCGGATCAGCGGCCACCAGCCGGGCATCTGGATCATCCCGCCCGCTGGCGTGCCGGAAAGCACGGCCAGGATCACGATCGGCACCGGCCAGAACTTCTGCAGCGTGAACCCGGCCACGGCGTCGCCGCCCTCGCCCTTGAACGCCATCGGCGCCGCCGCGCGCGCGCCGCCGGCGGCGATGAGCAGGCTCTCCGTCGCGTGCAGGACGGCCACCAGCCCCATCAGGCCGGGGACGTTCAACCGCGGCACGCCGAGTATCAGGCTCGACAGCGACAGCAGGCCGCCGGCGTACGAGAAGCACAGGTACCGCGGGCTGATGAGCATGAGCAGCAGGGCGACGGGGAGCAGGTAGCTCACGCCGCTGCCGGTGAGGGTGACCCCCGCCAGCACCATCAGGTAGCTCCCCGCCAGTCCGGCGAGGATGCCCTGGGCCGCCGCCAGCGCCGTCAGGTACAACGGCGAATGGCGCGGCGCGCCGTACAGGGCGTGCTCCATCGCCGCCAGCCGCCGGTACTGCCAGGCGACCAGCAGGACCACGACCCAGAACATGATGTTCAGGAGCAGCTGGGGCAAAAGCTGCAGGAACAGGAGCCCGATGGCCAGAAACGGCGACTTGGGCATCTTCCGCCGCCCCTTCCGCTATCCCGCCATCCCGCAGTCACGCAGTCACACGCAGTCACACGCAGTCACGCGCATTTCGCCATCCCGCCGGTCAGCTCTCCCCGAGCGCCGCGCGCAGGATCTCCAGCGCCTTCTCCAGCTGCGGGTCGGGCGCTGCGGCGCCCTCGCCCGTGGCGGCGCCGTCCTCCCCCGCCGCGGCGTCGGGCACGACCACGTCGGGAGTCAGGCCCACCTTGTCTATGGTGCGCCCCAACGGCGTGAGGTACCGCGCCGCCATGAGGTTGAGGCCGGCCCCGCCCTCCAGGGGAATGAGGTTGGTGACCGCCGCCTTGCCGAAGCTGGACACGCCGACCAGCTTGCCGAGCCCGGAATCCTGGATCGCCCCGGCCAGGATCTCCGACGCGCTCGCCGAGTTGCCGTTGACCAGAACCACCAGCGGACAGCCGGCGGCGCGGCCGGACCTGGACGAGATGGTGGTGCGCTTGCCGGAGCGGTCGACGACGTGCACGATCGGCCCGGACGGGATGAACATCCGCGCGACCTCGACGCACTGGTCCACCAGACCGCCGGGGTTGTTGCGCAGGTCCAGGACCAGGGCGCGCATGCCCTGCCGCCGGAGCGCGTCCAGCGCCGCGCCAGCGTCGCGCGCCGTGTGGCCGATGAACTGCGTCAGCTGCAGGTAGCCGATCCCGCCGCCGAGCATCCGGTAATCGACGCTGGGGATGTCGATCATGCTGCGGGTGAGGGTGAAGGTGCGCGTCACCCCGTTGCCCTCGCCCCGCGCCACGACGATGGTCACCTCGCTGCCGCTCGGTCCCTGGATGAGGCTGGCCACCTCCTCGGTGGGCAGTTCCGCCACCGCCCTGTCCCCGACCTTGACTATGCGGTCACCGGGGAGAATGCCCGCCCTGGCCGCCGGGCCGCCCGCAAACGTGCTGATCACCACGGCGAACCCGTCGCGGGCATCGATCGCCATCCCGACCCCCGAGTACGACCCCGAGGTGCGCAGCATTATCTCGTGATAGGCCGCGGCATCCATGTACGCCGAGTAGGGGTCGGCGAGGGAATCGACCATGCCCCTCAGGGCGCCCTCCATCAGCGTGCCCTCGTCGACCTCATCGACATACTCCCGCTCCACCAGGCGCAGGACGTCGACGAGGCGGTCCAGCCCCGCCACCTCAGACTTGGGGGCCGCGAACCGGCCGAGTTCCCCGAGGACCAGGAGGGTTGTGGCCGAGCTGAGGACGGCCACAATCAGCATCACCGCCAACCAGGCCGGCCACGTGCGCCGGCGGCGCACCGGCGGCCGGTACAGGTCACCCTGCAGCAAGGCCCTCCGCTCCCTTCTATCGCTCACGTCTCGCGAAGAACCACCAGTGGTCTACTATATCGCTATTTGACGGCGCCCGGGGCATGACACGGCGGCTCCCTATCCTTTTCTAACACAGAAACGGCGCCGGGTCAATGCCCCCCGCGCCGCGCGCGCCCCTCCCCACGCCGCGCCGCCGCGCGCTCGCCGTTCAACCCGGGAGCCAGCGCAGGGGGTTGACGGGCACGCCGTCCTGGCGCACCTCGAAGTGCAGGTGCGGGCCGGTGCTGAACCCCGTGCTGCCCGCGCGGGCGATGTTCTGGCCGCGCGTGACCCTGGCCCCGTAGGCGACCAGGAGCTGCGAGCAGTGGCCATAGAGGGTCGACACGCCCCCGCCGTGGTCGATGATGATCGCCTTGCCGTAGCCGCCCAGCCAGCCGGAGTAGATGACGACCCCGGCCTCGGCAGTAACGACGGGCTGGCCCATGGCGGCGGCGATGTCGATGCCCGTGTGGTTGCGTGTCTGCCGGAGTATGGGGTGGTAGCGGGGACCGAAGTACGAGGTGATGCGGCCGGCGGTGGGCCACACCATGCTCAGGGGGCCGGTGCGCTCGTAGCCGAGCTGGGCCTGCAGGTCCTGGATGCGCTTGACCAGCTGGTTGGAGAGCTCCTCAAGCTCGTCCAGGGCCCGCCGGTACTGCGCCTCGTCCTTCTGCGCCGCGTCAAGAAGGTCTTGCTGGTACGCCACCTGGGACCGCCGCTTCTCGGCGGCCAACTCGGCCTGTGCCTTCAGGCTCTGCACGTGGTCGCGCTCCTGCGCGACCAGCGCCCGGTTGGTGGCGCACTCCTCGCGCAGCCGCGCCACGTCGCGGAAAAGCTGGTAGTCCTGGCTGACGATGATCCGCAGCAGGTCAAAGCGGTTCAGGAAGTCGCCAAAGCGCCGGGCGCTGAGCAGGACCTCAAGGTAGCTCACCGAGCCGTACTCGTACAGGGCGCGCACGCGCCGCTGCAGCAGGCCCGTGCGCCAGCTGAGCTCGGCCTCCGCCTGCTGGAGCGCCCGCGCCGCCTCGGCCAGCCGCGCTTCGGACGCGGCCAGGTCGCGGTTCAAGCGGTCAAGGTCGCGTTCGGTGGCCTCCAGCTGCTGCTGCACCCGGCTGAGCTCGCCCAGGATCCTGCGCTTCTGGCTCAGCGTCTCCTGCAGGCGCCGGTTGTTGTCCTCGATCTGCTTCTGGACCGCGTTGTACTCTTCCTGGTACTTGTCAAGGTCGTCGTCCGTGGCGGCAATGACCAGGGACGGCGCGGCGAAGGCCAGGACGAGCAGCGCCAGAAGCCCCGCCGCCACGACGCGGCGCGCCCGGCAAGAACAGGACGCCGGCCCGGCCGCCGCCCTCAGACCCGCACCGCCGCTTTTCGGCCGCGCTCCCCCCCCTGAACGCAAGAGGCCTCGCCCCCCAACCCCCAACGCCGCCGCGCGGCGGCCGGGCCGCCAGAAACGGCCCTACACCTGCAGGAAGCGGCGCAATGATATGCTGCTGCCCAGCGCCCCCAAGACGACGCCCATCAGCGCCAGCCCAGCGGTCAGCCCCAAAAGGAGCGGTTGGGCGCCCAAGAGAGGCAGAAACGGCAGCGACCGCCCGACCGCGCCCAAAAGCCAGGTGTAGCCCCACCACACCGCCGCCGCCGCGACGCACGCCCCAACGAGGCTCATCAGTATGCCCTCGACCATGAACGGCCCGCGGATGAAGCGGTCGGTCGCCCCGACCAGCTTCATGATGCGCACCTCGTTGCGCCGCGAGAACACGGCGAGCCTGATGGTATTGGAGACGATGACCACCGTGACGCCCGCCAGGAGCAGCGCCAGGCCCAGCCCGAGGATGCGCACCGCCCGCGTCACGTCAAGGAGTCGCGTGATCACCTGGCGCTTGTCGATCACCTTCTCCACGCCGGGCAGCTGCTTCGCCGCGTCCGCCACCGCCACCAGCCGCTGCGGGTCGACCGGCACGTCGATCGAGTCGGGCAGGGGGTTCATGTCGGCGACGGCCTCGAGCAGGCCGGCCTGGTCGCCGAGCTGCTGGCCGAGATCCGCGAGCGCCTGGTCCCGGCTGACGTACCGGGTCTCGCGTACGCCGGGGACGCGGGAGAGCGTCTCCCGCAGGCTCTCCACCTGCGCCGGGCTGAGGTCGGGCTCCAGGTAGAGCTTTATCTCGACCTGCGCCTCGATGACCTGCGCCGTGCGCTCGAGGTTGAGCGCCAGCAGCCCCACCACCGCCAGCACCAGGAGGCACACCGCGACCGTGCTGACGCAGACCGCGCTCATGGCGCCGTTGCGCGCCATGCCGTGGAACGCCTCGCGCATCACACGCGCCAACGACCGCATCATCGCCGCCCGCCCCCAGCGCCGGCGCCGCCGCCGGAGCCGCGCCGCAAATCGCCGCCGGAGCCGCCGCGCCAGTCGCTGCGACCGCGCCCCGGCCAGGTGAGGCCGCTGAACGGTCGCACGGACCGGCCGGCCTGCTCTTCCAACGCCGCCGCGGCCTCGGCCGCCGCTGAATCAAGCGCCTCGCCGTACATGCCCCGCGCCTCGTCGCGCACGACCCTGCCGCCGTCGATGGCGATGACCCGCCGGTGCAGCTTGTCCACGATGTTCTTGGCATGAGTGGCCATGATCACCGTCGTGCCCGCCTGGTTGACCTTGAGCAGGAGCTGGACGATGTCCCACGACGTGTCGGGGTCAAGGTTGCCGGTGGGCTCGTCGGCCAGGACGACGGCCGGGGTATTGACCAGGGCGCGCGCCAGTGAGACGCGCTGCGCCTCGCCGCCCGACAGCTCGTTCGGCCGCGCCGCCGCCTTGTCGCGGAGGCCCACCAGCTCGAGGAGCGCCGGCACGCGGCGCCTGACGTCGCGCCGGGACGACCCGGTCACGAGCAGGGCGAAGGCGACGTTGTCGAAGACGCTGCGATCGGGCAGGAGCTTGAAATCCTGGAACACCACGCCGACGTGGCGCCGCAGCAGCGGCAGCTCGCTGCGCCGCATCCGGCCCACGTTCCTGCCGTCAACGATGACGTGCCCCTGCGTCGGCCGCTCCTCGCCGTGAACAAGCCGCACGAAGGTCGACTTGCCCGCGCCGCTGGGGCCGACCAGGAACACGAACTCGCCGCGCCCCACCTTGAGGGTGACGTCTGCGAGGGCCTGGACCTGATTTGGATAGATCATTGAGACGTGGTACAGCTGTATCATCCTCGCCCCTCCCCCGCTCTCGCCCCGCCCCCGCTCCCACCCCGCCCCAGTTCGACCCCCGGCGCCCAGGCGCCGCCGTCACGACGAGCACGTCCAGCCGATACGGCATTCTACACGGGCAGGGCAATTCCTCTGCCGGCAGGGACAATTACAGTATACACCGGTCCAGGCAGCGGCACATAGGACGGTGCGTTTTGCCCCTTTTCTCCCAGGAGGCACCTAACCCGCGGGGGGCCCTGCGCCGCGACCGCCTACGTACCGCTGTCGCGCGCCGCCATCGCCGTCCCGCAGGCGCGCACGATGTCCGGCACGCCCAGGCCCAGCGCGGCGACGAGCTCGGCCGGCGCCCCTGACTCGCCGAAGCGGTCGCGGGTGCCGACGCGCACGACGGGCACTGGCAAGCGCTCGCCGAGGAGTTCGGCCACGGCCCCGCCCAGGCCGCCGATGACCGAGTGCTCCTCGGCCGTGACCACGGCGCGGCAGCGCCGGGCGGCGGCGACCACGGCCGGCTCGTCCAGCGGCTTCACCGACGATGCGTCCAGGACCGCGGCCGCGATGCCCGACGCCGCCAGTTCACGCGCCGCCTCGAGCGCCAGCGCCACCATGTAGCCGCAGGCGATGATCGCCACGTCTGAGCCGTCGCGCAGCAGCGCGGCGCGCCCGATGCGGCAGCGGTCCTCATCCTCGTATAGCACGGGCACGGCCGGGCGGCCGAGCCGTATGTACACCGGCCCGCGGTGGGCGGCGGCGGCGCGGACGAGGGCGCGCGTGGCGACGGCGTCCGCCGGCACGAGCACGGTCATGTTGGGCAGCACGCGCATGAGGGCGATGTCCTCCAGCGCCTGGTGCGACGCGCCGTCTTCACCTACCGTGACGCCGCCGTGGCTGGCGCCGATCTTGACGTTGAGGTTGGGGTAGGCGACGGCCACCCGCAGCTGGTCGAAGACGCGGCCGCTGGCGAAGACGGCGAACGTGCTGGCGAACGGTGTCTTCCCCGCCGCCGCCAGCCCGGCGGCGATGCCGATCATGTTCTGCTCGGCGATGCCGCAATTGAAGAAGCGGTCCGGGAAGCGCCGCGCGAACTCGCACGACTTGGTGGAAGTGCTGAGGTCGGCGTCCAGCGCGACCACGTCGCGGTTCTCCGCCCCCAGCTCGCAGAGCACCGTGCCGTAGGCGTCGCGGGTGGCCACGCGGTCACCGGGCTTGTAGATAGTGCTCACGGCCGCCCACCCCCGTTCCCGCCAGCCCCGCCGTGCCCGCCATCCCCGCCGGCCCCGCCGTGCCCGCCATCCCCGCCAACCCCGCCAGGCCCGCCATTCCCGCCGTCCCCCTCCAGGGCTGTCGTCGCCGCGGCCGCCTCGAGCGCGGCCAGGGCGCGCTGCGCCTGCTCCGGGCTTGGCGCCTTGCCGTGCCAGGAGGCGACGTTCTCCATGAACTCCACGCCGCGCCCCTTGACGGTGCGGGCGACGATCACCGACGGCCGTCCCTTCACCCCGGCGGCCCGCGCCGCCGCGTCGATGATCTGGTCCACGTCGTGGCCGTCGATCTCTTGCGCCTCCCAGCCGAAGGCGCGCCACTTGTCGGCGATGGGCAACGGCGACATGACCTCGGTGACCGGCCCGTCGATCTGCAACCCGTTCCAGTCGACAAACGCCGTGATGCTATCGAGACGGTAGTGGGCGGCGGCCATCGCCGCCTCCCACACCTGGCCCTCCTGCAGCTCGCCGTCGCCCAAAAGCACGTACACCCGCGCCGCGCGCCCGTCGAGGCGGGCGGCCAGCGCCATGCCCACCGCCGCCGACAGCCCCTGCCCCAGGGAGCCGGTGGACATCTCTACGCCCGGCGTGCCCTTCATGTCAGGGTGGCCCTGGAGCATCGCGCCCAGGCGGCGCAGCCGCGAAAGCTCCTCGCGCGGGAAGTAGCCGCACGCCGCCAGCGCGGCGTAAAGCACCGGCGCCGCGTGGCCCTTGCTCAGGACGAAGCGGTCGCGGTCCGGCCAGTCCGGATGCGCCGGGTCGACGCGCATGATGTGGAAATACAGGGCGGCCACGATGTCAGCCGCCGACAGCGACCCGCCGGGATGCCCCGAGCCCGCGGCGGCGGTCATGGCCACGATGTCGCGGCGCAACTGGTTGGCCATCGCCCGGACGCGGGACGAAGCCTCGCGGCGGCCCCCCTTGACCTCCAGAGCCACGCCTGCCTCACCTCCGCAGATGTACCGGTCCACCAATGTACCGTCCCCGCCGCCGCCCGCCGCCCCCCGCCGCCCGCCGCCCTCCGCCCTCCGCCCTCCGCCCCATCCTACGCCGGCGGGGCCGCGCCCGCCCGGCCCGTCCGGCCCGCCCGGCGCGATCTGCGCGCCGCCACGAGCACGCGCCAGAAGAAGCGGGGCAGGGCGAGCCCCCGCCGCCAGCGGCGCGGGTCACGCGCGAGCCGGTAGAGCCACTCCAGCGACAGGGCGCGCACCCAGGCCGGCGCGCGGGCGACGGCGCCGGAGAGGACGTCGAACGCCCCGCCGACAGTGATACACGCCGGCACCCCCAGCCGCTGGAGGTTGTCGCAGAGCCACTTCTCCTGGCGCGGCGAACCCATGCCCACCAGCAGCACGTCGGGCGCTGCGTCCCGCACCGCCGCCACGAGGCCGGCGTCCGCGGGCGGCGGGAAGTAGCCGTGGTGGGTGCCGGCCACGACGAGGCCGGGATGCGCGGCGGTCACCCGTCCGGCGGCCGCCGCGGCGACGCCCGGCGACGCCCCGAGGAAAAAGAAGCGCACGCCGCGCCCGGCGCCATGCGCAAACAGGGCTGAGGCGAGGTCGATCCCGCTCACCCGCCCGCGGATGGCGTGCCCCAGGCGGCGCGCCGCCCACACCAGCCCCACGCCGTCGGGCACGGCCAGGTCCGCCGCCTCCAGCGCCCGCAGGAGCTCCGCGTCGCGGCCGGCGGCCTCGATTATCTCCGGGTTCGGCGTCGTCACCAGGTGCGGCCGGCGAGAGGCGATGAACCGCTCCACCGCGGCCACGGCACCCCCCAGGTCGACCGCGTCGACCGGGACGCCGAGCACGTAGAAGCGTTCCGGGCCCCGACCCTCTAGCGATTGCGCCCGCGCAGGATCAGGCTTGCCGCCAGGTCCGCACTGCGCAGGGCGGCCGCGCGCATCGCCCGCGCCCGCTCGCGCACGTTCCGGCTCGCCTCGTCTCGGCTCCGCCACAGCGTCTCCACCTCAAAGAGCACATCCTCCAGCCGCAAGTCCTCGATGCGGCCCGGCGGACGGGCCCCAAACTGGCGCACAAAGCCGTCGATCTTCGGGTCGTAGGCTATGCCCACGAACGGCACCCCGGCCATGGCGGCGAATATCAGGGCGTGCAACCGCACCCCGACGACCAGCCCGCACGCCGCCATCGCGTCGGCCAGCTCGGGCACCGTCAGCGGGCCGCGCAGTATCGCCGGCGGGCGCTTGGCCAGCGCCGCGATGCGCTCGCAGGCCTGGACGTCCTCGGGGGCCTTGAACGGGATGAGCACGGCGGTCGCGTCCATCTTGTGCTGGACGTGGTCTACTACGTGGGCCAGCACCTCCGCCGACCCGTTGCCGGCGCGCCACGACCGCGGCGCGAACCCCACCAGGGGACCTCTGGCGAGCGCGTCGGGCAGCGTCCGGGCCAGCACCGCCCGCCCCGCCTCAGCGTCCGGGTTCAGGGGCAGGCCGAGCACTGGGTCGGCCGTCACCTCGACCTGCGGCCGGGTGACGCCCAGCCCGGTGAGCTCGACGGCTGACGATTCGTCGCGCACCGTAATCAGCTCCACGCCGTTCAGCGCGCGCCGCGCCAGGTAGCGGCCCAGGCGCCAGCGGATGGGGCCGATGCCGTGGCCGTACAGCATCACCGGCGCGCCCAGCCGGCGCGCCAGGCCCAGAAGCGCCAGGTGGTAGGTGAGGTTCCGGTCGGAGGTCACGTCCTGCAGGAGGCTGCCGCCGCCGCTGATGAACAGGTCGCAGCGCCGCAGGCCGACCAGGATCGCCAGGACGTCCAGCCGCCCGACCGCCTCCACCCCGTACTGGCGCTCGGTCAGGCGCGGGTTGGCCGAGATTACGGTCAGATGCAGGTCACTCACGCGCTCCCGCAGCGCCCGGGTGATCGCCTCCAGCATCGCCTCGTCGCCGGCGTTGTTGAACCCGTAGGAGCCCGCCAGTAAGACGCGCCTCACCGGCCACCACCGCCCCCGTCCACCGTCCCCGACCGGGCCGCCGCCTTGCTCGCGCGCGCCAGATGCAAGAGCCAGCCGGCGACGACGGCGGCGACGGCACCGGCGAGGAGGCCGACCACCAGGCCGTTGCCGCTGCGCAGAAGCGTGATCACAAGCGGCGTCCGCAGGTGCTCGAAGCTGTTTATGACCGAGACCTGGCCGACCCCCGCCGCCAGGAGCAGCAGGGCGACGTAGCTCCTGTCGCCGCGCGCGGCCAGGAAAGCCGCCACCATCAGCGCCGGGTGGCCGATGAGGACCTCCTTGAGCCGCGGCCGGGCCACCAGTATGTGCTCAAGCAGCGCCCGCAGCTTGACCTCCAGCCCCATGACCGGGATGCCCGACTCGTGGCCGGCCCGCCCGACGTAGAGCACGGCCCCGAAGGCGATCAGGAGCAGCAGGCCAAGCTCCCAGGCGGTCAGCCGCCGCGCCAGCAGCCCGGCGGCGCGCCGCGCCAGCCCGCGCCACCCGCGCCCCGCGCCGTTCACGCCGTCCAGGCCGGCGCCGTCCACGCCGTCCATGCCGGCGCCGTCCATGCCGGCGTCGCCCCCCGCCGTCGCCCGCAGGTAGCCGAAGGCGATCAGGGCGATCGGCATCAGGTACGACAGCTTGACGCCGCGGAAGTAGTCGATCTCCAGCAGGTAACGGATGTCCCCCAGGAGCGCGCCGATCAGCGCCGCGCCAGCGATGGTGATCGCCGTCGCCTCCAGCACCGCGCCCACCCCCGCCAGCCACGCCTGCGCCTGGCCCGGGCGGCCGCCGCCGGGGAACCCCGCGCCCGGCGCCGTCGCCCCGCCCGCCGGCATGAGCCCGTAGCGCGCGGCCGCCCACAGCACGGCCAGGGACGGGAAGATGATCGACGCCGCCAGCGCCGCCCCCAGCCGGGCAAGACTAGCCGAGAAAACCAGCGCCAAGCCGAGCCACAAGGACGCCCCGCCGGCAAACAGGCCCCAGGCGACCCACGAACGGAGCCGCGACGGCCAGATGAGCAAGAGCAGCAGAAGCCCGGCGGCGATCACGCCGCACGCCATGGGGAAGGCGTACCACAGCCGCACGGCCAGCGGCGGGTAGGCGACCGCGCGGCCCAGGGTGAAGCCGGCCCGGCCGAGCTCCCCGGCCACGCGTTCCACGTAGCGGCGCGTGGCCTCGAGCTCCCAGCCCTTGGCCTCGCCCGCCAGGAGCGGCCGCAGGTACACGACGCGGATGTTCCGCTCCTTGGTGCCGCGCAGCCAGCGGTCGAGGGCGTCGGCCACGCTTATCTTGTCCAGCTCCTTGCGCGATATGGCGTACACCCGCGCGACCCGGTAGTCGAGCCGGGCGGCAAGGTCGGCGGTGCCGTCCTGGGTGATGAACCCGCGCTGGACGGGCGCCTCGACCATGCCCAGAAGCCAGCCCCGCCGGGCGAACTCGGCCGCCGCCTCCGCCAGCGCGGTGGGGTAGCCGAGCGCCTGGTAACCCGTGAAGCACACGACGTTCACCGGGTAGCCGTCGAGGGCGTCAAGCACCTCGCGCACGGCCGCGGCGTCCACGCGACCGACGTTGGCCGGGCGGGCCATGATCGTGAGATGCGCCGCCCGCGCGGCCTCAAGGTCGCCCTCCCAGAGGCCGAGGCCGGTGAGGGCGACGTCCTCGCGCACGCCGGCGACCTCCACCAGAACGGCCGGCCCGCCGGGGAACACGCGCACCCGGTGTTCTCCGAAGGCGCGCGGCGCCGTCGTCTTCAGGAACGACGACGCCTTATCGTCAGTGGCGAAGGCGTACGTGCAGCCCGGCCGGATGTCGCCCCGCGCGGCCGCGGCGGCGAGCAGGGGGTGCGGCCGCTCGTGCGTGCCCAGAAACGCCTGGAGCCCGCCCCCGTCGAACAGGGCGATGTGCCCCAGCCGCGCAAGCCGCTCCAGCGTCATGTCCTCCACGGCGACCGTGGTCAGGCCGGCCCGCGCCAGGGAGGCGAGGACGTCAGGCAAGGGGACCCCCCACGACAGGGCCAGCTCCTCCGTCTCGTCGAGGTCGATGGCCAGCTCCACGACGCCTGAGGCCCGCTCGGCGCAAAGGCGCGCCCACAGCACCGGCGCCGCCGCCAGAAGGGCCGCGACCACGACCGCGGCGAAGACCCGGTGCGGGGTCAAGTACCGCTGCATCGAGTTTTACTCCCCTTCCTCACCAGCCTCGACCCCAGCGACCACGCCCCGATGGCCAAGAGGCCCAGCGCCCCGCCCAGGGCGAGCCCGAACCCCGTTCGGACGGCACTCTGGGCGAGCGGGGCATGCAAATGGCAGAACGAGTTGACTATCGAGGCCTGTCCGACCACCCCAACCACCAGCAGCAGCCAGGTTATCCATCTCCCGCGGGGGCAATCCGCCGCGCCGCGCGCGTAGAGGTACAACCCGAGAAGGAGCGCCGGGTGGCCGACCAGAAACTCCTTGAACCGCGGGCGCGCCAGGAGCTCGGACGACAGGAACAGGCGCACCAGCTGCTCGGCGCCGGACACCGGCGCCCCGGCGGTGTGGCCCGTGCGCGCCAGGTAGAAGGCGAGGGTGCCGGCCACAGCGAGGACGGTCGCGAGAAACCAGACGGTCGCCGGGCTGCCGCCGAGCCGGCGCCACGCGGCGAGTGTGCCGGCCGGGGTCGGCCGCTGACCGTCGCCCGCCGCTCCGACCGCCCCCGCGCCCGCCAGGTCAAGCCACCACGGGACGCCGATGAGAACCAGCGGCGCCAGGGCAGCGACCTTGACGCCCCGGAACCCGGCAACGTTGAGGGCGAACGCCGTGTCCCCTAAAAGCGACGCGATGATCAGGGCGCCGGCCAGCGACCACGCCGTCGCCAGCAGAAGCCCGCAAACCGCCAGGGCCGGCGCTGGGAGACCGCGCCCGGCCCCACGGCCCGCCGGGCCGTCCCTCAAGGCCAGAGCGCGCGCGACCCCCAGCGCGGGGAAGACGACGGCCGCCAGGAGGGCCACCGCCTGCCGCCCCGCCTCGCCCCCCACCCCCGGCAGCGCCGCCACGGCCGCGCCGGCCGCCGCCACCACCACCACAGCGGCCGCCGCCGCGGCGGCCCCGGCCGTTGCCGCGCCCGCCCTCGGGCGCTCCCCGGCGCCGCGCCCCCTGGCGCGCGTGAACAGCTCCCCGGCCAAAAGCAGCGCCCCCGCCACCGCGCCCAGGCCAAGCACGGGCGCCGCCGGCGCCATCACCGAGAACCGCTCGAAGCCGTGCGCCGCCCCCCGCCCGAGGCCGGCCGCGCTCAGGCGCTGGCTGAGGTCGGCGATGAGGGCGATGTTGGCGGCGCGGGCTGAATCAGCCGTGTCACGGGGCGTGGGGAAGAATGGCCGGACCCAGAACACGCGCACCCCGCGGTCGCGGGCGGCGAGGGTGAACTCGGAGTGCGGCTCACTGGTGTAGATCAGGTGCGCGCGCACGGCCGCGGGCGCCGCGCGGGCGGCATCGGCCACGCCGGGTTGGTCGACGTTCTCCAGGACGGCGACGGTGACCCCGGCGGCACCGAGGATGCGCCCGGTCTCAGCGCCCGATCGCAGGTACCCGGCGTCATCCTCGCCGGCAAACAGGGCCAGCCTCATGCCATGGTCGCGCATCTGGGCGGTGGCGGCGGCAAGACACGCCGGGTCAGGCCGGGGAGGGGGGTCGATGATGGCGACCGGGGTCAGCCCGTGGCGCAGCGCCGGCCGCGCCACGTCCGGCGGGAAGCCCAGCGGCAGCCGCAGGAGGTCGTCGCGGGAGGTCGCCACCTCGACCGCCCAGCCGGAGGCGGTGGACAGGAGGCGCGTATCGCCATAACCGAGGGCGATCGCGGCGCCGGCGACCTCGCGGGCGAGCCCCGGCTCGGCGCACAGCACGTACGAACGGTCGCCCCGCGGCGCAAACCCCGCTCCACCCGCCCCCGCCGCGCCAGCACCCGCCCCCGCGCGCGCCAAGCCGAGGAGCGCCCCGCCGTCGACCACGCTGGCGCGACCCTCCAGCGCCAGCATCCCCGGCGTCCGGCCGGGCAGGGCGAGCGAGGTGGCACCGGCGGCGGCCGCCGCCCCCAGAAAGGCGTCGACGTCGGCGCCGATGTCATTGCACAGCTTCAGCGTTGCCCGGTAATCGAGGACGACCTCCACCGTCCCCGCCCCGTCCAGCGCTGACGCGCGGCCGACCTGCACGGCGCACCCGGCGAGGCACGCCGCAGCCACCACCGCCAGGGCTATTCGACGTGCCGCCCCCCTCACATCCCCGACCCCCTCTGAAGCCGGGCCCCCTGGCCGCCCAGGTGTCAGCGAACAGCGTAAGCACCCCGGACCATGAGGATCGTCTCGGTCACCGCCGCCACGCCGCGCCCGTCAGCACGCGGCGCGATGAGCAGGTGATTGGGCGGCACGGTCGCCCCACCGCCAAGGTCGCGGCCGGCGGTGGCGTCCACCAGGCCGCCCGCCGGGCTTGACACCGCCCGCGCCGTCCCGGCGCGCAGGATCATCTCGGTCCCGCCGGACATCGCCTCCAGGCGCCGCCCGGGCGCCAGGGTCACCACCTGGATCTGAACGTACTGGTCAACGTAGCTCCTGGAGACAAGTGGGTCCTGCTCCGACCCCGGCTCCGACGAAGACGCCAGGAGCCCGCCCTGCCAGGAGGCGATCATCGCCCCGGCAAGGGCCAGCACACAAAGCGCGGGCACGAGCGCCCGCCGTAATGAAACCCGCTCACGTCGCAACCGCACGACCCCCTGACAGTATTGCTGGATTGTCTTGGCGCGACGCCGCGTGACGCCTAGCGCTGGATGGGGGCGGTCGTGCCCACGATGGTCAGCCGCCCCGCGGCGCACGCGACGGACTGCACGCCGAGCGGCACCGGCAGGCGGGCCAGGTCGAACCACGGCGCGGGCCCGCCCAGCATCTCGACCAGCTTGGACGTGACCTGGGGCCCAAAGGGAACGTCATCGACGGTGATGTCCTGGACGGCGAACGCGACCTGGGAAGCGCCGAGCGGGCTGAAGCGGCCCGTCGCCTTGACCCGGAAGGACCGCCCGTTCACGTTGAGGTAACCGGACACCTCCGCCGTGCCCGGGCCCAGGCGCACGGCGGCATCGGACAGGCCGCCCGGGGCGCGCTTCAGGAAGTCGTTCAGCGCCGCCTCGTCGATGGTCAGCGTTGACGTCATGTCGCGCGACCGCGTGAGGCTCGCCCGCCGCTCGCTCAAGAGCGCGGCGACGTCGAAGCGCACCCCCTGCAGCGTCGTCGCCACCGCCGCGACCGCGAGGCCGGCGGCGGCGCCGGCGCCGCCCGATGTGACCGTCATGTCACCGATGTCGCCCGTGATCAGCCGCAGCGCGGGGCGCGTCCCGACGTCGACCGCGATGGCCGGGGGCGCCGTCCCGCCGTCCCCCGCCGCGCCGGCCAGCGCCGCCGCCACTCCCCGCTCCACGGCGATGGGCAGCCCCCACTGGATGGCGGCGAACACCAGGGCCGCCGCCACCACCACCGCCACCAGGACCCGGCCCATGGCTCACTCCCCCTAGCCGCGCCCGGCCGCGTGGTCGGCGGCCGCGCCGCCGGGTGCCTCCGGCGGCGCAGCGCGGCCCCGCGCGGCGCGCCGCAGGTACGCGTACACGAACCGGTCCACGTCGCCGCCCATGACCGCCTGCACGTTGCCCGTCTCCAGGCCGGTGCGGTGGTCCTTGACCAGCGAGTACGGCTGGAACACGTACGAGCGTATCTGGCTCCCCCAGGCGATCTCCTGCGTCTGGCCGCGCAGCGCGGCCAGCTCCTGCTCGCGCTCGGCCTCCTGGCGGTCGATGAGGCGCGCCCGCAGGATGCGCATCGCCGTGAGCCGGTTGGCGTGCTGGGACCGCTCGTTCTGGCAGGTCGCCACGATCCCGGTCGGGATGTGGGTGATGCGCACCGCCGAGTCGGTCTTGTTGACGTGCTGGCCCCCCGCGCCGCTGGAGCGGAAGGTGTCGACCCGAATGTCGTCAGGGTTGATCTCGACCTCGTGGTCCTCGGCGATCTCAGGCAGCACGTCCACCGAGGCGAACGACGTGTGCCGCCGGCCCGAGGCGTCAAACGGCGAGATGCGCACCAGGCGGTGCACGCCCTTCTCGGCGCGCAGGAAGCCGTACGCGTACGGACCGCTGATCAGGAGCGTCGCGCTCTTGATCCCCGCCTCCTCGCCCTCCAGGAAGTCGAGCACCTCGACCTTGAAGCCGCGCCGCTCGGACCAGCGGGTGTACATGCGCATCAGCATCTCGGCCCAGTCCTGGCTCTCCGTCCCGCCGGCGCCGGGGTGGAAGGCGACTATCGCGCTCTTGGCGTCGTACTTGCCAGTCATGAGGATCCGCACCTCGAGGTCGACGGCGTCCCGCTGCAGCGCCTCGAGGTCGCCGGCGATCTCGCGGCCCAGGTCAGGGTCCTCCTCCGGCTTGCCGAGCTCGATGAGCTCCGCCAGGTCGTCGCGGCGCTTCGTGAGGCCGTGGTACGCCTCCAGCGGGCCCCGCAGCGCCTCCAGCTGCTGCAGCATGGCGCGCGCCGCGGCGGCGTCCCGCCACAGGTCAGGCCGCGCCGCCCGCTCCTCGAGCCCCGTCACCCGGCCCGTGCGGCCGGCCACGTCAAAGGGAATCACCGATTCCCCGGATCTTGTCGCTCACCTGCGCCAGGGCCCGTTCCAGCTCATCGTACACAGAAGATCCCCCCGTCCTATTGGCCACAGCACTTCTTGTACTTCTTGCCGCTGCCGCACGGGCACGGGTCGTTGCGCCCGACTTTGCCCTTGGCCGCCCTGGAGCCCGGGGCGCCGCCCCCGCCACCGCCGCCACCGGCGGCGGCGGGCGCGGCCTGGCGCTCCCCGGCGGGCCGCTGCACGACGTTCAGTTTGTACACGTACTTGACGATGTCCTCCTGGATCGCCTCGATCATGCCCTGGAATGTTTCGTATGCCTCGATCTTATACTCCAGCAATGGGTCGCGCTGCCCGTACGCCCGCAGCCCGATGCCCTCGCGCAGGTCGTCCATGGCGTCCAGGTGCTCAATCCACTTGGTGTCAGCCACCCGCAGCATGACCTGGCGCTCCAGCTCGCGCATCACCTGCGCCCCCAGGGCCGCCTCGCGCTCCTCGTAGACCTTGTGCGCCTCCTCGATGACCCGCTCGCGCAGCTCCTGCGGCCGCAGGTCCTGGAGGTCTTTGGGACGCAGCCGCTGCGGCGGCAGCAGGGCGTCCTCCAGGTGGCGAATGAGCCCGCCGGCGTCCCAGTCCTCGGCGTGCACCGACTCGTGGGCGTAAAGCCCGACGATGCGCTCTACGAGGGTGTCGACCATGTCCAGCACGTTCTGGCGCAGGTCCTCGCCGCCGAGCACGCGGCGGCGCTGCTTGTATATGACCTCGCGGTGCTGGTTCATGACATCGTCATACTCAAGGACGTGCTTCCGGATGTCGAAGTTTCGTGACTCGACGCGTTTCTGCGCCGACTCGATGGCCCGCCCGATCATGCCGTGCTCGATGGGCTCGTCCTCGTCTATCCCCAGGCGGTCCATCAGGCTGTGGATGATGTCGCCGCCGAAGAGCCGCATCAGGTCGTCCTCCAGCGACACGTAGAACCGCGACGTGCCCTGGTCGCCCTGGCGGCCGGAGCGGCCGCGCAACTGGTTGTCGATGCGCCGCGCCTCGTGGCGCTCCGTGCCCAGCACGTGCAATCCGCCGAGGTCGGGGATCCCCGCGCCAAGGACGATGTCAGTGCCGCGACCGGCCATGTTCGTGGCGATGGTGACCGCCTTGCCCTGGCCGGCCAGCGCGATGATCTGCGCTTCCTTCTCGTGGTACTTGGCGTTCAGGACCTCGTGTGGGACGCCCTCCCGGCGCAGAAGATCGCTCAGCCGCTCCGACTTCTCGATGGATATCGTGCCCACCAGCACCGGCTGGCCGCGGCGGTAGCAGTCGCATATCTCGCGCACCACGGCGCGGAACTTGGCCGCTTCGGTCTTGTGCACGACGTCGGGGTGGTCGGTGCGAATCATCGGCTCGTTGGTCGGGATGACCACGACGTCCATGCCGTATATCTTGTTGAACTCCTCTTCCTCGGTCTTGGCCGTGCCCGTCATCCCGGCGAGCTTCTTGTACATGCGGAAGTAGTTCTGGAACGTGATCGTGGCCAGGGTCTGCGACTCTTTCTCGATGCGCACGTTCTCCTTGGCCTCGATCGCCTGGTGCAGGCCGTCGCTGTAACGGCGGCCGAACATCAGCCGGCCGGTGAACTCGTCGACGATGATCACCTGGCCGTCCTTGACCACGTAGTCGCGGTCGCGCTTCATCAGCGATTGTGCCTTGAGGGCCTGGATCAGGTAGTGCGACATCTCCATCGAGCGGTCGTCGAACAGGTTCTTGAGGCCCATCAAGCGCTCGACCTTGGCCACCCCGGCCTCGGTGGGGTGCACCGTATGCGCCTTCTCGTCCACGGTGTAGTCGACGTCGTGTTTGAGGCTCCTGACCACGCGCGCGAACTGGTTGTAAAGTTCGGTCGACTGCTGGCCGGGCCCCGATATGATCAGCGGCGTGCGCGCCTCGTCGACGAGGATGCTGTCAACCTCGTCGACGATGGCGTAGTTCAAGGCCCGCTGCACGAGGTGCTCCGGGAACAGGACCATGTTGTCGCGCAGGTAGTCGAAGCCGAACTCGTTGTTGGTGCCGTAGGCCACGTCGCTGGCGTACCCGCGGCGCCTGTCGGCATACTCCAGGCCGTGGACGATGAGGCCGACCTCCAGGCCCAGGAGTGTGTATATCTTGCCCATCCACTCGGCGTCGCGGCGCGCCAGGTAGTCGTTGACCGTGACCACATGCACGCCGGTGCCGGGAAGGGCGTTGAGGTACACGGCGAGCGGCGCCACCAGCGTCTTGCCCTCGCCGGTCTTCATCTCGGCGATGCGCCCCTCGTGCAGCACGATGCCGCCGATGAGCTGCACGTCGAAGTGGCGCATGTTGAGGGTGCGGCGCGCCGCCTCGCGCACGGCCGCGAACGCCTCGGGCAGGAGCGCGTCGAGCGCCTCGCCGCGCTCGAGGCGGCCCCGGAACTCGGCCGTCTTGGCGCCGAGGTCGGCGTCAGACAGGGCGCGCATGCCGTCTTCAAGCGCGTTTATCCCCTGCACCCGGCGCGACATGCGCCTGATGTCGCGTTCGTTTGTGTCCCACAGGACCGAGAGCTTGCCCAGCACGGGCACCATCCCCCGCACTGCGGGGCCGGGGCGCCGGCCCGGCGCCGCCCCGCCATCAAATTGAAGGGAACCAGGCGGTTCCCGGTTTACTCTGATCTTAGCACGTTTGCGGGCGGCAGGCAACAGAAAAGGCCGGCCGCCCAGACGGCCCGCCCCCTGGGGGATAAGACACCCGTTCCGGGTCAGAGCCTGTTCGACCCCGAACAGCATTTCTACACCTGGGGAAACGGGTCCGCCTCACTGAGAAACCCCAGGTTGACCAGCTCGTCGGCCGCGTTTCCTATGTCGCCGGGATCGAACTTGCCGTGTTTGGCACTGTCAACCCACGCCTGCAGCTGGTCCACTCTAATGACGCTGCTTCTCGCGTTTACTGCAAGAAAGTCAACTGTGGCCAGCAGCTCCAACTGCATCGCCGATTTGCCGCCAAGCTCTCTCGCCACGGACTGAATGACGTTCTTGTGCCCTGGAGGAGTTTTCTGCTGCGCCTGTTCCAGAAGATCCGTGCCACTGGGACCCAGAGAGATCTCGACGCTTCGACCCGCATCAGTGAGCGTCAGCACGGCGGACATTTCCAAGCTGCGAACGTACTCCGCCAAGTCAAAACTGTAAGGTCCGTAGAAGTGCAGGCCGTACTTGAACCCAAGATCAAGCCCGCGGCGCTGAAGGAAGTAGACCAGCTTCTGGAAGGACTTCTTCCCGAGAACCCTCTTTCCGGGCATCGACGCCACAAGTCCGACCAGCACCTGATCCCTCACGACCAAGCCCCCCCGGGTGTTCTCAATCTTTCAAGGCCACCTTGTAGTATTCGTCGCAAAGCGCCTGCACTTCCTCCTCGACATCCTCCTTCGCGTATATCCGCAGGATATTGATCGGCTCGCTGAGTTTCCTGACAATCTCAGAGCTCTCGCTGATCGCTACGGGCTCCCCATCCCTATTCAACGCCAACACCGCGTTGGGGTCTTCCTTCATGTCCCTGGGCAGGCGGTGTGGCAGCCTGTTTGCCCGGTCTACAAACACCGTCTCCTTGCCGAATCGGTCAGTTATGACCTTCTCGATCACGTTGATCAGGCGTCTGTCCGCCAGGCTGGCATGTGTAGGAGACGACCTTACCAGTCTCAACAGGCGGCGCTCTTCGAGGCGCGCCGCCCACTCACTCTGATTTCCCCTGGCCTTCTGCCGGATGAGGCTGGCGACCCTGACGTCGTCCCACTCTAGGAACTCCTCTGTATCGTGTGGCAGCTTGCTCCCCGGCAGTTCCTCCCTCCGGAACCGTCGTAGGATGTAGTCGAGAATACGCCGTGTTCTATGGAAGTAGACCTGTGTGAACATGTAGTACCTGGCCAGAATAAAGGCCTCAACGACGTGTATCCCGCCCTCGTCAACGGCAAGCTTCGTGAGCGGCCCCTCTGTGTAAACAGTCAGGCTCCCCTTCAGCCGCGGCAAGTCAAACAGGCCGTATGCGACCCCGCAGTAATGGGAGTCGCGCAGAAGGTAATCCATCTTGTCGACGTCAAGCTCGCTGTTCATGAGCTGACGCAACAGGTAAAGGTGCGGATCGACTATCGCCCCGTTTATCAGTTTCTCCAGATCAGCGGGTTCGATTGAGTACGCAGATCCAAGTTTTCTGGTCAGGCTCTCCCCGACTCTTGCCACCAGCGCTGCAATTGAGGTCTCGCTGATGATCTTGATCGAGTAAGTCTCATGGTCACAATTCTCCGGGAAGAGGTTCTCCTCAGGATCGGTTTTCTCAGCCGAATGTGAGAACGGTGCGTGGCCCAGATCGTGAAGAAGGGCGTACAGGCGCAGTAGCTGCTTGGACCGCGCGACCTCCTCGCCACCCCAGGCTCTCTCAAGGTCTCCCGTGGCGACGATCATGTCGAAGACTTCTGATGCCAGGTGCATGACCCCGAGGCTATGCTGGAACCGGGTATGTTCCGCTCCCGGATATACCAGGTGCGTCATCCCGTCTTGGTGGATTCGCCTGAGGCGTTGAAAAGAAGGCGAGTCCACTATTGCCATTTCCTCGGGAGTTCGGGAGTGAGGTAGATGAAGCCGTGTATGGGATCTCGAATCCTCTCGGAACCGTACGGACCCATTCCCCTTGCCCTCCCGTCCAACCGGCCTGCGCCAAGCGCTATCTCGGTCTCCAGGGAGTTTCTGCCTGCGCCAGGCATATTCCTGCAGGGGTGGGGCAACTTGTGTAGATGTGTGAGCTGCATGCGAGCTATTGGAATAGTGCGGCGGGGGGGCCGTGATGCGCACGCACCAGTTCCCGTCTATCTCAGTGAAGCGCCATGTGGGCTGGGACGGCGTTCACGCCTCCCCGGCGTGCGCGGCCCGCGGCGGCACCATCAGCCGCTGCACGGCCCAGAACAGGCCGACCATCAGCAACACGTCGCCGATGCTGAACGCGCTCTTCAGGTGAATGTAGGGAATGCCCATCACGTCGCCCAAAAACCACAGGTGCGTGCCCGGGCCGGAGAGGAAGTGCGTGGCGCAGGTGTCGCCCCCCAGGTAGAGCATGAAGTCTTCCTGGCCCGTCAGCTTGAGCGCCCAGGGGTGCACCGGCATGCGCCCGCCGTTGACCACGATGACCAGGAAGTTCAAGGTGGCGCCGGCGACCATCCACATCGCCCCCGGCAGGCGGCGGTTGGCGTAAAGCGCCACGGCGAGCATCAGGTATGACAGCACGAACATGCTGCTCAGGACGATGCGCGCGACATCGGGCCAGCGGTCCAGGACGAAGCTGATGCCCAGCTGCAGGAGCAGGGCCAGAAGGATCGCCCCCAGCGCGCGGATGTGCGCCTCACCCAGGCGGCGCAGCTTGCCGCCGCGCAAAAGCGCGACCACGAGCGCCACACACAACGTCCCCACAAACACCCTGAACCTCACTCCCCATCCGGGCGCCGCGCGGGCAAGAGCGCCGGCACCTAGTCCGTGTAGCCGGTGGTGAAGCCGGCCGGCGAGATGGCGATGCCCGTCGTCGGCTCAGCCAGCACCTGCAGTATCGCCTGCACGACCTGGGGGTCGAACTGGCGGCCGGAGCAGGTCACCAGCTCGCGCCTGGAGTCCTGCAACGACAGGGCTTTCTTGTACGGCCTGTCCGAGGTCATGGCGTCAAAAGCGTCGGCCACGGCCATGATCCGCGCCCCGAAGGGGATCTCGGTGCCCTTGAGCCCCTCCGGGAAGCCGGTGCCGTCGTAGCGCTCGTGGTGATAGCGCACCCACGCCGCGGCCTTGCCGAGAAGCTGGATGCTGGCGATGATCTCGGCCCCGATCACCGGGTGCTTCTTCATCTCCTCGTACTCCTCGCAGGTGAAGATGCCCGGCTTGTTGAGGATGGCGTCGCCGATGCCGATCTTGCCGATGTCGTGCAGCACGCCGACGTACTCCAGGAGCTCGACCTGGTCCTCGGACAGGTTGAGCCGGCGGCCGATGGCCACGGCGTACTTGGCCACGCGCTCGGCGTGACCGAGGGTGTGCGGGTCCTTGGCGTCAAGCGCCGCCGCCAGGGCGCGGATCGTGCTGCGGTACGCCTCGCGCATGTCCATGTATCGCCTGAACGTGTAGCGCGCGATAAGCAGCGGGAACAGGAACAGCAGCACGCCGATGTAGCTGGTCACCGGGTAGATGATGGCGATGAGGATGCCGACCGGGATGAACACGAGGTAGGTCGGGGTGAACCACCGGAAGTTCACGACCCACGTGTTCCACGGCGACAGGCCGCGCAGGAGCGAGAACCCGAACACGGTGATCAGGATGTTCACCGCCGCGTAGGTCAGCCCGCTCATGAACAGGGCGGCGATGTCGTGCGGCAGCCGGACCGCCCCCGGCGCCCCACCCAGCCCGACGTACACCAGGCCGGCCAGGGCGGCGGCGAGCCCGAGCTGGGCGCGGTTGAAGATGACAGTCACGATGCGCTGCCGGGTGAGCTGGTCGAGCTGGAACGTGCCCAGTGCTGCGACCAGCCCCCCGGCGCCGGGGCCGAAGATGAGCAGGCTGGCGTAGATGACCACGAACCCCACCGATACCGTGCCGCCGCCACGCGGCAGCCGGATGGCCATCGCCTCGGTGAGCAGGGTCAGCCCCATGAAGAACACGAGCCCGATGGCGGTGCCGGGGGTAAAGACCGGCCTGAGGTAGTACAGGAGCGCAACCGCACCCACTACCACCAGGGCATAAAGCGCATAAAACCCCTTCGCGGTCTTTCCCAACCCCACCCTTCCCCTTCCCCTTCCCCAAGAGAGAGCGAACCGGCGGCAGCCCTGGGTTCTATGCTATGAGTTTACCAGTGGAGCTGAACGTTAGCTCCGCCGGCAAGGGCGATGACCAACAGGGCCAGAAGAACCTGCAGAACCCGCATCATTTGAGGAACCTTCCTCCGATGGAAACGCTCTGCCCGGACCGCTAGGTTTCGGGCAGTTTTGCTCCGCTGGGTTCCGAACCCGGAAGAGGAGAGCCGCCGCCGGTCCAAGCTTGGTGTCGAACCATGAGATCGAGCTGCCGGTTGAGGGCGTCGAGGGTCGCTCGCGCCACTGCCTCAAACTCGTCGCGACGCACCTGTGAGGAACCTATGAGCACCCGCTCACGGCCGCCCAGCGCGGCGATGCACACCAACGCCGCCCGCCCCGGGCCGAGGGACACAATGGCGACATCGTCAACGGCGAACGCACCCGTACTCTTAAAGTAGCTCTCCACCGCGGCGAGGGTCGCCGCCGCCACCAGGCGCAGGCGGCCGCCGCTCGACGCCGGACCGGAAACCACCCCCTCACTGACGTTGTCATCGTCGCGCAGCATGACCTTGACCTCATTAATGGCGCCGGCCGCCTGGAAGCTCACGCCCTCGAGCACAAGGCGCATGGGCAGGAGGGCGGCCTCGGACTCGCTCTTGATTTGTGCCACGGTGATCTTCCTGAGGTCTATGCTCCGGCCGTATCGTGAGAGTAACGTCGATTCGACGTCGCGCATGATCTGCTTCGCGCTGCGACGTTGCCGTGCCAGGACATGGATTTCAAGTATCTCCCCGCCGCCGTCTGTGAGCACGCTTGCGGCGACGACATCCCGGATGCGCGCGAGAATGGTCTCAAACTCCCTGGCCTTCGGGTTCGCGGCCTCTTTGGCCATAACTTCCCCTTCCCCGGGCCTCCCAAGTAATAACTTCGACCCTGAGAAAATCTTTCCTCCCTGCGCCCCTATCGCGTTTTGGGGGCATGGCCGGCGGCCAGCAACGCATCAGCCAGGAGCCAGAGCCCCCCGCTCACCAGGCAATGCCCGCCCAGCACGACGGGGACCGGGGCCGAGAGCGCCGCTTGCGTGAACTCGCGGACGAAGTCGTCTTCGATTGCGGCGCACGCCCCGATGTCCGAGAGGAAACGATCCGCCTGGCGCCGGCCGGCGCCGAAGTGCGCGAACAGGACGCGGCTGTCAATGAGCGCCACGTCGGCCAGCCGTGCCAGCCGCTCGACGAGCCCCGCCGCGCCGACCAGGGCGTGGAGCTCGCCGAGGACCGACCGCGCCTCCCCGCGCGCCTCGCGCCCGAGCGCCTTCATGCCGCGCTCCTCAGAGATCACGCGCAGGCGCCACGCCACACTCGCGTTCAGGTGCCCGACCACCGCCGGGCCCACCCGGCCGGCCAGCAGGAGCTGCGTCCAGGGGACGCGGAGCACCTCCAGCGCCCGCGCCAGGGGGCCGTCATCCCACTCCAGGCGCCCCAGGGCGGCCGCGGCGCGCGGCCCCACCCCCTCCAGGCGGCGCAGGATCAGCGCGTCGGTGGGCGTGTCCAGGTCAAACGAGAATCGCCCGTCGTCGGAGAGCACCACCCGCTCCAGGCCCGCCTCCATGAGCAGGAAGACCAGGAAGTTGTCGTCGGCCTGGAGCTCGACGCGCCGCAGCGCCCCCGCTGGCGCGACCCCCAGCACGTCCGCTGAGATCGGGTTATTGGCCACGACCACGCCGCCGTCGGCCCCCGCGACCAGCCGCCGCGCGACGCGCTCGACGTCACCGGCTCGCAGAAGCGGCGCCGCACCGCCCCCGAGGGCGATCACCCCGTCCAGGTCCAGCCGCTCCACCGCCGCCAGCAGCCGGCGGCCGAAGTGGAACGGGCGGCGCGCGTCGAGTTCGACCGTGACCCCCGCCGGCGCCGCCACGGCCAGCGCCCGCCGGTCGGTCTCGAGCGCCACGGCGTCCAGGGCGGCAACGCCGCTGAGGCGGTCAAGGAGATCCAGCGTGACCGCGTCGCGCAGGGCCGCCATGTCCATCTCGACGGGCGACTCCCCCGCGCCCCCCTCGAATACCACCGCCCCCAGGCGCACCCGACGTCCCCCCTGCGGCCTCCTCCGCGGCCCCCACTGAAGCCGGGGAAGGGCCGGACTCCGGCCCCTCCCATCCTGGGCGAGCGCCCCGGCGTTTTACCCCGGCCCGCGCGAGATCAAACGTCGGGCTCGATGAGGCCGTAATTGCCGTCCTTGCGGCGATAGATCGCGTTCACCTGCTCGGTGTCAGCGTTCCTGAACACGAAGAAGTCGTGCCCGATCAGGTTCATCTGCATGATCGCCTCTTCCACGCTCATGGGCTTCATGGCGAAGCGCTTGGTCTTCACGACCAGAGGCTCTGGTATCCCGCCCGCGGCCGGCTCCGGCCACGTCCGCGCGTCACCCTGGCGGAGCTGGCGGGCGATGCGCGTCTTGTACTTTTCGATCTGCTTCTCAAGCTTGTCGACCACGAGGTCGATCGAGGCATACATGTCGCCCGTTTCTTCCTCACCGCGAAGCAGGATGCCGTCCAGGGGCACGGTGACTTCCACGATGTGGCGGTCTTTCGACACGGTCATCATCACCTGGGCCGTAACGGGGATGTCGAAGTACTTCTCGATCTTGCCGACCCTCTTGGTCACGTACTGCTTAAGGGCATCGGTAACATCGATGTTCTTTCCCCGCACGGTCAACCGCATCTCTCAAAACCCCTTTCCCACATCCTTGCCGCGGCGTCTTTCTGGCCGGCGGCAAGAGGCTCCGCATGTATCTAATATTCCCCGCCGGTCGGCGAATTCCTATCGCCCCCAGGCGGGCGCGCGGGCCACCGCTTTCCTCCGGCGGTCCAGGGGCCGTTTACTCGTAGCGGTCGATGAGCCGCGCGCCGCCCACAGACCGCGTGGCCCGCTGGTACACCCCGGCCATGTAGCGCCCCAACCGCACCGCCTCGATCTCGCGCCCGAGGTCGTCGATGGCCTCCTCCAGCTCGCGGTGGCAGGCGTCATCGACGCGACGCGCCAATCCCGCCAGAACCTTGATGCGCCGCTGCAGGGCGGCGACACGGTCGCCGCCCGCCGCATCCCCGCCGCCCGCCGCATCCGGCGGCGGAAGCGGCGCGCCACCGATCAGCCGCTGGCGCCGCTCGAGGAGCCTCCCGGCGCTGTCCTGGCGCCGGCGCCGGAGCTCGCGGCGGATCAGGCGGCCGATGGCCGAGAATCCGACGATGCGGCGCGACAACGCGATGAGGCTTTCCTCCAGGTCAAGCCCGCCGGCCGCCCCGGCACCACCCTCACCGGCCTGGAAGCTCACGGCCGCGCACCCCCCGTCCCGGCCGCGCCGCCGCGGCCGGTGAGCCCTTCCGCCCGCACGTTCGCCGCCGCTTGCCGCCACGCGTCGCCCAGCGAACGCAGCATCTCCGCCACCTCGCCGGCGGCGGCCGCGTCCTTCTTCAGGTTGGCGTGCTCGAGGCGGCGCAGCATGTATTGGTACAGGCCGTACAGGCGGCCCGCGATCGGGCCGACGTCGAAATCCAGGGCGCCGGCCAGCTCCTCGATGATCGCCTGCGTGCGCAGCAGGGCAGCGTGGGCCCGCTGCATCTGGCCGGCCTTCAGGGCGGTTACCGCCTCGCCGGCGAACCGCACCGCCCCGTCGTACAGCATCAGCACGAGCCGCTCCGGGGTGGCCGTCTCGACCTGGGTGCGGCGATACGCGTCACATGGCTGCTGGTACATTGAGCGCGACCCCCTTCCGGTTGGGGCGGGCGGATTGCAGCGTCCCGGCCACGTCGCCGGCGTACCGCTGGATGGCGGCGACGGCCTCGACCACCGCCGCCACCTCTGCGGGCGGCATGTGCGAGTAAAGCGGCAGGCTCAGTGCCCGTCGCGCCAGGTCGGATGTCACCGGCAACCGCCCCGCCGGCGGCCGGAAGGCCCGGTAGGCCTGCTGGTCGTGGACCGCCGGGTGGTAGTACTTCTTCGTCGCTATGCCCTCGGCCGCCAGCGCCTGCGCCAGGTCGTCGCGGTCCAGGCCGAAGGCGCGCTCGTCGACGCGGATGGTGAAGTCCTTGTACGTGCTGCGGTCGCCCGGCCGCACCCGCTGCACGCTCACGCCGGGCAGCCCGCCCAGCCGCGCGACGTACTCCCAGACGCGGTGCAGCCGGCGCTCGAGGTTCTCCTCCAGGGCGGCAAGGCAGCGCAGGCCGAGGGCGGCGTTCATCTCCGTCATGCGCGCGTTGACCCCGCACAGGCGGCAGTCGTAGTCGCCCGCGTGGCCGTAGTTGCGCGCCATGCGCAGGCGCTCGGCCAGCCGGGGGTCACGCGTGCCGATGAGCCCGCCCTCCCCGGCCACCAGGACCTTGGTCGGGCTCAGGCTGAACACCTCGGCCGCGCCCCAGCCACCCACCGGCCGGCCGGCGTATCGCGAGCCGAAGGCGTGGGCGGCGTCGACGACCAGGGCCAGCCCGTGCCGCCGGGCCAGGGCGGTGAGCTCGTCGAGGGCGCACGGGTTGCCGAAGACGTGCACGGCGAATATCGCGCTCGTGCGCGGGGTGATCGCCGCGGCGGCGCGCGCCGGGTCGATGTTCCACGTGTCCGCGCGGCAGTCCACGAACACAGGCACAAGCCCGTTCCACAGCAGGGCGTGGGCTGTGGCGCAGAAGGTGTAGCTGGGCAGGATCACCTCGCCCTCCAGGCCGAGGCACCGGGCGACAAGGAGCAGGCCGATGCTGCAGCTGGACACGGCGACGGCGTGCTCCACCCCCAGGTACGCGGCGGCGCGTTCCTCGAAGGCCGCCACGCGCTCGCCGTTGGTGAGCTGCCCGCCGGCGATGATCTCGGCCACGTCACTGGCCACCTCCGCCCCGCCTGGCAGCGTCGGCCGCGTGATCGGCAGGTTGCCGGTGATGCGCGGCGTCCCGCCCAGGACCGCCGGCTTTCCGTCTTGTGGCGCAGTCATTGTGCTTCGCCTCCTTGCAGTCGCGCCGGTACCCCGCAGACGGTGACCTCCGCCGCGACATCGCTCACCACCAGGGACGCCGCACCGACCACGGCGCCGTCGCCCACCGTCAGGCGCGGCAGGACCACCGCCCCCATGCCCACCAGCACCCCGCGCCCGACGGCCACCGCGCCCCCCAGGCGCGCCCCCGGCGCGACGTGGCTCCAGTCGCCCACGACGCAGTCGTGCTCCACGACCGCCGCGGTGTTGATCACCACTCCCTCGCCCACGCGCGCGCCCGCGTTGACCACCGCGTTGGGCATGACCACCGTCCCGGCGTCCAGGCGGGCGTGCCGGCTGACAACGGCGCTGGGGTGGACGGCGGCGCTTAAAAGCTCGATCCCGGTCGCCCGCAGGCGACCGCAGAGCTCGCGGCGGCGGGCGTTGTCGCCGACCGCCACCACGCCGAAGCGGACGCCGTCCGCGGGGAGCCGCTCGAGAACGCTGGTGCCGCCGAGCACGGGCCTGCCCTGCAGGCGCAGGCCGTGGCGGCGCGGGTCATCGTCCAGGAGCCCGTATATCTCGATGCCCCGGCACTGGTCGAGGATGTCCAGCACCACGCGGGCGTGGCCGCCGGCCCCGATGACGATCACGCGCATGCCCGGCCACCCCCCACCCGCCGCCGCGCCGGCGCCTGGGCGCAAAAGCGCTTCTGGATCAGGCGCTCATCGAGCGCGACCGCGCCCAGGCGGGCCACGATGCGCCGCGCGGCACGCCCGTCGCCGTAGGGGTTGGGGCTCCTGGCGACGCGGCGCCGGAAATCCTGGTCGGTGACGGCGCGGCGTATCGCCGCGGCGATGGCGCCGCGGTCGTGGTCGGCGTCGATCACGTTGGCGCCCCGTTCGCGGCCCTCCTGGCGGATGCCGACGTTCACCGCCGGCAGCCCGAGGCTCGGCGCCTCAATGATGCCGCAGGAGGAGTTCCCCACCAACGCCGCCGCGCGCCGCAGCAGGGACAAGAAGGCGCGATGCGGCAGGCTGCGGTGCAGCCGGAAGCGGGGGTTCGAGCGGAAGCCCTCCAGCACCTCGATCATCGCCCGGCCGCCGGCATCGGCGTTGGGGTAGACGATCACCGCCTGGTAGCCCGTCCCCGCCACGGCCTCCAGCGTCTCCCGCAGCTGGCCGGCGGCGGCGGCGGCCTGGGTCGTCACCGGGTGCTGGACCACGACCAGGACCGGCAGGCTGAGGTCCACCGCCAGCGAGGCGCCGAGCTCGCCGTCCGGCACGGGCGGTTCGCCCAGGACAGCGTCCAGGCCCGGCGCCCCGACCACGGTCACCCGCCACGGCTCCTCGCCCGACTCCACCAGGCGCGCCGCGGACAGCGCGGTGGCCGCCAGGTGCAGGTGGGCAAAGCGCGTGATCGCCCAGCGCAGCGACTCGTCGATGTTCCCGCCCGTGGTGCACTCGCCGCCGTGGAGGTGCGCGACCGGGATGTTCAGGTGCGCCGCCGCCACCGTCGCGGCGAACGGCTCACCGCGGTCGCCGACCACGAGCACGATGTCCGGCCGCAGCGCCTGAAGCGCCCCGGACATGCCGGCGATGCCCATCCCCAGGGCCGTGGCCATGGCCGCCGGGTCGTCGCCCTGGGTGCCCATGTGCACGCGGGCCGCGACCTCAAAGCCGTCGCGCTCGATGTCGCGCACGGTGAGGCCGAACTCGGGCAGAAGGTGCATGCCCGCCGCCACGACCAGCGGCAGCGTGCCCGGCGCCGCCCCAAGCTCGCGCAGCACCGGTCGCAGTATCCCATACTCCGCCCGCGTCCCCGTCACCACGGCCACCCGCCGCAAGAGCGGCGGCCCGGCGGTGCCCATCACCGCTCCACCCCTTCCCGGCCGCCGGCCCTGCAGTGCAGGGCCGGCGGGCAAGGTCCTAGACCGCGTCCCAGGTCAACATCTCGTCGGCGGCCACATCCCGGCGCGCCGTGCGCCCGACGAGCGCGGCGGCGCCGGCGGGCGGGACGCCCCCCGCCGGCCGCTTCATCGCCAGCATGTCCGGCGCGATGACCTCCCCGCGCCGGATGTCGCGGCGGGCGACGACGCTGCGCCTGGCCGCGCGCCGCGTCGCCCGCTCGACGGCCGCCGGGCGCTTCCGGCCGTCGCCCAGCGCCGCCTCCACGTCCCGTACCCCGCGCACGAGCGCGGCGAGCTCGCCGGGCTCCAGGGATGCGGCGTGGTCGGGGCCCTCCAGGTCGCGCCCCAGGGTAAAGTGCTTCTCGATGACGCACGCCCCCAGGGCGACGGCGGCCAGGGCCACGGCGATGCCCGGCGTGTGGTCAGAAAGCCCCACCGGGCGGCCGAAGGCGCGCCTGAGCGTCTCCAGGCAGCGCAGGTTGGCGCTTTGCGGCGGCGCCGGGTAGGCCGACGTGCAATGGAGCAGCACGACGCGGTCGTTGCCGGCGAGCCGGCACGCCTCCAGCGCGGCCTCGACCTCCCCCAGGCCGGCCATGCCGGTGGACAGGATCAGCGGCCGGCCGAAGCGCGCCACGTGCTCGATCAGGGGCGTGTTCGTCAGGTCGCCGGAGCCGACCTTGAACGCCGGGACCCCGAGGCGCGCCAGAAGGTCGGCGCTTGGGGCGTCAAACGGCGTGGACAGGAAGGCGATGCGCGCCGCGGCGGCTGCCCGCCGCAGGCACGCGTGCGCCGCCTCGTCCAGGGCCAGGGCCTCCAGCATCTCCAGCTGCCCGCCCGCGCCGAGCCGCGCCGCCTGGTACGGGGCCCGCCGCGCCCGCCGCGTGGCCAGCTCGCTGGGCAGAAACGTCTGGAACTTGACGGCGTCCGCCCCCGCCGCGGCGGCGACCCGCACCATCTCCAGCGCCCGCGTGAGGTCCCCGCCGTGGTTCACGCCCGCCTCAGCGATGATGTACGCCCGTCCGCCGCGCCCGACGCGGCGCCCGGCGATGTCCACGTACTCGGGCATGACCTTCACCCCCTCCCCGCCGCGCCCCTGGCCTGGAGCAGGGCCGCCGCCACGATGAGGTCGAGCGGCTCGTCGATGTCCACCGACTCTTCGCGCCCCATGACCACGCCGCGCACCCTCCCCCCGACGACCGCCCCGCCCTCCAGGAGGCGCCTTGCGGTGACGTACACCGCGCCGTTGAGGGCCAGCGCCGGCGCAAGGTCCTGGCGCCGCGCGGGCCGTGGCGCGGGCAGGAGCGGCTCCAGGAAGTCCCCGCATTCCCCCGCCGGCCGCCACATCCACTGCGGGTGGTGCCGCGGGGGACACACCGTGACCACGCAGTCCGCGTCCTGGCGCCCGAACTCCTGGAGGCACCGCTCGATGACCGGTGCGCCCCGCAGGGGCGACGTGGGCTGCAGCGTGACCACCGCCGCCGCCGCAAAGCCCCGCCGGTCCATTTCCGCGACGGCGTGGCGGAGCACGTCGGCCATCGGCGTCGTGTCGCCGGCAAGGTCCGCCGGACGGCGGAACGGCACCTCGACCCCGAGGCGCACCGCCAGGCCGGCGACCTCGTCGTCGTCAGTGGACACGATCAGCCGGTCGATGCCGCGGGCGGCCCGCGCCGCATCGATGGTGTACTGGATCAGCGGCCGGCCGCACAGATCGGCCAGGGCCTTGCGCGGGATGCCGCGCGACCCGCGCCGCGCCGGGATCACGGCCAGGACCGGCCCCATGCCGCGCGTCACCTCATCATCCCCCCGATGTCACCGCCGGCCTCTGGCGCGCAATGGCCACGCCCCGCCAGGGGCGCCGGCCGTCGACGGCGCCAGCCCGCCGCCCCCCGCCCGCGCCCGCGCCCGCGGCCCCCCGCTGCACCTCCGGCGCCCCGGCGCCCACGAGTCCCTCCCGCCGCAGGAAGGCGCGGATCTGGGGCTTCGTCCACGGCTGCTGGTCGCGGCTGCTGTAGCGCCCCAGCGTCACCGCGCGCGCCCCCGGGTAGGCGGCGGTCTCCCCCCCGGGCAGGGCGGGCAGGATGATGAACATGTCTTCGGTCTCCAGCGCCCGCTGCGCCTCGTCCTCGGTCATCAGTTCCTCGTACAGCTTCTCGCCGGCGCGCGGCCCGACGATCCTCACCGGCACGCGCGCCGGGTCGTGCCCGAAGCGCGGCGCGCACTCGTCGATCATCACCCGCGCCAGGTCCAGGACGCGCCACACCGGCATCTTGAGGATGAACACCTCGCCGCCCCGCCCCATGGCGCCGGCGCGCAGGACCAGCGCCACCGCCTCGCGCAGCGACATCATGAACCGCGTCATGTCGCGGTGGGTGACGGTCACCGGCCCGCCGCCGGCGACCTGGCGCAAGAACAGCGGAATGGCCGAGCCCCGCGTCCCGACCACGTTGCCGAAGCGCACGCAGCTGAACGTGGTGCGGCGCCGGCCCTTGTAGTAGTTGGCGGCGGCCATGAGCTTCTCCGCCAGGAGCTTGGTCGCGCCCATGGTGTTGGCGGGGTTGGCGACCTTGTCGGTGCTGATCGCCACCACCCGCTCGACCTCCTCGTCCATGGCCGCGTCAATGACGTTCTGCACGCCCAGGACGTTGGTCTTGACCGCCTCGAACGGGTTGTACTCGCACGCCGGCACGTGCTTCAGGGCCGCGGCGTGGAAGACCACGTCGATGCCCTCCATGGCCCGCCGCAGGCGATCACCGTCGCGCACGTCGCCGATCAGGTAGCGCACGTCGGCGCGCTCGCCGAGGTCCTGCCACAGCTCGAACTGCTTCGATTCATCGCGGCTGTAAACGCGGACCACCGCCGGGCCGACCGCCAAGAGCTGGCGGACAACCTCCGCCCCGACCGAGCCCGTACCGCCGGTGACCATGATCCGTTTGCCCCGGTATGCCTCATCGAGCACCGCGCGCACCCCCCATGGCCGCCCGTGCCGCGGACGACCCCCGGTACTCGTCGTACCCCTTCGCCAGGCTGGCCCGCGCCGTGCCCAGGAGCCGCCGCAGCACGCGCGCCGCCTGGGCCACGTTGTCGTACAGGTCGCGCGTGTCCTTGAGTGCCGCCTCCGGCGACGGGCGGCGCAGGCCGGCGCGATGCATGATCGAGAACAGCACCGGCTGTAGCAGCAGCTCGACGATGCCCATCGACGCCCCCAGGTCGCGGATCTCGGCGTCCACCGCCTCCAGGCCGGGCAAAACCGCCACCGCACCCCCGCCGCGACACCCGTCAATGAGGTGCAACCCCCGCCGGCACGCCCGCTGCACCCTGGACAGCCGCTCCCCCGCCCGCCCGAGGTCGCGGAGGAAGCCGCCCAGTTCCGGCGGCCGGTAGCCGGCGACGAGCTCGTCCACGACCGCCCTGAAGTCCACCGCCCGGCCCGCCCGGCCCGCCTGCCCAGTGCGGCCCGCCTGCCCAGTGCGGCCCGCCTGCCCAGTGCGGCCCGCCTGCCCAGTGCGGCCCGCCTGCCCAGTGCGGCCGGCGTGGCCGGCACGGCCGTCCCGGCAGTACGCGTCCAGGACATCGCCCAGCGTGGCCAGGCTCGTCCCGGCGATGCGGGCGCCGCCCTCAGTGGCGTCGATGACCTCCAGTCCCGGCGTTGACCGCTTGAGCGCCGGTATCGCCTCCTCGAACCAGCTGATGAAGCACTTCATGAATCGCGGCGTCAGCACCGTCCCGCCGCCGACGGCGGGGACCTCCACCATGTCCTGGCCCGAGAGCGGCGACCTGTACCCCTCGTCGGCGTAGAACGTCCCCCGCGCGTAGGTGTCGCCGCCGGGGTACGACAGGTCCTGGCCGACGAACACGATCGGGTTGCAGCCCAGGCGGTGGGCGAGGTGGAAGGCGGCCGTGGATACGGACCCGCCGGACTTCAGCTCGCCCTTCTTGCCGCAGAAGCCCTCGACCCAGTCCATCACCGGGCCGCCGAACGACGTGATGAGCAGCGGCCCGCGGTATTCGGCGACGATGCGGTGAAACGTCATCGGCTCCGCCACCAGGGTCGTGCCCGGTGCGTCGACGCCGGCGAAATTCTTGTAGTTGAGGTCGGAGCCGTCGATGGACATGACCACGTCCGGGGCGACGCCGGCGCGCAGCAGGGGCCGCAGGGCAGTGTCACAGGCCAGGACCAGGCCGCATCCGCGCACGCCCGCCAGCAGGTGGCCGTTCTTGTTCAGCGACGGCCCGGCCCCGACGATGAACGCCGGCACGCCGGAGAAGCGCCCGAAGAGCCCGGCCACGCCGGCGCAGAACACCGTCGCCGGCAGGTTCAGCAGGTGGTTCAGCTGCCACGTGTGGCAGTAGTGGATGACCGTGTTGACGGCGATCAGCAGGGCGTTAGCCGCGTCGCGGATGCCCTCCCGCACCTCCTGGTAGTAGCCGGCCCGAGCGCGCACCGATGCCGGGTGCTCGACGATCCGCAGCCCGCCGACGGCCTGGGCGTTCAGGAAGGCCGCCAGCGCCCGGGCCACGGCGACCCTGTCCCGGCCCACGCACAGCGTGACGCGGTCTTGAACCAGCGGCGATACATCGTGCACGGTCATGGCCGCCCGCAGGACGGCGGCGTCGGCCTCCACCACCAGCACCCGCGCCCTCGCCGCCTCCATGCGCCGCAAGAGCTCGAGCACGTGGTAGCCCAGGCCCAGCCCCAGCACGACAAAGTGGCTCTGCCCGCCGGTTTCCACCCCATCTACGAGCAGGGCCGCCTCGCCGGCGGGGTCGACCTGGCTGTGCAGCAGCAGCGACGCACCGCCGGGGACGCGGTACCGCGCCCAAAACCCGGCCCGCGCCGCCGGCCCCAGCGTCAGCGCATCAACGGCGGCGCCAGCGACCCGCAGCGCCAGCTCCGGGTCGCGGCTGCGCAGGAGTTCAAGGTTCCTGTCAAAGACTAAAGCCACGTCCTGTTCCTCCTTCCCGCGGCCGCTCGACCGGCGCGCGCCCGGGGGCGCGCCGCCCAGGGCCCGGCTACTGCCGCGCCGCGACCGCCGCCGCCAGGGCCTCCGACTCCGCGAGCCAGCCCGCCAGCTCCGGGTGGACCATGAACTGGAGCGCGTCGGCCAGTCGCACGAGGTCCCGCTCGCCCAGGGCGTCGCTCGCCTCGGCCAGCGCCCCCTCGTAGCCCCGGAGGCGCTTCGGCCACGGCGCCCCATCCCCGTTGCCGTCCCCGCCGGCGACGAAGGTCGCGGCCAGGGCGAACAGGCGGTGGCACCACTCCAGGCCGTCCATGCACTGTCCCAGGAGGCTGAGCGCCTCGCCCTCGCCGCCGGACGCGAGACGGCCGGCGCTGTCACTGATCGCCCGCGCCAGCCGCGGGATGTAACCACGCGCCTCGTCAATGGCGTCGCCGAGGGCGTCGCGGGTCGGCCGCGTCGCCACCTGCAGCGCGTCGCTGACGCCGATATCCCTTGAATCCTCGATCTCGGCCGCGTCGCGCCCGTTCAAGGTCAACGCGGTGATGACCTCGCCGCGCCCGGCGGCCCAACTGGTGACCCCCCGGCGAAACTCGCCCAGCGTCTGCGCCTCCACGAACCCCTTGTCACCGCCGCTGCCCACGACGAAGACCATCCGTGGCCGCCTCCCCAACTACGTAGTAACCGCCGCCGGGCCCCCGCCGCACCCCCACCAAGTGCTCGGCCCGCAACCGCGACGAGCACTCGCGCACGTACGACGGGCTGACGTTCAACTCCCGGCCGATCTCGACCGAGGTGGCCGGCCGGGCATACGAGGTACCGCGGCGGCTCAGAAGAGTCACGATCTCCTCCAGGATGCCGTCAGAGGGCTCCATCGCGCTCACCTCGCGGTGCCGGCGCCGCGCACGGCGCCAGGCGCCAGATGTAGACGGAAGCCAACGTATTCGACCACTAAAGGCGGCCGCCCCCAGAAGGAGCGACCCTGGCTACTGGTTTTTCGTGCTGAAGGAGTCCAACCAACCGCTCTGGTTTTTCAGTGACGACATCATGATCTCCATCTGCTGGAACTTGGCCGTCAGTACGGCCTCCGACGCCTCGAGGTGCTTCTCAAACGCGGACATGCGCTGGCCAAGGTCGCTGATCTGCCGCCCCAGGCCGCTGTCCTTGGTCGGGATGATGCCCGCTGTGCGGGTCAGGCCGTCCAGGATGTCATTGAGCCTGGTCGCCACGCCCGGAGACGTCTCGCTCTCCGCGCCGAAGAGGTTGCCTGTCGCCGCCGGATTGGCGGCGAACGCCTTGCGGAACTTGGCCTCGTCGAGCACCAGCGTGCCGGCGGTGCCGGACGCGGTGATGCCCATCGCCGACAGCCGGTCGTAGCCGGAAGGCAGGCCCGCCACCGCTTCCGACACGGCCTTGCGCATGTCGACCTGGATCCCCGCCAGAGTGGTATCTCCGCGCAGGCGCCCGCCCTGCGTCAGCTCCCCGGCCACCGCCGCCAGGGCGGCGTTGTACTTCTCGACGAACGCCTTCACCTTGGTCACGGCCGCATCGGCGTCGGCCTTGACCGTGAGCGTCACGTCGCTCGTGGAGGCGCCGGCGAGCTGCAGCGTGACGTCGGGGATGACGTCGCTCACCGTGTTGGACGACCGGGTGATGGTCAGGTCGTCGACGGTGAACGAGGCGTCCTGGGCCACGACCAGCTCGTGCTTGACCGCGTCGGCTGCATCCAGGACCCCCAGCGTGGTCAGGATGTCGGTGGCCGCGTCGTCGACAAACGCGACCTCGGTCGCCCCCGTCTCGCTGCGGGCGATGACCAGGGTGTTATCGACCACCGTGGCCGCCACCCCGGCGCCGGCGCTGTTGACGGCATCGCGGACGTCCAGCAGGCTGTCAGCGGCGTCGATCGTCACCGGATTGGCGTTGACGTAGAAAGTCCCCGTCAATCCCAGGGGGGCGCTGGTACTGGACTGGCGGTCGGAGGCGACCTTGTGCGCCTGGGCCAGCGTGGTGATGCTCACCGCGTACTGGCCGGGGGTGGCCGCGCTCGCCGCCTCTGCCGTGACAACCTTCGCGTCGCCGGATTCCACGACCCGGCCGCTGAAGGTCGCCGCCAGCTTGAGGTCGGCGACCGCCGCCTTGACGTCGTTGAGCTTGACCTTGAGGTCGGACCAGGCCGTCCGGCAGGTCTTCAACTTATCCTGCCGCGTCTGCATGAGCTGCACCGGCCTGCGCTCAATGGCCATAAGCTGCTGGATGAGCGTCTCGGTGTCCAGCCCGGAGATCAGTCCGCCGATCTTCAACCGCGCTCCCCCCTGTACCGCCCGCTAGTATCAGGCTCCGCCGTCAGTCGTCAGGCTGCGGCGGCCGGCACGGTCGACACCGCTGCCGGCCGCCGCGCCTTCATCCGGGAATCCGAGCGCTCCTGCCGCTACCGCGGGATGAGCTGCAGGACGGCCTGCGGGGCCAGGTTGGCCTGTGCCAGCATGGCCGTACCGGACTGGATCAGGATCTGGGTCCTGGTGAAGGTCAGCATCTCTGACGCCATGTCGACGTCGCGGATGCGGGACTCGGCCGCGGTCATGTTCTCCATCGTGATGCCGAGGTTGGAGACGGTGTGCTCGAGGCGGTTTTGCCAGGCGCCCTGCGTGGCACGCTCCGTGGACAGTTTGGTGAGTGCCGTGTCGAGCTTGGCCAGCGCCGCCTCGGCCTTGGTCTGCGTCGAAATGCTGAGCTTGGTCCCGCTGGCGTTCACGAGGCTGAACGCCCGGGCCGTCATGGCATTGAAGGAGATCGACAGCCTGTGCGACGAGCCCGAGTTGGGCCCGATCTGAATCTTCTTGCCCGTGAACGCCCCTGTCAGAAGCGGGGTGGTGTTGAACTCCGTGGTCCGGCCGACGCGATCGACCTCGTCGATGAGCTGGCCGACTTCCCGCTGCAGCTGCAGGCGGTCAGTGTTAGTCAGGGTGTCCGAGGAGGCCTGCAGCGCCAGCTCGCGCATGCGCTGGACGATGCTGCTGTCCTCGTTCAGGGCGCCTTCCGCCGTCTGCAGGATGGACACGCCGTCCTGGGCGTTGCGGATCGCCTGCGAGATGCTTCTGATCTGGGCGCGCATCTTCTCTGACACCGCCAACCCGGCGGCGTCGTCAGCCGCCTTGTTGATGCGCAGGCCCGTGCTCAGCCGCTCCAGGGACTGGCTCAGGGTGGTCTCAGTCTGGCTCAATTGCCACCAAGCATTGAGCGCGCTGATATTGTGGTTGATCCTCACGGTCCCTCTCCTCCTTGATTGGGTGGTCTTTCGTCCGGGGCATCCGTGCCCCCCCCGGCCGCCCTGCGGATCACCAGGAGCTTGCGACCTTGGCCGGCCGCTCCGTGGCCGCGGCCCCCGCCGGTCCTGGCCCGTCGTTGACGGGCTTTACGGGCGTTCCTATAGTACTAATCGACACCGGACGGTGCCGTGTTTAGGCCTGGTGGCGCACTCCGGCACTTTGCGGGCGCGGTCGCCGCCCGGCCGCGATCACGCCCCCCCCAAAGGCGCGGGGCACCGGTCCCCGCCGGTGCCCCGCCGTGCCGCCTTCCTCGTGATCACCCGCGCCCCTGCGGTCGTCCCCGGATCAGCGGCAGGAGCCTCGAGAACCCCTGCCGGTTGCGCGCGGCCGAGGCCGCGGCGAGCCGGTTGGCCTCCTTGATCTCCTCGTATATCTCCTTGCGGTACACGGCCAGCCGCCGGGGCGCCTCGATCCCCAGCCGCACCTGGTCGCCCCGGACCTCGACCACCGTTATCTCTACGTCGTCACCGATGAGCACGCTCTCGTGCGGTTTGCGCGTCAGGACCAGCATGTTCCCGCCCTCCCTGGCCGTGGTCGATCCTCCTGATTGTCCAGCCGCGCCCGGTACGCTAGACGGCGCGCGAACGCATCTCGTCCAGGATGCGGCAACGGGCCGAGAACTCCCCCGATAGCAGGACCACCTGCTTGCCCACGCCCAGGCGGCCGTTTATGACCACCGGCCCGCGCAGGTTGGCGGTCATCTCCGCCGGGTCATCGGGGACCGTCACCAGCACGTACACCTCCGCCTGGCCCGGGTCGTCGAGCCGCAGGGCGCGCAGGTCCTCCGCCGGCAGCGGCGGCGAGTAGTCGGGTCTGAAGTAGCGCGGGTCGAGCACGGCGAACTCCGGTCCATCCTCGTCCACGGCGCGCAGCCACTTGAACGGCCTGCCGGACGCGGTCTCCTCGATGCGGTAGCTCCTGAACTCTGGAAAGCCCAGGAGTCCCTCCACGAACTCGATCACGCCGGTCCCGGCCCGGCCCGCCAGGAGCCTTTGGGCCCCAGTCGTCTTTGCGCCCGGTATGCGGTCGGTCATAGCGACCCGTCCCACGCTCACCATAGCTCACCTCAAGAAGTCGAGCAGCGTTAGGTTGGCAACGCGCGCGGCGACCCCCAGTGCGGCGCGGTACGCCACTTCCGTACGGTTCAGGTCCAGAAGCGCCTTCGCCAGGTCCGTATCCTCGATCTTGCCCTGCTGCCCCGCCAGGGCGATGTCGGCCTCGAGCAGCCGCGTTCTGGCCGTATCGAGCCGGTTGGCGCGCGCCCCGAGGTCGGCCCGGATAGCCAGGACGCCGTCCAGTGCGGCGTCCAACAGGTCCAGGGTGGCCGCCGACAGGCGCCCGGTGTCCCCGGCGCGCAGGTCGACGGCGACGTCGCGCAGCGCGTCCAGGGCCGGCATGAACGCCACGTCCCCGGTCGTGTTGGCCGCCAACGTCTGGCCGCGCGCTATCTCGCGCACCTGCTGCCCGGTATCGCCGCAGTACTGCGCCTGGTTGGGCCCCACAAAGGCGATCGGCGGCGTCAGCGTCGCCGTGCCGGCGAAGAGGTAGCGCCCGCCCAGGCCGGCGTTCCCGAGGTCCGCCGCGCTCTGGATGATGGCGTCGATCTCCTTCGCCGCGGCATCGAGAAGCGCCTGGTGCCCCCCATCCGACGCGTTGGCGATGACGAGCTCGCGCGCGCGCTGCAGGTCCTCCCCGAGGTGGCCAAGCGCCGCCTCGCTCAACCTGAGCCACGTCTGACCGTCGTCGGCGTTCTTCACGTACTGCGCCGTCTCCGCCCGCTCGGAGCGCACGCGGGCGGCGGCCTGCGCCCCCGCCGGGTCGTCGTGGGGGGCGCGCAGGCGCCGCTGGGTGCTCACCTCGTCGTAGCATTCGTAGAGCCGGGCGCTGTGCGCCTCGAGGTCGGCCAGGAACCGGTCATACATCATGTTGTTGGCGATCCTCATCCCGGTCACCCCCCGGCCGCGCCGCTGGAAAGGCGGCGTCAGCTCACGTCACTGTATGTTTCCGGTGAGGATGCGCAGCATCTCGTCGACCGCCGCGATGTAGCGCGCCGCCGCGGCGTAGGCCTGCTGGTAGCGGAGGAGGTTTGTCGTCTCCTCGTCCAGCGACACGCCCGATACCGACTGGCGCTGGGTGTCGACCTGCTCTTGGAGAAGCCGCGCGCCATCCTCGCCACTGATCGCGGCCGCGGTGTCTACCCCCAGCCGCGCGATCATCCCACCGAGATAATCGTTCAGCGTCGACCCGTTCAACAGGGGCTGCGCCCGGAGTCCCGCCAGCGCCCTGGCGTTCTCCCCGTCACCGGGGGGGCCCGTGGCCGAGGCGGCGATACGCCGTAGGTCGGCACCCACGGCGGTATTGAGCGCCATGTGCCCGCCCACCGAAGCCGGGTCAAAGAGGTCCAGGCCGGTGGAGCCGTCAAGGCCGAAGCCCGCCTGGTGAACGGCGTTGGCGCTCTGAACCAGGGCCTGCACCAGGGCATCGAGGTCGTCCAGGTACTGGTTCATCTCATGGTCGCGAACCTCGATGAGGGCCGAGAGCTCCCCCCGCCCGAGGTCGGCCGGCGCGGCGCTCCCCGCCCAGCGGAGGGCGGCGAGGTTGCCGTTTTGCGGGTCGTTGATGACCTCCAGGGTGGAGAAACCCCACTCGTCGGCGACCATGGCGCCGCCGATGTACACCGCCTGGGCCCCCGACTCCCTGGCCACCACGCGCACCTCGGCGATGTCGGCCATCGTGTCGATGACCCGGTCGAGCTTGTCGAGGAGGTCGTTGGGGCTGCCGCCCCCGTTCTTGACCGTGACGATGGCGCGGTTGAGGCTGGCGGCCTCCTGGATCAGGGCGTCAAGCTCGCCCGCCCGGCCGCGCAGCTTGTCGTCGAGCCAGAGGCGCTGGTCACTGAGGCGTTGCCACGTGAGGTTGCACGTGTTGACCACGTCGGTGGCCGCCTCCCACAGCGCCGCCCGCGGCGGCAGGGTCTCGGGGTTGGTGGCGACCCCCTGCGCGGCATCCCAGAACCGGTCCAGCGCCGCCCGCAGCGAGTTGTCCGAGGGCTCGCCGAGGGCCGCCTCAACCGCCTCCAGCGCCGCCCGCCGGGCGCCGGCGTCGCCGAAGCTCGCGCCCGCCTGGCGGTACTGGCGGTCAAGGAAGGCCGTGCGCACGCGCACGATGTCGGTGACCGCGACGCCGGTGCCCACCAGGCCGGCGTCAAGGTCGAGGCCGGCCCCGGCCACGCCGTATGGCGGCGTCGTCTGCAGCTCCACCACCTGCCGGGAGTACCCGGGCGTGGCCGAGTTGGCGATGTTATGGCCGATGACGTCGATGGCCCTTCTGTGGGCCAGAAGGGCGCGCAGGCCCGTCTCCAGGCCGACGAACGAGGATCGCACGGGCCCTACCCCCTCCCCTACGCGCGGCGGTCAAAAAGGCTCCGCGCTTGCCCCGCCAGGACGGCCCCGGGGGCGTAGGTCGAATTGCCGCCGCCCAGGCGCGCCAGCGCCTGCAGCGAGAAGTTGACGTAGCTTAACGCTTGCTGGATGAGGCGCGTGTTGACCTCGTTTGTCGCCTCGAGATCGGATGACACCGTGCGCAGGCGGTCCAGGAGTCCGGCGCAGCGCTCCCGCTCCGCGCCCTCGAGCCGCTCCGGGAGGCTTTGCAGGTCGACTGCGCCGGGGTCGAGGTTGAAGTGGCGGGAAAGCTCCTCGTGCAGGGCGCCGCGCCGTTCCTCAAGCCGCCCCGCCTGCCACAGCAGGGCCTCCTCGGCGCGCGTGATGCGCGAAAGCTCGTCGAGGCCGCCCTGCGTCAAGACGCGCTGCTTGCGCCGCGAAAGGTCAAGCAGCGCGCCGTACACCGTCGCTTGTTCCTCCAGGAGCGCCGATGTGCGCCCGATCACGTCGCAACCAGCTTCCTGCATGGCCATCCCCCTTCCTGGAACCGCCGAACCAAAGCGGCTTTCAGGCGATGCCGTCCACCACGCTGCGGCCCAGCATCTTCTCGGCCACGTCGTCGTCGCGCACCTGGTAGGTGCCGTCGGCGATGGCCCGCGCCACCCGCGCCACCCGCTCCGGCCGCACGTCCGGCAGGGCGGCGATGGCCTGGCGCAGGCGGTCCATCTCACGCGCGCGCGCCGAGAGGTCGACGGCGTCCGCAGTGCCGCGACCAAGCCCGCCGCCGGCGCCCGCCGGCCCCTTGGCCGCCGGCACCGCCTGGTTCGAGTAAGCGCACAGGACGTGGTTTATTTCGCTCCGGGATATTATCACGGCACGCACCTTCCCAGCACCGTAGTCGTTCACCCACGTTATCGGGCGCCAGCGGCAAACATGTTAGAGGTTTTCGCGTCGTTTTTTGGTCGTGACCCCCGCCGCCGCGAACGCCGCCACGTCGACCGCCGCCGCCCCGGCCCGGAACAGGGCGGCGGCGCAGGCGACCGCCGTGGCCCCGGTCGTCAGGACATCGTCAACGAGCAGCACGCGGCGCCGCGCGACCAGGTCGGGGCGCGGCGCCGCGAAGGCGCCGATCACGTTGAGGCGCCGCGAAGACGCCCCGGAACCGGCCTGCGGGCCGGTGGCATGCACCCGCGCCAGGGCGTGGGGGAGGTCCGGGCAGCCGAGCCGCCGCGCCACGACCGACGCCAGGAGCCCGGCCTGGTTGTACCCGCGCCGCCGCCGGCGGGCGGCGTGGAGCGGCACCGGCACCACGATGCCGGGCCGCGGCGCCTCGGCGGCGACCAGCGCCGCCACCAGCTCGCCCAGCGGGCCAGCGAGGTCGCGGCGGCCGCCGTACTTGAGCAGGTGCACGGCTGAGCGCGCCCGGCTGTCGTACACGGAGACGGCCCACACGGGCAGCGGGCGGCCGAGGACCTCCAGTACATGCAAACGGGGCGCCGCCTCGATCAGGGAATCGAGGCAGCCCCCGCATATCGGCCACGCCCCACCTGGCACGTCGCCGCCGCACAGGGCGCAACATGCCGCCGCCGGGAAGAGGAGTCCGGCCAGATCCCTCAGGAACCTCTGCCCGCGGGGCGTGGCTATCCGGCGCCGCCCCCCTCGCCCTCGCCGCCGTAAGCGTAGACGCGGTTGAGGCCCTGACGCTTGCCGCAGTACATTGCCTGGTCGGCGAGGTAGATCAGCTCCGACTCGGTCTTGGCGTTGCGCGGGTAGGCGGCGACGCCGGCGCTGATCGTCAGCTTGATCTCGCCGGGCGCCTCGTCGCGCAGGAACATGTGGCTTTCGACCGAGCGCCGGATGCGCTCCGCGACCTGGCGTGCCTCGTCGACGTCGGTGTTGGCGAGGAGGATCACGAACTCATCCCCGGCGTAGCGCACCGGGGTGTCGACGTCGCGTACGCTGGCGCGCAGGATGGCGGCGAACTCGCGCAGGATGCGGTCGCCGGTGGGGTGACCGAAGGTATCGTTGTACTGCTTGAAGTTGTCGAGGTCGATGTACACCAGCGCGACCGAGCTGTCCTGCACCCGCGCCCGCTTGAGCTCGTCCCCCAGCCGGACATAGAAATAGCGGTAGTTGTATAGGCCGGTCATGGGGTCGGTGATCGCCAGCTGCTCGGTGCGCCGGTAGAGGATGGCATTCTCGACCGCCACCGCCGCCTGGCTGGCCAGGATCGTGAGCAGCCGCAGGTGCTCGCGCGTGAATATGCCCGCCTGCATGCTGCCGACCGACAGCGCTCCCACCAGCTGGTCTTCGACGATGAGCGGCACGACCATCATCGAGCGTGGCGGGTAGGAATCGCCGCTGCGCGTGAAGAAGCGCGGGTCGGCCGAGGCGTCGTCGATGACCTCCGCCGAGCGGTTGCGCGCCACCGCGCCGATGATGCCATCCCCAAGCTTGATGCTGAATCCCTCGAAGACCCCCGGCGTGGGGTGCTTGATCATGCCCAACGACAGCTCCTGCTTCATCTCGTCCCACAGGTACAGGGCGCAGATGTCAAACGCCGTGACCTGCCGGATCGCGTCGGCGACGATGTCGAAGAGCTTCTCCAGGTCAAGGACCGAGCTGACCTTCTGGGCCACCTCGTACAGGGTGGTCAGCTCGCGGTTGGCGTGGGCGAGGCTGAAGTGCAGCCGGAAGATGTAGCCCACCGCCAGCACGGGGACGATCACCAGCCCGGCGGTCAGGCCGCCGCGGGCGCTGTAAAGCCAGGCCAGCATGAGCCCGAGCGGGATCGTCAGCGGGCAGGTGAAAAGGTCCCAGCGCATGGGCTCGGCCATGGCCGCAAACAGGTCGCGCGGGCGCAGGGTGCCGGTCTTGCGCAGGAGCACCAGGGCCTGGACGAGCAGGTGGTTGATCAGGAAGTAGGCGATGATGAAGGCGATGACGCCGAAGGCGTTGGAGTAGGGCAGGCGGCCCGCCTCGCCGGCCTTGGGCACGCCGCCTACCAGCCGGTAGGCGAGGCCGCCCCCGAGGCAGGACAACGCGTACTGCGCGCCGTTGAATAGGATGACGTGCAGGCGTTGCCGGCGCACGGCGTTGCCCACGACGTAGGACAGCACGCTGAGCCACGCCGCGGTAACGCTGCCGAACATGATGAACGCCGGCAGCTCGATGGAGAACCCCACCGTCAGGATGCAGTTGGGCAGGGGGATATAAACGCACTCGGCGGCGATGATGAGGGCCAGGAAGAACAGAACGCCCCTCCAGTCATCGAAGTTGGCCACGCCGCTCAGCGTGAGGACAAAAAGCGGCACAAACCCGGCCAGAAGGACGGCCTGCCTGTAGTACACGTGTGCCTTCGATGTCTTCGCCCCGGCCACAGCCGCTTATCCCCCCAACCCGGCGACGTTCCCGTTGCCAATCTTCGCCGAGCGGCCCTGGAACTCCTCTCCTGTGCCGGCTGGCCCGGGTCGGCCGGGCTACACGATCTATGTATATCAGATCCCGCGACGGTGTCAAGTCCCAATCAGTGAGCGGGCGGCCCCGCGGGCCGGGCGGCAAGGTCCGGTTCGAGGAGCGCCCGCGCCAGTCCCAGCGGGCCCGCGGCGCTGCCCAGGACCGGCAGCACGAGGGCCGGCGCGACCCCGAACTCGCGGGCGGCGCAATCCAGGACCCCGCTCATGCCCTCGGCCCGCGCCGTGGCGATGGGGAAGGCCGCCGAGTCGCCAAGCCGCGTCAGGATGGCCCACGTGTCGTCCGAGGAGCCAAGGTCAACCGCCAGGAGCCCCGCGACCTTGGCGACCCCCGCCCTGCCGTCGGATGTCGCCCGCGCCAGGGCGGCCAGCTCGCGCACGAGGCCCTCGATGATCGGCGCGGCGTCACGCACCACCACGACCAGCGACAGGCCCGGATGCCCGCCGCCGACCCGCCATCGCCTGTACACGCCCTGCCACGCCCGCTCGGCCAGGGCCACGATGCCGTACGCCGCGAAAAGGGTCAAAACCCCTAAAAACCACCGGTCCACGGCCGTCGCCCCCCATGCCGGGACTTCTGGCCCCGTGCGGGGACCACGGCCATTATATTCTCGCTGGCCGCGACCGGCACCGGCGGCGCCGGGGCCGCCCGGCCGGTCTTGGGCGGCTAGATGCCCGCCGCGTCGCGCAGGGCCGCGGCGCGGTCGGTCCGCTCCCACGGCAGGTCGAGGTCCGGCCGGCCGAAGTGCCCGTAGGCCGCCGTCTGGCGGTAGATGGGCCGCCTGAGGCCGAGCCCCTTGATGATCCCCCCCGGCCGCAGGTCGAAGTGCGCCGCGATGAGCTCCTGGATCTTTTCGTCGGCCACCTGGCCGGTGCCGAAGGTGTCGATGGAGATCGAAACCGGCTGCGCCACGCCGATGGCGTAGGCCAGCCCGACCTCGCAGCGGTCGGCCAGATGGGCGGCCACGACGTTCTTGGCTACCCAGCGCGCGGCGTACGAGGCGGAGCGGTCGACCTTGGTCGGGTCCTTGCCCGAGAACGCCCCGCCGCCGTGGCGGGCATAACCACCATATGTATCGACGATAATCTTCCGTCCGGTGAGGCCCGTGTCCGCCTGCGGCCCGCCGGCGACGAAGCGCCCGGTGGGGTTGACCAGGATGCGCGTGCCGTCAAGGAGCTCCGGCGGCACCACCGGCCGGATGACGTGCTCGGCCACGTCAGCCTGGATCTGGCCCAGTGTGACCTCGGGCTGGTGCTGCGCCGCGACCACGACCGTGGTCAGGCACCTTGGCCGCCCGTCCTCGTAAAGGACCGACACCTGGGTTTTGCCGTCAGGCCTCAGGTAGGGCAGGACGCGCGTCTTGCGCACCTCGGCCAGGCGCCGGGCGAGCGCGTGCGCCAGGGAGATGGGCAACGGCATGAGTTCCGGGGTCTCCCGGCAGGCGAAACCGAACATCATGCCCTGATCGCCGGCGCCCAGCCGCTCGTCGGGGTCCTGCGCCTCTTCGGAGCTCTCCAGGGCGCGGTTCACCCCTAGGGCGATGTCCGGCGATTGCTCGTCGATGGCCGTGACCACCGCGCAGGTGTTGCCGTCGAAGCCGTACTTGGCGCGGATGTAGCCGATGTCCAGGACCACCTGGCGCACGACCTTGGGGATTTCAACGTAGCACTTGGTCGTGATCTCCCCGGCCACCAGCGCGATGCCCGTCGTGACCAGGCACTCGCAGGCCACCCGCCCGTAGGGGTCTTGCGCGAGAATAGCATCGAGCACGGCGTCGGAGATCTGGTCGGCCATCTTGTCTGGGTGGCCCTCCGTGACCGACTCCGACGTGAATATGTAGCTGGACCTGCCCATCGCCGCTCCCCCCTTCTGCGAAGCAGAAGACCTCTCCCGAAAGATGAAGAGGTCTCCAAATCAGGCGTCCCTCATCCCTCAGAAGTCTCTGCAGGGATTGGCACCGCTACCCTCGCGCACGGCCTCGCCGCCAAGAGGACCGGCGAGAGCCATCGTTCATCAGGCCGGTTGCCGGGCTTCATCGGGCCTACCCCTCCGCCGCTCTCGATAAGAGTCCGCTATGCAGTTTTCGAAACGGCTTACAAGGTTAGCATAGCATAGGAATGCCCATATGTCAACTTGTACCAGGATGGGGCGGGGGCGGCTGGAGCCCCAGACGCCGCGCCATATCCTTGATGAGCGCATCGACGGCGCCGGCGTCGGCGGCCTCGCCGTAAAGGCGCAGCAGTGGCTGCCCAGTGCCGGAAAGCCGCGCCGCGCACCACGAATCGTCAGCGAACGTCGCCTGGAAGCCGTCGTCGTGGTTCACGCCGGCCGGGCTCCTGCCGGCGATGCTGCCCCACTGGCCGCCAAGCTGGCCGATCATCGCGTCGCGCTTGTCAGGCAGGCACGGGCAGTCATGGCGTCTGCTGACCAGGGGGCCGAGGTCTCTGTGCACCTCGCGCTCAATGGTGGCCAGGTCCTTGCCCCACTTGGCCACCATCTCCACCGCCAGTGCCGCGCCGAGGATGCCGTCCTTCTCCGGCACGTGGCCGCACACGCTCATCCCGCCGCTCTCCTCGCCGCCCAGGATCGCCTCGCCGATGGCCAGCAGCGGCCCGATGTGCTTGAAGCCGACGGGGGTCTGGTACACCTGCTGGCCGTATTTTCTGGCGATGCGATCCAGCATGCGGGTTGTCACCAGGCTCCGGGCGACGCCGCCCCGCCACCCCCGCCCCTCCAGGAGGTAGCGATACAGCAGCGGCAGGATGCGGTTGGCGTCATAATACCGGCCGGCAGCGTCGACCAGCGCCAGCCGGTCGCCATCGCCGTCCAGTCCCGCCCCCAGGGTGGCGCCCGTCTCCTGAACCCGCCCCTTCAGGGCCTCGAGGTTGCGCTCGGTGGGGTCCGGCGAGCACCCGCCAAACCCTGGGTCAGGGTCGGCGTGGAGCAGCTCGACGCGGCACCCGGCCGGCGACAAGAGGCGCTTAAGGTAGTCGCCGCCCGCCCCGTGCATGACATCGACCACGATGGTGGGGTGATCGCGCCAGCCGTCAAGGTCCAGAAGCCCGCGCACGCGGGCCAGGTAGTCTTCTGAGGGGTCGAAGCGCGAGATCGTGGCCGGGCCGGCCGCGGTTTTCGGCACGCGCCGCGCGGGACCTTGCGCATTGGCGCGGCACTGGATGGCGTCGGTCACCGCCGCCGGGGCCGGGCCGCCGTAGTCGGGAATGAACTTGATCCCATTGTAGTCTGGGGGGTTGTGGCTGGCGGTGAACATCAGCGCCCCGGCCGCCCGCTTCTGACAAACGGCGAACGCGGCGACGGGGGTCGGCATGGGCCCGCTGCCCAGGAAGGCGGGGATCCCCAGGTTCACCAGGAGACTGGCGACGTCCGCGGCGTATTCCTGGCTGTGCTGGCGGCAGTCGTGCGCCACGACGACGCCTCGCGCCGCGAGGCCGCGATCCTGGAGGTACAGGGCGATGGCCCCAGTGACAGACGCGACTCGCTCCCAGGTGAATTCCACGTCGATCGTGCCGCGCCAACCATCAACACCGAAACGAAGCGCCCCGGCGGCACTCCCAGGGCTCACCGCGCCCCACCCCCCGGCTGGACGCCCCCGGGGTTCTCGCCGGCCGTGCCACCGGGCCGACCGCCGTCGGACGGGGGGGAGCCGGCGGGGACGAGGGCGTACAGGAAATCGGCCTCGGCGACCATATCATCCCCAACGAACGCCCGGCCATGCCCGCGCCCGACGCGCCCGCGTCGCTGCTGCAGCTCCGTATGCAGCCGCAGGCGGTCGCCGGGGAAGACCGGGCGGTGGAAGCGGGCGCGGTCAATGCCGGCAAGGAACGGCAGGCGGCCGCCCGCGGGCTGGGCGCTCAACAGGGCCACGGCGCCCAGCTGTGCCATGGCCTCGACAAGGAGGACGCCGGGCATCACCGGTCGTCCGGGGAAGTGCCCGGCGAAGAAGGGCTCGTCCGCGCTCACGGTCGTGCTGCCAGTGGCGCGCACGCCCGGCTCAAGGCTCGTCACCTCGTCAAGAAACAGGAATGGATGGCGGTGTGGCAGCAACCGCTCAATAGCGGCGGTATCAAGCATGTGTCACCCTCTCCCTCGATTGGTCGAGGGCACCACTTCGACGTCCGCACCGCCCTTCTCCTGCCGCGCGGCAGGCACATCCGGCGCGGCTGGCGCGGCCGGGCGCCCGAGCTGGGCGAAGAGCATGTCGGCCAGCCCGATCCCCCCGTGCTGCGCCACGTACCGTGCCAGCTCCACCTGGTACATGTCGCGGTACGCCCCCTGGCTGAACCCCTCGGGCATGGCGCCCCCCTTGGGGATAGTCTTCCACATTTCGCGCAGCAGCCGGTACACGAACAGCGACTCGAACTCGCGGCAGGCGTCCGCGATGCGGCCCCGGTCGCCGCTTGTGACCGCCTCCGCCAGCCGCCGCTCCACCGTATCCGCCCGCTCGAACGCGCCGTCGGCCGCCGGCATCGCGGCCGGCGCCGCCAGGCCCAGGGCGGGCGTTCCCAGCGCGTCAGCAGCGCCCGTGCCCATCTCGCTCACCGCTTCAGGCTGTTGGCGATGCCGAGCATGTCGTCGGCCGTCTGGACGGCCTTGGACGCGATCTCGTAGGCGCGCTGGGCGACGATCAGCTCGACCATCTCCTCGACGACCTGGACGTTGGACGTCTCAAGGTAGCCCTGCAGGATGGTGCCCAGCCCGTCCTCCCCCGGCCCGCCCTCGGTGGGCTCGCCGGAGGCCGCCGTCTGCAGCCACAGGTTCTTGCCGGCGCTCTCCAGGCCGGCGGGGTTCATGAACCGCACCAGCTGGATGCGCCCCAGCTCGTCCGGCTCGCTCGAGCCGGCGGTGAGCACGCTGACCGTACCGTCGGCGGCCACGAAGAACTCGATGGCGTCCTCGGGGATCGCGTCGCCGTCCCACTTGATGCGGTAGCCGTCGCTGGTCACCAGGTTGCCCTCGGCGTCGACCTTGAAGCTGCCATCGCGGGTGTAGGCCACGCGGTCGTCGCCGAGTTCGACCTCGAAGAAGCCCAGGCCCTCGATGGCCACGTCGAGCGGGTTCTGCGTCTGCTGCAGGCTGCCCTGCATGAACAGGCGCTGCGTGCCGGCCGGCCGCACGCCGCAGCCGACCTCCAGGCCCACCGGGATCGTCGTTTCGCCCTGCGTCGGCGCCCCCGCCCTCCGGAGCTGCGTGTACAAGAGCTCCTCGAAGTCGACGCGCCCCTTCTTGAACCCCGGCGTGTTGACGTTGGCGAGGTTGTTGGCAATGGTGTCGACCCGCAGCTGCTGGGCCTCCATGCCCGTCGCTGCCGTCCACAGTGCCCTGAGCATCCGGATCCCTCCCCCCGCTTATGCCCGGCCGAGGTCGTTCGCGGCGCGGCCCAGGGCCTGGTCCAGGGCCTGGACCGCCCGCTGTGCGGCCTCGTAAGCGCGGAAGACGGCGATCAGGTCGACCATCTCCCGCACCGGGTTGGCGTTTGATGCTTCCAGGAAACCCTGGCGCACGGACGTGCGCGTGGCGGCGCGCGCCGCCCCCGAACCGGCCGTCGCCGCGAACATGCTCTGGCCCAGCTTCTGGAGCTCGGCCGGGTTCTCGAACTCGACCACCGCCAGCTGCCCCGCCTGGCTTTCGCCCACCAGCACCGTGCCGTCGGGGCCGATGACCGGCGCGCCGCCCTCGAGCTTGAGCTCGCCCCCGTCAACGCCGAGGACCGGGTAGCCCTCGGCGGTCACCAGGACCCCGCCGGGGGTCAGGACCAGGTCGCCGCGGCGGGTGTAGGTTTCCCCCTGCGGCGTCCTCACGACCAGGAAGCCCGGCCCGTCCAAACCCACGTCGAGCAGCACCCCGGTGAGGCGCAGCGGGGCGCCGGTCAGGTCGGGATACGACCCCGCCGGCTGCACCCCCGTGCCCATGGCCCCGACCACCGGCGCCGACCCGCCGGCCCCGTCCGGTCCGCCATCGCCGACCCGCGCCAGGAGCATGGCCGGGAACGACTCGAGGGCGACCTCGTCGCGCTTGAACCCCGGCGTATCAACGTTGGCGATGTTGTTGGCGATGACCTCGGTCTTGCGCAGCTCGGCGAGCATGCCCGATGCCGCCGTGTACAGCCCGCGCAGCACCCCCATCCCCCCTTGCGGGCGACGGCGCCGCCGGCGGCCGGGGCGGGGCCCCCCGGAAAACGGGAGGCCTGCCCCGCGGATGCGAAGGAGCAGGCCTTCAAGACCTTCCTTTCGGCAACCCGGCCGTCATGGCTTTTGGCCGTAGACCCGCGGTTTTGCGCCCCCACCTTTCGGTGGGTTTGCCGTTATCGAGGACATATGCGGTTTGCCCATGCGTTTCGAGCCTTAGCTCTTACACCTTCGACGTCGACCCTGGGATTCCTTCTCAGAAGAGAAACTTTTCAGCGAGGCCATGCGTTACGCCGAGCTGGGGCGCGTGCTGCTGACGAGAACGTCCTTGAACAGCTCCAGCGACTCCAGCGCCCGGCCGGTGCCGAGGGCCACGCAGGACAGGGGGTCGTCGGCGAGGTGCACCGGTATGCCCAGGTCGTGGCTGGCGAGCCGTTCCAGGCCGTGCAGCAGGGCACCGCCGCCGGTCAGGACCAGACCCTTGTCCATGATGTCGGCGGCCAGCTCGGGCGGCGTGCGCTCGAGGACCGACTTGATGAGGTCGATGATCGCCGAAACCGGCTCCTCCAGCGCCTCACAGACCTCGCGGGAGGTGACCGTCACCGTCTTGGGCAGGCCGGACAGCAGGTCGCGGCCGCGGGTCTCGATCGCCTTCTCGCGCGCCCCGGGGAACGCGGTGCCGACCTCGATCTTGATCTCCTCGGCGGTGCGCTCGCCGATCATCAGGTTGTACTCGCGCTTCATGTAGCGGACGACGGCGGCGTCGAACCTGTCGCCGCCGACGCGCAGGGTCTGGCTCAAGACGATGCCGCCCAGGCTGAACACGGCCACGTCGGTCGTGCCGCCGCCGATGTCGGCGACGGCGCAGCCGCTCGGCCGGCTGATGTCGAGCCCGGCGCCCAGCGCGGCCGCCAGGGGCTCCTCGATGAGGTAGGTCTTGCGCGCCCCCGCCTGCAGGGCCGCCTCGAGCACGGCGCGGCGCTCGACGGTCGTGACCGACGACGGGACGCACACCATGATCCGGGGCCGGAACAGCATGCGCCTGCCGCAGACGCGGGTCAGGAAGTACTTGAGCATGGCCTCGGTCTTGTCGTAGTCGGCGATCACGCCGTCTTTGAGCGGCCGGATGGCGACGATGTTGCCCGGGGTACGGCCCAACATGCGCCGCGCCTCCTCGCCCACGGCGAGGAGGCGTCCGCTGGCACTGTCCACCGCCACTACCGACGGCTCGCGCAACACGATGCCGCGGCCATGGACGTAGATCAGGGAGTTGGCGGTGCCCAGGTCGACGCCGATGTCCTGCGCAAGTCCTAGCATGTCGGGCCCCTCCCGTCACCGGGGAAAAACAAGACAGCACAACGGCACCGTGTGGCGTTCGTGTGTGCTGTTTCTACATGCGCGATGAAATCCCTTTTTCGTCCGCGGTCTTTTCACCCAGGTACTTCTGCCGGGTGGCCAGCCCGCCCCGGATGTGCCGCTCCGACTTGTTGAACTCCAGAACACGCTTGACGCGCCGGGCGAGGAGGGGGTTGACACGCAGGAGCCGCTCGGTCACGTCTTTGTGAACGGTGCTCTTGGAGACACCAAACACCCGCGCCGTGTCACGCACGGTGGCCTTGGTCCGGATGATGTGGTCGGAAACCTCCAGTACCCGTCTCCAGATGTAGTCCTTCACGTTGCCCGGCCTCCCGCCCCGGTTTGCTACAAGTATATGCCGCTCTAAAGCCAAAATACCGGGCCGCGGCGTGGCCCGGGGGCGCCCCGGCGGGCCGCCCGGCCTACCGCGCGTAGTTGGCGGCGTCCACGGCCTCCCCGGCGACGCGCAGCTCGAAGTGCAGGTGCGGCCCCAGTGCCGCCTCGGCCGCGCAGGGGTCACCCACTTCGCCCAGGGCGTCGCCGGCCGCCACGGTCGCGCCCCCCTCCAGGTGCGGCGCGGTCAGGCCCGCGTAGACCGTGCACACGCCCGCGCCGTGGTCCAGGGTCACCGCCCAGCCCATGCCCGGGGTCTCTTCGACCGCAGCCACGCGGCCGGCCAGGGCGGCGCGGACGGCGGTGCCGGCCTCGGCCGCGATGTCGGTGCCGGGATGGAAGCGCCAGTCGCCAAAGGCCGCCGAGTAGTGCCAGCCGAAGCCCTGCTGCGACCGCCCGGCCACCGGCCAGCGCAGCTCGGCGAGACGCGGGGCGGCCAGGGTCACGGTTGCCGGTGCTGTGGGGGCCGCTGGGGTCACCTGGACTGCTGGGGCCGCGGGGGTCACTTGGGCCGCCGAGGCCGCCGGGGCTGCTGGGGTCGTTCCGGCTGCCGCCGGGCCGGCGGCGCCATCCGCGGCCGCGCCCGCCTGCCCAGCGCCCGCGACCGGCGCCGGCTGCAGGTCGTGGCCGGCCCCGGCCGCGGGGGAACGCGCGAACAGGCCGTATGAGACCGTGGCCGCGCCCGCCAGGCACAGCACGAGCCCGGCGGCGAAGACCAGCTTGGCCGCCCGCGCCGGGATGCTCGGCCGCCGGCGCGCGCGGGCCGTGGCGGCGGCGGGGCCGTCCGCGGCGCCTTGGCTGCGCCGCGCGCCGATGCCCAGGACCCCCCGCAGCGCGGCGAGCGCCCGCCGCCACAGGGTGCGTCGCGGGGTCGCCGCGTCGTCTGTAGTCATTGGTATCACCTCCCCGCCTATTGTCACCAGCGATGCCTTTATTATGCAGGCGGGTGGCTGACCAAAAGATTTTGTGCAGGTGCATATGGGTCATGCGGCAGGGAATGATAGAGGCAGCAGCTACGGTCGGCCGGTTCCTTGTGGGGCTAGGCAGGTAGGCCGTGACGACGACTGACGCCGCTTGGCCGCCGTAGCTGCTTTAAGTTTTCCGCGGCGGCCTTGCGCACCCCGCTTGATCATGGTAGGCGGGCGGGGGCGGTCCAGGGCACGACCTCGACCCCCGTGTAGTAGTGTTTGAGGATGTCCATGTACGTCGCGCCCTGCTGCCCCCACCCGTCCGCCCCGTACTGGCACAATCCGACCCCGTGGCCGTAGCCGCGCACGGTTAATACCACGTTGCCCCCCTGCGGCGCCGCCTCGAACAGTGTCGAGCGCAGGTGCAGCCGGGCGCGGGCCTCGACGCCGCTGAAGCGGCGCTCGTCAACGGTGAACTCGAGCACGCGGCCGGTGCCGCTCTTCTTCGTCACCACCGGCGCATCCCCGCCGGCCATGGCCGGCGCGGCGGGTGCGCCGGCGAACGCCAGCCGCAACTCGCCGGCGCTGACGACCACGCGCTCCGGGGCGCTGTACGGAGAGTGGGCGTCCCACTTGCACTCGACCCCCTGCAGGTAGGGCACGGGGGCGCCCCACACGTCCGCGGCATCCTCAGTATGGCCGGCGCAGGTGGAGTGGTACACCGGGTCGATGAGCGCGCCGCCGCAGGTGACGACCATGCCCCTGGTCTCGTCGGCGGCGCGCCGCACCCGGGCCCAGAGGCGGTAGAAGCCCAGAAAACCCAGGCGCCGCCTCAGTTCCTCGCCCGAGACCCAGGCTTGTCCGTGCGTGGGGTCGTCGCAGATATCGGCCCCCGCGTGACGGTCGCAGCCGGGCCCGCCGAACTCGCGCATGCGCCGCAGAACGTAGGTGCGGGCCGCCACCGCCTGTGCCTTCAGCGCCTCCAGCGAGAACGACGCGGGCATTTCGGCCGCGACCACGCCCGCGACGTACGTCTCCAGGGGCAGCTTGAGCAGCTTGCCTGCCTCGCAAAGGAGGAGGTTCACGGTCACCTCGCCGGCTGTCCCCGGGGCGGGGGACGGCGCCGGGCGAGACCCGCCGGGGGAAGAGGGGGGCGCGACACAGCCGCGGGCCAGGAGCGCCGGCAGGATGACAACGACCAGGAACACGACCACGGCCAGAAGGCCCAGAAACCGCTTCACCGCCGCGCGCTCCCCCCGTCCGCCGCGTGCGCCGCGGCCCAAGGACGTCACATAACGTCACATGATATGACTATGAGGGAGAGACACCGCCTATGTCGGCGCCGCCGCGGGCGATGGCCGCCCCCAGCCCGCGCAGCTTCTTGTCCAGGTCGGCGTAGCCGCGCTGGACGTGGTGGACACCGGTGACCTCGGTCGTCCCACTGCCCACCAGGCCCCCCAGGACCAGCGCCGCCCCCGCGCGCAGGTCGGTGGCCCTGACCGGCGCCCCGGTCAGGTAGTCCACGCCCCTGATGATCGCGCTGCGGCCCTCGATGCGGATGTCAGCGCCCATGCGCTTCAGCTCGTCGACGTGCAGGAAGCGGTTCTCGAACACGGTCTCGGTGATGATGCTGGTGCCGTCGGCAACCGTCATCAGGGCGGTGACCGGGGCCTGCAGGTCGGTGGGAAAGCCCGGGTGCGGCAGGGTCTTGATGTCGACCGCGCGCGGGCGCCCCCGCCCGGCGACGCGCAGCACGCCGGGGCCGCCCTCTTCGACCGTGGCGCCGATCTCGCGCAGCTTGGCGATCACGGGCTTGAGGTGCTCCACCACGACGTTCTCCAGCGTCACGTCGCCGCCGGTAATGGCGGCGGCGACCATGAACGTGCCGGCCTCGATGCGGTCGGGGATGACGTGGTGGGTCACGCCGTGGAGCGAGCGTACCCCCTCGACCTTGACCAGGTCGGTCCCGGCGCCGCGCACGCGGCCGCCGGCGGCGTTGAGGAAGTTCGCCAGGTCCGCGACCTCCGGCTCGCCGGCGGCGTTCTCGATGAAGGTGACGCCCTCGGCCAGGCACGCGGCCATTATGATGTTCTCGGTGGCGGTGACGCTGGGGAAGTCGAGGTAGATGCGCGCCCCGAGCAGGCGCCCGGCGTGCACCTCGATGCACCCGTGCTCGCAGGTCACGCGCGCGCCCAGGGCGGCGAAGCCCTTGAGGTGCAGGTCGATGGGGCGCGCGCCGATGGCGCAGCCGCCCGGCAACGGCAGGCGGGCGTAGCCGCGGCGCGCCAGGAGGGGGCCGGCGATGAGGAATGAGGCGCGCATCAAGCGCGCCAGCTCGTCCGGCGGGTCGCACCCCGCCCCCTGGCCGGCGACGACCCGCAGTCGTTCCTCCGCGAATTCGGCGGCGCAGCCCAGGCCCTGGACCAGACGGCACATCGTGAACACGTCGCCCAGGGGGGGCACGCCGTCAAGGAGCGTCGGCCCTTCGGTCAGAAGCGTGGCGGCGATGATCGGCAGGATGGCGTTTTTGGCGCCGCCGATGCGTACCCGGCCGCAAAGCGGCAGGCCGCCGCGGATGACGAACGTGTCAGGACCGGCGGCGGCAGCGGTGGGCGGCGGCGGGGCGGGGGCGGCGCCGGCAGTGTCTTCATGCGCGGTCGGCAGCGGGATGATGCGGGAAATGGGATTCTCCTCCCCCCGGCAGGCGGCCGGTCACCCGCACGGCAGCGAGGGCGGGGCCGGGTCGAGTCAAGTTGCCTGCCGGTGTCATTATTCCCACGGCCGATCACGCCATATGCAGGTCGGGCACTCTAGAAAAACCTCACTAATGCCATCCGGCTCAGCCCTCGGTCGCGTGCAGGCGGGCCAGGGCGCGTTGCAGGGCGATTTGCGCCCGGTCGGGGTCGATCTCGCGCCGGCGTGCGCGCAGCCGCTCCTCCGCCCGGCGGCGCGCCGCCCCCGCCCGGTCACGGTCGATCTCCTCCGCCCGCTCGGCGGTGGGCGCCAGCACTACGGCCTTGTTGCCGGTGGCGACCTCGAGGTAGCCGCCCGAGACGGCCATGCGCTGCCAGGCCGCGTCGCGCCGGTACTTGACCACCCCCGGCCGCAGCAGGACGACCATGGGCGCGTGGTCGGCGAGCACGCCGAGGTAGCCGTCGGCGCCGGGAACGATGAGGGATTCGACGTCCTCGCGCGTTACGATGCGCTCCGGCGTGACCACCTCAAACGTGAACATCTTGCCCACGGCGCTTCACCTCGCTCCCGGAGGCCCGCCTCACGACTTGGCCTTCTTGACCGCGTCGTCGATCGTCCCCACCATGTGGAACGCCGACTCCGGCAGGTCGTCGTGGCGGCCGTCGAGGATCTCCTTGAACCCGCGGATGGTCTCGCCCAGCGGCACGTAGCGGCCCGGCTGGCCGGTGAACGGCTCGGCGACGAAGAACGGCTGGCTGAGGAAACGCTGGATGCGGCGCGCGCGCGTCACGATCAGCTTATCCTCGTCTGACAGCTCTTCCATGCCCAGGATGGCGATGATGTCCTGGAGCTCCTTGTAGCGCTGCAGGACGCGCTGCACCCCGCGCGCGACGTCATAGTGCTCGCGGCCGATGACGGACGGGTCAAGGAGGCGCGACGTCGACGAGAGCGGGTCCACCGCCGGGTACAGCCCCAGCTCGACGATCCAGCGCTCAAGGCGCGTGGTAGCGTCGAGATGCGCGAACGTCGCGACCGGCGCCGGGTCGGTGTAGTCGTCGGCGGGCACGAATATCGCCTGCACCGAGGTGATCGACCCCTTCTTCGTCGTCACGATGCGCTCCTGCAGGTTGCCCATCTCCGACTGCAGCGTCGGCTGATAGCCGACGGCCGAGGGCATGCGGCCCAGGAGCGCCGACACCTCGGACCCCGCCTGGGTGAATCGGAATATGTTGTCGATGAACAGCAGGACGTCCTGGCCCTCCTCGTCGCGGAAGTACTCGGCCACGCACAGCGCCGACAGGCCGACCCGCAACCGGGCGCCCGGGGGCTCGTTCATCTGGCCGAACACGAGCACGGTCTTGTCCAGGACGCCCGACTCCTTCATCTCCAGCCACAGGTCGTTGCCCTCGCGGCTGCGCTCGCCCACGCCGCCGAACACGGAGAAGCCGCCGTGCTGGTAGGCGATGTTGCGGATGAGCTCCATGATGATGACGGTCTTGCCCACGCCGGCGCCGCCGAAGAGCCCGACCTTGCCGCCGCGCGGGTAAGGCTCAAGGAGGTCGACGACCTTGATCCCCGTCTCTAGCACCTGGCGCGGCGGTTCGACCTCAGCCACGCCTGGGGGCGAGCGGTGGATGGGGTAGCGCTTGGTGGTCTCGATCTCGCCGCGGCCGTCGATGGGGCGGCCGATGATGTCGAACATCCGCCCCAGGACATTGCGGCCCACGGGGACGGTTATCGGCCCGCCCGTGTCGACGGCCGGCATGCCGCGCACGAGGCCGTCCGTGGAATCCATGGCGACGCAGCGCACCACGTTGTTGCCCAGGTGCTGCGCCGTCTCCAGCGTCAGGTCGATCTGCCGCGGCTTCCCGGTGGCGGGGTCCTCCCCGCTCGAAGCCCGGATGACGACCGCGTTGTACAGGTCAGGCAGCTGCCCGGCCGGGAACTCCACGTCCACCACCGGGCCGATGACCTCTAGCACGCGGCCCACCCGCGCCCCTTCCGCCCCTGCTGTGGCCACGTTCCATCCCCTCCCTCGCTACCGCCGCCGCGCCGCACCTCACCTGAGGGCCTCGGTCCCGCCGACGATCTCCGAGATTTCCCGGGTAATCGAGGTCTGGCGCAGCCGGTTGGCCTCCAGCGTGAGTTCCGCGATCATCTCGTCGGCATTATCGGTGGCCACCTTCATCGCCGTCATGCGCGATCGCTGCTCGGCCGCCTTGGCCTCGAGCAGGTAGTGGAACATGCACGCCTCGATGTAGTCGGGCACGAGCTGCTCCAGGACACGCCCCGGAGACGGCTCGTAGATGTAGTCGAGCGGCATCGCCGCGCCCGCCGGCGGTGCGGCCTCCCCGTCCCGCCCCACGCGCAGCGGCAGGAGCACGGCCTCGCGCGGCCGCTGCAGCAGCGACGCGGCGAACTCGGTGTACACGACGCGCACCTCGTCCAGCCGGCCGTCGCGGAACAGGGCGACCAGCGACCGCGCGATCTCGCGCGCGGCGGCGAAGGTCGGGTTCTCGCCCAGGCCGGTGTGCTCCGACAGGAGCTCGAAGCCGCGGCGCCGGAAGTATTCGCGCCCGCGGCGGCCGATGGCGACGAGCGCCACCCGCCGGCCTGTGTTCGCCTCCTCCGCGACAAGCTGCTGCACCTGGCGCACGATGTTGGCGTTGTATCCGCCGCACAGGCCGCGGTCGCCGGTGATGAAGGCGATGCCCACCCGCGATACGTCGCGGACCTGAAACAGCGGGTGGTCGATGTCCGGTGCGGTGGCCGCCAGCCGCCGCAACACGCCCTCCATGGCCCCGGCATAGGGGCGCAGCGCGCGAACCCGATCCTGGGCACGGCGCAGCTTGGCCGCGGCCACCAGCTCCATGGCCCGCGTGATCTGCTTGACGCTGGTGACGGCCCGGACGCGCCGGCGCACGTCGTGCATGGTCGCCAATTACATCACCCCACTGCCGGCGCCCCTTGCCTGGGGCGCCCCCGGGATCGCGCTAGCTGGCGCGGGCCGCGGGCGTCCCGGCGTCCGCCTCCTCGCGCCCGGCCAGGAACAGCCGCTTGAACCGCCCCATCGCCACCTCCAGGGCGGCGACCGTGGCGTCGGAAAGCTCGCCGGACGTGGCTATCGCCGACAGCGCGCCGGGGTCGTCCTGGCGGACGTGCGCGAGGAACTCCGCCTCGAACCGCCGCACGTCGGCCACAGGGATGTCATCGAGGTGGCCGCTGGTGCCGGCCCAGATCACGACCACCTGTTCCTCGACCGGCATCGGCTGGTACTGGTCCTGCTTCAGGAGCTCGACCATGCGCTCGCCCCGCCCCAGCTGCGCCTGCGTCCGCTTGTCAAGTTCGGTGCCGAACTGCGCGAATGCGGCCAGCTCGCGGTACTGGGCGAGGTCCAGCCTCAGGCTGCCGGCGACCTTCCGCATGGCGGGGATCTGCGCCCGGCCGCCGACGCGCGAGACCGAAAGACCCACGTTCACCGCCGGCCGCTGGCCGGCGTAGAACAGGTCCGGCTGCAGGAATATCTGGCCGTCGGTGATGGAGATGACGTTGGTCGGGATGTACGAGTGCAGGTCGCCGGCCTGCGTCTCGATGATCGGGAACGCCGTCATCGAGCCGCCGCCCAAATCCGACGACAGCTTGGCGCCGCGCTCGAGGAGCCGGGAGTGCAGGTAGAACACGTCGCCGGGGTACGCCTCGCGTCCCGGCGGCCGCCGCAGCAGGAGCGACAGCTCGCGGTACGCCACGGCGTGCTTGGTCAGGTCGTCGTACACGATCAGGGCGTGGCGGCCGCCGTACATGAAGTGCTCGCCCATGGCCGCGCCGGCGTACGGGGCGATGAACAGCACCGGCGCCGGCTCGGCGGCGGTCGCCGACACCACCGTGGTGTACCCCATGGCGCCCCGCGCCGTCAGCACGTTGACCACGTCGGCCACCGTCGACGCCTTCTGGCCGATGGCGACATAGACGCAGATGACGCCGGTGCCCTTCTGGTTGATGATCGTGTCCACGGCGATGGCCGTCTTGCCCGTCTGGCGGTCGCCGATGATCAGCTCGCGCTGCCCGCGGCCGATGGGGATCATCGAGTCCAGGGCCTTGATGCCCGTCTGCAGGGGCTCCGACACCGGCCGGCGCGCCACCACGTTGGGCGCCTTGAACTCGACCGGCCGCCTCGTCTCGAACTCTATGGGCCCCTTGCCGTCAATGGGCTGGCCGAGCGCGCTCACCACCCGGCCGAGCATCGATTCGCCGACGGGCACCTCGACGATGCGCCCGGTACAGCGCACCTCGTCGCCCTCCTTGATATGCAGGTAGGGCCCGAGGATGACGCAGCCGACGTTGTCCTCCTCGAGGTTCAGGGCCATGCCCATGATGCCGCCGGGGAACTCAAGAAGCTCGTTGGCCATGCACGACTCCAGGCCGTAGACGCGCGCTATGCCGTCGCCGACCTGGATGACGCGCCCGACGTGGGCGATGTCGATCTCCGCCTCGAACCGCTCGATCTGTTCCTTCAGGATGCTGGAAACTTCTTCCGGCTTCAGGCCGGCACCCATCCCGTCTCACCTCCACCGTCAGGACCGGGCCGTATCGCCCTTGAGGCGCCTGCGCAGCTGGCGCAGGCGCGCCCCCAGGCTGCCGTCGATAACAGTGTCCCCGATCTGCGCCCTGAGCCCGCCGACGATGGCGGGGTCGCGCTCAACGCGCAGCCGCACGCGGCGACCGGCGACCTTCTCAAGGCGCGTCCCGAGCCGCTCCAGGAGCGCCGGCGGGACATCAGCGGCCGATCGCACCTCGATTTCCACGACCCCCGCCGCCTCGTCGCGAAGGCGCACGTACTCGCGTTGGATGGCCTCAAGGTAACGCTCGCGCCGCTTGCGCATCACCAGTCGCATGAAGTTGACGGTCGGCACCGAGAGGCCGGGCAGGACGGCGGTCAGCGCCCGCAGCCGGTCATCGGCGGGCAGGAGGCGGTGCTCCACAATGCGCCGCAGCTCGGGGTAGTCCCCGACGGCGCGCGCGATCGACTGGAGCTCCGTCCCCAGGGCCCCCTCCAGGCCGCGGTCGCGGGCGAGCATGAACAGGGCGGCCGCGTAGCGCCGCGCCACTGCCGCCTCAAGCATCGTCCTCCCCTACCCTGTCCACGAATTCCTCCTGCAGGCGGCGGTGGTCCTCCGGCGTCAGCACGCGCCCCAGGACCCGCGCCGCGGCGGACGACACGATGTCGGCCGCCTTCTCGCGCAGATCGGCGAGCACCTGGTCACGCTCGCGCCGGATGCCCTCCTGGGCGCGCTCCACCAGGCGGGCGGCGTCGGCGTCGGCGCGGGCGAGGACCTGCGCTCGCGCCTCCTCGGCGATGCGCGACGCGCGCGCCCGGATCTCCTCCGCCTCGCCCTGCGATGAGGCCAGGCGCTCCTGGTACTCCTGGCGCAGCTTGTCGGCCTCGTCAAGCTCTTTCTGGGCCCGGGCGAGGTTGCCCTCAACCTCCGCGCGCCGGCCGTCGAGCATCTTCAGCACGGGCTTGAAGAACACCAGGCGCAGGATGAGAAAGAACGCGAGGAAGTTGATGACCGCCCAGGCCATCTCGTGGATACTGAACATGGCCCTTCCCTCCCCGGTGTCGCCGCACGCCCGGTACCGCAGCGGCCCCTTTGCCCGGCGCCCCTCAGGCGGGGATGCGGCCGGCCAGGACGAACACGAGCGCGAACACGAACAGGGTCAAGGCCTCCATGAACGCCAGCGCCAGGAGCATCATCACGAAGACGCTGCCCGACTTCTCCGGCTGCCTCCAGGTGGCGTCGATGGCCGCCTGCGCCGTCTTGCCCTGGGCGTGCGCCGAGCCGATGGCGGCGGCGGCTATGGCGAGGACCGCCGCCGACGCGAACAGAGCGATGCCAGTCATCGTAAAACCCCCTCCCTGATTCACTGCGTGCCCACTTCACGTGCCCACCTCAGCGGACCCGTCTCCCCCGCGCCCGTCAATGCGCCTGCGTCTCGCTGGCGCCGGCCAGGTACACGGCGGTGAGCATGGTGAATATGAAGGCCTGCACAAAGCCGAAGATCAGCTCCAGGACCAGCGTGGTGATCGGGAGAAAGTACGGTATCACCAGCAGCAGGGCGAGGAGCACCGTTTCGCCGCCGAAGATGTTGGCGAAGAGACGGAGCGACAGCGAGAACGGCCGCACAAGTTCCTCGAGGATGGACAGCGGGAGCATGAGCGGCGCCAGGAACAGCGGCTCTATGAAGTGCTTGAAGTAGCGCAGCCCCTTCGAGCGGATCCCGACGTACTGCGTGGCGCAGAACGTGACCGCGGCAAGGCCGCCGGTCACCCCCCAGTGGCTGGTGGGCGGCTTGAAGGCGCGGAACTCCCCGGCGCCCGGTATGAGGCCGGAGTAATTGCAGACCAGTATGAAGACAAAGAACGAGCCCAGGAGGGGCAGAAACTGCCGCGCCCGCTTGGGGCTCATCACGCTGGAGAAGAGGTTCTCCCCGCCGGCGATGGCGATCTCGACCAGGGACTGCAGGCGGGAGCGGGGGATGCGCTCAACGCGCCGGCCGGCGAGCCACAGCACCGCGATGATCAGCGCCATTACCGCCCACATCGTGGTGACGGCCCCCGTGACCTCGAGGCCGAAGACGCGGAACAGGACGTCAGCCCCCCCCTGCTCCATCAGCCCTGCCCCCTCTCCCGACCGTACATCACCCCCAGGAAGGCGCCCCGCACCAGAAGGATGGCCGCCAGCGCGGAGACGACCGCCAGGCCGGAGCGGAAAACGAGGTATACCAGGAACAGCGCCACCACGGAAAGGACTGTCCGCAAGCCCAACGGCAGAAAGAGCGACCGGACATACAGGTGGGGCATGCGCCCCGCTTCGGGCCGGCGTGGTATCCTGTCCATGACCCGCATGACCAGCAGGTCTCCGACCAGGGCCAGGGGCAGCCCCACAGCCGCACCGACCAGTATCGCGGCCGTCACACCCATCGTGTCTCCTCCGTCACCGCGCGCCACCGCCGTCTTCAGCGTTTCCGTTGCCGTCATTGCGGCCGCCGTTGGCGCCGCCATCATTGAACTCGCGTAGGAGGTCCCGGAACAGGATGCGGAAGGCGGCGGCAACGCCAAGGACCAGCCCCAGGAGAGCCAGCCACGGGTCTGTGCCCAGGCGGCGGTCGAGCCACGCCCCGCCCTGGAACCCGAGGAACATCGCCGCCAGGAGGGTCAGACCGAACGTGAGGGCCAGGGATAGCAGGCGGTACGCGCGCCCTCGTTCGCGGTGCACCGGCGCCCCCCCTCTTGGGCGGCCCTGCCCGGGCGGCACGGGGCCGGGATAGCAAGATCCCGCCACAATTATACTGCAGTCTGGTATCGGCTGTAAACTGGATGCGACAGGTAAACGGGTCGCCAAGCCGTATCGCGGCTGCGCCCTTGCGGCGCCTGCTGCGCCGGCCGCCGATGCTAACAAAGGATTGCAGGAAGGCGATTCTCGTTTCGTTGCGCGATTCCTGCTGCTTGTGTCGAAGTTCTATCTTGCTGACTAGTCTGAATTCGGGCGTGCGGGCACGAACTCGTCGGGGCGGGCGGGGGAAAGCCCGAAGCAGTAGCGCAGGGCGGCCACGATGCGGCGCGCGGCCTGCCCGTCGCCAAGGGGGTTGGAGGTCCTGGCCATGCTTTGGTAGTGACCGGGGTCGCGCAGCAGGCGGAGGGCCGCGGCATAGACGGCGCCGGTCTCCGCCCCCACCAGCTCCACGGTGCCCGCCGCGAGGGCCTCGGGGCGCTCGGTGACGTCGCGGAGCAGGAGCACCGGCTTGCCCAGCGTCGGCGCCTCTTCCTGGACGCCGCCCGAGTCGCTGATGATGAAGTGGGCGCGGCCGAGGAGGTTCGCCCACTCCTGGTACGGGAACGGCTCGCACAGGAGGACGCGGGGGGCGCCGGCCAGGACGCGGTGGGCGACCCTGCGGACCTCGGGGTTGGGGTGGACGGAGAAGACCATCAACACGTCCGGGCAATCGACGGCGATCTGGCGCACGGCCTGGCAGATGCTCTCCATGCGCGGGCCGTGGTTCTCGCGGCGGTGAGCCTCGACCGGCACTACGCGCCGGCTTGAGAAGTCAAGGTCGCAAAGGAGCGGGCTCTTGAAGCGGTAATCGGGCCGCACCGTGGCCAAGAGCGCGTCGACCGCCGTGTTGCCGGTGACAAAGACCGCCTCCGCCGGGTGGCCCTCGCGCAGGAGGTTCTCGCGGGCGACGGGGGTGGGGGCGAAGTTCAGCTCGGCGAGGACGGCGACAAGGCGGCGGTTCATCTCCTCCGGAAACGGCGCGTAGCGCTCGCCCGTGCGCAGCCCGGCCTCGACGTGGCCGACGGTGATGCGGCGGTAGAAGGCCGCCAGGGCGGCGGCGCAGGTCGTGGCGGTGTCGCCGTGCACGAGGACGATGTCGGGGGACTCACGCTCGAGCACCGGCCCCAACCGCTCCAGGGCGCGCACGGTGATGTCGGTGAGCGTCTGGGCCGGGCGCATGATGTCCAGGTCATAGTGGCTCCTGATCTGGAAGTGGCTCAGCACCTGGTCAAGCATCTGGCGGTGCTGGGCAGTGACCGCGACGCGGCTCTCGAACGCCGGGTCGGCCGCCAGGGCCAGCACCACGGGCGCCATCTTCACGGCCTCGGGGCGTGTCCCGAACACCGACAGCGCCCGCACCCGCGGGCGGCGTGCTGTTTTGGGCCGGAACTCGCCCACTGCGACCCCTCCCGATGCAATGATGCCCTCCCCGGGGGGAGGGCCACGCGATGGCCGGCGGGAGCCGCGGCACCCCGCGGCGCCGGGCGCCGCCGCGCCGGCGGCTAGCGATCAACCTGTCTTGGGCGCTGCAGGGCGAACACCCCCGTGCGGCGCAGGCCGGCGAACGCCCCGCCGACCACGAGCAGGAACATCAGGCCCGCCTGCCACGCCTTCCACTCGCTCAGAAGCACCGCGCACAGGCCCAGCCCGGCGCTCAGGACGTACATCAGCACGACGACCTGGCGCTGCGTGAACCCCAGGCGCAGGAGGCGGTGGTGGAGGTGCTCCTGGTCAGCCTCGTGCACCGGCCGGCGCGCCGCCAGGCGGCGCAGGATGGCGAACGACGTGTCGAAGATGGGCAGCCCCAGCGCCAGGACGGGGACGGCCAGCGCGACCACGGTCGTGCACTTGAGGGTCCACTGCACCGACACGGCGGCGATCATATAGCCCAAAAACATCGACCCCGTGTCGCCCATGAATATCTTGGCCGGGTTGAAGTTGTAGGGCAGAAACCCCAGCGCGGCGCCGGCCACAGCCCCCATGACGACCATCGCCACGACCTGCCCCTGGCCGGCGGTCACGATCATCAGCGTCAGGGCGGCGATGGCCGAGATGCCGGCCGCCAGCCCATCCAGGCCGTCGACCAGGTTAACGACGTTGATCACCGCGACGACCCAGAACAGCGTGATGGGGATGCCCAGCACGGGGAGGTGCCACATGCCGCCCGACGGGTTGGTGAGCCACTCGACGCGCACCCCGGCGGCCACCAGGGCGGCCGCCGCCGCGATCTGCCCAAGAAGCTTGGCCCACGCCGGAAGGCCTTTGACGTCGTCGATGACGCCCACAGCGAGGATCACCGCGGCACCGCCGAGAATGGCGTACGCGTCGTGACCGCCCCCGCGCAGAAACGCCAGGAGCGAGACGACCGCGGCCAGGCAAATCGCCAAGCCGCCCAGCCGCGGCGTGGGCTTATTGTGCACGCTGCGCGCCACCGGGCGATCCAGGGCGCCCACCCGCAGCGCCAGCCGCCTGACGAGCGGCGTGGCGCCGTAGGCGATCACACAAGCCAGGGCCAGCGCGCCGACTCCCTGAAGCCACATCGTCCCGATTCACCCCTGACGCCCGAGCATCATTGGAAGCATGATCCGACCTCTCCTATTTTATCCCCCGGCACCAGCGATGTCAACGTCGCGTCAACGATTTTCGCCGTCCAGGCGGCGATCTCCTTTATCACTCCGCGATCTTCCCGCCGTCCCCGGCGTGGGAAACCCGGACAACCTCGATCCACGGCGCTTCCTTGAGCCAGTCGCGCTCGACCGCGTATGGGCGGGAGTAGACGACCCGCTTCACGCCGGAGTTGACGATGACCTTCGCGCACTCGCTGCATGGGTAGTCGGTCACGTAGAGCGTCGCCCCGTCGCGTTCGGCCGGGGCGCTCTCCATGAGGGCGTTTATCTCGGCGTGGATCGTGCGCACGCAGTGCCCGTCGACCAGCAGGCAGCCCGCCTCGGCGCAGTGCGGCATGCGGCGCGGGGAGCCGTTGTACCCGGCGCCCCTGAGGCGCCGGTCGGCGACGACCACGGCGCCGACGCGCCGCCGCGGGCAGGTGCTGCGCCCGGCGACCTGGAAGGCGATGTCCAGGAAGTACTCATCCCAGGATTTGCGCACGGCGACTACCTCTCTTTCGAGGTTGCTGCTTATGTTCTCTTCCGCGGCGCGGATCCCTGCCTCGCCGGGGGAAACGGCGGGGCCCCCGCCCGTGGCGGGGGCCCCGCAAGCATTCGTCAGCGCATGGGCAAGGACCCCCGGCCTCAGCATGCTGTGCGCCGCAAGTCAACCGGCCGCGCGGGAGATCCTCACGGCAGCGGCGCGCCGCTCGTGCCGAAGCAGTAGTCCATGCACCAGGCGGCGCAAGTCACGTTGCAGCTGGGACAGGGCTTGTCGTGCAGAAGCGGCACGAAGCCCGGCTTGGACGATAGATACACGGATGCCCCCCCCTTTCTCCGTTGCGACTGCGATCCCAGCTGTTGTCCCTGGACCGGGCGCGCAGCCGCGTCGGTCGAACTCAGGGCACGGGCGCATTGACGTTCTGGCGGCCGCAGTAGCCCGCGCACCCATCGGTCGAGCAAATGCTGTCGCACGTCACGTAGCAGCCGCTCGGACAGGAGGATCCGGCCATGACTGTGCCGGGTGGCAAACCCGGCTCAAGGCGGTCTCATTTCACGCATCAAACCGGGCATCTCTCGATGCTGCCACAGGTGGCTTTGCAGGTACTGGCGCACCAAGCGGTGCAGGAGCTGGTGCAGACATAGTTGCAGACTGTCGGGCACGCCAGCGACGCGGCGCTCGCTTGCTGGCCGGGCTTGGACGTAAGGTACACCGCATTTCACCTCCTCGCTGCTGTGTTGCTGTGTTCGCGAGCGGCTTGGCCCACCTGGTACAGGCGGCGGTAGACGGCGCTGTCGCGCAGGAGGTCGTCGTGCCTGCCCTGGCCGACGACCCGGCCCCCGTGCAGGACGACGATGCTATCGGCCTCGCGGATGGTCGAAAGCCGGTGGGCCACCAGGGCGATGGTGTGGCCCGGCGCCAGGGCGCGCAGGGCCTTCTGCACGTGAAGCTCGGCCTCGGCGTCCAGGGCCGAGGTTATCTCGTCGCACAGGATGACCGGCGAGCCCCTGAGGATCGCCCGCGCCAGCGCCAGCCGCTGCCGCTGCCCCCCCGACAGGCTGGCGCCGCGGTCGCCGAGCTGCGTCTGATACCCGTCCGAAAGCGCCGCGATGAACGCGGCGGCGTTGGCCAGCTCACAGGCGCGCTCGATGTCGCGGTCCGACGCGTCGGGCCGGGCGTAAAGCAGGTTCTCGCGGATCGAGGCGCGGAAGAAGAACGGGTCCTGGCTGACGATGGCTATCGCCTTGCGCAGGACCGCGAGGTCGTAGTCGCGGATGTCGCGGCCGTCGAGGCATATGACGCCCTGCTGCGGCGCGTAGAAGCGCAGCAGCAGGTTGAACAGGGTGGTCTTGCCGCTGCCGCTCAACCCGGCCAGCCCGGTGATCGTGCCCGGCTCGAGCTGGCAGGACACCCCGTTGAGCACCGGCTGCCCGGACTCGTACCGGAAGCACACCCCCTCAAGCGCGAGGCGCCCCGCGACCCGCGGCGGCGGCTTGGCCACCGGGGCGACGGCGGGCTCGGCCGCCTCGTCGAGGAGGCCGAACACGCGCTCGATGGACGCCAGGAGCTCCTGCCGCGTGCGCCTGAAGCTGGTGATGCCCTGCAGCGACCCGGCCAGTTGCCCGGCGTAGGCGGTAAACGTCACCAGCTGGCCGGTGGTCATATGCCCGGTGACGATCTGCCAGGCGGCAAAGCCGATGACCGTCACCGACCCGAGCCCGCCGATGAGCATGTTGGCCAGGCCGGCGTAGGCGTCGACGACGCTGATGCCCACAGACGAGGTCAGCAGTTGGCCGGCGAGGGCGCCGAACCCCTGGATGCGGTCCTTCTCCAGCTGCAGGGCCTTGATCTCGCGGCTGCCGGCGGCCGATTCCTGCACGAAGCTCATGTACCGGTCCATGAGCTTGCGGTTGGCAGCGTTCAGGCGGCGCAGGACGGCGCCGAAGTACCCGGACGCCAGGTACATGAGCGGCAGGATCAGGAGCTGGACGCCGGTCAGGGCCAATGACATCTGCAGCACCAGGACGAGTATGACGGCGGCGCGGGCGATGTCCGGGATGAGCTGCAGCCGGCGCAGTATCAGGCCGCCGACGGCGCCGGCGTCGCCCTCGATCCGCGACAGAAGCTCGCCCTGGCGGGTGCGGTCGAAGACGGGCACGGTCAGGCAGACCAGGCGCTCGTACAGGTGGCCCTTGACCCGCCACAGAAGGTCGGTGCTCAGCCGGGCCGTCACGTACGTCTCGGCCAGGCTGATCGCGCCCTGCCCCACGGTGGCGGCGAGCATCAGCGCCAGGAGCACGTAGGTGCGCCTGAGGTCGCCCTGGATGATCGCATCCAGGGTCCCGCCCAGGAACTTGGGCTGTAAAAGCGCCACGGCCGTGCTGATCCCGATGCACAGGAGGAGCAGGGCGCAGCGCCAGCGGTAGGGAACGCCGTAGAGATACGTCCGCCTCAGAAGCGCCCGCTCATGCTCCGGCGCGCTCACGGCGCTCACCTGCCTTTATGGATGGAGCAGCGTCCGCGGCGCGGCGGCCGGCATCCGCGGCGCGGCGGCCGGCGCCGCCTTGCGCGTCTCATCCGGGGAAGTTCAGCGAGACCTTGCGCGTCGCGAACTCCAGGCTCCAATTCGCTTCCGGCGGGTTATCCCAGTTGTACTTGGTGTGGATCTCCTCCCACCACTCCCGCATGCCGCGCTCGACCTCGCCGTAGTCCTTCACCAGCCGGTCATACAGCTCGTTGGACGCGCGGGCGGGCATGTCGGCGAGCGCCCGCACCAGCCCCTGCAGGGCCATCTTGCGGTCGAATATGACCTGCAGCCGCTTGCCTTCTTCTTCCGTGACCGTGCCCAGGAGGACGGTCTTGGTCTGGGCCGCCATTTCCTTCACCTCCAGAGAATCCGGCCAATACCGGGCCTAGTACTGGGCCATGACGCGCTTCCAGGTGGGCCTCTCCTCAAGTGGGTCGAGGGCGCCGACGGTGATCTCGGACTTCTGGGGCACTCCGAGTCCGGCCAGCTCCTTGCCCAGCCAGGCGGTGACCTTCATCTCGGTGTTGCTGGCCATGCACTGCAGCCGCGACGGCACGTTGAGCTGCAGGGTGTGTACTTGACTGTCGAAGAGGCAGCGCCGGCAATGATAGGCGCCGCAGTCGGCGCACAGCGGGGCCCGCTGGCGCCGGCACGCCATGACCAGCGAATCTTTGACGCCCTCGGCCGGCGTGCCGACGGCCGACTCCGGGTCGTGGTAGTAGAAGGCCGGGCAGACGTAGAACCTGCCGTTGGGCGCCAGGGTCAGGCTGTGCACGCCTGCCTCGCAGTCCTCGGGCCTGGTGAGGTCGAGGCGGTCGGTGAGGATGTTGACCTCCTTGCGCTGGCCGCCGCGATACAGCGCGAGCAGGTGGGCGGCCAGAAGCCGCAGCTGCTCCTCGTACCCGACCAGGTCGGCCTCGCTGAGCCCGCCGACGTCGCGGGTGATGATGTTCACCCGCCGGGTCTTCTCAAGGAGGGCGCGCGCCATCTCGTCGAGGCGGCCCACGTTGTCGCGGTCCAGAAGCAGAATGGCGGTGTCAGACGGCCCGCCCGGCCCGGTCTCGTTGTCGTGGACGACGATGTCTTGCGCGCCGACGTCCCCGGCGCGGGAGCTCACGATGTGCAGGGGGTCATACTCGCCGGGGACCTCCAGCCGCCCGCCAGAGACGGAGTTCAGCACCACCGGGCGGTAGAAGTTCAGCCGGGCGAACTCCAGCCCGGCCTTCAGGACGTCGGCCGGCATGGGCTGTGCGCCGCCGGCCGGCCGGTAGGCGCAGTGCGCCACCGCGTCGCCGGCGCCCAGGATGAACAGGTGCCGGCGCCGCTGCCCGGTGACCTTGCGCTTGACGCCCTCGGCCGCGGCCAGTCGCGCCCAGTAGTACTGGTTCGCCCGCACCCGCGCCTTGTGCATCTTGCATATCTGGGTCGCCCGCTGGTACAGGGTCGGCGTGTCGGCGCTGTCATAGTTCCAGCCCTGGCACCAGGCGCAGCCCGAGGCGACCTCACACTCGATGCACTCGCGGTTGCTCTGGGTCTCCAGCGAGAGGGAGATGAACGGCCTGAGCTTGTCAGGGTCGACGCCGTGCTCGATGTCGCCGACGACGTAGCCTTTGCGGTTGTTGAGGGAGTAGGGCATGAAGCGGATGCAGGGGTAGAGCACGCCCTGGTGGTCGACGGCGACCATCAGGCCGGCCCCGCACCAGTTGCTCTTGAGGCTCTCGTCAGTATTGGGGTAGCCGATGTTATCGCTAAAGAAGGTGCAGTTGTACTCCTTCCAGAGCTTGTTGTCGATGATGTGGTCGGCCAGGGAGCGCAGCTGGTCCTCCAGGACGGCGTCGTCGCCTTCGCGCCAGACGTCCTCGAACACGACGTTGGCCGGGACCTGGGTCAGCCCCAGCTGCCACAGGTGCAGGATGCTCTCCTTGAGGTACGGCAGGTCCGTGGACGCGAAGGTCACCTTGGTGTGCGCGTTGGGGTACTGCTCCAGCCACAGCTTGACGTTGCGCACGACGTCCTTGTACGTGCCTCGGCCGTCCGGGTACACGCGGTTCAGGTCGTGCTTCCTCTCAGTGCCGTCGATGGTGATGCCGATGCTCAGCCGGGCCCGGTTCTTGTTGATGAACCTCTGGACCTTGGGGTCGCCGTACAGGATGCCGTTGGTCGAGAACATGAACATGTAGTGGTCGTGCCACTTGTGGTTGCGGCGGTAGGACTCGATCTTGATGTAATCGCAGATCTCGTCGACGAGGTCGATCTCGACCAGCGGCTCGCCGCCGATGAAGTCCCAGACCACCGAGGCCTGGGGGTAGTTCTGGCTCAAGAAGTAGTCGGCGGCGCGCCGGGCGACGTCAAAGCTCATGCGGCTGGTCTGGTTCTTGTGCGTGATGTAGCAGTAGCGGCACGACAGGTTGCAGTTCTGCGTGACGACGAACGTTATCTGCTTGGAGTTGCCGCCCTCGTAGACCGGTAACGGCGTCCCCAGGACGTATGGGGTCTCCTCAGCCATAAGGCTCGCCTCCTTGTGTCCCCTGCGAGTACCGGGACGGCGATGGTTCATATTGGGGATTCTGGGTTATGTTGGAAAACTCCTGCCTCCCCCCATCCAGGACCTGCCGCAAAATTCGATACCATTCTGCAGGGAAGCGGGGGGCCTCCCGGGAGGAAAATTACCCCACGACGTGGAAGTCTTGTCGCCGACCTACAGGTTGAGCGACCCCCTGGAGGGGGATTCATGTCGTGTCGGGGCTAACGGAGTTCCGCGACCCTCTGTACGGCTTCATCGTGCTCGATGAACTGGAGTGCCGGCTCGTTGACTCCCCGCCTTTCCAGCGGCTCCGCCGCATCCTGGAGCTGGGACCGACTTACCTCGTCTTTCCGTCCGGGTGCCACTCGCGTTTCGAGCACTCATTGGGAACCCTTGAAGTCGCCACGCGGCTATTCGACCACGTCGCCGGCAAACCAGGGGGAACGGCATTGGGAGAGGGGGCCGGGCTCTTCGAGAACCGGCGGGCCTTCCGCCTGGCAGCGCTACTCCACGACCTGGGCCATGCGCCATTCTCGCACGCGGCGGAAACCCTTCTCCCTGGGGGTGTGACGCACGAGAGTTACACACGGCGACTGATCCGGGAGGGTGCGGTAGGTGATATCCTGGACGCGGGCCAAGTGGACAAGAAGCGGGTCGCCAGGATAGCGTGCGAGACACACGACGGCGATCCCATCGACCAGTTGCTGGCGGAGCTCCTGACGGGCGAGATCGGGGCGGATCGCATGGACTACCTGCGGCGGGATTCCTATCACCTCGGGGTCGCGTACGGGGTTTTCGACACCGAGCGTCTCTTGCGGACCATTCGGATCGCTGGTGATCCTACCGCGGGAGGCGTGCCGCGCATCGTGGTGGAGAGTGGCGGGGCGTTCGCGGCGGAGGGACTCATCATGGCGCGCGTCTTCATGTTCCTGAACGTCTATTTCCACAAGACCCGCCGCAGCCTGGACATTCACCTCACCGATTTCATCGCCCAGGAGTGTCTGGCACAATCACACGGGGCTTACCCCGCTGCTCTCGAGGAGTACCTCGCCCTGGACGACCACGTGATCCAGCGCAGGCTGGGAACCTCAACCAGCGAGTTGGCGCGCCGTGTGGTGGGGCGAGAGCACTTCCGTGAAGCCTTTGTATGGACGGCCCCCGAGACCGAAGACAACACCGAAGAGACCATAGCCCGGCTCCTGTGTGATCGTCTGCGGGAGGAATTCGGACGCGACTGCATCAAGTACGACGTGGCGGGCAAAGCCCCCTATCTCCATGAGGAGAGCAGCGTTCAGGTGTGGTCTGAGCGGGCGGATATCACCGGAAGACAGATGCGCGACTTGGCTGAAGCGTCACCGTTAGTCAAGTCCCTGAAGACGGTCAAGATGGTTCGGATGTACGCCAGAAAGGACATACGGGATCGCGTCGAGCGCCGTTGCCAGGAAATCCTTCAGCCTCAGCAAACTAGGAGGGTCTTGAATGGATGATTACGGCGTCGGCCGGCAGGCCATGGTTTGCCAGGTCATCGACGAGTGCGCGGCATCGCGGCGCACGGCGACGGAAATCCATCTCCAGCGCTTTATCTACTTCGTCCAGGAGACGTGTGGCGTCCCGTTCGGGTATCGCTTCAGGATGCACCGCTATGGGCCTTACAGTAACCGCATCTGGGGTGATCTGACGGGCATGCGTGACGCCGGGTTTCTGGCGTCCAATCGCCATGCCGAGACGTATGAACTGGTGTTTGCCACCACCCCAAGCGCCTCACGGCTGCTGGACATGGTCCCTTCGTTCGTGGCCGAACATACCCCGGCAGTAAAGCGCACCTCCGACCTGCTGCGCGGCGGATGGGATATCGAGGCGCTCGCCACGGCTCACTTCTTGTGGAAAGCCTTCCGTCTAGACGGTGACGATCCGCACGCTGCCGCTGACCAGGCGCTGCAGGCCCTCGTCGCGCTGCGGCGCTGCGCGGATGCGGAGCGGGCGGAGGCGGCCTTGCGGGAGCTTGGGCGGCTGGGGCACATCGAAATCGATGGCTGGCGTGGCCCGATCGACCGTGTGGCCCAGGCCACCGACCTGGTCACGAGCGCGTCAGCCTGAGGCGATCAGTCGCACGTCCCGGCGAGGCGGTCGCCGGCGTCGCCCAGGCCCGGCACGATGTAGCCGTGGTCGTTCAGCCGCTCGTCGATCGCCGCCGCGAAGACGCGCACGTTGGGGGCGGCGTCCGCCAGGCGGGCCAGCCCCTCGGGGGCGGCGATGAGGCACAGGAGCTTGATGTCGTTGCAGCCCCGCGCGGCGATGGACCGCGCCGCCGCAACGGCCGAGCCGCCGGTGGCGAGCATCGGGTCGAGCACCAGGCACGTCCGCGCCCCGAGCTGGGGGGGCAGGTTGCAGTAGTACTCGACGGGCTCGAGCGTCTTGGGGTCGCGGTACATGCCGAGGTAGCCCACTGGGGCGCCGGGCAGGAGCCGGCTCACCCCGCCCACCATCCACAGCCCGGCGCGCAGGATGGGGACGAGCGCCGGCATGGACTTGGCCAGGGCGTAGCCGCGGGCGCGCGCCACGGGCGTGTCGACCTCCAGGGGCCGGAGGGGCAGGTCGCGGGTCGCCTCATAGGCCAGGAGCAGGGTGAGCTCCTCCGCCAGGTCGCGGAAGAGGCGGGAATCAGTGCGCGCATCGCGCAGCAGGGTGAGCTTGTGCTTGAGCAGGGCGTGGTCGGGCACGAGGGCGTTCCCGGCGCCGGCCATCGGCGGCCACCTCCAGTCTACCTCTTTCGCCTCGGCCTACCCTGGTTCGCGGCCCGCGGCACCGCGGCGCCAGCGCTCCTCGGCGGCGCGGATCTTCTCCACGCGGCAGGCGTGGCGCCCGCCCGCGAACTCCGCCCTGAGCCACACGCGTACGACCTCGCGCGCCACGCCGGGCCCGATCACGCGCGCCCCGAGGGTGAGCACGTTGGCGTCATTGTGCTCGCGGGCGGCGCGGGCGGAGAACGTGTCGTGGCACAGCGCGGCCCGCACGCCGGCGACCTTGTTGGCGCAGATCGCCATGCCGATGCCCGTGCCGCAGACGAGGATGGCGCGGTCGAGGCGGCCGGCGGCCACCCCTTCGGCGACGGCGAGGGCGAGGTCGGGGTAGTCGACGGGGTCGGTGTTGAAGGTGCCGAAGTCGGTGTACTCGATCCCTTCGCCGTCGAGGAACTCCTTGACCGACTCCTTGAGCGGGTACCCGGCATGGTCGCTTGCCAGGGCCAGCCGCACAGGTCATACCCCCTTCTCGCCAGGCGTTCAGTCGCCCGGCGGTTTCGGCGTCTTTCCGGCCAAGCGTTCGACGGCGCGGGCGACATAACCTGCCAGGGCGTCGGCGCAGCGGCGGTAGTCGTCAAGCGGGCCGCCGATGGGGTCGGGGACGTCAGCGTCCGGCGAGCCCCCGGCGTACTCGGCCAGGGTGAAGGTGCGCCCGGCGGCCGCGGGGAACGACTGCGTCACCGCCCGCCGATGGTCGGCGGTCATGGTCAGGATGAGGTCGGCCCAGGCCACCAGGCCGGCGTCGAGCCGCCGGGCGCGGTGGCCGCCGAGGTCGATGCCGCGCTCGCCCATGGCCGCGACCGCGTGCGCTGACGGTGGCTCGCCGGGGCGCGCCGCCAGCCCCGCCGAGGCGACCTCGACGGCCGGCGCCGCACCGGGGGGCGACGCGGCGGCGGGGCGGCCGGCGAGGGCGGCGGCCATCGGGCTGCGGCAGGTGTTGCCGGAGCAGACGAAGAGCAGGCGCCGCGGGCGCGGCCCGTCCTGACATGGCCCCGGCCCGCTCGCGCACGGCGCCGCCGCCACCTCGCCCACGACCTCGCGCAGGGCGGCGGCCGAGATGGCGCCGGACCGGAGGATGCGCGGGGGCGACGCGGTCAGGTCAAGCACCGTGGACGGGACGCCCAGCGCGGTGGGGCCCGCGTCGAGGATGACGTCGACCCGGCCGTCGAGGTCAGACAGCACGTGGGCGGCGGTGGTCGGGCTGGGCCGGCCGGAGAGGTTGGCGCTGGGGGCGGCGATGGGCACCCTGGCGGCGATGATGAGACCCTGGGCCACCCGGTGGTCGGGGGCGCGCATGCCGACGGTGGGTCCGCCGGCCGCAACGACGTCGGGGACAGCCGGTCCGCGCGGCAGGACGAGCGTCAGCGGGCCGGGCCAGAACCGCGCCGCCAGGCGCAGGGCCGCCTCGGGCATGGCGCTCACCAGCGACCGCGCCTGGGCTACGTCCACGACATGGAGGATCAGGGGGCTTGAGGGCGGGCGGCCCTTGGCCAGGAAGATGCGCGCGACGGCGACGGGGTCGAGCCCGGCGGCGCCGAGGCCGTAGACGGTTTCAGTGGGGAACGCGACCAGGCCGCCGCGCCGCAGGACAGCGGCCGCCTCGCTGATGGCGGCGGGGTCAGGCTGCTTGGGGTCGATCCGCATTACCCGCGTGCGCAGCGCGCTCACCCCTGGTTCGCCCCCTCAAACCTGCCCGGTGCGCCGGGCGACCACCACGCGGTCGATCCCGTTGAAGTCGGCGCGCACCTCGCCGCCGGAGAACGCCGGCCCGGCGCGCACGATTTCCTGGACCGCCCGCGCCTGGCCCTGTCCGACCTCGACCGCCAGCACCCCTCCCGGCCTGACGAGGGCCGGCGCCCCGGCCGCCAGCCGGCGGTAGGGGTCGAGGCCGTCGCGGCCGCCGTCCAGGGCCCGCCGCGGCTCGTACCGGGCGATCTCCGGCTGAAGCCCGGCGATGTCGGCGCTGCGGATGTACGGGGGGTTGCAGGCCAGGACGTCGAGCAGGGCACGCCCCCCCGCGGGGCCGCGACGCGCCAGGAGCCGGCGGACGGGTGAAAGAAGGTCGCCGGCCAGGAACAACACGCGGTCACTGACGCCGTGACGGCGGGCGTTCGCGCGCGCAAGCGCCAGGGCGCGGCGCGAGATGTCACAGGCCAGGACCAAGCAACGCGGCCGCTCCACGGCTACGGCGACGGCCACCGCGCCACACCCGGTGCAAACATCGGCAACAAGGGCGGCGCGGTCGGGCCGGATCTCATCTAAGACGGCGTCCACGAGCACCTCCGTCTCAGGCCGCGGGATGAACACCCCGCTTTTCAGCCGGAACCGCAGCCCCCTGAACTCGCATTCGCCGGTGATGTGCTGCAGCGGCCGCCTGCGGGCGCGCATCCGCACCAGCCGGGCCAGCGCGGCCGCCTCCGCCGCGGTGAGCGGCGAGTCAGGATGGAAGACGGCCACCCCGCCAGCGCGCCCACCCAGCGCCGCCGCCAGCAGCACGCGCGCCTCCGTCCCCGCGGCCTCGATGCCCGCGGCGCGCAGGCGCTCCCGCGCCCACGCCCACGCCGGCCCCGCCCGCCGGGGCGGGGCGTCGTCGCCGCCCCGCCGCGCCTCCGGTGACACCCCGCGCCCCCCTTACTCGGCCTGCCACATCCGCCTGGCCTGATCCGCCCGCACCAGCGCGTCCACGACCTCGTCGAGGTCGCCGTCGATCACAGCGTCAAGACGGTGCAGTGTGAGGCCGAGGCGATGGTCGGTGACCCGCGTCTGCGGGAAGTTGTACGTGCGGATGCGCTCGCTGCGGTCGCCGGTGCCGACCTGCGACCGGCGCAGCTCAGCCACCTCGCGGTGCTTCTCGTCCTGGGCGAGCTTCAGCAGCCGCGAGCGCAGCACGCGCATGGCCTTGTCGCGGTTCTTGTGCTGCGACTTCTCGTCCTGGCACGAGACGACGAGCCGGGTCGGGACGTGGGTGATGCGCACCGCCGACTCGGTCTTGTTCACGTGCTGGCCGCCCGGCCCGCTGGCGCAGAAGGTTTCAATGACCAGGTCATCGGGCGCGATGGCCACGTCGACCTCCTCGGCCTCGGGCAGCACCGCCACCGTGGCCGCGGAGGTGTGGATGCGGCCGCTGGATTCAGTCACCGGGACGCGCTGCACGCGGTGCACCCCGCTCTCGAACTTGAGGCGGCTGTATGCGTTGCCGCCCTTCACCGCCAGCACGCCCTCCTTCAGGCCGCCCATGTCAGTGACGTGGTTCACCAGCACCTCGGTGCCCCACCCCTGCCGCTCGGCATAGCGCGAGTACATGCGGAAGAGGTCGGCGGCAAAAAGCGCCGCCTCCCCGCCGCCCGTGCCGGCCCGGACCTCGATGATCACGTTCCTGTCATCCATGGGGTCGCGGGGCACAAGCAGCGCCCTGAGCTCCTGCTCGACGGCCTCCTTGCGCCCTGAAAGCTCCGCGATCTCTGACTCGATCATGGACCGGAGCTCGCCGTCTGCCCCTGCTTCGGCCAGGAGTGCCCGCGCTTCGTCGAGCTCCCGCGACGTCGTCTTGTAGCGCTTATAGCACTCGACGACCGGGGTCAGCCGCGCGTGTTCCTTGACCAAGCCCTGCCACGTCTCGCGCGCGGCGAGCACCGCCGGGTCGGCGATCTTGCCTCCAAGTTCCTCGTAGCGGCTCGCCAGGGCCGTAAGTTTGTCCCACATGGTACCACCCCACAGTGAAACGAACGTCAACCCGCCGCCTTCGCCGCGGCGCTCTCCTCGTTCTTGAGGAGGGCCTCCAGCGCGGTCAGCGCGACCTCAAGCTGCGCGTCATCGGGTTGGGCGGTGGTCAGGACCTGCAGCCACATGCCCGGCGCCGCGGCGATGCGTGCCGCCCGCGACTTGCTCCGCCCGGACAGGCGGATGACCTCGTACGAGGCCCCGGCCACCACCGGCAGGAGCGCCAGCCGCGTGAGGGTGCGCACCAGGAGCCCCGGCCACCCGCACAGCGCGAACACGATGACGCTCACCACCGCCACCAGCAGGAGGAAGCTCGTGCCGCAGCGGGGATGCGCCACCGGCATCGGGCGCGCCCCTTCGAGCGTCGGCCGCCCGGCCTCCTGCGCGTGCAGGACCTTGTGCTCGGCGCCGTGGTAGCGGAACAGGCGCTTGACGTCGGGCAGCAAGCCGATGACGGCGATGTAGCCGATCAGGAGCCCCAGCCTGATGACGCCCTCGGCCACGTTGAGCAGGGTGGGCCCGGGGATGACCCGGCGCAGCACCCCGGCGGCCCACGTCGGCAGCAGCATGAACAGGCCGACCGCCAGCACGACCGCGAGTATCAGCGCCCCCGCGGTGCCGCCCTTGCCCAGCTTCTGGTCCTCGCCGACCGCCTCGTTGGCCGAGAACATGAGCGCCTCGGTGCCCAGCACCAGCGACTCGATGAGCGCCGCCGTGCCTCGCACCAGGGGTATCTTCAGCCAGAGCCCGCGCGACGTGCGCAGCGCGATCGGCTGCATGCGGACCGTCACGGTGCCGTCAGGCCGCCGCACGGCCACGGCCGTATCGCGCCGGCCGCGCATCATCACGCCCTCGATTACCGCCTGCCCGCCGTAGAAGTGCACGCGCTCACCCGCCGCCCTGACTCTGCGCACGTGACCACCTCAAAGCAGCGCCACCCGTGCCTTGGGGGGCTGGGCATAGTGAGAGCGGAGCCCTGCCCCGCTCCGCCCTGCCCTGCCCCGCCGGTCACTGCTAGCGCGCGTAGTCGGTGCCGTACTTCTTCTGGAAGCGCTCGACCCGGCCGCCCGTGTCTACGATGCGGTGCTGCCCGGTGAAGAAGGGGTGGCAGTGCGAGCACACCTCGACGCGCATCTTCTTCTTGGTTGAGCCAAGGGTATAGACCGCGCCGCAGGCGCAAGTAATTGTAGTCTCCTCATACTCCGGGTGGATGCCTTCCTTCATGACCATGCCCCTTTCGCTAACGCGGCTTGCGACCCCTTTGATTATAGCACGACGGGGGGGCGGCCATCAAGGGCCGGGTTTTACGCGCGTGGGCTTTTGGGCGGGTTCGGCGGGCGGTGTCCCGGCCCGGCCTCCGGCTACCGCAGGTACGGCAGCGGGTCTTTGGCCCGACCGGCGATGATGACCTCGAAGTGCAGGTGCGGGCCGGTCGAATGGCCGCTTGACCCGACGCGGCCGATGGCCTGGCCGCGCTCCACGCGCTGGCCGGCCCGGACGAGGAGGCGCGACGCGTGGCCGTAAAGCGTGACGACGCCATCATCGTGGCGGATCATGATTGTGCGGCCGTAGCCGCCCATCCACGACGCGGCTGTGACCTTGCCGGCGGCGGCCGCGTGGATCGTGCTCCCGTACGGCGCGGCGATGTCGACCCCGCTGTGCCGGCGGCCCCAGCGCGGCCCGAACCCCGAGGTGACGCGGCCGGCCACCGGCCACAGCATGCTCTCGGTCATGCGCGCCGAACGCGCGGCGGCCAGCGCCTCCGGGGCGACGGCCGGGGCGGCGGGGGCGCCCGTGCCGGGCAGCAGGAGCAGCTTGCCGACGGGCAGGATGGCGGCGGCGTCAAGGCCGTTGCGGCGCGCCAGGTCAGCCACCGTGGTGCCCGAGCGGCGTGAGATCGCCCACAGCGTGTCGCCGCGGCGCACGCGGTACCGGTCACCCTCTAACGCCGGCACGGCGAGCGCGCGCCCCACGGGCAGGATGTCGGTCAGATTCATGCCGTTGGCGCGCGCCAGGGCCCGAACGTTGACGACGTGCCGCCTGGCGATGGCGCACAGCGTGTCGCCGCGGCGGACTACGTAGGTGGCCACCGGCGGCGCCTCGTCGGGCGATGCCTCATGCTCATCCGGCGGCGCCTCCCGGCTGCTCTGGACCCCGTACAGGTCGCCGCCCCAGCGCAACAGCCGCGGCGCGCGGACTTCAGACGCGCCACCCGCCGCCCCCTGGCCAAAGCCGGTTCCGGCGCCGACCACGGCCGCCAAGCCGCCGGCGCAGAGGCCGGCCGCGAACAGCACCGCCGCCAACCACTTGACAGTACGCGACGAGCCCACCCTGCCCACCGCCTCTTCGGCGGCAATGCCAAAGGGGCCCTTTCAGGTCCCTTCGCCGCCAAACTGACCAGCCCGCGTCGCTGTTTCTACCGTCACCCTGAGTTGCCCCCATAGGGTGCCGCTAGAGAAGTGGGATTATGCAGGAAGGGCATAGTCAGACAGGGGCTGCGCGCCATTTGGCGCCGCGGCCGCAAAGCGGCGGTCGAGGGCCCGGCGACTGTGGCCGGTCAGTGTATCTCCTTCAGGATCATGCGGATGAAGTCGCGGTTGGACTTGGTCTTGCGCAGGCGATCGATCAGCACCTCGGTGAGCTCGCTGGTGCCCAGGGCGTTGGTGGAGCGGCGCAGCGCCCAGACGGCCTCAAGCTCGTCGGGGGTGAGCAGGAGCTCCTCCTTGCGGGTTCCCGATCGCTTGACGTCGATGGCCGGGAATACGCGCTTTTCGAAGAGCTTGCGGTCCAGGTGCAGCTCCATGTTCCCAGTGCCCTTGAACTCCTCGTAGATCACGTCGTCCATGCGGCTGCCCGTGTCGATGAGGGCGGTGGCGATGATCGTCAGGCTGCCGCCTTCCTCGATGTTGCGGGCCGCGCCGAAGAAGCGCTTCGGCTTGTGCAGGGCGGCGGGGTCCATGCCGCCGGACAGGGTCCGCCCGCTGGGCGGGAGCACGAGGTTGTAGGCGCGGGCGAGGCGCGTGATGCTGTCGAGCAGGACGACGATGTGCTTTTTGTGCTCGACCAGGCGCTTGGCGCGCTCGATCACCATCTCCGCCGCCTTGATGTGGTTATCGGCCGGCTCGTCGAACGTGGCGCTGACGACGTCGCCGCGCACCGACCGCTGCATGTCGGTGACCTCTTCCGGCCGCTCGTCGATGAGCAGCACGATGATCTGGACGTCGGGGTAGTTCTGGGTGATGCTGTTGGCGATGCGCTTGAGCAGCATGGTCTTGCCCGCCTTCGGCGGCGAGACGATGATGCCGCGCTGGCCCTGGCCGATGGGGGTGATGAGGTCGATGAGGCGGGCTGATATCTCCTCCTGGCCGGTCTCGAGCACCATGCGGCTGTTGGGAAAGATCGGGGTCAGGGCATCGAAGTGGATGCGGTTGATCAGCGACTCCGGGGGCTCGCCGTTGACGGCCTCCACGCGCAGGAGCGCGAAGTACCGCTCGGTCTCCTTCGGCGGGCGCGCCTGCCCGCTGACGAAGTCCCCGGTGCGCAGGTCGAAGCGGCGGATCTGCGACGGGGAGACGTAGATGTCCTCGCGGCTGGGCAGGTAGTGGATCGGCCGCAAGAACCCGTAGCCCTCGGGCATGATGTCAAGGAGCCCCTGCGCGAACATGAGGCCGTCCTTCTCGATGTGCGCCTTCAGGATCTCCAGCACGAGCTCCTTCTTGCGCAGCCCGCTGTAGCCGGTGATGTCCAGGTCCTTGGCGATCTTGTACAGGTCAGGGATCGTCATCGCTTCAAGCTCACTCAAGTTCAACAACGACCAACCTCCCGCTTGATTCAGATGCGCGTGGCTCCCCCGCGCTCCGGCGCGCGCTGGATGCACGGGGGTGGCGCGCGGACGGCGCGACAGAAACCGGGGTATTGCGTGGGCGGGGTCTTCTCGCTCGTGGGGCGCAAATCCACTGGGCGAAGCGGCACGGATGGCTTGGGGACGGCTTCACCGCGCAGTCCGGGGCACGCGCGGCGCCCGCCCCTGCTAGGGTATTGCCATTCTCCGGGCCGACTATTCGCCGCCGCCGCCACGTATTCCTGCTACGTCGCGCCAGCGGCGCCCTCACCCCTTGCGCAGCGTCCGCCAGTCCTCGATGAACCGCGCGATGCCGGCGTCGGTCAACGGGTGGCGGAACATCTGCTCCAGGACCTTGAACGGGACCGTGGCCACGTGCGCGCCGGCGCGGGCCGCCTCGACCACGTGCATCGGGTGGCGGATGCTGGCGGCGATGACCTGCGCCGGTATGTCGTGCAGGGCGAATATCTCGCACAGGTCGCGCACCGCGGCCATGCCCTCGTGGCTTATGTCGTCCAGCCGGCCGACGAACGGGCTGACGTACGTGGCGCCGGCCCGCGCGGCCAAGAGGCCCTGGTTGGCGGTGAACACCAGCGTCACGTTGGTCTTGATGCCCTCGCGGCTGAGCTGGCGGACCGCGCTCGTCCCCGCCGGGGTCATGGGGATCTTGACCACGATGTTGGGGCTGACGGCGGCGAGCTGGCGCGCCTCGGCGACCATGCCCGCGGTGTCCGTGGCCAGCGCCTCGGCGCTGATCGGGCCATCCACGATCCCCGTGATCTCGCGGAGCACGACGCCGAAGTCGCGCTTCTCCTTGGCCGCCAGGCTGGGGTTGGTCGTGACCCCCGCGATCACGCCCCACTCCCACGCCCGCCGGATCTCGTCGACGTTCGCCGTATCGATGAACAGCTTCATGTGTCTCCCTCCCCGCGGCGGCGCCCCGCGTCCTGGGCGGGCGCGTCGTAGGGCGCCGCGGCTTCGGCGGCATCCTGGACCCCGGTTTGGCCTTGCGCTCGCTCGCGAACGAGCCGATCGACGATGGACCGCAGTTCGTGCACGTCAAAGGGCTTGCCGATGGTCATCGCCGCCCCCAGGCGCTGCGCCTGCTCGGACTCCGTCCCGTTGACGGCGGTCATGACCACGACGGCCAGCTGGGGGTCGAGCCGCCGCAAGGCCTCGACGGTTTCCAGGCCGCTCATGCCCGGCATGCGCAGGTCGACGAGCGCGACCAGGGGCCTGACGCGGGTCGCCTCGCGCACGGCCTCGCGGCCGTCGGCGGCGAGCGCGACCCGGTAGCCGTGCAGCTGGAGCACCTCGTACAGCAGCCGCCGCACCCCCGGCTGGTCGTCGACGACCAGCACCCAGCCACCCTCGGCCACAGATGACCCCCCTTTCACGCCCCGCCGGACGCCTGCTCCAGGAGCTTGCGGCGCAACATCTCTTCCAGGGGGTCGCCGCCGCCCCCTGGCAGGCTTCCTACCGGCGTGGAAAGGGTGAACGTCTGGCTGAGCCGCCGGTAACGCGGGTCGTCGATGACCACGCGCAGGGTGCCGGCGGCGGCCAGTTCGACCGGAATGCCGGCGCGCCCCGAAATGACGCAATACCGCTGCCCGCCGACCTCGGCGACCACGTCCACCGGCCGGCCGCCCTGCGCCTCGCGCACCTCGAGCAGCAGCGTCTCCCCGGCGGGCCCGGCCGCCGGCAGCAGGGCGAGGGCCAGTTCGGGCAGCCGCCCCTCAAGGCGCACCGGTATGGTGGCCACCGTCGCCTGCGCGTGCGCGTCGCGCAGGAGCAGGGCGACGTAGCCGGCGCCTTCCGGGGGCACACGCAGGAACAGCGGCCACCGCGTGCCCGGCATGACCTGGCGCCGGCTGCCGCCGAGGAGCTCGAACCTGGTCGCCTGGTAGGCGCAGGCCTCGTACTCGAATGTCAGATTCACGCCGCCGGTCGCCACTACCCTGGCCGAGTAGCGCCCCGCCCGCGGCGACACGAGCTCGATGATCTCGCTTGACACCCCCCGCTGTGCGGCCCGCCCGGCCTCGACCCAGTTGCCGCTGATCACGTCCAGGCGGAGAAGGATCAGGTCCAGGTCACACGCGCCGTCACTGGGGTTGAGCGCGGCCACCCGGAGCAGGGCGGCGTTGGGCGGCACGGTGGGAACGGCCATGGTCACTTCGTCGCCGCCGCTGATCGACACGCGCGCCGGCGGCTCCGGCGGGCCGTCGAGGGCCACCGCCAGCACTTCGCCGACCATGGCGCCGGTCGCGACGTCCAGGGTGACCGGCACCTCCGTTCCGGGGGACGACGCGGCCCGCACGTCCCTGGCGGCGGTCGCCGCCGCCGGCTCGATGACGGTCGCCCCGCTGGCCTCGAACGTCGCCGCGTACTGCGAGCTGGCGGCGCCGTAGGATGTGAGCGACGCCGACGCGTATATCACCGCTTCCCAGGTGCCGGCGGCCGGCCGCACGATGGTGTAAGTGACGCGCGCGGGGCACTCGTCCGCCGGCAGCCCCACAAACGGCGTGAACAGCGCCTCCCGGCCCTGGGGGTCGAACAGGTGCAGCCTGACGCGGCCGGTGGGGCCACCGCCGGCCGCGCGCGGGACGGACAGCATGACCCGCAGCAGCGAGGCCCCGGGCTCGACCCGCAGGTACTCGCGCCGGAGCTCCGCTGGGCCCAGCCGGCCCTGGAGCCCCTGCGCCTGGCCGAAGGGCAGCCGGCGTGGCACTGCCACCGTGACGCTGAACGCGGGCCCCAGGCGGCGCCCGTCACCTGTCACCGCGACAAGCGACCCGCTGTACAGGCCGGGCCTCGCCAGCGGCCGGCAGCGGACCTCGATCTGCCGCCGGCTGCGGCCGGGGAGGCTGAGGTACTTGAAGTCGGTGGAAAGCCACGACCCATCAACCGAAAGGCGCGCCCGGACAGGCTCGGGCGCCGCGTTGCTGGCGGTCACGAGGAAGCTGCCCGGCACCGCCCCACGGTCGAACTGGCCGCCGGCCGCGCCCAGGCTGAAGCGCAGGTCGCCGCCGGATGGAGCCCGGCCCGACCGCAGCGCCCCGAACAGCCGCGTCCACGCCACCGCGACGTCCATGACGCCCGCGCCCTGCTCCGCCGGCGTCAGGCCCGGCAGGCGGCGCGCCCCGGAGAGCAGCGCCTCGCGCACCTGGCCGGCGCCGATCGGCATCCCGGCGCGCCGGGCGCCGTCGAGAAGCAGCGCCGCCGCGCCGGCAACGTGCGCCGCGGCCACGCTGGTCCCCTCGAGCAGCTGGTAGCCGCCGCCCTCGTAGCGCACGGGCACGCACGACACGGCGACGCCCGGCGCCACGATGTCGGGCGCGCCGGACCCGTCGTAGCGCGGCCCCACCGCGCTGTAGTACCACAACTCGTCGGACGGCACGTCGTACCCGTAGGCGTACTGCCACATGGACGGCGCGAGGTACGCCCCCGTTGACAGCGCCGCCACCGGGTCACCGGGCGTGGCCACCGAGCCCAGGGCGGGGCCGTTGTTGCCGGCGGCGACCACGAACAGGCAGCCGTAGCGCTGGTTCAGCTGCCCCATGAGGCGCGACACCATCTCCACCCCGGAGGCGGCGTCGCGCGGTGGGGCGCCGGGGGTGTCCAGGCCGGCGACGCTGATGCAGATCACCGCCGCGCCGTGCTCGGCGGCGTAGGCCATGGCCTCCGCTACCCGGTTCCAGCCGCCGCGGCCCGACGACTTCAGCGCCTTCAGCGCCATCACCTGCGCCCCCGGCGCCACCCCGGACACGCCCCCCGGCGAACCGGCGCGCGCAGCGGCGACGCCGGCGACGTGGGTGCCGTGGCCGTTGCCGTCAAAGCCCAGCACGACCCGCGAGCCGTCGGGGGCGACCTCGCAGGCCACGAACGCGGCCCCCACCGCCGGGCCGGCCCGCGCGGCGCCGCCCAGCCGCGCCCAGCTGCGGCTCTCCCTGAACGGGTGCAGTGGAACCTCGTCGTTCAGGTCGCGGTCGCGGTCGCAGTCCACGTAAACGGTGTCGTAGACGCCGGCCGCAGTCGAGTCGGCCACGACCACCAGGAACGCCCCGTTCTCCAGGCCGTCGCCATCGAGGTCCCGGCCCAGCGGCCCGCCCGCCTCGACCTGGCTCTCGCGCCAGAAGCCGTAGCGCACGCGGCCGCTGACGCTGGACATCGACGGCGCTGACACCACGCCGGCCGAGGTGCCGAAACGGCCCGCGCCGATGCGGGCGAAGGCGGTGAGGGCCACCGTCCCTTCGCCGCTGAAGTCCACCCAGTCGATGACCTTCGGCGCGCCGCCGGGGCAGGTCCTGAGGTCCGGGTGGGCCGGGTCGATGCCGGTGTCGATCACCGCCACCACCGTGCCGGCGCCGGTGGCGCCGGTGGCGCGGGCCGCCTCCTCGCTGCGCGAGGCGCGGCGGTTCACGACCATGGCCGCGCCCGGGTCGGCGTCCGGCGACGGGGCCTCGGCCGGGAGGCCCGCCGCGCCGGCCCCCGGTTCCACAGCGGTCCGCCACGCGCTGCGCGCGGCGGCCCCGGCCGCCGCGCCGCCGGGCGGCGGCGGAGCGACGACCGCGACCGCCAGCGTCAGGCAGGCGACGACGGCGGCGAACCGGGAGATGCCCGCACGGCGCCATTCACCCATCATACCACGGCCGGCGGCCGGGCCGCCCGCCACTGCCCCCCGATCATGTCCCCGGTTGGGGTTCATAGAAGACGTCCTCCCCGAACGAACGCACGACCTCGATGTAGCGCGCCAGGACCCCGCCACTGGTCGCCATCGCCACCACCCGGTCCCCCGGCCGGAGGGCGTCGGGCGAGGCGCGGGCCCCATCGATGAACACCGTCGTGCCGGCCCACACCGTGAACCGCCGCACCTCGCCGCCCGGCAGCATGAGCTCCATGCTGGACTGCCCGGCGCGGGCGCCGACGATGACGCCGGAGAACTCGACGCCGACGGCGTCAACGCAGCGCACTCTCCCGGTGAAGTGGTCATAGACGAGGTACAGGCGGTCACCCGGCACGAGAGCCCCCAGGCCGACGGCGACGCCGAACCGGTACACCCGCGCGTCGGGGGTCAGCGCCACCGTGGTCACCATCCCCGAGGCGGCGTGCACAGTCAGCCTGCGACCAGGGGCATCGACCTTGAGCAGGTACCCGGTATCGTCGTCCCACCACGCCTCCACAAGCACCGCCGCGCCGCCCGGGGTGAGCATCACCTGCACCTGGTCGCGCGGGCCGAGCCCGGATGGGGCCGCCGGGCTTCCATTGCGCGTGACCAATGCCGCGGCCGCCAGCGGGATGCGCAGCGCCCCGCCGCCGGGCAGGGCAAGCTCGAGCCAGCCTGACTGCGGCGTCGCGGTCACCTCGCCGCACGCGTCCCACAGCAGGCCGCGCTGCTCCAGGAGGCGGGTGAGCATGTGCGCCAGCTCGCCCCGCGGCACCGGTGCGCCGGGGCGGAAGGTCCCATCCTCGTAGCTGCGCAGCGCGCCCGCGTTCGCCATCGCCCAGACGTAGCCGCGCGCCCACGCGGGAACCACGTCGCGATCCACAAAGGCCGCCCCGGCCGGCGGCGCGTCCAGCGCTGAAAGATGCAGGCCGCAGGCGATCAGCACCGCCGCCTCGGCGCGGCTGACGGCGTTGCCGGGCCGGAACGTGCCGTCGCCGTAGCCCCTGGTGATGCCGAGGTCGTAGGCGATGCCCAGCGCCCCGAACGCCGGGTCAAGCGGCGGCACGTCGCCGAAGCACGGCGGCATCGTTATCGGCCATCCCTGGCACTGGGCCCGGTAGCCGCGCGCGTAGACCAGGGCTGCCACCACGTCCAGCCGCGTCGCCGCGGCGTCGGGGTGGAACAGCCCATCGGCCGCCGGCACCATGAGCCCGCGGGCCAGCATGCGCTGCACGTCAGCGCGCGCCCAGTGACGGAGGAGGTCGTCGGGGAGGTTGGTGAGGGAAGCCGCCCCGCACGGGCGAGATGAGGCGGCGAGCGTGCTTCCCAGTAGGAGGACGGCGACCAGCAGGACAACCCCCGCACGCTGGAACCAGCGGTTCGATGCGCCCGAACGCCGGCGCGTCCCGGCCATTGCCCCACCCCCGTGGCAGAAACCTTATCGGGGGACAATCGAGAAGTAGTATTCTCGCCGCGGTTGGACTTTCCCTCTCTGGGAGGTCCGAGGCGTTTCGTCGCAGGCCGGCGACTAGACCGATCCCCCAGACGCGGCCTGCTCTGTGGGCGCGGCGGGCATCAGCGGCGAGAAGTCCAGGTACTGCACGGTCGTGGACAGCATGTTGACCTGACCGATGACCGGGGCGCTGCCGACCACGGCCGCTGCGGCGTTGGCGCTGAAGCACACGTCGACGTTCGTCCCCAGCTTGCGCGACCACTCGGCCGTCCCATCTTCTCGGAACAGCACCAGTTCGTGCTCCTCGCGCACGTCCCGGCTGGACTCCGGCGCGGTCACGTACTCGGCGGCGATGCCCCAGCCGGTCGCGAAGCACACCCCGCGCAGGGCGTGGTGCAGTCCCGGCACGGGCTTGACGAACACGCGCCACAGCAGCTCGCCGGTCGCGGCGTGGAACAGGTACAGTCCCGCGTTGCGCCCGACATCGTACACCGCCAGCAGGCCCGCGGCGGGCGAGAACGCCAGCTGGTTGGTGCCGCCGGGGTAAAGGACATAGCGCCAGATGAGCTGGCCGCGCGAGTCGAAGGCGTACACCGTGCTGTCAGCGTCGCCCGTCGTCGCGGCGATGATCGAGCCGTCGCCGGCGATGGCCACGTCCTGCACGCCGCCGGACCCCAACTGGTACTGCCACACGCAGCGCCCCTGGTCGTCGACCGAGAACACACGCTCGCGGTCGCGCGCCAGGAGCAGCGTGCCGTTGGCCACGAAGCGCACCGTCGCGTCCGCGCCCACCGTGAACCGCGCCACCTCGCCGCCGGACCCGGTCAGCAGGAGGAGCAGGCCCGCCCCGTGGTCGACCAGTGCCACGCGGTCGCCCGCGGCGGGCATCGCCGCCTCGGTCGGGCCGTGAACGGGCTGCTTCCAGAGCGGCAGCCCGTCGCGGGTGAACAGGTGCACGACCCCCGCCCCGCTGTAGTAGAATGCGCCGACGGCCAGGCACTGGGAGTCGCCGAAGAAGCGCACCCAGCCGCTGCGGAAGGCGGCGTCCTCGAACTTGTGCTGCCAGAGGAGGCTGGCGTCGCGGTCGTAGACCTGGAGGACGAAGCTGCGCCAGCGACCCGCGGGCAGCAGGCCGACCACGGCGACCTGGCTCCCGTCGGGCGCCAGCGCGGTGGATACGGCGTCGGCGAAGTTGAGCGACCAGTTCGCCGGCTGGAGCACGCCCGCCAGCCCGGCAATGTCAAGGTCCGGGCGCAGGGCGTCCGTGTCGCCGTTATCTATGGCCGGGGGAACCCCGCCATCGTCGGGAAGCTGTATCTGTGGCGCGCAGCCGCACAGTGCGACCAGCGCAATCATCGAGAGCAGCTTTAATAACGGGCGGACTCGACCGGCCACCGCGCTCACTCTCCCCACCCTGGGTCAAATGCCGTCGACCCAAGCCATTGAATAACAAGTGCGAGGACCAATATACTTCGATGCCGCGTTGCCCAAAATCCTGTGGCTGCTGGCATTTGTAATGCAATTGTAACACAGACTGGCCTCGAAAAGGGGGGCCGGGGTGCCGCAGCATCCCGTTGCGGGACGTGCAGCGGCCGGCGATGGAAGCGGGCGCGGAATTGCGTCTGCCCGGCCTAATCCTCTTGGTCCTCATCACCGGCGTCGCCGGCCCGCTCCTCAACGATGATGCCCGTCACCGCGCCACCCTCGATGGTCAGCTCGACCTCGTCGCCGGCTGCCAGGTCTTGCAGGGCCAGCTCCTCGTCGTCGCACTCCACCGTCGCGCCGTCGGCGATGGGGAACGACCCCTTGCGGTCGCCGTCGCCGGCGATGGTGATCGTCCGCCCGTCCAGGTCGAGCGCCGTGATCGTGCCCTCGACGTCGCTTTCGGCTCGCTCCTCGGATACGCTCTCGGTCACCAACCCCGCTGCGGCATCCTTGGTATCCCCGCCATCTTGGCCGTCTTCGATGTCTTGGCCGTCTTCGACGTCTTGGCCGTCTTCGACGATCGACTCATGCTCGTCGCCGACCTCGACATCGTCAGACTCCGCCCCCGTCGCGTCCCCCATGTCCCGGAACTCGTGCTGCCAGTCGCCCTGCCCGTCCTGCCCGTCTGCGACCTCAGGCGGGTTGCCTTTGGCCAGGCCGGTGGCGCCGAAAACAAGGACGACGCACGCTATCACTAGAAGCCCGAGAATGCGCCTGGACATCGCCTAACCCCCCACTTCCCCGGCCTCCCGGCGCCTTCGCCTGACCGAGGCGGATTTCCCTGCTCATCATCCGAATAGCAGGTACGTGGTGCACTTCAATGCCGCATGGCCTGAGATCCTGCGCCTGCTGGCATTTGTAATACATTGTAACATGGACCCGCCGTGCCGGCAAAATGCGTGCCCCGAAAACGGGGCCGGGGGCCAGAGCATCCCGTCACGGGATGTGCAACGGCCCCCGGTCCCCGGGCTAACGGTCGCCAGACGACGAGTCAGGGGCAAAGTCCGCGATGGAGCTCAATCCTCTTCGCCCTTCTTGCCCCCCTTGCCCTCTTCGCCGGCCCGCTCCTCAACAGCGATGCCCGTCAGCTTGCCACCCTCGATGGTCAGCTCGACCTCGTCGCCGACTGCCAGGTCGCTCAGGGCCAGCTCCTCGTCGTCGTACTCCACCGTCGCGCCGCCGGCGATAGCGAACGACCACTCGCGGCCGTCGTCATCGACGATGGCGAGCGTCCGCTCGACCACGTCGAGCGCCGTGATCGTGCCCTCGACCTCGCTTTCGGCTCGCTCCTCGATCACGATCGCGGTCACCAGCCCCGCCACGGCATCCCCTGTATCCTCGTCATCCTCGCCGCCCGTGCCGCCCTCGATGGTCAGCTCGACCTCGTCGCCGACCTTGACATCTTCAAGGCTGAGGTCCCGGTCGCGGCCCATGCGCACGGTCACATCGGGGGAAACGTCGAACCGCAGCTCGACGTCCTCGTCCGTGATGCTGATGCTGCACGGCGCCGAGGTGTCAACGTGCACGACCGTGCCGCTGACCTCGTACGCCTCGTCTTCCACGACCACCACGGCCACGACCAGGTTCCGCTGCAGCTTGAGCTCGACGAGGTCGCCCGCCCTGAGCGCCTCGTACCCCACCTGTTCGCCGCGCACGCGCACCGCGAGCTCGTCAAGGTCGCGGGAGTCATAGCTCGTCTCCCGGCCGGCGGTGGCGCCCTCTGTCGCCCGGATGACGATCGCCGCCGGTTCATCGCCGGTAGCGGCGATGGCGCGCACGAAGTAACCCGTCACCTCGGCCTCGGCGACCTCCTCCACGACTATGCGCGTGACCTCGCCGCCCGAGACCAGCATCTCGACGCGGTCGCCGACCATGACCACGGCCAGCTCAACCTCGTGGCCGCGCATGCGTACCACGACATCGTCGGCGATGGGGTAGGTCACCTTGTCGCCGGGGTCGGCGTCGCCGCCCTCCTGGACGACGATGGTGATCGTGGGGTCGTTGCCGCCGGCGATCGCGTCCACGACGCCGCTCACCTCGTATGAGGTGCCGGCCTCGATGATCGCGGCGGCGCCGTCATCGTCGAGGGTCACCTCGACCCACAGGCCGGCCTCCAGGTCGGCAAGCTCCGCCTCATCGCCATCGATGTACACATCCGCCGCCGCCGCCACCGTCACGGTGACCCGCGTCTTGTCGGCCTTGCGGATCAGCAGCGAGGCCGGCTCATCCCCGCTTGCGGGCGTGACAGACAGGAGCTTGCCGCGGATGACGTCTTCCGCTGGCTCAAGGTGCCCGCCGAGACGGTCGAGCAGGACGGCCATCTCCGCCCGCGTGACGGGCTTATTGGGCTGGAAGGTGTGGTCGGGGTAGCCGACGATCAGCCCCTCGTCAATGGCGTACGCGATCGCCGCCACCAGCTCCGGGTCGACCGCCGCCTTGTCGGCGAAGCCGAGGTCGGCGTCCTGGTAGGGAGCAAGGTCCTCCTCGTCAAGACCCAGCGCGTTCACCAGCACCAGGGCCACCCACGCCCGGCTGGCCGACTTCTCGGCCTGGAAGTTGCCCTCGACCGGGATCAGCCCTTCCTCCAAGGCCACGGCGATGTACCCGACCGTCCACTCCGGGAAGCTCTTGGCGTTGGCGAACGGCAGGGACGCCTCCCCGGCCGCTATCGCCGCCGCCTCGGCCAGAGCCTCGTCCTCGTAGCCCAGGGCGCGCAGGATCATGGCCAGCGCCTCGGCCTGCTTGACCGGGGCGTTGGGGGCGAACTCGAATTGGCTGCGCCCCCTGATGCACTCGCGGAACGCCCACTTGTTCACGTACTGCTCCGCCCACGTCGCGTCGCCCATGTCCTGGAACTGGTGCCGCCAGCCGCCATGCCCGCCCGCGCCCTCGTTAGGGTTGCCCTTGGCCAGGCCGGAGGCGCTGCAAGTAAGGATAACGCACGCTACCACCAGAAGCCCGAGAATGCGCCTGGACATCGCCCAAACCCCCCACTTCCCCGGCCTCCCGGCGCCTGCGCCCGGCCGGGCGGATTTCCCTGCTGATCATTACTTCGGCGGCTGAGGGCGTTCTTGTGGGGGTGGACGGGAACGGGGCCTCGGCTAAGCCGCCGGCGCGGCGGCGCGGATCTTCTCTTTCAGGATGTCGAGGCCGCGCTCCAGCTGCACGTCAGCCGTGGACGTCTCGGACGCCGCCAGCGCGTCCGCGGTCGCCCGGTCAGCGACCCCCGTGGCCGCCAGGCCGTGCGCCGCCTGCGCCGCGCGCAGCGCCGCCGCCGTGCGCGCCCCGAAGACGCCGTCCGCCCCGCCAGGGTCATGGCCGGCCTCACGCAGGGCGTCCTGCAGCGCCAGCACGTCCAGGCCGACCATGCCCGCGCGCATGTCGCGCGTGAAGCCCTGCACGAGCTTGCGCGCCGCGTCCTGGGGCTGCGCCGGCGCCTCGACCACCACGTCGGGGGTCAGGCCCTTGTCGCGCACCGAGCGGTTGATCGGCGTGCGGTACTCGGCGGTGGTCAGGCGCATGCCGCCGTACGCGCCGAGGTTGTATACAGATTGCACGGTACCCTTGCCGAAGGTCTTCGTCCCGACGAGGGTGCCGGTCTGCCAGTCCTGGATCGCCCCGGCCACGATCTCGGCGGCGCTGGCCGTGCCGCCGTTCACCAGCACCACCAGCGGGTACGGCTGCTGCGGCGTGTGCGAGTAGCGTATGTCGCGCTGCCCGCCGCGCTCCACCACGTACACCACCGGGCTCTCCTCGGGCTGGAAGTAGCCGGCCACGGTCACCGCCTCATCCAGGAGCCCGCCGGGGTTGCCGCGCAGGTCGAGGACGATGCCGGTCACGCCGGCCGCCTTGATCGCGTCGATCGCCCGGCCGCAGTCCTCGCCGGTCTTGTCGACGAAGCGCACCACGCGCAGGTAGGCGATGTTGCCGTCGAGCATCCGCCACTCCACGCTGGGCACGTTGATCAGTTCGCGCTGCAGACTGACCTCGAACGGCGGCGCGTTGCCGCGCTGAACGGTCAGCCGCACGGTCGTACCGGTGTCGCCGCGGATGAGCCCGGCGACGGCATCCGTATCCAGCCCGGCGGTGTCGCGGTCGTCGACCTTGAGCAGGACGTCGTTGGGCTGCAACCCGGCGCGTTCAGCGGGCGTGCCGGGGATGGCCGAGATGACCGTGATCTTGCCGTCGCGCTGGGTGATCACGATGCCGACCCCGCTGAAGGCACCCTGCACGCTCTCGAAGAACTGGCCGAACTGCTGCGGCTCGTAGTACACGGAGTACGGGTCGCCCAGCGACTCGGTCATGCCGCGCAGCATGCCGCGCACCAGGGGAATGAGGTCGACCTCGTCAAGGTACCGGTCCTTGACCATCAGCGTCACGTCGAAGACGAGCTCGATCATGTCGCGCAGCCCGCGGTGCTCCGCGACCGTCGGGTCAGCGCCCGTCGTCGGGTCAGTGCCCTCCTGCGCCCGCGCCGGCACTGTAACCAGCGCGACCAGGGAGAACCCCACCACGGCGATCAGCCCCGCCGCGACCCACCGCCGCCATGCCCCGCGTGCCCCAGGCGCGCCGCGCCACCATGCTAAACGCGTGGAAACCGCCCCCTCTCGATCAACGACCCGCCGCGGGCCCCCGGCCCCCGCCGCTCGCTGCGCGGCCGCGCGGGCCCGGCCCCGCTACTCGGTGCCCGACTGCCACGACGTCATGTACCGCCGCTGCTCCGCGGTCAGCTCGTCGATGCGGATCCCCATGCTGTCGAGCTTCAGACGCGCCACGCCGGCGTCGATGTCCGGCGGCACCACGTGCACGCGCGGCTCGAGCTTGGCCCGGCCGCCCAGCACCCACTCGGCGACAAGAGCCTGATTCGCGAAGCTCATGTCCATCACCTGCGCCGGGTGGCCCTCGGCGGCGGCGAGGTTGACCAGCCGCCCCTCGGCCAGCACGAACAGGCGCCGCCCGTCCTTGAGCGCGAACTCCTCGACGTTGTCGCGGACCTGCCGCCGGCCGGTGGCCATGGCCGCCAGGGCGCCGAGGTCGAGCTCGACGTTGAAGTGGCCCGAGTTGGCCAAGATGGCGCCGTCCTTCATCACCTGCAGGTGCTCCCCGGTAACGATACGGATGTTACCGGTCACGGTGACGAAGATGTCGCCCTCGCGCGCGGCGTCGGCCATGGGCATGACGCGGAAGCCGTCCATGGCCGCCTCCAGGGCGCGCAGCGGGTCGACCTCGACCACGATGACGCGGGCGCCCATGCCGCGCGCCCGCGAGGCCAGGCCGCGGCCGCACCAGCCGTAGCCGGCGACGACGAAGGTCGAGCCGGCGAGAAGGCAGTTCGTCGCGCGCAGGATGCCGTCAATGGTCGACTGGCCGGTGCCGTAGCGATTGTCGAACATGTGCTTGGTCTGCGCCGCGTTGACCGCCACCAGGGGGATCTTGAGCGCCCCGTCGCGCTCCATCGCGCGCAGCCGGATCACGCCCGTGGTCGTCTCCTCGGTCCCGGCCGTCACGCCGGGCAGGAGGTCGGCGCGCTCCTTATGTAAGGTGGCGATCAGGTCGGCGCCGTCGTCCATGACCAGGTTGGGGCGCGTGTCAAGGACGGCGCGGACGTTCTTGTAGTACGCCGCCGAGTCCTCGCCGCGGCGCGACCCCACCGGGATGCCCGCGGCGTTGAGCGCGGCGACGACATCGTCCTGCGTGCTCAGTGGGTTTGAGGCGCACAGCGCCACCGCCGCCCCCCCGTCGCGCAGGGTGAGCATGAGGTTCGCCGTCTCAGTTGTCACGTGCAGGCAGGCCCCGACGCGCTTGCCCGCCAGGGGCCGCTCCTTCGCGAAACGCTCGCGGATCGCGGCCACGACGGGCATGTTCCGTCCCGCCCACTCGATCCTGCGCCTGCCCTCAGCCAAGAGGTCCTTACCGCCGTTGCTCATCAACCTTACCCCCCTCTGGGCCCGCCCCAGCCCGTTCGGTCGCGCCGGCGATGGGCCGACGCGGCTACCTTGCCCCTCGACCCCCCCGCGCGCCCGACCGCAACGGCCCGTCACCGGGCCGATCACGGCGTGAACGCCCACAGGCCCAAGCGGGGTGCAGCCCGATGAAGATGCCGAAGGGAATGGCGCCACGCAGCTCGACGACGGGGAGGGGCGATCAACAAGACCGCCAGCTCGGGGGGTAGCTCGTAGAGCCATGATGTGATTGTATCCATCGACCACGCCTCCCGCCGCTCCGGCCCCTTTGTCTTCGACGGGCACCGCGGCCATTCCTTCGTCGCCGCGGCGAGGGATGTAAATTTATGTCAGACGGACTTTGGGGCATGACGGGGGTGGAATAAGCCCCGACCCCGCCCTCGTGCAGTGGCGGCAGGAATGGCCGTCTCGCCGCCGAACCCTGTCCGGTGGCACGGAACAGCGGCTGGTCGTGTGGACCCTCGACCGAGCACACGCCGGCAGGAGGCGCATGCAACTATGACACTCCGCGACCCGGGCCGCCCCGGGGAAATGCAGCCCGCCGGGCCCTCCGCCGGCGGCGCGGGCCAGCCCCGCCTGGTGACGCGCGACTTCGTCCTGGCGTGCGTGGCGACGTTCCTGTTCTTTACGAGCTTCTACTTCCTCATGCCGCTTTTGCCGCTGTACGCGGTTGACGTGGGCGCCGCGCCGGGGATGGTCGGCATCGTCGTCGGCGCCTTCACCGTGTCCAGCCTTGTCCTGCGCCCGCTGGTCGGGCGGGGGGTCGACCGCCGCGGCCGGCGGCCCTTCATGGCCGCCGGGGCAATCGTGTTCACCGTGGCCGGGTTCATGTACGGGGCCGCACACAGCGTGGCGGCGCTGATCGCCGTACGCGTGCTGCACGGCACCGGCATCGCCTGCTTCACCACCTCCTCCAACACGTACATCGTCGACATCGCGCCGGCGACGCGGCGCGGCGAGGCGATAAGCTACTATGGCATGTTCATCAACCTGGCCATGGCGTACGCCCCCGCCCTGGGGTCGCTGATACACGGCCGCACCGGCTTCCAGGGGGCGTTCTGGGCGTCCTCCGGCGCGGCGGCGGTCGCGCTGGCCGTGATCGCCACCCTCCGTGAGCCGCGCCGGGGCGCCGCGGGCGCCTCCAGTGCGGGCGTCCCCAGCCCGAGCGTCCCCGGCCCACGGGCGCACGGGCCGCTCATCAGCCGCAGCGCGCTTTTCCCGGCCCTGATCTGCGCCTCGTGCACGATCACCTATGGGGCCGTCATGGCCTTTCTGCCGCTTCTGGCGGCAGAACGCAGCGCCTCGGGGGCGGCGCTGTTCTTCACCATCTATGCCGTGTGTATCATCCTGTCGCGGCTCATCGGCGGCTTCCTCTCCGACCGGCACGGCCGCGGGGCGATCATTATACCCGGCCTGGCCTGCGCCGTGCTGGCCATGGCCTGCCTGGCCCTGGTCGGCGGCCTTGGCGGCATCGTCCTCGCCGCCGTCCTGTACGGGCTGGGGTTCGGCCTCGCCCTGCCGGGGCTGAACACCCTGGTCGTCGACCGCGCGGCGCCGGCCGAGCGCGGAACGGCATTGGCCACCTTCAGCGCCATGTTCGACCTGGGCATCGCCACCGGGGCCATGGTGCTCGGCTCCCTGGCCGGCGTCGGCGGGTACAGCCTGGTGTTCGGCGCGGCCGCGCTGGTCATCGGCGGCGGCCTTGGCGGCTTCGTCTTCGGGTTGCGCGCGCGGCTGTGAGTAAGGCATAATAGAAGGGGGGGATGCCGGTGAAGGGCTTGGCGCTCATATCGGGCGGGCTCGACAGCGCGCTGGCGGTGAAGGTGGCCCAGGAGGCGGGGGCCGATATCGAGGCGCTGCACTTCCTGGGGCCCTTCCACACCGGCGCCCCGGCGGGCGCCGGGGCGGGCGGCGGGGCAGGCGCCGGGGGCGGCGGTGCCGGCGCGGGGACAGCCGCCCAAGAAGCTGTGGCGCAGCCCGGCCGCCCGGCGGCCAAGGGGCGCGACGCGGCGCTGGTGGCCGCCGAGCTCGGCGTCCCGCTGCACGTGCACGAGTTCGGCGACGAGTACTTCGACCTCCTGCACGCCCCGGCCCACGGCTACGGGCGCGGCTTCAACCCGTGCATCGACTGCCGCATCTACCAGTTCCGCATCGCCAGGGGATACATGACGAAGATAGGCGCCGCCTTCCTGGTCACCGGCGAGGTCCTGGGACAGCGGCCGATGTCCCAGCACCGCCAGGCACTGGACCTGATCGAGCGCGAGTCGGGCCTGCAGGGCTACGTGCTACGGCCGCTCTCCGCGCAGCTCCTGGCGCCCACGGTGCCGGAGCAGCGGGGGTGGGTTGACCGCGCGCTGCTTTTCGGCATCCGCGGGCGGTCGCGCCGAGAGCAATACGCCCTGGCCGCCCGTTACGGGCTCACCCACTTCCAGGCGCCGGCCGGGGGCTGCCGTCTGACCATGCCCGACTTCGCCCGGCGCGTGCGCGACCTGGTGGCGCATGGCGGCCGCCTCGACCGCCTCGAGGCCGAACGGCTGAAGGTGGGGCGCCACCTGCGGCTGGGGGAGCGCGCCCGCGCCATTGTGGGCCGCAACCAGGATGAGAACCGGCGTATCGGTGAGCTCGGGCGTCCCGGCGACGTCTATGTCGCCGTCCGCGGGCACATGGGCCCGCTGGCGCTGGGCATCGGCGACATCGACGAGGGAGCGCTGCGGCTTCTGGCCGGGGTGACCGCCCGCTACAGCGATGCCCCGCGTGACCGCGAGGCCGAGGTTGCCTATCGCCGCGTGCGGCCGGGGGCCAGCCCCCCCGGGGAGGGCGACGCAGCGGCGGGCGCCGAGGACGTCGAGTACGCCGCCACGCGGAGCCCCGATGGTGTCCTGGCGGTGCTGCCGGCCGGCGACGAGACCATAACGCCATTGCGTATCTAGCCGCGCCCGGCGCGGAACAAGGCGAATTCGGGCGAATCCAGTTGGATCCAGTCTATATCTGGCGACGGCAGTCGATTCCAGTCGGATCCCGGCGCCGATCCGGCGGCGACCCGGGGGATCGGGGGTGGTGCGGCATGGCCGTGGCGGTGCTGAACAGGAACCGCGCCCAGCGCATCGAGGCCGGGCACCCATGGGTGTTCAACAATGAGGTTGAGGCCGTGCGCGGGCACTTCGCCCCCGGCGACATCGTCGACGTCGTCGACCACCGCGGCCACTTCATCGGCCGCGGCTACATCAACCCCAGGTCGCAGATCCTCGTGCGGCTCCTGACGCGCGCGGAGGAGCCCGTTGACGCCGCCTTCTTCCGGCGGCGCATCGACGCGGCGTGGGCCTATCGCCGGCGCGTGCTGGGGGACGACGCCCAGTCGCTTGGCTCCTGCCGCGCCGTGTTCGCCGAGGCCGACCTCGTGCCGGCGCTGATCGTCGACAAATACAATGATATCCTGGTCCTGCAGGCCCTCGCCCTGGGGGTCGACATGCGCCTCGACCAGATCGTCGCCGCCCTGGTCGAGGTGCTGCAGCCGCGGGCGGTGTACGCGCGCAACGATGCGCCGGTGCGCCGGCTGGAGGGGCTGGAGTGCGACCGCGGCTGGCTTCTGGGCGCGGGCGCGGCGCCGGACGTGGCCGAGATCACCGAGCACGGCCTGACCTTCGTCGTCGACTACCAGGCAGGCCAGAAGACGGGGTTCTTCCTCGACCAGCGGGAGAATCGCGCCGCCATCGCCCCGTATTGCGCCGGGGCGCGCGTGCTCGATGCCTTCGCGTACACCGGCGCGTTTGCCCTGCACGCCGCGGCCTACGGCGCCGCCGAGGTGGTGGCGGTGGAGTCGTCGGCCGAGGCGGCGGCGACCGGGGCGACCAATGCCGCCAGGAACGGTATCGCCGTCGTGCGCTGGGAGACGGCCAACGCCTTCGATTACCTGCGCCAGCTCGACCGCGACCGGGAGCGTTTCGACCTCGTCGTGCTCGACCCGCCGGCCTTCGTCAAGAGCCGTTCCGCAATTGAAGGCGCGCTGCGCGGCTACAAGGAGATCAACCTCCGCGCCCTCAAGGTGTTGCGGGCGGGCGGAACCCTGGTGACGTGCTCGTGCTCGTACCACCTGTACGAGGACGAGTTCCGCGCCGTCGTGCTCGATGCCGCCCGTGACGCCCGGCGCACCGTCCGCGTCATTGAAGCGCGCGGCCAGTCCCGCGACCACCCGGTGCTTTTGTCGACGCCGGAAACCCGGTACCTCAAGTGTTTGATATGCGAGGTACTGTAGGGCGAGTCGTTTTGTGTCGAAAAAGGTCGTACACCGCCGCCCTGCCGTCCAGGGGCACGTGACGTCCGCGTACAAGTGCCGGCGGACCCCGTTGCTCACCCCCCACCGCCCCCGCCCCCCTTGTCTGGCGCGCTCTGGCCCACTGGAAATATTACCCATGGGGGCCGCCCGCGCGTCGGCCCGGTGCGGTAAAAATGAAGTTTGCGAGCGAGAGTTCGACAGGTTTTACGGGTACCCTTGGATATAATGGATATGCACCCTCAATTTACTCCGCCTAGGGGTCATCTCCCGAGCCCATATATGGCAGTCGAAGGAAGCCCGGCGGAAGGAGGCGGCTACATTGCCGCAATGCGACGAGAAGAGGTGCATCGCTGTCCTCAGTGCCGGCCGCGTCGCGCTCCCCGCCAGCCTGTTGACGGCCCTCGACGTCAAGAAGGGCGACCTGGTGACGATCTCTTCTATTGACGGAGAACTGGTCATTGAGAAGCTCAATCGCTTCGCCGTCGTCCGCAGCGGCACCACCGGGGGGCCGGAACCGGCGGCGGTCGGCAGAGGTCCTGTGGCCATGGCGGCGATGGAACCCAATCGCGGGGGGCCCACATGCATTGGGGCGCAGCAGCAGTCTCATGGTACCGGCCACGTGGACACGGTGGCTCGACCGGCATCACAGCATGACGCGCAGGAGGGCCGCGCAAGGCTGCGCGTGATCAGGGGCGGCGGGAGGCAGCGGCTGCGACCCCCACGCCGGAGGCCGCGAGGCGGCCTGCGGGTGCTGGGTCGCCGTCAGGGCCGGTAAACGAAGGGTGCGGGCGGCGCGCTCCTCGCGCCGCCCCTTCTTTTTACGGGGCGCCGACCAGGCTCTTGCCGCTGGCGAAGTGCAGCTGCAGCTGTGCCAGCCGGTGGTCGTACATCGCCTCGACGAGCTGGGCGTCGGCCTGCGAGAGCGCCAGCTGCGCCGTGCTCACCTCCAGCGAGGTGGCCATGCCGTTCTGGTAGCGCAGCTCGCTCAGCCGCGCCGCCTCCTGCGCCGCGGCGACGGCGCGCTGGCGGCACTCAACCCGCGCCTGGGCATCGACCAGGGCCAGGCACGCCGCGCGCACGCCGAACTCCGCCGCCTGCTGCGCCAGGGTCAGTCCCTGCGCCGCCTCGTCGCGGGCGGCGGCGGCGATCTCGCGGTCGTAGTTGCTGGCCGGGTAGTCGTGGGTGAGACCGAGGTCGTACTCGGCGACGTTGAGGGTTTCCTGGGCCTGCCGCACCTCGAACCCCCGCTCCAGGGCCCACGCGACGTCGGCGGCAAGGTCGATCCGGCCCAGGTCCAGGGCCGTGTAGGCCAGGTCGCCGCGGAGCACCACCGCCGTCGTCAGCGGCCGCCCGAGCGCCTGGTTGAAGCCCATGCGTGCCTGCTCGAGCACGCCCGTGGCGCTCGACCGGGCCGCCTCGGCGTTGGCCACCCCAACCTCGGCGTCGAGCACGTCCTTCTGCGTGGCCACCCCGGCGTCGCGCATGCTGATGGCCATGGCCAGTTGCGACACGGCTCGCTCCAGCGCCTGGGCCGAGATGTCGTGCAGCTTCTCGGCCTTGAGGACCCCGTAGAACGCCGTCACCGCCTGCAGCCGGAGGCTCTCGCGGGCGTAATCGGCGGCCCAGTGGGCGATGGCGCGGCCCGCCTCCGCCTGGCGCCGGACGAGCAGGGTGTCCACCGCGCCCAGGTCGCCGGTGGGCGGCTCGCCCGGCAGCAGCACCAGCCGGTAGCAGCTGACGTATCGCTTGAGCGGCGTGATCGTGTCGTCGGTCGCCCAGCACGTCAGGTCGGCCTTGCGCCGCGCCGCCAGCGCCTGGGCCAGGGCGGGGTTCTGGGCCAGGGCGAGGTCGACCGCCTCGTGCACGGTCATCGGCGCCTGGCTCTCGCCGCTCGTGCCCCCGCCGCTCGTGCCCGCGGGCGCCGCCGTGGCGCCCAGGGCCACGGCCGGCGCGGCGCAACCCACGCCAAGAGCGAGCACCACTGCCAACATGGTCGCCATAGTGCGGCACACCAGCGACCGCCGCACGGTCACCGCCTCCCCCCTCCCGGCCGTGGCCGCCGATGGGCGCGCCTGCGCCGGGGCTGCTGTCACCACTCTTCTCCGCTTGGCGCCGCCAAACCTCCAGCCGCCGGCACGGCCCGCGCCTAGCAGGGAAACCCAGCTAACCCGCGAATACCTTACTGACAATCTTGCCCATTCGCGCGAGGTGGGTCGCACGCAGAGAAAGGTGCTGATCGGCATAACCGGGGCCGGCATCGGCGGCGCCCAGGGGGTCGTTTGGGACCTCCTCAGCCGGCTGGACGGCGAGAAGTACGAGCTCACGCTGGCATGCCCCCCCACTGGTGACCTCGTCGAGCGCGTCCGCGGCGCCAACCAGGGGGGGCGGCGGGCACCAATCGCTCTCCTGCCGGTCAACACCCTCGTAAGAAGGATCGACCCGCCCCGCGACGCGATCTCGTTCCTCAGGCTCCTCCGGGCGATGTCCGGGCACAGGTTCGACATCGTGCACCTGCACAGCTCGAAGATGGGCGTCCTGGGGCGGTTCGCGGGTGCCCTGGCCGGGGTGCCGGCGGTCTTCTTCACGGCACATGGGTGGCAGCTCTCCGCGGCGCGCAGCGCGACCGCGCGGGCGGCCCTGGCCAGCGTCGAGCGCCTGGCCGCCGCGGTGACCACCCGGGTCGTGTGCGTGTCTGAGGCCGACTGGCGGACGGCCGTCAGGTGGCGGCTGTGCCCGCAAGACAACCTCGCGGTCATCAGGAACGGGGTCGGCGCGGGCCCCTCCGGGCCCGGCCGCCTGCGCGCGGAGCTGGGCCTGGACCCTGACCGGCTGGTAGTCGGGACGGTGATGCGGCTTGCGCCGCCAAAGCGCCCCGAGGTGCTCGTCCAGGCCACGGCGCAACTGGTGCGCCGCTGCCCGGTCCCGTTCGTGACCGTGATCGTGGGCGACGGCCCGCTCATGGCGGGGTGCCGGCGCCTGGCCGGGGAGCTGGGGGTCAGCGACGCGGTGCGGTTTTTGGGCGAGCGCGGCGATGCCCGCGCCCTGGTGAACGATTTTGACGTGTTCACGCTGTTCTCCAGCGCCGAGGGCCTGCCCCTGGCGGTCATCGAGGCGATGTACGCCGGAAAGCCGGTCGTGGCTTCGGCGGTCGGCGGCGTGCCCGAGCTCGTCCTGGACGGCCAGACCGGCTTTCTGGCCGGGACGGCGGATCCTCAAGCGGCGGCCCAATTCATCGCGGGGCTGCTGCGCGACGGCGACCGTCGCCGCGAGATGGGGGATGCGGGCGCGCGGCGGGCCCGGGCGCTCTTCAGCGTGGATCGCATGGTCCGGGAGTACGAACAACTTTACGATTCCGCCGCTTTACGGGGGTGAAGCCGGGTTGGCACACATGTTCCTGTCCACCCGCCGGCGGCGGCCGCGCCGCGTCCTGGCCCTGGGCGTCGACGAGCGGGCGATCCCCGTGCTGGCCAAGGTGTGGGATGCCCAGCGGAGCGGCCTGCGCTTGACCGCCGCGTGCCCGTCGGCGCAGGCGCTCTCCTGGCCCGGCGCGCCTGACCTCGCCGACGTCGACGCCGTCCTGGTCAGCCCGGCCCGCGGCAAGGATGAGCAGGACGCGATCATCCGGCTGGCCCAGGAATCAGGCAAAGACGTCTACCTGGTGCCCGGTCTTGCCGAGATATCGCTGCGATGCGCCGGCATTCGCCAGCTTGACGACCTGCCGCTCCTGCGGGTCAGGCCGCTGGGCCTGTCCGCGCCGCAGCTTTTAGTGAAACGGGCGTTCGACCTCGTCGTCGCCACCGCACTGCTGGTCCCGGCCCTGCTCGTCATGGGGATCGTCGCCACCCTGGTCAAGGCGACCTCGATCGGCCCGGTGCTCATCCGCCAGGAACGGGTGGGGCGGGGCGGCCGGCCCTTCACCATGCTGAAGTTCAGGACCATGGTGCATCACGCCGAGGACGACATGGGGCCGGTGTTCTGCCAGGCGCACGACCCCCGCGTGACGCCGCTCGGCCACCACCTGCGGGCGCTGCGCCTGGACGAGTTCCCGCAGTTGCTCAACGTGCTGCGCGGCGACATGAGCCTGGTGGGGCCGCGCCCAGAACGGCCGCCGTTCGTGGAGCGGTTCGAGAAGGCGCTTCCGGACTACCACCTGCGGCACCTGGCCCCCTCCGGCGTGACCGGGCTGGGCCAGATAGCGGGGCGTTACGGCACACGCCCGGAGGACAAGCTGCTCTATGACCTGTTATACATTCGGCACTACTCGCTTGTGCTCGACATCCACATCATCCTGCAAACGCTGAAGCTGGTGATCTCCGCCGGGGCGGAACACGGGCTGCGCGATGCGGCCGAGCTGCCAGAGGGCCTCCAGAAGCTGATCCGCGACGCCGGCCAGGACCCCGCGGAAAAGCCAGATGAATGACAAGGGAGGGCGGGTATGAGGGCCGTCATCCTCGCCGCCGGAAGGGGGGCGCGGCTGGGCGCGCTCACGGCCGACATCCCGAAGTGCCTGCTGGCGCTTTCAGGGGGGCTCACCATTCTTGACTGGACCCTGGCCGCACTCAGGAGCCATGCCGTGCCGGTCGTGGAGATCGTCAGCGGGCACGCCCACGACGCCCTGGCGCGGCACATTGGCGCCGCGTGGTCGGGGACGGCGATGGACCTGCGGCTGGTGTATAACCCGGAATACGCGGCCGCGGACAACATCAAGTCACTGGGCTTGTGCCGCCGGGCCCTCCTGGGCGCGGACGAGGTCTTAGTCGTCAACTCGGACGTGGTGTTCGACCCCGGCATCCTGGAGCTCCTGGTGGCCGCGCCGGAATCGGCATTAGTGATCGACGACCGCAAGGCGCTGGGGGGCGAGGAGATGAAGGTGACCGTCGCCGGCGGGGGAAGGGTGACGGCGATCAGCAAGCGCCTTGACCCCGAAGCGGCCGATGGCGAGTACATCGGCCTCGCCAAGCTCGCGCCGCCCGTCTCGGGCGCCCTGCTTGAGGCGATCGACCGGCATCTGGCGCGAGGCGCGGTGAATGCCTACTACGAGGACGCCCTGCACGACGTGCTTTCCGCGGTCCGGGTGGGCACCGTGACCGCGGGCGGCCGCGGCTGGGTCGAGGTTGACACGCCCGATGACCTCGCGGCGGCGCGACGGCTGTTCCAGTCGTTTCACGGGGAGGGGTTGATCGCGCCCGATGCGGCAGATAAGCGTGCCTGAAGCCCTCCGGCTTGTCGACGGCCCGGATGACGTCGTCGCCGCGTGCTCCTCCCTGCTGCCGCCAGGCCAGCGGGCCCTGCTGGTCGTGAGCACCCCGACGCCGTTTGACCTCGTGGGCGATCTACTCCACCGGGAGCTGGGCGCCGATTACATTCTGGTGAAGGACAACACGTTCGCCGAGGTGCAGGGGGTCGCCGAGCGCCTGTTCGTCGGCGGCGCCGCGACTGTGGCCGGGGTCGGCGGCGGCAGGGCCATCGACGTCGCCAAGCTGGCCGCGCACTACGCGCGGCGCCGGTTCATCAGCATTCCGACCCAGGTCAGCCACGACGGCATCGCGTCCCCGATCGCCGTGATCGGCCACCCGTCCCGGGGGGTCGCCAGCGTCGGGGCATCCGCGCCCGAAGCGATAATCGTGCCCATGGCCACCGTCCTGGGCGCGCCGGCGCGGACGATACGCGCCGGCACCGGCGACCTCCTGGGGAAGCTGACGGCGCTGCCCGACTGGCGGCTGGCGGTCAAGGCCGGCAAGGAGCGGTACGACGATTACGCGGCGATGCTGGCCGAGGCGGCGATCGCCCGCGTGTATCCCTACCTCCTGGCCCCGGCCGGCGTTGCCGTCGAAGACATGGGGCCGGAGTTCGTGGCCGCGCTGATACATGGGCTGCTTTTGAGCGGCGTGGCCATGACCGTGGCCGGCAGCAGCCGCCCGTGCAGCGGGTCTGAACACCTCATCAGCCACGCCATCGACAGCCTGTACGGCGGGCGGGCGCTCCACGGGGAGCAGGTCGCCCTGGGCACCCTGGCCGTCCTGGTACTCTTGGGCAAGGAGGCCGAGGCCAGAAGGCTCGCCGTCACCTACCGCCGGCTGGGCCTGCCCGCGCACCCGTCGGACATCGGTCTGACCGATGGCGAGTTCCTGGCGGCGCTCCGGGAGGCGCCGCGGACCAGGCCCGACCGTTACACGCCGCTTTCGGAAGCGTCACCGGAGGCCTTGCTGCGCAGCATCCTGGCCGTCCTGGAGAGGGCGATGTAGTGGTGGATACGAGCCGGCCCAACCTGTGGTGGGACTCGGCGGGCATCCGGGAGGCGCGGCGTCGCGCCCAGAAGCCGCGCGCCCAGGAGGAGCTCTGGGCGTGGCTCGTGCTGCGCCGGTTCTCGATCTACCTGTCCCTGGCGCTGGCCCGGATGAGGTGGGTCAAGCCCAACCACGTCACCCTGGCCGCTGCCGCCATCGCTGTGGCCGCGGCCGCCTGGACCGTCGCCGCGGCGGCGCCCCCTTCCTGGCTCTGGCTCTTCGGCCTATACAATCTCGCCTACTTCCTCGACTGCGTCGACGGCGAGGTGGCGCGCCTCACGGGCGCCACGAGCCGGGCCGGGCAGTGGCTTGACAACCTGGTGCAGGTCGCCCTGCTGGGCATGTCGTTTAGCGCTGGCGTCAGGCTTCTCGGCCCCGTGGCCGGCCGCTGGTTCGGGCTCATCATCCTGTACCTGCTGATCAACGCCCTGGCCGGAACCTGGCTCACCAGCGGGGCGCGCCTGGCGCTCGACGTGGACGTGAGCGCCATCAGCGTGCCCGCCCGCAAGCGCAGCCGTCTCCTCGACTTCGGGATACTGTGCCTTGCCAGCGACCACGGGATGTTCGCGGGGCTGGCGGCCATCGCCGCCCTGCCCGGGGACTATGCCCGCTACGCCCCCGCGGCCGCCGTGGCGTGGTTCGGCCTCCACGCCGCGACGTCGGGCGCCAAGAACCTGTGGCGGCTGCACGCCGTGACCCGCGCGCTGGCCGGCCGTGCGCCAGGCCTCCCCGAAGGCGCGCCGGCCGCGGTGCTGCCGGCCGCGCTGAGCGCTATCCCGTCGCGCGCCGGCCGCCGGCCCCACCGCCTGCGGTGGGTGACCGTGGCCGGCTGGGTGTACCTCGCCGGCGTCCTGGCGCTGCTGTCGTTCAGGGTGGTGCCGGCGCGGACCGCCCTCGTCCTGCACGCGGTGGGCCTGCCGCTCTACGCCGCCTGGGCGTTCACTGACTACGGCTCGTTCTTGTGCGCGTCAATGGTCGCGCTGGGCTTCGTGCAGGTCGAGCCGGCGCCGTTTGACATGCTGGCACCGCTGATCCTTCTCGCCGGCCTTCTGACCGGCGCGCTCCGACCGCGCCTCAACGCGGGCACGGCCCTGATCATCGCCGCCGTCGCCTGGGGCCTCGTCTCCCTGCCGTGGTGGGCGGACGCCGGCCAGGGAGGGGTGTTTTTCGGGGTCACCGCCTACCTGTGCCTCCTCATGCTCTGCTTCTCGTGGCTGGACGACCCCCGCCTGGTCCGGGGCATGCTGCGCGGGTGCGTGATCGCCGGCGTCGCCGCCGTCGGGCTGGGCTTGCTGGCGCTCTTCTGGCAGGGCGACTACACCAGTCACCTGCTCTACCCGGGGCCGGTGCTGGGGGACAACCCCCTCAGCTTCAGGGTGAAGTCGTTCTTCAAGGACCCGAACGTGTTCGGGGCGTTCGCAGCCGCCGCGGCTCTGTTCGCCCTCGACGGCGTCCTGCGGCGGCCGAGGTGGGGGCCCATCTCCGCCGGTGGGCCGCTTCTTGCCATGACCCTGTGCTGTTTCGGCGTCCTGCTGTCGTACTCGCGGGGCGGGCTCGTGAACGCCGCCTGTGTCCTGGGCGCATATCTCGTGTACCTCCTGGTCCGGCAGCGCCGGCTGCTCTTGCGGCTGGCGGCGCTGGTGGCGGCGGCGGCCGTGCTGGTGAGTGTCTTCTTCGCGTACGCTGGCTTGTGGCCGGCGCTGGCGGAGCGGTATCAGTTCCACGGCTACGACACCATCCGCATCGCCATTCAGCAACTGGCGTTGACGGGGGACGTTCCGGCGACGACGCCCTCGCCCGGCCAGCAGGTGACGGACCAGCCGGCGCCCGGCCAGCCGGCAACGGGCCAGCCCGCCGCGGCGCCGACGACGCCCGCCCCGGGGCCGGCGGCGGCCCCAACGACGGCACCACCCTCAGCCCCTGACCTGGACGCCGGGGCAGGCCCGCCGGTTCCGCCCCCCGCGGGGGACACCGCCGGGGAAGGTCCGGCCCAGGACCAGGCGCCGCGGGTGCTGCCGCGTTCCCCCGCCTGGCCGAATCCCGGGGAACTGGAGGCCCTGCAGGACCCGGCTGCCGCCCTGCCCTCGGCGGTCCGGTGGCTCTTCACCAGGGAGATGTCGCGCCTGGGGCTGTTGATGAACTGGTACGCCGTGGAGCTGCCGGCGAGCGTGGTGCCGCTCGAGTACGTCGATATCCCCCGGTACGTCTCCGTCTGTGCGAACGGCTGCGTCGCGGCGGTGGCGTGGTCGTCCGCCGCCTGCGGCACCGTTGGTGGCTGGCTGTCGGGCGCATACGAGCTGGCCGGCGATGCCCTGGCAGACGCCGGCCTGGTGCTCAACGACGCGCTCGGCCGCATCCGCGGCCCGGAGCTCCCGTCCTGGGCGCAGCGGTTGTTCATCGGCGCGGGGCCCGGCCAGTTCGAGGGCCTCTACGGGCGGTCGGCGCACAGCCTGTACATCCGGCTGCTCACCGAGGGGGGCGCCCTGCAGCTGTGCCTGTTCCTGGCTGGCATGGGGCTGATCGTGGCGGCGTCGCTGCGAGCGAGGCGGCGGGTGGGCTGGGATAGCGCGGGCGCGCTCTTGGGGTTCGCGCTTCTTGGCATCCTGGCGCAGGGGGCGACCATCGACATCCTGCACTGGCGGCACTTCTGGATATTCCTCGGCGCGATGCCCGTGGCGTGCGGCCTGCGCCTCGGCCGCCCGCCCGGCGGGGGCCCGCGCCCTTAGTTCGCGACCTGGGCTGCCTGCCGCGTTTCCTCGTCCAGCATCAACCGTATCCCCTCCGCCAGGGGCACGCGGGCCCGCCAGTTGAGGATCAAGAGCGCCTTGCGGGTCGAAAGGACGCTGCGCTCAATGTCGCCGGGACGGGGCGGCGCGTGGACCGGCCGCAGCGGGTGCCCGGTGATGCCGGCGATGACCTCGCACAGGGCGGCGATGGGCACCTCCACGCCGGTGCCGACGTTGACCACCTCACCGTCCGCCTTGAACAACGCCGCGAAGTTGGCCCGCGCGACGTCGCCGACGAACACGAAGTCGCGCGTCTGCCGGCCATCGCCGTACACGAGCGGGCGGGAGCCCGAAAGCGCGGCCGCGATGAACCGGCTGATGACCCCGCTTGGCGACTGGCGCGGCCCGAAGACATTGGCGTACACCAGGGCGGCATACGGCAGCCGGTGGTGCCGCCGGTAAAGGCGCAGGTAGTCGATGATCGCGGCCTTGTGCAGGCCGTAGAACGTCTGCGGCTGGCGCGGGTGCTCCTCGTCCACGGGGAGGTAGCGCGGCTCGCCGTATATCGCCGCCGAGCCGGCGACGATGACCTTGGGGCGGGGGCCGCCGCGGCGCACCTGGTCAACACAGCACTCCAGGACGTTCAGGGTGCCGACGGCGTTCGTTTCCGCGTCGCGAACGGGGTTCTTCAGCGAGGCGGGGACGCTGGGCTGCGCCGCAAGGTGCACGACGTAGTCGGGCTGCACCCGCCGGAACACGGTGGCCAAGCGGGCCCCGGTAATGTCCACCGGGAAGAACTCGGCTGCCGGGTGGACGTACTCGCGGTGCCCGGAGCACAGGTTGTCCACGACGCTGACGCGCATACCCGTCTGGACAAATAGATCAACGGTGTGCGAGCCGATGAAGCCCGCCCCACCGGTCACGAGGACGCGCCTGCCTTCAGCCAGGGCTGGTTCCCCCTTTCCCTCTCACCAGAGACAATCGATACGGCGGGCCGTGGGGATTAGCCCGCCGCGGGTGAAGGGTGAAAGGCGCCCGCCCCGGCCGCAAGAAAGCGAAGCGGGCCGCCGGTGCGGCCCGCCCCGATCTCGTCCCTGCCTGCACGCGCGCCCAGTCGGCTCAGCCGGCCACGCTGATCACGATCACGACATCGGCGTAGAAGATGCCTGAGCGCTGGGCGCCGATGACCACCACCCGGTCGCCCTCCGTGATGTCTTCGAAGTCCACGACGTCATGGTCGGCGATGAATATCGTGTCGTCGGTGATGTGTACCTCGCGCGGGTCGCTGCCCGTCGCCACCCCGTCGACGGCGACGACGATGACGTCAGCGCTCTCGACCACGTACTCGACGGTGCCGCGGAAGTCCTCAAGCTCCACCACGGCCTCGACGTAGATGGCCACCGCCTCGCCGCTCTCGATGGTCATGGTCGCGCGGTAGCCGGGCAGGATCTCGTTGAGGGCAATGCGCGTGCGGCCCTTCTTGATCGTCGCGCCGGCGGCCACGGTGTATGTCTCATCGCGGCCGGCGGCGGTGCGCACCGTTATCGTCGGCGCGGCGGCGATGGTCACCGCCACCACCGTGCCCTCGACTTCGCCCGCCACCGGCTGGGCCTCGATGCGCACGGCCTCGCCGGCGCTGACGCGCACCTGGACCACGTCACCGGCGCGCAGGTCGGAAAGGCTCTTCATCCTGCCGCCGCGTATGACCGTCACGTCGTCAGCGAGGGGGAAGGTCTCGCTGCCCACACTGGTGCGCACGGTGACCGCGGGCGGGGCGTAGGCGATGCGCTCCAGGACGCCGCTCACGTCACGGTTGCCGGCGCGGGCGTCGATGCCCCACACGGTATCGCCGCGCAGCTGCAGGGTGAGGCTGTCGCCCGAAAGAAGCGCGGTCAGCGCCGCGGCCACGCCGTCGCGCCTGATCGCGCAGCCGTCGGCCAGGGGGTACGTCACCCGCGTGAGGTCGCCCAGCTGCACGGTGATCAGCGACGGCGGCCCATACACGCAGGCCATGAGGGTGGCGGTGACCGTCCGCGCCTGCCCCTCGGCGCGCACCTGCTTGAGGGCGCCGCCCTGCAGGGTGAGGGTCACGGTCATGCCCGCCCGCAGGTCAGCGAAGGCGGCGGGCCGGCCGTCGACCTGGACGCGGCTGGCGGCGGTGAAGTAGTACGACGCCGTGCCGCCGCCGGTGACGCTGACGCTGAGCGACGGCGTCGCGCCCGGCAGGACGGCGGCGATGGTGCCGGTCACCGTCTGCGTCGGCGGCTGCGTCTCGACGTACACGGCGCGCCCGGCGGTATCGAGCAGGGCCATCACCGTGTCGCCGACGATCAGCGACGCCAGGGCGACGCGCACGCTGTCTATGAACACGCGGGCGGTGCTCGTCACCGGGATCGTGGTCGTGGTCGCCTGCGCGCCCTCGCCGCGGCGGATGGTGACGGCCATCGACGAGCCCAGGGTCACCGCCGCCAGCACGCCGCGCACCTCGGCCCCGTCCAGGGCGTTGTCAAGGGCGTCGTCAAGGCGCAGGAGTATGGTGGCCATGGCGGCGCGGGTCACGGCCGGCGCCGGCTGGAAGCTGCGGTCAGCGTTGCCCACCATGAGGCCCTGCTCGGTGACGATGGCCACGTAGCCGCGCATATTGGCGGGGATGGCCGCCGCGTCGGTGAAAGTCAGGCTGGCCCCGGCACGGGCCGCCGCCTGGGCTGAAAGCCCCAGCGCCCGCACCACGAAGACGGCCGCGTCGAGGCGGCTTGACGGGTCGGCACCGCGGAAGGCCAGAAGGTCAGGGCCGGCGATGATGCCGCGGTCGACCGCGACCCCGACGTAGCCCTTAGCCCACGCCGGGACGAACTCGGGGTTGGCGAACGACGCCGGGATGGTCGTGCGCGACTGCGCCTCCGCCTCCAGGGCCAGGCTGCGCACGAGCATGACCACCGTCTCCAGGCGGGTGACCGAGCGATCGGGCCCGAACGTCCCGTCGCTGTACCCATTGATGACGCCCTTGATGCTCATGCGCGCGATGGCCTTCTCCGCCCAGTGCCCCTGCGCGTCGGGGAAGCTCCCCGGCACGCCGGTACCGGCCGGCGCGGCCGCCACCGCCGCCGGGGCGACGGCGCACGGCGCCAGCAGGGCGGCGACGAGCAGCGCCGCCGCGACGCGCGCCGCCACCCGGCGCGCCCCGGCGACCCGCCCCCTCACCCCTGCCCCGCTCCTGCTACGCCCCCAGAACATCGGCGAATCAGCTCCTTTTCAGCTTGCTGTGATGGAGTATTCGCCCGCTGGCGGCGATTCCCTCTTGAGCCTCGCGATGGGCGGTTGGCGGAGAGCTGAGCGCGGTAATCAGCCTGCTCAAGAAAAGGGAGCGGGCGCCCCCTGGAAGAGGGCGCCCGCTGGAAAGGGTGGGCCTAGTACTTCAGGATCTTCACGACGTCGATCGGGCCGCCGTCCCAGTTGATGACCTGGACCAGCGCGTCATCCGACAGGTCGCTGAGGTCACCGAGAACGGGCGCGTCGCTCACGTCGTAGACGAGCACCTCGGGGTCAAGGATGTACTCCTGCTCGTCGGGTGTTGCCGCCTCGGGGTCATCCACGATGGTCAGGATGAGGTCATCCTCGTCGATGTCGCTGACGTTGCCCTCGGACTCGGTCGCTGCTCCGAACGGATCCTCCGCGTCCCACTCGGTGATGCTGACGAAGTCAGTCCCCGAATACTTGAAGGACACGAAGTCGCCAACATCGAGGTCCGTGGCCAACGCGGTGTCAGTGCCCCAGTTGTTCTCAAAGAGCGCATTGACGTCGGTGTCGTCGGTGATCAGGTAGCTGACCACGGTATCCTCGACGAGCACCTTGATCTTCGTCCCGGCGCTGGTTATGGTCCGCCCGGTGACGATGCCGATCTCCTCGGTCGTGACACCGTAGGCAACGGCCGTGGCGGTGCCACTGTCGAACACGAACACGTCGGCCGTGGCGTCATTGTTGTGGAACAGGTTGGCACCGGTGACCGTCCCGGTGACCTCGATCGTCTCGAACGTTGCCCAGGGGACGACCTCCCACTCGCCGATGTCGATGATCACGGTGGCCGCAGTCCCGCGCTTGGTGTACAGCAGGTTACGGTCCGCGTCGACGTTGGCCTCGGTGAAGGCCTGGTTGACCAAGCCCTTCGGGTCGGTGAACTTGATCTCGTCGACGGTATCCAGAATGTCACTAGAGGTGAGAGTGTACTCCACGTACGTGCCGATGTCGAGGTCAGAAGCACCGTCCAGGTGGGTGTGACCGACGACTGCCACCACGCCGGCGCCACTGGAACCAGTCGTGTTAGCCGCAGTCAGCAATGCCGACGCAGCCGCATCGGTGTTGACGGCGGCGATCACCTGAGCAGCGGTGCTGGTGATGGCCGAGCCCGCGTTGGTGGCCAGGTTGACAACGATGGCCTTGTCGGTGACGCCAATGGTAAGCGCCTGCGAAGCGGCGCTGGGATCCTTCAGCTCGATGCTGACGGCTTCGCCGGCGAGTTCGGGTTCAACGGCCGTCCAGGTGATGGCATTGTTGGTGGCGACGACGCCCGTGTTCAGGAATCCAAAGAGCCCAGCATCCGCTCCGGTGTTAATCCCCGCCAGGAGCGTCCAGACGGTGTCACCATCGTACTCCAGGCGCACGCTGGTCCCGTCGGTCTTGAACACCTTGGCGAAGTACTGGACGCCCAGTTCGGGGTCGCCGGAGTCGATCGAGTAGAGCCCGGTCTTGATCACGCCGGCGAGCTCCTCGGCCGCGGCGGCCTCAACGTCGCCACCGATGTGGCGCGCGTTGCCGTCCTTGTCAAGGTACACCGTGGCGTCCGCACCGACGAAGTCGATCAGGTCGCCCTCGTCGTCCAACCCCGAGAAGCTGTCGTTATCGTCGACGGAGTACGTCGACTCGTCGGGCACCATCGTATACTCCTCGCCGTCGATGGTGACGACGACTTCCTCGTCAGCGTTGGTCTCGATGGCCTCGACCTCGCCTGACGCGTTCTCGTCGTAGACCTCCATGTAGAGGCAGTCGGCACCGGCAGTTTCGTAGTAGTGGGCGATGTCACCGACCTTCAGGTCGTCCAGGTCGGCCGGTAGCCCGTTCTTGAGGATGATGTATGCGTCGTAGGTGTCGAGGTCCTTATTGAAGCCGGTGGCGTCGGACTTGATGCCCTCGAACTTGTTGTACTTGGTGGTGATGCTGCTCAGGAACAGGGTGTCGGTGAACTTGGTGGCGACCAGGGTCACGATGTCGCCATCGCCGTCGACCACCGCGACGCAGTCAAAGTCTGCGTAGTCGCCTGCGTCGATGCCGCCCACATTGATTTCGACGCAGTTGGCGAACATGAACCACGTCGTCGCGGTATCGTAGTCGTCGTCGTCGATCGTGAACTCGGTGCCGTCTTCGGTGTTGGCGTCGATCGTCCCCGTGACGATGTCGTCGTCACTGGTGAGCAGCTCGGCGACCACGATCTCGCCGCCGCTATGCCATGCCTGCACGCGCATGCCCAGCCAGTCGGCGAAGTCGATGCCCTCGGCCAAGTCGAACAGCTCTTCGTCGACCTTGACCTCGTTCTCGTTCAGGTTGCTGTCGCACAGGCTCGCGACCTCGGTCACGTAACCGGTGACGGTCTCGTACCCGAGCCGCGTCCCGAGCAGGGTGACGTCGTCATCGGGTTCGTAGATCACTTGGTCGCCCGCCGTCACCTGCACGAGCATGGGGATGGTGAGCGCGGCATCTACGAACAGGGCCACGTCGCCGCGCGTAGCCTGCGCACCGGAGGCGAACGTCACGCCCGCCCCAATGCCCAGCTCAGCCGCCTTGACGAGGTAGCCCGTCGGCCACGTGCCCTTGACCATGGGCTCGTAGCCCAGCATGCGCACGACGATGGCCAGCGCCTCGCTGTACTTCACCGGGTCCTCGGGCTTGAACGTGCCATCGCTGTACCCCTTGATCAGCCCCTGGTCAGACGCGACGTTGATGTAGCCGGACGCCCAGTGCGTGGCCGGGACATCAGCGAAGCTGGTGGAGCCGACGGAGTACTCGGCCGCGTTCTCAAGCCCCAGGGCGCGCACGGCCACCGCGGCGAACTGCGCGCGGGTGATCGTGTCGCCGGGCTTGAACGTGCCATCTGGGAAGCCCTGCAACAGCCCGAGGCTGGTCAGGACAGTCACCGGGTTCTCGTACTTGGTGCCCTCAACGTCGCTGAAGGCCGCAAAGGCAGTGCTTACAGTGCCCATGACGACCATCGCGACGAGCAGGGCGACAAGGAGCCGCTTAGTCATGTTCGGTTGGTCCTCCTTAAATCGTTCTCACTCAATCCCCATCCTCCGCGATTCTGCCCAGCCCGCCTCCCCCGATCCCATCCCTCCCTGCCACGGCCCCGTTTCCTTTTGCCGTTCCTGCGCCCTCTTGCTGGCCTGGGTCCCAGGTCCCGTCAGAGGGGCGACCAGACGGCAAAGTCTTCCGTGGCAGTTTAGGCGTTTCGCCATGCCAGACATTGCCTCCTGCCGGATCACGTTACAGTTAGGTAACAGACTGCGATCCTCGCTTACAGGACCCGGGCCGTAGATCCGTAGAGCCTGCAGATTACCGTTTAGATTTAAGAGTGACTGAAAATCTGTACGACATGCGTGTCGCAGTGAATGCGGGTCTGTCAATGATCTGGGGGACCACGTCCCCCACCCTACCCCCCAACGCCCGTTCCCAGCCGCCCGCGGCTGGCCCTCCCGGGAGGGGCCCCGAAAAGAAAAAAAAGGGGGCGGGGCCCGGGTTGGGTCCCGCCCCGCCGGCCGCGGCCGCGGCCGGCACCGGCGTTGGGCCCGCCGCGGGGCGGCCACCCCCCCCCCCGGAGAGAGCC